>PPCM01000057.1_pt1 | contig 210471 bp, 168 predicted proteins | sample 1555541 | NCBI WGS metagenome assembly PPCM01 (sample SAMN05284479, study PRJNA326546) | Marine sediment metagenome, whole genome shotgun sequencing project. | isolation source: marine sediment | place: Germany: Wadden Sea | collected 2012-09-05
GGCGGAGACGTCTCTTGAAATTTTAATTATGTCTCCGCCGCCTGTTCCTCTCAAAGCCTGCAGCGCTATGTCATGCTAACGAACGAAGTGAGGAAGTATCTATTTCCCTTTTGTTATTATAGTCAACGACCCATAGTGTAAGTAACAACATTTAGTTAATTAAGAGAAAATGGATTTACAAGAAAACTGTAATTAATGCCTGTCCGGCAAAAAGAGCCCACAGCCCCAACCTCAGCAACAACAGCCCTTCCAGCCAATTTCACAGTCAAAGAAAACAGGGATATAGAGAGTATATCCATGGATACTGAGAGTATATCTCTCGATATAAAGAGTATATCCCTCGATATGAAGAGTATATCTCTCGATACGGAAAGTATATCCCTCGATAGAGAGAGTATATCTATGGATATAAACATGATATCTATGGATACGGTTGATATATCCAAAGATATAAGGCCTGTATCCAGGGATATAGTGATGATATCTTTAGATATGGTAATCATATCCCTGGATATGGAGAGTATATCCTGGTTTTGGATGAGTGAATGATGATGTGTCAAAAATAAAAAAAATGCTCCCCTGGAAGCCAGGGGAGCAACAGTATGCTCTGTACGAAAAACAGGATTACTTACGGAATTTCCGCATTCTCTTAACGATTTCGGCATCCTTACCAAGAAGACCTGAGAGCAGGTCGGCCAGGTTTGATGCATCGTTATAAGCCAGCGACAGGGCCTCAAGGGAAGCTTTTGTTGCATCTTTGGCAGCTGCAGCAGCTTCCTGTTGTGCAATTTCGGCCGTATCGGCACCGGTTTTATGGGTTCGTAATGCCTCGATCCGGCTTGTAGGATCAAATCCTTTTGCCGTTAAGGTTTCTTTTTCTTCTTCCATCAGGGAAATCACCTGACTTACAAAATCCCTTCTTCCGGATTCACTCAAAGAAGTCATACGCTTTTCATTTTTAGTTAATATTAAGGTTAGTTAATTGAATTTAGTATTCATAACATCATTTCAAGCAAGGTTAATAAGTCACTTAATTATAGATCATTACAAATACTACTATAAAGTTAAATTGAAATTTATCAGATATAAAAAAAAGTTATCAACTGCACCAAACGGATGTATATTCGTAGTGATTTTCAGGATATTCGCCGGGATCTGATGTATATTCGTAATTTTTGAATCAGGGCGTTGTTTATAACTATTTCCGTGTAATTGATTGTATATGTATCAGATATATACTATTTTATAGTGCAGGTATAGGGACAATTCAGGTTGTTGTAATTGCATGCCATGTAAGGTTAAAGTCTACAGCGTTATGTTATACTAACGAACGAAGTGAGGAAGTATCAGATTTTCATTGCAGAATGATAATTGAAGATTGCTGATTGAAGAAGGCTTCGTTCTAAATAAAGTATTATGGTCACTTCTACAATCATCAATTTTTAATCTGCAATTTTCAATACAAAGTAGCTGTCAAAAAAAAGTAGAACCAATCTTTATACAAAGGAAGCTTATGTTGCTTGCGCGATATACATTCGTTGCACCCCTATGGAATGACATTCTAACGCTTGAGAGATGGGGGAAATCCCATCTAATCTTGTTAAGAAATTTGTGATTTTCACATTTTCACACAGCTTCCGGTGGGTATGTGATGGCTCATGCAGGTCATTTGCAATAAGAAAAAAGTTTGAATCCCTCAATTGATTTTTGATTATAAGTACCTTTGATATAAAAGGAATTATTAATGAAGAAGAATAGCAGTTTAATTGTAAAAGATTCATTTGTTTCAACAACAGAAATGGATAATGAATTGTTTGTTTCTTTAACTGATATGGCTCGGAATAAGAATCCTGAAGAACCAAAAGATGTTGTTAAAAACTGGATGCGTTCCAGAACAACAATAGAATTTTTGGGAATATGGGAACAGTTAAACAATATCGATTTTAAAGGGGTCGAATTCGACTCCTTATTATACGAGGCAGGAAGTAACTCATTTACTCTATCCCCAACAAAGTGGACCGAATTAACTAATGCTAAAGGTATTATCACAAAAAGAGGTAAAAATGGAGGGACCTATGCTCATCAAGACATTGCCCTTGAATTTGCTTCCTGGATAAGTGCTGAATTCAAAATTTATCTGCTTAAAGAGTTCAAAAGGTTAAAACAAGAAGAGTTTGATGCAAAACAGCTTGATTGGGACCTAACAAGAACTTTAGCCAAAGTAAACTATCAAATTCATACTGATGCAATTAAAAAGAATTTAATCCCCCTTAACATAGAACGAACACCTTTTGTATATTCAGATGAAGCTGACTTGCTTAATGTAGCATTATTTGGTAAAACAGCTAAGACTTGGAGAGTTGAAAATCCGGATAAAAAAGGTAATATGAGAGACTATGCAACAATAGAGCAATTAGTTGTTCTGTCAAATATGGAAAGCATGAATGCAGAACTGATTAAAGAAGGTGTTGATCCAACTGAAAGACTAAAAAGACTAAATAAAATGGCTATCTCACAAATGCACGTTTTGATTAAAAGTCTATCAATGAAAAAACTAAAATAAAGCCAGGAGAATTGACCCCCTAGCTTCCCACAAAACCCTACGTATGGGCTTCCTCGGAAGAACCGGAGCCATTGTATCTTTCACAGTACTAATGAGCATATTAAAGGTATCATAACCTGTTTACCATAGAAAAAATTAGATCATTCGCAATATCCCCTATTCAAAGAAACTCATGCTGCTGCGCTGCCCTCAATCGTTGTACTCCTGCTCGATTCTGAGCCATATAATTCACAGATCAAATTATCTACACTATATTTTCACAAGGCCCTATAATGGCCTATATTTGATCAACTATTAAACAACGACGAAGGTTATCAGACGAACTGGCGTTGACGCTAATTTAAACAATGAACAGGTTAGACAGAATTACGAGTATCTTAATACAGCTTCAATCGAAAAAACTAATCACAGCAAAAGAGATGGCTGATCGATTTGAAGTAAGTAACAGGACGATCTACAGAGATATCAGCACACTGCGCAATGCCGGAGTGCCAATAGGAGAAGAAGAAGGTAAAGGGTATTTTATTGTTGAAGGGTATCGTTTACCACCGGTAACTTTTACGCAAGAAGAAGCAAATGCTTTAATTGCTGTGGGAAAAATTCTTAAATACCATACAGAAGAATCCTTGCTAAAAAACTACGATTCTGTATTATTCAAAATTAAATCGATACTTGGCAACGAGGATAAAGAAAAGTCTGAATATTTAGAATCAAGAATCGGGTTTCATGATCCGTGGGCACCCAAAAGTTGTAATTTAAGTGTGATACAAAAAGCTATTGTTGAGCATTTAAAAGTCAAAATAATTTATGTGTCGAAAAAGGAAGAAAAAACACAACGAGTGATACATCCTTATGCTCTTTATTTTACAGGTGCTGTATGGAATACCATTGGATTTTGCAATTTACGAAACGAGATAAGAGAATTTAGATTAGATAGAATTGTTGAGTTGGAAAGCACATCATTAAATTTTGAGCCGGATAATTCATTTAAGATTGAAAAGTACTTAGAAGAAAGAGCAAAAAGAAAGTTTTAACCCCTGACAATGGGTTGTCATAACCCACCTTTACTTTTGTCCTCATCATTTCAAATTATGATGTATAAGTTATTTTTAATCGTTGCTTTAACTTGTTTGCTAAATGCAAATAGCCGGGCACAAAATCAAAATGTGATGAATGAGAAACAAGTAACACTTAGAGATGGAAGTGTAAAGATTAATTATTTAATGCAGGGTCAGGGAGATACAACTTTGCTTTTTTTGCATGGTTGGTGTATTAATAGTTCATATTGGAATAATCAGATCGATTATTTTAAGTCAGAATTTAAAGTCTGTGCCATAGATTTGCCTGGGTTTGGAAAATCAAAAGCACAAAGGGATAATTGGACAATTGAAGAATATGCTAATGATGTAACAGCATTTATTGATACAATGAACCTTAAAAAGGTTGTAATCATTGGACATTCTATGGCAGGCGAAATTATACTCCAAACAGCACTAACCAACAATCCGGAAATCGTTAGCATTGTAGGTGTTGACAATTTTAAACTCATTGACGTTGAATTTTCACCTGAACAAATCAAACAATTCGATGAATTCTTTTCAATGCTTAAAAAAGACTTTAAAAATTCAGCACCTGCATATGCTGATATGATGCTTTTTCACCCAACAACATCAAAAGAGGTGAAAGACAGAGTAAAAACTGATTTTACAAATAGCGATTCCCATATTGGCTACGAAACGTGTATGAAACAAATGCAATATGCTTATAAGGATGCACAAAGATTAGAACAGCTTAATTACAAGTTATATTTAATAAACAGTGATGCTATTCCAACAAATGAAACCGGGCTGAAGAACCATTGTAAGAATAGTTTTCAAATAAAAGCGATCTCTGCAACGGGTCATTACCCAATGATAGAAAAACCAAATGAGTTTAATAGCTTATTAGAAGAAATCCTGTTGGATGGGGGAAAATAAAAACTACTGGCGCAAGTACGCCTTTCGCAGTACTAATGAACTTGCTGATGATATCGGAAGTTGTTAACCGTAGAAAAATAGGTCCCTCAGTCGTTGCACTCCTGCGGGAAGACATTCTATTGCTAGAGAGATGTGGGAAAATCGGCGCAGACATAATAAAAACATTCTGGGCGTCTGCGCCGATTTTCCCCTCCCATCAATCAAGGTCATTGTCATACTAACGAACGAAGTGAGGAAGTATCTGCTAAAGTAGTAAAAGAGTTGTGCGGATAAAAGAAGCCTTATTCTCCTCAAATATGCGGAGAATAATATCATTTTAACATTTGACTCAAAACCAGAAGACATTGGACTTTAAAAACCAATGATTTTAAATGGTGATTTTTTATGATAGTCAATATTTGGAAAAACACCAAACTCAGGTAACTTTGATCAAAATATGATGTTATGAATAAAAACACCTCAGTTTCAAAATGAAGACTAAGAGTACCAACGAAATGATTAGGGCAGATTTAAGATTGCTGAAAATTGAAGAAAGCAGGATTGCGGCATTAAAAAGTTCCATTCAAGAAGGAATTGATAGTGGTATTGCGCATGATTTTGATCCGGATGATCATCTTGAATTATTAAAATCAAAACAAGGATTAAAAGAAAGATACTATTTGAATAATATAAGTTCAAAACTGGAAAGAGCCGAAAATAGCGGATTTACTAATGATAGTAAAGAGCAGATATTGTCGGAATCAAATTCTTTGCTTGATGAGTAATTAATAATATCCTAGAGATTATGGCCATTGTCGGCAGGCAGGATTTGAACAAAATATTTGAGAAATAAAAGACTACTTGTAAGAATTTAATCTACTGTTTGCCAAGCTTGATTTTGATAGATTTGGGGAGTAGAAAGAAACCAGGGCATATATCACAGAATCAGATATTGATCTATATTTAACCAACTAATAAATGAAAATTTCTAGACATACTTACAATAGCAATAATTAAATAAGTATCTGTAAAATTGACAATTATTATAAATGAATAACTCGAATAAAGACATACTATTTGAAAAAATTAAAGATTTGCATACAAAACCTGTTTATACGTGCTTAGAAGTATATTCAAAAGGAAATAAGATTTATCTGCTCAAAGATTTAAGTTATAGGTTATATATATTAATTATTCCACAAACTCCATTAAATGAAAATCAGAGTAATACTCTTGTTAATTTTGGATATAATGAAATTTGGAAAAGGATCAATTATGAGAAATCCGCTGAATTTTCAAATCCCAAATCACTAAACCAACTGGTTGATAATATTCATTCAATATTCGTAGATCTTCTTAATGTTGAACATGAAAGAAAATGGAGGTATGATTTAAATACTGGAATGGCAGCTCTTAAGAATAATAATACACCTCTGTTAACAGCATCGGAAATCACTAAAAAAAATAAAAAAGATAAAAAACCGGCAAAAATATTATTCAACGATATCACATTTTCAATTGTCTTATCAACACTTATCTTCATTATACTTCTCAGTAAAAACCTGATAGATTCATTAACGGTAAGCATTACTCTAATAGTAACGGGGAGTTCATTTATTCTTGTTAAAGCTGTTAGATTTATGTCAAAGCTTGAAATCTCATCTCTGGGAAAGATTAGGTTTCTAGGTGAAAGTTTTTCAGACTATTTTAGTCAAAATGGATTTAAGAAACATGGCGATAGATATAAAGGACAAATTCAAGGATTTTCTGTAGACCTAATGTATTCTGATCTGGATAAGTATGTGATAATTGTTTACCATAAAGAGATAAGTAGGGATAGAGCTTTAAACCTGCCTAGCAGTGGGACTTTTAGCAGTATTTCTTATGATTGGATAGGAATGTTCTATTCAAAGAAAATGATAAAGCGTCTACTATCAAAGGAAAAAATTATAGTTGAAGCAAAAGAATTTGTTGATTTAATTATAGATCTGAAAATTGAAAAACAACAATCCTCCAGTAATTAAACGTTCCAGTAGCACTCTGAGCCATGCTCGTCCCATGTCTTCATACCTAATACGGTAATTATTATATTCCTGCAATCCCTTTTAAAGAAATGATATCAATCCCCGAAAGTCCAGATTCCTCAGTCTACATAACCGCAATCACCCCATGCTCCCCAGCAATCAAAAACACTTTAATACTAGTCCTTTCCGGAACTATCTTCAGGCATTGCTCCAGACATTTTTGAGCGACCAGTTTATAGAATGGCTCATCTTCTGTAACAGGAATTATATCAAGAATGGCATTAGCCAGTTTTTGTTGTTTAATGCTTTGAATTGTTTCTTTAGGATGACCACAAGACTCAGCCAGATCAGCCACAAAACCGGGATTAAAGACGACATTTTTGCTGTGTGTATCCATGTTTCCTTCAGCAAGTTTTACTGCTTTGCCCAGCATAATAGCCAGGTTAATTTTTTGGATTCCGGCAGTGACAGCGAGTTTAATGGTTTCACCGATCATATTTCCAAAATGGATAAAAGCCTGGGCAGGTAAATCTGGAAATTCAGGAGCCAAAACATTTTCACTTCTTTTACCCGATGTGATAACTACCTCCTGGCAACCTAATTCTTTAGCGATATTAATTTGTTGTTTGATACTGCTTAAAAATGCTTCAAGGGAATAAGGCATTACCTTTCCACTGGTACCAATAATTGAAATCCCTCCAACAATACCAATCCTTGGGTTGAAGGTTTGTTTAGCCAACTCCTCTCCTTCAGGCACAAATGGCTTAACTTCAAAGGCCAGATCCATATCATATTCCCCGGCCAATTGTTCCAGCATATTGGAAATCATAAGTCGTGGAACCGGATTAATAGCTGGCTCCCCAACAGCAACCTGTAAGCCGGGTAGTGTAACCATCCCGATCCCCTCTCCTTTCAGAAAGTGGATTCCGGAATCTTTGGAAAAAGAAAGTTCACAACCAATCTCTTTGGCATGGGTAACATCGGGATCATCTCCGGCATCTTTGATCACCATGCAAGAAGCCTTGTTATCCGATTTTTCGATCAGGAAAACAGGAATATTTGCGATCTCACCTCCGGGAAGCTGGACTTCCACAGCTGAAGGAACTTCTTTTTCCATTAAAGCGATCAAACATGCTTTTGCGGCGGCCGTAACACATGTACCAGTTGTGTAACCGCTCCTTAACGTTCCTTCCTGTTTTAAGGCAGTTTTCTTCAGGCGGTAAAAGACTTGTAAAAAGTCCTTTGGATTATCTGCCTTGTTTGCAAATTCAGGCAAAGCCGGGCGCTTTACAACCCATAATGGAATATTCAATTCCTGTGCTGCTTCAACTTTTGTTTCGAAGTACCCGGATTCTCCGCTTTCTTTGCTTAATAGAATATCAACATTCAATTTTTTGGATAAATCAACCAATTCATGGCTATTCGCTTCCGGATGCATTGGAATCACATACTGAGTATCAATACCTGTCTGCCGTGCTTTTTCCCGGCTTAAATCTGTATCCAGAATTCGAAAATAGCAGGTTTTGTTTACCCAAATTGGTTTCAACTTCGAAATGGTTTGAACTCCGGTTAAAGCCAGAATCCGGTCAAACTTACTTGTGGAAAGTGCTTCAATCAGATCATCATAAGAATCAAAATATCTTAGTAATGATGATTCCTGAATTGAAGGAAACCTGCGTTCATACCTTATAACATCAATCCCCAGTTCTGTTGCAATTTTGAAGATATTCTTATGCAACTGAACAGCAAAAGGATGGGCTGCATCGATAATGAGTCTGATCCCATTTCTTATACAGAATTCACGCATCTCTCCGGCATCCATACCACCATAAACCCGTTCCCCTTTTATATCTTTATGAGCATTGGTTTTGGTAGAATAGAAATACTCCTGTCCTGTGATGTCGAACAGTTCTGCAACTTTCTTCCCTTCTGTGGTTCCTCCAAAAATCAGGATCATATTGTTATCGATTTCCAAATTTCCATGCAAAGATTGTAATAAAAACAGCCAGGCAAACGCAGATAGAGTTATTTTCTGTTTTTCTATCAATATAACCAGAGCAATATCATTGCTGGCTATTATAAATTCCTTAGCGTTACAATTTACATATACAAGAGCACGACCGGCATCCTCCCGAAAGTTTTCGGGAAAGGAGGGAACTCACAATTTTGCACACCGTCTGCTATTGGGATAGAAGATGTGAGAGATGAGACTGTGCGAGGGGAGACTCTAAAATGAGGTTAAAAAAACCCCGACCGTCATCCCGACGTAGGAGGGAACTCTCTACACCAAAAAAGGTAAATGATGAGTGGTAAGTTTTAGTCTATATCTATGTCTGAATTCAAAATACGCCAATGAGGATTAAAACTTTTAATTAGTTCCTCTTTCTTCCTTCTATTCCATTTCTTAATTTGCTTCTCTCTGCTAATCGCATGAATCATTCTATCAAATCGTTCCCAGTAGATTAGCAAATTACAATTATATTTCCCAGCAAATGTTGCTGGATTACCTGCATTGTTAATATGCTGTTGAATCCTTAATCTAAGATTATTCGTCACACCTGTATACAATGAAGTCCGGCTTTTATTTGTAACTATATACAAGAAATAATTCCCAGTTGTAATTCTTCCAAAATTATCGATGATTGAATGGTCGCGTTGCATACAAATAAAGTTAATAATAAACTTAAACACTATGGTTCTCTCAGAGTTCCCTCCTTCGTCGGGATGACGGTCGGGAAAAGGCACAGGCTTATGGTTAGAATCAAACTCATGATTCTTTTTTTAAAGAGTCTTTTTCACTGCCAATCGTATCTCTTCAGTCATCAATAAGGCGGCAGCCCTTATAAAAACAGAAGCATTCTAAATATTTCAATTGTTCATTATTGGTATGAATTAAGTTTCTATCTTCGCGGCGAATTTTTGGTGATTGTCTTTTATTTCTAAAAAGACAAGAGAGGGAATCCGGTTAGAATCCGGAACAGTACCCGCTACTGTAAGTCCCGGTTTTAATTGCTAAGTGATTAAAACTTATTTTGCTCTACAACCACTGTCCGCCACGGCGAATGGGAAGGTGCAAAAGGGATAAGTCAGGAAACCTGCCAGAAACAATTAATTATTAATAAGCTTCCGGGAATAGAAGTTATTGATTAATCTGTAGGTTTCTTTATACAGTTTTTCCAATATTTATATACCCCCGGAATGCATAGAACAACTGATTACTATGCAAAAAATCATTTTACTTTTTGTTCTGATTATTTCTGGTATTTCTGTATCTGCTCAAAGTGTAATTATTGAGGGAACAGTAAGAGACAAGTCTGACAATAAAGCTGTAGCTTTTGCCAATGTATTTATTGATACTTTGTACAAATCAGCTACGATTACTCAAACCAATGGCTCATACAAACTTGAAGCGCTAAAAGCTGGTATTGTCAATTTGTATGTCACTCATATTGGATATAAAAAGTTCCATAAACAGGTTCAGTTACATTCAGGAATAAACCATGTAGATATTGAATTACAGCCATCTTTTGATACCCTTGCTCCAATCGTTATTACCGGTACAGGTACCCATTACCGGATTGATGATGTACCAGTTCAAACTGAAATCATCACCAGGAAAGACATTGAAGAAATCGGTGGAAGAAATCTTGAAGACATCATTTCAAACATCTCCTCTTCTGTTGATTTCATTTCCAGCTCGATGGGGACTAACCTTAAAATAAACGGACTTGGTAAAGATTATGTTTTGATTCTCCTGAACGGTAAACGGCTTACCGGAGGGATTGGAGGATATACCGATCTGAGCAGAATTGATTCGGATGATATTGAGCAAATTGAAATCGTAAAAGGTGCATCATCAACATTATATGGCTCGGATGCAATTGCCGGGGTAATTAATATTATTACCAAAAAGAGTCAGCAAAAAGTAGCTGTGAAAAGTAATACCCGTATCGGTGCCTATGGCGGATTGAAACAGTTTAACAGTCTGACCTATAACAAAGGAGACTTTTCGGGTAAAACAACATACTCATATAAACAAACCGATGGTTGGCAACTTAACAATATGAAGTATAATACTAAGTGGGAAAGCAATCATGATCTTCCCTTCCTGGTACCAACCTACGATATGCCTGTCAATAAAAACCGCGGATATACGATAACTCAGGAGTTTGATTACCATGTCTCGAGAAAACTAAGTCTGAATGCCAATGCTTCATGGTATGAAAAAACACTCTTTTTCCCTTTTAAAGGTCGAATGCACAACTACTATTACAATAACCGAAGCGGTGCAGTTGGTGGAAAATATAAGTTGAATGATAAAAATTTCATTGATTTCAGCATCGATTGCGGAAACTATCTTTATTACAACGAATTTCCTTATAAATACAACGAAACGTATATTACCAGTACGGATGTGATTAAAGTGACCTACTATCCTGGCGATCGTTTTAAAAACTCTGAACAGACAACGATTAACACTCAGGTTAAGGGTGTTTTTAATATTAATTCAAAAAATACGCTGAGTGTTGGTACTGAAGTGATGAATGATTTCCTGGAATCGCAGTATCGTTTGAATCACCCGGATGTGAATGCCAACACTTATTCCATTTATGCTCAGGATGAAATCAAGCTCAATGAAAAACTGGATATTGTTGCCGGGATTCGTTCAATCTATCATGATATTTCCGGGTTTACCGCTACACCCAAGATTTCAGCAATGTATAAGCAAAATAAGTTTACTCACAGGTTTACTTACTCAAATGGTTTTAAAAGTCCAACGCTTAAAGAACTATACTACTATTACGAAAGTCAGCGAATGGGGATATACAGATTATATCTTGGAAATGAAGATTTAAAATCTCAGAAATCGCATTACTTCTCCTTTTCTACAGAATGTCAATTAAACAAATTTCGTACGGGAATTAATGTGTATATGAATCGTGTTTACGATATGATCGACTACCGGATTATTCCAACGGCCTGGGAGCACAGAAGAAGGGGAATTGAAGAAACCAAAATGCGATACAATATTGATGATGCCCGCAATTTGGGATTCGACTACCATTTTAGTCTGAGCCTTCTTCCTCAACTAAAGGTTAACGGAGGTTACAGCTATGTGAATGCTCTTAACCTTACTCAAAATATCCGTTTGAATGGTATTTCAGAACATAGTGCAACACTCAAGGTTTCATGGTCCAAAAGATGGAAACCTGGTAAGTTGAATGTTAACCTTGCCGGAGTATACAAATCGGATCGTTTTTACCTGGAAGAAGATTTGAAAAGGACATATGCAAAGCCTTATCAGCTCTGGAGAATCACAGCAAATTACAGTTTCAAAAAGTTCAAAGGCCTTGACATTACACTAAAGACAGGTATCGATAATATTTTCGATTACGTAGATGACAGCCCCTATGGCTCTCACTACGGAACATTAAATCCGGGAAGAACAATTTTCGGAGGATTGAATATTCAATTTACGAATGAAACAGCTATGTGAGGAAAAATAATAGCCACGAAGACACGAAAGCACTAGGAATAAATAAAGAATAGGATAAATATGAAGTAACAAAGACATGAAGAGTAAAAAAAACAAATAGCCTTGTTGGTGCAAAGACAAGACGAATTAAAATAAAAAACTTTGTGCCTTGGTGTCTTCGTGGCCTAAAAAACAGATTTAGAAGAAATAACATTAACCTAAATACATATTAAAGACGATAGAAATGAATACAATTAGAAAAGTTTTGTTTGCGCTATGCGCTTTAACGATCGCTTTCACTTCATGTAAAAAAGATGAAGAAGAAAAAGAGTTTGAATTGGGTAATAAGAATGGAATCCTTTTGGTGACATTCGGTTCAAGTTATGAAGCTCCACAGGAGACTTTTAAGAAGATTGATACTGAAGCAAAAGCAATGTTTGCAGGAGAAGTAATCCAATGGGGTTATACTTCTGACATTATCCTGAACAAACTTCGTCAGGGAAATGGTGAAGGTTCATTAAACGGTCAGGTAATTGATAACAATAGTCCTGAAGAAGCTCTAAAAGTAATGATTGAAGACGAAGGATATTGTAAAATCACAATCCAGTCTTTACACGTAATTCCTGGTGAAGAGTATGATGACCTGATTAAAGTTGTTAATGCAACTAAAGAAAAATACGAAGGTGTTCAGATTGAAGTTGGAGCGCCTCTTTTGAACAGTCAGGAAGATTTGAAAGCTGTGGCTGCTGTTTTAGCTGCAAAATTTGCAGAGCAAGTAGCTTCAGGTGAGCCAGTTTTATTTATGGGACATGGTACTCCTCACCACAACGATACAAAATACCCTGAACTGGAAGCTGAACTACAAAAATTAGCTCCAAACTTCTTTATCGGTACTGTTGAAGGTATCAACTTTGAGGAAGGTAACACATCCATTGGTGGTCTTATCACTAAAATTAAAGGTTTAAATCTTACTGAAAAGAATGTAACAATTACTCCATTAATGTCAATTGCGGGTGATCACGCCAATAATGATATGAATGGTGTTACTGGTGAAACTGATCCTGCTGAACAATCATGGAGAGAACGTCTGGAAGCTGAAGGTTATACTGTAAATGATGTTATGGTTGGTCTTGGTGATTATTCAGAAATTAATGCAATCTGGTTAGCTCACCTTGCTACAGTAAAAATTAAGTAAATTTTATAATAACTATATCCAAAGGAAGAAAAGGATGGGGTTGCCCATCCTTTTTTATGCGTTCATTTTTTAGTTTATTCGCAACATCTTTAAATTAATGGAGCTCGTACTGCTATGCGGTCCACAGTCGGTTCACTCCTTGCCTTCCACTGATAAACTCATAAAACAGATTTATTAGTGGGGTTCGACGTAGGCTATGCCTACGTTGTCCTATAAATGTAGGCTGAGCCTACAAAAAAAATGAAATGACGAAGCTACAAGCTTCGCCAAACTGAGAATATTTTTACAATCCATTACTTCCCATCCCGAAAAGCATGCGTAAACTTCCTATCATATAATTTTGAAAAACCAGATCGATTATCAATAGCCTTTCCAACGACGATCAACGTTGTCATGGTCAGGTTATTTTCTTCTACCGTTTTTGACAATGTTTCCAAAGTACAGCGATAAACCTTTTCATCCTTCCAGGTAAGTTTGTAACAAATAGCAACCGGAGTTTCCGGAGGATAATGTTCCATTAGGTCACTTTGAACCTTTTGAGCTATGGAAGCACTCAGGTAAATACACATGGTACTTTGTGATTTTGCCAACTTGTCCAGTTGTTCCTTTTCAGGCATAGGAGTCCGACCTTCACCTCGGGTTAGGATAATGGTTTGTACTTCTTCAGGAATGGTAAACTGAGACCTTAATGCAGCCGCTGCTGCCTGGAATGAAGAGATTCCCGGAGTAATATGATATCTCCAATCCAGGTTATCCATTATAGCCATTTGTTCCTGGATTGCTCCATAAATACATGGATCCCCGGTATGCAAACGAACCACAAACAGTCCGCGATCATAGTATGGTTTCATGGTTTCAATTTGTTTAATCAGGTCCATCCCTGCAGAGCTTTTAACGACACAACCGGGCTTGGCATAATGTGTTAATTCCTCCGGAACCAAACTTCCGGCATATAAGATCATATCAGCCGTTTGCAGCCACTTTTTCCCTTTAACAGATACCAATTCCGGATCACCGGGACCTGCTCCCACAAACTCAACAAATCCTTTGCGTTCTGCATCTGACTTTACGGCCACAGCAAAAGTGAAGTACTTCTCCCCTGCTTTCGCTTTAGTCTTTTCTACAAGAAGATTATTACCTGATAGATGCATTGCAGCAGCCTCTGCTACACTGTAGCTTCCGGTAACCTCACTTACCTTCTCCGAAGGATTTGGAATGGTATATTTAGATAAGACATCCCCATTAAAAGTTTTCAAGTCCAGCTTCCACTTCTTACTTAAGGCAAGAAAAGCTTCTTCATCAGCTTTTAAATCCACCGTACCAATGGATTCAATGGACAAAGGAGAAATCTTCAAGGCTTTTAATTGACCAATTAATTCTTCCTCGAAAGCATCAAAAGGTAAATCACGCTGACATCCCAATCCTAGTTGTAAAACTTCAGGTCGATAATAAATTACATTCTTTCCAAAATCATGAATAAAAGGAGTTATCGCTAAGACAACTTCATATTCTTTGGCATTCAAATCTTCCAGTTTGAAAAATACTTCCACATGCTCAGGAGCACTGGTCTCTAAAGCAAGTGTTCCCTTATCACGAACTTCAAGTAAGAGTGCTGTTTTTTTACCGTTAACAAATGCGGCCATAAGTTGAGTAAGCCCAGCCTCACACTCTATTTTCCAGTTGTATTTTTCTGGTAATAAATCCAGTGCCCACAAACCTGAAGTATCACTAACGGTAGTTACAACAGGTACAGCACCAAGCATCCGCGCAATTTTCTCAGCCAGGTGATTTGCTCCACCGATATGTCCGGAGACAACAGGCTGTACAAACTGTCCGTTTGCATCGATATTAATTACAGCCGGGTCAGTCTTTTTATCTTTTAGAAAAGGAGCTATTTCACGTACGCAAATCCCTAAAGCTCCAATAAATACAAAGGCTTCATTATTTGTCCAAAGGGACTCATAATTTTTGGGAGAACGGAGAATATCTGCGTCAAATCCACTTTTCACCAAAATTTCGGCAAGTTCCTGACCTTTATCTGAATGTGTTATAATTGCTATTGCCATGAGATATTATAAATTTGAAGTAAGACTATCAGCCATTTGGGCTGTAAAAATTATAATTTGATTGAATTCATCTACGGTGATCTGCATCTTGTTCTTGATGGAGTAATTATTCTTTTCACACCAAGAAATAAAACCAGTAGCACTCTTTTCACTAACTGAGTTGAATGCAATCAATCCGCCGGGAACAAGGTGCGTATGAATATCATCTAATACTTCCTCCATTTTGCCACCATAACCTCCCAGAAAAACAGCATCCGGTTTTTCTAAGTCTTTCTTATCAGTCTCCAGATAATCTCCGATAAACAGATTTATTCCCGGAGTTTGTAATCTCTGCGCATTCCGCTGAATAATCGCTTCCGACTCCTCCCTTATTTCAAAGGCAGTAACACTCAAATGCGGATGATGCAAACGCGCTTCGATGGAAACACTCCCCGTACAAGCTCCTACATCCCAAAATACTTTCTTATCATGCAGCTCTATTAATGAAAGTGTTGCAAGACGAATGGGCATTTTGGTAATCATCTTCGGACGACCTTCCAATGGTTCAAACTCCCATTCGGCAATTCCTTTCTTTGGAATATGATTATTTACTTTCTCCAGATAGAAACAGTTAGGGTGCATGATATCCATCTTAACTGCCTCTTCAATTGAAAGCCTGGAAACACGTTCTTTATCTCCACCCAGACACTCACCATAATACATGGTGTAGTTGGAATAACCAAAATCAAGCATTCGTTGGGCTATGGTTACAGGGGTATTTTTTCGGTCGGTCAATATCCCCATTCTTGCAACACCCTGAATCAACGCTTTGTCAAATTCTGCAAAGGATCTTCCGGTAAGTGAAATCGTTTGAAACTCCCCATAAGGCAACTGAAAACGATGAGCCAGTAACTGCAGGGAATTGAAGTCTGGCAGAATATTGATTTCAGCATCCGGGAATTCCCGTTTCAGGGTAATGCCTACCCCGTAAAATAATGGATCTCCGGAGGCAAAAACCACCCAATCCTTACCTGACTCCTGTATTGTTTTATACAGATCTGATAATGGAACAACAATATTCTGCCATTTGAATCCTTCGGGCAGAAAACCGGCCACCAGCTCCTGATGACGCGTTCCGCCCGCAAAATGACGCACCGACTGTATCAGGGTATGTTCTTTCCTGGTGAATTCAGGTATGCAGTCTGATATTCCTATAATTGTGATTTTGTTATTGTACGAATGTGTCATTGTGTTATAATTTTTGCCATGAAGACAATTTTTTTTGGCCACGAAGACTCGAAGACACGAAGAATTTTTTTCTTTTCCTTCAATCTTTTCTTTGTGAATTCACGCCTTCGCAGCTATTCTTTTTTTGGCCACGAAGACTCGAAGACAGAAAGAGTATTTTTCTTTTTTTTCAAACCTTTCTTCGTGACTTTGCGCCTTTGTGGCAATTATTTTTTTTTAATTAATTCTTCGTGGCTAATACTATTTAAACTCCTTCACCAGGATGCATACTTTCAGCTTCCTTCCAACTTAAAATGGCGTTGATAATGGTAGCAGCAACATTGCTACCACCTTTACGACCATTCACAAAGGCAGCAGGAACATCCGGACAACCGTATTTTAATTGCCACTTACTTTCTCGAACATTAACAAACCCAACAGGAGCAGCAACAACACCGGCAGGATTGGCTTTGCCGTTTCTGGTCAGTTTCACCAGTTCTATAAGAGCTGTAGGTGCATTCCCAAAAGCAAAGATTGCATTGGGATGCTCTTCAACTGCAAGCTGAATTCCAGCTTGTGTTCTTGTTATACTCTTTTTCTGAGCGAGTTCAGCAACTCTGGTATCATCCAGATAACATTTAATCTGTAAACCCAATCTTTCGGCAATGGCACGACGAATACCCCGTGTTACCATTGAAACATCAGTAACAATTACAGGAGGTTTTCCGGAATACAGCTTTTCATAAAGTCTTTCAACCACATCATTTGTAAGTTCCACCGATTCATTTAAACTAAAATCGGCAGTGGTATGAATGCAATGCAAGGCCACCCAGGTATGCGCAAGACTATTTCCATTTGTATCGATATTCTCAAGGATCGTTCGAAAACTTTCGTTCATAATCCTCCGTCCCGGATTATCCTGATTTTCATTTTTGGATGAATAATATCCGCGTGGAGTTATCATCTTCCCCTGACTGGCGAAGGTTTGACTGTTTCCAATTACGATAACCGTAAACATATCAGCTTTGGTAACATCCAGTTCCTCCAGAGAAATAACTTCAATTGATTCATCGGGTCGGCCAACATTACGGGAAATTCCGACAGGTGTCTTTGGTGAACGAGCTTCCAAAAACAATTCTCTCAAACGCATCAACTGCCAGAAACGCCCCTTACTTAGAGGATTGTAAATAGCCGTAACAAAATCAGCGTTTGCTGCTGCAACAATCCGGTTTTCAATTTTCTCCCAGGGAGTCAATAAGTCAGAAAGGGAGATGGAACAAAAATCATGGCCCAGTGGAGCTCCCAATTTTGCTGCTGCAGAGAACATCGCTGAAATTCCGGGGACAACTTCTAATTCAACGTCAGAATCCCTTTCTACCTTCATCTCCCATAACAGTGGAGCCATTCCATAAACGCCGGAATCTCCGCTACTGATTACCGCAACGATTTTACCGCTTTCAGCCAGCTCGAATGCTTTTTCAGCACGTTGGCGTTCTTTCTTCATTCCGGTATCGATCAGCTCTTTTCCTGCTGTCAACTCCTGGATATGCTCAAAATAAAAACTATAGCCCACGATTACCCCGGCAACCTCAATTGCTTGTTGTGCCTGCGGTGTAAGAAATTTCCCATTTCCCGGGCCAATACCTATGCTGTAAATCTTTTTATCCATAGAAAATTATTATTGAAAAATATGGAATACTACGGAACGCCAATTCTTTTGCATCCGATGTGGAGAACTGGTAGTTAGTACCCACCCGTTCGATATAATAAAATGGGTTGTTACAATTCTCAAGAAACTCATGCCATCCTTCCAAAACACTCATTTTCATAACAACCAATGTTGTATCCTCTTTAAGCGCCTCTTCAATTTCAGAAAAACTACCAGGTCTTGCAATTACCTTGAACTGCTGATTTCCTTCAACGATAGGTTGAGCTCCTGCTGCTCCGGCAGCAATAAATGCCGGAATCCCAGGAATTAAATCATATTCCATGCTATTTTCCTGAACCAGTTTCAGAAGGTAGCCAAAGGTGCTGTAGAAAAGCAGGTCACCTTCCGAAACTACGGCTACAGACTTTCCTTCATCATACTCTTTTCTGATTAATTCAAAAGCATTCAGATAATGCTCTGCCCTATTCTTCCCAGACATTGGAATAAAAAGCGGCTGCATTGGAGCATCAAGATTCAATTCATTCAAAATTCTTATTGAAAATGAAGTCTGTTTATTTTCATTGATTTCGGTTGCAGGGTAGAAAATCACATCTGCATTCTGCAAAGCTTTTAATCCTTTCACCGTTATTAAATCAGGATCACCGGGCCCAAGCCCTACTCCTGTTATCTTTCCCTTCTTAATCATAATCCCAACTCTTTTAATAACTTCTGCATTTTATCCTTTTCTCCTAAATACAAATGCATATATGAAGCCCAGCAATTATTTGTCCTGAATACCGGCATATTGATATCCTTTCCACGGGCAGTAACAGCTTCATAATCCTGGCATCCTTTTTCGTTTCCAATCAATTCCGAATAATGAAATTCATGACCGCGAATCGTCCAATCTTTTCCTTGAAGTTCACGATATCCGAGATGCATTTTCATATTTTCAAACGAAGTATCGAAATCGAAAATACCAGTCATATCAAATGCCTTTCCTTCCTGAGTAATAATGCGCTTTCCCAGGTACATCATTCCACCACATTCGGCAATCAAAGCCTTTCCTGACTCAATATGATTTCTGATTGCTTTTTGCATTTCAATGTTGGCTTCAAGCTCTTCAGCGAAAAGTTCGGGATAACCACCGGGTAGCCAGATTAAATCTGCATCAGGAAGGATTTGGTCATTTAATGGACTGAATTCCACAACATCACCAACCTTTGCTAAACCATTCCTGTTTGCCTGATAGGAAAAGTTAAAGGCCTTATCAGAAGCTAAAGCTATCGTTAACTTCTTCTCTTTTATTTCATTGTTTTTAGGTGCTGATGCAGATACTTCTCTTTCTGATAAGCTTAAAAGCAAATCAACATCCACGTGATTTTCGATATGCTCAGAAGCAATTTCAACGATTTCAATATTTTGATTTTCACCAGGCAGATGCAAGCCCAGATGACGTGACTCAATGGCCAGGCGTTCATCACGGGGAACATAACCCAATACATTTACATCTGCATCTTCAGCGGCTTCTTTGAGATACTGAAAATGAGACTCTCCGGCTACTTTATTAAAAATCACTCCCGCAAGTTTTATCCGTGGATCAAAGTTTTTGTATCCATATAATAAGGGTGCAACTGAATAAGCAACACTCGAAGCATCAACCACTAAAACCACCGGTAGATCAAGTAAGCGGGCAACAGCAGCAGAACTACCATCATCCTTTTGGGCACCGTCAAACAAGCCCATCACACCTTCGACTACAGCCATATCAGCACCAGAAGCTTGTTGATCGAACAGTGATTGCACATGATCATTCTCGGCCATCCATAAGTCCAGGTTGAAGGACGGCTGTCCGGCGATTATACTATGATGCATGGGATCGATATAATCGGGGCCACACTTAAAAGGCTGGACTGCCTTACCTCGCTTTACCAGTGCCCGGATCAATCCCAGAGTAACCATTGTTTTTCCTGAATTACTCTTAGGTGCAGCTATCAGAAATGCAGATTTATTGCTCATTTGTATAATATTTTTCAAATAAATAAGAACGTTTAGATGAATTAAACCATCCCATTTTGGATTGTTTTATTTGATCCAAGGGAGTCCGGTCCAATTCAGCAACAACATAGTCTTGTATATCAGAAACAGATTCCTCCAATACAATTCCTTTTGGGTTGATGATTAAAGATAATCCTGGAATTTCAGAACCACTTTTGTTTACCGAATCCTGATTACATGCCATTACGAAACAAGAATTATCGTAAGCACGAGCAGGTAAAAAGCGTTTAAACCTTTCCAGTTTATCCTCAGGATCCTCTTTAGGTGAAGCAAAGGCCATGGCTAACAAATCAGCTCCCTGTTGAACCTGTGCATAACTTATTTCAGGAAAATGAGTTTCATAACAAAGTTGAAAACCAACTTTAAACTCCCCTACCTGAAAGATGCTAAAAACATCACCTTCCTCAAAGGTATCTTTTTCAGTTGGTCCAAGGTGGGTTTTACGATGAATTCCAGCCAACTTTCCTTCTGAAATAAGAAAGTGAGAGATATAAAACCGATCTCCTTCAATCTCTGGAAAACCTACCGCAAAGGCAATATTTAAATCTTCTGAAATTGAAAATAGTCTATCAAAAGTCTCTTCACTGTGCATATATATTTTCTCCAGTATATTCAAATCATTGGTATAGCCCGACAAGCTCAATTCAGGGAAAAGGATAAAATCAACACCTTCATCATTCAATCTTTCAACCCAATTGATAGTTGTTCCCAGATTGTGCTGAACATCACCTATTATGCATTTTGGACTTACCGCTGCTACTTTCATGATTCAAGACTTTCGAGGGTTATGGATACCATTTTCTCTATTGAATTCTCAGTAACAATTGGTTCTCCATTTCTGTGAAACCGGAATATTTTATCATCATCTGGATTAATCTCAAGCCAGGTGTGGTCATTATCAGTTTTCTTAATTGTTTGAATGCCTTTTCGGGCAAATGCCCGGCGCAACAAAACATACTCAAAACCGTGTCCATGAACCGGCAAGGAAGATTTGAACTTATATCCCACACGAAAAAGTCCGGTACGGTTATCAAATTCTATTCCTCTGTTTTTGAAAAGAGACTGAAACTCATTTTTAAGCAGCAAATCCTCAGGACTACCAGTAAGAAGTGACTTATCACGTGATAACAACCAAAGCCGGTCTGCCATTTGAAGGGCCAGATCCAGATCATGTGTCGACATCAGTACTGATTTGCTTGATGTATTTGCGATATGTCGCAGAAGCTGGATGATTTCCACACGTGCCGGCATATCCAAAAAGGCCGTTGGTTCATCTAGAATTATTACAGGCGTATCCTGAGCCAGAGCCTTGGCAATAAAAGCCTTTTGCTTTTCACCATCACTCAGGTTTGACAAGAGTTCTTTCTTTTTGTGCAGAATCCCACACTTTTCGATGGAAGAATGGATGATTTTCCGGTCTTCGTTATTGATAATCCCTAATGCTCCGGTATATGGGCTTCGTCCTAAACCTACCAGCTCTTCAACGGTGGCATTGGGTACAACAACACGATCAGTTAGTACAACAGCAGCCATTAATGCCAGCTCTTTTTCAGAGAGGTGCAACATGTTCTTTCCAAACATCTTTACCTCCCCATCCAAAGCCGGTTGAAAACCACAGAGGGTACGAATTAAAGTACTCTTGCCCGTTCCGTTTTCCCCAAGCAGACAAACCAACTCACCTTTACCCAAACTGGCCTGTAATCCATCATGGACGACTTTAGCCCGTTTCCCTTTTCCGTAGCCAATAGTCAGCTTATTGATATTTAGTATTTCTTCTTTCATCCATTATTTTATTAGCCATGAAGACGTATTTTTTTTTGCCACGAAGACACTAAGGCTCGAAGTTTTTTGAGGGCTACGAAGACTCGAAGTTCTTTTTTTTATTTCTTCATGTCTTTGCGCCTTAATACCTATTCATTTCTTAATTTATTCTTCTTGTCTTCGTACTTTCGTGCCTATTCTTTTTTAAGTTATTCTTCCTGTAACTACGCCTTTGTGGCTATTATTTTTTTTATTATTTCTTCGTGTCTTTGTGCCTTCGTGGCTATCCGTTTTTTTATTTATTCTAAACGGTTTTCTTTACGTCGTTTCCATATTACCCAAATAACTACAGGAGCACCTATAAAGGCCGTCACCGAATTGATAGGCAGTTCCTGTTCGATACCAGGTAAGCGAGCCACCAGATTACACAACAAGGAAGTTGCAGCTCCCAGCAGACTTGCATTTATTATCAGGAAAAAGTGATTCGAAGTCTTTGATAATAATTTGGCCAAATGAGGCACTGCTACTCCGATAAAAATAATCGGGCCACAAAAGGAAGTAACAATGGCGGTTAAAAATCCGGCAAATGCAATTATTAAAAACCTGGATCTTTTGATGTTCAGACCAAGATTAGCGGCATAGCGATCACCAAGGGCCAACAGGTTTAATGGCTTACTTAGGAATGCAGCCATAAGTGATGGTATTATCGTTATCAAAGCAAACATAGTGGCTCGTGCCGGTGCCAGGCGGCTAAAACTACCCAACCCCCAAATCACATAATTATGTACATCTTCTTCCGGGCTGTAAAATTTCAAAAGACTTACCAGGGAACTACTCAGATAACCAATCATAACACCAATAATCAGTACACTTAATGTTCCACCAATTTTATGAGAAATAAATAAGATAAGCATTAGTACAGCTCCTGCTCCGATTAATGATGAAGCAATTACGGCAAAGTCTCCCCAGGCTCCCAGACTAGTAAAGGTAAAACCCAACATGTTTCCTGTAAACAACATCACAAAAGCGACTCCCAAACTTGAGCCAGACGAAATCCCTAAAACCGATGGTCCGGCCAGTGGATTACGAAACAAGGTCTGCATTAATAAACCTGCAACACCAAGTGCCATTCCAGCTCCCAGGGAAACCATGGTTTGAGGTAAACGGGTTTTCAGAACAATGTTTTCATATACCCTGTTTGTTCCTTCCCCGGTTATCAGAATCGATTTTATCTCACTAAAGGGAATATTAATCGAACCAAGTACCAGATTCAAAATAACCAGGATTACCAGCAGGAATACTGCCAGTAACAACACAAACGATATTCGGCCTAAATTCTTCATTGAATTTGTGATTTTGTTTTGGGGCCACGAAGACTCGAAGGCTCGAAGTTTATTTTTTTAAATGCTTCTTCGTGTCTCTGCGCCTTCGTGGCTACCATTATTTCAGTTTTAGTCTTTCATAGAAAAACGGTTGATGATCAGGTATTAATTCAGGGTGAAAGAAGTGAATGTAGTCGGCAAGCAACACATCAGGTTTCATTCCAGCTTGTTCGTAATAGGGCTTTTCACGTATATTACACAACAACACATTTTCATCCTTGAAAGCTTTAAAATCAGTGTAACGGGAATCCTGGTCAGCCAAATCATTTAAAGTTATTCCTGATTTTTCAGGGTGGCAAATTCGCCAGTAATCACTGTGAGAGGCCTTACTGTAAATCGTTTCAAAATCCACTGGATATGCTCCCTGCTTATCGTCTTTGATAATATAATCTGCACCTGCATCGCGGAAGTAATGGGCATAAAAGCTTTCACCTCCCGGTACATACCAACTTCCTGATCGCATCTTTCCTGAAAAAACTGTTGGCCGATATTCAACATTTTCTGTTAAAGCAGTTAAACTACTATATCGATTTTCAATTCCATGAAAAATGGAATCCGCCTTTTCCTCCTGTCCTACAAACAGGGCCATCATTTTCACCCATTCTGCACGGCCAAGAGGAGTTTCTTCATTGTAGGCAGCCATTGGTACTAATGGTATTCCCAGGTTCCGAAGCACATCAAAACCTCCCACTTTAAAAGGAGAAACAAAAATCACATCCGGGTCAAGGGCGGCTACCATTTCGAGATTGAAGTTCCCTTCCTTCCCGATTTTCACGGTCTTACCTGATTCCACTTGTGCTATCATTCCTTCATGACGCAAATACCGGCTGCTGTTGATTGCAACAATATCATCAATATCATCAAGGGCTAAGAAGTAAGTCAACTGCGTGGATGAAAGGCACATGATTTTTTTACAAGGAACCTTTATCGTATTCAAGAAATCCTGATCACCAACTTCACCGTTTATCAGTCGGAAGGTATCATATACATTATCCTCTCCTTTCCGGTGAATACAAATGGTTGTTGCGTTCCCCGACTTTTCAATCTTAAATTCTCTGGCATGGTTTAACACAACCTTTTCGATTGGATCATCATTTACCTGCAGGGATTTCTCCTTACCTGAACTGCTATTACATGAGCTGAGAAAAAGCGACATACTCACACCCACAAAAAATAAAATCAAAAGTCTTTTCATCCGTTAAACAATTTTGTAACCTTTACTTTTCTGAGATTTCTATTAAACCATCTACGCGATAAAACCAAGCCGGTAAAACTTACCACGATTCCACCGATAGATAAAAGAATCAGAATTGTTTTTCGCAGCCCATCAACTTTTTTCAAAGGAGGGATATCGAAAGTATGCAGGAACCTGTATAACCAGCGACGAACGCGGCTGTTCTTTGTCAATCTTTTCACTTCAGCTCCACTGGCAGGATTGATATAAATCCAGGTTTCAGCAGCATCTTCAAGCTCAATTTTGATTGCTTGTTCCGACAAATAACGCATAGCCGATCCTGCGTAATAATAATCGTATCCAGGTTGAGGCTTTATGATATACTGAATGTCTCTTAAAATTTCCTTAGCATGCAACTTCACATCCTCCAACGAAAAGGGAGTTAATGCTTCTATCTTTCCATTTTGCAAAGCATATACCTCCGGAATCTGATAATCATCATAATAAACCTGGTATTGTGGTTGTCCAAAAACCGTTTTCCATTCAATCTTTCGAATCCCTTGCTTTTTATTCAGAGCATTATAAATGGCTTTGGGAGTTATCGTTTGTTGTCCATTAAGATCCAGCTTTTCATTCCAACGAACTTTCACTTTCTCAGTAGAGTTCACTCCCACCATCCAATCCGGGATTGATGTTACTGAAATCAGACCACTCAGAATAAATGTGAACACAAACAGGCCGAAAAAGAATCCAATCAGATGATGCCACTTGAACCAGAATTTCTTGTATGGAGTTAAACCTTTTTGCTTTCGCTTTTTCAGGCGTACAATACCGGCATAAACACCAGTCAATGACATTAATACGCCCAAACCTGAAAGAATAATTACCACAATTCGCCATGTATCTCCAACCGACTTTAATTGCTTGAAATAAATCCAATGAGGAATGGCTCCAAAGCGCGCGCTCCAACGAGACTTTCTTGTGGTTTGCTGAATTATCTCACCAGTTTTTTCAGAAACATACATTACCGTATGTGCAGGATCATTCATTGTGCATTTGAAGAAAGGCAGCAGAGGTTTATAGTAGCTCCATGGCACCCATTGATCCAAATCGTTCATCTTCTGAACTTCCTTCACTGTTGATCCCAGGAATGCTTCGCTTAATTTTACGGCATAATTTTCAGAGAAGCAGGAAACAGGTTCCAGCGTTTCAGCATTAAAAGTACTTTTGGCTTTTCTCCCATTCTGAACCCGGTAAACCGGTTTACCATCACAAATCTCCAGGCTAACTTCTCCTCTAAAATCCGGAGACGGAGCTTGAAGATTTTCAAAATGGAGAGGTTTGAGTTCTTGTAAATGCAGGAAACGATCTTCACGGGAAGCATGAGGAAAACCATCGAAAATCAGAACAATTCCCGAAATAAACCAAACCACGAACATCAGACTCAAAAGAGAGCCTGATGCCTTGTGAATTTTTATAAGGAATTTACTTATTCGCTTCAAAACGGTTTATTTGGAGAAATTAGCTTTTAAACCCACAAAGATTGTACGTCCCGGATTAATCGTTCCGTAATGAGAACCATAAGGACTGTCATCTACATAGTCGAAGATATTATCAACACCCAATTCTCCTTCAAGAATAACGGGACCAAGGTTTGTGAAACGGTGATTGGTCGTTAATTTCCAAATTTGATAAGCCTTTGCATTTCCATCATCGTAGAACTTTTCATCCTGAATTCGACCAATAACATTAACATTCAATTTGTAAGCGCCCCAGCTATGATCATAGTTTACCCGAACATTACCGTAGTTCTGAGCAACACCTTCCAGGCGAATATCTGCGGTCAGGTCTTTTGCATCAACAAAGGAGTACCCACCACCTAGAGTGAAACCATAACCAATTTTAGCATTCACCAGTAAATCGATACCCTGTGAACGTGAATCCTCAACATTGTAATGTTTGCGACGTTTCTTAATACCATTCTCTTCATCTCCCGGAAGCAAATCATAGGCTCCATAAGTAATCAAATCGTTCACATTGTTAATGTATCCGGTAATACTTGTAGAAATAAAGTCATTATTGTATTCAAAACCAACAGAACTGAATTGTGACTTTTGCGGATCAAGATCTTTGTTCCCCATATAAACCGTACCACGCTTCTCGTAGTTATAATAAAGCTCTTTCAAAGTTGGGGCTTTAAAGCCGTACCCGTAAGTACCACGAATATTGAAATCATTCAGTTTCCAAAGCATTGAGACCTTAGGAGTAAATGCACTACCAAATTCCTTGTGTTTCACGTAGCGTAAACCGGCAACAAGGTCTACAGCATTAAAGAACGTATGCTCATCCTGAGCATAAAGAGCCATCGTATTGGCAGCCGCTTCACCATCGATAAGGCGGTCTTGAGAGACCAATCTTTCATCCAGGTAATCTGCTCCAACAGTCAGTTTATTATTTTTTGAAATTGCATTTACATATTTCAAACGGTAATTCCCCATTTGCTGATCTGTATTGATCACCTCCTGGCCAACAACAAAATCTTTATAATCCTGATTATATTTATTATAGTATCGGAAGCGATCAAAATTATAGTCAACTGATACAGTCTCTTTGTTACTCAAAAGATATTTTGCTCCGGCTTCATAGGCCATATCTGTGTAGTAAAAGCCATATTTCTTAAAGGTTTCAGGGTAAAATAAATCCTTTTCATAATATGAGTTTCCGGCATACAGCTCGAACTTGTCAGTTGCCCTGAAAGTCAGAACATGGTTAAAAGAACAATCCCTGTATTTATTCTGAGCCATAGCATCGGTCTCAACTAACTCTTCATCATCAAGCTCATATGGACTCAATTGCCAGCCATCGCTGCTTTTGTGATTCACAGTTGCATTCCAGGAAAATCTTCCCAAATTCAGGTCGATAGAATTGCTTTGTTGTAAGGTGCTATGATTGCGATAACGTGTCGTGTTGGAAACATTAATCTTCTGTTTTCCCTTTTTGGTAATCACATTAACCACCCCTGCAATTGCATCAGAACCGTATAATAAAGAAGCCGCACCTTTTAATACTTCAATACGCTCAATATTATCCGGATTGATTCGGTTCAGGTCATTGTTTCCACCAACATCACCATACATGCGTTTTCCATCAACCAATACCAAAATGAAATCATTTCCCAATCCGTTAATGGTCATCATAGGTCCCATTCCACTTGGTGAAAAATCGAATGAAGGACTCAGATTGGCCATTAGTTCGTTAAAATCAGCTGCACCAACACTCTTTACAATTTTTGAATTGAAAAGCTCGGTAGGAACCGGAGCTGTTTTAAGATGGTGGGCAGTACCTGTACCTGTAATAATTATCTCTCCCAGGTGCATATCCGACTCTTCCAATTGTACATTGAATGTATTTACACCTTCCTTAAGGTCAATGTTCTGTTTTACTCTCGAAAAACCAGAAAATGAAATAATTAATTCATGATTACCTGGAGTCAGGTTATTCAACTGAAATTCGCCCTGATTGTTGGTTGCAGTTCCAATGGTAGAACCATCAAAATAAACATGAGCACCTGGTAAACTTTCCTGATTAGTTTTTTGAACAACTTTACCTCTTAAAGAGGCCGTTTGCGCGCCTGCAGATAATACCCCAAAAAGCATCACTGCCACAAGCATAAAAATCTTTTGCATAGTAAATTATTAAGTAATTAATAAATTCACTTTGCTATTCCGATAAATGATAAGATAAGTGTAGAACAAAAACTGAATGTTCTAAACATGACTTCTATCCCGGAAGCAAAATGTTTAATTATTTGTAATGGCAGGTCTTCTGACTTATCCTGTTTTCTAGCCTTCCCATTCGCCGAGGCGGACAGTGGCTGTAGATTAGAAAACGTGAACCTGGTGGTACCAGGAACAGACTTACAGCAGCGGGAACTGTTGCAGACTTTCACTGCATTCCCTTTTAATCCCAATTGTGCAAGTGTGCACAACCATGGAACCATTTTTCGGCTGCAAAATTAGACATAATAATTCAGGAAACAAGTGATGTTAAAATTCTTAAGACGATATCGCACCTCATCAAACAAAAAGTCAACACTATATCTCTTAATATTCTTTACTAGCACACACAATAATCACCATCACAAACCTTTTATTCATACTGATACAACACAATCTTTAACATAGCAGTTTTCTATTTTCAAATCATTATACGATATGAAATGTATTCAATATACAGAATCTCAATTTGGAAATTAACATAAATGCTGCTATGCTTTTCATTAGAAAAAACTGAAAAGTACCGAAGTAATATATCGAAGAATATTAAAGCTTATCGAAAATTGCAATGAAGGCTTTTATATTGTATTTTTCTAATTCCAAATTCTTTATCAAAATGAAGTCTTTACGGACACAGGAAAACAGGTTTAAGGATTTACCAGATTATGTTTTTACACCCCATTACTTTAATATGAATGGAGTCAGAATCCACTATATTGATGAAAACACTTCAGGAAAAGTAACTATTCTAATGTTGCACGGAGAACCCAGTTGGTCTTATTTATATAGGCATATGATTCCAATTTGCACTTCAAAAGGATACAGAGTTATCGCTCCGGATTTAATTGGATTTGGAAAATCTGATAAACCCATAGATGAATCAGATTACACGTACACCAATCATATCAATTGGATCGGGAATCTCATTCAACATATGGATTTAAAAAACATAATACTCTTTGGACAAGATTGGGGCAGTCTTATTGGTTTACGGCTCGTTGCTCAGAAACCGGATCGTTTCTCAGGAGTGATAATTGCCAATGGATTTTTACCTACAGGAGAACAAAAGATGCCCTTTTTATTCAAATTATGGAAACTGTTTGTCCGTTACAGTTTGTATCTGCCAATAGGAGAAATCATCAATTTCGGCTCCCAAAAAAAACTGAGTAATGAAGAAAAGAGAGCTTATAATGCTCCTTTTCCTACAAAGAAATATATGAAAGGAGTAAGAGCCTTTCCGAAATTAATTCCTGATACATTCCATCATGAGCAGTCAATCAATAACCGTAAAGCCTGGGAAGTATTAAAAAAGTGGGATAAGCCTTTTGCTACAGCTTTTGGCACAAAAGATCCTATTACACGTGATTCACAGGAATATTTGGTAAAAAACATACCAGGAGCTTTGAAGCAAGAACATCTAAAGTTGGAAGCAGGACATTTCATACAGGAAGATTGTAGCGTGGAACTTGCTGGTTTAATAAACCGGCTGGTAAAAAAAATCCATGAAGGAAAATCGAAAACTTAAAGCAATGAAGTATTTCAGCACCATCGAAAGTGTAGGTTCTGCACTTCCAGATAAGAGGTTATCAACCAGTGAACTGATTCAGGATTTGAATATAGGTGGTATTGAATTGTTTGAGTACAAGACCGGAATCAAAGAAAAAAGGATTTGTTCAGAAGAGGACAACTCACTTTCATTGGCTGCTGCTGCTTCCAGAGATTGTCTGAGCAGATCAATATATAAGGCTAGTGATTTGGATATGGTTATTAGTTGTTCAATATCAAAATACAACCAGAACAATTTGCATCAATACGAACCGGCTTTGGCTCTGAATATCAAAAAGAGGATTGGAGCCACTCATGCATTACATTTCGACATTGGGAATGCTTGTGCCGGAATGATGACCGGATTATTAATTGCCCAAAAGTTTGTGGAAAATGGCACATTTAAAAACTGTTTGGTTGTTAGTGGAGAATCAATTTCAGTATTATCAGATCATGCATTAAAAAACATCAAAAATCTACATAGCCAGGAACTCCCGTCCTTAACCGTGGGTGATGCCGGAGCGGCATTTATTATAGCGCGTACCGAAAATGCCGAATCAGGGATAATAACCTCTGGGTATGTAACTTTGAGTCAGTATAATGATTTGTGTCTGGGCAGACATGGTTATGACTTCCCTAAAACCATGATGGAAACCAAAGCTCAGCAGATTCATAAAGCATCAATAACTGAATCGGTGCCAATCATACACAAAGCTTTGATGGAAAACAACCTTAAACTCTCGGATATCGATCACTTTATTCCTCACCAAACTTCAATAAGTGCAATACAATCCGGCAAAAATGCACTATTAAAATATTTCGAAGTATTACCACAGCATATCGTAGTAAATCTGAAGTACTATGGAAACACCGCTTCTACTACACATTTTTTAGCTCTTTCTCACCTTCTTAATAAAAAGGAAATAAAAAAGGATGACCGTATCATGATGGTAACATACGCTTCAGGGATTGTAATAGGCCTTGCCATCTTCAAACTCAACAATATACTGGAAAGATATGGGAGTTAAGATAACAAATATAACATATAAGCAATTACACGTTGCAGATTGGATCGGGCAAACTTCTGAATTAGTACTTGAAGTACTCCAGAAAGCTAAAATCCCATGGAATAAATTCGGGTTGTTAATTAATACAAGTGTATACACTCCCGATTACCATGCTGAACCTTCAATGGCTTCAGTTATCCAAAACAGAGTAGAGCGAGACCTGATTAATTCGGGCCAGGATTTCTCACGTAAGCTATTCTCTTTTGACTTGACCAATGGAAGTGCCGGGATGCTGAATGCAATGGAAGTTGCCGGTGAATTCATTAAATCCGGGTTTACAGAACATGCTTTGATTATTGGCGGAGATATAAACCCAATTGAAAATGCACCATCAAACGTACACCTTAAACCTGTTGCCTTTGTTGCAATCTTATCTAAATCTGAAGATGACGTTGGATTCATAAGGTTTAAGACCTATGATTTCTCTGAGTACAATGATCGATACTTGAGTCAGATAAAATGGAAAAAAAATAAAAACAGTTCGCAGAAGAGGAATATTCTTGAGATTGATAAAAAATCTGAATATCAAACGTTACTGGAAAAAAGCATCTTTAAGTCATTGGAACGATTCCAGAATCAGGAATCGGATAAGCTGCACATTGCTGATCAAATTATTTTTTCTGTGAAACCAGAAAAAAATATTGGTGCCATTCATTCGCTTACTTCGGAACGAGCTACAATATCATATCCAGTATACAACTCCAAAGAAGGTGAAATCGTTACAGCTTCACTAGCTTTAGCTTTCTCGCAAAATCATAATGATTTTCAAGCAGCCAAAACAGTTCTATTTGTTGCTGCAAATCCTGGAATATCAGTCTCATTAGCTTTATATAAAAACGCAAAACTACACTTTGAAAAATGACAATTACATAGAATCATTAGAATATAATCTTTCGGATTATATCTCCCGGAACGCCAAATTATTCCCGGATAAACCTGCTATCATACATCCACAATGGATCAGTTATTCATCACTTGATAAACAAATCAATCAATATGCTCAATCTTTTGTACAAATTGGATTAAAGAAAGGGACTTATACCATCCTGTTGGTTACAGCAAGTCCAATCTTTTTCATGATTAGCATGGCGCTTTTACGTATTGGTGCAATCCCTGTAATGATTGATCCTGGTATGGGAATTAGTAAGATGATCAATGCATTATCCACTGTAAAGGCTACAGCATTTATAGGCATTCCCAAAGCGAGTCTTTTGAAGTATTTATTTCCAAAAAAACTTAAATCAATTGGAACATATCTAACCGTCAGGAAGGATAAGTTATACAAAGGATTATTCCGGAAACCTTTAGAAATACCCAACCAACTTTTGGCAATACCTGTGAAAATGAATCCCAATGATACAGCTGCAATATTTTTCACTAGCGGTAGTACAGGACCTCCAAAAGGTGTAGTTTATAATACCCAACAACTCAATGCTCAGTTAATCTGTTTGCAGAAACATTTTAACTACGGGCCTGATGAGATTGATCTATGTACCTTCCCATTAATCGGTCTATACTCCTTATGCTTGGGAAACTCACTTGCTATTGCTGATATGGACATGACGCATCCGGTCAAAATGAATCCTGAAAGAGTAATTTCAAATTTACGGACTCATAATTGTACTCAAATGTTTTGCTCTCCAATGGTTCTAAAAAAATTTGATGACTATTTGATCAAAAATCCCTCAAATATTAAAAGTATGAAGAGGATTCTTAGTGCCGGGGCACCTGTACCAGCATCTTTAATCGAATCTTTTAAACATAAACTCCATCCTGACACAAAAATACACACGCCATATGGAGCTACTGAAGCTCTCCCAATTTGTGATATAAAATCTGATGTAATTCTTAAATCAATTAACCATACCCATAAATCAGGAAGTAATATTTGCCTGGGTAAAGCGATTCACGGGAACCAGATTAAGATTATCGAAATCTCTGATACACCAATTCGGCTTTGGAAAGATGTGACAGAATTGGCTCCCAATGAAGTTGGAGAAATAATTGTGAATGGTGATTTGGTCTCCACATCATATTTCAATCTTGATAAAGAAAATGATAAATCGAAAATTATTGATCAAACCAATGGAAAACGATGGCACAGAATGGGTGACCTAGGTAGTATAGATGAACATGGCTTGCTCTGGTTTTATGGTAGGAAAAGTCATCGGGTAATATTGGATGACTCTACACTATTTACCATACCATGTGAAGCCATATTCAATCAGCATAAACAGGTGAGGAGATCAGCATTGGTTTCATTTACTAATCCTTTGGATAAAAAACAAGCTGCAGCCATAATTATCGAGTTGATCTCTCAGCCCGGAAATTGTAATAAAAAACAAATACTGAACGAATTGGAAGTATTTGCCAAGACAAATCCATTAACTGATCAGATTCACAGGTTTTTCTTTTACAAAAGCTTCCCTGTTGATCCTCGTCATAATGCAAAAATCAATCGTGAAAAACTATCTGAATGGGTACAAAAAAAAATACGATGAAGGTATTGGTAACAGGTGGTGGTGGTTTTATTGGAAAGGCATTAATAAAAAGCTTATTGGCAAATCATTATGTAGTGCATAACTTCTCGCGAAAAGCCTATCCTGAACTGGAAACATGGGGCGTCCGGAATCATATTGGTAGTGTTTCTGATTATAAAGCTGTACTAAAAGCCAGCCAAGGAGTTGATATCATATTTCATGTTGCAGCAAAAGCGGGTGTCTGGGGAAATTACAATGATTTCTATAAGACTAATGTTATTGGTACCAAAAATATTATCGAGGCTTGTCAGGAGAACAGTATTGATAAATTGGTATTTACCAGCTCTGCCAGTGTGGTATTTGATGGTCATGATATTTGTGGTGGAAATGAAACATTGCCCTACCCTACCAAAAGTTTATCACATTATACATCTACTAAAGCTATTGCTGAGCAGATAGTTCTGGCAGCCAATTCGTCAAAATTAAAGACTATTGCCCTGAGACCGCATATTGTATGGGGACCAGGTGATAACCATATCATTCCTGGACTTTTAAAACGAGCCCGAAACAATTCACTGCTTTTGATCGAAGATGGTAATTATAAGATTGATGCCACATATATCGACAATGTCATTGAGGCTCATTTGAAGGCTATTGATTATCTTACAGATAAATCGAAAAGTGGAGGAAAGGCATTTTTTATCAGCAATGATGAAACGATAACAATACGCAATTTCTTCAATAAAATTCTTGAAGCACATAACCTTCCTCCTGTTTCCAAATCCATTCCAAAATCTATTGCATTCGTACTTGCCACCGCTCTGGAATCCTTCTACAATCTATTCAGAATAAATTCGGAACCTCGCACTACCCGCTTTCTTGTTCATGAAATGAGTTCACATCACTGGTTTGATATTTCTGAAGCAAAAACAGAATTGGGATATCAACCAAAAATCAGCATAAATGAAGGATTTGATATCTTAAAGGAATTCCAACACACTCACTAGTAACAAAACGACTTATTCACGAACACTTTCACTCATTATATTTATATTTACCATATTAATTTTCACATTATGGGCTACATGGGCTTTGGCATGCAAAAGTGGATATACAATATGAAACCACGCAAAGCTTTTCAGAAAAGAAGGAGAGCAGTTGGTGATACTATTGATGTATACAAAAGTCATACTTCAGTATATGAAAAATCTCCTGAAGAAAGGAAGAGTAAAAGACTGTTTCGATATAAAGAAGCTGAACATAAGTCGGGCAATATATATCTTCGTTTGCTGAAATTCCTTATTCCTACATTTATTATTATCTATGGTGGTTTTAAGATGTTTGATTCAATAACTAGAAATGATAATGCCCAACCAACTTCAGAAGAAATAAAACACTCTAACAAAGATATCCGAACCTACAATTATTTGGTCCGGAATGGATATATATTTATTCATAATAATGAACCTGAAAAAGCCATTAAAGAGTTTGAATATGCGCTAAGTCTTATTCCTGGTGATCAGTATGCACTATACGGTTTTGCCAAAGCCAGAGCCATGAATTGTGCAAACAATAATTCTGAATGTGGATTAGCATTATACCATCTTGATAAAATGATCAAAATGATGCCAGATAGCCTTGAATTATATAAACTTCGTTCTAAAATTCATCTTAAAATGGGGAATACAGGTAAAGCAATTAAAGATATGGAAAGAATAAACAGATAAAAAACTACTTCCAAATAATTCAATATTTTTACGAAAAAAATGAGACGATGCAACTAACCAAACTTACACTAACACTGCTATTAGGCGTAATTACCTTAATGGGGACAAAAGCCCAAAACTTCGGTGATCACCGTTATATGGAACCTGTTTTCGATGAGATTGAACATCTTACGGATGTTACATATACAACAGCACCTCAGTTAAACGCTCCTTATTTTGATGAGAGTAATTCGGTAAATACTGAATTCCAGATGGATATTTTCCTTCCTGCAAATGATGACCTTCAATACAGGCCAGCAGTAATCTTTTGTCATTCCGGGGCATTTGCAACCGGGAATCGTCATCACGATGATATGATGGCTTTTTGCGATTCATTAGCCCGCAGAGGTTTTGTCACTGCTACAATCGATTACCGCCAGGGATTTAATGCTCTGGATACCAACAGCAGTATTCGTGCTGTCTTCAGGGGGCTACAGGAAGCCCGAAGTGCTGTAAGATTTTTAAGAGCTCATAGTGAAGAATATGGAATTGATAAGGATCGGGTTTACATAGCAGGAAGCAGTGCTGGTGGATTTATGGCCCTTCATGCAATATATATGAATGATGAAAGTGAAGTCCCCCCATCAACGGAAGCTTATACTTACCAGGCAGGTTTCCCCCCTCAAACCTACAGCGCTCCAGATATGGGCGGGTTGGATATTGGAGAATACCTGGAAGAAGATGGAGAACCCAATGCAGCGATTAATATGTGGGGAGCCATTCAAAGTCCGGAAATCATTACAGAGACCGATGATTCTCCTGTAATTCTGATACATGGTACCAGCGACCCAACCGTCCCTTTTGAAGTTGGATCTCCATTTGGTTTTCCGCTATTTCCCCCATCATATGGAAGTGCTCCGATTTCGGAACGTCTGAGCGACATGAATTTTGACCATGAAACCTATTTTGTTGAAGGAGCTGGTCATGAATTCTATGGAACCGATAATGGTGACTTCCCTGCTTCAGGACCTAATGAATATTGGGATACGGTTTATAATAAGGTAAACAGCTTCTTATGGAAGCTTGATAAACCGCTTGCAAATTTCGATTATGATACCAACGCCTTGCAAGTGGATTTCGTATTCTTGTGTGAGGAGGCTGATGATTGGCAATGGGATTTTGGAGATGGAAATACCAGTCAGGAAATGAATCCAACGCATATCTATTCGCAGATGGGGCAATACACGGTTACACTTGAGGTTTTGAATGAGATGCAAAGTTGGGATACCGCAGTTCAAACCATAAACGTTGGTTTTGACGCTATAGAATCTCCGGAAAAGACCAGTATTAGAGTATACCCTAATCCTGTAAAGGAATTCTTCATCATTGAAGGAACACAAATTTCGAAGGTAGAATTATTTAATCTTTCTGGTAATCTGGTTTTTAAAACGATCTTGAATGGAGAAAATCGAGTAAAAATAGATTTAAATGAAGACTTAAATCCTGGGGTCTATTTCTGCAAAGTTTGGATGGAAGACGGAAAGAGAAATGATATACACATGATTAAATTGTAGTCAATTATCAGAAATACGATTTAAAATCGATTATAAAGCAGCCCTTAACCGGGCTGCTTCTCTTTTTATAAGTTAATCCGTTATTATCAATTTTTCAGAAGTTAACAAGCTGTTATTCTTACGTATTTGAATCAAATAGATCCCTTTTGATAAGTTCGATATATCCTGAGTTTGGCTGACTTCCTGAGAAGTAAAACCGTAAATAATTTTCCCTGAAATATCTGTTATTATAATATCACAGCCTTCTGCATTATCAACAGACAAACTATTCGTTGCCGGATTAGGATAAACACAAATATGTTGCTCATCCATTTTATCAATACCAACAACCAAATCAGAACATTCTGATTGGATCACATACTTTGTCTCATTATCCTGAACCCAAACCACAACTTGCAAGTCATCAAATTCCTCAATAAAAGTATTTGCTAAATTGGTACTTTCAGAAACAGTAACGGGTGTATCAATACTTAAATCTGTATGGATACCGTCTCCATCAGGTAGCATGGCCATAACTACATTATGGAATTCGGTCTCTCCGTTACTTCCAACATTATCATATGTAGTCTTTTCAACAACAGCCATATGAAGCGAAGCATTCAGAATATTGATCTTTGGAATAACGGAAACATTAACTGTAATATTCGCCCCATCATAAAAATAAGATAGATCGATAGATGCGAATGCTCCTTGTTCTGATGCAGTAGTAAAGGTTGACTGAGAAAAACTAAATCCATCCGTGTAATTTCCGTTAGCATAAAGGTCTGGCACACCACCAACACCATAATATACCGAGCGAACACTATCATCGACTATGTAATATGGATCACCATCTCCCGGCCAATAAACCTGGTATTTCACTAAACTGTAAGCACCCGGATTATTCTGAAGAACAGCATCAACCGTTTCATTGGCGTATGGGCAAGTACCACATGTAGAACTGGTAAACACCTCAAATAAAGGTTTTCGGTTAATTATTTCAGAAGCGATGGATATATCATGAGTCAGAGTATTATTGGCAGGATTTGAATCTTCGTTACCATTTACAACGGTAATCGTTAATTCTAAATCATAAATTTGAGCATCTCCGAAAGAATAAGGGATATTATGTTCAAAATCATACGTCGTATTATATGCTACAGCCAGACCTTCAATTAAGCAAGGAGGACTTTCCACTCCATTAACAGTATAAACAACTTCAAAAGATGTTATATCATTAATCCCCAAATTCTTAAAGGTTCCTTTAAAAGTTTCACTATTTCCGATTTCTCCATATTCCGGAAAATCGAAAATCTGTAATTCTATATCATCCTGTACCAAAGCATTAATTACAACATCGTCGATATTCCACCAATCGGCATCTCCAGTTGGTGCTACATAACGAAATGCAACCGTGATATCCTCCCCGGCATAAGCAGAAATATTAATGGAAGGATAAAGCCATTCATTATTCTCCCAGGGCCATGGTACGGTAGAAGCCTCAACCATTGTCTGGTCATCTTCTTTCCAGATCGTTTCCCAGTTGTTTCCTCCATCTGTGGAAATATCCACATAAAAATCACCTTCATCAATAGTTACCATCCGATAGAAAGACCCCTTAAAACAGGCAGACAATCTCAATTCTCCACTTGACGGTAATGTGACCTCTGGTGTGATCAACCATTCATCTTGATTATCGCCGGTTACATAAACAGTTGCGCAGTTATCATCATTATGAAACCAATGGCTGTAATAAGCGGATCCGGGTCCATCAATAGTCGTCCATCCTTCAGGAAGCCAATTTGTGAATTCTTCATTTAAAAATTCACCTTGTGAAAACCCAGAAATTGAGTATACAAAACACATAAAAACCAGTAAAGCTTTATTCTTCATAATAGTTTAGATTAGGTTAGTCTAATTTGTATTGCTAAACTATTAGAGCAAAATCAGCGTTGCAAATAATGGGGGTATACAAAGGGTATACAACAATTCAAAACACTGGATATAGTACACTTAAAACAGTACATCAATAGGGATTTTGGAGCGGGGATACCTACTTATCCCAGTTGATTCAAATATTCAGAGATGTTTTCTTCACTGGCTAATTCCAATTTTTTCCGCAAACGATAACGTCCTACCTTCACAGCCTGAGGGGATACTTGCTTTATTGCTGCAATCTCTTTGGTTGACAAATTAAGTTTAATCAAACTGCAAAGTTGAATATCATTTTTTGTTAATGCGGGAAACATTGCTTTAATCCTCATTACAAAATCCCGATGAAGTTCGTCAGCTTTTTGCTGCAACAATTGTGCATCGGTTGTATTCGATAAACTAACATCAAGTTTCATCTTCAGATCCGATATTTTCTTGTTGCTTTGTCCCTCGGTAACATTTTTAAATACCTTAAGATCATCTTGCAATTCGCTTAACAAATTATTTTTCTCACTAATATGCAGTGCAAAATTGGTTAGTTCATTATTCAGGTATTTCTTTTCCAATTTCAGGTGCTTCACTTTTAATTTGCTGTGGCGGGTTTTATTTCGTTGATTCATAAAAATGAGGAAACTTATCAATAAGACAGAGATAAGAGAAACAACAATAATCGTATATCTTAATTCTTTCCTGTCTTGAAGGATTCTCTGTCTATATTTCTCATTTTCGAATTGTGACTGCATAAACAACAAGCCCATTTTTGTAACATTCTTATTATTTAAGATTGAATCACTATAGTAAGCAAAAATCTGGTGGTAATCGAAAGCCTTTTGATATTCTCCCATTTTGTAATAAACACTGCTCAAACCATCCGCATTTTCTTTGATCTGAAAGATATCTCGTTTACTAACAGAAGTTGAGTAGGCTTTTTCATAATAATATTTAGCGGAATCAAACTGTGAGATTAACAAGTAGAATTGTCCCAGACTATTGTATACCTTATTTGTTGTAGGATCAAATTGATTCTTTTCAGCAATATCTTTAGCATTTTGAAGATGTCTCAAGGCATTGATGGTATCATCCAAATGAATCTGATTTATGCCCAAATTATTATGGTTGATCGCCAACCAGTTCAGGTTCTTCAGAATCTTATTCATTTCAATAGCTTTCAAATAATAAGACTTCGCCTGATTATAGTTTCCTGTCAGGCGAAATATTTCCCCAAGGTTATTCTCTAATTGGGCCATCCCTGTGCTATCTTCAATTTCGCAATACAATTGGTAGCTTTGTTGAAAATGACGCATAGCCTCATCGTAGTTTTCACAATCGTAATAAAATGCACCAATCACATTATACAAAAAAGCCAGTTGCGTTACATTTCCAGTAACACTGGATAATTTAAGTGCACGGTAACAATATTTATATGCTGAATCGTATTGAGATTTGAATGAATAAGCAAAGCCTATGTTAGCCAGAATTTCTGACTTCAGATTAACATCATCCAGTATCGTATCAGTTTTAAGGGCTTTGTGATAATAAATTATAGCGCTATCATATTTCGTCCGATCCATATAATAATCAGCCAGATCGGGAATTTCTTCCTGTTTACTCTTACCAAAACAAGAATTACTCAGAACAAGAGTCTGAAGCATAAAAAGAGCAAAAAGCATTTTAAGATGGTATATAAACATCAGCTGTTTTGATTCTATAAAATGATGTTAATACATCATTGTGGAATGCGAATATAACAATTCTGAAAATTCCCTGAACATTAGGAAAAATAAGGTCATGGGTGTTTCTGGTATGGGATATCCTTAAATACACCATCTCTTACCTTAACCAGTTTGTTAGTTTCTGATTGATAAGCAACAAAAGAAAAGGTTCCTGAAATTAATGAGTCGAGGGTGTTATTTTCAATGATCGTAATTTCTCCACCCGCTTCTTCGTGGTTTGTACTTACATAATCATACACATCATTTTTACTTTTCTTATAAATAGCAAATGCGGAATCCGCATTATCGAGGGGGTAGGTTAATTCAGCTCTATCAATAAGAATAAGTCGAATGATTTCTTTATTTTCGGAAGTACCTACAATAATAATTCCTTTACCATATAAATTTGACACATACTCTCTGGCAACCCAGCCCCGGCCATCAACTATAGCCGAAATACCCGTATCGCTGTTTTCATAAGGATCTATCACTTCCTGTTTACATGTACTGAATAGAAAAATTAGCATCAACAAAAACAGGTTGTGTTTTGATCGATTAATATGTTTGATGATTGGCCTCACAAACATTTGGTATTGAATACTTTATTTACAATTTACACATAAAACAATTAAATGTAAAGTTTGTTTTCCTGAGAAACGAAACCGTTCAAAACCTAAAAGGCAATTTTTTAGTTAATACTATTGATTCAGGTGAAACCTTAGCTTGATAGGGAAGAATTTCAACGCCGGAATTATATGCTTTTTTCAGTGTCTCAGAATAATCTGGATCTATATCTTTGGCTGGCCCAAAATGTGTCACATCAGCGCGTTGTATAACATAAACCATAACAGCACGATATCCTTCCTTCTTCGCCTTAATTAAAGTTTCCAAATGTTTTCGTCCACGAGTTGTAACGGCATCCGGGAACAATGCATAATCGCCAAGTTTCATACTAACATTCTTCACTTCAATAAAGCACTGCTCATGTTCATTTTCGGCATACACATCGAATCGACTATCGTCATACTTTCTTTCAGCAAGCACTTTGGTATAGCCACATAATTCAGGGATTTCCTGATTCCTAACTGCATCAAACACCAACTTATTAGGTACAGTTGTGTTAATTCCCACCCAACCTGTATTAATATAAATCATTTCCCAGGTAAAAAGAGTTTTCCGATTTGGATTGTTGGATGGCGATAGGTACACATCCGCTCCAGATTCCAGACATGTTTTCATGGTTCCACTGTTGGTACAATGTGCAGTAACCGTTGTACCATCTTCCAGCTCAACATCAGCCAGGAAGCGTTTATAACGTTGAATTAATCGACCCTTAATCAACTCGTTTTCGAATCTCATATATTGTGTTTATGAAACAACAATGAGGAGAGTCATTCTGTTTAATACTACCGAAATAAAATTAATCTAGTGGGTGTACATTCTAATGATCAATTTAACTCATCGAGTTATTCAATTATTTGTTGTCTAAAAAACGCAAAAGCTGATCATTTTTTTTATTCCAAGGAACCAAATTACTAAAATCTGTAATTACAAAATCATTTTGTTGATTAACCACGACTTGAAATGGAACATCTGTAAGATATAGATCATCACCAAAATAAAGGAAACAATAAATGTACTGATGCCTTGTTTCTACTTCACGAGCATGCTCTCCGGGTTTAATTTCTGAATCAAAATTCAAATCAATAATTAACTGATCCTGCACAGCAAAACTTTGTATTTCGTCGATGGTCACATCCAAACCATTGGTAATGGTATAGGTTGTTTTTGGAGTTTGAACAGTAACTCTTTTTATAAAAGCATCGGCCTGATTCGTATTTTTAGCTAGCAAAACCACCGAATATATTCCTGGAGTGGAAAAAGAATGCTTTGGATTCTCCTCTTCACTGGTATGACCATCTCCAAATTCCCATAAGTAATCATCAGCATATTTCGAATCATTCTCAAAACTAATCTCCTGATCAATCAGATAGGGTTTCTGATCAAAAGTAAAATTTGCCTCGGGTATATGTTTATTACAACTGCTAAGAAAAAGGGTACAAACAGCTACAAAAAAAATAACTTGCCTCATAACTATAACTTATTAGATCTGTCAACAATAACAACCTATTTATTTACAATTCAAATGACTATTTATTTATCTCAAGGTCTACAAATATAACAAAATAGAAATGATTGAATCACCTCCTGCCCAATTCCTGCATTTAAAGCCTATATACCCATCAACAGGCTATTGAATTTTCGGCACTTCCACGTTCAGATGATTCTCAATCTTTTCGAGTAAAAGCTTTGGTTTAATTGGCTTAGCCAAATAATCATCACAACCTGCATTGTAACATATTTGCTCATCATAAGCCATAGCGTATGCTGTCTGGGCTATAACTACAATGTTTGGATTCATCTTTTTAAGCTCTCGGGTTGTTTCAAATCCATTCATAACGGGTAGATGAATATCCATTAGAACAATTTGAATATCCGGATGTTGCTGATACAATTCCAGGGCATGCCTTCCATTTTTAGCCCAAATAACATTTCCATGGTTCCGTTTGATAACGGCCTTCAGGTAATTATAATTCGACAAGTCATCTTCAACAACCAGAATAACTTCTCCTGCAAGGTTATAATTTGAATTACGTTCCGGTGTTTTCTGGAAATGTTCAATCGTTTTACCCTCCAGTAATATATAAGGGAGAGAGAAATAAAAGCGGGTACCATTACCATATTCAGATTCAACACCTATTCTGCCCCCCATTAGTTCAACAAGGTTTTTCGATATTGCCAGTCCAAGACCTGTACCACTTTTATTATGGGTTAAACCATCTTTTGATTGGCCAAAGCGTTCAAATATCTGTTCCAGCTCATCTTCTTTAATACCAATACCCGTATCTTCAACAAAGAATTCGATTTTATCTCCCAGAATTTCATAACCAAACTGAATATGACCTTCACGCGTAAATTTTAAGGCATTGGTAAGCAGATTCGATAGAATTTGTTTAAGTCTTAATGGGTCAGTTTCAATTACAAAATCGCTTTTCAAAGAAAAGTGGGACTTCAAATTCACCTTATTACGGGCTTTCAGTTTCAATATCTTGGTATACTGTTTTTCAAGTTCTGAGATAATTTGATTTACTGAACAACTTGAATTCTGTATAACAACTTCTCCTGCTTCAATCTTTGATAAATCAATGATATCATTGATCAGGTGCAGCAAACTTTCTCCATTACTACTAATCAGCTCCAAAAATTCTTCATATTCTTCCTGTGTAGGAATTTCTTCCTTTAGGAGATCTGTAAATCCGATAATTGCATTCATTGGAGTTCTCAAATCATGCGACATGTTGGATAGGAAAATAGACTTCATTTTATCAGATTCTTCAGCTTTTGCTCGTGCCTTTTCCAATTCAACTTCGATCTTCTTCCGCTCCTCAATTTCAAGTTTCAATTCCTTGGTCCTCTGTTCCACCTGAAATTCCAGTGACTCATTCAATTCCCTCAATTGGTTCTTAGCCTTCTCTAATTCCTGATTTTTCATAATCGCTGTTTCATACGCTGTTAATAAAAAATCAAAGATCCGTTCAGCATCAGAATCCAAAGTATGAGTTTCTCCATCAATATTTACATTAAATGGTTGGGGTAGGTTCAAATTAGGTTTACCCTCAGAAACCTCAAGCATTTTATAAACCCTTTTTAACAAGTAATCGGGGGTATAGGGTTTAGAAATATAATTATCAGCCTTTGATTGTAATCCTTCAACGATATCATTAACATCAGAAAGGTAAGTAACCAAAATAACGGGAATATTCTTCAGTTCATTATCCGTTTTAATCTCCTCTGAAAGTTCTAAACCATTCATCTCAGGCATCATTAGATCGGTAATAACCATATCCGGATGATGCAGCTTGGTAAGTTCCAGTGCCTTCTTTCCATTTTCACCATGGTATACTACAAAGCCTTCACTTTCAAGAATTATCCTTAATTTGATAGCCTGAGTTCTACTATCTTCTGCTATAACTATAGTGCGTAATTTTCTCATTAGGTTCATTTAAACTTTACAATAAACATCAACCAAAGCTCTAACAAGAGATTTGGGGCGAATCGGTTTACTGATCATTTTTGTAAAACCGATTTCATCTTCATCATACAAATTCTGCATGTGGGCATAAGCCGAAAGCGCAATGATCGGTGTTTCATTATCCATGGAACGAATAATCTTTGTAGCCTCAACTCCATCCATTACGGGCATTTGAAGATCCATCAGAATAAGTTGGAAGTTTCTTTGCGCTTTAAAAATATCAACAGCTTCAGCTCCATTATAGGCACGAGTGATTTTCACACCGTATTTGCCCAAAATCACTTCAATCAGCGAATGATTGGTTAAATCATCTTCCACGACCAGTACAGCACTATCACTAAAAATCTCTTTAATCTCTTCTTGTGTCCATTCCGGATTTGTATCCTGATAAGACTTTGAATCGATAGAACAAGGTAGATTAATAGAAACCGTTGTACCCACTCCCAATTCCGATTGAATACGAATTTCCCCATTCATGGCTTCGATCAGTCGTTTGGAAATGGTTAAGCCAACACCCGTTCCTCGATATTTTTTCAGGTTTTGATCTACCTTATGGAAAGGAGTAAAAACCTCATCTATTTTATTTTCAGGAATTCCAATTCCGGTATCTCTCACATAAATAGTGAGTTGATTTTCACCCACCACTGATAATCCCAGCTCTACACTTCCCTTCTCGGTAAATTTAAAAGCATTGCGTACCAGATTATTCAGAACTTTATTAAAACCACACTTATCAATATCAACCTTAATATGCTCTATATTAGATGGGATATTAATTTTAAAATTGAGTCCGGAATCAATTTCCAGTGAATTCTCATAGAAGTTGGTTATGAAATTATTTATAACCTCAGATATCTTATAAGTGGAAATCTGAGTATTAATATCTCCTGTTTCAATCATCGACAGATCGACAACATCATTAATCAGCTCCAACAGACTATAAGCACTCTTATGAACCAAATCGGAGTATTCCACGATTTTCTCATGCTCAAGACCTGGTTCCCTAAGGAAGTTCGAAAATCCCACAACAGCATTAAGAGGCGTGCGAACCTCATGAGAAATATTCTGAAGGAAAGCCGTTTTTAAACGATCCGATTCTTCTGCCCGCTGCTTTTCCTTAATCAGTTCACGGGTTCGTTCTTCCACTATATATTCAAGGCGATCGTTAAAACTTTTTAACTCATCACGAGTTTGAGCCAGTACTTTTTTCTGCCAAAGTGCTGTTTCATATGTTGAAGCCATAAACTCAAGAAGTTTTTCAGGACTTGCCTGAAGTTTGAAGTCCTTCCCTCTAAGCTTCACATTCCAACGCTTATTATCTGTTACTGCAGGAGTAGGATTTTCATTCAGTATTCGATCAATCTGATCAAAGATCAGTCCTCCTTCCGGAGGTTTAATTAAGTAATTGTCTGCTCCACTCTCCAATCCATTGATAATGTCATCCAACTCAGTAAGAGAAGTCAAAATCATGGTTTTCAAATCAGCGGTTTCAGGTGTAGCTTTAACCTTTCTACATAATTCCAAACCATCCATATCAGGCATCATTACATCGGTAATCAACAAATCTGGTTTTTCCTTACGGATCATATCCCAGGCAATTTTACCATTTAATGCATGTGATACTCTGAATCCACCACTTTCAAGAATCATTTGGAGCCTAACAGCTTGAGTTCGGCTATCTTCAGCAATTAATATATGGACATTGTTATTTTCACTCATCCTTTACTTGATAATTTGATATGAAAGCAATTACAAACTTCTCTTTTCTAAGATTGTACGACTTATTTCCTGCAACAAATCACTCGGTTTGATTGGCATGGAAAGATAACTATTACAACCAGCTTCAATTGACTTATCTTCTTCACCAAACATAGCATAGGCAGTTTGTGCAATGATAACCACCTCCTGATTCAATTCTCGAATCTTTCGGGTTGTTTTAAAACCATCAAGCCCAGGCATGTTAATGTCCATTAAAATCAAGTTCAGATCAGGGTTGGCCTTACAATAATCAACTGCTTCCTGCCCGGATTGTAACCAAATAGATTTCACTCCTTTTCGCTGAAGCACACTATTAAGATATTTATAATTTGATAACAAGTCATCAACAATAAGCACTTTCATTGAAGCCCAATCAAGCTCCTCTTTTTTTGGTGCTTCTTCTTCAGAACCGACTTCATCAATATGTTCTGATACCGGAATCCTGAAAAAGAAAGTAGAACCTTTGTCGACCATACTACTTACCCCAATTCTTCCATTATGACCTTCAATGATATGCTTACAGATCATCAAACCAAGCCCGGTACTTTTTTCACCATTGGTTGGCTGATTCATTCCTTTTGCAAAGGGTTTAAAGATCGTATCCAATTCATGCTGAGGTATACCTACTCCCTGGTCTTGGACCAAAAACTCGACATGTCCATTAATAACATTCAGTGAAGCTTTGATTTTAGTTTCAGGATGAGAATATTTTATTGCATTGGACAAAAAGTTATTCATCACCTGTTCAAGTTTATTGGCATCTCCTTTAATGAAGACACCACTAACAGGCCCCTGATATTCTAATTCGATTTCCTTTTTGGAAGCCAATACTCTGTTATTTATAATTGCCATGTCAGTTAATTCAGAGAGGTTAAATTCTGTTCTTCTAACAGATAATCTACCCGATTCAATCTCTGAAATCTCCAACAAGTCATTCACCATTGCTAACATAAATTCTGCTGATCGAACAATATGAGTGATAAAATTGTACTGTTCATCACTAACTTCCCCGGCTAAATCTTCGATTAATAAATCACCAAAAGAAAGGATTGTGGAGAGTGGATTGCGAAGATCATGAGCCGCAATACCAATAAACTGGTTTTTAGCCTCATTCAATGTTGTCAGTTTATTATTCTTTTCCTCCAAATCATCTTTAAGCCGCGATAGTTCAAGATTAGCATCAATCAGTTCATTGTTTTTATTCACCGCTTCTTCGTAGGTGGAAAGCAACAGATCAACTATCCGAAGATTATCGGTTGAAAAATTATACCTTTTACCACCATAATAAACATCCGTACCAATTTTAGGAAGTGCTACTGTACGAAGCTTTTTATTAATCAAAATTGTTTCAACACGAGACAACAAAACATTGGGGGTATAGGGTTTGGACAGAAAGTTATCCGCTCCCGACTGCAAGCCTTTAATGATATCGCTTGGATCAGATAATGCAGTAAGAAGTATTACCGGAATATGTTTAATGGAATCCTCATGTTTCAGTTTTTCACAGAATTCATATCCTCCCATAACAGGCATTATAATATCACTGATAATCAAGTCCGGCATGTAGTCATGGGCTTTTTGTAATCCATCCATACCATTAACAGCAACTATAACCTCATAATCCTTTTGTTCAAAAAGGTATCGCAATTGTTCAGCCTGTGTTGGGCTATCTTCTACAATCAGGATTTTTGACATTTTAGATTCCATAATAATTCGTGTTGCGTAATTTATTATAACTGATTAATGTATTCAACAATTTGCTCGGGAGCCATTACAAAGGTAGCACCATCCAGATCAATTGCAGTCTTTGGCATCCCAAAAATAACACAAGATTCTTCATTTTGAGCAATCGTAACAGCTCCTTGATCCCGCATCATGCGCAGCTCCGCTCCGCCATCACGTCCCATTCCGGTAAGCAAAATCCCTAAAGCTTTTTTACCATATGATTTGGCTACCGATTCAAACAAATATCCTACTGAGGGTTTTACACTATACATAGGATCATCATTTACTAAAGTAATTCGATTCTTTCTACATACAGTCATATGATAATTAGCCGGGGCAACGTAAGCCTTTCCTGCTTGAAGAAGCATATTATCTTCAGCGAGGTGAATCTCTAATTCAGACTCCTTATTCAGCCAATCAACCAACCCCTGAACAAAACCGACCGCAATATGCTGAACGATAAGAACGGGCTGTTTAATATCCGGTGATATTGACTGTAATATTTTTTTTATCTGAGGGGGCCCTCCGGTTGAAGCACCTATAACAATGATCTCTGGTACAGATTTCAATCCATTATGATGCAACTTTACGGGAGTGTCTTTTAATAACCGTCCTTGATTCATAGCATCTCTGGCCCGGCTTTTAACAGTTACCTGTGCTACTTTTTTTATCCATGAAATCAATTCATGAGCCAGACGGTAATGATCGGGATGCCCAAGGCCACGAGGTTTTTGAACAACTCCCATGGCTCCGGATTGCAAGGCATCATAAGTACCTTCAAGGTCTCGGGGTTCCCAGGAAGAAGTAACAATAAGAATCGGAATCGGAAATTCAGACATAATTGCCCGGGTAGCTTCCAAACCATTCATTACAGGCATTTCAATATCCATGGATATAACGTCAGGCTTTTGGTTTCCCGAGTCTCTGATAAAATCTAAAGCTGCTTGCCCATTGATAACTTTGGCTATTACTTCAATTCCAGGGTCGGAGTTTAATATATGCTCCAACAGTTCAGCGACAGCAGCAGAATCTTCAACGATCAAAACCTTTAACATTCTCTTTTTCAACATAATCAACCAATTAATCGTTTAAGGATATCTAATAGATATTGAGGATTAAAACCACCTTTCTCAATATATGCATTGGCTCCAGCTTCCAACCCTCTTTCTCTGTCTTTTTGAGATCGAAGTGCTGTAACAAGGATTATGGGCAAGGATGCGTACTTTTCATTCTCCCTGATTTTACCACAAAGCTCAAAACCTGTCATCCTGGGCATTTCGATATCAGAGATTACACAATCAAATTCCATTTGCTGAAGATATGCATAGGCCTCGACACCATCTACTGCTGCAGTAACGCTGTAATCAAATGCTTCCAAAACATCCTTAAGCATCGTTCTTGCTGTAATAGAATCTTCGGCAATAAGAATTGATTTCTTAAGTTCCTGTTCAGAACCTTCCAAAGCTGTAAAAGATGCTTTATTATTGATTGTGGAACGAATTAGATCAGGAACATATATCAGAGGTACAATATTATCGGCTCCAATTACAGTCACCCCGGCAATATTGCGAACTCTTTCCAATATTTTATCAAAAGGTTTAATCACCACTTCCTGTTCGAATAAAACTTCATCTATTCCGTATGCAAACAGCTTATTATCATGACTCAGGATCAGAGCAGGAATATAATTGGTCTGGTTCTTACTTTTAATTCGAATATATTTCTCTTCCATAACATGCTCCAACCTACAATAAGAAATAGTTTGGTCCTCATAAATGATACTTTGTTTTCCTTCAACAGTATGTATCTCATCAGGAGTAATTCGAATTACCCTTTTCAGGTAAGCTGTAGGTAATGCATAGGTACGCTCAGAAGCTTTTATAAATACTCCTCTGAAAGTAGCCAATGAAATCGGAATTTCAATATTAAAGCTGGTTCCTTTATTTAGCTCTGTTTTTATGGAAATATTCCCACCCAATGATTCAATAATATCTTTTACAATAGCCAAACCAAGACCTCTTCCGGAAATATCAGTGATAATCTTTGCTGTAGACAATCCTGAATGAAAAACCAGATCAATCAGTTGATCATCACTCATATTGTGAGCATCCTGCGCTGTTATAATGCTCTGATTAATGGCTTTGTTCTTAACATCTTCAGGGTTAATTCCGGCACCATCATCGGAGATATTTATGTTTACCTTATTACTGGTAAGCTGACTTATTGTTACAGAGATTCTGGCCTTTGCCGATTTATTGAGTTTTAATCGTTTTGGAATATTTTCAATCCCGTGATCTACTGAATTTCTTAGGATATGTATGATTGGATCCTTTAAAGTCTGAAGAATCTTACGATCTATTTCTGTTTCTGCACCCTTAAGTTCAAATTGAATATCCTTTCCCTGATCACGAGAGATATCCCGTACCATTTTATTCATTCCGGATAATAGAGATGTAAAGGGGAGCATAACGACTCGTCGAACATCTTTTAACAAGTTATCAATTAAAGTATCGGTAAAATACTTGTCTTGCTGAAGATCTGTTTCAATATGATTAACTGAATTGCATATTTCATTCAACTCAACATATTTGTTGTTCAAAAAATCATTTATGGATTTAATACCATTCCTTTGATTTAATGATTTTTCCTGGCCAACTCTTGAATTTATTAACTTACTCCAATCCTTTTTTAATGCCAGTACTGTCTGTTGAATCATCTGAACTTCTTCCAATCGTTGAGAAATCCTTTGCTTTACAGGGATTAACTCCTCTGTTTGCATCATGAAATAGTCCAGTTTATCGATGGCAATACGAATCGTATCTTTGCTTCTTTTTGATACAGGACTTCTTTTCTCGTTTACAGATCCGTTTTCGGATTTTAATGTATTATCAAGATTATTGTTTGTTGTAACCGGAGGTATTGGGGATTTAATGTTGTTTACATTTGATGGAACGTCATGGTGTGGTGGTTCTTCTAAGAATACCAAAGGATCCGTTTCTCCATTCAAAGTTGGGTTGTAATTAATACCTTCGGATTCCAATTCCGGTTCATTGGAGTTATTTATTTCCTTTGAGAAGGAATCTTCAGGAATGTCATTCTCAGTTTGCCCCCCCCTTATCTTTGTCAAAACCACCTCCCCTGCTCTTAACTTATTCAAGTTAGAAACAGATTCCAGAATCGTGGATTGATTATATAGGGAAGGATCATTTTCAAGAACGATTTTAATCAAATCCAAGGTTTCATGCAGGACGTCAAACATCCCCGGATTATCTTCCATTTCGCCCTTTTTCAAGGCAGAAAACAAGCTTTCAATTCCTCTGCAAATAGTCTCTACATCCAATAAATCAACAGCCCTGGCAGCGCCTTTTAAACTATGGGCTTCACGGTATACAATCTCTATAAGCTCTTTCTTATATTCGGCTGAAGGCTCCTGCTCCAACTCAATGAGTTTCTGAGTCATTGCCTGGATATGCTCATCCGCTTCTATTTTGAAGGTAGCCAGCAGTCTTTTTTTAAATTCTTCCTCATTAAAAACCATAGTCTTCAAATAATTTCTTTATGGAACTGAATGAATCTTTTGGTACTAAATTTTGAATCAGGATATTTGGGATAAAACCAGGTATCATTTTCAGATACCTGGTAGATATTAGTTTTTAAGCTTATAATATTCCATCATATTCTGAATGCTTGAGCCTAAACTCTCTAGTCCGTGGGCAGCAGATTCCAGTTGTTTCACACCATCCAGATTCTGTGCACTGGCCAATTCAATTCCTTTCATAGCTTCAATCACCTGATCGATACCAGTGAACTGCTCATTGGTAGAGGTGGTAATTTGAACACTTGCCTGCATTGCCTGATTAATGGTTCCGGCCAGCTCCTTAATGGAAATTCCGGCTTTTTCGGTTTGAGATTCACCAATTTCAACAGCCTTCCGACCTTGTTCGGTGGACATTACAGCAATGCTGGTTGCTTTTTGTATATCTGTAAGGATTTCCCGTACCTGAAGAGTCGCCTGTTTTGATTGTTGAGACAAATTCTTTACTTCGTTTGCTACAACACCAAAACCTTTCCCTTCTTCGCCAGCCTTAGCGGCTTCAATAGAAGCATTCACTGCCAACAGGTTGGATTGTTCAGCCAGGTCATTAATTGTATTCATGATATTTCCAATCAACTGACTTTGCTCACTCAAGTGAGTAATACCCTCTGAAATAGACTCCATTTGTTCACGAATTTTCGACATACCATCGATTGAATCATAAACAGCTTGTTCTCCATCATTAGCTACTTTGACTGTAGTCTTCGCACCATCAGCAACTTCAGTAGCACGATCTCTGGCAAGTTGTGCCGTTTGTCGTACTTCTTCAACCGTAGCAGTTGTTTCACTAATAGCAGAGGCCGTTTCCTGAGAACTGGATGTTAATTGAGAAACGGTTGCAGAGATACCCGAAACTGAATTTGTCAGCATCATCATACTTTCGGAAAGATCAATCAGATGTTTTTTCAAGTTCTCGATCATCTGAATAAAAGCCTCTTCCAACTGCCCAATTTCATCCTGTCTCTTACTTCTTTTTAATTCCAGATTCAGGTCACCTGCACTTATATTTCGGGCAACATCAACCATTCCCATAATTGGTCGGGTAAGATTTCGGGCGATATAAAAACCGAAGAACATCACGATTAATATGATCACGATTAAAGCCAGGATAATTCTGTTATTAACCTTTCCAACTTTAGAATCAATTAGAGATTTATCAATTTCGGTCAGTAAATACCAATCGAAATTGGTAACGAAATACTCATTTTCATCAAGTCCCAAAGGAATATAGTCACAAAGAACCTGATCACCATTATAGTTTATTGTCTCAATCCGACCTGATAATCCTTGTTTGGCATTTTGGACAGCTTCATTATCGACTTCCTGTTGTAAAATCTTATTTTCAGTCGCCTTTAAAGGTTGTGAGCGAAGTTTTGAATCATCTCCTACAAGATAAAACTCGATCATTGCATTTTTATTAACAATCTTTCTATTGATCGCCAAAAAGTGATCCATTGCATCAGTTTCCATTTCCACAGCAATGATCATCTGAATTCTTTCATATTTATCAAAGACAGGAACACCAACATATGAACTTACAGTATTAGATTCCGGATTAAGAGAATAATCAATAACCGCAGGTTTCTTATTCTTTTTTATCAATTGCCACATTTTATGCATCCCCTCGGTAGGCCGTGCGTAATAGCTTTGAATTCCTTTAGTAGAGAATAAGGCCTGGCCAGCCTCTGGATCCATAAAAATCAGATCGGTTATATGCCAGTGATCTTTAACCTTTAAAAAGAATGGATAAATTTGTTGATAGATTGCCTGATAATTGTTTTGAAACTTGTCAGTACCATCAAACATTCCTGCTGTATTGGCAGCATGTAGTTTCAATAATCCATCAATGGCTGTGGTTGTATTTTCAGCAAGAGAAACCACTTCCAGGTTTTCTACCTGCTCATGTACATGCTGCAATATCTGTGTTTTAGTATACTCTTTTTTATCATCTAAATTAGCATACTCATTACTAATTAATGCATTTCGGGTATTATAGGTCGATATCCAGGCCAGGATAAGTACCGGGATAATCGAAACCAGAAATGTAAGAATCATCATTCGCACAAATAAACTCTTCTTATAAAATCTATTCCACTGAAACATAATCTGAGCGTTTTATATTATTAATTCTTTAATTCATTTACTAACGAGTGAATTCTTTCTGTATCCACCTTAATTCCGAGCATGTTTTCATTGGTGCTCCTCACAATATCATTCATCTTAATATACCGGTCATGATTTATCTGACCAGCATCCAATATTTGTCCCAAAGCATCTTGAATCTGATTTAGTGTTTCAATATGCCTTTCATCCTTTGAATCTTTTCTTTGTAAAATACTCAATACATCTTCCAGAATTGCATCTCCTTCCCGGGCAGCCTGTAGGGCCTTTTTTGAGGATTGCGTGATATTCTTAAAAAAGCCGTTAATCTGTTCGGTTGCCTGTTTCGACATTTCAGCAAGCACCTTTATCTCATCAGCAACCACAGTCATCCCCTTGCCCAGTTCCCCGGCCTTAATTGCTTCAATGGCCGTATTAATAGCCAGTAGATTAGATTGATCTTCCATCTCTGTTATTAAGTTAATAACCTGATGGATAATCGTGTTTACTCCGGATAATTCAATAAAGCTTTCCCCCACTTTTTGAAATTGAGCTTCCAGCAATCTCAGGTTATCGGAGACAAACATATCATTGGAGGTTTTATTTTTCGAGACTTCAGACAATGCACCTTTAATCAAGCTCTGGGAGTTCCCTATCTGCATTTGAAGCAAAGCGAATTCATCATAGGTGTGCTCATTACTATTTTCCAGAATTTCCTGATGTTTATATAGGCTATTATTTATCCCACTTAATAAAACATCAATCTTCTGGTAATTGGAATTAACAGCAAATAACTGTTGCTTGAGAACTTCATTTTCCTCAACAACAGCCGCCCTATTACCAATTACCTGCTCTTTTTCCCTTTTACTAACCATTAACAAATGAAATAAGAATGATATCATGACACCTGAAGCAGACATAAACATCAAAACCTTAATTGTTTGTAGCATCCACCAGGCCAAAGACCAGATCTCTGCCAAAAAATTAAAGAATGAATACAGACCCATTACCAGTGTAACTATAGCTATGAGTTTATCGGAAACTTCGTCTTTGGTAATACCCTTATTCCAAAAAAAAGTTGAAAAAATCAGAACAAAGCCAGTAATAAACTGTATTACAGCACCGGGTACTCCTATGAAAAAAACACCTTCATTTACTGTACTACTCAAAACCATTGAAAAAGCACCTAAAAGCACTAATGTGGCCACCCCAAAAAGAACACTACTAATTTGTTTTGATCTTTCTTCTGTTCCATTGTGCTTTACCACTAACGGAAAGCATATAGCGATTGAAAAAAGAAACAACATCACCATCTCAAGTGAGTGCGGGGTAAATGCTAGCAGAAAGGAACCAATCCCAATAATTACAAACGCAACAATCGGATAACGAATCGTTTTGTAAGAATCCTTTTTGTTTAATTTAAGATTATAATAAAAGAATATTGCAATCAGGAATGAAAATAGCGCAATACAGGAGTTAATAACCGAATATAAGTTTTGATTATCGCTTATAGCCAATTCAGGATTGTATAAAACCAGAATAAGAACGGAGGAAAACACAGCCGTTATTGCTATAAGAATACTACGTTTCAGGTTTAGTTGGGTTAGTTGCAAGTTCATTTTATGTTATATTTTCATTTACACATAATTTATCGTCCGCCAAAATTTTTTCAATATCTAAAAGAATTAAACTATTAGCAGCAATTCCTCTGGTATACATCATTCTTCTGTCATCAAAAACAGCCAGAGGTTCCTGCAATTCATTTAAATTGATTGTACTATACCCTAAAAGCTTATCAACCAATATTCCCGTACACATATTAGGTGTTTCAACAATAAAAATGGTCATATCCTCTTTTTCATCACAGCCACTTAAATCAAAAAACCTTCTTATATCAATTACGGTATGAATTTTACCTCTCATATTACTAACTCCACTGATGAAATCAGGAGTGCAAGGGATCGGTGTAATCTTTTGTTTAGCAAGAACTTCTTTAACGTATATGGACTCAATACTGTACACTTCATTGGCCAATTGAAAAGTGAGAACATCAATACTCTTAACATCCTCTTCAAGCAGGAGTTCAGTTGCAAATTCCTGTGTTCGTTTTTCAAGGATTCTACTCTTATCAATTTCAGACAATTCCAACCCATCCTGATGATCGGCAGTTGTCACATTCAATTTATCCTCAATATCATTCCAATCTATCTTGCCCATTTAGTTTGGTTTTTAATTCTTTTTAAATGAAATCATTTCAATTATTTCGATCAAACGACCGGCTGTTAGTCCATCCGATGCCGGTAGTTTTTTTTCTGCAGGCAATTTCACCAGAATAGAAAGCGCATTATTGAAATGCTTTCTGGATTCAGGGCCTTTGTTCATCCGTTTATAGAGTTTACCAAAAGCATAATGAGACAGAACAAAATCAGGATCGAGATATAATGATTTGTTTAATGAAATTATGGCTTCTGTTTCCTCTTCAAGTTCAATCAAAACCTGTCCTCTGAGATAATAGGCTTCCGGGTTGTATTTTTCCTTATTAATCAACTCATCACAATGAATTAAGGCCGAATCAAATCTATTCAGGTTTGAATAAGCATTAATTTTAAGCAATAAAGCTTGAATATTGGTATTGTCAATTTCGAGTATCTCATCCAAAACTTTCATAAGCTCATCATACAATCCCTCATTATACATTAACACCGCTCGCTTAAACAGAGCATCAAGTTTCTCTTGTATACTAACAGAAGGTTTAACAATAAGCTCTGGTGGTTTTAACTCCGGAATATGTCGGAGTTTTTTATTCGGGATTCTGCAATTAAGAGACTCGACATTAAACGTATGCTTTATATCTGGCTCCTTGGATTTACGGCAAATATCTTTTTTGAAGAAATATGTATCCTGAAAATTTACTGGTATAAAACTGGATTGTGATAAAGCAAAGCCCTCACTTCCACCTACAATCAACCAGCCTTTATCGACTAATGCATTATGAAAGCATTCAACTAACTTACTGATGAACTCCTGCCTGAAATACATAAAAACATTTCTACACAAGAGAATATCAATGGAATGCGTGTTATTCAAAACAGAAGGAATTGATTCCGTTGCAAGGTTAAGACTCTTAAAGCATACCTGATCTTTAATATCCTGAATCAACTCATATTTTCCGTTATCCAGTTTGTTGAAATAATTATTCATTACCCAGGTTGGGGTATTTCGAAACGACCATTCAGTATACAGTCCGTTCCGCGCTTTATCAAGGGCATCGGGATTAATATCCGTCGCCATTATTTGTATCTGTGAGCGATACTTATTTGAATACAACTTATCGAGTAGAATTGCCAGAGAATAGGGCTCTTCTCCAGAAGAACAACCGACACTCCATATTTTCAGTTTCTTCCCTTGTTCAAGTACATTTCTCTGATAATACGGGAATATACTATTTTGGAATATATCGTAAATGTAATGATCTCTGAAGAAATAGGTTTCCCCCACAGAAAGATGACGAGCCAAAACTGCAGCATTTTCAGAGCTTAGATTTGTACGCATCAAATTGTGCATCCATCCATAAATATCATCATACCCCATTGCTCTTGAAGCCTGACTAAATTTATCGATAAAAACCTCTTTACTATCCAGTGAAAAGCTTAACCCAATCTCTTTTGAGAGATAGGTCAAGAACGCACGTAACACCCCTACTTTATCATCTTTCATTCACCTGATACAAATATTATAACTCTGCAATGGTTTTACTATCTTCGATTAAAGCATCTATGGTTTGAAGGTCATCAAGAGATAAAAATTTATCCATATCATATACCAATACTAATTCCTCTTTGTACTTAATAACGCTTTCAACGTATTCAGGCATACTATTCAAAATCTCATTAGCATTTACCAGATCTTCATCATTCTCACTTGCTACGATCATATTCTTCCCGGTAAAAATCCCAACTTTTCGTTCCTGAATATTAAGTATCAATAGATAATCATCAATCCCCGGTTTCTTAGTAGGCATTCCTATCCTGCGCCTGATGTCATATATGGGCAAAATCTCCCCATGCATATTCACAATACCTTTAAATAGTCCAGGTGCTTCAGGAACTGATGTAATATTAACTGCAGGTACAACTAAATGAACCTTTTGGACATTAATGGCAAATCTCTTCTCACCCAAAGAAAAAATCAAGTATTTCCCCATAGTACCAACCTTTAAACGAATATTTGCGAGCTAATGTACTAATTTAAAAACTTTCTCTGGTTTGTTTTTTTTTACAGCGCAGCTAATTTATATAGGATAAAAATAGAATATTAATTCCTTGTTGACAATTGAAAACCTGCCATATAAGTATTCACATGCTAAAACACAACACTCAGAATATGAATACTTATACAGGGATATTCCTTTGCGGATATATTTACAAAACCGGTGTAATAATGGCAGCAAAACCACCACCATGAACCATTCTTATACTAATTTCGGTTTTATTATTTACTGAAAATATTTGCTTAACATAGTCTTGGGCATGCCTTGTGGCATTGATTCCATCTTTGATAATCTCAATTTTAAAGTCACCTGCTGGGAGAAAATCCAAATTCAATGAATATTCAAAACCATGCTCGCCACACATCCCACCAACATACCAATTTCTACCGTTATTACGAGCAACGATAATATGCTCCCCTACTTTAGCTTGCAAAGCTAAAGTCCTGTCCCATACAACAGGAATCTCAGAAATAAAGGAAGTACACTCCTGCTCTTTCATATAATTCGAGGGGCTGTCAGCTAACATTTGCAAAGGACTTTCATAAATCACATACATTGCAAGCTGATGAGATCGAGTTCCCATACTCATGGGGCGATTCCAACGAGCCATATAATGATTCTTATGTGCATTAATCATTGCTCCCGGAGTATAATCCATAGGACCGGACACCATACGGATAAAAGGGATGGTAACATTATGAGCTGGAGTTTGCTCATCAGTCCATTTACATTGTTCCAGGCCCCTAACACCTTCACGTGTCATCACATTGGGATAGGCCCGTCGTATACCAGAAGGCTTATAGCTACCGTGGAAATCAACCAACATTTTACGTTTTGCAGCTTCCTGAGCTATTTTCCAATAATAATTGACAATTGGCTGGTCATCGCGTTGCATAAAATCAACTTTAATACCCTTCACACCCCATTGTTCAAACTGATTCATAGCCTCTTCTAACTGATCATCAAGCGTTTTCCAAACCACCCATAAGATAACGCCTACCTGTCTATCTTCAGCATAAGACAGAATCTCTTCCATATCAATTTCAGGGACAATATCCATCAGATCGCCGAGCTTATACCAACCTTCATCCATAATGATATAATCGATTACATTTTCAGCAGCGAAATCAATATAGTACTTATAAGTCTGTGTATTTACACCAGATTCAAAATCAACACCCGTCAGGTTCAAAGCATTCCACCAATCCCAGGCAACTTTACCCGGTCTAATCCATGATACATCCTTGATTTCAATAGGCCTGGCTAACTGAAATACCAAATCATTCGTTAGCAAATCTTTATCATCTTTTGCAATACCAGCAATCCTCCAGGGGAAGGTTCTGGTTCCATTTGTTTTAGCTATATAAGTAGCAGTTTCAACAACCTCAACCGTTCGATCGTTTCGGGACTTTTCTATAGTTGGATAAGCAGGAAATGTAGCAACCACACTTGTAGTATCCTTTTTCCGGATCCACATTCCCGGATAATCATATAGATCTGATTCCATCAGGATTATTTTTTCACCGGAACTTTTCTCAAATAGGGTTGGCAAACTGGCCAGCTCATCATTTTTTACATCCGCAATTCCTGCATGCGTATAATATCGTTCATTATGACTCAGAAAACTACTTTCGACCGGATAATATACACTGTCGACGGTATCCATTCTCATGGACATACTTTCATCCAGTATGGTTAATTCTTTTTTAAAGGTAGTCTCCCACCTGTATGCAATACCATTGTCATAAACCCTGAATACTAAAGCATATTTACCCTTAAACTCAAAACGGGTTTCAGAATAGGAATCTTTGATTTCCTTTGATTTTACAGGCACAACAGACTCAAGCACCTGATTAACAGTGGTAGTCTTCACATTCTTAACTTTCGGGTTATGCCCCAAAGCACCTAATTCCAGAGTATTAATATTCAGATCATCAACAACAAATAAAGATTTACCTTCATTAAATACTTCAAAGAAAATCTGTTGATCTATAGAAACTTTGAGTTCGATGGTTTTATCCGGAGATAATAGATAATAATCCTTTGCAAATCCATAATTCAAACTCAGCAAAGCAACAAAAAGTAAAGTAATGATTGATTTCATGATTCCACTATTTATGATAAACGGAAATGTAAATATAGGATATTCTCATTTTTGCTATCAACAATAGTAATTTCAGATAATATTGTATCATAAACAGAATAGCATGTGCATAAAAAAGAGGCTGTGAACCACATCCTCTTTTCAGAAAGTATAACTAAAGTAATAAAACTGAATGCTCTTAATAATCTGGAGTCACCGCATCTGTTAATTTGAAAGAAATATCCAGAAAATGAGTTTTGAATAAAGGATTATCAAGGTAACGCTTAGCTTCAGGCATCCACTTCTCAACTTCATCAGCCATTGAAGCAATTCGTTTGTTGTTCTTAAATACACCCTTTCTTTTTTCCTGCTGCACAACCTGGTAATATCGGTTTACCCAATCGCTTAAATTTTCCAGAAAATCAATCTGCTCCTGGGGTAAGCTCAATTTAGAGAAATCGGTGGAAATGAGAGTAAATGCTCCCGCTTTACCTGCAATACCTATTGTACCTAATGCCAGACCTGTTTTCTTTATAAAGGATCTCCTGTTTTCCATATTTATAATTTGAGAAAGCTATTCGTTTGTATTAATACATCTGACAAGCTGAAATGTTCAATTGGGATGACTCACTGGATGAATAGTAACTGTCATATAAATTCAAATAAGCTACAATACCAACCTATTCAATCATAAAATGAATAATTATATCAGCACTTTTGAAAAGGCACCCTACTTATTAATAATTAATTGTTAATAAGTTATTAAATATCATATGTAATACCTATTGGGTAAAAGTGAATAAAAATCTAAATTGCTGCAGCATTTAACGGGTGAGAAATGTATAATTATTCAATACGTAAATAAAAGAACTATCCAATTGATAATCATGCATCAATTGACATTATGTATTTGTAATAAACAGCTTAAAACCAAAGCTTGCATTATTACAATTTGGTAGTTGATAGAGGAGATGTTTAATCCATTTATTCTATATCATCCTCTTCAAATTACGATGAATGTTCAAACGAAAAGAACTAACCATGAAGAATATAATTTTGAAATCGGGCAAAAGTATTCAATCCAAGTTATTAATAGCCTTCTTATTGGCCTCCATAATTATTTATATGGCTGTAATTGGTATTGTTGCAATTCGCACGAATAGAATGGCAAAGGATAATGCCCAGCGTATTACAGATAATTTTGCCAGTGAATATGCTAATCTTTCAGCAATAGAGCTCAATGTATATATGAATGCTGTTAGAATACTGTCACAGCAACTGGAAGACTTCTCAAAGATTGAGCAGCACAAAAGAAGAGCCTATTTCAACAATATTCTGGTTAACCTTTTGGAACGAAATGATGATTTTCTGTCCCTGTGGACCATATGGGAACCACATACAATAGATACATTAGATAAACTTTACGAATGGAGTCCGGGCAGTACTCCCATAGGAAACTACTCCCCAACTTTCTATAAAATAAATGGTAAAGTAAGGCTTGAAAAAAATATTGCAGATACATCATTACAGCCATTATTCAGTAGTGAATATTATTCTCTCCCAAAGAAGCGCCGCAACGAAACCATTCTAAATCCTTATAATTATTCATATACAGGAGATACAAAAGATGACATTTACCAAACCAATATGATTGCTCCGATCATCAAAGGAGATGACTTTCTGGGAGTAATTGGAGTGGATGTACCTTTGCAAACCCTACAACAAATGGTGGATACCATTCAGCCCTATGAAGGGGGACATGCCATGCTGGTAACAAATGATGGAATCCTGGTAACCTATCCTGATGAAACCCAGGTAGGGAAAGCCATCTATGAAGTCTATGGTGCTTCAGAACAGGAATATGGTATCACCAAAAAGCTGAAAGAAGGTAAATCTTTCTCTTTTAAATATTATGAGAATGGAGAGAAGTTCTACGCATCCTTTGCTCCGGTAGAAGTTGGCAACACCCAAACCCCTTGGTCCATTGGAGTTGTTGTTCCCTACCGCATCATTCTGGGACAAGCCTATACACAGTTAATCATCATTATTTTGGTTGCTCTTGGAGGATTAATCTTTATCACACTGGTAGTTGTTTTTATAGCAAAATGGATTTCCACTCCCATCAAGAAAGCAACAAATATTCTTAGCGATTTATCAGTGGGAAAAATTGATAATGCCGGGGAGTTGATCGCCCATTCGAATGATGAACTTGGAGCCATGGCTAAAGCATTGGTACGTCTGGCCAATTCAACACAACGAAATTCTGATTTTGCTACACATATTGGAGAAGGAAGCTTTGACCAGAATTATATTCCTTCAGGAAAAGATGACTTGCTGGGGAATGCATTGTTGAAAATGCAGAAGAATCTAAAAGTCTATGCCGATAGCCAGGAAAAAACCAATTGGATGCAAAACTCCACAGTAAGTATCGGAGAAATACTTCGAGGAGAGAAAACACCCGAGGAACTTACAACTGAATTACTCAGTTTATTTGCAGATATTCTTCAAATAAAAGTCGGTGCAATATACCTAATCAATGAAGATAAGAAACTGGGAATAATAGGAAGCTATGCATATGATACGCGTCGTTCTAAATCAATTCAATTTGAACTTGGGGAAGGATTAATCGGGCAAGCTGCTAAAGAGAAACGAACTTTAATCTTCACGGATGTTCCGGATGATTACATGGTCATTCAATCTGGTCTGGGAAAAACCTCACCAAAACATATTGTTTTGCTCCCATTGGTGAATGATGATACTCTTTTGGGAATTGTAGAACTGGGCTTTTCCTCGGAACTCAGTAGTGTTCAAAAAGAATTTCTGGATAAAATCCAAGAAAGCATTTCCATTGGTTTTAACTCGATGAAGGTAAAACAAGAAATGAACGACTTGCTTAATAAGACCATGGAGCAGTCGGAGGAAATGCAACTGCAGCAGGAACAGCTACAACAACAAAATGAAGAATTACAAGTTCAGCAGGATGCATTGAAAAGAAGCAATGAAGATTTGGAACGTAAATCACGGGATTTACAAAAATCGGAAGAAAGCCTGCAATCTCAACAGGAAGAACTTCGGGTAACCAATGAAGAGTTGGAAGAGAAAACACGTTCTTTGGAAGGTGAGCGTAAAAAAGTTACCGAGCAAAACATGGATCTGGAAAATGCACAGGCAGATCTGGAACGTAAAGCTCAGGAACTGGAAGCATCCAGTAAATACAAATCTGAGTTCCTGGCAAATATGTCACATGAACTTCGCACACCACTTAACAGTTTATTGATCTTATCCAAAAACCTGAGTGAGAACAAGGAAGACAATATGAATGAAGAACAATTGGAATCCTTGGGTATAATTTACAATAGTGGACATGATCTTTTGAACCTGATTAATGACATCCTGGACTTATCGAAGATAGAATCCGGTAAAATGGCATTAAATTTCGAAAAGATCCGTTCATCGGATATTTCCTACAGTCTGAATCAAAGCTTCAAGCACATGGCTGAAGAAAAAGGACTGGCTTTTAATGTAAACATCGGTGAAAAGTATCCACAATATATGTTTACAGACTTCCAACGATTGGGACAAATCCTGAAGAATCTTGTGGCGAATGCGATTAAATTTACCACAGACGGATCTGTAGATGTAGATTTATACAAACCGAATGGTGAAGTTACATACAGAAACGAAAGTCTTACACAACAGGAGGTTATAGGTATCGCCGTAAAAGATACGGGTATAGGAATTCCAGAAGAAAAGCGGATTGCAATATTTGAAGCTTTCCAGCAAGCAGATGGTAGTACATCGCGCCAATACGGAGGCACTGGATTGGGATTATCAATTTCCAGGGAACTCATCCGCTTACTGGGTGGGGAAATTCAATTAGAAAGTGAAGTTGGAAAAGGTTCTAACTTTACCATCTTCCTGCCGCATCTAAGTACAGAAGGGACCCAATTACCTGTGACACAAGAAAGCAGCCATCAGGAAATCAAACCTGTAAAAAACAATATTGCTCAGCCTGAACCTATAGATGTTCAAAAAACGGAATTAAAGCCAAAGGCAACAGTTGTAGGCGATATTAAGGACGATCGGGAGGTAATAAGTGATGAAGATAAAGTGATTCTGATTGTTGAAGATGATGTTTATTTTGCACGAATCCTTCAAAAACAAGCAAAAGAAAAAGGATTTAAAACGCTTGTTGCTACAAGAGGATCAGAAGGCTTGTCCCTGGGCGAACGCTTCTTACCTTCTGCGGCTATTCTGGATATCAATCTACCTGATATTGATGGCATGAAGATTTTGGATGCCTTAAAACGTAACCCCGAAACCCGTCATATACCGATCCATATGATGTCGGCCTATGAATGGACTAAAGATGCACTTGAAAAAGGAGCTATCGGTTATACAACCAAACCGGTATCTGCAGACCAGCTAACTCAAGCATTCAATAGTATTGATGGTTTTGTACATAAGGAAATGAAAGAACTTCTGATCGTTGAAGACGATGAGAATCTTAGGAAGAGTATTCGGGTATTGATCGGAGAAAATGGCATCAAAATAACCGAAGCAATGAATGGAAAAGAAACTTTGGAACTGATCCGTAACAGACACTTCGATTGTATGGTATTGGATTTGGGCTTACCTGATATGACAGGATTTGATCTTTTGCATAAAATAGAAGCAGACAAAACAATTACAACTCCACCTGTAATTGTATATACCGGACGCGAAATTACACGTGAAGAAAATGAAGAACTTCAGAAATATGCAAAATCTATTATAATAAAAGGAGTCAAATCTGAAGAGCGATTACTGGATGAATCTGCACTGTTCTTACACCGTGTTGTGAAAGAACTACCCGTAGAACACCAGAACATTATCAGCAATCTACATGATAAGAATCGTTTATTCCGTAATAGAAAAGTCTTGATAATAGATGATGATATGCGAAATGTATTTGCTTTGAGTAAGGTTCTGAAAGAAAAAGATATTCATGTTATTAAGGCTGAGAACGGAAAATCAGGTATTGAAAGACTGGTAGCGAATCCGGATACAGACCTTGTATTGATGGATATCATGATGCCTGTTATGGATGGGTTTGATGCAATCAAACATATCCGTACATTGGAAAAGTTCAAGGAAATTCCTATTATTGCCCTGACAGCAAAAGCTATGAAAAAGGATCAGGATAAATGCATGAATGTCGGTGCGAGTGATTATTTATCAAAGCCTTTGGATGTAGAACGTCTGTTCTCATTAATGCGAGTTTGGCTGTACAATAACTAACCATTTGAGCTATGTGTTGCGATAAACCTAAAATACTAATTGTAGACGACAAACCAGAAAACCTGGTATCACTCGAACGCATTCTGGGCGATCTGGATGTGGAATTTGTTAAAGCGTATTCGGGAAATGAAGCGCTGGCACAAACATTAAACCACAAATTTGCATTGGGTATCATTGATATTCAAATGCCCGGGATGGATGGCTATGAAACAGTCGAATTACTACATGACGATCCTGATACAGAATTTTTCCCCATCATCTTTGTTTCGGCTATTTTCAAAGAGGAATTTCATGTGATTAAAGGAATAGAAAGTGGCGCTGTCGATTTCATATCCAAGCCAATTGTACCTGAAATTTTAAGAGGAAAGGTTAAGGTCTTTCTGGATCTTGATAAACAAAAGCGAGCCATGCAAGCCATGAATGAGGAGCTTCTGGAGGCAAAAGAAATCGCTATTGCAGCAAGTCGCACTAAATCGATGTTCCTTGCAAACATGTCGCATGAGATTCGCACTCCCATGAACGGTATTATTTCCGTAGCAGAAATGTTACGGAACACGGATCTGAATGAAGAGCAACGAGAATTATTGCGTATTGTAGAAATCAGTGGAAACAACCTGTTGATCATCATCAATGATATTCTTGATTTCTCGAAAGTAGAGACTGGGAATATTCAGCTTGAAAAGGTGGATATCGATTTAAAGAAAGAGGTGGAGCAAACGCTTAGCCTAATGAAGTTTAAGGCTCGCGAAAAAAACATTGACCTGAACCTGTTTTACAACAGCAATATACCAAGATATTTAAAAGGCGATCCGGTACGGATAAAGCAAATAATCATCAACCTGGTTGGAAATGCATTGAAATTCACTGAAAAGGGTCGAATTGATTTACGTGTAAACAAGATTAAAAATTACGAAGGGAAAACACAACTATACTTCGAGATTAAAGATACCGGTATAGGAATATCGGAAGAAAACAAATCCCGATTATTCCAGGCTTTCTCACAAGCCGATGCATCATTCACTCGCCGCTTTGGTGGCACCGGACTAGGGCTTGCTATTTCATTCGAGCTGTGCAAGGTCATGAATGGAAAAATGGGAGTAGAAAGTGAAGAAGGCGAAGGAAGTACCTTCTGGTTCACCATAGAGTTAGAGGATGGTATCCGCCCAGAAGAGGATAATCTTCAGGAAAATGAATTTGATATAAAGAGTATCAAACGAATGAAAGTTCTACTTGCAGAAGATAATCTGATCAATCAAAAAGTTGAGAAATATGCTCTCGAGAAATTTGGTCACTATGTGGACATCGCCAAAAACGGACGTGAAGCCTATGATATGTTTAAAACCAAAGATTACGATCTTGTTTTAATGGATATTCAAATGCCGGAGATGGATGGACTGGAAGCAACCAAACTGATCCGGAAATATGAAGAAAATAAGATTTCGGATAATAATGTACGCGTGGTAGCTTTAACGGCCTGTGTAATGGAAGGCGATCGTGAGAAATTCATACAGGCCGGAATGAACGGGGTTATAAGTAAACCTTTCAAGCTTCAGGATATGAAAAAGCTTTTTATTGATAACTAGTGATCAGCAGCATCATAAGGAAAAAGGTTCGGAATAATCCGAACCTTTTTCTTTTAATTCCAATATGGTATTTATTAGTTCTTATGCTTATCCGGGTTTTGGCAGCAAGTTTCAGGTGCGCAGCTATGCGGTTTTTCGGCCACCACACAAACACTAAAAATACCTTCATATGAATTGGGATCCATAATGTTTTCCAATTCACTACCACTCAACACACTACTCATACTATCTTCGGGTAGCATCATTTTCTTTAATTCAACAACCTGAGTATTGGAAAACCCTGTTTTATCGAAATAGCTTAGAAAAGTTTCAATTTTTTCAATGCCCTGCACATTAACAGCAAAGGATTCGGCTTGTTTCCTTACAGCTTCCGGTAAAGGATTAAAATACACCAATTCGGTAATACATACCACGCCATCGTGATTACACACTCTATATGCTTCATCAACAACTTTTTGCTTATCGCTGGCTGGATTAATAATACGATTCCCCAGAACTACATGAGCATAATCGTTTGATAGAGGAATATTCGTTAACTCACCTTTACGGAACTCAACATTGGTCACATCCAACTGGTCCATATTCTGCCAGGCAGTTTGCAAATCCTCATCCGATTCGGCGATTCCTACAACCTTACCACCCTGACCAATAAAATGACTGGCGGATAAACTATCGATTCCCTTTTTGCTACTGAATTCAACTACCCGATCTCCTTTTCTCAAAATACGATATTGAACCGGCAAGGACGAATCTGTAGTATTTTCTTCAGGTCCACATCCACAACCGGAGCCACAACCACAGGCTCCGTGTTCCTCTTGGTAATCCTCATAGGAAGGAGGGTTACTCACTTCTTCAGTGGCTGTACCACAACCGCATGAAGGCCCACAGCTTGTATCATTGTCTTGTTCTGCAACTTTTTTATTTTCAATTGTATTCATAAGCGTTATAATGGTTATATATATCTGTTTAAAAATCACATTGACATTTCAATTCATTTAAGTACTCAAAATAGGCCGCTATGCGGGATTTAATCTCATCAAGTTTCTCATAATGTATATGGTAATTCACACATGTACCTCTTACCTCTGAGCGAATCACATCCAATGCTTTGAGCTCCTGTAAATGTTGTGACACAGTTGTCCTGCTCAACGGAATGGCCTCAGAGATATCTCCGGATTTACAAGTACAAGACCTGGATAAATATTCCAGAATTGTAAGTCGTGCCGGATGAGAAAGTACCCGGGCAAATTGTGATACCTCCTGCAACTCCACCCTAAATTCTCGCGTTTTTGCGTACGTCATTACTTGTATGATTTATGACGCAAACATACGTCATTCAATTTAGTTATCATTATTTAGATTCATTTAATTTTAAAATTTAACATTTCATTTAGAAATAAGTGGATTTCAATGCCTGACTACACACCCACCACTCTCGCTTACAAACCAATACAACAGTTTCGATTCATAAAAAGGCTTTTTAAACAAGCCTCCCACAAACTCAACAATTTATGATATATAACAACTAGCATAGTAAAAGGTTAAAATCAACAATTCAATCGGAATGAAGTGTACAAATAACTTTAATATTTGAGATAAATACAGTTTATTTGCCGGATCTAACAATGAAGATTATTTCAAAACAACTAAACCATGAAACGTACAACATCGATTTTCTTCTTATTTGCTTTAGTGATTGGATTTATTGCCTGTAACAAGAATGATGATTTGAATCCCTTAGGAAATAGCAATGATGGAATTACGGCAAAAATCAATAATAAAGACTGGGAAGCTATAGATTATAAGGCTAAAGCACTAGGAAACGGAATAAGTATAAATGGAACCAGTGCCAACGGAGAATACATCCAATTTATTTTACCTTCAGCTACAAAAGGTACTTTTCCTTTAAATGAAGAGAATTCGGCTTTTGCATATTATAAAATTAATAAAAGTCATTTTTATGCCTATACCACTACGAGTCATCCTGATGCCGGAGGAAACATTGAAATCGTAGAAAACAACACCAAAGACTCACTGATTTCAGGTATATTTAATTTCACTGCGATCTATCGTTCTACGGGTAATAAAAAAGTAACTATCAGCGAAGGAAAATTCAAAAATGTATCCTATCGCACCTGGACCCCTACTCCGGGAGATGATGATGACGACGATGATGACGACGATGATGACGACGATGGTGATGACGATGATGACGATGATGATGAAACAGACAGCATGGTAGCTATGGTTGGCGGGGCACCATGGAGTGCGAATTCATTCAATTCCCAGCTAATGATGGGAAGACTAAGCCTGATCGGAACGGATCTGAATGGAGGAACTGCGATCACAATTGGGGTTTCTGAAAATGTCACTGTTGGCCAACATGAACTGGACTTGCTTTCGACAACGGCTATGATCATTTCTAATGGTGCAACTTATGCCGGGACGGAAGGAACGGTAAACATCACACTTCATGATCAGACAAACAAGATTATTAAGGGCACATTCAATTTCAAAGGAGAAAGTTCCGATTCAGAACTTCAAGTAGGTAATGGTGAATTTAACTATTCATATTAGTAAATAGAATATATCCACATGAAGCGGTATCTGTAAAAAACGGATATCGCTTTTTTATTTATCATAATTAAAACACTCCTGATTTGCTATCTCCCTTTTTGTATTTTAGCGCGGCCAAATTTGAGGAGAAGAGACAATCCATGTCTGATCAAAATCTTGAGATACATTCGAACGAAGATTAAGGAATGTATCACAAACTCAGCATGGTTAAATTTATTTTACAGATGAAAGAACGAAATATTGGGGTTTATATATTGTTATCCCTGGCAATGCTGATTTGGGGTATCACCTATGTGTGGGTTGAAATGGCAATTGAATACATAACACCGAAAACGCTGGCCGGTTTCAGGGTTGTAATTGCTGTTAGTTTTCTATTATTACTCAGCCTGGTTCTAAAAAAACTACAAAGGCCCAAGCTAAAAGATTTAAAGATTTTTGCCCTGTTTGCATTAATCGATCCTTTTGCCTATTTCCTGTGTGAGAGTTACGGATTGATGTACTCCTCTCCCACAACCGCTGCAGTTATTATTGCTACCATACCTTTGTTAACGCCGATTTCAGCATTAATTGTTCTGGGAGAAAAAGTAACCCGATCGAATGTTATTGGAATACTGGTATCCTTTATGGGCGTGCTTTTGGTTATCCTGAATAAGGATTTTAAACTTGCTGTAGCACCTTTGGGATTGATTCTCCTGGGTAGTGCTGTTATACTAACGATTCTATACAATTTCTTCCTGAGAAATCTGACAGCAAAATACAATGTCTACACGGTATTGAGTGTACAGAATATATTCGCATTCATTTATTTTATCCCCATTCTTCTAATCTATGGGCCCAAGGAGCTGGAAGCGATTACCATTACTTCGGAACTGGTTTCGGTTATCTTTGCCCTTGGCATACTAGGATCGGCTGTTGCTTTTATCTTTTATGCAGCAGGGATTAAAACACTGGGTATAACCAAAGGAAATGTATTCGTAAACCTGATCCCCGTATTCACAGCTTTCTTTGCTTATTTTTATAGTGATGAAACAATGACTGGTATGAAAATGGCAGGCGTTGGACTGGTTATTGCCGGCTTGTTTCTTTCGCAGGTTAAAAGCAGAAGATTGAAAAAGGGCTGATGTTTGTTGATTTATAAGAAAATCAATTGATTAGATATACTATCACATGCATCCCTATTCACGCAGGCATAAAGACCTAATGGAATCTCCTTACAAATCAAAACTACAATTTGATTCGAATTCATATGGTTTGCGTAATGCAGCAGCATAAAAATAGAACAATGCGCAAACGAGCCGATTAAAGTCTTACTTTTGCAGGTTAGAACTTCGGATTAGGATTAGAGTACTAAATAAAACAAGAGTAAAAGAATCATAATCCGATAAAAGAATAAAAATATAATAAAGATAAAGATGGCAGATCTTACGAAGATAGAACTGATAAACAAGGTAATAGAAGATTATTTCACGGAAAACACGGCACTAACGATAGCACCTGCAAAAGATTTAATGCCGGGTTTTATTCGTGCAGGAATCTTTGTAAAGGACCAAAAGAGCGGATTACCGATTCGTAAGATATTGCGCGAACTGGATAAGAACGATGAGTTGGGGCTAATCCCTTATTTGTATGCCGATCGCAGTGGAAAGGATACATATTGGTATTTTATCCCAAAGGGAGCGACACCTCCAACCACGCCCTATAAGAAGCAGGAGAAGAATCCAGAGACCATCAAGAAATTGGCAGAACGTTCGAATAAGGATGAAAAGTATGTGATTGATTTATGTGATCAGGTATTGGCTCTGAAGGCGAACCGTCAAAAGCGTTTTGATTTTCTGTTGGGTGACCTGCATAAGGATGGAAAGACCCAAACCATGCTTCCGGTTGATGCCTTTTATTTAAAATTAAACCTGGTTGTAGAATTCCTGGAATACTACCCAGCTCCTTCACACAATAGGAAAAATGAAAAGCAAACCGTAAGTGGTGTTTCCAGAGATGAGCAACGTGAAATTTATAACAGACGCAAGGCTGAAATTCTTCCAGAGTTTGGAATTGATTTGATAGTTATTAAGTTTTCGGACTTTAAGTGTGATGACCAGATGAAGATTGTTCGAAATGAGGAAGCTGATCTTGAAATTGTACGAAAGGCGCTGAAAAGATATCTTAAATAGATCGGGCGACTTCTCACAACGCCCTGTTTGCATTTGCTCACTTCCCCCTCTCATCCCGATCTATTGGGAAGAGAGGGGGATTGTTGCTCTATAGTTTGACTTTTGTGATTGATAACTGATTTATAGAATATAAATACTTACTGAGAACCGCAGGCCAAACTCACGATATAAATCTTCTCTCGGCATACCGTTTCGTTTTATCCACATTCTTTAATAAAGACCGACTAACTTCGATAGGCAAGCATTCAATTATTAAATCCAATCTGAACCATTGGTATTGCTAAAAGCAATAAGTTTTATCCCATCATTTAATTTTCACAAAAATCATTCACAATCATAGCTTAAGAAACAGAATATTCGTATTTTGTAGTGAAGCATAGATTACACAAAATACTATGTTAATAAAACATTCCGAGTGGAAGATGAATTTTATCACAAAAAAAGTCAAACTGCACACAATATAAAAACCTCACGATAATGGCCAGCACAAATCTCCCGAATATACTTATCGTAGATGATATTCCTACAAACCTACTCTTTCTTTCTACTATATTGACACAATTGAATATTGAAACCATACAAGCCACCTCCGGATTTGAAGCTTTAGATAAAATACAAGATACTGAATTGGCTTTGGCAATCCTGGATGTTCAAATGCCAAAAATGGATGGCTATGAGTTGGCTGAGAAAATAAGATCAATCGCCATCCATCAATATACTCCAATCATCTTCCTTACAGCAAAGAATATAAATGAAGAACAGCTAATTAAAGGGTATGATTCGGGAGCTGTAGATTACCTGACCAAACCAATTAATTCATCAATAATAATCAGTAAGGTCAAAATATTTATCAACTTATACAACCAACGCAAATCTCTCATAATTAACGAATTTAAATTAAAAAAAACATCCTTTGAGAAAATAGCAATAAAAAAAACATTGATAAAACGGGATAATCAGTTCAAGAATATTTTTGATCAATCACCAATAGGTATTTGTATTTTTAACAAAGATGGTTTCATTATTGAAATAAACAATGCCTTCCTGGAAATGTTTGGGATTTCTTCAATTGAACAAATAAAAGCGCTGAATTTATTTCAAACCAAAAAGTTATTAAAACAAGAAGGACAAAAACTTCGAAATGGAGAAATAATCAAGAAAGAATTCATCTTTGATTTCAGTAAGGCGGATGTATTGGGTTCATATTCCAGCCGTCGAACAGGGAAAAGCTGTTTTGATATCCTAATCAGTCCTTTTGGTTCAAATATTAATGAATCGCCTGGCTATATGGTTCAAATTCTGGATACAACCGAGCGAAAACAAGCAGAGGAAGCCCTTCTGATAAACGAGGAGAAACTAAAAATCTCCCAAAAAATGGGGAAAATGGGATATTGGGAGTTTGATTTAAAAACACAGGAAATATTTTGGTCCGATCAAGTATATGAATTATTCGAAAGGCCTAAGCATTTAGGCCCCCCAAATTATGATGAAAATATGGCCTACTATCTACCTGAGGATTCCGGATACCTCCAAAATGCTGTAAAACTTTCTAGCAAAGAAGGTCGAAGCTTTAAAATAGACCATCAACTCATAACCCATAAAGGTAAATTCGTATATCATGCCAGTACAATTAATCCAATAAAAGATAAAAAAGGTGAAATCGTTAAACTTGTTGGTACCGTTCAGGATATAACTCAACGTAAACATGCGGAACTAAAAATTAAACGAAGACTGGAATTTGAAAAAATTACATCTACTATATCATCCCGCTTTGTTGGTCTTTATGATTTCGATAAAGCTATTAACCTATCTCTAAAAGATATCGGAAAATATTGTGAAGTGAGCCGCGCCTACCTCTATCAAATGGATGATGATATGAAAGGAATGAGTAATACACACGAATGGTGTAATACTGGCATTGAGTCAAAGGTTGGAATACTCACCAATATTCCCATAGAATCATTGTTATGGTTTGTTAACAAATTGGAAAAAGATCAGCAAATATACATACCGGATATTTCTGCATTATCCGAAGAAGCTAAGGTTGAAAGAGAAATCATGCTCAGTCAGGACATTCAATCCTTACTAATGCTTCCTATATATATTGATGAACAGTTGATGGGCTTTGTTGGTTTTAATAATATTGAACGTGCTGGAAAATGGACAAAAGAGGACTTCAACCTGATAAAAGTATTTACTCACGTATTGGAAAATGCCCTTCACCGTCGGCAGGTCAGGCTTGAACTTATTGAATCCGAAAAGATGTACCGTACCCTTTTAAATGCATCACCAGATGGGATTGTCATCACAAATCTGCAAGGTAGGATAAGTGAGATTTCCAATATAGCTTTGGAATTATATGGTGCTGAAAACAGTCAGGATCTTATTGGGAAACACTACATGGATTTTATTTTGCCTGAATTACGCCGAAAAGCAGCAAAAACATTTAGTAAAACACTAGTCGAAGGACTTATACAAAATATTGAAATCACATTATTAAGAAAAGACAACACTCCGTTTATAGGAGAAATCAGTACAACATTGATTCAGGAAAGTACAGGAGAACCCAAAGCATATATGGCAATTATTCGAAATGTTTCCAGGCGAAAAAAAATGGAACGGCAGTTAATTCATGCCGAACGAATGGCCGGAGTTGGTGAATTGGCTGCAGGGATAGCACATGAAATCAATCAACCCCTAAATACAATCTCTTTAAGTCTGGATAACATCTTACAATCATTGGAAGATCAAACAATTGACAAGAAATACTTGGATAAAAAAACGAATAAGATATTTGATAATATCACCCGGATGAAGACTATTATTGATCATATCCGAACCTTCTCAAGAGACCAGAATGATTTTATCCAAACCACATTCGATATCAACGAAAGTATAAGAAATGCATTATCAATGGTTGGGGAACAATTCAAGCATAAAGGGATTGAGCTTATAGTAAATCTTGAAAAAGATCTTCCTTTTCCATTTGGAAATACATATAAATTCGAACAGGTAATCCTCAATATGTTGCTTAATTCAAAGGACGCTTTGGATGAAAAAAAGAAAAAAGATTCACATCTTGATAAAACAATAGAAATAGCAACTTTTCTGTCAGAGAATCAGGTATACACCTATATCGCTGATAATGGGATAGGAATCAATAAAGATGATATTAATAATATCTTATTGCCATTCTACACGACCAAAGAGGAAGGTAAAGGCACGGGCCTTGGCCTTTCGATCTCTTTTGGTATAATAAAGGAAATGAAAGGAAAAATTGAGATTCAAAGTGAACCTAATGAAGGTACTACAATAATAATTTCACTTCCTCTAACCGAAGGAAACATGAATTAACTCCTGATTAAAATTTGAAACAGATGAAAATAGTCTCCAATATAAATACACTGAAACCATCAGAAACAAACCTGCAAAACATTAAGGTTCTGATCATTGATGATGAAAAGAATTTCACCGAAGAAATTCAGGAATTTTTGCTAAAAAGAGGATTTACTGCATTCGTTGCCAACACAGCTAAACTTGGTCTTTCAATTCTAAAATCTGAAAAAATCGATCTGTTGATTTTGGATGTCCGCCTTCCCGGAATCAATGGCCTGGATATTCTGAAAGAGGTCAAAATATCGACTCCTGATATAGAAGTTATAATTGTATCGGCTCATGGAGATATGGATACTGTAATAAAGTCGATGCGTCTCGGGGCATTCGACTATCTCAGAAAGCCCTTTAGGCTTATCGATATCCAAATCGCTATTGAACGAACTAAAAAATTTCTGCACCTTCATCAACAAATCAGGCAAATGCAGGAAAAAAACTCATTGATCTCAAAAAGCCTGGAAGAAAAAATTGAACGGAATTTTATTGGGGAAAGCCACCAAATAAAAGAAGTATTAGAATTAGCCATGACAGCTTCCGAATTCCCTGACACCAATATACTTATTACAGGTGAAAGTGGGACAGGAAAGGAGAATATTGCACGAATTATTCATTATGCCAGCCATAGAAAAGATAACCTCTTCTGTGCCGTGAATAGTAGTGCAATAAGTGATTCCCTACTTGAAAGTGAATTCTTCGGGCATAAAAAAGGATCCTTTACAGGTGCACTTGCTGACAAAAAAGGCTTTTTTGAAGTGAGCAATCAGGGTACACTTTTTTTGGATGAAATTGCTGATATGCCTTATAATCTGCAGGCAAAGATTTTACGCGCAATCGAAGAAAAGAAAATCACAAGAGTTGGTGATACCCAACAAATTTCTTCCGATTTTCGGATTATCGCGGCAACAAACCACGATGTTGATCAATTGGTAGAAAATAACAAATTCCGTCTGGACTTGCTTCACCGTCTTAACACCTTACACATTAATATCTCCCCTTTGCGTGAACGTCCTGAAGATATCGAACCGCTTCTTAACTATTTTGTCAGATATTTCTCACAGAGATTAAACAAACCATGCCCTGAAATTGATAAACAATTGATCCAGGCTCTAAGTAATTACAAGTTTCCTGGAAACGTAAGGGAATTAAGAAATATGACCGAACGGGCGATGATACTTTGCAAATCTGAATCGTTGAGTTCTAAACACTTTCCTCTAAAGACCAAAACTAAACCTGCCTGTCCCCCTCAACAATCACTCAATTTAAAAGAAAATGAGATTAAGCTTATCCAACAGGCTTTGAAAAATACCGGATTTAACCAGAAAGCAGCAGCTGATGAACTTGGTATCACCCGCGATTCATTAATCCGAAGAATGACCAAGTACAATATCCGGATAAAAAAAGGGAGCTAATACATACTTTTCCCTATGCTTGAAAACGCACTAATGTGCGTTTTTTTAATTTGGTTCAGGCTCCACATTTGCATTATTCTTCGTATGAAAAATAGAACACCATTTTTTCAAGCTGGACTAACCTCTCTTTATCACAAACTTATCTACTCCCAAACAAAAACACATCCACATTCGTGAATATCTGGCATATATCTTGAATATAAGGTTTCCGTTAAATGAGTAAACCGTCACTCAAACCAAATGACGGATTGTATTAATTAAATGAAAGGAGTCAGAAATGGCTGTAGAAAAAACAATTGGCTCATCAAGCCTGGTAGAAGTTATCGACCGCATCCTTGACAAAGGTGTTATTGTAGATGCATGGGTACGTGTATCGTTGGTTGGTATTGAGTTACTTGCTATTGAAGCAAGAGCTGTAGTTGCTTCTGTGGAAACTTACCTGAAGTATGCTGAAGCAATCGGATTAACTGCGAAAGCCGCTTAAGGCTTTATTAGCTACTGATTAAGAATTATCTTGCTAAAATATCCTTATATGTAGTCCGCATCTAAAGCATGTTTTGCCAAGATTTTCTAAATGAACTCTACATCAATAATACCACTAAATACAACCCGAATGAAGACTTTGCAATTAGACGAAATGAACGACTTTATCGAAAACCTTGTAATTTCTTACGAAAGCAGGCTCCATAATATAGAAACAGTATTTAACACCTCTGAAGCCATCTCGGAATCTTCTCAAAACCTATTTAAAGACTTACAACTATCATTAGTAGAACTTAGAAAAGAAAGAACTCATATAAATGACCAACTCAGAGAAAGTCTGGCAAAGAATGGTTCTTTACGAAAAAAAGACTACGACAAAATGATGAAGGGAATACTCCTTTTGCTGGAGAAAAAGGAAAAGGAAGCTGAAAATTATTTTGCAAAATATATTGAAGACCAAAAAGCCTTGGCCAGTTTTATCAAAAAAGGCTTGCTTGAAATTAAAGATGCATCTTCAAAGAACAACAACGATTCTATTAAATCTTTTAAAAAGGAACTGAATAATATAACTCAGGAACAGGAATTAATGAAGAACAAGGTAATTCAACATTTCTTAACCTATCAAAACATCCATAATACGACCACTGGCCATCTTAAAATCCTCTTAAAAAAAAGGGATACCATATTGGTGAAAGACATAAAAAAAATAGTGAAATTCCTGATTAATGAATTGCAGTAGCTCCAGGTAGGATGTTCGACAAATTCTTCTGCTGAAGAGCTATTTGTCCAACTACTCCCATTAAATATAATACAGCTGGAAAGCTGAAGTATGATTGAAAAACATAACATTAACAAGTCCTGAAACAAGAAAAAAATAGGAGATATTAAAAATGGGAATAGCTGATGATATGAAAAATCTGGGCGAGGAAATTATCGCTTCATACAAGCAAAGAACTGAAGAATTCCAACAAAGAGTTAAAGATAATGACGGATTGGTTAAAGAAGTTCAGGAAACCCTGGAGGGATTCCGGAAAGATCACCAGGAAATGGCAAAAACACTCAGAGCAGGTCTTTCAAAAGCTGAAATCAATCGAAAAGAATACATTAAGAATTTCCGTGATAAAGATTTTATGAATCTAATGGCAGGAATCAACGATTCTATATCTGCCATCGAAAAAGATGTTGATCACCTTAGAAAATCAACAATCAAACTAATGAGTGAGATATCCACATCTCATAACACAATGGCTACCGTTCTTAGAGAAAACTTATCCAAGGCAGAAAGCACAAGGCTAAAAATGTTTAATGAAATTTTAAAAGGCATTCATTATGACATTTCAGTAATTCAACAGGATGTTAAAAACACCTTTTTGAATACCGGAACACTCCTTGAGAGATACAACAAAGACCATTCTGAAATGGCTAAGAACCTGAAAGCTGAACTTTCTCAAAATGTCATTGAACGAATTGAGTTTACATCATCACTAATCAATAAGTTTCATGAGCAATTAATGGAAATCAGCTCTGATAACAAGACCAAAGCTAAAGAGCTACACAAAAAACTTGATACCGATGACATGAATCGTCTGAAAGAATATCAGGAGACTATTGAAGACATTCGTAAAAAAATTGGAAATATAAACTCCTTCACGGCTAATCTGCTTAAAGAATTCAATACAGAAAGATCTCAAATGGCAGAAAACCTCAGCAAATTATATGAAATAGTTGCTGAATTAAAATCCAAAAACGAAATAATAGAGAAACCAATAGAAACACTAAAAACAATAAAGAAAGAACCCAGGAGAACACTCCCAAAAGTTGATGTAAAAGCGGAACCAAAAAAGGAAGTAATTGAAAAAGAAGAACCAAAAAAAACAGAAATGACGGTAGAGGAAAAGGTTCTCAAATACATCAATAATCATCCGAAAGGTGTGAAGGTTTCCGAAATGGAAAAACCATTGGGAGAACAACGTATGCGATTGGGATATGTAGCAAAACGCCTTCTTGAAGATGGGAAAATCCTGAAACTGGAAAATGCATATTACCCAAAACCTAAAAAAGAAATATAGGTAAATCAAGGTACCGGGATTATCCAAGGAAAAAACTGGCTATTATAATTCCGGTACCTGCATTACATATGCATGTAATAATAGAATGGCAACTACTAAGTAACAACGAAAATGACAACAGAAAGTAAAGTAATAAAAAAGGCTATTTGTGCTTATTGTAAGGGAAAAGGAAGGGATCATTTCCAATTATTATCCACTGAATCCGTCTGCCAGGTATGCTGTGGTACAGGGAATGTAAATGTGAACGAATCAGATATCAAATGTCATTATTGTAAAGGAACTGGAAAAAATCCCTTAGGTGCAAGAGTTCCTTGTATTGTATGTAAAGGTAAAGGCTGCGTTCCTGTTAGTGGAAGTGCTGTATGTCCAATATGCCGGGGAGGCGGAACATCTTGCGAAGGATTAACCTGTCTGCATTGTAATGGAAAGGGAGTATGTTCGGATGGAAAATGTGTATAATAAGGCAACAAATGTTACAGGAAAATATGTTGAAGCCCTGAACAAATATAAAAGCCTGCAACATAAATTTCTTCTCAAAAAAAAGGAAATGATTACACAGTTGCAGGAGGTCAGAGAAAAACGGCTTGAGCTGTTTAACCAAACAGCAAAACTAAAATAAGAACCTATTATAGAAAGGGAATAAAAATGATAAAGGAATTAGATACTGTACTTGAGGCTTCACCATTACCTGATTTTGTTGAAACCACATATGTCAAAGATATTACATCCAGAGCCCTCACCTACATGGAAGCCGGATTCCCTGTTCACTTCAGAGGACCTTCAGGCACAGGCAAGACTACGATTGCGATGCATTTGGCAAGTTTGATTGGACAACCTGTGGTAATGATTCATGGAGACTCTGAGTACAAAACCTCAGACCTGGTAGGTGGAGAACACGGTTACAGGTTCAGAAAAGTGGACGACCGCTTTGTTCATCTGGTCCATAAATATGAAGAAGACATGACCAAACGCTGGGTGGACAATCGTTTAACCATGGCTGTAAAACATGGATTCACCATGATCTATGATGAATTTACACGTTCAAGGCCCGAAGCCAACAATATTCTTTTATCAGTACTTCAGGAAAAAATAATGACTACGCCCACTGCCCGTGGCGACGAACCGTATTTAAAAGTACACCCAAATTTTTGTGCAATCTTCACTTCAAACCCTGAGGAATACGCCGGAGTAAATCGAACTCAGGATGCATTGAGAGACCGAATGGTTACCATGGATCTCGATCATTTTGATTTTGATACCGAACTACGAATTACTGCAGCAAAATCTAACTTACCATTAAGTGAAGCTGAAAAAATCGTCAAAATTGTACGAGGGCTTCGTGAGTCAGGTAAAACCGAATTCGATCCAACAATCCGGGGTTCAATTATGATCGCAAAAACATTGAAAACCCTGAAATTAAAACCCTCGAAAGCAAATGGTATGTTCCGCAAAATCTGTGAAGATATTCTTACTTCAGAAACCAGCCGGATCGGTTCAAAAACCAATCAGGAAAGAGTTCGGAAAATTGTGGTTGAATTAATTGATGCCAATGCATAGCTACTTGTCACAAAACCATTAAAGGATCATAACATGGAAAATCAAAACTCAATAAAAGGAATGCATTCCATCCGGACAATGAGCAGTTCGAAAAAAAGTTCCTTTTCGAATGAAACCACCTCCAACCATCTGAATTTGTATATGATGGATAAGGAGATGACAAGATTACTAATGGAAAAGAAACGGTTGAGTATTCGATTGGAAGCAATAAATAACCGGATCAGGGATATAGAAGATTTTAAAAAACATGCACAGGAACATGATATCAAAACAAACAGCACAAATCAAGACGACTGGAAGGTCCAAAAACTAAATTACTGATCCATTTTGTTACAAAGTAACATGATATGAATATAAAGAACTAAAGATGGAGAATAAATAAATGTCAGATAAAATAAACCACTCGGTAACATCGACCAATCTTGCGGATATTCTGGAAAGAGTACTCGATAAAGGGATCGTAATAGCTGGTGATATAAAAATTCAAATCGCTGATATCGATCTGCTCAATATTAAGATCAGGCTCCTGGTAGCCTCTGTTGACAAAGCAATGGAAATGGGAATTAACTGGTGGGAAGATGACACCTATTTATCTACCAAAGCACGGGAAAAAGAAATTGCTCAAAAACAACAGGATTTGGATGAAAGAATTGCCAGACTTGAATCTTCAGTTAAAACAGAATAAACCATTCAATACTAAACCATTCAAAATTGGGAAACAATGGAAAAAGAGGATAAAAAAAACGAAGAGAAAAAGGAGGAGTTTGACTTTGATATGTTCGGACTTGGGGGACTGTTTAAAGGAGTTGAAAAACTGGTGGATCTTGCAGGAAAACTGAAAGAAGAAGGTGGCGAAATCCAAAAGGAGGGTGAAATCGATTTAGAGCATCTCAAGAAAGGCATGAAGGGTGTTTATGGATTTACTATTAAATCAGCCGTTGGTGGCAAGCCCAGTGTTGAAACCTTTGGCAACATAAAGCAAACACCTAAAGGGCCAAAAGTAGAGGAAGAAAGAGAGCCTCTAACGGACCTTTTTAACGAAAAGGATGAGTTATTGATTATCGTTGAAATGCCTGGCATTGATGAGAAAGATATCAAAACTGACCTTAAGGAAGATATATTGGAGATTTCAGCTGAAGGCAAAACAAGGAAATACAGAAAGGAATTATTACTTCCTGTGAAGACCAAAGCTGAAAATATGAAATCGAAATATAATAACGGTGTTCTTGAAATTCGAATTAAGAAATAGCCCATGACATTAAGCGGATTATTGAATAAAGAACTACAACTTATCTTGTTTGGAGGTAAAGGTGGCGTTGGTAAAACCAGTTGTGCATTAGCTACAGCCATTTCTCTTTCCAAAAAGTTTAAAACTCTCGTAATTTCAACTGATCCGGCACATTCTATCTCTGATTCACTAAATCAACAAATCGGAAACAAAATAACTAAAATCAAAGGGATTGAAAATCTATCTGCTATTGAGATCAATGCCGATGAGGCGCTGGATACCTTTAAAGAAGACAACAGGGATGAATTGAAAAGACTATTGGATACTTCGACAAACCTTGATCATGAAGACATAGACGATCTGATGTCTTTGCCCATTCCCGGAATAGATGAAGTTATGAGTTTCAAAACAATTGTCAACCTCATCGAAGAGGGTAAATATGAAAAATATATCGTTGATACAGCACCAACCGGACATGCCATGCGGCTTATTAATTCACCGGTATTATTGAATAAATGGATTAAGGCTGCTGCAAAAATGAGATGGAAATACAGGTATATGGTCACAACTTTCTCGGGCTCATATGTTTTAGATGAAGCTGATGACCTCTTACTCACATTAAAAAAAACTGTAAAAAGAATTGAAAACATTCTGCGTGACGAAAACAAGTGTGAATTTATTCCTGTATGTATTCCTGAATCTCTATCAGTTTCAGAAACCAACAGATTAATCTCGGAACTCAAAGAAAATGGAATCTCGATCCGTCAGTTGATCATTAATAACATTCATGAATCAGATGGCTGCTCCTTTTGCAGAGAAAGGAGGTCCAGTCAGGTGAAATACATTGAAAAGATTCGAAACGAATACACAAATATCAAAACGATACAAATCCCTCTGATGCCATCAGAAGTAAAGGGGATTAATAAACTACAGCAGTTTCTGGAAATAATACATCTGGAATAAATCCGAAAACTTTCGTAGAAATACTGGCGGATAATTTTTGCTTTAATGATTATAAGAATAATTAAAAATGGAGAAAGACAGTAACCATATTAACCTGAAAGTGAAGGAGGCCCTATCCAAAGATGTAGGAAGGGCTATAGCCCGAATTGATCCTGAAGACATTAATAATTTGGGATTAAATCTGGGTGACATAATTCTTATTGAAGGCAAAAGAAAAACACCAGCCAAAATAATGCCTTGCTATCCTGAAGACCGTGGTCGAGCTATAATCCAAATTGATGGAATAACCAGGGAAAATGCACAAATTGGTATTGATGAAAAAGTTAAAATTAATCGTGCGGAGTACAAAAAGGCTACCAGAATCAAACTACAGCCATTAACCATCTCTGGTACATCATACAAAACCAATGACACCAAATACATAGGTTCACTCATCGATGGAATTCCTGTTTCAAAAGGAGACAAAGTAAGAGCTACTCTTTTTGGATCAAAAGCTATTGACTACAATATAACTGATATCTCACCAAATGGAGTGGCTTTGATAAGCCCTGAAACTGAGATCAGGATGGAATCAACTAAATCCGGAGAGAAGCGAACCACAAAAATATCGTATGAGGATATTGGTGGTTTAGCTCCACAGTTACAACGAATTCGTGAGATGATTGAACTCCCTCTGCGGTATCCTGAAGTATTTGACCGACTTGGTATTGATCCACCAAAAGGTGTATTCCTATACGGCCCTCCCGGTACAGGAAAGACTTTAACGATTCGTGCGGTAGCTAACGAAACGGATGCCTATTTCACGCATATTTCCGGACCCGAAATCATGGGGAAATTCTACGGTGAAAGTGAGGCTCGATTAAGGAAAGTATTTGAAAATGCACAAGCTCATGCTCCAGCCATTATATTTATTGACGAAATTGATGCCATAGCACCAAAAAGAGAAGAAATGGGGAGTGAGAAACAAGTTGAAAAGCGTGTTGTTGCTCAACTTCTGTCTCTAATGGATGGTCTGGAGTCAAGAGGAAAAGTTATTGTAATCGGTGCAACTAATATACCTAACACCATTGATCCTGCTTTACGCAGGCCCGGGCGTTTCGATCGCGAACTATCCATCTCCATCCCAGATAAAAACGGCCGACTTGAGATACTTGAAATTCACTTAAGAGGAATCCCTTTGGCTCAAGATATTAGCCTTGAAAAACTGGCAGAAATCACCCATGGTTTTGTTGGTGCCGACCTTGAAGCCCTCGTACGCGAAGCTGCAATGACAGCTTTACGCAGATTACTACCTATCATTGACTTTGAAATGGCTGAAATTCCCTATGAAGCATTAATGAATCTGGAGGTCACAATGGATAACTTCCTGGATGCAATGAAAGAGGTTGAACCTTCTGCTATCAGGGAAGTATTTGTTGAAGTCCCTGATGTAAAATGGGAAGATGTTGGCGGTCTTAATGAAATTAAAGAGGCGTTAAAAGAAGCTGTTGAATGGCCCTTGAAATATTCCGAACTGTTCAAAGAAGTAGATACAGTTCCTCCTAAGGGAATTATTCTTTATGGCAAACCCGGCACAGGAAAAACATACCTTGCTAAAGCTGTAGCCAATGAAAGTGGAGTAAACTTCATTTCGGTAAAAGGCCCTCAGATCATGAGTAAATACATTGGGGAGTCTGAAAAAGGGGTACGTGAACTATTCAAGAAAGCTAAACAAGCCGCTCCTACAATACTATTTTTAGATGAAATTGACAGTCTAACTCCCAGAAGAAGTGGGGACACTTCCGGATCGAATGTAACGGAACGAGTGATCAGCCAGTTCCTCACCGAAATGGATGGTATTGAAGACATGAAGGGCGTTGTAGTTTTGGCAGCAACCAATCGTATCGATCTTATTGATCCTGCTCTTCTGCGAAGTGGAAGATTCGATCTGATGTTTGAGTTGCCAGCTCCTGATGAGAAGACCAGAGAAATAATCTTTAACATTCATTCCAGGAATAAACCTCTTGAATCTAAAATAAATACACAAAAGCTTGCTCAAAAAACTCCAAATATGGTTGGAGCTGATATTGAATTCATCTGTAGAAAAGCATCAATACTAGCTATACGTGAATTTATTGAAAGTTCAAAAAGCAAGAAACAAAAAACCAAACTTCTTATTAAAGAGAAACATTTTAATGAAGTTATAGAAATTGTTAAGTCACAAAATAATATAAAGAAATAAACACTCAGGATATGAATACACAAGGTATCTACATATATGGAATTATACCGAACTTCTATCCACAGGATAAATTTCGGGAATTGGAAACTATCGGTGTTTATACAGTCTCCTTTCAAAAAATCTCAGCAATAGTATCAGACGAGAAAGTTGTTGACTATACACAACTAAACAGAACTGCACTTGCTCAATTTCTGGTTAATCATCAAAAAACGATTGAAAAAATCATGGATATCGGTTTTTCTATGATTATTCCAATGCAGCTAGGGACCTTTACTGCTAATATCCGTGAAGTGAGGGAAATTCTAATCAAAGGTCAATGTTTGATCAATAACATATTAGAAGAAATAAACAATCAGATCGAAATTGATATTGCTGCCACATGGACCGATTTTCCAAAGGTACTTAACCAAATTTCTTCATATCCGGAAATAGTCAGGCAAAAGAAACAACTTCTGAACTCTGGCAAAGAAATTACTCAATCCGACCAATTAAAACTTGGGATACTTATTAAAAAACTACTCGATGGATTAAAGGATGATTATTCAAAACGAATTAAAGACGCTTTGGTTCCTTTTTGTAAGCAAACTAAACATAACGAATTGATGAACGATCAAATGGTCCTCAATTCAGCTTTTTTGATTCCCAAAAATGAGCTTCCAAATTTTGACGATGCATTGGATAAATTGGATGAAAGTTTTAATGAAGAATTAAAATTCAAATATGTGGGACCACTCCCCTGCTATAGTTTTTATACACTTGAGATAAAAGAATTACATTTTGAACAAGTAGAATTGGCAAAGAATGAACTTGGACTAAAGGATATCTCATCAGATAATGAGATCAAAAAAGCGTATTATAAAAAAGCTCAGATTCTGCATCCGGATAAGAATTCAGACAATGGTAATTCGAGTGAATTCGATCGCATAAAAAATGCATATAATACATTGCGGGAATACTCAACAGCAGTAAGACAAACTTCAGAAGAAGATCAAATTCGTCTAATTAGAGAAAGCGTAATTGAAAATTCTCTATTGATAAAAATAAAAGACTGATATGCAAAAAGACGGTAAATATATCTACTGCATAATTACTTCCAACTACGATAGTAATTTTGGCCCCATAGGCCTGGGAGGCAGATGCGATTTAGTTACAACCATCGGAATAGGTGGACTATGTATGGTGGTAAGTGACCATCCTCTTACTAAGTTTGTTGTTAATCCTGAAAATATTCTTACCCACCAAAAGGTTATCGAAGAGGTCATGAAGGAACATACCAGTGTACTTCCGGTAAAATTCGGAACTATCGCGGCTACTCCAGATGAAATCAGAAACCTGTTGGACAAACGAAGCAGTGAATTTTCTGAGCTACTGGAGCAATTTGAAAATAAGGTTGAAATTAACCTTAAAGCCACATGGAAAGATATGAACATGATTTTCAAAGAAATAAATGAAGAAAATAGTAAGTTCCGCGAAATAAGAAAAGATATAGAAAACATGCAGGATTGGCATGTAAAGAAAAGTAAATTGGCTGAAGCAGGAAAAATCGTAGAAGAGGCCCTTGCTGAAAAAAAAGAGACTGAAAAGGAAAATATATTGCGTGTATTTAACCGAATTGTTTTTGATTATAAACATAACAAAACAAACGGGGATGAAACATTCATAAATACTGCTCTCCTACTCAACAGCGGACGAGAAAAAGAGATTGATTACCTCATGGAAGATTTGGGGTACCAATACAAAGATCGTATAGATTTCATCTATACAAGTCCTTTACCGGCATTCAACTTTATTGACATCAAAATATTTCAAGAGGAATGGGAAGTATAAGAGTAAACAATAATTAATGATATGGAAGATCAGAAAGAAGGTAAATACATTTATTGTATTATAAAACATGCAGCTCCTCTTGAATACGGACCTATAGGTATAGGTAAACGTGGAGACCTGGTTTATGCAGTTAATTACAAAGACATCAGTGCTATTGTAAGTAATTCTCCGGTTAATGATTATGAGGCGAGGAGAATATATATATCTGCTCATCAAAAGGTTCTTGAAGAGGTAATGAAGGATTTCACTATACTTCCTGTCAGATTTTCAACCATAACAGAATCCGATCAGGATGCTGAAATTGTTAATATCCTGACTCGTGAGTATGAAAAATTCCGCGATCTGCTTGAGCAAATGGAGGGAAAAAAAGAACTTGGTCTAAAAGCAATTGCAAAAGAAGAAACCATCTTTATGCACATTATCGAAAAGTACAACCATATCAAAACGCTAAGGGATCAATTGGCAAAATTACCACCTGACAAAACACACTATCAACGAATGAAAATAGGGGAAATGGTTGCTTCAGCTTTAGAAGAAGAAAAAGAGATCTTTAAGAATGAGCTGTTGGATTCACTCACCCCACTTGCTGAAGGCATTAAAATAAACGACAACTATGGGGAACGTATGATTATCAATGCCGCTTTTCTTATTAAAAATGGAAATGAATCTGAATTTGATCAGGTTATTGAAAATTTAGACAAAAGAATTGGAAATCTAGTAACATTCAAATATGTAGGCACATTACCCCCATACAATTTTGTAAACCTGGTAATTGAAACAAAAGGAAATTAATATGTTTTTGATCGATGACTTATTGATGGCCCCATTTAAAGGTATCGTTTCAATCGGCAAAAAGATCAATGAAATAATTGATAAAGAGATGTCGGATGAAGGCACCATAAAGGAAAAACTAATGGAACTTCAATTGAAATTTGAGATGGATGAGATTGATGAAGAAGAATATGATCAAAAAGAAGAAGAATTATTAGAAATTTTAGAACAGATTCGGAAATCAAAACAAAATCAATCAAAATAAAAGGAGGAAATCTTATGAGTGCATTCAAATGTCCAAGCTGTGGTAAGGTTACAGGTGGAAACGAAAAGTTTTGCATAGAATGTGGACAAGCCTTAACTATTATATGTCCGCAATGTAACGAATCCTGGCGCTTTATGTTTGTCTATAAATTTTGCCCCACATGTGGTCATTATATGGACAAAAAATCCAAAGTAAAAGCAGGTGCAACAAAATAATTAAAACAGGAGGAAATCATCATGACAAATATTATTAAGGCCAAGGACACTGCTATTCAGTTCCTGAAGGATCATCTTGATTGTAACGGAGTAAAAGTTATCAAACTTGAGAATCTTGACGACAAGTGGATCGCTACTGCAGAAGCCTATGAGGATGATTCTTTTTTAAAATCTATGGATCTTCCACCAAAAAAGACCAGAAGCTTCTTTACAATACAACTTGATGCAAATCTAGAAATAATTGGATTTGAAAGACTCGAATCCTGAACCTAAAACTAAGTCACATAAAATGAACAACGATTTAATCTACGTATACTGCATCTCTGAAAACAATCCGGTTTTCGATACAGAATCCAAAACAGGTATTTTAACAATAATACCTTACATGAAGTATTATATTGTAACCCAAACTGTCGCATTTGATGAATTTTCGGAACAGAACCTGAAAATTAATATGGCTAATATGGACTGGCTGGAAAAAAATGCCCGGGAGCACATTGAGGTTATTACCCAAATCATGGAACAAAACACAGTAGTTCCTTTCAAATTTGGAACCATCTTTGAATCAATGGAAAACTTAAGATGTTTTATATCTGACTATGCAGAAACTCTGGATAAAAACATAAATGCAATTAGAAATAAGCAGGAATGGTCGGTTAAGATTTATTGCAATACTGAAATCCTGACCGGACAAATCTCAGAATTAAGTAAAACAATCAGAAACCTTGAACAGATAATCATTGAAAGTTCTCCAGGGAGAGCCTTTCTACTTAAAAAGAAAAAAGCGGATCTGGTACAAACAGAGGTTGAAAACGTCATCAAAAAGTATGGTCAAAATTGCTTTAACCAACTAAATGATTTATCTGAACTTAATATCATACATAATTTACTTCCACGTGAAGTCTCGGGTAAACAAGATGAAATGATTCTCAATTTAACTTTTTTGGTTGCAAATCAAGATATAAATGAGTTTATCATGACACTAAATACACTTAGTGATAAATATGCTAAAATAGGTTTTGAAATTGATTATAACGGCCCATGGCCCCCATTCAATTTTATTTCATTAAGCGAAAAGCATGCAGAACAACATAATTGATCAATCCAAAGATGTAACCATCCTGGAAATCCTTGACAGGGTTCTAAATAAGGGTGTGGTTCTGTCGGGTGACATTGTTATATCGGTTGCCGACATTGACTTGGTATATGTTGGTTTAAAACTATTAGTCTCTTCGGTGGAAACCATGGAAAAGAAGCGTCTAAACCATGAAAATTCTATTTTAAACCCTTAAGAAGGTGGAGCTATGAGTAATATCTTATGTATATATGCCATAACCGGATCTGCAAATGTAACGACTTTCATTCAACCTGAAGTTAACATCGGAATTAAGGGTATGGCTAATACCGAAACCTTTGCTATTGGTTTTAAGGGCATTTCTGCTGTGGTAAGTAAACATCACAAAACCGGATTTATTCACAATCAAAAAACAGCTCTGGATTATGCTAAAACCATTGAGTCAATTTCGCAAACACATAATATATTACCCTTGCGGTTTGGAACCTTTGTTAAGAGCAGAAAAGATGTTACTGATATATTAAGTAAGCACTATGATGAATTCGTTTTGAACCTGAACAAAGTCAATAATAAATCTGAATTTGGATTGAAGATACTTTGTGATTCGAAGCAAATCGAAAATGAAATCCGAAGAAAATATTATTCGAAAGAGAATGAGTTAAAAAGCACCTTTCACAACGGCACCCCCGCACGCTCTTACTTACAGGCTAAGTTTAAGGAACATCTGATTGAAAAAGAACTACTCAAAGAAACAGACCAAATCATTAAGGCCATCAATAAAAGACTCGATACTTTTACTTCTGAAATGAAATCAAGGAAGATGATTACAAAAAACATCCTGGTTGATGCAGTGTATCTGATCGAGAAAAACCAAAAGGAAGGATTTATTGATGCGATTAAGAACATGGAAAGCCAGTACGATAATATGAACTTCGTTTTAACCGGTCCATGGCCCCCTTATAGTTTTACTGACCTAACAACAAAATAAACATGGAAGAGAATAAGCTACTACATCACACAACCTCACTGGATATGATTGCTGAAGATATTGAAGAGTTGGAACACGGACTTTCTTCCAGAATTGATGCAAATCCAGAAAATGTGGAATCCGGACTCGCCAAGCTGGTACTTACCCTTATTGAACTTTTGCGAAAACTAATGGAAAAACAAGCCATGCGCCGACTTGAAGGCGGATCATTAACCGATGAAGAAATTGAGCGATTGGGAGAAACACTTATGAAGCTTGAAAACAAAATGGAAGAATTGAAAAAAATATTCAATTTAACTGACCGGGATCTGAATATAAACCTTGGGCCCTTAGGGGATTTGATGTAAATTAAAGAAAGATAAATACAGAGATCATGGAAAACCAGGCAGGAATTAAATGTACAAGATTCAGGGGAATTTATCAGCATATGGATGATATTAAATCCAATCTGAACCGGGCATCTCAAATAAATGATAAGGTAAAATTTGCAGAAGAGTTATCTGTGGAAATTGAAGCTCTTATTAATTGCGCAGAATATGAAGAACAATCTTCAGAATGTAGTAATTGCCAAGCCATTTCAAAATTGAATAAAAGAACCGTTGATATAATTGTTAAAGCCAAAACTCTGATCTAGCTATGAGAAATCTGATATACGTTCCGATTATTCATGCCAGTGCCGATTTGGGTTCTATGGCCAGTGAATTACATAAAAAGGGAATCGCTGATTTTGGAGAAGAATTCTGGCAACAGCATATCGAAACCATTAATGGTTTCTGGGAAGCCATCCGCCACTATTTTGACTCTATTGATATGTATATTGAGGGAACAAAAATCTATCAGGATGGTATGGTTGCTGATGGAGAAGTTGCTGAACAAATCATTCAGGATAGCGTAAAGGCAGGAAGTATCAATTATCAAATTGTATCCGATCTTATTCAAAAGGGAGCGGTTATTATTCAAACTGAAAAACTCGACCTCGTCAAAAAAGAACTGGTTAAACTACAATCAATAACCATGGCTAAGTCCTCTTTTGCCAAAATCATGAGCCTGATCATGTATAAAATCACTAAATCGTCAATATTAAAGACAAGGGACAAATTTATAGCTAACCAGATTAACACAACTCTTAAGGAAGATGAAACGGGAATCCTTTTTATCGGAGCCTATCACAATATAATGGACAAACTTCCTTCCGACATACAAGTAATAGAACTGAAAGATATGGCGAAAATTCGCAGGTATCACAAGCTCCTCCCATTCCACAAAAGATTTAAAGAGGAGTTTGAACAGCTTGCGGAGTATCTTATAAAAAAATAAAAAAAAACAGGCCGTTTCAAAGGAAACGACCTGTCAACTAACAAACCCACACAAAATCCCTGGAGACCAGAGAAATTATATTGTAAGCGAAGCTTTATAAATATGCCGAAACCTGTCCGGCTTCAACCATGATAAATCTAAAAATAATACCTCCCAAGAGGATAAGTGATGCCGGAATGGCGATATGAATCTTCATTCCGCGAAGTTTAAGCACTTCGAGTATGGCGGGGAACACGAGTCCCAGACCGACTACCAATCCCCAGAAAGGCAGTGTATATTGACCACCCAGGAACAAGTCAGCAGTTTTGATGCTTACATCGCTACCTGCACGGAATCCCATAAACATGTGGATGATTAATACCAATTCCATTGCAATCAAAACCAGGTCGATTTGACCGAAGAGTTTGCGTTCCTGGTAATCTTTGGTTAGCCACATATTTAAACCGGCGGCTGCAGAAAGACCTGATAACAAAAACAAGGGTCCTAAGATGGAAGTATTCCATAAGGGGCGCGCGTTAAAGGCTGATAGTAGAATACCTGTATAGATACCCAGTATAAGGCTTAAAACGATTAAGCTCCAAGCCATAGCCGCGCGATATTTCACCCCCAGATCGATGAGAAACTTCACCAACTTTATGTTTAGTAGGGTTTTTCCAAAATTAATAATCGATTCGAAACCGCTTTTCTTTTCAAGGATTTTGATTCCATCTTCTAACCAGGTCATACACCAGATTATTGAAAGAGGCGTAATAGCCAGCAATACCCATGCACCCCACGACATGGGAGAATCCAGTCGAATGGTGGTGTAAAGCTGCCAAAAGTATAGTTTGTTTGTTAAATCATAGAATAAAGCTGCAAGTCCAACCATTAACAGAACAGGCACCAAATAGGGTGTCCATTTAGTTGTTGTTTCACGCTGCTCAGTTTTTCCTGTAAGGAAATTCAAAGCTGCAAAAAACAGGATACCTGCTGCTAATCCACCCAGGAACAGATAAACCGGGATAGGCCAGTGCCATAATTCCAAATCAGGATATACGTGTGGAATATTTCTTCCGCTAACATTTATTTCTTCAAACATCTTCTACAGCTTTTAGATTAAATAAAACACCTGAGGACCGGTACCTGCTTCAGGGATCAGCACTTTGGTCTTTCGTTTCTTTATTAAAATACTGATTTCGCTGGACGGATCATCCAGGTCACCGAAATACATACATTTTGTAGGACATACGGACACGCATGCAGGGTTTTCACCTTTTACCACCCGATGATGACAGAAGGTACATTTATCGATATGTCCATCAGGATGTGTATAACGGGCATCATAAGGACAGGATTCGATACAAGCCCCACAACCGATACATTTCATTTTGGTTACTTTCACAATACCACCTTCTTCGTAATGACTGGCGGCTGTTGGACAACAACGTACACAAGGAGAATTCTCACAATGATTACAACGTTCGGAACGATATTCCACATTTACCTGTGGGTATTCCCCTTCCACTCGTTCCATAATCCAGTCACGGCAAAAGCCTTCGGGTACAAAATTTTCATCCTGACAAGCGACCACACAGTCACTGCAGCCCACACATTTACGGGTATCTATTGCCATTGCATATCTCATGATATAGCCTCCTTCCCATTAAATTCAAATGTTACAAAGTTTTCACGCATACCTGTGCCTCCCATTACCGGGTCAACTTTAACATTTGTTATTAGTTCAGTATCATTAATTCCTTTTCCAAAGGAACGTTTCATATCTTTTCTTGAATGTCCAAAACCATGAATCATATACACACTATCCCGGCGGATTCGTTCGGTTACTCTAACCTTGATCGGGAAAGAAGAAACGACACCATCCTGGTTTTTGAGAAATACTTCCTGACCATTAGTCAATCCCCACTTCTCAGCCTCCTTCGGATTTACCCATAGCTTGTTTTCACTCATCAGTTCATTGAGCTTGGGATTATTTGCCGTACGGCCAAAAGTATGCATAGGAGCACGACCGTAGTTCAGTCTATAGAAACCATCAGGTGGTTGAGCATGCGGTGTGTATTTCGGCATCGGATCGAAACCAGCTGCTTCCATAGCTTTGGAATACAATTCAATCTTTCCGGTAGGTGTTTTAAAGGTCTTCACCTCCCCTTCTGCCAGATACATCGGCTTTTTGCGAGGAAGAGTCATTACCCCTTTCTTACGCATTTCGGCTAAAGAAGACCCCACCTGACGGAACTGCCAGTCGAGAACTTCGTCGAATGTTTCGTAATTGAAGTAATCTTTCAACCCCAATCGTGTACCTAATCGTTTCACCATCCATTCGGCCGGTTTTGAATAATACTTGGGCTCAGTGGCAGGCATACGAACGGCAATCTGAGGCTCGCGATGCGGAGAAATCCTTGAATAATCAAAGCGCTCGATATAGGTACATTCAGGAAGAACTACATCGGCATAACCGGTAATTTCCATGGGCATGGTATCAACCACAACCACCAAATCCAGATTATCTATTGCTTCTTTGGTATAGTCGGTATTTGGAACTGTTGTAATCAGATTGGTACCAACAACAAACCAACCTTTTATCTTATGTTCCCCTTCGTATGAAGGATGAGATGCATCAATTAAGGCATTGGAAACAGACAGACCAGCCAAAGGATACTTCCCGTTTAGTGTGTCCTTCCAACTCCATTCTGGCTTTGGATAGGCCGGATGTGGAAAAGAAGGAAGGCCTGTTTTGTCCGGGAAGAAGAACCCTCCTTTTCTCCCCCATGAGCCAAGCAATGCATTCAATATGGCGATAGCACGTAAACGTTGTGTATCGTCTCCATACCAGGTAACGTGACGCCCCGGATGAACAATAGTTGCCGGAGCAGCCATTGCCATTTCCTTAGCAGTACGTCTGATTTGATCCGCATCAAGAGTTGTTATTTCAGAAGCCCACTCAGGCGTCATATCTTTCACATGCTGCTTCAGTTCTTCCAAACCAAAGGCATATTGTTCTATATATTTTTTGTCGTACAGATCTTCATAAATCAAAACATGAATCCACGACATTAATAAAGCTAAATCGGTAGCAGGTTTAATCGGCATCCAGTATTTAGAATGCGCTGCTGCTGTAGAACACCGTGGATCAACTGTGATAATAACGGCATCCTGATCGATCATATCCGACATTTCCTGGATATGTCCGTTGTGCATGTTTTCGCCAATATGCGAACCAATCAGCACCATGCATTTGGCATTTTTAATATCGGTAGGCTCAGGAGAGTTGATTGCAGAACCAAAAGTATTCTCAAATCCTGCTTCGCGAGGTCCGCGACATTGAGCGTAGGAAGGAGCTGTTATATTCCCTGATCCAAACGCTTTAAACAGATTTCCAAAGTGTTTTCCACCCGAGCCATGCTTGAACAAGGCCATAGATTCAGCACCGTGTTCCTTTTTGATTTTTTTCATTTTCATTGAAATAAAATCAAGCGCCTGGTTCCAGTTTACTTCCTTGTAAACTTGTTTTCCATCAACAGTTGTTCGGATCAAAGGTTTTTTTAATCGATCAGGATCACTATACATTCCCAATCCACCAGTTCCTCTGGGACAGAAACGTCCGTTACAGTGTAAGTCTTCTTCATTGCCGTTAATCTTCCACAAGTCACCATCTTTGGTTTTATAAACCCATCCAGCACATTTCCAGAAACATACTTCGCAATACGTAGGCACTTTCTTAACTTTATACTCATCGCCTACATGAAGTGATTTGGTTCCGGCCTTAAGGGTATTCAAAAGCGGATTGGCTAACATCAGCCCACCAGCACCCAGGGAACTTATTTTGATAAAATCTCTTCTATTTTTCTTACTCATAATCTCTCAAAGAATTCAGGTTTGCAATAACCAGCCATGTTTTTGGCTGTATCAAAAGAGTCCAAACCGATGATTCCGAAAATCATATTTTACGGCTAATCCTAAAGGGAACCATGATTTTCGATGTCTGATCAACTTGATTGCAATCTGTCAAAACGCCTCTGTCTTGCTAGTTAAACTTTTGATTCAGCTTTACATCCGATTCGACTTATGTCGTTTAAACTTCCAGCTTGCAAGCAGGATCCTTAACCACCCCCCTTCACAACGGCGACCAAGGTCCTGCAATGCTGGTATTTAGAAAATCAGGAGTACAAAATATCTTACATTACAACTTTGTTGCTACTTGCCGACCATTCGTTGAATGCTCCGTCGTAAACTTTCACATTTTTGTAGTCCAAAGCAGTCGTTAATGCCATGTATACAATACCTGCACGTACACTTGACGCACAATAAAGAATCACCTGCTTATCAGCAGTAATCCCTGCATCAGCAAATAGTTTTGTTAATTCTTCTTTACTCTTTAATAAGCCTTTTTCAGTCAATACCTGCTTGAATTCGATATTGATTGCAGAAGGGATATGTCCCTTGCGAAGTTTGGTCTTTTCATCCTGACCTTTGAATTCATTATCAGCACGAACATCCAAGATAACAACAGATTTATTATTAACAGCTGCCTGAACATCTTTCATATTACATAATACAGCAGCATTTACAACTGGAGTAAAAGTAGCTGCAGTAACCTTGCTTGGTTTGTTGGTAACAGGACGACGAGCCATTTTCCACCCCTTAAGGTTACCATCAAGAACTTTCACATCCTTTGCTCCCATATATTTTAGAATCCAGTATAAACGACCTGAATATTTACCAGAAGCTTCATCATAAACTACGATTTTACCATCAGTAGTAAGACCTTTTTCGCCAAAAATCTTAGCCAATTCAGCAGGAGATTTAATCATACTTTCAACCGGACCATCTTTGTATAAATCCTTATGATAAATATTAACCGCCCCCGGTATATGAGATTTACTATAGTCGGCAGCCTTACGTGCAGAAACAACCACAACCGATTTAGCTTTAATTTCTTTTAGTAATTCTTTAACTGAAATTACATCCTGAGCTTTTACACCTGATGAAATAACGATCAGAGCAATAAAAGCAGCTATAATATTTTTATATGTTTTCATATCTGTTACTTTCTATTAAAATTTAACCTGAAGTTGCATAATCAGCTCATCATCACCCTCTAAAAGATTTCTGTAATTCAACTGTAAACGAGTCCAGTCGTTAAAGAAATAATTCAAACCAAGCGTAGCTGCATATTGTGAAAAATCTTCTGCAGGTACTTCAGCATTGGTATCTAAATCCTGAGGATTAAAATATTCGAATTTAACTACAGGTTGCAGATTCAGGCTGGTCATATACATTGCCTGCGCCCAAGCTCCACTACGTTTTTGACCAAGAACCATAGGTTCGGCACCGCAACCACCACCGGCAGCACGGTTATAATCACCTTCATCATAAATGTATTCTGCCTGCAAACGGAAATCTCCTTTTACTACTTCGATTTCCCCAGCCAATGATGTTCTTTTCTTCTCATTGTTTAAAGGAGCACCATAGCGAACACTTCCACCTACATACAGAAAATCGAAAGGATGATAAACTATACGACCAACAATATCCTTCCAGGTGTTATTATCTTTAACACCAAGTCCGGAACCATTCATAAAAGCAAGAGCATAGCGAACTTTTGTATCTCGTGTTCCACCGGAAATCATCAAACCATAATCACGTTGTGGAGCCACGATCTGGTCAGAAACTGTAGCACGATAAATAGTATGTAAACCAGAACAAGCTGTATTTACTTCCAGTCCAAAAGGCTGTTTGAAAGAACCAATTGATACTTTAGCCCATTCAAAACGCTTATAAGAAATAAAAGCGTCCAATAAATAAGGATCATCACTTAAAAAAGCACTGGCTTCTAAAACAACATAATAAGAAAAGTCGTAAGGAATATTCCCCATAACCCCCAGGCGTGCTCTCTTAAAATCAAATGTGTTGTTTGTAAAACCAATAGTATTGTTTGGTTTTTCACCAATTGAAGCATGCATCTGCGGTTGAATAAAGCCAAAAACATTCACTCCCTCTTCCGATTCAGGTTCAGCACAACCCTGAGCTGAAACTCCCTGAATACTTAAAAAGAAAGCTCCAAAAAGTATTAATAATATCTTGTTCATTTTGTGTGGTTTTTTTAAGAATTCAATTAATAACAGTCGGATTGTAATCCGAACAAAACATTCAAAAAAAAATGGAGGCTGCAGAATCTCCCTTCATATTGCTCCATAGCAGCCTCCAGTAAAATTTATTATTCAGATACGTATGGTAGTTCTTTTGGATTAGAATCACCACCCCATTGGTTAGTAGACCATGCGGTGTTATTGTTATAAAGACCATTAACACCAAAAGTCATACTATATGCATCATAACCTAAAACTCTAAGGAAAGCAGTGATTACTGCTGAAGTTTGACCTGTATAGCAATAGGTAACAGTTTGCTTTAAAGGATCAAGATTAAAAATCGACTCATCATTGATCAATAAAGGATTGATTCTGTAAGAACCATCAATATGACCAAAACCATCGTAATCAGCTTCATTGAAATAATTGTTGATAAAATAGTTTTCAGGATTACCTAAAACGTCTGTACCAGCCACTGCTTTAAAACCATCAGCAAAAACAGCTTCAACTCTGGCTTTAAGAATATCAGCACCATCGGTAATATCAAGATCGATAACAGGAGCTTCATATGTAACATTTGCCGGAGCAGATCCGAATACCCACTTATCACTTTCAGCAGCAACACTAGAACAATTGTTATCCCACTTAGCAGAGAAAATCGGGTTCCAACCAGCCATACCCCACTTAAGAGCCTGAGCATCGTGATAACCATATAAACGAAGTAGAGAAGTAGCGTAACAAGCAGTCTGTCCAGTATAACAAACCATAAGAATCTGCTTTTCTCCTGCATTTTCAGCTTCCGCCAAAACATTCGCTAAAGTAACATTAACAGCACCTTCAATATGACCTTCAGCCCAATTCTCAGCCGAACGGATATCAATAATATGATACTTAGGTAGCCAAGCTTCAAGAGCATCTGCAGTAGGAGCACCCGTTACAAACTTCTGATCATCGGCATTTTTGATCACATGGTTTAAATCCATATCCAGATCAATCAGGTGTGCTTTAAGAACATCAAAGACAACAACCTCTTCCGGAGTTGGAGTATCAGGAGTATCAATAACGTCATCTTTCTTACAAGAAGTCATTAAAAGAGTTGGAAGCAATAAAGCTACCAGAAAATAATTCATTAATTTTTTCATAATCTTTGTTTTTAAGGGTTTGTTAATTATTTATGATTTGAAATATGTTTCCCAATTAGCATCCACCGCCAGTATCTTCCTGAGCGGCAGCACCAAGGTTAATATTCAGTTGTTCCACTTTTTCAACCTGATCAGGATAGTTCTTCGACCAGTTCAGGAATCCACCTTCGAGATTCTTTACATTTGTATATCCAAGTTTGTTAAGAGTCTCCGTCGCGAAAGTTCCTCGGGAGCCTTTTTTACAATAGATAATAATCAGCTCTTGTTTTTCGGGCATATACATGCCTTCGTTGTCCCAAACCTTTTCATTTGCAATACGGAACTCAAGTACACCACGTGGCATCAGGAAAGAACCAGGAATATAACCTTTGTCATATTCATTCTGCTCGCGAACATCTATTAATACGAATGGATCCATATTGTCGATCAGCGTCATCACCTCAGCAGGTTTAATTTCCTGAATACGGGTTTTGGTCTCAGCAATCATTTGATCAAGTGATTGACTTACCTGATCACTTACAGAATTCTCACTATGACCATCTTTGCAGCTTTGATTGAAAGTTGCCAGAATAATCAGTGAGAGTAATAGCAAAAGTCTAGTCTTCATATCTGTTTCAATTTTCTATTGTTATTCGATTAACACCTGAGACAAATATACCCAGCCCTCATACGCAACATGCACTCAAGTACTTGCGATGCCTCAGGCTTTTTCTTTGAATAGCGCACAAAAATATTTCAGGTCCGGACTCTTATTTCCTGATTAAATCCATACTTTTACTTGATGTAGATCAAGAATTTAATTGATATGATAATAAATTCACCGGTAGACTGTTACAACTGTAACTGCAAACCCAGCTGTTTCAATTATTTAACAGAAGACGAATACAATTATTTAAATCAAAGCAAGCGTACTATAGCGTTTAAAAAGGGGGAAACCATCATTAAGCAAGGTACCTTTGCGTCACATATTATATATATAAGGGAAGGCTTGGTTAAAGAAAGTACACTAGGAGGCAAAAAGGCGAATGTTATATCCATTGATTCGTCTGGATCCTTTATCGGACTGGATTCCCTTTTTAGTGGTAATACTTTTCCCTATTCGATCACCCCCTATACACAAACTGCAGTATGCATGTTTGAAACAGAGGTAATCCGTGATTTGGTTAGAAAGAATGGTTCATTCGCTGAGCAAATCCTAATCAAACTCAATGAACGTAACCGAAAGATTTATGAACGATTCAGCTGTTTGAATCAGAAAGATGCAACATCCCGGGTAATCGAATTACTCAATTATCTTTCAAAAGAGGTTTATCAATCTGAAACCTTCAAATCGGACTTGAACAAGAAGGATATCTGTGAGTTTGCTCAGATATCGGCAGAGACATTGAGCCGGATTTTAAAGGATTTGGATGAAAAGGGTATTGTTTGTTTTGATAAGAAGGAAGTGAGGATTTTATAAAATGTCCAATATTCATTGTAGAACTACGGGCCTTTTAAGCCTTGTTTGCGTTTTTAACAGAGTACTTCTACAATTTTCAATAGATATTCTTAAATCTTTCAAATCTACTTCCGATACCGATCATTCAATCCAATTTTTTCCAAAATCATTGGAATTACCTTATCCAATCTACGTAGGCGAGTTTCTTCCCTTTTGGCCTGAGCGATATGATGGGCGAACATACGCTGGTTACCCCGAGTTAATGATTTAAATGCTTTTTCCAGGTTGGGTACTTCTTTAAATGCCTGCATCAGTTCTACAGGAATTACAATAGGCTGGTTCCTGACTGGCTTGATTTCCTTCCCCTGCTTCTGGTTTTCAATAGCTTCTTCAAGATATTTCCTGATCAGGATTTCATCAATTTCTTCAACTGAACTGAATCGCCATTTTCGAAGAGCCTTGGAAACTCCTTCATTAGCGTTCACAAATACCTTGTTTTTATCTTCTAACAGGGCTCCATGGTAGAACCAAATAGCTACATGGTATTTAAACGCAGCGATACCAGCCACATTCTTCCCCCCTACTGTATATACCGGAACACCCCATTTAATGGCTTCCCCCATTTCAGTTTCTAATAAGATATGGCGTAATATGGTTAGTGCTTCATTCCATTGGGGATGATTTAATATGTATTCTTCTGCATTTTTGATCTGGGCTCCCATGGTGTTTTGATTTATTTCAGGAAAACAAATGTAGGGAATTATTGATTTTGGATTTATGATTCAAGAATAAAGTAAAAGTGATGTGTTCGGCAATAGATCCCTCAATCGTTGCACTCCTCAGGGAAGACACCGGGGAGCTATAACGTAAAGAAGGCAAAGGTATAAAAATGCCTCTCACGGTTTTCTTCAAAAGACAAAATCAAACTATCTCTGGAAACATAATTGATGGAAACAAAAAAGGTATCATCAAGTATTAAATTATTGTTATTGTGATTCAAAGCTCCTGCAGAATGAATAACCAGGAATATCAAATAGGGGTAAACATTCAAATACTGAGATCACAGCATCAAATGGAGCGGATGAGGATTTCATTGATAATCTTAGATCAAGAGACTACTATTCTGATAAACGATTGGAAACACTTCTGGTGGAATTTTGACTCGTTCGATTCAAGAGGTTCCCATATGAATAAAAAATAAACTCTAACCAGACCTGCCAGTCAAATTGACACCAACAAAACAAGCTCTTCGGTCACATTGACATACAAACTCCATATTCCTTACATTGGCCTGCAATTTGAGCATTTATTACTACAAGTAAAACGGAATAACAGATGAACTTAAATAATTTCACGATCAAGTCGCAGGAGGCCATACAGAAGGCACAACTTATTGCTACAGAGCGTCAACATCCTGCAATTGAAAATGCTCATATACTTAAAGCCATGCTTGCAGTGGATGAACATGTAATTCCATTTATTATAAAAAAGCAAGGCGTAAATTATAAAATTTTTCAACAGGCTCTTGATCATATCCTGGATTCCTATCCCAAGGTTAGTGGTCAGGATGTTTATCTAAGTAGGGAAGCAAACCAGGCTCTTCAAAAGGCCACTTCTTACCTAAAAGAATTCAAGGATGAGTTTGTTACTATTGAACATATGCTTCTGGGAATTATTTCGGTGAAGGATACTACATCTCAACTACTGAAAGATAATGGTATTAATGAAAAGGGATTAATAGCTGCAATCCATGAACTTCGCAAAGGAGAATCGGTAAAATCGCAAAGTGCAGAAGATACATATAATGCTTTAAATAAATATGCCATTAATCTCAACGAAATGGCTTCATCGGGGAAGTTGGATCCGGTGATTGGCCGGGATGATGAGATCAGAAGGGTATTGCAAATCCTATCGCGTCGAACCAAAAACAATCCGATCCTGATCGGTGAACCAGGGGTTGGTAAAACAGCTATTGGAGAAGGTTTAGCGCACCGGATTATTAATGGTGATGTCCCTGACAACCTGAAGAGTAAACTGATTTATTCATTGGATATGGGAGCCCTAGTTGCAGGGGCTAAATATAAGGGTGAATTTGAGGAACGCTTGAAGAGTGTAGTTAAGGAAGTGATTGCTTCAGATGGTAGTATTGTGTTGTTTATTGATGAAATACATACCCTGATTGGAGCCGGAAAAGGAGAAGGAGCTATGGATGCAGCTAATATTCTGAAACCTGCTCTTGCCCGCGGAGACTTAAGAGCCATTGGAGCAACCACCCTAGCTGAATATCAAAAGTATTTCGAAAAAGATAAGGCTCTTGAACGTCGTTTCCAGATTGTAATGATTGATGAACCGGATACGGATTCCGCAATCAGTATTTTACGTGGCTTAAAGGAACGCTACGAAACACATCACCATGTACGAATTAAGGATGAAGCTATTATTTCAGCTGTTGAGCTTTCTCAACGATATATTAGTGAACGTTTCCTACCGGATAAGGCGATAGATTTAATTGATGAAGCCGCATCAAAATTGCGTTTGGAAATTAATTCAGTTCCCGAACCTATTGATGAATTAAACAGGAAAATCCGTCAACTGGAAATCGAAAAAGAGGCCATTAAACGTGAAAAAGATAAAGCTAAACTCATTAGCCTAAACGATACTTTAGCGAATCTGAATGATGAACGTAATCAACTTCTGGCCAAATGGAAGGCCGAAAAAGAAGTCGTGGAGCGGATTCAGGCTAGTAAGAAGGCTTTGGAAGATTTAAAACTGGAAGCTGAACGGGCAGAACGAGATGGTGATTTCGAACGAGTGGCAAAAATCCGGTACGGATTATTGAAAGAAAAGGAAATCCAACTTGAAGAAGATAAGGTCAAACTTCAAGAACTTCAGGTTGAAGAAGCCATGATCAATGAGGAGGTTGGTTCAGAAGAAATTGCAGAGGTTGTGGCCCGATGGACCGGAATTCCTGTTAGCAGAATGCTGCAGGGTGAACGTGAAAAGCTATTAAAACTGGAAGAGGAATTGCATAAGCGTGTAATTGGTCAAAACAATGCCATTGAATCCATTTCGGATGCGATCAGACGCAGCCGTGCAGGGTTACAGGATAGCAGTAGACCTATTGGATCATTTATTTTCCTGGGAACCACCGGAGTTGGAAAAACAGAACTGGCAAAGGCGCTGGCTGAATATCTTTTTAATGATGAAAATGCTATGGTGCGAATCGATATGTCGGAATACCAGGAACGCCATACAGTATCACGCCTGATTGGAGCACCTCCGGGATACGTGGGATATGATGAAGGAGGACAACTAACAGAGAAGGTTCGTAGAAAACCATACAGTGTAGTCTTGCTGGATGAAGTTGAAAAAGCCCATCCGGATGTGTTTAATATTCTTCTCCAGGTACTGGATGATGGTCGTTTGACAGATAATAAAGGTCGAACAGCTGATTTCAGAAACAGCATCATTATTATGACATCAAATATCGGTTCTCATTTGATCCAGGAGAAAATGGACCAACTTAATGGGACAAATGATCAAGAGATATTGGACGAAACGCAAAAGCAGGTATTTGATCTACTGAAGAAAACAGTACGGCCAGAGTTTCTGAACCGCGTTGATGAAAGCATTATGTTTAGTCCTCTTTTGGAAAAGGAGATCATTGAAATTGTAAGGCTTCAACTCAATGAAGTAAACAAGATCCTGACGAACAATCAGATGCAACTTGAGGTTAGTGAATCTGCACTGAAATTGATTACTCATATGGGGTATGACATCCATTTTGGAGCTCGTCCAATAATGCGGTTAATTCAGAAGGAAATCCTTAATGAATTATCAAAGATGATTTTAGCTGGTAAAATCCAAGCGAATGCGACAATAAAAATTGATGTACAGAACGATCAATTAAATATTTTTAATAAAGTCTGAAGTTATTTAAACTAAATTTTGATAACTAAGGAAAATGTATTATTATTGCATACGTTCACAAAACGAAGTACTGACAGTAGATACATCATATTTATAGTACTACTGCATCATGATATTTGAATTTGATTTAACACATCAAAACAAACCAATTAACCAAAACAAACCAACTAAAACTCAGCCTGAGCATCCCGCTTAGGCTGTTTTTATTAAGTCCACCAACCGAACAAAGTGAGCTCGACGAAGTCAATTACACGAATTTTAACAAATTTAATTCGTTCTTATTCATACACTTATTATAATATTTTGCCGAGTGGTTTTGCTTCTCCTCCTCTTTACCAAGCGTTACTTAATCATAACCTATCGTCAATTTATATAACAACAATAAGTTATTAGTTCCTTTCTATAGCTTCTGTTACCTTGTATTATCAGAGATGTTTTCACTGGTAATTGTAACTAAATAATTCGAGTTAATTAGTGTAATTCGTGGACCAAAACAAACCTTTTGCTTTGCAAAACGTTAAAATCAAAAACAAGTCATGAAAAAGCTTTTCATCATAATCCTTGTTATTTCAATGCAAAGTTGCATTGCTCAGAACACATCTTCAGATATGAAAGAAAAACGCACATTCGAAATACAGAAAACAGATAGCAGCTGGAAGGCTGAATTAAAACCTTTGGAATATCATATCCTCAGAGAGAAAGGAACAGAGTATCCGTTTAGCGGAAAATTTGACAAATTCTATGAAGCTGGTTCTTACCACTGTGCTGGTTGTGATCAACTTTTGTTTGAATCGGATACGAAATATAATTCCGGTTGCGGATGGCCTGCATTTACCGAGCCGATTGAAAACGGCTCGGTCGTGGAAGTGCTGGATAAGAGTCATAGTATGATTCGTACAGAGGTTCAATGTGCAAAATGCGGAGGACATCTGGGCCATGTCTTTACTGATGGACCTACTCCAAAGGGATTACGCTATTGTATTAATTCAGCAGCTCTTAAGTTTAAGAAAATCAAAGAATAATAATTCGAACTCATAAGAAAACTCTATTTTAATTAATTTTTATATTTTCGCAAGCAACTATTAAGCTTATATACACATCTACTCTTACGCACAATACAAATTAACTGATTGATATAACAAACATGATTTCATCAATCAATACTTAATTAAAACAAAATTTACTATGCTAAAACGAATTTTATTTACTGTGGTAATTGCAGCACTTTGCACAACAGTTGGTTTTTCTCAAATGACTTTTAATGTTTCTCCAGGTATGAATTTAAACTCAGCTTCATTTGGTTACAAAATAGGTGATCGTATTGTTCCTTACGTTGGCTTTCAGTATATGAAAGCATCATATGACTATGAATATATATCAAACTATACGAGTCCACAGAATACATTTATTGATGAAGATCAAGTCAGTTTTAAGGGAAGTTTGCTTATTCCCAATATTGGAGTTAAAGCATTCTTTTTATCAAAAAATGATGTGAAAGCATATGGAAACATCATGCTTAGTAAGCCAATCCTGAATGGTGAAATTGAGTATGATGGTGAAGTAGAAGAAGATTTTGTAGAAGGCGTAGAAGGTATCAGCCTGTTTGGACTTCAAGCTGGAGTAGGTTGTGAATATTTCTTTTCAGAGAATTTTAGCCTTGGTGGAGAATTCGGACTTCGATACTTTAAATTCTCAACCGATTACAAAGAAGAAAGTTCTAATTATAATGAGTTTACCGACACATATTCAAATAGTATGGAAGAAGGTCATTTCAATTTGGGAGTTAGTCCAACTTATAATAAAGTAACTTTGAATTTCTATTTTTAAACAGATAAAATCCTGCTGTATCCAAAGGACTACAGTAGGATTTACCCTTTTGTAATTTATAACCATTCTACGCATTTCCGTCAAGTTGTATCTTTTACTTTCGCGAACAATTATCTAATTTTGGTACTCTGATTCTTAATAAGAATTCTATTCCCCAGGGATTTGAATTTGATTATTGAACTTAATTAAACATTTGATCAAACTTATAAGTTATGAGTACATTAAAAGGAACCCGTACAGAGCAAAATCTGCTTAAGGCCTTTGCCGGAGAATCTCAGGCAAAGATGCGTTATGAGTATTTTGCCAAGCAGGCCAAGAAAGAGGGGCTGGAACAAATTGCGGCGATCTTTGAAGAAACTGCGATAAATGAGAGAGCTCACGCAAAACGTTTCTTCAAATTCCTTGAAGGTGGTATGGTTGAAATTACAGCAGCATATCCTGCTGGTGTAATTGGTACTACTCTTGAAAACTTAAAAGCTTCGGCAGAAGGAGAAAACGAAGAATGGACTGAGTTATATCCTGAATTTGCGCGAATTGCTGAAGAAGAAGGTTTCAAGGAAGTATCAACTGCTTTCAAATCGATCGCGAAAATTGAAAAGGCTCACGAAGAGCGATACACAAAGCTTTATAACAATCTTGAAGAAGGCAAAGTATTTGTAAAAGAGGATAAAGTGATCTGGAAATGCCGCAACTGCGGATTCCTTCACGAAGCTGCAAAAGCGCCTCAAACATGTCCTGCATGTTTGCATCCACAATCTTACTTCGAGATTGAAGCAATGAACTTTTAATAAGAATAATTATTAGAAGCCATAAATTAACGACGACAAAATAAGAGAAGGGAACCTTAACGGGTTCCCTTTTTTTGTGTGGTGGTTGTTTTTTTTAACAGTTGTATTTGTTAGGTTCGGCGTAGGCTATGCCTACGTAGTATTATGATTGTAGGCTGAGCCTACGAAATCAATATGACGAAGATAAAAGCTTCGCCAAACACGCTAAATAGAAGCACCCAAATATGTGTAGCTTACAGCCAATAGCATTACCCTGGAAATAAATTCGAGTAATTAGTGTAATCAGTGGACCATAAAAAAGCCACGAACTCCAGAGGAATTCGTGGCATAATATTTAAACCGAAAGAATTTTTTACTTCTCTAACTTTTCAAGTTCAACTTCTAGCTGATCAACTAATTTACTTAATTGGTTGATAACAGCCATTACAGTTTCAGGAGCAGTCATATCAACACCGGCTTTCTTAAGCTGGTTGATTGGATAATCGTTACCACCTGAACTAAGGAAATCAATATAATTAGCAATCGCTTCTTTACGCTCTTTTTTACTACCTGTACTGATAAGTTCATTTAGTTTATAAGATGCACAGAAAGAAGTCGCATACTGGTATACATAGAACGGTGTATTATAGAAGTGAGGAATTCGAGACCAGAAAATACTCTTATACTCAGGGTTGTTAACAAAAACATCACCGTAATAAGTTTTATCTAGTTCCTCTGCTACTGCAGTCAAAGACTCAGCGGTAATAGGCATTCCTTTTTCAGCCATACGGTGCGCTTGTAATTCGAAGTCAGCGAACATGGTTTGAGTATAGAATGTACCGGCGATACCTTCGATTGCTTGTTGTAGAAGAGCTACTCTTTCTTTTGGATCTTCAACTTCTTCAAGCATTTGATCTAATAACAATTTCTCGTTGAAAGTAGAAGCAACTTCCGCTACAAAGATTGTATAGTTAGCAGTATTGAAAGGCTGTGTTTCGCTTGAGTGGATAGAATGCAAACTATGACCTAATTCGTGAGCCAAAGTAAATACATAATCCAAAGTACCGTTATAGTTCAAAAGAATGAAAGGGTGAACACCATATACATTCATTGAATAAGCACCTGTACGCTTTGCAGGAGTTTCATATACATCGATCCATCCACTAGCCAGGGCATTTTCTAATTTTTCAGAATACTCTTTACCAAGTGGTTTCACTGACTTAAGTACCATTTCTTTAGCGGCATCGAATTCATAAGTAGCTTCAGAATCACCTAAAGTTAAGCGAGAATCATATCCATGGTAATCACCTTCCAAGCCGAAATACTTAGCACGAAGTCTGTGATATTTCTGAAGTGGAGCAGTGTTTGCTTTAACAGTATTAACAAGGTTTTCGTAAACAGCAACAGGAATATCATTTCCATGCAGGTTTGATTCCAGGCAAGAGTTGTACTTACGAGCCTGAGCATATGCCCAACCATTATCAAGGATACCTTTATATATAGCAGCAAAAGTGTTCAACTTATCAGCATATACAGGGTAGAACGCTTCTTTAACAGCTTTACGATCTGCACGAACTGTACTTGTAGACAAAATATTGCTGTATACACCTGGAGTTACCTTAACAGTTGTACCATCTTCAAGAGTTACTTCTGGATAAACGATATCAGCAGTTGTTAAGTTGCTGTAGATGCCACTTGAAGCACCTGTAGCCTGGCTGAAGTAAGACATTAATAATTCTTTATCTTCAGTAAGAACGTGTTCTTGTGAATGATATAAAGATTCCATATCAAAGCGGTAACGCTCCAATTCAGGATTCTCAGAAATCCATTGCATCATCTTTGCTTCAGGAACCGTCAATAACTCAGGAGTGATCCATGCAGTAGCAGAACCAAACTGAGCGAAAGCAACCTGCACCTGCTGTAATTTACCAAGTACTTCAATATCCTGAGCATTCAAGTCATACATAAACATTGGGTAAGCATATACTTTATAAGCAATCATGCCCAATTCGTCCTGAATTTTCATAACTTTAAGTAAGCTTTGAGGATCTTTAGAAATCTGTCCCTTCATAGAAACAATTTCCTGCATTTTTTCCTGTAATTGACCAAATGAACCTTCCCACTCATTCCAATCAGCAAAAATATCTGATAAATCCCATTTGTAAGCAGGAGCAATTTCGTCCCTTTCTTTAGCCATTGGTTGTGCTACAGCTGAAAACCCAACTAAAACAGCACAAATAATAGTTAGTAATGTACTCTTATTAACCTTCATTAGTAATTGTATTAAAATTATGTTATTTATGTTTCCCTATAAAAGCGGCTAGTTTTACAATAATTACACCATTTTTGGCTATAACCTGAAGTCAAAGCTTTTGCAAAAAACCATCCCAGACAATTGTTTATTGCAGGCGTGCAAATATGCACAATTTTGTCCGAAGTCGAACACCTTTAAAGATCTACAAAATATGTACACTTAAAAATGGTAATAAATAAACACCTGACAATAGCATTACAAGAGCTTTAACAAACTGTTTTTCAAAATAAAAACAAAGTACCACAACTAAAAATGGAGACAAATCCGTCTGTTTTTGTCTCCATTTTTAAAAGCTGCGACCCCTTATTTCCTCTTTTTATAGGTCGCTGGATCGAGGGCTTTTTTATTCCAGTCCTGCAAAAAATCAATAATTGTTTTCCTGTTATATCCTTTTCCTTCTTCCAGGTAAACCGAATTCTGTGTATGAATTCGCTTTCCATCCTGATCAAGAACAACGATCACTGGAAAACCAAAACGATTTGGATAAGCCAATTCTTCAATTAATTCCTGATTGTAGTTATCACGACTGTAATTCACTTTCTGAACCACATAATCAGCATGAATCAAAGAATCGATCGTTGGATCATCCTTAATAAAATGGTGCAGTTTAATACACCATGGACATCGGTTAAATCCAATTTGTAACAGAATATGCTTATCCTGTTCTTGAGCCATCTGAATGCTCTTTTTCAACTCTGCTTTTGCATCCACCGATGGGTTATAAACCTTCTCTTTTACCTGACCGTTTGCAACAACAACAAACACCAACAACACTATAATTCCTGATATTCTTTTCATTCTCCTTCTGTTTCAAATTACGTGTTCACAATTATATTCAAAGGCAAATTACGGAAATTCATTGGTGATATAAAAGATAATTATCATCATACCCAATCACGAGGAACCAGAAACTCATTCAATTGAGCCTCTTCACTCCCAGATTGTGGCGTCCAATTATATTTCCAATTTGCCTGAGCCGGCAAAGACATTAATATCGATTCGATCCGACCTTTTGTTTCCAGACCAAATAAGGTTCCTTTATCATAAACCAGATTAAACTCAACATAACGACCACGGCGATACAATTGAAAATCCCGATGACGATCTATATACGGGGTCACCTTTCTTTTTGCCACAATAGGAATATAAGATTGATTAAAAGCAAAACCAACAGCCCTCACAAACTTGAAGGTTTGTTCTTTATTCCCTGTTAAATGATCGAAAAAGATCCCTCCCACTCCGCGAGTTTCATCACGGTGTGGCAAGAAAAAATATTCATCACACCAGGGCTTAAACTTTGGGTAATATTCTGAATCAAATTGATCACATGTAGCTTTTAATACTGAATGAAAATGCACAACATCTTCCTTGTATGGATAATAGGGTGTAAGGTCAATTCCTCCTCCAAACCACCATGAATCGCCACACTCAAAATAGCGAATATTCATGTGAACCGTGGGCACATATGGATTCTTAGGGTGGATTACTAGGGAAACACCGGTTGCTTTAAAATCCTGGTCAGGCTTTTGCCCCATCTTTTCAGCAATTTTAGAATTGAGTTTTCCTTCTACAGCGGAAAAGTTAACTCCACCTTTTTCGATAATCCCATCAGCATATACACGGGTACGCCCCCCCCCATTTCCATGCTCGTACTCCCATAAATCTTCCTGGAAATTTTGTTCTGCCACTTCGTTGAGTCCCTGACAAATATGATCTTGTACAGCTTTAAATTCTTCTTTAATATTATCCCAATTCATAGAGTCATCCAATTGATAGTTCAACTTACTAAACAATGAATCCAGGGTTTTGTTAACGCATCATCTATTTCTGCAGTATTGATGTGAACGGAATTTTCTATTTTTACAGAATATGTTTGATAATTGTAGGTTGTTGGTTCCCTACAATCACCAAACATAAATAAATCTACAACTTAGAAACCAACGACAAACATCATTAAAATGTGGAAGTCCCTCTTCAGGGGGATTTAGGACGCAATGAAAATACTAATAATTGAAGATGAAATAGAGTTGGCCGAATCGATGGTTTCTTACCTTAAGGTGGAAGGCTATGTTTGTGAAACGGCTTATAATTATGAGGAAGCCAGCGAGAAAATTAATCTGTATAAATACGATTGTGCACTTGTTGACATTAACCTACCTGATGGCAGTGGCCTGGACATCATCCGGGAATTAAAATCACTGAAAGTTGAATGCGGTATCATTATAATTTCTGCCAGAAATTCGATAGACGATCGCATAGAAGGTTTGGATATCGGTGCTGATGATTACCTAACAAAACCGTTTAACCTTTCGGAGTTGAATGCACGAATCAAATCGGTTATCCGCAGGATTAATTTCAGTGGTAGCAACCTTATCGAGTTTAATGAGATTAAGATTGATAATGCATCCTTTGAGATATGGGTTAATGATCAGGAGCTGGTTCTGACTAAAAAAGAACTGGACCTGTTACTCTTTTTCCTATCAAATAAGAACCGGGTATTAACCAAAGAGTCTATAGGAGAACACGTTTGGGGCGATTATGCCGACACACTGGATTCTTTCGATTTTATATACACACATATTAAAAACCTGCGAAAAAAACTATTGAAGAAGGGATCTCAGGACTACATACAAAATGTTTATGGGGTAGGATATAAATTCACTTGCTAATGAAACTACTTAACAAGACCACACTTATTGTTATCACCATAACCCTGTTTATTTTCTTTATGGGTGGTGTTGGTTTTTTCCATGTGATCCATGCTATGATCAATAAGCAAATCGATAATGAACTTCGTGTATATTCCAATAATCTGGTTAAAGAATTGAACGAATTCACAGTTTTTGAAAATGCCATGCTGATCACTGAGAATAATGTGAGAATGGAAAAAATTGAATCGAATCTGCATATATCACCCTTTTTTAAGGACACTATTTTATACGACAGCAAAGAAAAACTCTATTTACCCAACCGTATGTATCGCTTTCATGCCATGGTTGGTGACCAGAATTTCATGATTTCGGTCTTCAGATCCACTCTAAGCACTGAAAATCTGATTGAGCGAATTATAGCCTCCTTAACAGTCATGCTAATGGTTTTTATAATCGCTCTGTTTTTTATGAACCGCTATTTCTTTCGCAAAATTTGGGATGATTTCTTTTTCACAGTTGACAAGATCAATTCCTACAACTGGCAGGTTGGCCCCGATTTGCAACTCCCTCCTTCAGAAATCCAGGAATTCCAAAACCTGAACCAGGTCATCAATAAAATGACTGAACGAATTCATAAGGATTTTGTCAATCTGAAAGAATTTACCGAAAATGCATCACACGAATTACAAACACCACTGGCCATCATGCGTTCGAAAATCGAGCTATTGTTACAAACCGAAAACCTTGATGCAGAACAAATTCAGCTAGTTGCCTCCGTTTATGAATCAGTAAACAGGCTGGCGAATATGAATAAAACACTGATCCTGTTAACCAAAATCGAAAACAACCAGTTCCCTGAAACCGAAAACATAAACCTGAAATCACGTATTGAATTCCATTTGGAGAACTTTGAGGAGATGATCGATTCAAAGGAAATTAAGATCGAACAGGAGCTTGAAGATGTTACCAGATCGATGAACCCAGATCTTGCCGATATCCTGTTGATTAACCTGATTAAAAATGCAATCCGACATAATCATCAAGGTGGTGATATACATTTAAAGGTTAATCATAAATCTTTGGTAATTGCCAACTCAGGACAGGAATCAGATATCGCTCCTGAAAAACTATTTCACCGGTTTGTAAAAAAACAAAATTCCAAAGAATCACTGGGGCTGGGATTATCCATTGTTAAAAAGATTTGTGACCTGTATGATTGTGATGTTTCATATTCCTATGTGGATAACAAAAATGTTATGGAAGTGAGGTTTTCATCATTTCAACCAGACAAATCCAGGTAGTAAATCACTTTACCCATCATTTATCCTCTACAATTAAAAAATATTCCCCAAATTTGACACCTAACTAAAAAACTATAGTAAATTATGACAGATCATTTCATTCTGGACGCATTGTTTATGGGCATTGGATTATTCACAGCTGTAGCCAGTATAACGAACTGGAATTTCTTTTTTAATCATAGAAAATCACAATTATTGATTAAGCTATTGGGAAGAAACGGGGCACGAATATTCTATTCAATAATTGGCTTTGGATTCTTTTCTGTCGGATTACTATCCGCTCTTGGTGTTATTGTATTAGAAAGTTAGATCTTTATTGTCAATATTTCCAACAATAAAATCTGCATCTCGGAAAAACAGGATGCAGATTTTAGGTATAACAAATTCGATCATCAACAGGTGGGGCATACCTAAGGCCCGGTTTATACAAATGGAAAAAATATCTCAATAATTTTCCCCATCTTTGAAATCCAACAAAAACCAAAAATAAATAAACCATATGAAAACAATTGGCAATCTGCTGTGGCTGATCTTTGGTGGCCTGATTACTTCCATTGAATACCTGATTGCAAGTATCCTATTAATGATTACCATTGTAGGAATACCTTTTGGCATGCAAACCTTGAAACTAGCATCACTGGCATTATGGCCCTTTGGACGGGAAGTCGTTTCTCAACCCATGGCAGGCGGTTGCTTATCTACCTTAATGAATATCATTTGGATTCTCATTGGTGGAATCTGGATTGCATTATCACATCTTGTATTTGGACTTGTATTATTAATAACCATCATTGGTATTCCTTTTGCCTTACAACACTTTAAACTGGCAGGTCTGGCTTTAACGCCTTTTGGAAAGGAATTTAGGAAGGCATAAGAGATTCATGAATATCCATTGAAGAATGTAGAAGTTTTGTAAAGCGTCAATTCATGCCTTATTTCTACATTGAAAATTCTTCAATGGATATTGGATATTCTATCTCCTGACAATCACACCTCACACAACCTGATAAGCAATCATTTACACACCTTTCAAACATTTGTTAATATAATAACATCTGGATATTAAAATATTTTTACCTTTGCGGCGAATTTAGTTCACAATGTCAACTATCAACAATGAAAGGTTTCTGCAAACTAAAAGAGATTTATAAAGTGATATACAATCTGGAAGCCCAGGTTCAAAAGGAATTAGGGCTTACGATCAACGAATGTATTTTGCTATGTACATTGAAAAAGAAAGGCAAATCGGCAAGCGAACTTGCAGAATGCATAACGCAGTCAAAATCCAGAACCTCGAAAATTCTTTCCACCATTGAAAAGAAGGGATATATCGAGCGGGAATTTGATAAAGAAGATAAAAGGAAAACCAATTTCAAACTAACTTCACAAGGCAGGGCAAAATCCAGAGAATTGGCCTGTAGTAACATTCAGATTCCAGACATCATTATATCAGAACCAAAAACCGGTTAACAGCACCCTCAACCACCTAATAACTCAAGCCTTAGAATTCAGATTTTAATAGAAAACAAGAAATAGCAACCCCGTTTTGGGACTTGCACAGGATGACTATTGTCAAAAAATTAAAATAAGAATCATATGAAATATATAATTGTTGGAGGTGTAGCAGGTGGTGCCACTACCGCAGCCCGCCTCAGAAGACTCGATGAGAATAGTGAAATCATCATGTTTGAACGCGGAGAATATATCTCCTATGCAAACTGTGGTTTACCCTATTACATTGGTGGAACAATCTCAGAACGTGATAATCTGTTTGTACAAACTGCCGATAGTTTTGGAACACGTTTCAATATGGATGTCCGAACCAATTCAGAAGTGATTAGCATTAACAGAAAAGACAAATCGGTTACTGTTAACAACAAGGCTACTGGTGAGAAATATACGGAAGCTTATGACAAACTGATCCTTTCACCGGGTGCTGAACCTGTAAAACCACCCCTTCCAGGAATCAACAGTACAGGGATTTTCACGCTTCGAAATGTACCTGATACGGATCGCATCAAGACATATATTGAAGAAAAGCAAATCAAACATGCTGTTGTTGTCGGCGCTGGCTTTATCGGACTTGAAATGGCTGAAAACCTTCACCAATTGGGCGTAAAAGTTACCATTGTTGAAATGGCCGAACAGGTAATGACACCATTGGATTACTCAATGGCGACTCTTGTTCACCAGCATTTGAAAACCAAGAACGTAGAATTCTATCTGAATACAGCTGTAAGTTCATTTAAGCAGAAAGAAAACGGCATTCAGGTCACACTAAATACCACCCGTACCATCGATACCGACATGGTTATCCTGTCGATAGGTGTTCGTCCTGAAATTAAACTAGCAAAGGAAGCAGGTCTTAAAATTGGAGAAACCCGTGGTATTGTCGTTGACAAACACTTACAAACCAACGACCCAAATATTTATGCCCTGGGTGATGCCATTGAATTTGAAAATCCGATTATCGGAAAGAAAATGATCACCTACCTGGCTGGCCCTGCCAACAAACAAGGCCGGATTGTAGCCAATAACCTGGTAAGAGGAAATAAGCACGAATATAAAGGTGCCATTAATACAGCAATTGCCAAGGTTTTTGATTTAACGGTAGCTGCAACAGGTGTTTCAGGTAAACTTCTGGATGAGTATGGAATAAAACACATTGACTCCATCACACACTCTTCCTCTCATGCCGGATATTATCCCGATGCAGAACCAATGAGCATCAAAATCTCATTTTCTCCAGAAGATGGAAAACTTCTTGGAGCTCAAATTGTGGGATATGATGGAGTGGATAAACGCATCGACCTGATGGCAGAAGCAGTACGAAACCAGGCTACAATATATGATCTGACAGAGATAGAACATGCTTATGCCCCACCGTATTCTTCGGCAAAAGATCCTGTGAATATTGCCGGTTTCGTTGCTGAGAATATCCTCAACGGAACCACAAAAACCATATGGTGGCGTGAGCTTGTTGGTGATTATTCCAACGATCATTATCTGATTGATATCCGTACAAAAGATGAGTTTGAACTGGGTGGCATTGATAATGCTGTAAATATTCCTCTGGATGAAATTCGAGAACATCTGAATGAGATTCCAAAAGATAAAAAGTTGGTTGTTTACTGCGGTGTCGGCCTTCGCGCCCATGTTGCATGTCGTATTCTGATGCAAAATGGTTTTGAAGAGGTTTATAATCTCTCTGGCGGTCTAAAGACCTACGAACATGCCATCCAAAAGCAGAGCAATGAGGATATTTTTGAGAATGATTATATCGGAAAAGATGATCACATCTATCAGAATGTACCTAAAGAAGCCGTAACTGAAACCGGGGATTTTAAATTGGTGGAAGCTGATGCATGTGGATTGCAGTGCCCGGGACCAATTATGAAGTTGAAGAAAGAAATGGATCAGCTTGGTGATGGTGACCGAATCAAAATTACAGCCTCCGATCCGGGATTCTATAAAGATGTTCAATCATGGGCAAAGATGACCGGTAATGAACTCCTTTCAGTGGAACAAAATGGTCCAAAAATTATTGCAGTTGCCAAAAAAGGTGGTGCTGTAAAAGATACAAAAGCGACAACTACCTGCGGAGGGAATAAAACCATGGTTTGTTTCAGCGATGATCTGGATAAAGCCATAGCTACCTTTATTATCGCCAATGGTGCTATCGCCTCCGGAAAGAAGGTGTCGATCTTCTTCACCTTCTGGGGAATCAGCATCCTGAAGAAGACCAAGAAACCTGCTACTCATAAAGATTTTATTGGTAAAGCAATGGGTATGATGATGCCCAAATCGAGTAAGGGTCTAAAGCTTTCGAAAATGAATATGCGTGGTATGGGCCCTAAAATGATCCGCCATATCATGAAAAAACATAATGTGGATAGTCTGGAAAGCCTCATCCAATCGGCTATTGACAATGGTGTGGAACTGATCGCCTGCCAAATGTCGATGGACCTGCTTGGTATCAAACGCGAAGAACTGATCGACGAAGTGGGTATCGGTGGTGTTGCCGCATACCTCGAACGTGCCGATGAAGCGAATATGAATTTGTTTATATAACTTCACTCCTTATTCCCCTCTCCTGAAAACTACTCTTTATTCACAAATATAAGAGCTTTGCAGGAGGGGTGCTTTTTATTATCAATATTAAGAATCAAAGGGTAAGCTGCATAGCTGTCACCTGAAAAAAGGAGAGGAAAAAAAGACGTGCTTCGTTACACACCAATTCTGATAAATACCAAAACAGATTCAAATAAACCAGCAATTCAAAAGAACTTCTCAATCCCATCGACCATACCCAACATAGATTTCACAACTTTCCCCTTGCCTACATTGATAATATATTTTATATTCACCCCCTAATTCAACACATAACCTTAGCAAGAAACTAAAACAGTTCACACAATGAAAAGACTTACAATTCTTTTAATTGCAACGATTCTGGTTAAACTTAGCCTTTGTCAGGATTTCATCTCAACCGACAAGCAGTGGAATGTAATGAATTCCTGGTATGGAGGATTCCAAACAGAGATTTTCAAGATTGAAGGAGATTCATCTCTCAACGAATTCAACTACAATAAAATATGGACGTCCTTTGATTCAACCATCAGCTGGACTTATATGGGGTTACTACGAGAAGAAAACAATGTTGTTTATTATGTCCCTGAAGGTTCAAATGAAGGGGTACTGTATGATTTTAATCTGGAGGAAGGTGATGAAGTATTAATCAGAAACTTCTTCTGTGTTGATACAGAAGTTCCAGTAACGATAACGGAGATAGATACCGTTGAAATTATGGGAGCTGACCGAAAGCGATGGCATCTAAGTACTAATGACTATCCATCAGACATATGGATTGAAGGAATTGGGAGTGTTGCGGGACCACTTTATTCAATGTATGAATATTGCATCGTGTGCCCAATTTGGGAATTATTATGCTGCCATCAGGGTAATGATTTGATCTATTCATTTTACGAGGAACCGGATTGCTTCCGCTTATCTGTTGGTGTTGAAAAACATGACGGAATCTCCGATTTGATTATCAAACCAAATCCAGTAAATCAAGGGCAGCCCATCGAAATAGAAACCGAAGCCCGTCTGATAGAAATTCATGTATTTAATACATCTGGTACATTGATAAAAGAGATTGAAGCACAAATAAACCAATCAGTTATCATCCCAACAAACGACCTAAAAACCGGAGTCTACTTCATCAAATTTATAAGTGAAGACGGCAGATTTGGAACAGAGAAGGTTATTGTGATGTAATACTTAGTGTCTAATCAACTTAAGGATAAAAACAAGTCTTGGTTCTTCGAGCCAGGGCTTTTCTTTTATTCAAAAGTCTTGACTTGTAGTTAATCGCCATGTCAGAGTAACCTGACGCCATAGCTGAATTGAAGACCGCTACGCCAAAGTAAGCATCAGCCCTGCCTGAGTAGCTGATCACCGGAGTAAACCTACCAACCGCCACGCCTGAGTAGTCAGCCACCGCACCTGAGTAACCTGCCGTCCTATCACAAATAACCGATTTCAATATCTGAATAGAGGATTTCAATGATTGACTAGCCAGTCTCTACACCTGAGTAGTAGTCCTCATCGACTGAGTTGAAGTTTTCAATACCAAAGTTGGGAATTTCATTGCCTGGGTTGATGGTTTCAGCGATTGAGTAGCTGATCTCAATTACTGAGTTGCTGGTCTCAACGACTGAGAAGGAGATCTCAGTCGTTGAGGGGTTGTTTTCAATGGTTGAGGGGAGGAATTCAATGCTAATAACTCATTCTCCTGTTATTCAAAATCCTTCATCAGAGAATGGAGATGAAGGGTAGGGTGAAGTAGGAAATTATATTTTTCGTTGTTTATTCCTAAATAATAGTATTCACAATCAAATCATCACACAACAAACAACCACATATCTCTGCTAACACCTTGTAATTTCTTATATTTATCCCATCCTTAATGTCAAATAAAATGATAATTGAAAAGCTAAAAGATAGAATCGAAACACAACTTGATATTCTTGAGAGATGCTATTATACAATAAGAGATATTGAGTATATGATAAAATGCTCAAATGATGATAAATTGAAATTACCATATCTTAAATATGAATATTTTGGCAGAATGCGATATGATTACTGGAGCATGCTACTCATCAGAATAAACATGCTTTACAGCCACTCTGATTGCGACTATTATCGATTAGATAAAATGCTAGAATACATAGATGATAACCAAAAACCACTTTTAAAACACATAAAATTCAATATCAAGCTAATAGAAGAACTAAAAGAAAAGCTGAATAATGAAGAAATTATAGATTATGCCAAGGGAGTAAAGATATGTAGAAACAAGCATCTTGCTCATAAAGACCAAAAAAGATTGACTGAAAGATATGATCCATTAATAGAACTAGGTGACGCTAAAAGACTATTCTATCTAGCCCTGGAAATCGTTTCAACAATTGGTGATATTTTCTTTCATGAATTTGATTACAATTTCTTCGAAAAACCATACATTGATAACCGTTTAGTGAAACCGGTCTATGATGCGTTAAAGAATTAAGAGCTTGATGAAAGACTCTTAATCTTATCATGCCCCTCAGGATTTGCATGTTTCGTATACTCATTTGTAACAGCAATACTTGAGTGATCTGCAAGGTCGCGGATATCTGCATTTCACTGTCATCCCACAGTCGTTTCACTCTTTTAGAATGACAGCGGAATGTAAATGAGAAGGGAATTCAAAGGCGGCGGGTACTTAGATGAAAACTCTACCTTGGAACAAATTCAGGCTGAAAGCCTGGGAGTTAATAGCCCGGAGCAACGCTCCTGGTAAGTGATTGGTAAAATTGCAGCGCGCCGCAAACAGTATTATTCAAAGACGAAACCTTAATCCGGCGCGCAATTTACAATTTTGCTTTTTTGATAGGTCCCAGCCTTACAGGCTGGGTCTCAAGTTTGGTCAAAATCTTGCATAAAAAGTAGCAGAAATAGTAGGGTTGAGTGAATTTTTCTGACTTCGCATCCTTTCATGAAGATTCACGAAGTGGGAGAAATTAATATTGATTGATTTGGCCCATAATTGTGATTTGAATTCGTTAACTATATCACCGGTGGTCGCTATTTTTGATTTTTTGTTTGGGTACCACTTACTCCTTGGAATCTGTTTATGAGAAGCCTCTTTGTGAGCCCTGTGAGCCGCAATTTGGATGAAAGAGTATATGATCGCAATGAAGGCTGGAACCTTCTCAATTGGCTTTTCTGTTCGTACTTGAGCTTGCCCACACCCAAGAATTGATTTTTCTTCTTTGAAATTAACTTCTATTTCCCAACGCCATAAGTAGGCTTGTAGAAGTTGGGATATATTCAACTCTGCATCAGTGCAAATTAAATATGCGGGTTGTCTATACAATGTTTTAGATTTTTTTGTTAATCGATAAGCCAATGGTCGAATAATTACAAGTTTAAGATTTTGTTTTCCAGCTTTTCTCCATCTAACGTCTTTAATCACTTTCACATTGAAAGCATGTTTCTTACCCGCAGCGTATGCACTTACTTCCTGCCATGGTATGTCTGGATCTTGTCGAATTTCTTCTGGAGTTGGTAAATCTTGACCATAAACACGATTTCTTCCAACACCCTTTTGTGTAACATCAGGAATACTATTGAGTTTGGTGTCTTTTCGAATTCTCCCAATGATGGTTGTTCGTTTTGGTAGTTTTTTCAGAACAGTCTCATTGGTATAGCTACCATCAACACTAATTATTAAAGGTTTGTCGGTGGCTCCATCTTTATCAAGATTGTCTCTTAAGGCTATAATGCGTTCAACGCCTTTTTGACTAAGTTTTGCTTGTTTCTTTTGTTCTCGATAGTTCTGCCAAATCTCTTCACTTTCATGCTTCTTGGGTTTTGTGACTGTAGGGCAATGGTGAAAATCTACAGGGATGGCCCTGGCCTTTGGTGAGTTATGCTTCTCTGGTAATGAGATGGAAAGTTGGATAAAACGTTGCCCCCAGATGAAATTGGTATGAAAAGGAGGTCCCAGCGGATCCCTTCTCCAAGCTGTACCATAAACTTTCTTTCCTGTTTTTTTCAATATGGTATCATCCATGTGTGCGTACACAGGATCTTGTTGGTTTAATTCATGATTAACCAATTCTTTCCTGATCACACCAAACATATATTCGATGCTCATCTTATCTGATTGAAACAGACGATAAGAAGAACTCCAATCCTTAAACTGCTTGCCACATGCAGTAAGCATCCCCGTCAAAGTATGTTTACCAATGCAGTTTACAATGCCATAGGCCAGATCTTTGGCTCTTAACATGCTGCGGAACTGCTTAAATGCACCTTCACATTTATTGAAAAGCTCATCGAATTCTTCAATTAGGTTAAGGGTCGAGTTTTTTTTTATCAGAACTTGCTTTGGAGCTTGTTCTTTTCAAGGTCATCCTTTTCTTGTCTTGAATAACCCATTCAACGATTTCACCTTTTTCAAATTCCATGGCTTGAGCAACCGCCGCTGGCAAGTTGATATACCATTGTTCACTTTTAGCCCGTTTTATGAGCTGGATTTTAGTTGGAAATCCCATGTTTATATCTAGTTGTATAACTAGATATAAAAGTCGTAATAAAATACGATATATCAAAGCTTATCGTATTTTATTTCTTTAAAATCTAGTAAAATGCCAAACTTGAGTCCCAGCCTTACAGGCTGGGTGTTGGTACAGTTAAACAAGAAACTTGGGGCGATGCCCCAAGCTTTTAACTCTCAGCCCTGCAGGCTGAAAAGAAAATTCCCGAATTTTTCGAAACAGACATTTGGTGTAGCTTTTTCAGGAGAGGAGAATGAGGGGTGAGGTAAAACGAAAAAAGCCCTAGCATATATGCTAAGGCTTTTCTTTGAGCGGAGAATGAGGGATTCGAACCCCCGGTACCTTGCGGTACAATAGTTTTCAAGACTACCGCATTCGACCACTCTGCCAATTCTCCGCTGCAAAGATACATTATTTTTGGCTTGAACAAGCCCTGTAATGTAATTTCCATAGGCTTTCCAGCAACTCAACATAAACGACCCAGTATAATCCTCAGGCTTCCAGATTTTAAATAATATTTATGGATGTGTTATTTTTTTTGAGGGTCGGGATAAAGAGCCTAAGCCCCGATTCTCATGTTTTAATTCTAAGTATTTGGCACATAAACATTATACTCTATTATATAAAAAATGTGGTTACTTACACTTTCGTTCGTTAAAATGACCTAACGCTTGAAATTTTGAGAGGAACAGGCGGCGGAGACATAATTAAAATTTCAAGAGACGTCTCCGCCGCCTGTTCCTCCCCACAATCAGACCTTGGATGTCATTCCACAGGAGTGTAACGACTGTGGGATCTAATTATTCTATGGTTTATTGCTTCTGATGCCTTCAACAAGTACAGTACACTGTTTTTCACTTTAGAAACTCATTCAATTTATCTCGAAGTTCCTCTAGTCGTGGCTTTAGAAATTCTTCGTGCGATTTATAATAGTCAATAATCTTGTGAAATTGCGGTTCATCATCAACTTCTTCTCTCAAATTCGTTTTTGGATATCCAGAGTGAATATCTGTCATAAGTGATCCGAGAAGAAGAATATTTAAATCAACACTTCGATGTATAGGTAATTCTTCACTTTGTCGACTCCATTTAATTCCTGTATGTCTCCAGACCTTAAGGGATATTTCGTTTTCGTCATATTGTGCTCTTCCAATGGATAAAGCTTTTACGTCTGTATCGTTTCTGTATTGAGCATCTATTTTATCATAGTCGTTTACAGACAGGATAGGTTTGTGCTTTAAATGTTTAGGCGATTTCATTTGATTGTTTTTTTTTCTTGGGCTACAACGTTCCGGCTATATCAAGGCGGGCACAGCCCCCCAACCACATTGGCTTTCCCGTTTATGTTTATTAGTTTTTGTTCATTTTATTTTCAGGGCAATGCCGCACCGCAATTAACCTATTGTTTTAGGCAAGTTCTTATATGCCTAATATCGTTTGCTGTTAGTACTTTAGTTTTAATATTAAGTCTTTCGTAAGTTTTCTCAGCTTTATATTTACACCTTTCATCATTTGTTATAAATACATCACAATGAGAGGCATAAAATGTGTGTAACGAATCATCAAACATATTGTTGAAGTTAGCGTCAGATTTATAGCCTTTTAGATCATATTTGAAATACATATCAAGAATCTTAGAATAATCTTCGTTATCACTTGTCTTTGTTTTTGGTGAGTAAAGATTAGAAAGTTCGAAAATATCTAAATGCTTCGGTAAATCAGTATTATTTGCTTTTATTGTCTTAAGTAATTCCCTGTTACTTTTTAGCTTATTAATGTTTCTAATCAAGTTGCCTTTAAATGCCTTGTATAAACTAAAATCTGATTTTATTCTATTTTGAAAATTATATATATCCTCCATTAAAGAATACATATTGGGGGTTACTCTTGATTTTGGAAACATAACACCAAACATTACATCTTGTTGATAACCAAGTTTCCAGTTTCGTGGTAGAGGAATCAATTTGTATAAGCTCAACGGAGAAGGTATATCAATATCATCAAAATCCAATAAATTATCAAATGAAGTCGGTTCAAACTCCCATTCCGTCTTCTTCTCATTAAAAAAGTCCTCTATTTCTCTAATATGCCAAGTGACCTGGTTTCTTCCCCAATATTGGCACATACAAAGATTATTCGTAAGTCTTTTAATATTCTGTAAATGACCATCAATATAATTTGGATTCTTTTGAAAGCCACGAAATAAGTCGTTTAAATGCGCATTCGAATAAGGTACAATTACCTTTTTTTCTAGAATCAAGTTTTCTAATTCAAAATATGGTCTTCTATCTGATTCATTCAGTTCATTTAACTTTTCAATCCTATCGAAAATGTTTAGATCTAGATATACTAGCATTTATCATGTTGTTAAAATTGCCTTAAATTGTGAACTTATTGCATGTAGGTATATTGGTAAACAACCCAATCAAGTACATTGAGCCGAAGCAAAGGCTTCGGCGGTGTTCTATCGGTGAACTGCCGATCAATAAACCACTCTCGGACTCATTTCAATATAAATTGTTATGAGTTCGTTTTTAATTAGTTTCAAATTTTTCAGTTTCATTTTTCGAAAAAGAAATTTGGAACTCCAGAGTTTCTTTAAACCAATCTTTGTAAATTCTTTTCATACATTTCTCAAGTATTCCATAGTCTTTCTCATTATAATCATGAGTGTCAGTAATAATATGAGCCTCTTTATTTCTAAAAACTTTCGCAATCCTTAATCCTTCAGTAATTTCAGGAGGAACTGTGTGCTTATTATCATTCAATCTATCTTTTTCAAGTCTAGGCAATGCTGAAATCAATTGATCAAAAGTGAAAGTGTCGTCTAGTTTTAAGTTATCAGGATCAATAGATCCAATTTTATGGAATGCAATTCTATTCAAATCTCTGTCTGTAGATTTGTTAATTAAATAACCTGATTTTAAGAAATGAGCTTTAATTAGTAACTCTCCTGCAATTCCAATCCATAGTCGTTTTTGAATATTTCTAAACAATAATCGATTGTCTTTACAATAAGTCATATTTTGTTCTATATCAGTAAGCTTGATGTCTTTATTTTTGAGATATGCAGCAGATCTTAAATAATAATTGGCACCTATCTTGAATAATTCCCAATCTTGCTGTTGGAATAATTTTTCAAATTCCGTTTTTATATCACTTTCTATACTCATAGTTTTTTTAATAACGTTCAACTTATATGTACCCCAACCATTATTTAACATATCTGCATTATGCTCCCATTTCTTGAATTTTAAATCCGTTGAAAACACAAAAGCATAAATTCAATAAAACAAGGCAATATTTAAGTGTGCTTTTTAAATTGAACCAAATGTATTAATATATTTCAATTGTATAAAGAATAAAGTAGCTTAATTGTCTTGAAATAGTCTTCAATACAAACATGAGTATAAATATTTCCTACTTCCGCATCATCAAATCAATAACAATCCCTATCGATATTGCTAACACAGAAAAAGAGATCATTCCCAGGATGTAAGCAAAGAGGGCTTTTATATAGCTAATAAGTTTTCGTTTTTCAAAGAACTGTCCAATAGCAAAGGTTGTATAGACAAAAGCAACGATAACTCCGGCTGGCATTAGAGGGATATTCGTTAAGCCCTGCACAATTCCAAATGCGGAATATATTAACATTCCAATACCTATTACAAAGCAAAGGAGGATTAAGATTTCAAAAATGTTAAAGGGGTATTTTCTGAATAACAGTTTCAACCACAATCCAATAAAGACAGCCATCATAATATTAGCGTAGCCATAGTTTCCCTGTACCCATTTCATAATTGCAAGAGTTACAGACGCTTTATTTTCCAGGGCATCTGCAGCTCCATCAATAAAGCCATCTTCAAAGTGAAAAATCCCAACAACTACAGTGTAAATTAAGGATGTAATCAGGATAAACATAATGGGTTTAACAAGGCGGTTTCTGTCTTCAGAAATAAATGCTCTGATATTATGTCTGGGTCTGAGAAGTAATTCTTTTATCGTGTACAGTATACCTTTTTGAAAATTTAATACACTTCCAATTTCAGACAGGATATAACGGCCATCCACTCGTGTTAAATGTTGGGGACGACCGCAATTGGGGCAGTAATTCAGGGTGATTTCTGTTTGGCAATTTTTACAAGTATCCACCGTCTATACCTTTAAATTTCGTTCTTTTATCAGTTGTTCCAGTTCCTTTTCTTTCTTAGAATTATTAACCAGTTTGTATATAATAAACAGTGGTATTAATGTCGTCAATCCCCAGGTGCTAACTACAACACTGTATGTTACAACTCCAACCATAAACCCAATAAGAAGAGCATTCATTACAGGACTTAATTTCTTTTTCTTCGCTTCCATCAACAGTTCCTGGTCTGTTAGTTCTGATAATTCCTTTTTCTCCATTTGTAGTGTCTTTTTGCTTTATGTTCAGTACAGTTATTTTAGATGTATGGAAAATACATATTTGTAAATTCAACACAAAAATACCATACAGGTGTGTTTAATTATGAGCCTCAAATTTATAGAGATAAATCTTTCAATAGAATGGTTAAGAGGCTTTTTTGTTTGCTAAAACTCCCGATTGCAGATATGAGTGTATATCTTGTTGGTTTTAGATGATGAATGGCTGAATGATTTCTGAATATACAGAAATGGGGCACCAGATTTCCAGCGTTATGTCATTCTGACGAACGAAGTGAGGAAGGATCTGTTTTCAGATCAGGTTTGAAATCTCCTACATCGGGAGGACATATTTAGTTAATGTATCGTATTATTTTATACTCTCTGTAAATCATAACCCAAGCTTTTCTATCCTCTCTATGGTTTTCAAAAATTTCAATTGCAGTTTTTGTAAAGCTTATTAAACCAATTCCAAAAACAATAGTTCCAAATGAAATTTCCTTTATGTTTTCATTGCCTGAATAAAAGTAAGCACCAAAACCAATAACTAAAACTAAAAGAGTGAATAATATCAAAAATATAAGGAATAATTTTCCTGCTTTTGGTTTTTTCCATATTTTTTGTTCAAACTTCAGTGATGCCTTTTTTGAATCTTGAAGTGTAGAGAAACTAATTGCTATTCCCATGAGAACAAGCATGTTGTTCATGTTCATTAAATAAGTGTTTAGGTCAAACTCACCTGAAACTGATTGAAAGAGGAAATATGCACATCCTGCTAAAAGCGGGTATTGTAAATAGCTTAAATAGTGGAAGAATAATTTATAATTCATTTTTTTCTTTATTTGTTATGGTTCAAATAAGATTAACAATAACCTTAATTAATGCTATATGACCAATTATGCAAAAGGTTATAGTATCATTCCTGGTCTGTTAGTTGTAATAATTACTTTTTCCTATATGTATAATCTCTTTCGCATTATGTTCAGTACCGGTATTTAGGGTGCATTAAAACCCAGAAGTGAACATTCAGTATTCCGGCGTAATGCAATTGCTTTTTATATACGAAGCCAAATGTATTAAATAATGTTAATAGGCCAAAGAGTTAATTGGGGTAATTGTGTTGTTCAATCCGTAGGATTCGATAATGATATCTGAAAAGTAATAAGGGTGGAATTTAGGGTAGTTTAGTTTGAACTATGAGTGGAGTATCCAAAGGATTAAAATCCAAATGGTAAACATGAGTATTTTTAGATTCCACAGTCGTTGCACTCCTCTGGAATGACATCTAAGGCTAGATAGGATGGAGGACCAGGCGGCGGAGACATAATTATAATTTCAAGAGACGTCTCCGCCGCCTGGTCCTCTCAAAGCCTCCAGCGTTATGTCTTCCTGACGAACGAAGTGAGGAAGGATCTAATTTCAAATAAACGTCAGGAATTCAATCATAACCTCACCAAAGTACCTTGATAGTTGTGACACGCCATGGCGCGTCTTTTTTGAAAAGGACAAATTCCTTTTGTAAAGGATTTTGAGGAGTTTTTAATGTTATGGTTCTTCCAGAGTTCCCTCCTGCGTCGGGAGGACGTGTAGGGTTTTGTTTATGTTGACTTTAATCGACAGGTATACTGTGAAATTCGCAATGATAAAGCTCTGGTTAAATAACCGGAAAAGAAGATTTAATAATTCCATTCGGTTCACAATGTAGGCATAGCCTACAAAAAAAATGAAATAACGAAGCAAATGCTTCGCCAAACGGGGCGTTTTTTCGCTTTTGTTATAGTCAAAGACTGAAAGAACAGAATTCTGATACGGCTGAAGTATAGTGATCGACCTATTTCCAATTCCTTTAGAATATCACATTGATGCAATATGCGCAGGAATGATTTATAACATAGCAGATACAGCAAGGTTAAGAAAATGAGTATGCCTATACAGATAACCAAAATGTTTGGCAGGTGAGTAGAGGTTTGGGCCTACCTGCCGGTAGGCAGGCATGCCAATATAAGAAGCAGATTCTTAAATCGTATAATCATCTTCCCGGGAGGTTTGTTGGTAATAAGAAGCTAAACGTATTCCAAACTGAGGCCTTGCAAAATGTAGCCCCGAAAGCTTTCGGGGTAGGAAGTGGAAATCAGTCTTGATTTTTGCTCACACATTGTTAATTTATTTGTGTTCGTGCTTGCTTCGCAGGTGCTTCTTTTCACAAGGAAAAGAAGGTTCAAAAGAAAAAAAGATAAAAACCTCCGTTCGGCTACAAAATGTAGGCATAGCCTACAAAAAGATTGAATGACGAAGCAAATGCTTCGCCAAACGGGGAAATTAACCTTTAGGTATACGATAAGGTATTATAGTAGCGACGCCATGGCGCGTCTTTTTGGAAAGAAGCAAATTACATCTTGTAAAGGATTTTGAGGAGTCTTAATGTTGTGGTCCTTATAGAGTTCCCTCATTTTCCCGAAAGCCTTCGGGAGGATGGCGGTCGTGGTTTGGCTGAGATATAATAAAACTGTACCCGAATTACTTAATATATACAGGAATGACAGGTAGGATTTTGTAAAGATTGTGTTTATTCGACAGGTAACACGAAAAATTAGCAATCAAAAAGTAGTCACAACCTGCAAAAAAATGAAATGACGAAGCAGTCCCGAATAATTTCGGGATCGCCAAACGCGGTTAACATTCAGACTTTAGATTTATTTTCTGTTTTTTTTATATTGTAATAACCCCATAAAGAAGAAACCGACATAATCAACCAACCCAATCGAAAAATCCATATACTTCCAAATAAAGATCCAGGTTCTGCATCTAAAAGAGAACTAATAAATACTATTGATGTTAATATTCCAGATACTAATAATAAATTTTTTTTGTTCATTTATGTATTCTTTATTTCGTTGTTTTCTTTTCGTTATTAATTACGATTATTATCGAAGCAATAATAATTATTGAAGCACCTAAAAACAACCAAGTGTTTTTAGATTCAATGTTGAAATTAGAAAAATCGAAATTCAATATATTTAAAGTCATTGCTATTATTATCAATATTGAAGCGAGGTTTCTTTTTATCATATTCTTTGTTTTTTTAAGTTCGTTTTGGAATTAATGGTGATTTGTTAAGCGTGTTCAAATATATAAAGATAAATTAATCAACAGGAGACTCCGGTAGGCATTGTGGTTGCTGAAATTCCCGATAGCTGATATGAGTATATATATTGTTCGTTTTTGACGTTGATTGGTTGAATAATTCCTGAATATACCGAAAGGCGGCACCTGCTTCCAGGGTTATGCCATCCTGACGAACGAAGTGAGCAAGGATCTGTTTTCAAATAAACATCAGGAATTCAACCATAATCTTACCTAAGAACCTTGATAGTAGTGACGCGCCATGGTGCGTCTTTTTTGAAAAGAAGCAAATCACAATGTAGGCACAGCCTACAAAAAAATGAAATGACGAAGCAGTCCCGAATTTTTTCGGGATCGCCAAACGGGGGATATTAATGAGATTACAAATAAACCTTTTCACTCAAATTGTAGAATAGAACTTTGATACGTTCGAAGTTTAGGGAGTGACCTATTATTGTATTTCATTATAAGGTCTTACAAATCACGGCAAGAGCTCAACTAAGAACGATCGGCATTTTAAAAATCAGCGGCCTGCGATAGCAGGCAAAAATGGAATTATGGAGCGTTGGAAAAATTCGGGAGAGATCACCTCAGCAAGCAGCTCATTCCTTAATCCGTTGCAATATGGGATAATGAGAATAAAAACCGTTGTAGCTTGAATTTTTTAGTGGAATAATTTCATTTTTAGCTGATATTTAAGAAGCCTTGACTTTTTACTCACATATTGTTTATTTAATGGTGTTCGTGCTTGCTTCGCAGGTGTTACTTTTTTGTCAAGAAAAAAGTAAAATAGATATAAAACCTCCATTCGTTCAAAATGTAGGCATAGCCTATAAAAAAATGAAAAGAAGCAAATTCTTCTTGCAAAGGATTTTGGGGAGTCTTTAATGTTATGGTTCTTATAGAGTTCCCTCCTTTCCCGAAAACTTTCGGGAGGATGGCAGGTAGGATTTTGATAAGGTTGTCTTTAAATTGACAGGTAGTATGAAAATTAATACCCTGTTAACAACTTCCAGAACACCTTTTTAGTCTTTATCACTCACTTCCTTAAATTTGTCATTGTAAAAACAGAACACGAATGAAGATACTCCATACGTCTGACTGGCATTTAGGGAAGAAGCTTTATGAGATTGATTTTGAGCAACACCACCGGTTGTTTTTGGACTGGATGCTTGAAACCATTGAACAGGAGCAGATTGATGTTTTACTTATTGCCGGTGATATTTTCGATCAGGCCCATCCGCCGAAAGCTGCTGAACGATTGTACTATGATTTTCTGAAGAAACTGTTCCATTCACGTTGCCAACAGGTGATTGTAACCGGAGGGAATCATGATTCAACCGGAACACTGGAAGCGCCGAAGGATGTGTTGGAGGTCATCAATGTTACGACAATAGGTGCTATTAACGGTGACGTAAAGGATCAGATTATTGAAATAAAGGATGAAAATGGAGATCTGGAAACAGTTGTAGCTGCAGTTCCGTTTCTGCGGGATAAGGATATTCGTAAAGCTCTGGCCGGAGAATCTTATGATGAGAAGGTACTTCAGATTAAAGAGGGAATCATCAGGCATTATGCAGAGTTAGGAGAATATTGTGCATCAACATATTCGGCAGAAATTCCTTTAATTGCCAGCGGTCACTTGTTTGTTCATGGAGTATCGAGTGATGCGGAAAGTGTAAGAGATATTCAATTGGGTAATCTTGCCGGAATTGAGGCTTCGTTGTTCCATCCAAGATTTAATTATGTAGCATTGGGACATATCCATAAACCTCAGAACGTAAATGGTCCCATGCCTGTTCGTTACAGTGGTGCTCCAATTGCGTTGTCATTTTCGGAAAGGAACTATGAGCATAGTGTAACCATTATCAATACTAAAATGAAACCATTAGAACCTGAAATCCTTCTTGTTCCTCATTTCAGAGAACTGGTAAGTTTGAAGGGAACTTTTGAGGATATTCAATTGAAGTTGGAAACATTAAACGGCGATCCAAAGCTTCCAAGTCTGGTTGAATTGCAGGTAGAAGAAGACGTTTACGATCTGGCAATTCTTCCTCAGGTGGATACTTTGATTGAAGAGGTAAATAAGCAGATCGCTTCCAAAGGTGTCTATATAGCCCGAAAGCGAATAAACTTTACCAAGGAGACCACTGGTGCGGATGAACTATTCGATCAACCCGTGGATATTGATTCTTTGACCGTGGGAGATATTTTCCAAATGCGTATGGATGAAGAAGAAATTCCCACCGAAACCCGGGACCAGTTAATGATGGCATTTAAAGAAATTCAGGAATCCCTTAATCAGGAGGTAGCAGATGAAGATACTGGAGCTTAGATTCAAAAATATAAACTCCCTGAAGGGAGAACACAAGATTAATTTTTCCAATGGTGATTTAACCGCCTCGGGTTTGTTTGCTATTACAGGGCCTACCGGTGCCGGTAAATCGACTATTCTGGATGCATTAACCCTTGCTCTATACAATCGTATTCCGCGAATCAATCAAACCATATCAAAAAGCTTAATCGAAAATACCGGGGCCATACTTACCCGTGGTACAAAGGACTGTTATGCCGAACTGGATTATGAAGTTAAAGGAAAGGGATATCGTGCATATTGGAGTATAGCCTACAACCGGAACAACAACCTGAACGATTATAAGATGGAATTGGCTTCCTTGCCTGATGAAACTCATTTAGTTCAGAAGAAATCAGAATGTCCTGGTAAAAATGAGGAGATTATTGGTTTAAGCTTCGATCAGTTTGTAAAGTCTATTCTTTTGTCTCAGGGTGAATTTGCAAAATTTCTGAAGGCCAACCGGGATGAACGCAGTAAGTTGCTTGAAAAGATTACCGGTTCGTTCGATTACCGTAAAATAAGTATAGCCACCTACCAGCGCTTCAAAGAAGAAGGAGCAAAGCTTGATAGTCAAAAGGCGCTGCTGGGGCAAATTGAATTACTGACTGAAGAACAAATCACGGAAATCAATAAGGAACAAGCAGAGCTTTCAGAACAAATCCAGAAGCAGGAGAAGGAGCATAAAACGCTGATTGATAAACAAAATATCCGCAAACAATACAATCAATATCAACAGGTTTTAATAGAAAAGAAAACTGCACTGGAGAAAACAGAAGCTGTAAATCAAACTGCTGATGATAAGCGTCAACGTTTGGAAATGCATAATAAGATCCTGTTTCTGCAGGCTGACATTAAAGCCCATGCAGGCTTGGTTTCTGATCTGAAGCAAAAAGAAATACGTATACAGGAGACTCAAAAAGGCCTGGTTCAATTAAGTTCTGATCTGGATGCATTGAAACTTGAAAAAGAGAAGATTCAGTCCTTATTGGAAAAAAGTCAAAATGACTATGCTGTTCAGGAGAAATTATGGGAGCAGGTTAAACAAATTGATCAATCCATTCAGGAAATAAGTATTCGATTTGAGGAAGCCGAACGAAAGGATAAGGAACTCTCTGAGCAATATCAATCTGAAAAAAATAAACTGAATCAACTTCAAAATAAAATAACAAAAGATCAGTCGGATTTAGAGCTTTTAGAAGCTGACTTACAAAAAGATCAGCAATTGGAAGGACTGTCTGCTCAATTAACAGGATTGCAGGTTATTCATGAGAATATGGTTCAGAGTCAATCCAAGCTGGATTCTTTACTTGTTCAGAACGAACGGCTGAATGGTCAACTTCAGGGTAAGGGAATGCAGGAAAAATGCGCTGTAATTATTAAGTTCAGGGAAGATGCTCAAAAGCAACTGGATCAGGTTGAAGCACTCATTACCGACAAAGATAGAAGTACTGAAGACTACAATTCACTAATTAAGTTATCTGAAGAGCTTATTCGCATCAGTCGTGAGCAAAAGGAGTTTGAGAAAGAATTTAAGCTCAAGTCAGAACAGGGAGTTAAGCTTCAGAATGACAAAGATAGTTCAACGACTATTGTTGAAAAGTTAGATAAAGAGATTGAAATAAAGGACCTACTCGTTAAGGAATTACAGCTTAAAAAGGAACGTCTTGCATTGGAGGCTTCTTTGGACGATCACCGGGCTAATCTGGTTGAAGGAGAAGCCTGTCCCTTATGTGGTTCTATTGACCACCCATGGGCTGATCAAAAGAAATCATCTTTAGGCGATGAAATAGCCAAACAATTATTGGCTGAACAATCTGCATTACAAAAGCTGCAGAAGGAGCTGAATAATGCTTCTGCAGAATTGAAAAAGCTTGAGCGTGAATTTGAAATTAATAAGGAAGGGCAAAATATTCTTAGTGAAAAATTAAAAACTAAGAATGAAGAGAAAGCCGCTCTAACCACAAGGATTTCTGAATATGAGGTTACAAATGATCAGTTTGAAAATGAAGATACTCTAAATGAATTGGTAAAAAAGGCTACCGAGCAAGTAACACTTATTAATCAATTGAATAAGCTGGAGCTTGGACTGAACCGGCTTAGTGTTTTTGATGCACCAATCCAATCCTGGCATTCATTCAATGAGCAGCTAAATCATGCGATGGTTGATTTCAGAATGCTGATTCCTGAAGATCATGCCAGTCCGATTAAATTCTTAAAGGAAGCTTCTGAATCATACGAGAAGAAAAAGAAAAAGGCTGAAGAACTGGTTAACAGAATTAGTACTGATGAAAAACTAGTAGCCGAATCAGGAAAAACATTCACTCAATTGGAGGAAAACAGAAATCTTGCGCAGAAGAACCTGCAAAAGCTTTCTGGTGAATTGAAAACCATTAAAAATGATCGTTTCAATCTGTTTGGTGATAAGAATACCGAGATTGAGAGAAAGCATTTCCAAACAGAACTGGATAATCAAAAAGATAGGCTCCAACAACTTGAACAGAAACTTACGAAGCTGACTGCCGATAAGGATAATTCAAATCGCCTGGTTGAAGAATTGTCCTCTGAGATATCCAAGATCAAAGCTTCAATAAGTGAGCTTGAAGAAAAAGTTATCCCGAAACTCAGAGAGCAGCAAATCTTAAGTTTTGAAGATGCTGAAAAGGTATTGCTGACGCAGGACGAATCTCAGCAAATTCAAAAATACCTGGATCAGCTCCAGACCCAATTGGTGGAACTTAAATCAGGCATCCAACAAATTAAAGGGCAGATTCAACAGATAGAAGTCCAAACGGATTCCCTACCAGAGCTGGAAACAGTAAATGCACAGCTAACAGAGCTTGAACAACTTTTGGAAGAGAAGCGTAATGTTCGAAATAACCTTTATAACCAAATCCAAAACGATCAGCAACAGCGATCCAAACAGAAAGATTTGCTTGATTATTTGAAAGAACTGGAAAAAGAATGGTTGAAATGGAAAATGCTCAACGATTATATTGGAAGCGCTGATGGTAAAAAGTTTACCATTTATGCTCAGGAAATTGTTTTGCAAAATCTTCTTATTCTGGCCAATCAACGTTTGAAAAAGCTCTCGGGTAGGTATTTCTTTTCAAAAAATAAAGGAGATGACGGCGATGATTTGTATGTGGTAGACTCATATATGGGTAATGTACGCCGTTCGGTTCGAACCCTGAGTGGGGGAGAAAGCTTTTTGATGAGTCTGGCGCTGGCCTTAAGTCTGTCAGATATGGCCGGAAAGAATGCCCGTGTTGAAAGTCTCTTTATTGATGAAGGTTTCGGTACCCTGGATGAAGAAACCCTGGATATGGTTATGAGTACCCTGGAAAATCTACAGGCTGAATCCAATAAAATGATTGGGGTGATTTCCCATGTTCCGGCCCTTAAAGAGCGTATCAGCTCTCAAATTGTTGTTACCAAAGGGGAAAGTGGGTATAGTACTTTGAAGATCGTTGGTTGAGGAAGTAATGGCTTTAATAATAAAACTTTGGGGTAATCCAATTATAGTATCTTTGATCTAAAACAGATCAAAGCCTAAAACAATTATAATTGTTAATTAAGAATGAAATTCGGATTAAAAGAAGAAGTTATTAATCAAATAAGAGAAGCTTTATCTCACTATTCTCAAATTGAAAAGGCTATTATCTACGGTTCCAGAGCGAAAGGGACTTTTCGACCAGGTTCTGATATTGACTTGACTTTGTTGGGGGAGAATTTGACTTTGTCGGTTGTATATGAATTGAGTAATGAAATTGATGATTTGCTGTTGCCATATACTTTTGATATCTCAATCTTAAACCAGATCTCAAATCCGGATCTGGTTGAGCATATTAGTCGGGTTGGTGTTGTTTTTTATACCAGAGAAAAATAATTACGTATTTTATTTTAGTTTTTCGAGTGTATCTATCAGAGCAAGAAACTGCTTATAATACCTTTTGATGATGTCATTAACAACTTGAGTTGCGGTTTCTTCATTGTAGGTATGAGAACTTAAATTTCGGCTTTTTATCATATCCATCCAAATTTCACCATCAGCAATCAATCCTCTGTTAAACGCCATTCGACTTGCATCACGGCTACCTTGTATACCTGATTCTCCCTGATTTTCATAAAAGTCTTTTAAAGTCTTCCAGGCTAATTCATGAGTATATTCAAAAGCCTGAACAACTCCTTGTTGTTCCAGTTCCGATAAATCACGCTGTGAAGAAAGCTCAACTGCTTTAGTTAATTGACTCAAAGCTTTTTTATAATTCCCAAAGCGTTGTATCCATCTGATATCATTTGATTCCATTGTTTTGTAGTTGAATGAGCTTATATGCAATTATTAAACAAAGATAGTGAAGTCATTTAAATCCATCTTCAAAAGAATTTTTGAAAAAATCCTGATTCTTTTTTCATTTTACAACCCAAACTGCAACTAATTAAACAGAAACATTAAAAATCATTTAAAATGAAAAAAGCATTAAATCAGATTAAAGTTTTATTGTTAGTTGCTGTTGTTGCTATCGCAGCTACTTCTTGTAAGAAAGAAAAGACAGAGTATCAAGTGAGAATCCAAAATGATATGCAAAATGAATTGAGTCTTCTTGGTCTTTCTGTGCCTTTTATGAAGTATGATGTAAAAGAATTTACATTGGGTGAACATACATTTACAAATGTTCTTAATGGTCAATTTTCGAATTATGTAACAATCGAAAGTAGTACCGATTACACAATGTCGGTGACTGTTGATGTATACTTCTACAATGCAGATTCTTTTGAATGGGAATACAGTATGACTGAAACACATGACTTAGGAACAGAATCCTGGGTAGATGATGAAGATTATGTAAAGCATAAAATTAAACTTCAAATGGGTGATATACTACAGGCATATAAACCTATTTATTCAAAATATGCAGAAGAGTAGTGATTACTCAAATTCCCCCTTTATATTGTATTACGCAGGCCATGGCCTGCGTTTTTTTATATCCCTGAGTTTCTGTTTTGATCCACAAAAGAAAATTCTACCTACCTTTGCAGCCATTCAGGAAATCAGAGAAATCTGAGAGGGAACCCGGTGAAATTCCGGGGCTGTACCCGCAGCTGTAAAGTCCATCAATTGCTTGTACAACAAGTCACTGTTTGCCCGATGTAAATCGGAATGGATGGGAAGACGTACAAATAAGGACAAGCCAGAAAACCTGCCTGAAATTAAATACAATCAACACTTTCGGGAGTTAAAGTTGGATTTTGGATACTATTCTTGTCTGATCTGTTTATTCCCGAAGTTTATTATTGATATGATGTTATTGGGCTAAAGCCCGGAATAATAAAAAATACTATGATCAACGGACATGGCGATGATGCATACCGGTATGGTAGGAAGCCCGTAGCTAACTTTAGTAGTAATGTGATTCCCGGTGGGACGAATAAACAGCTGCTTGAGTTTTTACAGGCCAGAGTAGGGGAGATTGGTGTTTATCCGGAAGCGGGTGCTGAAAGTATACAGAAGAAGCTCGCAGCCTTTCATTCGGTGTATGCAAACCAGGTGCTTGTGACCAATGGTGCAACCGAAGCATTTTATTTGGTAGCTCAGGCTTTTCGCCAAAAGAAGTCATTTATCCATGTACCTTCATTTGCAGAGTATGAAGATGCCTGTAAGGTAAATGATCATCAGATTACTTATGATTGTATTGAAAACTTAAATCAGATGAATGAGCTTTCGTCTGATTTAGTTTGGTTGTGTAATCCCAATAATCCTGATGGACGGATTTTTTCAGAAGAAGAGTTGTTGTCTGCTATTGAAACAAAGCCTGATACGATTTTTGTATTAGATGAAGCATATGCTGAATTTATTAAGGATGGACAATCTTTGTTGAATCAGCAATCATTTCCGGAAAATCTGATTATCATTCGTTCCCTGACAAAGAAATTTGCAATTCCGGGCTTACGTCTGGGATATCTTGTGGGCTCAGAAGCAATCATCTCGAGAATACAAGGCTGCAAACCTCCATGGACAGTTAATTCCCTTGCAATTGCTGCGGGTAATTTTATTTTCAATCATTATGAAGATTTCAAGCCTGATTTTCAAAGTTTATTGAACGAGGGTATATGGTTACGGGAACAGATTCAGGCTTTGGATGGATTCTCTGTTGTACCAGGTTCTGCAACATTCTTTTTAATAAAGATAAATAAAGGAATAGCTGCAGAATTAAAAGATTTCCTGATGAATGAACATGGTTTATTAATACGTGATGCCTCCAATTTCAGAGGGTTAGGGGTTGAGTGTTTCCGTGTTGCAACTCAGGCAAGGGAACATAATGTGTTACTTATTGAAGCCTTGAAAGCATGGATGAAATTTTAATATTCATATTGCCTTTAGTAATTGGCTATTTGCTGGATCTACTCTTTGGTGATCCACGATGGATTCCGCATCCGGTAATTGGCTTTGGTAAAATGATTTCTTTTGGTGATAAGCTATTGAATCATGGTAAGGTCAGAGTCTTTAAAGGAGCTTTGGTTAGTATTATTTTGATCGTAATTGTTTATTTCTCATTCTCTTGGGGTTTAGAATTATTAGAACAATTAAATCCATACCTGTATATCATCATAGCTTCTGTTTTTGTTTTTCTGGCTTTGGCAAATAAAAGTCTGATTCAGGAAGGAAAGGAAGTGATTGATGAATTGGAAGAAAACGGTCTTGAAGCAGGACGCAAACGTGTTTCGTGGATTGTTGGGCGGGATACTTCTAACCTGAATGAAAATCAGATAAGAACGGCAGTATTGGAAACCATGGCTGAAAATCTAAGTGACGGTGTTATTGCTCCGTTGTTTTGGTATGCCATAGGTGGGCTTCCGGCTATGATGGCCTTTAAAATGGTTAGTACCATGGATAGTATGATCGGCTATAGAAATGAAAAGTATGAGGAATATGGAAAGTTCGCGGCCCGTTTGGATGATGTGTTAAACTATATTCCGGCAAGACTTACAGCATTAATTATGCTGGTGATATACCCATCCAGTAGAACATTAAATTCTATAAAGAAATACAGAAATGCACATAAAAGCCCAAATGCTGCCTGGCCTGAATCCGCTTTAGCGGGTATTTTGGATTGTCGTTTTGGAGGGCCTAATATCTACCATGGTAAACTTATACAGAAACCATATATAGGAGAGAATCCAAGAGAGATTACTAATGGTGATTTTATTAGAACTTCATGGTTAAATCACTTTGTGAGTTTTATGATGGTGATATTTATAGTGGGATTTGAAATTGTGAGTAGTATATAGATAATGAATGATAGATTCATGGAAGCAAATATTTCTCTGTGAAACTCTGTGTCCACTCTGTGTTTCTCTGTGTAATACAAAAAAAGTTGCACAGAGGTCCAAAGAGATATACACAGAGTTACACGGAGATTTTTGAAATATAAATTTTGACAAAAGCACAAATTATATATGCAAAAGTTACGCCCCATAATGTTTGTAGGAACCGGTTCCGATGTTGGTAAAAGCATTGTGAATGCAGGATTTTGTCGTGTGTTTAAACAGGATGGTTATCAGCCAGCACCTTTCAAGGCACAAAATATGTCATTAAATTCCTTTGCAACCCCAGAAGGTTATGAAATCGGAAGGGCTCAGGCTGTTCAGGCGGAAGCTTGCGGTGTTGCACCTCATACTGATATGAATCCGGTTTTGTTAAAACCTTCCGGAGATATGAATTCACAGGTTGTGCTGAACGGGAAGCCTGTTGGCAATCGATCGGCATATGAATACTTTAGGGCAAAGGGTAAAGAGTCCTTATTTCATGAAGTAACTAAAGCCTTCGATAACCTGGTACAAAAATATAGCCCGGTTGTGATGGAGGGTGCCGGAAGTATTTCTGAAATTAATCTTCGAGAACGCGATATCGTTAATATGAGAATGGCCATTCATGCCGATGCAGCTACCTATCTGGTAGCTGATATTGATCGGGGAGGTGTTTTCGCCAGTGTTTATGGCTCTATGGAACTATTAACTCCAGAGGAGCGCAAGCAGGTGAAGGGAATTGTGATTAATAAGTTCAGAGGAGATGTCCGCCTTTTTGAAGAGGGGAAAAAAATCATTGAGGAACTATGTAAAGTCCCTGTGGTAGGTATCCTACCATATTTCAAGGATATTTATATTGAAGATGAGGATAGTGTGGCCCTGGAAAAGCGTGAAGCCTGGGCTGGAAGTGCAGATAAAGTTAATGTGGCTGTGGTGTTATTAAGACATATGTCAAACTTCACCGATTTCAACGTACTTGAACGTGATCCAAGAGTCCACCTATTCTATACACATAATCCGGATGAATTAAAGAAGGCCGATATCGTTATTGTTCCAGGCTCAAAGAATACCATTGATGATTTGCTGTATCTGCGTAAAAGTGGTATGGGTGGAGCAATTCTTCATGCCTTTCAGGAAGGCAAAACTGTAATTGGTATCTGTGGTGGTTATCAGATCTTAGGAAAGCAAATCAGCGACCCTGAACAAAATGAAGGGAATGTTTCTGTTCTGCCGGCCTTAGGGATTCTGCCAGTTGTTACAATCATCAAAGATGAAAAAGTAACCGAGCAGTCGGAGTTTACTTTTATGGGGAAACATACCGGTTGTAAAGGATATGAAATCCATATGGGCGATTCTGAGGTGATTGATGCTCAAGAGTCACCCTTAAATATCCTGGATTCAGGAAAAGCTGACGGCTACTATCTGAACGATAAATGCTGGGGTTCCTATATGCATGGTATTTTGGATAACCAGGTTGTAATCGATGAAATTCTAAAACCATATACACACAAAACTCTTGATTCCAATTATGATCATGATGCTTTTAAAGAAGAGCAATATGATCGACTGGCCGATTGGATTCGGGAGCATGTGGATATGGGGCTGGTTTATGAGCACATTGAATATTAGTAGTTCGGAATTAGTTATGAAGATGGAAACATAATCCCCAATTCCTAACTACTAAATACTTTTACTAAAATGGTTTTAATCTAGTGTCGAAAATCTAAATACTAACATCAAAAATTAAATGCGCTATATAATAACAGGAGGTCCGGGAAGTGGGAAGTCGACGTTGATTGAGGCGTTAAAGCGTGAAGGTTATACCTGTTTTGATGAGGTTAGCCGGAAGATTATAGCTCATCAGCAGGAGATTGGAGGGGATCTGTTTCCCTGGGGAGATCTTCCTGGTTTTGCTGAGGTATGTTATGTAGAGATGCTTAAGGATGTAAACAATGCTCCGGAAAATCAGCCCATCTTCTACGATCGGGGAATTCCTGATATAGCAGCTTATCTTAAAAATCGCGATCTTCCAGTTAATCCAGAATTTATTGAAGGGATGAAATACTATCAGTCAGTTGTTTTTCTCTGCCCTCCCTGGAAGGAGATTTTTATAAATGATGCGCAGCGGCCAGAATCTTTTGAATTAGCTCAGAGGCTTTATTCTTCACTTTATTACACTTATCAAAGCTTGGGATGCAGAATCATAGAATTGACAAAGAGTCCTGTGGGGGATAGGGTAGAGTTTGTTCTGGGCACGATTCAGAAAGAAAAACAGAAGGAACTTATCAATGAAAAGAGGTAGATCCTTTTACGGAGAACCTACCCCTTTCATCAAGATTCAGTCTTTATACAAAATGTTTATTTCATCAAAATCATTTTCTTATAGTGAATTTCATTATTAACTTTTAATACATACAGATAAACCCCACCATGAACACTATTGTTATGCTCGTTGATACCTTTCCATTTTACACTATGTGTACCGGCAGGTGTAATTCCTGAGGCAAGGGTTTGAATCTTCTGACCATTTACATTGTAAACAGATAAATCTATATTCGAAGTTTCAACCAGATTAAAATCAATACGGGTTGATTCATCGAATGGGTTTGGAATATTCTGTTCAAGTGAATTTGATTCAATTAGATCTGAATCGGCTGTAATGCTGTACTTGAGACCGAAATAAACCCAGTAAACTGGATCGTCTTCAACTGCAGGCTTATTATTGCTCTTAGGAACAGTAACCTTGCAAGTGGCTTCCCCAACATTACCAAATTCATCAGTAGCATTAATGTAAATTGTATAAACACGGCCATTCAAGCGACCTGATCGTTCAGCTCTTAAATCGACTCCTTGTCCATCATCTGAAATAACCATATCGTTATAGGTGTTTCCATCACCATTTCCGTTAGCATTTTCAGGTTCATCACTCGATACTTTTGAAATATACGGATCGAAACCTGAACTTGTACAATTGTCAGTTATTGATACAATGAAATCATCAATACTGAAATATTTATACTTATGGTTTGGAGGCCATAGAACAATTGGTTGAGCAATTAAGGTAATGGTTGGTGCAATTTCGTCTAATACTGTTACAATAGCAGTAGCCGAGTTCACATTGCCATTAACATCAGTTGCTGTCAGAGTCACGGTGTTTTCACCGGCATCATCACAAATGAAGTTCAACTTATCAAGAGCCAGATCTTCAATACCACAATTGTCAAATGATCCATTATTAATCATAGGAACCGTGATGGAAGCATGACCATACTCATCAAGATAGATTGTAACATCTTGTGTGATAACTGTAGGATCAATATCATCAACAACGTTAACCACTGCTGTTTCTTGAGAAACATTACCATTAACATCAATAGCTGTTAAAGTAACTGTGTTTTCACCAACATCGTCACAAGAGAAGTCAGTGACATCAAGAGCTAATGAAGCAATCGCACAATTATCAAATGAACCGTTATCAATCATAAGCACATTTATGGTAGCTTGACCATATTCATCCAGATAGATGGTAGCATCTTGTGTGATCACTGTAGGATCGATTTGGTCAAGAACTGTTACAATAGCCGTTTCTTGAGAAACATTACCATTAACATCAACAGTTGTTAAGGTTACAGTGTTGTCTCCAACATCCTCACAAGTAAAGTCTGTTTTATCCAGAGTCAATGAAGCGATTCCACAATTATCAAATGAATCGTTATCAATCATTGCAACTGTGATAGAAGCCTGACCGTACTCATCCAGATAGATTGTAACATCCTGTGTGATCACTGTAGGATCGATTTCGTCAAGAACAGTTACGATAGCCGTTTCTTCAGCAAGATTGCCATTTACATCTGTAGCAATTAAAGTAACTGTGTTTTCGCCAACTTCCTCACAGGTGAAGTCTGTTACATCCAGAGTTAATGAAGCAATACCACAGTTATCAAATGAACCATTATCAATCATACTTACAGAAACAGACGTTTGTCCATTTTCATCGAGGTAGATTGTAACATCATTTGTAAGAACAGTAGGATCAATATCATCAACAACGGTAACCACAGCCGTTTCTTGAGAAATATTACCATTAACATCAATAGCTGTTAAAGTAACTGTGTTTTCTCCAACATCGTCACATGTAAATGCTGATATATCAAGAGTTAAAGTTGCAATACCACAAGCATCACTCGATCCAGCATCTACATCATTCGCTGAAATGGAAGCATTACCTGTAGCATCCAATTGTACGATGATGTTCTGAACCAGAACTTCTGGTGGAACCAGATCTTCAATTGTAACATCAGCAGTAGCTGTAGAGCTATTACCATTATTATCCGTTACAGTTAAAATCACAGTATGTGGATTATTGGCAATATCTTCACAGTTGAAGTAGGTTCTGTCTAATGCTAATGAGGAAATTCCACATGCATCTGATGAGCCGTTATCAATATCTTCAGCAGTAATGGTTGCATTTCCTGAAGCATCCAACTGTACAGTAAGATCTTGAGCCATCGCAACTGGAGCAATGTTATCTTCTACGATCACACCAGCGGTGGCCGTACCAATATTACCATTAACGTCGGTTACTGTTAGGGTAACCAAATTAACGTTTGTAAATGAGAAGGTACCAGCCATATAACGATTTACCGGACCACCATCAACAATGGTAGGATAATAGAAACCATAGTAAGTGTATGGGCCATAATAGCCTCCACCTGTAAATTGGATAGCTCCACCTCCATCATCAACGCTGGTCACAGTATTCTGACTGTTACCATTTAATTCACCACCATGATAACCTTTGGCTACTATTCTATAGTATCCAGGATCTAAGACTACAGTAGCAATCTCCCTCATACGGTGATTGGCAACCAATGGATCACCAGCACCACTAATGATTACATCTAAGCCAGGAACAATAGTTTGAGTTGTTCTGTCAAAGATAGCAACTCTTACGCCTCCGGCTTGTAGTCCGAAGATTCCATCTGATGCATGGTCAAAAGCACCAAGCTCAGAAATCAGGATAGGCTGCAGAACCGTAAAGTCCATTGCTAATTCTCCCCAATATGCCTGGTTTCCGTAAGCTGATGAGGTTTGATATGCCTGATGGGTATCATCGGTGTTACCATTAATATGCGAACAATCGAAAGTAGCTGGTTCAACCGACATGCTTTCAATTGCACAGTTATCGGATGATCCGTTATCGATCTGCTCTGCAGTTATTGTAGCTGCACCCGAATCATCTAATCCGATTGTAAGGTTTTGTGTAAGTACAATCGGAGCAACGTTGTCTTCTACAGTGATGGTTGCTGATGCTGAGCTGGTGTTACCACTCATATCAGTAACAATCAGATCCACTTCATTAGGACCAACATCATCACAGTTGAATACCATAGATGGTGCTGCAGAAGTCAGACTTATTACAGCAATATTATCTATAGCCATATCGGTATCTGTACCATTAATCTCACTTCTGAATTTCAGAGTATGAGATGTGTTAGTAGCTGTGAATGTTACACTAAACGGACTCCATGCTGTTCCTGGGTTTTCCAGTGCAGCGATTTCTGCTCCATCAATATCAACGCCAAATGAAATCTGGCCGATATATGCACCACAACAATTGTAATGATTACGGAAATCGCCTGTGATCGTATAGGTATCTCCAATAGTTAAACCAGAAAGAGTTTGTTGTAGTCCTGGGTCAAAACCAGGAGATCCAACATCATTAATGATATAATAACCACCAGGATTACCTCCAGAAGCTTTCCATTCAATCCATCCCGGAATTGCATTTCCGATTGGAGTCCAGCCTGTGGCATCGTCAAATCCACCATTCACAACAAAGTCAGTGATTGCATCCTGCATCAATAATGATGAAATTGCACAGTTATCATAGGATCCGTTGTCTATCTGAGCGGCATTAACTGATACATTTCCAGCAGCATTTAGCTGTACTGTAATGTCTTGAGTAATTGCTACAGGATCGATATTGTCTACTACTGTAACTTCAGCATTTGCAGTGTTTACATTTCCATTTATATCAGTTACTGTTAAAGTAACCGGAACAACACTATTTGCATTAAGCGTAAGAATTGGAGATCCGCCAACCCAATCACTATTAGGATCCATATTAACCAAGGATCCGTCGTGACCATTTCCTGACACATCTGTTACCAGATTACTACCAGGGCCTTCTTCCATGGTGTAGTAGGCCAGCAATCCTAATTCATCACCAACCAGCGATTTATTCCAGTTTGCAATAATTTCTTCAGGTGTTCTGGCCACATTCCATAATCTTACTTCGTCAATAGTTCCGTTGTGGAATGTATGGATGTTTCCAAATCCAATCTGAAGAGGATGGGCTGTTGTATATGGGGTCATCATAACTGTAGTGCTACCTACCGCGATACCATCTACATATAAAGTAAGAACATCGTTGTTTACTACAGCCCCTATGTAGTGCCATGAATTCGTAGGCACAGGAGCACTATAGTTTAATTGACGAACTCCACCATATCCATATTGCTGGAATAACCAATAGCCAGTCGGGTGATACCATAATCCATAGTTTCTGTAATAAGCATCCCCTTTACCAACAATTCGAACCCAGTCACCCTGGAATGCATCAACATAAAACCATGCTTCAAGGGTCATATCTCCTGTTAATCGCAGTTCTGGATTATCAGAAATCTGAATGATATCATTTGATCCGTCAAAATCAAGACCATAATTGATTGCTTCACAACCAAAGGTGTTTGGTGTTACAGATAAACTTGCAATACCACAGTTATCAGCAGAGCCATCATCAATTTGTTCTGCTGTTACAGATGCAGTTCCTGATTCATCAAGTTGAACAGTGACATCTTGCGCCAGAGCTGTAGGAAGAATATTATCAATCAGCGTTACATTTACAGTCGCTGATGCTGAATTTCCGTATATGTCAGTAGCTGTTAATATTACAGGATTGTGTTGTTCATCCATAATCCAGGCTGAATTCACATCCATATTAACGAAATGGCAATCATTACCATTCCCGGTAATATCAACAATATTGTTATCACCTGGTAATCCTTCCATATCATAATAAGCCAGCAAATCAGTTTCGGAACCTATTGGAGGAACAGACATCAATGCTTCAATTTCAATAGCATTTTTTGATGTATTCCAAATTGTGATTTCATCGATGTACCCATCAAAAAACTCAGGATGTGTCCAATATTGAGTGCCAATTCTGAATTCATTACTAACTGGATTTGCTATTGCAGCTCCTCTTGCTGCTTTCAAATCACCATCAATGTATAGATATGTGTTATCAGATGTTTTAACAACAGCATAATGATGCCATACATCATCTGTAGGGAAAATAACACCTGTGTTTTGCCATTGGTCACTAACTCGGAGTATTCCACTTGGAGATGTACCAATATAGAAATGGTTAGGCCCTAATTGTGATAGAATTTCTCTGTAATATGACTGTGCTGAGTTATGTTTTGCCCAAACACTTACAGTGAAATCACCACTTGCAGGAATTACGTTGTTATTTGACTGGGCATAATCATTTATACCATCAAATTTCACAACCGTATTAAGGTCATCACAGGTGAATGTAGATTTATTCAGCTCTAATAAGGCGATTTCACAGTTATCATCAGATCCGTTATCAACCTGTTCAGGAGCAATAGAAGCATTACCCGATTCATCAAGATCAACAATAATATCCTGTGTTAGAACAACTGGAGGAACATCATCAATTACTGTTACCTGGAAACTGCTTGTGCTTGAGTTTCCTGAATCATCAGTTGCAGTATAGGTTACCGTAGTTGTTCCAACAGGGAAGAAGTCTCCAGAATTGTGTGTACTTGAAATTACAAATCCACAATTGTCGCTTACATTAGGATCAGGCCAGGATATTATAGCTCCACAGCTTCCAGGATCAGTTGATTGTGTAATATCTGATAAGGATGTAGGAAGTGTATTACCATAAGTTGGACCAAAGTATTCAAGGTCGAGACAAAATTCCCAACCAACCCCTGTAGGTCTGTTATGTCCACACCATCCACCTCCTCTGATATCAACAACCTGGTTGTTGTTACTGAAAGTTGATGAACCATTAGCAAGATATCCTTCTATGGTCCAGGTGTCATTAACAGCAAATGAGGTTCCAACGAAATTAACATTTGCTTGTCCGTTGGTAGACCAATATGCATAACAATCTTTGGCTAATCCAAATGGAATTTCTACTTCTCCATTAATATTTCCGGTTGAGGTAGAGAATAGGAAATCACTAATATTAACCGTTAAGCTTAAAGGATCAAAACGAACTTTTGTCCAGTTTGTATTCACAGTGGTTCCGTGTACAGCACCCCCAGCCAGATATTGAGAGCGATTTGTACTTCCACCGGTATGTTCAAGTGTCAGATATTCTCTAGGAGTACCAGCCATATCATAGCAGTAGGCCTTAAAAGGCTTTGAAAGATCACCACCTAGATATAAAGTGTATTCTCCATCAGGTGTGCCTGGAAATTCATCAATAATTTCCTGGGCAGTTCTTGGATGGAAAGTTGCAAATACAGGAACTTCATTATCCCTCACTGTTACATTAAATGAACAGGAAGCTGTTCCACATTCATTGCTCGCATAGCAGTTCACTGTTGTTGTCCCTACAGGGAAGAAACTACCCGGTTCATGAGAGAAATCTATAACCGGAGTTGGTGTTCCTTCAAATATTGGAATAGGGAAATCAACATAGGCACCGCATAAGCCCGGATCATTATCAACTATAATGTCTCCATCACAGAATATAGTCGGAGGAATACAGCAATCTTCCACAATTACGGTTATTGTCTGAATTGTGGTTTCTGCAGGAACTCCATTGTCTGTAGCTGTTAACGAAATGGTATGAGTTCCTGAATTACAAGAAGCTCCGGTAATTGACAGACTTACAGTACTACCATTAACGGAGGCAATTGTATTACACAATCCTCCGGTATTAACAGAAACAGATACACTTTGGTTTACCTCAGGAGCAATGGCTGTAATCGTGTAATTAGCTGTTTGTCCACACGGTAAGTTAATTGTATTGTTTGAGGGCAGTCCTGTGAAGGAAGGTGGAATGTTTTCAGCATTACTAACGTTGAATGCTACGCATTGATGATCTAAATAGTGTACTCCGTCGTGATTGCCACCAGGTCCATCATAATTGGAATTGTTTTGATTAAACCGGCCAATCTGCACGTAGTTTACATAGTTTCCTTTGTTAATACCAACAGTGGCAGGTACTCCACCAAAGCCATACGAACCACCTGAGGCGTCTCCGGTAGTCCATTGCATATCTGCATATCGAAGGCTTACATTCTGACCTATTCCGGTTAATGCATCATCATTAGTACCGATAATAGCCTGAAACGTATTAAGCTTGTCAATTCGATAGCCGTAGTAGCCAACACCATTCCAGGTGACAATCAGGTTGGTACTATTCATCTTATAGTAAATCTGACCACCACCGGTATTACGCGTGTCAACATCTCCCCAAAAAGGAGCTACCATTGCAGTTCCAAAAGGAAATCCTGTAGAAGAATAGGCCCATACTGCGCCTGTGAATGAAATGTTTCCATTCGTGTTAATCCATACTTGCGTGTAATCTGTTCCGTACAGATTAAAAGCGAAGGGTAAAGAAATTGGTCCATACGAACCGTCATCATTCCTGGGGACAGCCGTATAACTTCCATCCACAGGGATAAAACAGCTACTCTCTGCCGCAGGGCTGTTTAAAGGTGTCCATTGATCTGATACAGGGGCATCCCTGTTATTTAAATTAAATGCCCCAAGGTCTGCATTGGTCTGAGCAGCTTTAATCGAATCATAAACAGGATCCGTTGATGGATCCGTGACATCCTGTGCCTGCAGGGTTCCCGTGCCGAAAATTAACAGACAGATTAAAGCAATCAGACCAAAATTACGTACATGTGCTTTCATATCATACGCTTTAGTTGTTAGGGGTTAATATGAATATGTACATATAATATCTCTTTATTACATGTAGGCATAATTCCACAGCATTAAGCCCGGAAGTGGGGATTGGAAATAAATTATGTGTTAGATTGAATGGTGTATTATGTGCTGTTCCTGTTCCTTCTCACCTTAAATATTAAAATCCTCAAATATCTTCTTATTTGATCACGAGTTGTTGTGAACATTTAAAGTTACGACGGTAAACAGGTTAATTTCAAGAAAAAAAGAAACTAATTTATGTTTTGTTGAATATGAGTTTTATGAATGATAGGTAGATGTTGATTACAAAGTTTTTTTTACTAACGGTATAGTGATTAATTAGAGATGATTTTGAGTATCACACCATACCGGATTAAAAAAAAATCGATAATCAAAAAATAAACCATAGCGAGAAGATTTCTTTGAAGCGACAAAAAAAACAAATTGCCTTGTTGTCGGTATGAACCCATGACCTCTTCCGCTATGGTTTTTGATATTGTAATTCAAGTTAATTGTTTATCTCATTAAGATCATTTTTTTATAGTAAATATTATTATCCACTTTTAAAATATATACATATACACCACCAAAAACACTATTTCCTTGATCACTGGTAGCATTCCAGATTACACTGTGAGAACCAGCAGGGCTAATTCCTGAAACAAGGGTTTTAATCTTTTGGCCGATTATATTGTAGACGGTCAAATCAACATTGGAAATTCTATCTAATTTAAAATCGATTTGTGTTGATTCATTAAATGGGTTTGGAATATTTTGTTCGAGAGAATTGGATTCAATTATATCAGAATCTGCTAAGATGCTGTACTTGTGCCCGAAATATACCCAATAAACTGGTCCGTCATCAACCGCTGTGGCATTCTTGCTTTTTGGTACAGTTACCTGGCAGGTAGCCTCACCAAGGTTACCATATTCATCGGTAGCATTAATGTAAATGGTGTAAACCCGACCATTTGCACTACCAGAACGTTCAGCTCTCAGATCAACTCCCTGGCCATCATCTGAGATCACCATATCATTGTAGGTGTTTCCATCACCATTTCCATTAGCATTTTCAGGTTCATCACTTGATACCATCGAAATATATGGGGCGAAATCAGAGTCTGAACAATTATCTGAAACATCTACCAGAAAATCATCAATACTGAAGGATTTGTATTTATGGTTAGGAGGCCATAAATCAATTGACTCTTCAATTAATGAAATAGTTGGAGCTTCAGTGTCAGAAACGGAAACTTCCTGAGTGATCTCTGTTGTATTACCATAAATATCTCCGGCGGTCCAGGTAATAATTGTTGTACCAACAGGGAATTCATAGCCAGCATCATTTGTTAAATAATCAATTCCGCAATTATCTGAAACAGCTGGATCATCTAAAGCAACAACAGCTCCACAATAACCAGGATCATTGACAACAGAAATAGGTTCAGGTGCTGTGATCACAGGAGGTTCATTGTCAACAACTCGAACATCAAATGAACATGAAGCAGTTCCACATTCGTTAGTTGCAGTACACATTACAGTTGTTGTTCCTACAGGGAAGAAACTACCTGAAGCATGTGAATATGTAATTTCAGGAGCAGGTGTTCCGGTTGCAGTAGCAGCAGGATATGTGACATATGCACCACATTGCCCAAGGTCATTATAAACTGTTATGTCTTCCGGACAATTTATTGTTGGTGCTACACAACAATCTTCCACAATAACAGTGAGATTCTGAGTTGTTGATTCAACAGGAACTCCGTTATCCGTTGCTGTTATTGAAATAGTGTGAGTTCCGGAATTGCATGGAGAACCAGTAATCGATAAACTCACATTAGAACCATTAACGATTGCAACAGTATTACATAAATCGTAAGTATTTACCGAGACTGTAACATCTTGATTTACTTCCGGAGCAATAGCAGTTATTGTATAGTTTGCAATTTCTCCGCAAGTTAAACTAATCGTGTTATTAGAAGGTAATCCGGTAAATGAAGGAGGAATATTTTCAGCATTACTAACGTTGAATGCCACACATTGATAATCGAGATAATGAACACCATCATGGGCGCCGCCTGGGCCGTCATAAAATGAATTATTTTGGTTGAAGCGACCGATCTGGATATAGTTAGAATATCCACCTTTGTTGATGCCAACGGTTGCAGGGATACCACCAAAACCATAATAACCTCCGGATGCATCACCTGTTGTCCATTGCATATCTGCATAACGCAGGCTTACATTTTGTCCAATTCCGGTTAATTCATCAGCATTGGTTCCGATAATAGCCTGGAAAGTATTAAGCTTCTCAGTGTGCCTGTAGTAATAACCTACACCATTCCAGGTTACTATCAGGTGGGAACTAGTAAGCTTATAATAAATCATGCCACCGCTTCTGGTATCGACGTCACCCCAAAATGGAGCAACCATTGGAGTTCCATAAGGAAATCCATAAGGTGAATAAGTCCAGACCGGGCCTGTAAATGTGATATTACCATTTGTATTAATCCAGACCCGTGTATAATTGGTTCCGTACAGATTAAAACTAAATGGTAGGTTAATAGGTCCGTAAGAACCATCATCATTTCTGGGAATGGCTGTGAAACTTCCATCCACAGGAATAAAGCAACTGCTCTCTGTCACAGGGCTGTAAATAGGTGTCATTTGATCCACTTTAGAAGCATCTTTGCTTTGCAAGCTAAATGCCCCCAGATCCATCTCGGCCAGTGAAGCCTTGACTGAATCGTAAAGCGGGTTCGTCGAAGGGTCTGTAACATCTTGAGCAAGAATGTTTCCCGTGCCGAAAACAAACAGGCAGATTAATGCTAACAGACCTAATTTACGTACATGTGTTTTCATAACATATGCTTTAGTTGTTAGGGGTTTTTATTAGTTTTAACACATAGTATCTCTTTACTACATGTACATACTTATTCAGCAGCAGAATACCCCGGCAAGGTATTGGGAGTATGTTTTGGTGGAAATTTGATTGATGTTTTGTGCTGTCTCCGTTGTGTCTTCACTCAAACCAACGTGGACACTTTTTTAGGGAGAGTGTGTCCGAACGCTTAAAGTTACGACTGTAAAAAGGTTAATTTCAAGTAAACGGAAAGGTATTTTATTATATGGATTTCGGTACTTATATGAGAGTTGGGAATCCTTTGATGTTAGTGAGTTTCATGATGATGGATTTAAGGATAGACTGATGGTTTTTGATGATTCTTTACTAGAAATGACGCGTAATGAAATTGCAATTAATAAACTATCGTAAAAACGGGATTTGCATCCCGTTTTTACGATAGTTTATTTATGTTTTAGATGTGTGCAATATCATCAGCATCTCCATCAGGGTCGTTATTTACAGTTCCATCGGTGGAAGGATTACCACCAGTAACCAATAAAATACCCGCAACATGTGGAGTAGCCATTGAAGTACCACTCATGGTCGTGTAACCACCTCGCTTATAGCAGGAGTATACATTTACACCAGGAGCACAGTATTCAACAGGAGGATTACCGTAATTAGAAAAATAAGCAAAGTTATCATTGATATCCATAGCCGAAACGGTCCATACATTATTGCCATTAACTCTACCAGGACTTGGTTGAGGTGAATTATAAGTATGTAAGCCGTCATTTCCTGCAGCCAAAGCAAAATCAATTCCGTTGGAAGCTGCATTAACGACAGCTTGATCCAATGCAGTGGAAGCAGGATACCCAACACTCATATTCGCCACGTCACCATTTGCACCATTTGCACCAACATAATCAACACCGGCAATACAATCAGAAGTAGCGCCGTAACCTCTTCGATCCAGGATACGAACAGCAATAACAGTAGCACCAGCAGCCACTCCAATAACGCCTTCGTTATTGTCGATAGCCGCAATAGTACCCGCTACATGTGTTCCATGTCCATGTCCATCATCTGCATTATTTTGTCCAAAAGCCACACTTCTACTGGCGTCAACATTCAAATCCGGGTGATCCAGGTCAATACCGGTATCCAAAATCCAGGCAACATTATTTCCGGTATAGGTTGCACCGCCACCAACACGGGTAATACCATAAGGAGTGGTTTGAGAAGGAACTGGTTTTCCACGAGGATTGAATTCTCCTAAGACAACCCATTTGTCCTGCTCAATTATCTGAACGCCTTCATCACTTTGTAATCTGGAAAGCTCTTCATCTGTCAATTCTGCGGCAAAACCTTGTAGCATATGGCTGTATGTTCTGCTTATTTTTTGCTCATCAATCTCATTTCGTTTCATGATTTCGATGGCCTCACGTTTTGTTTCTTGCTGTCCTTGAATGTAAGTCATCGTGCTTTTCAATGATGGAGCTTTGTCCATTACCACGATGTATTTTCCAGGAATAACATCGCCGGTTTTAATTTTAACCACATTCTCTTCTTGCTGTGTAAGATCTTGTGAAATTGTTTCTACTGAACGTTCTTTTTGACAACTAGCCACAAGAACAACCAAAGCCAATACAAGGCTTCTGCAAATTAATTTTCTCATAATTTAAGTTTAGTTAGTAGTTAGTAATAGTGTGATCTTAAATAAGATCTAATCTAAAATAGAAACAATCTAATTGATATCCAAATAAAAATATATATGGATGTTAACATGAGATTTGAAGTGGAAATTCGGATTATCAGGCCTTAATCATTAAAGATAAAGAAGCCTAAACCTCCCGGGTCACGAATAATAATATTATCAACAATTCCTTTACTATTAAAAACAGTAATTTCTTCTGTAATTGGAATATGAAGTTCTCTGATTTTTGAGATTATTTCCGGATTATTGCCACTGTTAAAGTATGTTAATGAGGGATTGAAGAACAGATGAGGACTGCTCAACGCTTTCATAATACTGATTGACTCACCATTGGAATTTGTTAAACATATCCATCCATGTTCTTTTGCTCCCAAGGATACTTTAAATCCCAAATGTTCCCATAATTGGATGGATTGTTCAAAGGCCAAAGATTCCATGCTGATTCCTGCATATTTTCCTGGTACAGCAGGAGGCGATTCAGGTAGCCCAAGTGGGATATTGTCAGTATTCTCAATCAGATAGATCCAACATCCGCTGGGATCGCTTAAAATATAACCTTGGTCAATCTTTACATATGCAAAGCCAGGATCAAGGGTGTTGATAGTTGATTCCCAGTTTTCGGCAAATAGTTTAACTCCTGCCCGTGCAAAATTATCCGGGTTGATTTGAACAATTGCTTTTCCATCTGTGGCAAAAATGGAGTTGTTTTGTTGTATAATTTCGAATCCTAGCTTCTGATAGAATTTAATGCTTTGTTCTTTATTGGGGGTTGGGGATTGGATTATTATGTTCATCTGGGATCATTTCAATAAACCAACAGCAGCACCATAAGCTACTGTTGGAGGAATAAGTGTATATTATTTTTCTTCTTCTTGTAATTCACAGTTTACCATCCATTGGATACCGAATTTATCTACGAACATACCGTAGTAAGCATCCCAAAATGTTTTATCCATTGGCATAATAATATGACCATCTTTAGAGAGGCCATTAAAAATGCGCTTGGCTTCATCAATATCTTTTGTATTGATGGAAATTGCAAAGTTATCACCTGAATTTTTTGCCTTTCCAAATGCTTCAGAACTGTCACATCCCATCAATACAGTTTCGTTACTAATTGGGAGTGAAACATGCATGATTTTTTCAAGATCACTTTCCGGGATTATACATCCTTCCATTGGTGGCATTTCTTTAAATCTTGCAGTGTGGGCGAACTCACCACCAAAAACTGATTTGTAGAAGTTGAATGCCTCTTCACAATTTCCGTTAAAAGTTAAATAAGGATTAATAGTTGTCATAGCTTTTATGTTTTGATTATTGAAGATATCTCCACATTCGGGATATTCAAATTGATTCATGAAAGTAATACTATTTTGAAACAATATTTAATTAGGACTGTTACTGAAATGTTAAACTTGATGAACGAATAAATTTATAAATTATAAACATGCAAGAAGTACCATCACCATGTATGAAAATATGCCGCCACGATAGTAATGGCGTATGTTTTGGATGTCAGCGAACCAAAGAGGAAATTGGGAATTGGTTCAGATATTCAAATGAGGAAAAGAGGGAAGTAATCAAGAAAGCCAGCCGACGCAGTAATGCCCCCGGTGAAGGAGGGAATGTTTTTCTCAGATAGTTTATTTTCCGATCCATTGTTTAAAGGCTGAAGCCTTTAGCCGGCTGATCGTAATACGCTCACTAAAGGGGGAGACCAATAGAATGCTGAGTTTTCCCCCAAAATAATCTTCAAATTGCTGAATTGCATCAATGTTTAGGATGGTATTTCGGTTCGCTCTGAAGAAGTTTTGAGGATCCAACTCTTCCTCCAGACTATCAAGGGTATAATCAACAATATGTTCCTTCCCATAATAATCCACCGCAAAGCTGACTTTATTTTCACTGTAGAAATAAGCAATTTCTGAAGTTTTGAGGCGGTAATAAGCTTTTGCACCCGATATCAGAAATCGTTGACGATAGGATGGTGTACCATCGTGTATCGCTTTCTTAATGCTGTTATAATCTAGTTGAGCAGAAGTAGAATCAGTTTTTGTATAAAAGGATTCAAATTTAGCCAGAGCTTGCTCCAAATGTTTTTCCTTGATCGGTTTTAATAAATAATCAATACTGTTTACTTTAAAAGCCTTAATGGCGTAATTATCGTAGGCAGTGGTGAAAATGACCATACTTTCAAGTTTCACTTGTTCGAAGATCGAAAAGCAAATCCCATCGTTTAACTGGATATCCATCAGGATCAGGTCAGGTTGTGAATTGTTCTGAAGATAATCAACGCTATCCTTCACACTTTCAAAATTTCCGATGATATTCCATTCGGGACGAAGCTCTTCTACCATCCCTCTCAACAAGCGATAATTGTGCAATTCATCTTCTATAATTATAACCTTCATCATGATTATTCTTTTGTACGATCAAATAAGGGTAAAATTACTTCAAACTTGTGTTCGTCATTATTAATAACAATATTCTTATGAGATAACAAACCAAAGCGTTTTTTCAGATTCGCTAATCCCGATTGTGTTGAATAAGTACTCTCTTTCTTTTGAATATTATTTCCAACAATTAATTGATTTTCCCTCGTTTCAATTGTAAGCTCCAAAGGATTTTCCTTGCTGGCAATATTATGTTTAATGGCATTTTCCACCAAAAGCTGTAATGATAGGGGAGGGATGGAATATTCAAGGTATTCTTCATCTACGTTAAGCTTATAAACCAATCCTTCACCTAAACGCTCCTGGTGTAATCCAAGGTAGGCATTTATAAACTCCAGTTCTTCTTCCAAAGGCACTAATACCCTCTCTTTCCCCTGCAAAACATAGCGGTACACATCGGTGAAATTCTGTGTAAACTCAACGGCATTCTCCGGATCGTATTTAATCATTGATTTGAGTACACTCAGATTGTTGAACAGGAAATGCGGATTCAATTGGTCCTGCAAAGCATTATAGTCACTCTTTAGTTTAGCACGTTTCAGGTCATCATTTTCCCGTTCTGAGGCCACCCATTTATCTGTAATCCGAATACTAATGGAAATGACAATAAGTATAAAAAGAAAGAACAGGCCGAAAGTAATCATCAATTGCACCAAAGGTAGATTGATGATATCAACATCTGCAAATTCCATACTAAAGTACCGGAGTGTGACAAAGGCAAAAATACTGCTGAACAAAATATGGAAAAGGATCCTCAGACTAAGTCTTTTGGGTACCGGGTAAAAGCGTTCAAGAATGTTATCCAGTAGGATATTCCCTTCCGAAAGCAGGTTGAAAACAATAATAACTTTTATATAATATAACCCAAGGTCGTTACCTTCAAGATTCCCAGATATCCGAATTCCCATATACATCATCAGTACACTTACCATACTTACAATACTTGTTCGGAAAAAGAATCCGGACCAGCTTTTGTAGCGGAAGATTTTCGGAAGTACTGTAAGTAGGTCTGATGACATAGTAGTTGTATGTTATTAGTTCTTTGTTTGGACTAAAGTCCATTTGTGTTTTTACGATATAGCTCCCCAACCTGAAGTTTGGGGTTAGTGAAAAAGCTCCTCAGTTGACTTATTTTCACTATCCCCTCCCGATATTTATCTGGATTATGCTGGGGCTAAAGTCCACCACGCCGTGGGCTTTAGCCCAAAATTATTATAATTTACAGATTATAGCCCTGATTATTTCAACAAATTCCCGGTAGCCTTAAGGTATTTTGTTTGTTTGAACTTGTAATCAGCCTTGGCTTCAATTAGTTCACTCCAGGCTTTTTTCCACTCCGTTTGAGCAATCAGAAGGTCGGTAAGGACCACCATTCCCATTTCATAATTATCCTTACTGAGTCTTATGTTTTCATCTGCCTGGGATAATGCATTACCGGCAATCTGAATTCTCATTTGAGCATCGATTAAATCCAGACGGCATTGCTCGGCCTCCAGTTGCATCAATTCATGATTTTTTTGAAGTTCGAGTTCCTTCTGCTCTTTAACCAGTTTAGCCACTTTCACCTTATGATAACCTTCCCCCCAATGAAACAATGGAATATTCACTGAAGCCATGATGTTGCTACCACCCTGGTCAATATCCTGACCACTCAATTCGATACCTCCGGTATGGCTGTACCCAAAACGAACCCCTGCTGTAGGAAGATAATCACCCATAACCAGTTTTACCTGTTTGTCCTGCATCTGAACAGCTTTTTCCAACAGGCGGTATTCCGGCCGGTTGGTGGTGTTGATATTGCTTTCAACCAAAGACAGATTATTACTCATATCAATAATTGAGTCAGTGAGAACAAGATCAGTATTAAAGGGCAGTCCTGTTAACTGGCATAAAGCCATTCTACTCATAGCCAAACCACTTTTTGCTTTTTGCAAGTCCAGTCTGGCCTGATTGTATTGAACTTCCACTTTCAGAACTTCATTTTTGTGAATCATTCCGGTTTCATAATTGTTATTTACATAATCCAGAATTTCCTTGAGCATATCCACAGCCTGTTGTGCCAGTTTCACCTTTTCCCTTACCGAAACATGCAACCAGTAAATCTGATCAACGTTCTGAATACTTTCTTGTCTTCTAAGGTCTATTTGGTCAGCAGCCATTTGAACTCCCAGTGAGGCCATCTTGTTTCCATTGATGATTTTTCCTCCGGCAAATAAGGGTTGCTCAACATTGATTCCGGCCATATAAGCTCCTTTAAGACTAATGTCTAAAGGGAAATATCCATACATGTTAAAAACCGGATTTCCGTCATTACCCATAATCGGCTCACCCGTCATCGGATTCATTGCTACATTAGGTACCAGTTCACCTGTTGCAGGATTCAGTACATAAGTTGGCATATATATTTCTTCATTAATATCCTCGAACATATACATTGCCGTTGCCGATGCACTCACATTGGGGAGATACATTGCTCTTGCGGCTTTTTTTCCCAGCTGCGCCTGCTGCAATGTTTTTTGAGCAATCTGGATATCTTCACTCTGCTCTGATGCCATCTTTCTGCATTCTTCCAGACTCAGCTTTTGTTGGGCTCCGGCAAAAAGGAAGCTCAACAAAAGTATATTTATAATAATTATCTTCTTCATTATTATTGTTTTATGAATTTGTTGTAATCGCTTTACGGCCTACTGTTTCGGTGTGATTCACCTTGTGAAATACCGAATAGAGGACCGGTACAAAGACCAGCGTAATCAACGTACCGATCAATAATCCACTGATTATAGTTACAGCCATACTTTTATACATCGGATCATTGAAAAGAGGAAGCATACCTAAAATGGTGGTAATGGAAGCCATCAATACAGGTCTTGCTCGTGATACGGTTGCATTGATAATTGCAGTTTGTCTGCCTTCGCCTTCCTTAATCAGTTTTCCAATTTCATCCAATAGTACAATGGAATTCTTGATCAGCATACCCATCAAACCAAAAGCACCAATAATTGAAACGAAGGAGAACGGAATACCACTTGAAACATGGCCAGCAACAATTCCAATAAATGCCATAGGGATACACAGAATCACAATAAGTGGCTTTTTGTAATCATTGAACAGTAGTAGCAGGATTACAATCATGATCATAAAAGCCAGCGGTAACATGGCATAGATATTCTTTGTACCCTGCTCTTTAAGTTCACTTTCACCAACCCAACGCATGGTATACCCTTCAGGTAATTGAATTTTTTCAATTTGCTCCTCAATGGATTTGGTAACATCCACCGGATTATACTGATCCAACGGATCGCACTGCGCTTCGATGCATCGTTGACCATCCTGGCGGATTATGGCTCCCTCTTCTGCTTCAACAAGCAATTGACTGGTAACCGAACTTAACGGAACAGGACTAATAATCCGTTTTGAAAGCTGTTCTACCGAAGTTGAACCATTCATAATTCCCATCAAACTGGTGGGATCAATATTGCTGATGTTTGGTATCATAGGCCATACCGGGACATCATTTAAATCAAGTATGCGGTTTCCATCTGTATCTCTGGTCTTGAAGTTTATTTCAACCTCAATTTCCCCATCATATAAGGTGCCAATAGGAAGTCCATCCGTTGCTGCAAGAAGTGCATTGCTTACATCACTTCGCGTAATTCCGGTTCGTGCTCCTGCTTCCTGATCGTAATGTACAGCCATTGATTTCTTTCTGGCATCCCAGTTATCATTTACGGTGTAGGTATTAACATAAGGACTTTCCAGCATGATGTTCTGAGCCTGTCTGCTTAAATTCCTTAATACAGCTGGATCCGGACCTTTAAATTCAACTTCGACAGTATGGGAAGATTTTACCGACAGATTGTATTTACGAATACGTACGTAAGCATCCGGGTAGTTTTCATTGAGATACTGTTCAAGTTGAGGTTTCATCTGAATCATGGTTTCGTAGTCCTCAAAGTTGACAATCAGTTCACCATAGCTATCCGCCATTTCACCCATAGCCCTTACCAGGCAGTAGCGTGATGGAGTCATCCCCTGACTTGTAGCAACCAGTTTCACTTCATCATACGACAGGAAGTGCCCGGTGATTTTATTTAGATCTTCATTCACTTTATCCGGAGAGGTGCCTTCAGGTAATTTGTATTCGATATATACCTGGTTGTAATTGAAATCGGGGAAAAATGTGTCTTTAACATATTTGTATCCAAAAGCAGAAACACCCAAAGAGACAACACCAATGGTGATTACCAGAATGCGGTTATTCAGACTAAATCCCAGAATTTTTCGCATCATAGTATATCCAGGTCCCTGGAAGAGTCCTTTTTTAGCTTTCTTCTTATTTACTTTAAGGAATGCAGCGGAGAACAAGGGAACCTGTGTGATAGCCAGAACCCAGCTGATCAGCAATGAAATACACAGAACCAGAAACAAGTCTTTAACATATGTACCTGCTGTATCGGGACTCAGATAAACAGGTAGGAAAGCAACAATAGCAATCAGCGTTGCTCCCAGCAGAGGCACAGATGTTCGTTTAGCCACATTGATAAAACTCGACTTTCTTCTTCCTCTTTTTTGAAGGTCTACCAGGATTCCGTCAATAACTACAATGGCGTTATCAACCAGCATCCCCATGGCAACAATAAATGCACCCAGAGAAATTCGTTGCATGGTTCCATCCAAAACCAGCAGTACCGGGAAGCTTGCAAGGATAGTAAGGCCCAGGCCGCCACCAATAATCAATCCGCTTCGTAATCCCATGGCGAACATCAGAACCACCACCACGATCAGTACTGAAGCCACCAGGTTCCACATAAATCCGTTGATGGAATCTGAAACCTTATCGGGTTGGAAGAAAATCTTCTCAAATTCAAAACCAACAGGAATTTGCTTTTGAAGATCTGCCATTCGTTCTTCAACGCGTTTACCCAACTCAACAATGTTTTCTCCCTTCATCATCGAGATGGAAATCCCCAAAGCTTTGTTATTATTCAGGTAAAGGGTGTTCTGGAGAGGTTCTTTATACGATCTTTTTACCTGGGCGATATCCGATAATCGGAATCGCTTACCATCAATGCTGTTGATGATCAGATTTTCTACATCTTCAAGATCTTTAAAATCGGCGTCTATATGGAGGCGAAGATCCTGATTCCCCGATTTCAGGCTTCCGGGGTAAACATGCTTGTTTTGCTCCTGTATTGCGGCAAAAAGCTGAACCGGAAAAATGCCCAGCTCACTCATCTTTTCCTTGCTGAGAATGATATCAACAGAAGGTTTCTGCGTACCGTAAATCTGGACTTTATTCACTCCGTCCACATCAAGAATTTCCCTCTTTATGAAATTGGCATATCGCTCCATCTCTTCATAGGAATAGCCTTCGGCGATCATTCCGTAAAACATGCCATAAACATCACCAAAATCATCAAATACCATCGGTTTTTGAGCTCCGGCAGGTAATTTAGGTGTCAGATTTTCGATTTTGCGTCTCAATAAAGTCCAGCGATCATCAATTTCACTCTGGGGAACCTCCATACTTAGGTTAACAGAAATTTCAGAAACATTAGGCATGGATTTGGTGTCCAGATGTTCCAATCCGGGAATGGAATTCAGTTCTTCTTCTATTACAGATGTCAATTCCATTTCCACTTCATGTGCAGAAGCTCCGGGATAAACAGTAATTACCTTGGCTGACATAATCACGATTTCCGGATCTTCCAGCTTACTGATTTTCATAAAGGAGTATATACCTCCTATCATGATGCTGAGCAGGATAAAATGAAAGACTGCCCGGCGTTTAAAAACCATTTCGGATAAATGCATTACAATTGTCCTCCAATGTTAGTTTCAGAAGCAGGTGACAGGGGAGCTACTTTCTGGTTTTCCTTAAGATAGCTCACACCTGCACTTACCACAGTTTCGCCTTGTGTTAGCCCTTTCACAAGACGTATTCCTTTGTCTTTATATAGACCATCGGTAACGATTGCCCTTTTGTTTACAATTTCTTTTTTTGAATTATACACCCAAACGTATGCCTGGTCATTTTCATAAAACACAGCTTCCAGTGGAATATAATTTGGATGAGAATGGGTGTTTCTGTATTTGATTATGACTTTTACATTCATCCCTGGAGCCAGTTTTCCTTCTTGGTCTGGGTTCATGTGAAAGTGTAATCGATACAACTGGTTGTTGTCAGCTTTTTTATTATGAGCATACAATCCCATCGTGAACAAGGAATCCGATATATCGGACTGCTGACAGTGGAAGGACGTGAATTCATCCTTCAATACATACAGTGATGCCGGGATATCCACATCCACTTTAAAATAATTCAGGTTGATAATGGTTGCGATTGGAGTACCGTGGTTTACCATCTCATCATCTTCGAAGTTCACCTTCTGAATATACCCTGAAAAGGGTGCAAACAACCTGGTATCGTTTAGCTGGTTGGTAGCATGTTCCAGCTGAACCTTTAATAACTTTTCAGCGCTAATCGCTTTATCGAAATCCACATCAGCAATGCTGTTACGCTTGTGCAGTTCTTTTACCCTGTCAATTTCGGCAAGAGCTTGTTCGTATTGAGCTTGTGCTACAGCCAACTGGGTTTTGTAATCCCGGCTGTCCATCTCTGCAATAAGCTGTCCTTTCTTCACATAGTCTCCTTCAGAAATCAGGATGTTTTTAATAGGGCCTGCAACCCGGAAAGCCAGGTTTACTTCCTCTGCCTCTTCAATAATTCCTGAGTATTCTTTGGTTAAAAAGTTTGAAGTCTGTTCAACGCTGGCCAGCTTCACCTTTCTGATCACTTCTTTCTTTTCTTTGGTCTCTTGTTTGCAGGACGTCAGTCCTATGATAATTAACAAACCTGGAAACAACCACTTCACCAATTTCATCGCACTTAATTTTATATTTATAATGCAAAAGAATGAACCATACCTTTAATTGTGATCCGTTTTGTTACCGAACTGATGAAATTGGGGACTGAAGTGTATTGATTGATAAATGAATTTTCTAGCGATCTTAAATATGTTTTTTTGTTTGTAGTGTGTAATAAGTTGAGATTGTGTTGTTAAAGTAATTAGTGTCTATTATTATCAATCAATAACATTAATTCTTTATTTCCTACCTTTGGACAAAATAAATACCATGAAAATCCTTTATATACTTACGTTCCTGTTGATACTCGTGAATTCATCTTACGGTCAATTCAACTTAAAATATGAAGAAGATAAATGCGGTCATGATGATCATGGTGCAAAAGCACTTAAGGAGCTATATGGTAATCATTGGGGGTATAGTTATGACAGTTTGTTAGAAGATTTGCCCATTTGGGAGGCCAGTGATTATGTTCAGGTGTCTTCAATAGGGCAGAGTACATTGGGTCGGGAGGTTTTTGAACTTACGATAAGTGATTTTGATGATACCAAAAACCTGAAACATCGTATTTACATCCATACCCGCACTCATCCCAACGAAGTGCAATCCTTTTGGGTGACCAGTGAAATTATAAATTATTTAACAGCTGAGTCCTCTTTTGGTGATTCTTTAAGAGAGCATTGTATCTTTCATATTGTTCCCATGTATAATCCTGATGGTGTGGAATTGGAGAAGCCTCGTGAAAATGCAAATGATATCGATATTGAAAGCAATTGGGATGCAGAATACACTGAAGTTGAAGTTGAGAATCTAAGAAATCGGTTTTCCGAATTAATGATGGAACCGAATCCCATTGAAGTGGCTTTGAATATGCACGCAGCTTACGGTAAAAACAGATACTTCGTGTGTCATCATGAAAACGGAACATCAGATGTCTACTTCGAACTGGAAAAAATCTTTATAGAATCGGTTCGGTATTATTTCTATGATGGTATAGAGCCCTATTCTCACATGATTACCTGGTCAAATGGTACGCCAACTCATTATCCTGAAAGCTGGTGGTGGATCAACCATGAGGATGAAGTAATGGCACTTACTTATGAAGATATGAATGATGTCGAAGCTGGCTTTTATGATAAAACAGCATATGCTCTCCTAAATGGGATTGCAAATTATCTGGGTTTTGGGAGTTTATCTGTACCTGAGCAGTTAGCTGAAAATCCGTTGCAGGCAAAAGCCTTTCCCAATCCATTCACTGACGAGATTATCATTGAATGGAGTAATTTTGAGATGTTAAACAGTGCTTTAGTGTATGATATTTATGGAAGAAAAATAGCAGCACTTCAGGTTAATGATAACAAAGGTGGTCGCATCTGCTGGAAAGGGAATGACCAGGCTGGGAATCCTGTTCCTGCAGGAGCTTATATGGTTCAACTTGTTGTTGGTAATCAGGTTAAAACTGTCCGGGTGGTGAAGGTGTGATTAATGAGTCTTGATTAAGGTGTTTTAATCTATAACCATTAGTAACTTGTTACTAGGTGGTTATTCAGTTGATATTTGTCGTTATTTATTGTTATTACATAATTGCCAATCAATAAACCCAGGTTTTAACCTGTGGGGTAGAGGTACAGATAGAATATATAGCGAGGCACTTTATGGCTCTAATAAATGAAGACAGATTTCATGCCACACAATAATAGCAGCCTTTAAGACTGCTATTACCAATAATATATCCTTTGTGAATCTTCAAGTCTTCGCGCCTTCGTGGCAAAAATTATTGTTAAAAAATACTTAATACTCTCTTTTAACAAATTATCGCCATACATTTGTAAGTAATTACTCACTTAAGTTATGACGGAGAAACAGGTAAAGATATTAAAAGCAGCTTTGCACTTATTTGCCAAGGAAGGCTATGCAGCCACATCAACCAGTAAGGTAGCCAGGTTGGCAGGAGTTTCAGAAGGATTAATCTTCAGACATTTTTGTAATAAAGAAGGCTTGCTGAATGCCATCTTGAAAGAAGGAGAAGCAAAAGCAAAAGTTTTATTTGCAGATATTGTATTGGAGTCAGATCCACAGGAGGTTATTCGAAAAACTATAGCCATGCCTTTCAATGTAAAGGAGGAAGAGTATGAGTTCTGGCATTTGATGTATAAACTAAAGTGGGAGCTAAAGCATTATGATGCTGCAAAGATGGAGCCTTTGATTATGGCACTAACTCATGCCTTTAAAAAGCTGGATTATAGACAGCCTGAGCTGGAAGCCGAGTTTCTGGTGATATTTATTGATGGAGTGGTAGGAGCCATGTTAAAAGGAAGTTTATCGGATAAGGACAAAATGAAACAACTTTTGATCAATAAATACGGAATCTAATTTTTTTTGAAGTAATAGTAAGTGAGTACTTACGTATAGAATAAAACCAAAACAAGAAAACATGAACAACACAGCATTAATAACCGGTGCATCATCAGGTATAGGAAAAGATCTGGCAATAATTCATGCCTCAAAAGGAGGGGATGTAATTCTTGTAGCCCGTAGAGAAGAAAAGCTTAAAAAACTAAAAGAAGAGATAAATCAGAAATACAAAGTAAAAGTTGAGATTATCGCAAAAGATCTGGCAAAGCCAGAAGCAGCAAAACAATTGTTTGAAGAGACTCGAGCAAAAAACATCAGCATCGAATATCTGATCAACAATGCAGGCTTTGGTGGACAAGGTTTTTTCCATGAAAGAGATTGGAAGGATGAACGCGATATGATCAACCTGAATATTATGACCCTTACTGAGCTCACACATTTATTTCTTCCGGAAATGGTTAAAAGAAACAGTGGGAAGATTTTACAAGTCGCTTCATCTGCAGCTTTTGTCCCCGGAGGGCCATTACAAAGTGTTTATTATGCGACCAAAGCCTATGTTCTTTCATTCACCCAGGGATTGGCTGGTGAATTAGAAGGAACCAATGTATCTGTAACAGCATTATGTCCTGGAGCAACGGCAACCGAATTTGAGAAAGTTGCAGGATTGGAGAGCACAGGTTTGTTTTCAGGAAAGAATTATAGCTCAATCTCAGTGGCTCAGGATGGATACAATGCAATGATGAAAAGTGAACTGGTTAAACCATCAGCGCTTCCATTCAGCATGCGATTGACCATGAAACTGATGCCATTTATGCCAAAGAAACTGGTGTTAAAGCAAATTCGGGAAATGCAGGAAGTAAGAAACTAAATTTTAGCATTTTATTCTTTAGTCATGATTAGAAAAATAGTGAAAATGATAGGATTAACAATAGCAGTAATTGTTGGAATTGTACTGATTGCAGGAATTCTGTTCCTGAATACAAGTCCGCAGTTTGGAGGTAAAGCCGGTGAAGACCAGCAATTACTTTTTGCACAGACAGGAAACTTTGAAAAGGGAAAATTCCAAAATCCAATTCCCACTTCCATGAAAATGGACTTTAAAACTATGCGTTCTGTTATGATAGATCAGGTCAGAGGTACTCCAGGCAGGAATCCGGAATTGCCTTTGCCAAGTCAGATCCCTGCATATATGAATGGTGGACTTAAAAACGGCAGTATGCATATCACCTGGTTCGGACATTCAACCTTTTTAATTCAAATGGACGGAAAAAATATTCTGTTGGATCCTATGCTGGGAGATAAGCCCAGTCCCAAACCGATGCCAGGACCTATTCGTTATAAGAAGCAGCTTGATTTTAGTATTGAAAAGTTACCTAAGCTTGATGCTGTTCTTATTTCACATGATCATTACGATCATCTGGATTATGAAACCATTCAAAAGATCAATCAAAAGGTCATAGCTTACTATATGCCGTTAGGCGTTGGAGCACATTTGAAAGAATGGGGCGTTGAAGTTGAAAAAATCCATGAATTGAATTGGTGGGATGAAATTAAGATTGAGCATATGACTTTTGCCTGTACACCAGCGCGCCATTTCTCCGGACGTGGACTCTTTGATCGCTTCACAACCCTCTGGTGTTCATGGGTAATTCAGGGTGCAAACGATAAAATATTCTATAGTGGGGACAGTGGTTATGGACCACATTTCAAAGAAATAGGAGACAAGTATGGTTCTTTTGATTTGGCTTTGATGGAGTGTGGGCAATACGATGAACGGTGGAGCAATATCCATATGATGCCCGAGGAAACAGCCCAGGCTACTGTGGATGTAAAAGCTAAACTAATGATGCCCATGCATTGGGCTTCATTTTCGCTAGCCCTGCACAGCTGGACCGATCCCATTGAAAGAGTATTGGCTGCAAGTAAGGAATTGAATTTAAACGTTACCACCCCACAAATTGGGGAAACCTTTATCCTGAATAATTCAGAAAAGCCTGTGACTAAGTGGTGGTTGAACTGATTATGGAAAAGATAATGACCGCGAATTGAACGAATTATTCGAATTAATTCATGACTCTGTTTAAGTAGATTCATCATAGACAATTTCTTATTCGTTTAATTCGCATAATTCGCGGTCAAAAAACAAATTCCTGTTTATTCGTGTAATTTGTGGATCTTTTACCATAAATTTGAACCCGTAAGCACAAGAATAAGGAAGCACCCAGATACCTTATGAACTCAGATTCATTATACAGGTACTGGCGTCAGTCATTGAAAGATAATTATGAGTACAAAGGCATTAACGGCAGAGGAGATCATCCAGCTGCCATTGTTTTTTATTATTGGTCGTCCAAGAACAGGAACCACCCTGTTACGTTCATTAATGGATGCGCATAAAAATGTAATCATTCCTCTTGAAGGTCCTTTTATGCTGAAATTCTATGGTAAATACCATAAAATAACCAACTGGACAGAAGAGATCATTAATGAGTTTTACAACGATTTGATGGTAAAAAACGATATGGGTTTCATTACCATGGAAAACTGGAAAGTGGATAAAGACCGTTTGAAGAATGACCTTTTATCGTGTAAAGGGGAAAACACCTTTGCTAATATTTGCAAAGTAATTAATGGAAACTATCCATGCTCAGAAAGGAAGGAATCTCAAATTCTTGGAGACAAGAATCCGGTCTATTCAACCAAACTTAAATACATCCTTAAATTATACCCAACTGCGAAGTTTATTATTCTAACAAGGGATTACCGCGATCATATTCAATCCATGCATAAGGTCGATTTTGGTCAGATTATTTCACCTGTACTGGCCTATCGATGGAGGAAATTTATTCGGGATAATCAAAAGTTTATGATTCAAAATCCAGATAATTTCTTTTGGATAAAATATGAAGATCTGGCAGCTGATCCACATAAGCATCTTCGTGAAATCACTGACTTTCTGGGAATACCATATGATGAAGGAATGCTTGATTTTTATAAATCAAAAAATGCAGTACAGGAACGCGGACATACTGAGGTTCAGGAAAAGTACCATCAAAGTTTGCATAATCCCATTTCCACTAAAAGCGTTGGAGCCTGGAAAAAGAACCTGAAGGATATTGATGTTCGGTTGTCGGATGCTATGGTAGGTAGATACGCTGAAAAGGCCGGATATCAAAGAAAATATAAATCAACCTCTTTGTTGTTGAGACTGAAGTTATTTCCGGTTTTTACCTATATGCGTATTACAGAAGGAATAGCCGATATCATGGCGAAGCGCTTTAATCCGCAAACTGCTACCGGTATCGCCGCTCGCGGGCCGGTTTTATTGATGAAATACTGGAAAGTGGTACATAGGGATTGATGATTACTGTTTGCTTCACTGGCTTTTTTTTCTGAATAGTAGTTGTTCTCGCTAATAATTTGTAAATTAAGCTATTATTGTTGAGTACATTTTGATGACCTGATTAATACAAATCCAGGGTTTGATGTGATTGTATCGTACAGGGATTAAAAGATAGTACCATGAATGAAGAGGGTTACAATGATGATATATGCCGTGGATGTATCAATGTTCTGTTTGGTATTCATAACAATTTACTTTGTTCACATGTTATTTTGTTATTATTAATCACTGTTGTATTTTCAGGTTATTCACAAGTAACTGATTCTGCAAATATAACAATTGAAAACCAGGAGTTAGGCTTGTTCGACCTTATGAATATTAAGGTTTCCTCAGCATCGAAAGTAGATGAATCAATTTCACATGTCCCTGCAACAACAATCATCCTTACCGGGGAGGAGATACAACAGCGGGGCTATACTGAAATATTTGAGATCTTTGATGACTTACCAGGAATGCACCTGGCAAGAACGTATGGAGATAATTATTTCCGTAATTATATAAGAGGATATCGAACAACCAATACATCTCCTTTACTTTTTTTGATTGATGGTGTTTTGGTCAATGATATTTTCTATAACGAAATCGAATGCGCAGCAGCCATACCTTTATCTAATATTGATAAGGTAGAGATTGTATATGGTCCTTCTTCATCAATATATGGCTCTAATGCATCAATGGGGATCGTAAATGTAATTACTCGCCGCAATGGGGATAAAGATGGGTATATATCGATTGTGAAATTAGGGTATGGTTATCCCAATTTCAAAAATGCAGACCTTTTTACTTCTGTAAGGAAGAATAATATTGAATTCAGTGTGGCAACGAAACTGCAAAAGGCAAATTTGCGTGATCTGATTGGAGATAACAGATCTTATTGGACCCAGGATTGTTGGTATCAGGATACCACATTTTGGGGAAACTATCTTCAATATGAGAACCTGCTCCCATCTCATGGATTTGATTCTCCTTTGGATCACACAAGTGTTGACCTGAGACTTTATTTCGGTAGGGATAATCAAAAATTAGGTGAAACTCAGCTTGGATATCGTAAAATGATTTTAAGCACAGGATATGGAGTCGAATATTCCGGTGATAAAATGCAGTCACCATCTATGTGGAATAGATCTACTAATGAATATTATATCAGAAATCAAATAGATATTAATGAAAAGGCTCATGTTAGTACAATGATTCGGTTGTTTGAACATGAGCTGCCAAATGAAAACTGGTCTCTTGAATTATATGGTAATGAAATATATAATGGAACAGATACTCTGGTCACAATTCATGGCACTCAATATGAATTAAAACAAGGGGCTTTAGTAAGAAATTTAGCATATTATTATTGGCAATTTTATAATAACAGGATTGATGTTATACAAGATTGGGAATTCCAACTTTATAAATCATTAAATATGCTGGCAGGCCTAAAATATTCATACCGTGATGTCCAAAAAGCTTATGGAGGTCATGAGAATCCAGCTTTAACAATTCCATTCTACCTATATAATCGGAATGATATGTTTCCGCAACAACCCATTGAAAGTAAAAAAAGATATAATCGTGAGATATTAAAGGATCAGGGAGCTTTTGTTCAGTTGAAGTACTCATTGCATGAAAAGCATCTTCTGAATGTAGGTTTACGTGCCGATAATAATTCAGTATATGGAGCAAGAAACTCCTTTAGAGCTACTTATGTAGGGCTTTTCAATAGATTTTCGGTGAAGTTGCTATACGGAGAGGCCTACTCGGAACCTACACCCCGTAATCTTTATGCCGGTTGGAAGGCTTCAGGGAGTAGTCCGCAATTAAAACCAGAATCATCACAAACCCTGGAAGTACAGCTATCTCATTTTGGGAAGGCTTTATATCAGTATTTTAGTTTGTATTTTGTGAATATGGATGATGTGAATGTTCAGACTTTCGGTGGAGCTAATAATCTTGGACATCGTGAAGTTGTTGGTCTGGATTATCATTTCAGTTATTCTTTATATCCTGATTTTATCAAAGAACTGAAATTATGGGCATACTATTCTGCTATTTTATGGCAGATGGAAGAAATTCCTATAGAAAACCAATATGATCAGATGAGTTTGACGGGAGATATCCAAACTATTGTGGGGGATTTGAGCAAGCATACCATTAAAGCGGGGTTGATTGCTGAAATTATTCCAAATATTAATTTAACAATACTTCAAAGATTTATCGGCAAAAGAGAAACTGTACGCTCCAATCCTGTAAGATTTATTGATGCTTATATGCTTACTGATGCGAATATTCAATTTGAGAATCTGATTGCAAAGGGAGTTAATATAAATCTGAAAATAACTAATGTTTTTAATACTAAGTATTTCCATCCGGGGATTAAGGATGCTGATTCTGGTGAATCACCAGGAAGTGGATGGTCAAGTGATGGTAATCTGATCTGGAATGGAAGTGAAGGATGGTTTAATTCACAATTACCTCAACCTGGACGATTGATTATTTTCTCGCTATCAATGAATTTGTAAATGGGTGTTCTGAAAAGATAAAGACTCTGCAATCCCTGCAACTATATGATCCTCTTGGATTAAGGGGTAAAATTAAGACTATTTCCAGAATAACAAATAGTATGATTGATGAGGATCTGTTCTTGCTTTGACTCCGCACTAAACAGTCTCCAATCATCACTCATTGACAATAAATCAGCAAACCAACAACCCCAAAAATTTGCAGTAAAAATAAAAAAACGATTTTCTACCGACTCAAAATCTCTTTTTTGCTGATACCTATGCATTTAATAAGTACATTTGCCGCCGATTATTTATATACAACTGTCTTGATGAATTTTGAAGAACTGGGAATAAGGAAGGACCTTGTTAAAGGTATAAAAGAGATAAATATTATTACGCCAACACAAATACAAAAAGAGGCTATTCCGATTTTGTTGAAAGGAAATGTCGATTTGGTTGGACAGGCACAAACAGGTACAGGAAAGACGGCTGCCTATGGATTGCCTTTGCTACAACGTGTTGATGCAAAGCGTAAAGTGGTGCAGGGTTTAATTTTGGTTCCTACAAGAGAATTAGGACAGCAGGTTGCAAAACAACTATTTAAGTTTACAAAGTATTCATCTAAAATATTTGCTGAGGCTGTTTACGGAGGAGCACCTATCGATAAGCAGATCTATAATCTGAAAAGACCAACGCATATTGTTGTGGCAACTCCTGGTAGATTAATTGATCTACTCAAGAAAAAGGCGGTTGACCTGAAGCATGTTGAGACTGTTATTCTTGATGAAGCAGATGAAATGTTGAGCATGGGATTTAAAGATGAGTTAGATCAGATTTTAAAAAGTGTTTCAAAAGCTGATAACAAGTGGCTCTTTTCCGCAACGCTGCCACATGGTATCCGACAGATCATCAATCAGCACTTGTGTCAGGATGCTATCAAGATTCAGATAGGTGGACGAAATGTGGTTAACAAGCACATCAAGCATCAATACATCACATGTGAGGAGACTGATAAACTGAATGTACTGCTTAAAGTGCTTCAGGAAGAAAAAGGGAACAGAGGGTTGATTTTTTGCAGGACAAAAGCAGTTACTCAGAAATTAGCAAAGCAATTGATAGCCAGAAATATCTCTGCCGATGCTATTCATGGTGACCTTCTGCAAAAAGAACGTGATAAAGTGATGCGCGCATTCAAAAGTGAACGCCTGCAAATTCTTATTGCTACCGATCTTGCAGCCAGAGGGATTGATATTCCAGATCTGCCTTATGTTGTACATTTTCAGCTACCCGATCAGGATGACTATTATACCCACCGGTCAGGAAGAACAGCACGTGCAGGAAAACAAGGAAACTCACTTTGCATTGTGACATCTGCTGAGATGAAATTTATCCGAAAATTTGAGAAAAATCTGAATATTGCATTCGATCAGGTAAGGATCTAACAAACAGGATTAAAATATAATATAACAACAGCCGGTTCATTCTTTGAAACCGGCTGTTGTTATATAGTAAAACTCCAATCTATATTATTTAGGAAGGTCGTTGTGTTATCACTTAATTAACACCAATGATGTCGTTTCAGTTTGATTTCCGGCCAGTAGACGGCAGAAATAGGTGCCTTCTGGTAAATGAAAATCATCAATACTACGAGTATGCACACCGGCTTCTTGTGTCCCGTTTGCTATCTTCATGACCTCCTGACCGTACAAGTTATAAATACCCAGTTCAACATGGGTTTTCTCATGAAGTTCATATTGTATTGTAACCTTATTTTTAAAAGGATTGGGGTAAGACTTTAAGTAAAATAAATCAGATTGGTTATGATTCACGATATTATCATAAAAAGGCTCAATCCTTCCATAATAAACATCTTGCTCACCATTCAATGTGTTTGCCCATGCAAGATGTGCATATTTGTTAGTAGAAACCATATCGAAATAATCCCCCATTTTTTCCTGATTTGGCCAGCCAATATGTGAGTTGAATATTGGTGAAAGTATGCTGTTTTCCGACCAGGTTTCTCCTTGATCCACAGAGTACGAATAATATAGAGCTGAATATTTTACTTCCGCCGGTGCTCCCCGGGTGTCAAGCCATACCACATCTATTCTTCCGTTTGGAGCTACCGACATTGTACCAAACCATTGGAATTCATCTTCTGTAGGATCCGTGTTAATCCGTTGCGGATCACTCCAGCTCAGGCCTCCATCCGTACTTTTAGCAAACATAACATCTCCACGATCTTCATTTGAATAGCGCCATACTGAGGAAAGAACATAAATATTCCCACTTCCCGGACCATCTGATATGTCTACATCCACCCAAACCTGACCGACTAAACCTACTGGGTTTACATCACATTCTGCATAAGGAGAGCCATCCAGGTCTACTTCAGAAACAAAATCCCAGTTAACATCCAGATCACCATGAGCGGCGCTTGTTGATTTTGCAACAATGATTTGTCCTTCATCTGTTCTTCCTGCCAGATAAAGCTCACTGTCAAAACCAATGGCCAGTGTACCCCAGGCCGGTTCTCCATCTACAAAGGAGCACTCATCATACGAATTTCCATAGTCGGTTGATCGAGTAAATGAGTTAGGACTACAGCTACTAAAATATGTTGTCCAAAAGGAATAGTTATTGCCAGATCCCGGACCATTTGTTTTATCAACCCGCATCCATTGTTTATCTCCCCCGGCGGCATAGGTGCCGTTATCCCATCCTGAACCTCCATCTACACTTTTATATACGTCACAGTAATAAGATCCACCATCTGTTTTTGTAAGACTGTTATAATACATGTTACCCTGGGCATCAGCATCTAGAACCGGATCAGAGCGAAAAACACCGGGATTAATCGGGCCGGGGAAAGTCCATGTTTCTCCTCCGTCGGTAGTATAACCATAACCCGCCTGCCGGAAGTTACTCGCCACATTATCAAATTGTCGCCAGCCGATAACCATTCTGTCAGGGTTGCCAGGATCCACTGCTATTGAGGGTTCATTGGCTGCATCACCAAGCATATTCTCACCTTGTGAGTTTACATTAACCTGAGTTGTGAAAAAGTTGATGTTCCTGAACTTCATTGCAGGAGAGGTTCCTTTACTTTCATCACGTGGTAAATAACTATCATCAGGAACCTCATGATGTTTCATTGATTTCACCTTTTCCGGCAAATCCGTTTGAGCATTCAAAGTTGTTGGTAGGTGAAGCAGTAAGCTACCAAGTAGAACGAAAGCAATTTGTTGTTTGATTTTGTGAAATTCCGAAATTTGGTGTTTCATGGTACTAGTAGTTTAGTTTATTACTGACTGTAAGTAGTTATATATAAGACGAGTGATAGGGAGTTATAGTTGCTATATATGAAGTCCAACGGGAAAGTCATGCTATGCAACGGGAAATTGGAAGAAACTAAAGAGGCATATGATTAAGAAGAATCTCTAATTTGCTTAAAACTTACAGACTTACTTTCTGTATTTATGCTATTTTATGATAATAGTAAATCTGTAAGATTGATGCTAAATCATATTATTTATTAAATTTATAGAATCATAAAGCCTTAAATATGAAAGACCATAAGCTTGCTGCAATTGTATTTACCGATATTGTTGGGTATACGAAACAGATGGGAGAAAATGAGCAGCTTACCCTTGAACTGTTGCAAAAGCAACGTGAAATTATTTTCCCTGTTGTAGAGCAGTATGGCGGAAAGGTAATAAAAGAAATAGGGGATGGGTTGTTGATGATGTTCTATAGCGCTAATGAAGCTGTGCGTTTTTCCATAGACGTTCAAAAGCAACTGGTGGATGAGGAATTAACTATTCGTGCGGGGATACATATCGGGGATGTGATTTTTGAAAATGAAGATGTATTTGGTTCTGCAGTGAATACGGCAGCACGGATTGAACCCCTTGCGCAGCCCAATGGGATATGTATATCGGAGGATGTTAGAAGTCAGATCAGAAATCAGAAAGATATTTTCACAGTCAGCTGTGGAAAAAAGGAACTTAAAGGAGTTGATGAACCCATTGAAATTTTTCAGGTTCTGATTGATGAAAAAGAAATTGAAACTCAGATTCAGGGTATACCATTCTACAAAGACTTATGGCAAAGACGAGTCTTTCAGATTCTGGGGATATATCTGGGGATTTCATTCTTGATAAAGCTGGCTATGGTTTCTGTTGTGTCATCCAATCTGTGGTCTCCCTACTTGGTTGAACTCGCCTGGACGATCTTACTCTCATTGGTGCCCAGTGTTTTGATCCTTTCATATTTTCATGGAAAAAAAGGTGTTTCAAAATGGAGTAAAGTTGAATTGATCGGGATGCCTTTAAATGTTATTGTGGCAACTGTTATCCTGGTATTCATCTTTAAAGGCAAAGATCTGGGGGCCGCAACGGCTTCAATCACACTCGAAAACGAAGAAGGGGAGAAAATTGAACGTACTATTGTTAAACACGAATTTCGTAAAAAGATCGCCCTGTTCTTCTATGATAATATCAGCTCAGACAGTTCCCTTTACTGGATGCAGTATGCTGTTCCGATGACTTTAAACTACGATTTGTCTCAAAATACTTTTATCCAAACAGGAACCGGATTGAGATACTTACGCAAGTTCAGGGAAGCTGGTTTTCAAAAGGGGATTGGTGCATCTTTTGTCCATCTCAAAGATATTGCTACCTATTTTAAAATGAATTACTTCGTTACTGGCACAATCAATTACCGTGATCAGAATTATATACTTACAACAAAAATTTACAATACCGAGAACGCAACCTTGCTATCATCATTCGAAACAAAAGGACCAGATTTCTTCATCTTGATTGATGAAATATCAAAACGATTGGTCAAAGAACTCAAATTACCCACAGCTCAAATTGAACAAGCAAAGGATTTGCCGATCGGTGAAATTTACACAAAATCTACAAAAGCATTAAGGAACTATGTAGTTGGAACCTTGCAACAATTTCTTTATAACGACTGGCACACAGCTGTTCGCCATATTGAAGATGCTATTGAGGAAGATCCCGAATTTACCTTGGCTCACTTTACACTGGCTGATTATTATTTCAAGATCAATAATGTATCAAAGGCAGAGGAGTCTTTAAATAAAACCATGGAAAACCTGATTAAGCTGCCGGAAAGAATGCGCTTTAGTGCCAAATTATTCTGGTATGTCTTAAAACAGGAACCTGATAAAGCAATGGCTGTTCTGAAAATGTGGACCGAATTATACCCGCAGGATATTGAAGCACACGATGAACTCGCAGGTCGGTACACATACAAAAATATGTTTGCTGAAGCAATTAAAGAATATCAGACCATTCTTAGGCTCGATCCTGAGCAAACAAAATACCTGAGGGTTATAGGTGAAGCCTTTCATTATTTGGGGAATCCCGATTCAGCAATCGTTTATTTCAATCGTTATGTTAAAAAGCAACCTGAAGATTACAGAGGGTATAAGATCATTGCTGAACATTATATGTTCCTGGGAGATTTTGATAAAGCAGATGCTTTTCTGGAGAAAGCCATGATTTTGGAACCAATGCGTGTAGATCTGGCCCTTAATAAGGCAAAGATTGATATCCGTAGAGGAGATTTCGAACCACTTGAAAAGGATTATATTAAACTTTTCAAACTATGCACAACCATTCAGGATAGTGGAAAAGTACAGATGGCCCTTTCTGATTATTACGAACTTAGAGGTCAAACCGCCCTTTCCCTTGAATACTATAAAATGTTCCTGAAAGGCCTTGATCAATATATTACTCCCATTCACCGTGTGGTTAATAACTTGTTTCATATCAATAAATATGTGATTGCCGGAAAGGAAAAAGAGGCTGTAAACATCATAAAAGAAGCTGAATCATTTTTTGAACCTCCGGTTGATAAGGTTGTAGCATTCGGATATATGTTTTATTACATTGCTGTGGATAGCGCCATATTGGCGGAACCATATATAGAACCCGGCAGGGAGCTGGCCATCGGTTTTGGTGAAGAAGTCCTGCTGAGTAACATCCATTTCGTAGAAGGACATATCTTCGAGGCAAAAGGACAATTTAAGAATGCTGTGGAAAGCTTTTCCCGCTTCCTAGAGCTTTCTCCCGAAGGCATCAATGTTCATTATGACCTGGCTCGTTGCCTTCGCAAACAAGGAAAACTTAAAAATGCAAAGAAACATATCCAAACAACCCTGACCAACAATCCCTGGAATCCCAAGTACAACTATGAAGCAGCCCTGATTCAGTCCGATCTCGGTAATGATATTCAGGCTCAGGAATTCCTTAAACGGGCTTGTGAAGTGTGGGGAAACTCAGACCAAGGGTATAAGCCGGCATTGGATGCACAGGAATTACTTTCTGAATATACGAAAGAATGATGTGACGAGCATTATTGTTGTCGTTTTGTGTATGTGTTTGGATAGGAGTCCGAAATGTGATGGTTGGATGGTCTGGTAATTCTTTTGTAGTCCCTTTTTCAATCCTTAATAAGTCCTTTTTACACCCTGTTTAAAGGTTTTTTAGGTAGCTTACTTTCTATATTTGCATTGACAATTGTAATCTTAAACAAAAAATTATCTTTGCATTATGAAAGAATCAATTAAGAGTATTCTCATCCTTTCTACACTAATTCTGATAAATTGTTCTTTGAGCTTTGCTCAGGATTTCGAAAGAATTGATCGTCGGAAAATAATAAAACTTAGCAACGAATCCACTCAGGCTGAGATTAAGGTTCGCGTTAGTAAAGAACATGACTTTGTGGCGGTATGGATTAAGGGAATATTCGATGCAGGAGAAACGGAAATTGCTTTAATCAAACCAAATGGTGATGCAACAGGAACGATGACGGCCATCAATGATATCGATATTTCCAAGGGAGATAATACAGATGTTAAAGAAAAAGTAATGGTTCGAATGATACAGAATCTGGAAGATCCACTTCCGGGCGATTGGATAATATACATAACTCCAACAAAATCAACCGGAGAGATTTATATCAATACGACCCATATGAAAAATCCGAAGAAAGACGATTTACGTGAATTTATTGATGAAGAAGAAAGTATCAGCGGCGGATTGTAAAAAAGAGGATTTTTATGAAAATTATCTATATATCGGTGCTTTCAGTAGTGTTTCTGATGGTGATTACCGGGTTGCAGGCTCAGATCTGCGGTAATATCAAACCAGATCCCCTTCAATGGGCACCGGTAGTCTATTTATCAGTTATCCCTGATTTTAAGGAAATCAATACCATATCTTACGACTATATTCTTGAGCGTTCGGAAATAGGGACGGATGGGAGCTTTTGTTTTCAATCAGAATATCTTTCATCAGAGAATCAATTATACCGTATTCATATATCGAAGAAAGGTGATCCGGCTTCTTCATTGATAATAGGAGGAAGGGATCATAACCATTTCTTCCTGTTTGCCTGTAAAGATTCTAAAGTCACAATCGACATAAAATCAGGACAAAAACTGATTGAAAAAGTACATATTAACGGAGGTGTAGCCAATGATGCCCTGGTTCATGTTCATTCTGTAAAAAGTGTTTTAGATACTCTGGACTATTATCGTACTGCTGTAAAACGGGAGTTAATTCAGGATATGATCAAACAAGAACTGAAAAACTTTGCCGATACCAACTCCGTTCCCGTAGCGGCATTATATGCCATAAATCAGTTCGATTATCAGAAAGACTTTAAAAATAATCCCAGGTATTATCGAAGGTTTGTACGTAAATGGAAATCTGAGGATTCTAAATATTTTATTAGTTTTCGAAGTAAATTGCCTGTTGAAGCCTCTTCCTTATGGTGGATTTCTTTAATAATTCTTGTGGCCACAGGTGGAGTAACAGGTGTCTATTTTAAGATGTTCAGAAAGAAAACAGGGAAAATGAATCTGGAACAAACACTCACAATCCAAGAGCGAAAAATCCTCGGGCTATTAAAAGAAGGCAAAACCAATAAGGAAATCGCTGAAGCATGTACTATTAGTATCAGTACCGTTAAATCCCACGTAAACAGCATTTACACCAAACTCAATATAAGCTCACGCAAGGAGGTGGTAGACCTAAAATTAAGCTAAAAACTAAGAACTATAGTTCCCACAGTCGTTTCACTCCTTTAGGATGACAGGTGTTGTCAGAACATGTGGACGGAACAGGCGGCGGAGACATATTTGAATACTATAGATGGGGCTCCGCCGCCTGTTCCTTTCAACTCCTCCAGTGACGATGTCATACTGACGAACGAAGTGAGGAAGTATCCAATCATCAGTCAAAAATCGTCATTCATAATCTTAAAATTACTCAAACAGCCCCTCCAAATCGCTGGCATCAATGTTTTTAATCAGGCTATCTTCAGTTTGAATGAGCTCAGAGGCCACTTCTTTTTTCTTTTGTTGTAGTTGGATGATTTTATCCTCGATGGTGTCTTTACAGATCATGCGGTAGGCAAACACCTTTTTATCCTGACCGATACGGTAACAGCGGTCGATGGCCTGGTTTTCCACAGCCGGGTTCCACCAGGGATCCATTAGGTAGACGTAATCAGCTGCGGTAAGATTCAGACCTGTACCACCTGCTTTAATGCTGATCAGGAAGACACGACAACTTTCATTTGTCTGGAAATTTTCGACGCTTTTCTGACGTTGTTTGATGTTTGTACTTCCATCAAGATATTCATAGGAGATCAATTCTGCCTTCAATTCATTTTCAATCAGGTTAAGCATGGAAACGAATTGTGAGAAAACAATGATCTTGTGATTTGCCGTTTTTGTTTTGATGTGCCGGATGATTTCAGCAATCTTTATGGAATGGTTACCATAGGATTCATCCTTTATTAATTGAGGAGAATCGCAAATCTGACGCAGTTTTGTCAGACCTTCCAGGATGTAGATCTTACTCTTTTCAATTCCGTCTGCATTGATTTTTTTGAGTATATAATCACGGTATTTATTGCGGTAGGCATCGTAAATCTTACGCTGTTCGCTTTCCATGGTACAATAAATCACATCTTCAGTCTTATCCGGAAGTTCTTTAGCAACCTGCTCTTTGGTTCTGCGGATGATAAACGGATTGATGATCTTCTGAAGTTCTTTAGCTACAAGAGGATTCCGATCCTTATCGATGGGATTTGAAAACTGCTTCTTAAAGCCTGCAGCAGTACCTAACAAACCCGGATTTACAAAGCTCACCTGAGCATACAAATCGAAGGTGTTATTTTCGATTGGCGTTCCGGTCATGGTCAGGCGATTGTTTCCTTTCAGCAGACAGGCCGCCTTATACCTTTGCGAGGCAGGATTCTTAATAGCTTGAGATTCATCCAACACGATATAGTCGAACCTGTGTTTTTGGAATAATTTGATATCCCGTGTTAAAATACCATAGCTGGTAATCACCAAATCATAATCTTTGAATTGAAGATGATCCTTTTGTCGACCATTGGAATGGTAAACCAGGTAGGATAGGGTAGGGCAGAATTTTTTGATTTCGTTCTCCCAGTTAAAGATCAAACTGGTGGGGACAACAATTAGGTTATTTCCTGCTCCATTTTCTTTCTTTCGGGCTAGAAAGCTTAAGATCTGTAACGTCTTACCAAGTCCCATATCATCAGCAAGAATACCACCAAAAGAAAATTCATCAAGGAAGTTCAGCCAGTTCAATCCCTGCTTCTGATAATCTCTCAGATCAGCATGTATTGATTCAGGAATTTCAACATCACTAATATTTTCAAATAAGCTAAGCTTTTGCTTTTTCTCAGCGATTTCTTCAAGTAATTCCTGGTTGTCGATGTTTTCGAACAGCTCATCAATGATCGAAAACTTTAGTTTTGAAAACTGAATGGTATGATCACTAATCTTTCCATGAAGAAGAGCTGTCTTAAGTTTATGAAGCCATTCTTCAGGAAGCATTCCCTTGTTTCCATCCGACAGTTCAATGTAGTTTTGATCATTCTTAATGGCTTTTTTCAGATCTTTCAGTGATATGTTTTCGTTGCCAAATGCGCAGGCGATATCCGCTTCAAACCAATCCTGTCCCGATTTGATTTTCATACCAACACTGGCCTTGTAAGGAGAATACTTAAACTTCTTCAGGTTTTTCAGTCCAAGTACCTCTATGTTTTCCTCTTTGATTTTGCTGAAAAAATCAAAAAACCAACCACCTTCAAGCGCCTTGTCCACCGATAAAGCAAAACCTTCCTGGTTGTCTATTTGATCATGCCAATCAGGATGTAGTTGTGAAACAAAATCAATAAATTTTTGCTCTGTTTCTTTATCCCGTTCCAGGAGATGGGTTGCTCCCTGTTGTTCATCCATTACTGTGTTAGCCGACAACACATGCACTTTGTACTTACCGTTGTATTCAATCGCAGGGGTGAAAAACAAATGGCTGTCCGACTCATCAATAAAAAGATGCTTTTTTGCTGATTTGATATTAATACCCGAAAGCTCAAGTGGATTGCTTTCAGGGAAGGTGATGGTATGGCTCTTCGCCAAAGCCGGTAAAAGCCCGGACTTCAAAGCCTCCTTTTGCTGATTGGGAAACTTTATTTTATTGTGGAAAACATCCTTACTGATCAAATTTACATCAGCAACCGATTTCAAAGCATAAATGACTCCCTCGTGTTCCAGTAGGTATTTCAAATCTTTTGCGGCCTCATTCAAAGAGAATTGTATATCGTTATTTGCTGCCTTGACATCCAGCTCTATAAAATCTGAATCGTGATCTATGTTTACCGTTAAAGCTATCGGTTCCCGATGTATCCAAATGTTTTTAAGATTATTTCGTTTAAGTTGTCCATCATCATTTTTTGAAATAAACACCCTGGGGTGCATGGCCAGTAACTTAAAAATCTGGTGAATCAGGTTCAGCCTGTACAAATGTTCGGCCTCCTTGGTTTCGAGACCTCTGAATTTAGAAGATTGTAATTGTTGGCATAAAAGGATCGCCTGGGTTTCATTTTCAGAAATGTCAAAGCCCGCCGAATCTGTTCCATCAAAAAGTTCCAAACCAGAAGTATATTTTCTGTGATCTTTCGATAACTTCCCTGTGATAGGAATGATTTCTATCATGTTATCATAGTGGTTGGAGATTTTAAACCCCAGTCCGTAAATGTTGCTTTTCTTATTATGTAATTGTTTGTAATGACCTGAATTGGCAGAGTTTAGTTGCTCAATCAGATCGTTAAAATAGGGATGTTGCACGGTGCGAAATCCATCCAACTCATTCCTGGGGGTGACAATCAACTGAAGATTGTTATCAAGATAAATATCGAAATTGCTTATCGAATTATACTTCTCCGGAAGATCAAACTGTTTAATGCTTTCATCGGTGATTTTTTCCAAAGCATCCGGTAACAAGTATTGATGAAAATCACGAATCTCTTGTTTGTATATCGAAGTGAGTGTATAAGATTCAAAGGGGCAAACCTCATTGCTGAAATCTCCACAGCTACAGTGGATGTAATACCCATCCTTTTCCCGATAAAGTTTTATCGTATGCTTTTTTGTGTTATAATAAAACTCTCCGATATAATCGAACAAGAGGCCTCCACCTTCCATAAATTCAATCCGGTTTATTTTGGGAATGGGCCATGAACTGTACCTGTGAAGATAGCTTTGAACAAAAGCAGAACCCATATTCTCAAAACCTTCCAGCAACAAAGCCTGATCACGCTTTCGCTTTTTCTTTCTTGTCTTTTTTGCAGTAGAACCAACAGGTGTTTCCTTATCCTGGTTTAGCGCAGTATAGCCTAAGGCGATAATATGCTTGCAATACCCTCCCCAGTCATATGGACACGAACATTCAGCATGAATATCAATAGAATCATAGTTATAGATCGAAGTATGATAGACTCCACCCTTGCCTCTCACCTGAGCCTTCACCATTGAACCATCATCCGAAAGAATACGAACAACACCCTTCTTATATAAGCTTTTGCCTCTACTTAATATCTCACTCGAAACACTAAGGATGATGAAATCGGTAATGAAATCGTTTTTCAAAATTATAGCCATCTTAATTATTGCGCTAAAATAAGAATATTGATGGTGATTTTAAGTGGACTTATCTCTCTAAAATTAGACTCAGCATTACAAACCTTCCAGGTTGAGGCATCAATGAGTTATACCATCCTTTACTTCCGTACCATGCTTTCCCTTCCCAATGTCCAGGTTCTGTTCCTGAGTTAGCTTCCCGTACTCCGGGATGAAAATATTCTGTATCAAAAATATTGGTGATTTTCAATCCCAATCCTAAACCTTTAACAAATAAATTTTTATAGAGTATATTCGCATCTGCGATAAAATAACCTTCAACCTGATCTATCGGGTTGGTATCAACTGTTTTTCTGTTTCCAATATAACGTCCTCTGATATTTACAGAGAGATTGTTATTAAAAACACTAGTTGCTCCGAAATATATTTTGTGGTATGCCAGATCTCCAATTACTCCCATTTCTGTTGCATTACCCTCATCATCAAATTTTTGTTCTTTTTCAAACAGAATTGCAGAATAATACGCCCAAAGTTTTACTTGCTTAGTATATGGAAGGTTTATCAAACCCTGTATGTGATAATCAAAACCTAATAAATTGCGGGTTCCAACATTTTTTGCGCCATCTTTGAAGCCCATTATAATATTGTTGTACTGTATATAGTAGGCGCTTATTAGTGTATGGAAATTTTTAATTGAGTAATCGATACTTACTTCTGAAGTATTGGATCTTTCAGGTTCTAAATCAGGATCACTACCAGAACCTCTCCATGAACCAAACAAATTGCGAGGTTGTGGTTCCTGATATGCCTCACCATAAAGAACCTTTGCACTATAGTTTCCGAAATGTTTTACGAAGCTTGCCCTGAAGGTATTTGCCGTACCGTAAAATGAGTTTAAGTCATTTCTAATTCCTAAGTTCAATAAATTGTTCTTGTTAAAAGTGTATTTACACTGTAGATAAATTGCATTTTCCTGCCATATAATTCTGTTTGGTTTATGAAGAACAGGAACCAGCGGTGGAGCATAGGCATCAGGGGAAGAAGCATCAAGCGAATCAGGGTAGATGCCTGAGGTTACATTTTTTTCATATGCTTTTTGTAAATTTTTATATTCATGCTCCAGCCCCAATGTGAATGCCAATCTTAGTAGAGGTGAGTATGTTATATTGTTTAATGTCGCAATCTCCCAATTCAGTGTTTGTTGTGTTTTGTGGTCAATTAATCTGATACCTTCTCCCGGAGCAACAGGTGTTTGTCCGATCAATAAAGTATCACTACTGGTGTTTTGTGTATTAAATGAATTTACACTTGACTGATTTGTTCCCACTCCTGTATAACGATAAAGAATAATTGACTGAAGGTTTAATTTATCCGTAATATCTTTTGTGTATTTTGCATAGATATCCTCAACAAAGCGAGGCCATGAATTCATTGAAAGTGTTCTGTCGCCGGGATAAACGACCCCTAAACCGCAATCTGTTTTAAGGTACCTTCCTCCAATTTCAATATCTTTTAAGTATATTCTGACATCAAGACCTCTGTTTAGTACAAATGAGGAGAATTTTCCGGGATTAACATTAGGATTGTTAACATAGTCGCCCCACAATTTTTTATTGGCATAATGTTCATCTCTAAGCCAATAAAAGTCATTTCCATCGATGCGGGTATTGATATCTCCAAACTCTACACGGGCATTCACACTAATACGCACATCATTCTTTTTGTAGAAGAATGAGAAGTTATTAATAAAATAGTCATGAATTGATCCGGAAATATTTGCGTTTAGATAGGATCCATCCTCTTTCTTATCATTTTCTGTAATTATATTAATGACTCCCATAAATGCATTTGCGCCATAAACTACTGAAACCGGGCCATAAACGATCTCAACTCTGAGAATGTGGGGTATAGGAATTGAAACCATCGTTACTGTATTTATTCCATAGTATAAATCATTTTGGGGAATCCCGTCAACAAGCACCAAATATGGGTCACCAATTGTATTTCTAAAGCCACGCATATAGTTTTTGTAGTAATGATCACCCCACATTCTGGCCATATCCATTCCGGGCAGGTCATCAAACATTTCGGAGAGTTCAGCATAACCTCGTTGTTCGATATCATTTTTAGTAATAATGATTATTGTCGCGGGAGCATCTGACAGTTTCTCTTCAAATTTGGAAGCAGTAGAAATTTTAATACTTCTTAATTCTTTAAGAGAAAGCACTGGTTGATAATCAGTAGAAATAGTATCCATTACTTGAGAATGCACAGAAGTACAGGTGAATAGAAAAATGAAAAATAGAATTACGGATCCTGAAATTTGAATTTTTTGTCTCACTTTCTTCATTTTTAATCGAGTATTAAAAAAACACCCTGATAAAGATTAATAATTCGAAACAATGATCAGATAATGCCCAGAAAGCTTGCCGTTAACTTTTTATTATTAATCTACTTTAGTATGATTATTATTACTTCTGTAATTAAAAACAGGGTGGCTAGCCTCAAATCAAAGCTTCCAAATAATGATATCCAAGTTAATGATAATACACTTCAATATCAACTACTTCGCCATGAAGTATTAATTATGTTTCTACCTTCTCAATATAATCCCATACCATAAGCCCTATGCATAGTCCCCGAAACCTTTATATCAGAATGAAAATTAATAGAAATTACTTTGGACTTAGCCTTTATACCTGGAACCAGATCCATCCTTCCTCGGGATAATAATGTATATTTGAGTAGTTAAGCTGATTTTGTTTGAAGATGATCAACAATAAAAGAGTGATGAATTTGTGAAATTTTCGGTGACTACTATGATTTATTTATTAACCGGAAAATAGATTCGTTAAATCTAACATCAATTGAAAGGATTTCTTCTAACTTTTATGACCAGTAAACTTAACAATCATACATTATGATAACGAACTTTAGTAAACATGTTCTTTTCTTTATGTTTTTATATCTCCCATTCATGCTATTCTCTCAAAGCAGCCTAAAACAAAGAGAAAACAAATTTTACACTGATATAGAAAACCTGCGTCTGAATCCGGCTGAATTGGTTTTGAAACTAAAAAGTAACAGGTACAATAGGGACTCATTATTGAAGTATTATGATCATATCCTTTCAGACTACCAAATGAAGAAAGATATACTCAATAATGAGCAAAATATCCTCTGGCTTCATGAAATTGGTTCATTACAAATAGAATTTGGGTATTCTGATTTATCAATTGAATCATTGATGAAAGCCATTAAACTAACAGATAAGGTAGATTATGTTGATGCATATATTCAATTGAATTACAATTTGGGGCGTGCATATCGTCATATAGGAATGAGAAAGAAATCGAATGACATTCTACTTAATGTGTTGAACTCATCAACAATACAAATGGACTCACTTACGCGAATAGACTACCTTGAAAAAGTAGCTGAAAATTATGAAACTACGGGAGAACTTCAATTAGCAATGGAGACATCGCTGGAAATCTACCATTTTCATAGTCGGAGAAATGACTATGCAAGAGCATCCTATTCTTTAATTCAAATAGGACGGATTTCTCGTTTCATAGAGGCAGATACTTCTTATCTTGAGTATTTTCATCAGGCCAATGAGTTGGCTCTTAAATCGAACAACGAATTTCGTATAGAAAACAATTTGGTAAATACCGGGATGGCTTATTGTTCAGAAGGATATCCTGAGGTAGGAATAAAATATTTAGTCAAAGCAGAAAAATATAAAATTAGCCAGGAAAACGCATATACAATTACGGCTCTAGCTAATGCTTATTTAAATCTGGATAGCCTAACTAAGGCCTGCAGTTACGCTAGAAAGGGAATCGTCTTATCCAGAAAATTTGACATTAAAGATTACCTGGCAAATTTTAACACATCTCTGGCTCGTTGCTATGTGAAAATGAAGCAGTATGACTCAGCCAGAATCTATTTTTTAGAAGCAGTAAGCTTACACCGGATTTTAAATAACCACAATATTCCATCAGGTATATATAAGGATTTGTCTGATGTTTTTATTTTGCTTGAAGATTATCCCACGGCTATTTTATACCTCGACTCTTCCTACAATGAATATGCTAAGTTTGTTACAGAAAAAAACGAAGATAAACTGGCTGAATTAAGAGTTGAGTCGGATTATTATATTCACAGAAATCAAATAGCTGAATTAGTTTTTACTAACAAGGTAGAAAAAGAGAGAAACAGGAAGCTATTTGTAATCATTACCGGAGTTATTATTATCCTGATTCTTACGTTATATTTTACAATGATTTTCAGAAAGCGTTTAAAGCAACTCAGAGAATCATATGTTAGTATTGTAAAGAAAAACATAGAATTGGATAAGGTGAATGGAGAGTTACATGAATGTAAAATAACACAAAAAAAGAAAATCAGACTGGAAAATATTAAACATGAGGATATAATCATCAAAAAGTTAAGTTTGCTTTTACAAAAGGATGAAGTTTTTACGAATCCCGAGTTATCATTAAAATCATTAGCGGATACGCTGGGAACAAATACCTCATATTTATCAGCAATAATAAACTCTCATTTTAAGTGCAACTTACCAAGTCTGATCAATCAACATCGAATTGATAAAGCACGAAAGATCCTGGTTTCTGACGAATACAAACATTATAGCATGGAGGGTATTGCAATAGAAGTGGGATTTAAATCGCGTTCAGTTTTTTATCAGGCATTTAAAACAGTAACAGGATTAAACCCCAGTCTTTATGTCGAAAACTACAAACTTGCTGTTTCTGAATGAGGTTCAATCCTGGCTGTTAAATAGATCATTTACTAAACGATATATTTGTTTACCTGCAGTTAGCCGGTACCTGAAACACTATGATAACCTTGTCATTTCCAAAATCATTTTTTTCGGCTTTAATATACATTTCAAAAACCCAGCCTGCCTGTCCATAATTATTCAAATTCCAGAATAAGGGCTTATATGCCTGTCGCATTTGTCTTTCCTTTTCAGGTTTGCCAACAACACGTATATATTGAGGCAAATTAGCATAAGGATCATTCATAATAGCTATTTGAAATGAAAAGGCATCGTTTTTACCAATCCTTTGTTTTAGTATTATTGGTGATTGTCCGGTTTTACCTTTCAGGATAACAGGTTGCGCACAATATTGCCATCCGGCAGCACCCAATTCCTGCACTCTCTTGTAGTTTTCATGCTTATCCATTGCTGTCAGGATGAGGCTTTTGTATTTATACTTTATGTTGCTGCCTATTATTCTTCTGAACAAGCTTTTATTACCTGCAATGGATATCAATTCCCAACCTTTATCACCATACAAATTATTTAAGTCATGAATATTTGATCCACCGGGAAGAAAGCGTTTGTAGTCACGCATATAAGTATTGGAAAGTTCTTTTCCACGCATGTATTCATAAATTGGGGCCGATTCATCTTTAATTAGGTAGGTCATAAAGAAGGAATTAACAACCACCCACTTCTCTTTGGCCAGTGTATTGAGTTCTTCAATACTCACTTGTTCTACACTTTCCAATAATTTAAAGGGATAATTTGCCTTGCGACCTTCTTCTTTTTCGAAAAAGAAAACTGCAACATTTCCCAGTATAAGCTTATACCCTTGCGAAGCTATATTATTGATCGAGTCTAAATATTCTTTATCACTAAAAGGGAAATAAAGTAAATACTCCTTCTTAGGGCAGTTTGTTTGTGGGGGATTATATTCAGTACTATCCTGAATTTCGATTTGAGGATCAGGGATAATTATCTCATCTTCCGGTTTATTATCAGGTTGTGTTTTTGGATCATTAATTGTGTCATCTTCAGGTTCTTTAATCGGGTTCTCAGATTTATCATCTTTTTCTTTTTTTGATTTAATACATCTTACAGACACAGCCCGGTTATCGAGTAGGTTTCCCCATTTTGCCTGGTGACTATCATGCTGCAGAATCATACCCCATGCTGCATTTGAAGAGGCGAAATACGCTAAAGCCCCTAAATCTTCAAAGAGACCGTTATCATCACCTACACCACCTGGCAAGGCTGTAAAACCACTTTCATTGGTAGCTGGATGGGATTGTTGTTGCCAACTATTTGATTTTGCCTTCTTTAATTTTGCCCCGGCAACTTCCATTCCCCCTAAGGATCTTATTAAAACCTGAAAATCATCCTTTGATGGGATTTGCCAGCCTTCCGGACAAATGCCGCGGGTATTACCCTTAGAAGTATATTGCATCAATTCGTCCCATGTGTATAATCCGCCATAAACCCCGCAATTAGCGGGGTTATTATCGTAGCAATATTTTTCGAGGACACTATTATCTTTCATGGTTTCGGAGTCATTTATCATAAGACCTGCATTCAGATTTTCCTTTAACCAGCATTGCTGACCTATTAAAACAGTATTATATATTTGGCCTTTATAAGTAACTACAGACAGACCCGGGCAGCTTGAATTATCAGTCAAAACGGACACAGGTGGGACATTTGCCGATGTTTTTTTATTTAATTCTCTGATTGTGGCTGCAATGGGATAGATATACTTCTTTTTAGTTCCTTTTGATGTTGGCAACAGGTTGTTTACCCAGCCTTCTTTCGATAAATACTGCTTCTCAACAAATTTGATTTCAATATCCCCATTTTTATATGTTACCTGATATTTAGCTCTGTTCTCAATCACCAAACTGGTATACCGATAATATCCCGATTTAGCCGTTTGGGTTTGTTTATTGAAATCACCCAGTTTTCTGTTATGAATCTTAAAACTTTGGTAAACAATATTCCAGACCTGTGATTCGGGAATATCTTTAATAATTGCAAGATTCTCTTTTTGGGCATGAGATACAAGAAATAGGGTGACCATAATAGCCGTGAATATTGATCTGATAATCTGTACCTTCATTGTTTTATATTTAAAGAATGATCGATTAGGAATTCTAATATTATAAAACGGATTACTTCATTTATTAAAGTAATCCGCTTAAATCGAAGATGTTTATTTAGTATTATAAGGAACCGCTACGTCATAGATTGTTACGATACAGCGTTCATTATTTACCCGATGTGCTAAATTGAATTTTGGAATTCTGGAAATATCAGCAGTAGATGTATAAAGAAAAGCACCACTTGCAGAATCGCCGGCATTTAAATGAGGTGAAAATCTGGCACCACCAATTTTGCCATCAGCTTTGTAGTTTTTCAATTGTGCTTGAACACCCAAGAAAATTTCCTTTTCACCCCAAAGATTTACTTCCATAGTTACAGGATAACTATTCGTATTGGTTAGAGTAACGAAAAGCATGAGTTCCTTATTTGGAGAATCTGTATGCTGAGATATAGAATCCAATCTCCACTCAACTCCATTTACTTTTGTGATCGATTTGAAAGTCGGAAATAATATGGAATTTTCAACAGCATTGGCTGTCATATCAACAGAAGCATTTATTTCAGCTATTTTATCAGCAAGCTTCTGTAAATATTTTTTCTTATTCTTTTTGGAGAGTTTACCAATAGCAGGATCCCATGTATCCTTCGTTTTAAATGATCGCTGTATCATGGAAATAGTCACATCCTGACCGGAAAGCTCAACCTGTATCAAGCCTCGGTTTTGTATCGTTAATACATTCCATTCGATCCAGTTTGTAAGGATGGTGTTTTCCTCTGGCATAAATTTGCCAACCTTGTAACCGTTTTCATAAAAGGCTTTCTCAATGATTTGCCATTGTTTTCCATCAGCAAGTCCGTTTACAGTGACAGATTGCTGAGAAAAAGTTTGGAAACCAAAGCCTAGATACACTATAAATATTATGAATATTGTTCTCATTATTTCTGGATTTTAATTATTTATTTGGGTTTTTATAATCCTTCGGAACAAAAACCAATTTTTCGAAAGTCGCTAAATCGGCTGGTCCATCAAGGGATCCATATATCTCAACTTCCATATTGGCTTTAAATGGTTTTTTCCCGGAATTCATAAATACACCGTTTTTGCGAGTTAATGATTTACCTTCTTTATCTACAGCAATAACATATGCAAAAAAGTTTTTCTTAAATCCGGGTGGATTACCGTAATCATTCAGAATATCTTCCAAAATGGTGACTTTTGCTCGATAGTTTATACGTGAAAAAGATGCATCTTCTACCCATACCTTGTTAACGGTAAATTGATAATCAGCTTTTTGTTCAAATGGAACATTGTTAATTGGATTGTTTGTCAACCATTCATTAATGGTTGTTTCAGCCTCTTTTTTAAGTTCTTTTCTCTCTTCGTCAAGTTTTGTAGCCTTCTCAATATCTGTACTCTCCTTAATTTCTTTTTTAAGAGCATCAATTTTTTCTGAATAGTTTTTGGCCATACCTGGCAAACTACTGAGATGTTCATTAGAACCTACACTACCACCACCACAACTTGTTATTAATATGGCGGCAAAAACTCCGGTTATAAATAAGCGAAGCGTTGTAAATACATTTTTCATAATTCAGGTTTTTAGAGTTTTGTATTAATTAATATTCTTGATTTTTGCGCAAAACCAATGGTCTGAAATATTTGTTAAAAGTATTGCTGTGATGCACAATGAAACAAGTTTTGTATGTTCGTATTTATAAATCAATACTTTAATTATGGTTGGTGGAAGTGTTGCGAAAAGTATGAATATGAGGTGTGTATGTGAATGTTTGTGCCAATATCACTGAAGTTGGAAAACCTGTTTGATTAATCGGGTAATGTGATGTAGTATTCCGGATTTGGAGAGGTGTTTTAGTGTTATTTCCGGCTAAAACTATGATAAGTATAAAAAAGCGATAACATCTGCCAGCACTTCCTTTATACTTTAAACTTTTTACATTAGCCCTATCTTACATCCTTAATCTTGCTTCTTCCATCCTAAAACCCGATCCCTCCTGCGTCGGGATAAGTTAGACAATACAGAAATTAATATACGCTGTGTATTAATATGTTTAAAGAGGGGGGGGGCTACAAGCGCTTCGTGAATTTTTGACTTTTTTTTTGCGTAGAAATGGACCATAAACAACGCGAGTGTGAATTCACTGGTCAGCTCACCTGATAATGGACCTGAAACTTTAGACCAAAGAAATTTTAATATGACCATCATGCCGGAATCAATCATATAAAATTGGAATCAGACATTCTTAGATAATAGTTTCCGTTGGAGCTTAATTATTGGCTATTCCGGTTCTAATGATGCCACCAATTCCGGAAAGTTAGTGCCAGTGATTCCGGTTCAAACAGTGCCACCGTTTCGGTTCTAATTGTGCCAGTATTTCGGTTCTAACCGTGCCACTATAAAAGATCAGGTAACTTGCCTATCTCACATTATTCAAAAGAGATATGGCGAAAAAACTTGATCCGATGGATTTAAAACAAATTATCACATTACACCTTGATGGTTTAAGTAATCGTAAAATTGCAAGTATGCTCGGTATTAGCCGTAACACAGTTAATAGCTATCTGCAACTGTTTACGGCAAGTAAATTGAGCTTACACGAGTTGCTTGTACAAGACGAAGCCTCTTTGAAAGAACTTTTCCCATGCAAGACCACCATCAGTAACGACCGTTTTGAGACACTGATTAAATACTTTGAAAAGGTCAACCTAGCCAGGAAACACCCCGGTTTTACGTTCTTATACCACTATCAGGAATATAAGTCAAGTGTTGATAATCCTTATAGCTACACGCAGTTTATGGAGCATTACAACAAGAAATACTCCAAGGAAAAAGGTTCCATGAAACTCGAGCATAAGGCAGGCAATGAAATGATGATTGATTTTGCAGGCAAGCATCTTCATATTACCGATAAAGAAACCGGTGAGCTGATCCCTGTGGAAGTTTTTGCAGCCATTCTCCCGTGCAGTCAATACACCTATATTGAAGCCTGTATGAGTCAGAAACGTGAGGATCTTATTGGCTGTATAGGCAATGCTCTTTCCTTTATTGGAGGTGTCCCCAAGGCTATTGTATCGGATAATCTAAAATCAGCGGTAAGCCGTTCTTCGAAGTATGAGCCCCAGATTAATCGATCCTTAAAAGACTTCGCTCGTCATTATGGCTGTGTTGTCAATCCCACCCGGACTTACTCCCCACAAGATAAGGCCTTGGTTGAAAACGCAGTAAACCTGGCGTATCAGCGCATCTATTACCCCTTGAGAGACATGACATTCTTCTCACTTGCCGAATTGAACAAAGAAATTAAACGCTTACTTGAAGCGTATAATGATCTGCTTTTTCAACGGAAAGAAGGCTCACGCCGTGAGCTTTTTCAATCCATTGAGCGAAGATACCTCAAAGCCTTACCCTGTGAACCTTATGAAATGAAGGATTACCGAAGGGCTAAAGTTCAGAAGATGGGTTACGTTTACTTTTCACCGGACAAAAACTACTACAGCGTACCGTACCGCTTTATTAGCAAACAAACACAAATACACTATACACGCAATTGGGTTGAAGTGTATTACAACAATGAACGTATAGCCGTTCATAAACGCATCGCATCAAAAGGAGTGTACACAACCATCAAGGAACACCTGTGTAGTACCCATCAAGCCTACAAAGACTGGAGTCCTGAATACTTCAAGTCTTTAGCTAAGAAACATGGAGAATCGGTCATGATGTTTGTCCAGACTTTGATCCATCAAGGTGATTATCCTGAAACAGCCTACAAAAGGGCGATGGGAGTTATACAACTTCACCGCGAATACGGTTCCGAACGCTTAAACAATGCTTGTCAAAGAGCGCTTTATGGACAAGCTCTCAGGTATCGTAATGTGAAGAATATATTAGAGAATAATCTGGACAAAGAACAGCTATGCCTTGATGATCTTAAGGAGTATAAATCACATATACCCAAACATAAAAACACCCGTGGAGCAGCGGCATATCAATAAAAACAAATATCATGAACAAAAATCAAACAATCGAAAAACTGAAAAGCATGCGCCTAAATGCCATGGCCAGTCAGTATCAGCACCACTTGCAAAACAACCTTTACAATGACATCACACCAGATGAGTACTTAACCATTTTGGTTGAGCATGAGTGGGAAGAAAGGCAAAACAATAAAGTCCAACGTCTGATCAAACAAGCCGGCTTTCGGCAAAAGGCATCCATTGCGGACGTGGACTTTACAACAGCCCGAAATCTTGAGAAAAACATGTTCAACAGGTTGTCGTCATTAGACTTTATCGCTAAAAATGAAAACCTGATCCTGACCGGAGCTTCAGGGCTTGGGAAAAGTTACCTGGCTCAGGCCTTAGGGTATCAGGCATGCTTGAATGGTTTTAAGGTTCTGTATTATCTTACCGCCCGCTTATTCAATAGACTAAAGCTTGCTAAAGTGGATGGAACCTACCATAAAGAATTGGCCAAATTGCAGAAAGTCGACCTGCTCATCCTTGACGACTTTGGCTTGCAGGCCTTTGATAACCATGCCCGCGAAGCACTTATGGACATAATAGAAGACCGGTTTAATACGAAATCAACCATTGTGTCCTCACAAATCCCTGTATCTGCATGGTATGATATCATTGGGGAAGGTACGATTGCTGATGCCATCTTAGATAGGCTAGTGAACTCTTCTCATCGAATAGATCTGAAGGGGGAATCCTTGAGGAAGGCAATTTTGAAAAACGAATAATCACATATTTTTATTAACATTGTATGATCTTTTTTAGTGGCACCCATCCACCGAAATCAGTGGCACTGATAGACCGAAATAGCCAATTATATGCATTTAGATATAAAACACGCAGAAAACATGAAATTATATGGAAAAAGATATAAATTAGTGATGAGCTTCCTCTGAATTGATCTTCTTGCAAAGAATAGTGCAGTATATCGCACTATCCACTACAAACAGAAAGAATTATAGGTGAAATACAATGATTAGTGCGGTTTAATGCACTTTTCGTTGTAATTAAATTTTTATGCTATTTTCCTAAATGAAAGCACGCAAAGAAACTATTGGCAATCTTATCAAGGACGATTGAAACAATTGATGAAATAAGCATAATTAATATATGGGGCCTCCACCCTTCCAATAATCCGCATTCTGTTCATAAAATCTATGATTACTCTTGTAAGCTGTTCCTCGTTTATCTGTTTATTGAGGATCGTTTGCAAGCTTCATCACCTCCTGTCTATTGGGAAGCTCAGGTTGGGTGTGGCGAAAGTGGATTTTACACATAATCCTTTCTGAGAGTTTATTCGTTATTGATTCTGTTGATATGCTCAATTGACTTTTCAAATGTTTCTATTTCCCAACTTGCCTCTGCTTTCTGATAAAAGAGGGATTTGTATTCATTGAATTCATCAGGGTAACCAAGGGCCAGTTTGCAATTAGCCATCGTAGCATAAACCCATTTGATATCATTTCTTTGTTCATAATTCTCTTCACCTAGAATTGTTTCTATTATCTTGATTATTGATTTTCTTGTTTTTTTAGCTTCTATTGTGAAGTATATTTTCTCATCCTCATCATTTTCTATTTCAGCTTTATAATCCAAACATAAAGCATAGTTTTCACCGGTATAATAGTCTGAAACGACTTTATAACCTCTACCATAATAATCAATTGCATGATTCAGATATCCAATTTCCTTATCTAAAAGCCATAATCGCTTATATATTGCTCCAGTAATTCCCAAAGTCTCCGGGTCGTTTGTAGGATTGTCTTCAGGATTTAATGGTGTTATTATACCTAATGCTTTTGTCAAAGCTATTCGTTCAGAAGGATGCTTACTTTTGTAGGTACAAAGAGCTAGTTGTTGTATGAAATAAGGTTCACCTTCAACTTTATTATGTGCTTTTTTCCAAAACTTTGTTGCTTTTTCAAATTCATTTGAAAGCATTTCTGCTTTTGCCTGCTCAACCAGAGCAAAGATATGTTTATCTTTTTCAGCCAATTCTTTTATTAGAGATATGTACTCATCCTCATGAAGACTATGAGGATGAAGAGATCTTATGTGATGGAATAATGGACTATCAGTCTCTTTGGATTTTTCAACAGAATGAATTAGCTGAGTAAGTTCTTCCTGACATCTATTGGCCTCCGACACACCTATATCATCTCCCAAATGTGTATAATGAAAGATTTTATTGTGATTCAGGTCAAATGGAATCGGATTCCCATTAACATTCATTATGATAGTGGAATAGGGCTTTGCCGCATGTCTCATTCCTAGTTCATATAACGCATTTGGATTATGCGTTGTTATATCTGCAATTACCAAATCTGCATGAATAAGTAATGCATACATACTTTTATCGATTATTGCTGATTCTGAAACTTCATCCCCCCGGACACATTCATATCCACAGTTTTCTACTGTTGGTTTAATCATGTTAAGATATGTCTTATCCAAATCAAAGGTCTTTTGTGCGGAATAATCGGTCCTTCTTCCATATCCCATTATTACAAAACATATTTTTTTCATAGTCCTACTTTTTTATATTTTTATAAGGGAAATGTTTATTTCATTGTGTAAGTATAACGAACTTCATTAGCTTGGCTGTTTTTTAATACATATTGAACTTCATCAATCATGTGTTCTTTATTTAATCCAAGAAGTAAGCCTTGTTTTATTATATTATCAATATTGACTTGTCTATTATCAATTATGGGAATACTTTGTTTTTTTATTAAATCAAACCATTCTTCATAGACTTTGCAAAGTAATTTAGTTTCATCTGTGATGGCATTAACCATTATCGATGAATTAAAATCTAATCGATCCTTCATGGGAGCAACTAATAGATTTTTATCATTTCCATTCTCTGCAATTTGTATGTTTATTTGTGATAAAGGAGGTTCAGTATGTTCCGTTAATCCAAATTTTGAGTGAGGTAGTATATGTATTTTTATATTATCTTTTTTTATACCGACTGCGTTTTCATTTATGGTAGTTCTAACTCGATCAATTAAATTTTCCAATTTTTTAGTATTTTCAATATATACGATCCAATCATATTTCAATGTTTCGATGTTAATTCTATTATTGAGGCCTTCAAAATAGGATTCATACTTTTTTCTTTTATTATGCATCTCTATATTTGTATACTGTTTCTCATACCCTCGTTCATAAGGTTGCAGGGTCCACTTATCGTCTCTAAAGTACGTAGCCTTTACTTGTGTAGCATTCTTAATACATTTCTGAGCATAATGGTAGTATTCTGAATCGGGAATCATTCTTATTCCTTCTCCTCCATTTTGGATCTTTAGTGAGTGCGTTCTTAGTTTATTTTCTAGAGCGAATAGAAATACTGTAATTGCGAAGGCTAGAATAGATATAACAGTTAAATAATATTTGGTCTCTTTGTTACCTTCAAATATGCCCAATACTAGAGTTAATAAACCTACAATCAAAAGTATTACTTCAAATACTTTATTATTGTTAATAATTTTATTTTTCATGCTGTTTCTTGTTAAATATGACCCAATGAGAAAACCTGTTTTGCTCAACAAATCCCAGAGTCTTGAAGAATTTTATAGCATCCTCCATACAAAGAGTTGAAAATTCATCAATATTATTGTTGGAATTTATTAAATATGAAACGATAGCTTTAGCAAGACCGTAGCCCCGATATTCTGGTTTTATGCCTAATGCCCTCATTTTGCATATTCCCAATTCACAATCAGCTATTATTTTTCCTGCAATTTTGTTTTTGGAATCTACAACTACAAATACATCCATATTTGGTTCTTCAATAGCTTTCTTATAAAATGAGGCATCATGTTTTAACCATTCGGGATATGTCTCTTCTCCAATACCAGTCACAACTGGTATTTCTGATTCTTTCGCTTTTCTGCAATAGAATCCGGAAGGAAGCACATACTTATCAATATTGGATGCTACTAATAATGTTAAGGGGGCTTCCTCCACAAATCCTTTTGATATCAACATTTTGAGAAACCTATTTTGTGGATTAACTGTATAGTACGACGATTCATTACTTAGATTATTTAGTGTTGATGAATCATAGGCATTGGTCAAATCCAAATAGGTATAGTCTTTATTGTTGATAGTTTTACGAGATAGCTTCATCTACTGTTGATTGCAGATCTTCTGAAGATGTTTTATTAATCATCTTAATAAGGATCTTTTCGAATTCATTGAGTGTTGGCTTTTTATCACAAACAGATCTGAATCCCAAATTATCAAAAGCTGTTTCCTTAGGAACATCGGTTGGATTACCACATACCATTCCCACTTTTGTATTCAGAATTTCGAATACTGTGTTGTTGAATGAACCACCCTTGATGTGAACCACCTTTTCATCATCACTATTATTTACCCATTCCCAGGCATTACCACACATATCTTTTACTCCATAGGGACTTTCTCCTGTACTGAGTTTTATATCCTGCAATTTGAATGTAATTTGATCATGTTCATTATCATTCAAAAGACCAAGTTCCAGGGTTCTGTGTTCGATATTGCCATCGGCAGGATTCCATGGATATAGTCTCTCAGGAAACGGATTTTTCTCCTCCTGACTATGGTCAAGATAGACACCTCCTCTGGCCGCCTTTTCCCACTCAATTTGAGATGGTATTCGTCGGCCCAAAATTTCTGCAAGGTCATTTGCCTCATGATAGTTAACCAGGGTAATGGGGGCGTCCTCTTCAACTTTGCCATTCATATGGTTAAGAATAGCAAAGTCATTTGGTAGTTTAGTTCCCAATAAAGAAGCCCATCTGCGGGTAACTGGATATTTATCAATCCAAAATGTGGGTATATGAATTTTCCTTATGTGATTATTCGCAAATGCAGGTATCAAATCAGCAGGAATACCGGATTCATTTTCCTTATACCATTGTTCCGGGTATCCAATATTTACTTCACCACCTGGTATTTCAATAAGGTTCTCAACATATTCAGAATACGTTCTTCTGAGCACTTCTTTAATAGCATGATCAATTCTTTTAAGAAATGTCTGATCATGGTTGTTAATTTTGCTTCGTTCATTAATAAAATGCTTATACATTAGTGGATTTGCATACTTTTCGACTGATTCATCATACAAATCGGAATTTTCTCCGGAGTATAACAATAACCATAAATAATGATTACGGTGATGTGTATTAAGAAAACGTTTTTTATTATCCTTGTGGATGTTGTCAACAGGTGAACCATAAACGGGCATTTCTGTACTCAATTTGTTGATCAGATATTCTGATGCAGAGATTTTCAATCTTTTACAAAGATTTTCAAGTAGGGTGTCTTTACTTATTGAATTATATTCAATGTACTTCAATTCCAGCAATTCCTGATGCACCGGAGATTCATCAATATGAATGACTGTAATGGATTCAATTGATTCTTTTAATCGTGAGATCAGTATGTCTCTTTCAAGTTTAATGAATTCTCGCATATCGTTACTCCATGATGCAGACGATAGGGCGATAATGTATTTACAACTCTTGTAAATCTCGGTCGTAAGTTCATAAAGGTTTCTGCCTAATTCTTCATGCAAACGCTCCTGGTACATATATACCTTTTGACCGAGTTGACTCAGGAATGAGTTGATTTCGTGTGCGATAACTGCATCTTCTGAAGCGTACGATATGGCTACATCAAAAATGGTATCCTGAGTTGTATTATCTACCGTCTCATGATTCGGACTACGTTCAATTATATCTGCCTGAAACTCCATATCCCCTCCAAAATCCAGACTTTCGGCAAAGGTCTTCTGTTTTTCTGGCATTTCTTTGCCTTCAATCTCGTAATCATAAACGGCCAGCGTTTTACATTTTGAACATGAGATATCCCAGTTATTTCCATTTCTGGCATCACAAAGTTGTATAGGGTCCTGACAGCTGTATGATTTATCAAGTAGTTTTGGGTGTTTAATCTTCAGGTCTTTATATACTTCAAATTCTGACGGGATTTTATGGATCTTTGCCTCAAGAGCCTTAGCTATTATTTGCAATGCTTTAGGACTGTTATGAAAATGGAACCCCAACTGAAAACGATCCAGATCTGTTGCAGTACCCTGTTGTATTTTCTTATCCAGACTATCAAAAACATTATCATAATTAATGCCGGTATAAATATCCTGGCCAACCATTCTGGCCAGTACAATTAATACCAAATCCCTCCAGATGGTCCGATGCTGCATGATCAGGGATTTCCAACTGGTGTCGGCATGCCATACCTTAAAATGTCTTAGGCCCACTCCAAAATGATTGGTGAGGCTATCAACTCCGGGTAGTTCGTTTATAAACTCCGCATTTATGGTTGTTCCTTCTACAAATAAGCTGGTATGTTTAATTCCTTTGTTATTACAATTGTTTAAATTCCAGGCACTATCTTTTCCTCCACTGATTAACGAGACGCCTTTATCAGTCCTGGGTAACGACGCTGTTCGTGATGTATTAATAAATCTGGGGATAATTTTGCCAACGGTAGATATTGCATTGAAATGATTTATTAACTCCACAACTTCGTATGGGATATGGTCCGTAGATATTAACTCAACTTCAAACAATGGTGCCTTCTTTAAAACACCGTAGTTATCTTCACATAACACATGAGTATGTTGGCTGCATGCTGAGGCAAATCCGAATAGTCCTGCCAGAAGGCCAAAAATCCGTTGATTATCAGCTTCTAATAAATCATTTGATACTTGATCATCCCATTGTACAAACAATACCCGGTCGTTACGAACTGAGACTCTTAACAATTTGTTATTCATATCAGCTTTATAACAGATATGAAGCTTGCTCCTTATGATATTATCGTTCATTTGAGGTGTTATTTAATAGATTTAATCCTTTTGTTCGGTGTTTTATCATGTTTTTACGGTAATTCTTATACGCATTGATATCTATGTCGATCGTCCTGATCTCCTGTTTAGAATCAAGTTCACAGTAGATGTGGCTCATTGGACTTATATTTTTATCAAGCAACAAACTATCGATATGTTTATTCTCGTGTCCCTTTGGCAGGGGTGTGACAATCATCGAATGTCCTCCTCCGGTGGTGTATGCTCCATCTTCTGAAAAATCAGCATAATTGACCATACACATAGGGATTCCTGTATCCAGCGACTTGACCACCATATGCCATCTCCAGTATTCCAATGAATTTGAAAATGCACTTGCCGGGATAACAATTAAATCTACATCTTTGTGGAATAGATCAAGACTGGCTTCTACTCCCAGGCCTAAATCGCCACATATCAATAGTCCGATTTTTGCATTACCAATTTTAAAGACAACTGTGGAATCACCACCTTGGTATCCATAAGAAGATTCTTCCTGATGCAGGAACATTTTTATATATTCGGTCACGATTTTACCATCCGGGCTTATCACAACGGCCTTATTGTGGAAGGAGTTTTCTCCTGCCCGTTGACTTACTCCAATTACTATATGTGTGTTTAACCGGATTGCTTCTTTTTGAATTTCATCCATTCTGCTGACACACATTTCCGGGAGTACAATTAAGTCTGTTGAATTAGGGCAAATACTATCGAATGCTTCAAGGATATATGTTGTTTGTTTTTTGAAATCCCAACCGGCATGATTAACTTGAGCAAGTGTTATTCTTAAATCATTCATGTTTTTGGCTTTTTCATTGATAATTGTTTTTTCTTCGGTGCTTTTTCTGGTATTGGCAGAACACCCCATAAATAAATATACGATTAATATGAATTTTAATAACTTCATGATTATATGTTTATTAGTATTGATAGTTAAAATTAAATGGATTTGACGGGGGATGCATAGGTGGTAATCCTAATACAGTTCGTATAATCTCGACTACCGCTACGCCTCCGGCTATTGTAGGAGCTGGGACTAATGTCTGCCATGATATTTCATTTCCTTGAAGCATTTCCATAACTTTTGGTGGATAAAAATCACCAACTAGAAGTGGGATTAATTCTTGGCGTCTTTTTTCGAATTCATCGTTTGAGACATCCTCGATGTTTCGTCCTAAAGTTGGCAATTCATAGAGCTTTTCGTATGAAGATGATTGATCACAAAATGTAACCACAGTTCCTCGCAAACCTACTGCACTGGTATGAATCATTGGAATATTATGACTGCGACATGTTCTATCCAATAAAACCTTAAATCTGTAATCATCAGTTGCATCTACAACAATCGTGTAGGTGTTGACTTTTTTCTCAAGTAGTGCTTTATCATGTAATAGTTCTGTTTCTACAGAAATATTTTTATCCACTTGTTCAATTCTATTTTTTGCCGCATCAACTTTATATGTACCAATATCGGATCTGTTATATAATAGTTGTCTGTTAAGATTTGATTCCTCAATAATATCTGGGTCAATTAATGATATATGACCGATACCTAAATATGCCAACTGAAGGGCAATTGGAGAACCACTACCTCCAAGTCCATAAACAGCGATATGTGCTTTGTTCAGCTTGGTACTTCCCAACTTACCTAGCAAGTACTTCTGACGTTCGTGCTTTTGATTTATCATGTGTTTGTAAATTGCTTAATAATTTTTTGAGAAAGTTAATCGTGTCGGTTTTGCGATAACTGCTTTTTTGAATATATCTATTCAGTCTTTGGTCAAAACCGATATCTGATTCAATTTTGTAGTTCGGATTGATTGCAGTTTTGTATATAATTAATCCTGTCTTTATTGCAAAAAGTCGCAGTCCCTCAAGGTTTGATTTTGAAGGATTTTGCAGGACCTTGTAGGTCATTGTTTTCTGTGGTGAAAATGTCCATTCTTTATACTCGATGTATTCATCCTGTATTGATTTGATCAATAGTGATAATTCGTTGACACTACTACTCAATCCCAACTTGATTGTCGCATCATAATCGATTATATCCCTTATGTTTTTACCGAAAATTGTTTTTCCGTTGTTTATCCAGTTTAGAGCATTTACCGCACTGATTTTTTTTATGGATTCCAGATCTTCAATTAATAAGTGGAGTTGACCCGTTGAATGATCCAGGATTTTGAAAGGCCCTCTTCGGGTTTCAATTTCCCAGGGCTTATCTGTAAAATCTTCTAAACATAACTTCGTGTCATGAGCAGCTTCCAGAAGCTGACAATATTTGCTGTTTGTAATTCTGTCAAAAACCAGGTAGATATCAATGTCGTTTGAATTTCTGCTTTCATTGTATATAAATGAACCTACGATTGAAAGATGGATTCCTCCCGTTTCTTTGAATGTATTCAGCAGGGGGAGTAATATATTTTGGATGTTATATGGAGAAAGGTGCATGTGAGGAGTTTTTGTTAAATAGTTAGTAGGTAATAAGCTAGTGTGATATACATCAAAATAAAGCCAATAGGTATATATTTCTCCAGTACAGTAAATGGAAGGTGTTTTTTGATGTTATTACCCGGGTCCAGCCACTTCCACTCCTTATCGTAAGGATTAATAGGGAGGTTTTGTTCAATTTGTACAATGATGGAGTACTTCGCTGTGTTCAACCTTTTATAGGATAAAATCAACATACACCATACCAAATTGAACATCACCACTCCACCTATTGGTAGGCATATTAACCATTGCGGGATGACCATCGGTGCCTTTTCAAATAAAAAGCTAAATGCTGTTAGGATCATTGAGTTTAAAGTTAGAAACAGAATATTGGTACTACTCCTGCGTGCACTGACTCTGTCAGCCATTTCTATGTATAGTTTATATTGCTCAAGGAGATGATTTTGAGAAAGCTCACTATTCGCAGAATACACCTGATTTCGATTCTGTATATTTAGGGTAGTATCATTCATGGCTATATATAGTTTTTATTTATTATCGCTTTAGTTAACTCTTACCTCAGTACAATCAAGTGTTATTCACTTCAAAATTTTAATAAACCCTCTTGTTGTGCTGGTAGGAATGAATAAATGTTTACCATTGAGATGGATGCTTGTTTTGTGTCCTTAATACTGTTTGTCGTGTATTCTTAGTAATGATTTGTAAAACATTTGAATAATATGATTGAATAATAAAGTGATCTGAAACATGGTGTTGTATAATATTAATGAATAACTTTTGCCTCTCTAATGAATAATATTAAATAGTGATTGCAAATTAGTAAATCTATTAGCATTTTAAAATACTTTTAAAATTTTGTTGATAACTTATTAAATTCTGTTTTTTCTGTGTGTATTGATTTTATTTATAGGGTAGGGGATACTCTTTTTAGGTGGGGTATTGGTGGGTGAGTGATATTTTTAAAATATCTTGTTTTTTGTACGATAATTAGTATATTGGAGTGTCAAATAAAAAGGAGGTCTTTATGTCATATTTCGAACAAAACCAAATTATTACAGCCTATAACTATAGGACTCAGAACAATCAATTTAATAGCTATGGAAATAGTCCATATGCCGATAATAGCTTTCATTCTTCTCACAGGTATCTCGAAACTATTGAACCTATGAAATTAGAGCCAGTTAGATGTACTTTTGATCCGCCAAAATTTCAAAATGATTATTTGAATTCTCCATTGGATCGACTTGATTCGATTTATAAATTTAAATTGCCGGAATTTTAAATCTCGTATTACTAATAAATTAAATCCCTCAATTATATTCATTTAGTGGAGGATGTTTATTAATTGATATTTTGCATAATTCGGAGCATGTTCAATTTTAGGAGGGCTATATCCGCTGGATTGTCGGTGAAAATTTCTTCTTTTCCGTAGCTTTTTGTGAGCAGGATTACAGGGGGCGGATTATCCACCCAGGCTCTTGCTTTGGCTATTTTTGCTGAGATTCACTTACTTTAATTTTACAATATGATAGGGTTCATATTGTAAGGTTAATATAGGTTTCACCCTAATACTATGATCCTATACTCTGTCCCAGCTATGTTTAATCATCTTTCGATATAAACAATAATCAAATCTTGGTTATTAGTTGTTCTTAGTTTGCCTTATAATATTGTATTAACCTAAACATTTGCTCCCATAAATCTTCCTTTTCGATCGTGTTTAATAATACATGTTTAAATATGCCTATATTCTTAATGTAACCTTTATGGATATCCTCCATTTTATCAACTTTATCTTGGGCCTTTTTTTTATCTTTAAGCTTTTTTAATTGCCATTTCAATGTTTGATCAGGTGTTCTGGTAGCATGTAGATACACTCCAATTGCTGAATCGCCAAAGATCTTTTTGAATTGATGAAACTCATCCATGTTTGTTATAAGAATTTGCGGTAATCCTGATGCAAGATTATCCCATATTACGAAACTCTTAAATCCATATTTATTATTGTTAAACTCATATTTTATATCATAGTCTTTATCTATATCTTCATTGGGAATGATTTCTTTCCCATCATCGGGTTGCACATCTCTGTTTGTTCCTTTTTCTACAACTTTAATAGCACGTTTGCCTAATGTATACATTGCATCAATTAGCGTGTGTTTTCCTGATCCAGAGGCCGCAGCAATCAAAAAAATGACAGGACCTTTTGGTTTGTAAAATATCCCATTCTTTTTATGATTGTAATCATATACCAAGTTTTTTATTTGCATATATAATTCATCAATTTTGCCTGATCGATTAAGTATAACATGATCAAAAAGAGATATATTTTCCACGTACTGTCTTTGAATTAAGTATAACCTGTTTCTTCGTATTTTTATCTCTTCTGAAGTTATAATATTGCCATTTACATCTCGATGTTCCTGAACTTTGTCAAATTCCTTATCAGTCATATTTCTAAACACATATATAACTGTAACTAAGGCTCCAAAAAACTTCTTTATTTCATCAATTAATCTCAAATCACTAATAATCAGAAATACATTTCTTCCTTTTTTCAATAACGAAATCACACAACTAGCTCTATAGGCATACATGTGGCCATTCATTGCGTAAACAAAAGTATACTCTTCTTTATTTAGTTCTTCTTCAATAACAGTTTTTACATCATCAGATTTGCTTCTAGATAATCTGGTTGTAAATTTCTTTGGGATTGATGCTCTTAATTCATCGTTATGAGAATTCGTCACCATATTCAATAATAATGACTTACCGAATCCTGATCCCCCACATATTATGTATATCCTTGGATTATCGCTCATTGCTATTAATAAAAACTTGCTTTATATAATCAGAGAATCCTAATAAGACTTCTTTTAAATCATCTACTATATATAGTAAATCATCAGTATAATTTATTATTGCTGTTTGATTTTCTTTTGCATCCTCAATCTCATCAATAAGATCTTGAACTTCAATGAGTCTTCTGTTGCATACAGCTGTACTATTCATCTTGATTAAATCGGCTTCATTATTCAACTCATTTAACGGTGAAACGAATAGATAAATATCACTAATAAATTTTGTTTCCTTAACATCGATTCCATTAACATTATCATGTTCATTTATAATTTCTTTACTTGTAAGTGAATGATCCTTCCAGTCAACAAATACTCGTTTTGAAGTTCTTTTGCTACTGTCTTTTAGGAAGAAATATCCGTAATCAACATCAGAAAGTCGTTTGAATATATTTAATACCTGTTCTTCTTCTCTTTTTGCTTCGTAGAACTCTCCCAGGTTAATGAAATTGTTTGTTTTTTCCATAATGTAGGATGAATATTCAGCATCATGCATGTACATTTCTTCAACTAATTCTCTTACTGCTGTATTTGCTGAAGAGCGGTCTTCGATATCTACATGTCCACCAGCCGATTTATCCCATAAACCTCCATTATCTTTCACTTTATTTGGATTTGTGCTTCTTTTTTGAAGGAGTAATTGCCCGTTTCTATTAAACACAAACAACCATACAGAATACCTTTGTGAATTCGTGTTGTAAAATGATTTCCTAGGAAATATTCCTCTTGGAATATCATCTCTGTCATACATTTCTATCATTTCATCATCAGGCTTTGAGTTATAAAGCCCCCCAGCCTTCTTATCCCTTATATAGTCAATGTAACTCTTGATACAATCTTCTAAATCCTTTTCTTCAATCTTACGATAGTCATCAAATTTAGAAATATTTAAAAGCACATGACTTAAATAGTATTCATCATCTATTACTATTATGTTTGAAGGATACCATAAATTAAGCTGCTTTACTTCGTATTGAGATCTGTCTTCACAAAAATCCTTGTATTCATTGTTCTCTCCGCGGAACATGAATGAGCTCCCAAATCTCTGCATTCTTGTGATTTTATTTTTGAGCTCTTTGAAACTAATTCGGTTACTCTTATTATACCTGGTATCTAAAGCTAGACTCCTGTTGAACAGGACACTTTCACTTTCATGAAATACTGTTATTTTGAAATTATTGTTTTTTCTTATTTTGTCAGCAAACAACAATCTATTCCTAATGAAGAATTCTTCGACTGGTAAAACTCCGACAATTATAATCTCCCTTTTGGCTTCTTTTAGTTTATCTTCTAATAACATGATCTTCTCAATTTATAGTTATTCTTTGTCATCACAATTATTAATTCTCTTATAGTTACCATATCCTTTCTAGCAGGCTAAGGATTCTAATTATCAATTCTATCCATAGGATACGGCCTCAGTGGTAAAATATTCATCAACACAATATTTTCGTAGAAATTCTATTTCACAATCAAATAAATCGTAAATACCTTGATATTCTTCTTTTATTAGGTCGTTTGTTGAAACTTTTACAACGTATGAATGTAGACCAAACTCATTGTGTAGATATGAACCAAAATATATGCAATTATCAGTTTTTAAAATAAAGTGACGAGGAGGTATTCCATTTGCATATGTCTTGATTTTTAGGTAATCGGGTTTCTTTTTTCTAACCTTAACGGGTATCAATTTTTCCAATTCAGCTTTGAATAAATCAAGTAAGACCGCCCCCTCATCAATAACCTCCTGAAGCTTTCCTTGTTCGCGCTCAAAGATTCGGTTTGTCTTTTCAACTGAATTACATGCGATAATATGAATTTTAAAATATCGCGTACATAAACACTTTTTTATATGTTTTAAAACATCCTCATCCAGTAACACATCAGTAATAGACCTTATTCCAATTCCGGCAATGAAAATTCCATTTTCACTGTTTAATATATCTTGTTTCATCAAAGGAAAAGAAGCTTTTCTATTACCCCATGATGGATATATTTCTATTTCTGGGAATGATTGAACAACTTCCCCTTTTATATATGGTGGTATATTTCCTAAACTCTTAGGTCTGGAATTTATAGGTTTTCCATATATTTCTCTTACAAGTTGTTCATATGCGACATGGAACAGTTTCTCATTAGAGAAATCAATATTGAGTTTTGTATCTAAATATGCAGGCAGACATGGCTTCCCATCTCTGTGTTCAAATATAACAGGTATGAATTTATTCTCATCAGCATTTAGATAAAGTTCCTTGGAGATTATTTGTCTTTCAATATCAACACCACTTCCTCGGATACTGTTCGCCTTAACCATATATTCATGGTTACATATTATTAGAATCTTATCTATAGTATCATCTGTCACCATTTTTTCCATAAATGAATATATGTCCATTCCTGGTCTCAAATACCACTCATCAATAATAACATCAATACCACTATCATTCAATCTGTGAGCTAAATCAATAACCGATTTTCTGTTTTCACTAGGAGTCCAACTATAAGATATGAAAACTTTTGGGTGAGTTATTTTACTATCTTTCATAACTTATTTACTATTTTAAGAGGGTTATAATCTACTTCAATGCATTCTCTCTTGAGAAAATCCACCTCTTTATTGAATAAACGATACAGCCCATCATGGTCAGAGGGTACACCATTTTTCCTGCGGAGTTTAATCATATATGAATGCTTACCCTCCCTATTACTTAAATAAGATCCTACATACAACACCTCATCTACTTTCAGAATAAAGTGTCTGGGAACTATTTTGTCTGGATATGATTTAATGGTTAGATGAGGCTTGTCTCTCTTTCGGATTATCTCTGGAGGGATTTTATCATTGAGAGTAGTTTTAAAGTCCGAAATCCATTCACCACTTTTCGTTAAGGTTTTGATTAGATCATCATACTCTTTTTCATGCCTTTTTGCACTCTTCACAGAATCACAAGCAATTATATGAATATTGAAATCTTCTTCATTTTCTGTTAATTTCGCAAAGTGTTCTAAAACTTTTTCATTTAAAAATAAACGCTCAAAAGCAGTCCGTACACCTATTCCAGAAACATAGATTTCCTTCTGAACTTCCAAAACACTTTTTTTCATATCGTCAAAAGCTCTATCTCTCTTACCCCAATACAGTGCAATTTCGTATAGACCTGTGTCAGCTGTCACAAACTCATCTTTGCTTTTATCTTTCCTATAATTTAGATAGGTATAAAATGCTCCTATTCCAGTCAATAATCCTGTTGTCCCTGAAATCATTACAGTTAAAAAGTCAAATTCAAACATTTTCACTAATTTATTATTTTCATTTAGTAATATCACTCACTCATAGTGTTCTTTAACTAATCCTTGTATGTATTCTATGAATTGCTTTATCCATGCAATTCAACAATTTTATAGTAATATTATTTTTATCAATATTGCTCAAATAGGTTGTTTTATTTCATTACAAGAATCACTGCTGTCCCATTAAAATCTAAGACAGTTCTTTGAAATGGTTGAAATTTAGTTAAATACAACGGTTTTATGAGCGAACGGACTTGAATTTTAGCTTTGCTTCAGATTAATCTGGCAGCATATGTTTCAAGACAAGTACGTTTTTGCTCAACTGATCTCGTTTTTAAATCGAAGTAAGTTTAACCGAATTGTAACCAAGTATAATGGTGACAAATATGTAAAACATTTTACCTGTTGGAATCAATTGCTTGCTCTCATGTTCGGTCAATTGTCCAATCGTGAAAGCTTGAGAGATTTGATTGTTGCTCTTGATGCTCATCACTCCAAATGTTATCATTTGGGAATGGGTAAGAACGTATCAAAATCATCTCTGGCAAGAGCAAATCAAAACAGAGACTATCATATCTTTGAGGAGTATGCGTATTACCTTGTAAACGAAGCTCGGAAGAAACGAGTCACTGACATCTTCAAACTTGATGGTAATGTTTATGCTTTTGATTCAACAACAATCGATCTATGTCTTTCGGTCTTTTGGTGGGCGAAGTTTCGCAAGAAAAAAGGCGGAATTAAGGTTCATACATTATACGATGTAGAAGCTCAAATACCTGCATTTTTTCATATCACCGAAGCTTCTGTACATGACTCAAAAGTAATGAAGGAGATTCCTTATGAATCAGGTTCTTTCTACATATTTGACCGAGCATACAACAACTTCAAGATGCTGTATAAGATTCATCAGATAGGAGCTTACTTTGTTTTAAGGGCTAAGAAGAATCTGCAATACAAGTCCATCAAATGGAAACGTAGATTGCCAAAGAATGTACTTTCAGATGCAACTATTGAATTGACCGGATTTTATCCCAGACAATACTATCCTGAAACTCTTCGGTTGATTAGATATTGGGATGAAGATCAAAAACGTGAGTTTGCTTTCTTAACCAATGCGATGCATATTTCTGCACTTCAAGTTTCTGAACTTTACAAAAATCGTTGGCAGGTTGAACTGTTCTTCAAATGGCTTAAACAACATCTGAAAATTAAGAAGTTCTGGGGTAATACTGAAAATGCCGTTCGAATTCAAATCTATACTGCAATATGTACTTATTGCTTAGTAGCAATCGTCCAAAAAGACATGCAACTTGACAGAAGTACATATGAAGTTTTGCAAATATTGAGTATATCATTAACCGATAAAACTCATCTTCGAAACCTCTTTGAGAAAACTAAATTTCAAAATGACAAAGAACGTTTTAG
>PPCM01000058.1_pt1 | contig 208901 bp, 212 predicted proteins | sample 1555541 | NCBI WGS metagenome assembly PPCM01 (sample SAMN05284479, study PRJNA326546) | Marine sediment metagenome, whole genome shotgun sequencing project. | isolation source: marine sediment | place: Germany: Wadden Sea | collected 2012-09-05
GCGCAAAAGAAGTCAGGGTTCGCAGTGTATTTGACATACATAAGAGTCCTGACTTCTTGAAGTAACGTAGAAATTTGGAGTTTTTCGATAGCCTAAGGCAATATTGATCAAATCAATATTGTCTTTCTATTATTCGTACATTTGATCTATTTTATTTTGAAGTTCTTCGTCCGCTAGATATTCGTCTAGTGTGATTGTTTTATCTATTATGCCATTTGGTATAATCTCTATAATTCTTGTTGCAATAGTTTGTATAAATTTATGGTCATGAGATGTAAATAACATAGTCCCTTTATAAGCTATAAAACCATCATTTACTGCTTGTATTGACTCTAAGTCCAGGTGATTAGTAGGTTCATCAATTAATAGTACATTTGCACCTGATAACATTAATTTTGAGAACATACAGCGTACTTTTTCACCACCAGATAGTACATTAGATTTCTTAACTGCCTCTTCACCTGAGAAAAGCATCTTCCCTAAAAACCCTCTTAAAAATATTTCAGATTTTTCTTCTGAATATTGTCTTAACCAATCGACAAGATTTAAATCAATGTTGTCAAAATAGCTTGAATTGTCTTTTGGTAAATAATCTTGTGATGTAGTTATTCCCCATTTGAACGACCCTTCATCAGGTTCAATTTCTCCAATTAGGATTTGTAGCAATGTAGTTCTTGCAACTTCATTTCTACTTAGAACATTTACTTTTTCACCTTTGTATATAACAAAGGATACATTGTCTAATACTTTTACACCATTAATCGTTTTTGATATATTTTCAACTGTTAAAATATCTTTACCAGCTTCTCTATCAGGTGTAAAACCAACAAAAGGGTACCTTCTTGACGATGGTTCTATATCTTCAACTTGTATCTTATCTAATAGCTTTTTTCTTGATGTTGCTTGTTTTGCTTTAGATGCATTTGAGCTAAATCTAGCGATAAAGGCTTGTAACTCTTTTATTTTATCTTCTTTTTTTCTATTTTGGTCTTTCATTAGTCTTAAAGCTAATTGACTTGACTCATACCAGAAATCGTAATTTCCAATAACCATTTTTATTTTGGCAAAATCTATATCAACCATATGTGTACATATCTTGTTTAAGAAATGTCTATCATGAGAGACAACGATTACTGTTTTCTCATAGTTTAGTAAAAATTCTTCTAACCAGTTTATTGCTCTAAAATCTAAATGGTTTGTAGGCTCATCTAACAATAATATATCTGGATTCCCAAACAAAGATTGTGCAAGTAAAACTTTTACTTTTTCAGAACCTTTTAAAGCTGACATAGGATTATAATACACATCTTTTTTTAAGCCTAATCCATTTAATAATATTTCAGCATTCATTTCAGCATCCCAACCATCTAGTTCAGCAAATTCTGCTTCTAAGTCAGCTGCTTTTACACCATCTTCTTCTGTAAAATCTTCTTTTGCATATAATGCATCTTTTTCTTGAATAATATCATGTAGTCTTTTATGTCCCATTATAACTGTATCTAAGACTGTATACTCATCAAATTCATAGTGATCTTGCTTTAAAACAGCTAACCTTTCACCAGGTGTTATAGAAACATCGCCATCTGTTGGCTCAATCTCACCTGATAATATTTTCAAAAATGTTGATTTACCTGCTCCGTTTGCACCTATAACACCATAGCAGTTACCTGGTGTAAACTTTAGATTTACGGAATCAAATAATTTTCTACCACCAAATCGTAATCCTAAATTATTAACACTTATCATATATTAAAACCTTCCTTTTCTGTTTATATCAAAATTGCTCGTTATTTTATCAGTTACATAAAAAATTGCACATCAAATGTGCAATTCATAAAAACACGCATCTTATTATACACAATCTATGAAAAAAATAAACCCTATTTTGTAAATCAGTCATCCCTACCATCATAACTAATGGTGTGCATATCAGCTTCACCATTAGAATACTTCCATTTAACACGTTCAATAGGCATTCCTTCAGGTTCATAAGTATTTAAAACAAGCTTTTGATCTTCTATATTACCTATATGTTTAATAATACTTTTTTCTATTAATTGCTTTTTTTCTTCATCCCAATCTAATTCAACTATTTGAACATCATATATATGTCCATATATATCAAACTCTATATATTCTCCGCTAAAATATGCACTTTCGTACTTTATAGTATCCTTCATATAATAACTATCCGGTGCCTCATAATACGCTGTTATAATAACATTTGCTTTTGGTGACACTTCTTCTGCTATTGGGTTACACCCCAACAAAACAACACTTATGCATATACTTAAAAATAATTTCATTAGGGTCCCCTTTCTTTACCTTTTCAATAATACCAAAGGAATGTATATAATAGCAAGAAAAAACGCCAAACTCTATAATCTGTTTGGCGCTAAATATTGAAAAAGTTGATAACTTTTTTAAATCTATTTGTTTGACACAGGTTGTGTCTTTGATGCTTCACATTTTCTTAACAGCAATTCCCAACGTCTATCTATTTCATCTTGTATCTCTTTTATTAAGTGTTCATTGCCCTCTTCAAATAAATGACTAAATCTGGTTTGCCCTCTCATGAAGTCTTCTATTGGTCTTTTCTTCTTTGGCGTATAAGTTAAACGCCATTGATCATTTTCAACTTCATATAGTGGCCAAAAGCATGTATCCACTGCCAGTTGAATGATTTCCATAAGGTTTTCTGGCTTATATCCCCATCCTCTTGGACATGGTGCAAAAACGTTAAGGAAAGTTGGTCCATCTGTATAGATTGCTTTTTCTGCTTTATTATACAATTCCTTAAAATTACCTAGTGGTGCGGTTTGTGCAGCATATGGTATATGGTGCGCTGCCAATATTTCTGTTAAATCTTTTCTATATGTTTGATTTCCTGAAGAAATCTCACCTACTGGTGTTGTTGTCGCATGAGCGTATGTTGGTGTTGCAGAAGATCTCTGAACACCAGTATTCATATATGCTCCATTATCGTAACAAACATATGTGAAATTATGCCCTCTTTCCATTGCACCTGACAATGATTGGAAACCAATATCATATGTTCCACCATCTCCACCAAATGTGATAAATTTATGATCTTCTTTTATTTTTCCACGTCTTTTTAAAGCTTTATGCGCTGCTTCTGCTCCACCTGTTGTTGCACTTGCATTTTCAAATGCACTATGGATAAATGAATCTTTCCACGATGTGTATGGGTATAAGAAACTTGATACTTCTAAACATCCTGTAGCACATGTTACTACTGCTGGATCATCTTCTTCTAAAGCACCCATTATTGCTCTTACAACAATACCTGCACCGCAACCAGCACATAGTCTATGTCCACCTGTAAATCTTTCAGGCTTACTTGCAACTTTTTTAATATTTAATGCCATCTCTTACACCTCCTATTTTCTAACACCCATATAGTGATATACACTATCGATGCCTTCTGTTTTAACTTTTTCTAAATGATTAAAGACATCACCAATGTGATTTACTGTAACATCTCTACCACCAATACCATATATATAACTAATCGTCTTAGGTTTTTCTTTTAAATCATATAGCGCCGCTCTAACTTCATGAAATAATGGACCACCAGCTGTTGAAAAACCTTCTGACTTATCCATTATTGCAATAGCCTTCACATGCTTAAGTGCCTCAGCAATTTCTTCTGCTGGGAAAGGTCTATATACTCTTATTTTAATAAGACCTGCTTTAACACCTTGCGCTCTTAATTCATCTACTTTTTCTTTTGCAGTTCCTGCAGTTGATCCTATAAGAACAATCGCTACTTCTGCATCGTCCATTCTATAAGACTCGAAAAAGTCATATTTTCTGCCTGAAATCTTTTCGTATTCCGCGGCTACATCTTTGATTACTTTTTTTGCATTGTTAATTGCTTCTGTCTGCTGATACTTGTGCTCAAAATAATATGTATGCATATCTAATCCACCATGGGATGATGGCTTTTCAACATCTAATAAACTAGCATCAGAAACAAACTCCCCTACAAAATTATTGATGACCTTATCATCCATTAATTCAATACTTTCAATCGAGTGACTGATAATAAAACCATCTTGGCATACCATTACTGGTAACAATACATCTTTATTTTCTGCAATTTTAGTTGCTTGAATAGTATTGTCATATACCTCTTGGTTATCTTCAGAATAAATCTGTATCCAACCTGAATCTCTAGTGGCCATTGAGTCACTATGATCGTTATGAATACATATAGGGCCTGTTAAAGCTCTATTAACAACATTCATTACGATAGGCAATCTCATTGATGAGGCGATGTAAGTCATCTCTACCATTAGAGCTAGTCCATTTGAAGATGTGGCTGTCATAACTCTTGCACCTGCTGCTGCTGCACCAATACATGCACTCATTGCACTATGCTCACTCTCTACTGTTACCATTTCTGTATCTATTTTTCCATCTGCCACCATTTGAGAAAAATATTCTACAATTTCTGTAGATGGTGTTATTGGATAAGCTGCTACAACATCTGGATTAATTTGCTTCATAGCTGTAGCTGCTGCTTCATTTCCGCTTAATGTAGTTCTCATTGTCATCTGCACTCCCTCTATTCTTCCTTCACAAAATCAAATGCATCGAATGGACATACTTGTACACATACACCACAGCCCTTGCAATGCTTTAAATCAATACCTGTCACTTTTTCACCGTCTACTAATATTGACGAGTCTGGACATACTGGAAAACACAATAAACATTGCTTACATGCTTCCTCAATCCAAATGGGTCTCATTGAACGCCACTCACCTGTATTATATTCTTCTGCGTTCCCTGCTATATTTATAATGCCTGCACGAGATAATTCTTTATAATTCATATCTGGTGTAGGTGTTTTCTTACAATTAATCATTCTTTTACCTCCTTGTATGCTTTACTTAACGCTTCAACATTACCTTTTACCATCTCAGGCTTATGAACAAATTTTCGTGTAAACAAATTGTTCATGGCACTAAAGAAATCATCCTCTTCCATGATTCCAGTTATTTTTACGATACCACCTAGCATAGGTGTATTTGGAAAATACTTTCCTAAGGTCTCCATTGAAATTTTTCTAGCATCTACTGTATATACTTTCCCTGCATAACCTTTTAAAAGTGGTCTAACTTCAGAAGCTGTTTTTTCTGTATTAATAATAATACCACCTGCTTCTTTTAAACCTGCAGTTACATCAATATCTTTTAGAAGTGTTTCATCTACTACTACAACAAAATCCGGCTCATATATATTACTGTGTATACGGATTTTTGTATCACTTATTCGATTGTATGATGTGATAGGTGCACCCATTCTTTCAGGTCCATACTCTGGAAATCCTTGAATTTGTTTACCTATTTCAAATGCTGCCTCAGCTAAAAGCAAAGAAGCAGTTTTTGTACCTTGTCCACCACGGCCATGCCATCTTATTTCTAACATATTTTTACTCAATTCCATCTTCCTCCTATTGCAATAATTCATTTCATATTTATTCACAGATAATTCATTCCTCGTTGCCCTGCTTTACTATTTTCATAATAACTCCGCAAAACCATTTCACAGACATTTCCTAGCCAACCATAGGTTGGGGAAATGGTTGGCAGTAAACTCTACTCGACTAAAGTCGAAGAGTTCTTGCATGAGACCTGTCAACAATCTTCGATTGTGACTAGGGCTTCACGTTTGACCTACTACCAAATCATAGATTTGAGTTAGGGTTACAACTCGCTCTATTAAGGCTTTTCTACTTCTCTCATTACTGGTTTAATCATACCATTTCACAGACATTTCCTAGCCAACCATAGGTTGGGGAAATGGTTGGCAGTAAACTCTACTCGACTAAAGTCGAAGAGTTCTTGCATGAGACCTGTCAACAATCTTCGATTGTGACTAGGGCTTCACGTTTGACCTACTACCAAATCATAGATTTGAGTTAGGTCATAAAAAAAAATCCCTCATCCTTAACACACGAAATATTCGTATACTAAGGACGAGAGATTTGCTCACGTGGTACCACCTTAATTCATTAATTGTTTTCACAATTGATCTCATTGGGTCGTTGATTATATCAATTAACCCTAGTCATATAACGGTGACAAGATAATTACCGGCTTTGCTTACTCAATTTTCAGCTCAGCAGTTCAGAAGTGATTATTATATATCTCATTTTACTGGCTTGCACCATACCCAGCTCGCTTCAAAAATGTTTAATGATATTTTTCTCTTCGTCATTACTTTTATTTTTATATATTAAAAGTATTGTACTATTACACTTATTGCAAGTCAATATATTTTTGCAATTTATTTCTTTATTTTGATAAAGTCATAAAGTTTTTCATTTAAATAATGTGTTTACAATTACAAGACTGGTTGATGCCATAATTACAAATATGACAATACCTAGTAATACACTTGCCATGCCTTTATTCTTTATTTTGCTAAAATCAATTGATAATCCCATTGCAGCCATTGCAAACAAAATCATTAGCTTGCTTAATTGCTTAATGAATAAACTAAATCCAATAGGCATATCTAACATCGAATTAATAACACCTGCTATCAAAAACAATATAATATATAACGGTACACCAACAGTTCTATGATTGCTTCCTTTTTTTCCAAATTGATAACTCAAAACGACAGAAACTGGTGCTATCATTAAAACTCTTGCCATTTTTACTAATGTTCCTATTTCACCAGATTGTGATCCAAGTGAAAAAGCAGCCGCTACAGCGTGCGAAACGCCATGAAGTGAAATCCCAGACCAAATACCATATATTTGAGGGTTTATATCCGTTGTTTGGCTTATAAAGGTATAAATTATAACACCAATGGTCCCTAAAAAACTAACGATACTGACTGCAATAATTGTATCATCTTCTTCTGCACCAATACATGGGGAAAGAGCTACAACAGCAGATGCACCACATATACTTGAACCAACACCAATTAAAATGGCTAGTGGACTATTTATATTTAGCATTTTTCCTAACAGATATGCCATAAATAACGCTACTATAACATAACCTATGACCAATCCAATAATTTTAGGCCCTAGTTCAATGATTAATTGAAAATCTAAGCTAAAACCTAACAGTACAATGCCTACTACAAGGGCATTTTTCATGCAATATTGGATACCTGCCTGAGCTTTATGGTACTTGCTAACTTGAGCACTCAATACCATACCTATAATAATAGCAATCGTTAGTGCTTCAATTACTATTACAGGTAACAGTAACTGCCTTATGCCCATAGATAATAACGATATGCTAGCAACTATTACAAATCCATTTATTAAGGTTTTATTCTTTTTCATTTCTTTTCACTTGGTCTTTTATAATATTTAATGTATTTAGTATTCTATTTAAAGTATATTGTAATGAAATCATTATGACTAAAAAGATCACTATAAGCATTAATAGTAATTGATCATTCATTTTAATAACTCCTTCTAATTCTTTGTAATAAAAAAATAAGAAGCTACGCTTATCACGATAGCTTCTAATTATTTCTTATTGAGACACAACTTCTTGACCGTTGTAGTAGTTACAACTTGGGCAAATTCTATGTGGCATCTTTATCTCGTGACACTGTGGACACTCAACATAGTTTGGTGCCGTCATTTTAATATTTGATGCTCTTCTTTTGTCTCTTCTAGCTTTTGATATTTTACGCTTAGGTACTGCCATACCAACACCTCCTTAATTCTGCTTTAATAATTCTTTTAACTTCAACATTCTTAAATCTATGTCGTCGTTATCACAACCGCAACTGCCGTCGTTTAGATTTGTGCCACATGTAGGACATAATCCATTACAATCTTCTCGACATAGATTAACAGTAGGTTGCTTTAAAATGAATAACCTTTCAATAAAGGCATCTAAGTCAACCTCTTCATCTATAAGTAAGTCGATAAAATCATAATCTGATTCGTCACCAGTTCCAGTAATCAACTCGCCTATTTCGAATTCTACATCCGTAGTAACCTCTTCTAAGCACCTACTACACAACGTTGTGGTTATAGTTTTAAGCCTACCAGAGAACATTATTTCAGACCCTACTCGCATGAAATCGCCAGTTAGGGTGATCGGTTCATTGATAAACAACTTATCTCTTAGATAATTAATTTCTTTAATATCTAAGCTATATTCAACATGTAAATTATCATATCTTTTAGATATAATATCAGATATTTTAAATTTCATTAAAAACTACACCTCTGTGGCTTTCATAGTCAACAGATTTATTATACTCATTGAGATGTCCGTTGTCAAGATGTTTGTATTATAATACATCTACTAATGCAGCAGTATCTTTCGCTATTGTTAATTCTTCATTTGTTGGAATTACCATTACCATTACTTTTGAATCTTCAGAACTGATAATTTGCTCTTTTCCTCTTACATCATTTCTGTAATCATCAATCTTGATACCAAGGTTTTCTAACTCAGAACAAATGCTTTTTCTCATATCTATTGCATTTTCTCCAACACCAGCAGTAAATATAATACCATCAACGCCGTTTAATTCTGCAATGTATGCTCCAATATACTTTTTAACTTTTAATGCAAATATATCTAAAGCTAACTGAGCTCTTTCGTTTCCATCAGCTGCTGCTTTTTCAATATCTCTAAAGTCACTAGAAACACCAGAAATACCTAGTACACCAGACTCTTTGTTTAACATATGATTTAAATCTTTACTATGAATACCTTCTTTTTCCATGATATACATAGCTATTGCAGGATCAATATCTCCTGATCTTGTTCCCATTGTTAAACCTTCAAGTGGTGTGAATCCCATTGTTGTGTCATATGACTCGCCATTTTTAATTGCAGTTACACTTGAACCGTTTCCTAAATGACATGTAATAACTTTTGAATTATTCTTCTTTACACCCATGATTTCATAAGCTCTTTCAGCTACATACTTATGACTCGTTCCATGGAATCCATATCTTCTAATAGAATAATCTTCATACATTCTATATGGTAATGAATATAAGAATGTCTTTTTAGGCATTGTTTGATGGAATGCTGTATCGAATACAGTAACCATTGGTGTGCCTTCCATTAAAGCTTGGCAAGCCTTAATACCTGAAATTGCAGGTGGGTTATGTAATGGTGCTATTTCACAAGCCTTTTCAAGCTCTTCCATAACGAAATCATTTACAACCAATGACTCTGTCATTTTTTCGCCACCGTGTACTATTCTGTGTCCTACTGCACCAATTTCCTTCACGTCTTTAATAACACCTGTCTCTGTGTCTGTTATTGCTGCTAAAACGTGACCAATTGCGTCTTTGTGGTCGTTCATTGCTTCTTCGACTTTGATTTTTGCATCTAAACCGATTTTTTCATGTGTTAGCACAGAACCATCAATACCAATACGCTCAACAAGTCCTACTGCTAATAAGTTTTCGTCAGCCATATCAATTACTTGATACTTTAGAGATGAACTTCCACAATTTAATACTAATACTATCATTGTACGCCTCCCTTTTAATATACTTTTTTATTAGTTATTTATTTAACATTAACATCAACATCTTTTCTAATTATAAATTATTCACTTGTTTTTGCAAGTGTATATTGTATTTTTTTAAAAAAATGTCGCATTGCGAAAGATGTAATTTTAATTACACATTTTCCGTTGTTGTGTAGTATGATAAATATATAAATAATTACGAATGAGGACGATTATATGAATGTTTTAGGGATTATCTCAGAATACAATCCATTTCACAATGGCCATGGCTACCATTTACAAAAATCTATAGAGAAAACAAAGGCAGACTATACTGTATGTATTATGAGTGGCCACTTTTTACAACGGGGCGAACCTGCTTTGTTTGACAAATGGCAACGTGCAGAAATAGCTATCGAAAACGGTATTGATCTAGTTTTGGAACTGCCTACTATATATGCATGTAATAGTGCCGAATACTTTGGACATGGCGCTGTGAAGCTTTTAGACGGCCTAGGTTGTGTAACACACTTGTCCTTTGGTAGCGAATCTGGACAATTGGATGCTTTATCACATATTGCTTCTATTTTAGTACGCGAACCCAAAGAATTTAAAACTTTACTTCATCAATACTTAGACGAAGGTGTTTCTTTTCCTAAAGCCCGCGAAAAAGCATTGATTGATTTTGGTGTCTCAGCAGATGATATGAATCAATCTAATAATATTTTAGGTATTGAATATATAAAGTCCCTTATAAAACTTAATAGTTCAATACAAGCTGTGACTGTAAAACGATTTGGCTCGGATTACAACGATCCAACAATTCATGGAGAGATTTGTAGCGCAACTGCTATTCGAGCAACACTAAATAAAACAAAAGATATGAACACGGTTAAAAATGTTGTGTCTCCTGCTACGTTTCAATTACTAACAGATTATATTTCAAAGAATCACACACCTACCTATTTGGAAGATACACTACCACTTCTTCAATATGAATTGTTATCAAGTGATTCTCATGCTTTATCAAATATATTTTCATTCAGTGAAGGAATCGAGAATCGAATTATTAAAACTGTTAGAGAAAACAAAGATGTCGAAAGCCTAATTAATTCAATTAAAAGCAAACGATATACACAAACAAGAATACAAAGAATGCTTATGCATGTACTTCTTAAAATGGAAAAAGAACCTGTCAATCAAATAATGAATGATGAATCCACTCATTTTTTAAGAATTTTAGGTGCTTCAGAAAATGGCTTTAAACTTATAAGACATCTTAAAAAAAATGAACTTAACAAATACCCATTAATCACAAATATTAATAAAGAAGTATCAGATAATGCACCCATAAATAAAATGCTCAAATATGACATTCGTGCAACAGATACATACAATACAATGAACAAGCGAAATCTATACGCTAATTCAGACTACGTTAAAAGACCAATTGTAAAATAATAATGGTTAATGATTAATTTATGAGCGATTTTTTTAAAAAAACTATTTCAAAAAAAATAATAAAAGCTGAGATTTATATTCTCAGCTTTTATATGTTATATACATTCAATCTATGCAATTTAATATAATTGCTTCATTAATTAATAATTTACCATTAATCATTTATCATTTTCTTTTTATACTTCTTCAATATCCATTATTTCTAGTTGTGATGACTCTGTTACTTCTTCTTCTGCTAGTTCTTCAACTTGTTCTGGTTTATCTGGGTCTCCATTTGGATATAACATTTTTCTTACTTCTGTTCTATTTGCATCAACAGTTTCATGGATGTTATCAAATCCGTGTTGTAGTGTTGCAAACATATTATCTACATATGTTTTATTTAACTTAATCATTTTCTCTTGGAAATCACCTAAAATACCGTCTACATATTCTAGGGAATTCTTTTTCATTGCAGAAGCATTTGTTTCTGCAGTTTTTAGTATTTGCTCTGCTTTCATACGCGCCTTCATAGATAGCTCATCATTTTCAATCATACCTTCTATACGCACTTTTGCTTCTCTTACAAGTTTTTCAGACTGCTCATGTCCCTCTTCTATTAAACGTTGACGTTCTTCTTTAACCCATTGTGCTTGTTCAATTTCATCTGGTAACGCAACTCTTATTTCTTTTATAATATCAAATATCTCCGTTCCATCTACCATTATTTTCCCCGTTAATGGTAATCCAGAACTATTTTCTACAATATCTTCAAGCTCTTCCAACAATTCTAATACTTTCATCTCTAACCTCCACCAAATTATTTTTTATCATGCATATACTGTACTACTTTGTCTGGCACCAAATCTTCAATCTTCCCATTAAAAGCAAATATTTCTTTTACAAGACTTGAGCTAATGTACGAGTATTCGGATTTTGTCATTAAAAATATTGTTTCCATTTCCTTAGACAATTTCATATTCATCTGTGCCATTTGGATTTCATATTCAAAATCTGTTGATGCACGCAAACCACGAACAACAGCATCTACATTATTCTCTTTAACATAGTCCACTAATAAACCAGAAAAAGAGTCTATGGTTATGTTTCCCATCCCTTTTGTTACATCTCTTAATATCTCTTTTCTTTCCTCAATCGTAAAGTATGGATTTTTAGAAGGATTCTCTAGCACTCCAATGATTACGTTGTTAGAAATTTTTAATGCTCTTTCAATTATATCCAAATGTCCATTTGTGATTGGATCAAAAGTTCCCGGATATAGAATTACGTCCATAATTATTCCTCCACTTATTGTTTCCTATATATTGTAATAGTTAAATTGCCATATTTTTTATTCTTAATTATTTCTAAGTCTTCATAGTCAGTTTGAATAATTTCGTCTTTACTATGTTCAGCAACTATAATACCATCTTCATTTAATAGCTCTAACTTCATTATATCACTAATACTCTCATCTATTAACCCTTTATTGTACGGCGGGTCTAAAAAAATAATATCTGCTTTTTCTTTTATTTGATTCAAGGCCACATGATAATCACATTGCATTATTTTGCATTGGTCTTCAAACCCTAAAATGTTTACATTTTCCTGAATAACTTGAATACTTTTCTTACTTTGATCAACCAAGTAAGTCTTCTCTGCACCCCTACTAATTGATTCTAGCCCTAAATTACCAGTTCCAGAAAATAAATCTAAAACGATAGCATCCATAATGTATGGGCTAATCATATTAAACAAGGACTCTTTCACTCTATCTATTGTTGGCCTCACATCATTATCCATTGGTGATATAAGTTTTCTTCCTCTTGCGCTACCTGCTATTATTCTCAATATCTTTACCTCTCATATTCTAACATATATTTGTTAATTATCAATCAATCTGTCTTGCTATTATGTTTTTTTAACCTTATCTTAACATGTCCCTAGTTGCTTATAAGTTTACACTTCCAATATGATTAAACAAATAGCTTACTTGTTTCGCTAATCCCCTATTTTTCTCTTGCTCCAGCAAGGGATCCTCTAACAATATTTCTTTGCTTGCTTGTTGTGCAATCTTAAGAATCTTCATATGACTAAACATATTTGCTATTTTGAATTCTGGTAATCCGTGCTGTCTTAAACCAAAAAAATCACCAGGCCCTCTTATTTCTAAATCTTTTTCTGCAATAATAAAACCATCATTGGTTTCTGTCATTACTTTTGCTCTTTCTTGTGCTATCTTACCTTTACCTTCATTCACTAAAATACAATAGGATTGATGTTCACCTCTACCAACACGCCCTCTTAGCTGATGGAGTTGTGCTAATCCAAATCTTTCAGTATTTTCGATAATCATAACTGATGCATTTGGAACATTGATCCCAACTTCAATAACGATAGTAGATAGTAAAACATCAATCTCTCTATTTTTAAAAGATGTCATCAATTTGTCTTTTTCCTTTTGCTTCATTTTACCGTGTAAATATGCTAATTTGTATTGATTAAATACAATACTTAATTCTTCAAATAATGACTCTACAGATTTTGCCTCAATCACATCAGAGTCTTCAATGAGTGGTGCAACAATAAATCCCTGCCGCCCTTGATTTAATTGCTCTTTTAAAAAATCATGGGCATTACTTCTATTTTTACCTTTTACCATGGAAGTTTTTATTTCTTTACGACCAGCTGGAAGTTCATCTATTACTGATATATCTAAATCGCCATATAATATGAGCGCTAAGGTTCTTGGAATAGGCGTCGCAGTCATAACCATTACGTCAGGTTGAACACCTTTTTCTTGTAAAACACTTCTTTGCTTAACACCAAATCTATGCTGCTCATCGGTAATTACTAGTCCTAATTGTTTAAAAGATACACCTTCCTCTAATAATGCATGGGTTCCTAGGAGTATATCTACTTCACCAGCTTTTACTCGTTCGATCATTTCTTCTTTTTTCTTTTTAGTCATGCTTCCAGACAAAAACCCAATCTTCATATCAAAACTACCAAACAACGACTCTAACGTCTCTAAATGTTGCCGTGCCAAGATTTCCGTAGGCGCCATCATTACGGCTTGGTACGAGGATTTTACAGCCTTATAAATAGCAATTGCGGCAACTGCCGTTTTACCTGAACCTACATCACCTTGTAGTAGCCTATTCATCACAACATCTGTTTCCATATCTAAAATGATTTCATTGACGACCTTCTCTTGCGCATTTGTCAATTTAAAAGGCAAATTGTTTACAAAATCATCTATGGATACTTCTTTAGAATACAATATGCCTTGCTCTTTTGTTTTGGTTTTATTTTTCACCATTGATAAGCCAGTTTGTAATACTAAAAATTCTTCAAATATGAGTCTATATTTTGATTCTTTCATACTTTGCATATGCTTTGGAAAATGAATATTGTTCATTGCATAATTAATATCACAAAGACGTTGCTTATTTATTAAATCATTTGGTAAATACTCTTCAAATGTTTCGTATGACTCAAATGCTTGCTTTATAACTTTCCTTCTATCCTTTTGCGTAATGCCTTTAGTTAAATGATATATTGGAAATATGCCTTTTGCATTTTCATCCTCAATTGCGGCTATCTCAGGGTGAACCATTTGTGCTTTTGAAAAAGTTTTTTTAGGAACACCAAAAAAATAATAGAATTTGCCATCTTCAAGCACCTGTTCAATGTAAGGCGCATTAAAAAACAACAATTCTACTAAACCCGTATTATCTTTGACCATTACTCTGAATGTTTGTTTTCTACTTCTCGCATAACCATTACTGCTTTTTTTGATAACTTGCCCAATAAATGTAGCAGCCTCGTCATTGACTAGGTCAGCAATTTTTTTAATGTTCCCTCGATCTTCATATTCCCTTGGAAACGAATGAAATAAATCATTTAGTGTATATATATCAAGATTTTGAAATAAAGCCTCTTTTTTAGGACCTATTCCCTTTAAATATCTAATTGGTTTCTCTAATAGATTTTCCATGCTTATTCCTCTGACTTACTTCTCTTTACTATTTGCTTATTAATTTTATGAAAACTACGCTTTGATTTCATGCCTTTTATATGCACTGTTATTCTTTCGAATTCCATTCCAAAATATGTAGAAAAATAAGCTTTAATTTCTTCTGCCAATTGTTCTCCTACACGCTTCATACTTGATCCAAATCTAATAACAATATATATGTCTATTTCATATGCTTCATTTTCATCATTGATTTCCATGAAAGAAGACCCTATAGATAATAATTTGTATTTTTGGCCTCTATTTGTTGCTACGTAATCTACACCTTTAATATTTTCGGCCTTTTCCTTTACTATCTTTTCAATTGTTTCTAGTTCAATTTTAATTTCTCCTAATTGAGATGTTTTATCTAATTGCATATTCTGTCCACCTTATATATAATATACTCTCATTATATAATTTTTTTATATAAATGCACAGACAATAATTAACACATTTTATATAAAAAATCATTGTAAAAGTATTTATACCTGTGTTATAATACTAACGTTATAAAAAAAGAGTAAATTTGAACTCATAGATTTCAGTTTACTGTCGTTGACTTCCTAATAGTCAACCTAACAAGGAACTATTCTTGTTATTTCGGCAATATAATTATACTATTGCCTACACAATAATAAAAACAATCGAAATTGATTTTTGAATTAATCGCTTGAGGAGGTGTAATATAAATGTCTAGAAAGTGTGAAGTATGTGGAAAAGGTCAAATATCTGGGAATGCAGTATCCCATTCAAACAAGCACAATAAGAGAAAATGGAACGCAAACGTTCAAAAGATAAGAGTAGTTGAAGGTAGTACTGTTATAAGAAAAACTGTATGCACAAGATGTATCAGATCTAACAAGATAACAAGAGCTATGTAATTATCGCCAATTAGAGTTGAGGAAAACGCCTTAACTCTTTTTTTATGTTTAAAAATAAAATTAAAAAGTTGAAACCATAGTGGTTTCAACTTTTTTTACTATCTATTTATTCATAACTTTTAATAACTAATAAATCACCCGACTTTTTCGTTATAAAACAATGACTCCCTGTCATTACATTACTTACGCCGATTTGATGATCACGATGTATATCATAATTGGTTAATGGGTACTCAAGGCCCTCTAAAGTGACACCCTTCGTCCATTCACTCAAAGAAATCAAAGAGACTGTATCTCCTTTATTCCCTTTCACACCTGTCTTTTCTTCTGCAATTTGCACTTCACTATATTCATCAATTATTTTACCTGCTATACCATTTGATTTTATAAAAAACAAACTACCAATATTAGCAAGTGTATGATCTAGTCTTTTACCAGATGATCCAAATAATCCTATTGTTTTAGGTGCAAGCATAATAGCTTGCTTAATTGCAATGGTTGTATCAGTATCATCTTTACGCATTTCATAAGTTTTAAATGCTACATTTTGCTTTTTATAAAAATCGACTACTTCCTCTTCTATAGAATCCATATCACCAACTATTAGTTGTGGTGTCAGGCCCATTTTATATGTATGGTTAGCACCACCATCGGCACAGATAGTATAGTCGTATCCATCGCTTATTATTCTTTTCATTTTTTCATAATCAAACATTAATCCATTGGAAATTATAGCAATTTTCATATATACCTCTATTTACTTATGGCGTCTTTAAATTTCATTGTCTCTTCATATATGTTCTCAGCGTTGAAAATAGCAGATCCTGCCACAATAATATTGGCACCTGCTTCAATTACTTCATTTACATTTTTCAAGTTAATTCCGCCATCAACTTCTATGTCTACTTTTAGTCCTCTATCATCAATCATGCGCCTTACTTCTTTAATTTTTCTTAAAGCAGAAGGTATAAAACTTTGTCCTCCAAATCCTGGATTGACTGACATAATTAAAACCATGTCTATTTCATCAAGCATATACTCTAAAACTGATAAATCAGTTGCTGGGTTTATTGAAACCCCTGCCTTTAAGCCAAGTTTTTTTATATTTTGTATTGACCTATGCAAATGATTAGTCGCTTCTGCATGGACAGTAATAATTTCAGTATTTTTAAAATTAAACTTTTCAATGTAATCATCTGGATTATCAATCATTAGATGTACATCAAAAGGCACACTGGTTTTTTCATCTAGGGCAGCAATAACTGGTGGTCCCATAGAAATATTAGGCACAAAATGCCCATCCATTATATCTACATGAATATAATCGGCTCCAGCTTTTTCTATTTCTTTTATATCATCAAGCAATGCGCTAAAATCCGCTGCTAAAATTGATGGTGATATTTTGTTCATCTTTTAATACCTCCGTTGACTTTCTATTTCTTCATAAATGGATTTATATGATGCATACCTTTTTTCTGATATATAACCTTCTTTTACTTTTTCTTTAACCATACACTCTGGTTCATTAATATGACAACACCCATTAAACTTGCATTGTCCAATAAAAGTTTCTATTTCAGGAAAATAGTATTGAAGTTCTTCTTTTTCAATTGCTTGTATATCTAAAGATGTAAAGCCAGGCGTATCCAAAACCATTCCGCCTGAAGCTAAATCAATAAGTTCAACATGACGGGTGGTATGTTTACCCCTTTTTGTTTTTTCACTTATATCACCAGTTTGTAAGGACAGACCTGGTTGTATCTCATTCAATAGTGTCGATTTCCCTACGCCTGAAGGACCTGCAAAAACACTTATTTTATCTTTTAGCAAATCTTTTAACTCATCCACACCTTTATTTGTTTTTGCACTGGTATACACGATTTCATATCCAGTGTTTCGATAAATATTTTTTATAACTTCAATATCTTCTTCTTCTGATATATCTATCTTGTTAAAACATATACTTGCATGTATTTCTTCTTTTTCTATCATTACTAAAAATTTGTCTAAAAGGTTCAAGTTTGGATTAGGCTTTCTTAATGCAAATACAATCATAGCCATATCAATATTAGATACTGCAGGTCGAATTAGGCTATTTTGTCTTTCTTCGATTTTTTCTATTACCCCTGCTTCTTTATTGATCACTACTTTGTCACCAACCATAGGGATAATCTTATTTTTTCGAAATATACCTCTAGCTTTACATTCAATTACACCCTCTGATGTCTTTATATAATAAAAACCGCCTATTCCTTTTGTTATTATCCCTTTAGTCATCAATTTCTCCCGTATCAAAATCTACTGTTTTTTCAGCAATTAAGTCCGTATCAAAATAAATCGCTATACGTACTTCACCTTCTCCTCTAATAACTATATTATTACCAGAATCAGTTTTTTTATGAATGCCATAATATAGACTAGACATTTTATCATCAACAATTTTATATATATTTAGTTCGAAAGTGTCTTCTTTTGCTTCATCAAATGGTAAATCTAATGTAACTGCTTTGATTGGATTTTCTTCAATGGCACTTGTGGAAGTACCCTCAGTCGGTGCATTAGGATCAAGTGGAGTTTGACTTACAACCAAATCAACCGTAGAATTTTCTTCGATTTCTTCACCTGCTTCTACACTTTGGCTAATAACGATTTCAGACTCTAATTCATCATTATCAACATGATCAATATTGCCTAGAACGAGTCCAGCTTCTTCAATATCTTCCATAGCAACACTTAGCGGCTTACCTATTACATTTATCATAAGAATCGTTTCTACTTTTACGCCCTCACTTACAACAATATTAATAGCTGTACCTTCACTTACAGTTGTTTTTGCGTCTGGCTCTTGTCTGATTACGCGGCCTGTAGGTAAAGCACTAGCTTCATGACTAATAATACCTTCTTCTAAATTATTCATTGCAATAATTTCACGTGCATCATCAATTTTTTTGTTAATCAATATAGGCACCTCTACCATTTTAGGACCTCGACTAACCACAAATTTCACAACATTACCTTCTTTTACTATTGCGTTTGGTAATGGATTTTGGGAAATTACTCCAAATTCTGCAATATTACTATTGTATATTCTATTCTCGATTTCACCAATGAGACCTAATTGATTAAGTTTTTCAGTGGCTACTTTATAATCTACTTCAGTCAAATCAGGTACTGCAACTTCTTTAACTAACAATACGCCTTTAACAGCTATTACCGCTTGACTTAACATAAACGCTAGTAATATAGCTAATATAACTGCACCTGCTCTAACACCTATGCCTTTTATTAGTCCTTTTGGTTCATTGATTTGATTATCTCTTTTTTCTTTTTTAAAACCTATTTTTTTATTCTCTTTTATAGCTGGCATCATTACGGTCTCTTTATTATTATATGATTTTGTTTTTATTGGGTTTGTTATTATTGTAAAATTAACACTATCTAATGCATCAAACATTTCTTTTGCATTTTGGAAACGATCGCTTTGTACTTTACTCGTCGCCTTCATAATGACTGCTTCTAAATCTTCCGGAAAATTATTTTGAATCTCTGAAGGTGGTGTTATTGGATCATTAATATGCTTCATTGCAACACCAACTGCAGAATCACTTTCAAAAGGTACTTTTCCAGTAACAATCTCGTAAAGTAAAATACCTAACGAATATATATCTGTTTTACCATCTACATATCCACCTCTTGCTTGTTCAGGTGACGTATAGTGAACCGAACCCATAACAACATCATTAGATACAATTGTTTGATTAGATACAGCCTTTGCAATACCAAAATCTGTAACTTTTGCACGACCATCTGTAGTAATCATAATATTATGAGGCTTTATATCTCTATGTATTACATTATTTTTATGCGCATTAGCTAGTGCTGCTGCAACTTGTTTTCCAATTTTAACTGCATTTTTATAGGATACTTTTCCAACTGTTTCAAGTATTTCATTTAAAGACTGTCCATCTACTAATTCCATTACTATATAGTAAATGTCCTTCCCCTCAACGCCAACATCGTAAACACTCACAATATTTGGATGGGATAAACTTGCAGCGGCCTGAGATTCTTTTCCAAAATTCTCAATGAATTTTTTATCTCTTGTAAATTCCGGCTTAAGTACTTTTACAGCAACAAATCTATTCAATAAATGACATTTAGCTTTAAAAACAACAGCCATGCCACCTTCACCAATTTTTTCTATTATTTCATACCGTCCGCCTAAAACACGTTTTTCCATACTATATCTCACCTCGCACTCTAACAGCTAAAACCGTATGATCATCTTGGCCTTCTCTATTCTTAACTCTCTCCATTAATTCCTCACAACTTCCTTGCAAATCATTTCTTGATAAGAAAACATCTACAAGTTCCCTTTCTTCTACTACATTGTACAGTCCGTCTGTACACAGTATTACTATATCGTTTTCTATTAGTTCAATTTCATGTATTTCTTCTTCGACCGATGACATACCAATAGCCTTTGTAATCATATGGCTACCAGGATGATTCTCTGCTTCTGCTTCAGTTATTTCACCTTTTCTAATTAATTCTGCTGGTACAGTATGATCATTTGTTATTTGTCTAATATCATTTTGACGAATCACATAGGCTCTACTATCCCCTAAGTTCGCTATATAGCCTTTACTTTTTTCAATGTAAAACATGACAAAAGTAGTTCCCATACCTTTGTAAGCATCCTTTTCTTTTGCTTTCATTACAATAAAATCGTTAGCATGCTTAATGCTATCTGAAATAAGTGATTTTATTTGTTTTATATCTCCATTACGAGGTACCGGCTTGTCTTGAATGTATTCAATTGCTTTTTCAATAGCACCATTACTAGCAACTTCACCGCTTGATGCGCCCCCTACACCATCTGCAACAATAAAAATATTGTGTTCAGGATTTAAATAAAATGCGTCTTCATTATTGTCTCTGCTATTTCCCTTTTTACTTTTAGCTCCAAAATCCATAGTCTAATCTCCAATTTTTTATTCTATCTTATATATTATATAGAAAAAATAACTTAAATGTCATTGTTTTTTCGTAATTTACATATAAAAAATCCATCTGTCCCATCAATATGTGGATATAAATGTACATACTTCTTAGAATCTGCATATGAAAACGAATTATTATCTTTTAAAAATGCTTCTACAACTTTTTCATTTTCTTCAGATGTCAGCGTACAAGTACTATATAACAATACACCTTTGTCCTTTACATATTTTGATGCATTAAAAAGTATTTGTAGCTGTAGCTTTGAAAGCTCATTTATCTCTTCTTCTTTTCTGTTGTATTTGATTTCAGGTTTTCTACGAATTACACCTAAACCAGAACACGGTGCATCACAAAGAACTCTATCTGCTTTATTGATCATTGTTTCATCAATTTGTGTTGCATCAAAAACAACAGGCTCAATTATATCAATCCCAAGCCTCTTTTGATCTGATTCTAATAGTTTTATTTTATGTTCAAATATATCTCTCGCTATTATTCGACCTTTATTATTCATTTTTTCTGCCATAAACATTGTTTTACCACCTGGCGCAGCACAGACATCAATAATTGTCTCTCCTGGTTGAGGATCTAAAGTGTTTATTGCAATCATTGAGCTCTCATCTTGGATTTGAAATAGCCCTTGGTCATACAAGGGGTTATTGTATATTAATTGACTCCCTAAAACATGCAAAGATTGTTCACAACAATTACCTTTAGTAACCGTAAAGCCTTGCTCTTCCAAACGGCTTTTCAGCTCATCAACCGTTGTTTTTAGCCTGTTAACGCGTATTGTAAGAGGCGGCGTTGCATTGCTTGATTTTAATAATTCCTCTACAAAATCAACATCATATTCTTTTAACCACGTATTAATCATCCATTCCTCTGAAGAGTACACAATAGAAAGGTATTTGACTAGTTCTTTATTTTTATTGGGTAATTTAATCTTATCCATATTACGTTCATAATTTCTCAAAACACCATTTATAAATTTACTGTGTCTTGAAGAAACTTTCCTAGATAATTTTACAGACTCATTTACTGCTGCATATGCTGGAATACTATCAAGATATTTCATTTGATAAACACCCAACCTAAGAATATTAACTAATGCACCGTCCAATTTATTAAACCCTTTTGTAATTAACTGACGCAACACATAGTCAATGTATATTTTATTTTCAATTACACCATATACTAATTCTCTTAATAATCCAGCTTCTTTAATTTCGTATTTTTTGACATATTTATTTATCGTTAAATTAGAATAAGCGCTGTCTAATTCTACTTCATTTAGAATTTCCAGCGCTACTTTTCTTAGATTAACTTGGTTTCCTCGATTCTCATTGCTCATTATTTTTCTCCTCTATATGGAAGCCTAGTCTCTTGAACCTCTTAGGACTATTAACCTTATTAAATTCATTACTGCTACTGCTGCTGATGCAACATATGTTAATGCCGCTGCATTTAACACTTTTTTAGCTGATGGTATTTCAGCTGAATCTACAAGCCCATATTGTTCTATTTGTACAAGCGCTCGTTTACTTGCATCAAATTCAACTGGTAATGTAACTAGTTGAAATAGAACGACTGCAGTAAAAAGTATTATGCCTACATCAATTAACAATGGAAAAGAAAGCAAAAATCCTAAAAATGCTAATGGCCATGCTGCTGTCGAAGCAAAATTAACTAAAGGAAATATATTCCCTCTAATACTTAGTGGTGCGTAGGCTTTCGCATGTTGAATAGCATGCCCTGTTTCGTGAGCCGCAACACTAACCGCTGCTATTGAGTTCCCCGCATATACATCATTTGATAATCTCATTATACGCTTTATTGGATCATAATGGTCTGATAAAGATCCACTCACACGTTCAATAGGTATATTGGTTAATCCATTTTGATCTAACAATGTTCTTGCTACTTCATATCCTGTTTTGCCTCTATTACTTCTTACTTTTAAGTATTTTGCAAATGAACGTTTTACATTACTTTGTGCCCATATTGCTAATATCATCGCTGGTAATACGAAAAGTATACCTGCGCCAAACCCTTGTCCTGGTACCCAAAACATTTAAATCACTCCCCTAAAATTATATTCTTATTAATCTCATTTCCTCTAATATATTCGTCTACTGTAACTGCTTTTTTATTCGGAAATTGTAACCTTTTTACCAATATGTCATTTCCACCAGTAGCTACCATCATTCCATTTTTAGTTACATCTATTATCTTACCTGCTGTTGTGTTCGCATTTGTTTCTAATATTTCTACTTCAAATATTTTTACTTTCTTTTCGCCATACATAGTAAATGCACAAGGAAAAGGGTTCATGCCCCTAACAAGACAGTCTATTTGTTTTTCATTGTTATTCCAATCTATTAATCCTGTATTCTTATCTAACATCTTTGCATATGATGCTAAACTATCATCTTGCTTTTCATATGTAGCAGTACCGTTTTCAATTTTTTCTAAAGACTTAATAACTAAATCTCCACCTATTATAGCTAACTCATCATGTAATTCGCCAACTGTTTTATTTTCAATAGGAGTAGCTTCTTTATCTATCATATCTCCAGTATCAAGACCTACATCCATCTGCATAATCGTAATACCTGTTTCTTCTTCTCCATTTACTATTGACCAATGAATTGGTGCAGCACCTCGGAGTTTTGGTAACAATGAAGCATGGATATTAATGCAACCATATTTAGGCATATCCAATAATTCTTTTGGCAATATCTGTCCATACGCTGCAACAACTATACAATCTGCATCGTATGCCTTTAACTCTAAAAGTGCATCTTCATCTTTTATTCTGTTTGGTTGCAAAACATCTATATTATTATTTAAAGCAACTTCTTTTACAGGTGTATACTGGACTTTTTTTCCTCTTCCCTTTGGTTTATCAGGTTGTGTCACTACTGCTACAATTTCATGTTTGCTTTTTATTAGTGATTCTAATGCAACTACTGCAAAATCTGGTGTTCCCATATATATTATTTTCATTTTACCCTGCCTTATTATTCAATCTTTTGTAAATCAGATGCTTTTTCAGTAAACAAATGACCATTTAGATGGTCTATTTCGTGACAAAATGCACGTGCTAACAAACCTTCTCCTTCATACGTTACTTCTTCATTTTCTCTATTTAGTGCTTTAACTTTCACGTATTCTGGTCTAGCTACAAGTCCTACCATACCCGGAACGCTTAAACAACCTTCTTCATCTACTATCTCGCCTTTTGTCTCAATGATTTCAGGATTTATTAATTCTATAATCCCTTCACCTACATCTATAACAACTACGCGCTTTAAGATTCCTACTTGTGGCGCAGCTAATCCTACACCATTGTTTTCATACATAGTATCCGCCATATCGTCTAGTAATTCTATTATTTTTTGATTAATTGCCTCTACTACTCTTGCTTTTTTTAGTAATACATCGTCACCTTTTTTTACAATATTTCTGATGGCCATTTTTTTCTCCTCCATATCAATGTTTATTTATATAAAACTAAAAGGGTTTATGTCAATGGATAAATAAAGTTGTTGTGGCTTTATAATTTCCATTTCATCTTTTATCATGTTGATCATCCCTCTGTATTTATTGTCTTCATCTTTAAGGACTTTTAACAATATTTGAAATCTATACTGGTTGTTAATTTTCAACCTTGGTGCTGGCATTGGTCCAAGCACGCGATGTGTGTCATTGTTTCCCAAGTATTTTTTGATACTCTCAGTCAGTTTTTCTGCATATAAACGTGCTTTACCTTCATCTTCAGCAGAAACTATCAACTGTATGATATCAGAAAAAGGTGGATATTCCAACTGTTTTCTAATCATTAACTCTTCATCATAAAATGCTTTGTAATTATGTTGTGATGCTGTTGTTATGGCAAAATGCTCAGGAGAATATGTCTGAATAACAACATCACCTTGGGTGTCCCCACGCCCTGATCGTCCTGCTGCTTGAGCAATGAGCTGAAAAGTTCTTTCTCTCGACCTATAATCAGGTAGATTAAGGGTTGCATCCGATGCGATAATACCAACAAGACCAATATTTGGAAAATCTAATCCTTTTGCAACGATCTGGGTTCCTATAAGGATATCTGTCTTTTGGTTCATAAATTGGTCTAATATGTTTGCCATACCGCCCTGTTTTCTTGAAGTATCAAAATCTAATCTATCAACCGTAGCATCAGGAAACATTTTATTAGTATAGGCTTCTAGTTGCTCTGTTCCTGCACCAAAATACTTTATATATTTGCTATCACATTCTGGACATACTGTTGGGACAGATTTGGCTATTCCACAGTAATGACATATTGCCTTTTGTTTACCTTGATGATACGTCATAGAAATATCACATTCTGGACACTTCACTACATATCCACAACTTCTACATGAAATGAAACTTGCGTAGCCTCTTCTATTTAAAAATAGTATTATTTGCTGTTTTTTACTGAGTTTTTCATTTATTTCTTTAACAAGTTCATGACTAAACATAGATTTGTTCCCTAGCTTAAGTTCATCTCTCATGTCAATAATCTTTACTTTCGGCAGAGGATTATTATTATATCTTTTTACTAGCTCTATTTTTTTATTTTCACCTGATTCAGTCTCATAATAACTCCCGATGGTTGGTGTTGCACTACCTAAAACAAGAATTCCATTTGTTGCTCGCGTACGCTCTTTGGCTATTTCTATAGCATTGTACCTAGGGTTGCTATCTGATTTAAATGATGATTCATGCTCTTCATCAACTATTATTGCACCCAGGTTATCTACTGGTGCAAAAACTGAAGAACGTGCCCCAATGACTATACTGGCTTGGTTATTCTTTATGCGTAACCACTCTTCATATCTTTTCTCTTTAGATATACGGCTATGAATTATAGCAACATTTTCAATCCCAAATCTTTCAATAAATCGCTGGGTCAGATGATAAGTCAATGCAATTTCAGGAACCATTACAATAACCCTTTTTTCTTCTTCTAACACTCTTTTAATGACTTGCATGTACAACTCAGTTTTACCGCTACCTGTTACGCCATGTACTAAAAATGTACGATGCTCTTTTTTCTTTATAGCTGGTATCATTTTGTATAAACCATCTAACTGCTCTTCTGTTAAGTCTGGTTCTTTAATAGGTTCAACATTTGTTGCTTTATGATTCAGTCTCGATACCTCTTGTTCCTCAATACTTATAAGTCCATTTTTTTCTAAAGTCCTCATAACAGTTGCATCTGCTTTGAAAACATCTCTCAACAATTTATAAGGAAGTCGCTGTTTTTCAATGAGTGCATTGAGAATATTTATTTGCTTTTTAGCATTTTTTTTAGCATTTATATAAGCATTTGCTTGCTCAATGCTTACTAAAGATATTATCTTTTCGTGTTTCTTCTTTATATCTGTACTTAATACTTCTACGATTTCAATAATATCATCTTTTTCTAATCTATTTATTATGTGTTCCTTATCTTTTCCTATTTTGTTTATTAATTTTTTATAAGGAATTTCTTTTTCCGATTCAATAATCTTCATGATACTAAATACATCTGACTTAGTATCGTAACCTAAAAATGATGATTTATACTTCACAAGCTTTGTGGCCTTAATGGAAGCACCTGTTGGTATAAAACACAACAAAGCATCTATATACTTACATAGATACTTTTCTTTCATCCATTTTATGACACAAATATCATTTTCGGTTAAGCCAATATCATCTGGAGCAATAGCCTTTATCGACTTAATCTTTTCTTCTTTAAGTATTGTTTGCTCTTCTATAGAGAAAATATACGCCTCAACTAATCTGCCTCCCATTCCAAAAGGAACGATTACTCTTTGGCCAATTTTTATATTTAGATGACCCACACGATATGTATAAAGTTCATCAGTGCTTGCAGTTTTGTTATTAATGATTACTTTTGCATAATACATGTGCATCTCCTTTACATTCGATCTATTTCTAATAATATATTATCGACAATTTCTTTAAAAATCAAGGTTTGACATATTAAATGGGCAGAACACTCATTATTTTAATGAATTATCCTGCCCAATTTTATCATTTTATAAGTGTTACCACTTTATTAATAATTTCTGTTGCAACTTCTTTCTTGCTCATAACATCAAATGTTGTAATATTTCCATTTGCTTCTATGAATTTAACAATATTTGTATCACCTCTGAAACCAGCGCCTGCTTTACTTACATCATTTGCAACAATAAAGTCTAAGTTTTTCTTTTTAACTTTTCCTTTTGCATATTCCTCAAGGTTTGTTGTTTCTGCTGCAAATCCAACAAGTATTTTTGACCCTTTCTTTTTTCCTAAAGAAAATAAAATGTCAGGATTTCTTTCTAGTGAAATACTAAAATCATCTGCTGATTTTTTTACTTTATCTGAGTATACTGTGGCAGGTTTATAGTCTGCGGGAGCTGCTGCTTTAATAACAACATCGGCCCAGTCAAAATACTCATGAACTGCCTCGTACATATCTTGTGTTGATTGAATCGGAACTACTTTAACATTACTAGCTGGTTTGATTGCTACTGGTCCAGATATCAAAATGACTTCTGCACCTCTTTGAGCCGCATTTTCAGCTATTGCATAACCCATTTTTCCTGACGAATGATTTGATATAAATCGTACTGGATCAATTGCTTCTAGTGTGGGTCCTGCTGTAACAATTATTTTCTTTCCTGTTAAATCTAGTTCATGTTCTAATTGGTTCACTACATGTTGTACTATAGCTTCTGGTTCAGGACACTTTCCCTTCCCCTCATCACCGCATGCTAATAGTCCACTTGCAGGTTCAATAAAACTATAGTTAAAAGATTTTAGTTTTTCTATATTGCTTTGGACAATTTTATTTTCAAACATGTTAGTATTCATTGCAGGTGCAATAATTACTTTTGCTTTCGTTGCCATTATGGTTGTTGTTAAAAAATCATCTGCAATACCTGATGCCACCTTACCAATAAAATTAGCTGTAGCAGGAACAATCAAAAACAAATCTGCTCTTTTAGCTAGTTCAATATGTTCAACATCCCATTTTACTGGTTTTTCAAACATATCAAGGTGTACTAAGTTTTGTGACAAAGTTTGGAATGTAATGGGTTGCACAAATTCACATGCGTGTTCGGTCATAATTACTTCTACGTCATATCCTTGTTTTTTTAGTCGACTAACAACATCTACTGCTTTATAACAGGCTATTCCTCCTGTTACGCCAACTACTACACGTTTTTTCATTTTATTCCTCTTCTATCTTCTCTTTCATTACGCTTTCATCTCTTGTGTAACGAATGCAATCATTTTCGATTTCATTCACTGCGATTGTTACTGGTTTATCGATTGGTGATGCGACTAAAGGTTTACTTCCGTCAATAATCTTTCTTGCTCTTTTTGAAGTCATAACAACTAATGTGTACTTGCTATCTACTTTCTTACTTAAATCGTTGATTGATGGATATAACATTATGCTTCCTCCCTGTATTTTTCAATTAGATCATAAATATCATCTGTCACTCTATATTTTTCAGCTTCAATAATAGTTTTTACTTTTTTAGCTGCAATATCTACTTCGTCATTAATTACACAATAATCATATTTATCTATATATGACATTTCTTTTAATGCGCTACCAAATCTTTCTTTTAAAGAGTCTTCTGTTTCTGAGCCTCGGTTGACAATACGATGCTTTAACTCTTTTAATGATGGTGGCAAAATAAACACAAATACACCATCTTTATATTTTTCCTTCACTTGTAATGCGCCTTGAATATCTATCTCAAGAATAACGCTAATACCTGCATTAATTTTATCTATTATTGGTTTTTTTAATGTGCCATAATAGTTACCGTAAACTTCAGCATGTTCTAAGAAACAATCTTTCTCCATGCGATCTACAAAATCTTCTTTCTTTATATAGTAGTAGTTTACGCCTTCCACTTCTCCCTCTCTTGGGTCTCGTGTTGTTGCTGATACAGATAATTGAATATCTTCATCTTTTACAAGTTCTTTACAAATAGTGCCTTTCCCAGCACCTGATGGGCCAGAAATAACGATTAACAATCCTTTTTCCATTGTATCTCCTTGAAATTATAATTTGCGACCCACTTAAAAAGTCTTTTTTTACTAAAGATTTAATCCCCATTATAACATATATCACAAGGTTTTATAATCATTTCCTCACATTTATTCAATGTTTTGTATTTGCTCTCTTATTTTTTCTATTTCACTCTTCATTTCAACAACATTCTTAGTGATTTCTAAGTCATTTGCTTTAGAACCTATTGTGTTTACTTCTCTATTGATTTCTTGTACTAAGAAGTCAAGTTTACGCCCTACAGGCTGTGATTTGTCTTTAACAATCGTTCCAAGTTGGATCATATGGCTTCCTAATCTTACGATTTCTTCCGTTATACTGCATTTGTCTGCGAATACAGCCGTTTCTAAAGCCAGTCTATCTTGATCTACTGTATACTTATCTCCAATTAACTCATCTAGTCTATCATGAAGTTTCACTTTATACTCTTCTACTACTGTCGGTGATCTTTCTTCTACTCGTTTAACAAGCTCACCAATATATTCCCCTCTTTTAATGATATCTTCCCCTAGCTTTAATCCTTCATTAAGTCTCATTTGATCAAGTTTTTCGCATGATGTTTGCACAACATTTAAAATTGCTTGTAGTAATTCATCTTCATCATCAACATCTGGTATCAGTTTCATTACATCAGGTAATGACGAAATCATTGGTATTGTTATACGATCTTCTAATGTAAAAGTATCTCCTAATGTCTTTAGATTTTCATAGTACTGCTTTGCAAGATTTACATTTAACTTTACATTCATATCTTGCTCAGTAATATTTTCAACTACTAAAGACACGTCTACTTTACCTCTTTTTACTGTATCTTTTATAACACTTTTTATTTTCTCTTCTGCAAAAGAATATCTTTTAGGATATCTTACAGATATATCAGTATATCTGTGATTTACTGACTTTATCTCTACTATAATATTTCTTTTCCCATCATTATGTTCGCTTCTTCCAAAGCCTGTCATACTTTTACTCATCTTTTTCCTCCCAGAAAACATATTCGCCTTTACATATGGTGACTGCTTCTCCAGTCATCATTACATTTTGGTCATTAACCTCAATGGTTAACATCCCTCCAGCTACATGTACATCTACTTTCTTATTTGTATTTTTAATTCGATTGGCAACTATCGCAACAGAACAAACCCCTGTACCACATGCAAGTGTTTTTCCTGCGCCTCTCTCCCAGGTGTCTACTTTTATAGTGTTTGCATCAATTACTTGTGCAAAATTTACATTAATGTTATTTGGAAACAAACTATCTTTTTCAATAAGTGGTCCTATTTCCGCTGTTAATTCTTCCGATATTTCATCTATAAATATTACGCTATGAGGTACGCCCATATGTAAACACGAAATATCAAATGATTGATTATTTACTACCATTTTTTCTTCAACATATTCTTGCTTAGCAGTGTCTACTGGGACTAAGCCGCTTTCGTATTTCCAAGGTCCCATATCTACTGTTACAATTGATTTGTTTTCACTTATTTTTTCTATATTTATCTCTTTAGGCCCATCAGCTGTTTCAACTTCAAACACGTCTTTTTTGACGATTTGATTATCGTGAACAAACTTTGAAAAACAACGAATACCATTTCCACACATCGTTGCATCTGATCCATCAGAGTTAATATAAACCATTTTAATATCACTGGTATTAGATAATTCAACTGCCATTAATCCATCAGCGCCTATGCCAAACCTTCTATGGCACACTTCTTTTGCTAAAGCATTATAATTATTATATATACCATCTCTATTATCTATTAGTACAAAGTCATTCCCTGCACCATGCATTTTCCAAAATCTCATTTTAATCTAACCTTTCCATTCGCTAATAATCCATTATACCTTATTTTATTGCATTTAAAAAAGTATTTCTACTATCTTTTTTAAAATGTTAGTATTATTATGGTTATAGTAATATATTTGAATTATGGAAATAGGAGAATACAACATGCCTTTAGATGGATTAGTCACTTCTAGTATAGTAAGTGAATTGAATAACGAACTAATAAATGGAAAAATAGAGAAAGTATATCAACCAGAAAAAGACGAAATAATAATAGCAATCCGTGCAAAAGGAAAAAATCGCAAATTGTTATTATCAGCAAATAGTAGTTTTCCACGTGCTCACTTATTCACTGGTCAAAGAGTCAACCCACCTAGCCCACCAAATTTTTGTATGCTTTTAAGAAAGTATATTCAAGGCGGTCGAATTGTTTCAATTGATCAATCTAATTTTGAAAGAATAATCAACATCCACATGGCTCTAAAAAGCGAATTAGGCGAGCCATTAAACTGGAGACTAGTTATAGAAATCATGGGAAAACACAGTAATATTATTTTAGTTGATAATGAAAACAACAAAATAATTGATGCTATAAAAAAAGTATCATTTGATATTAGTAGATTAAGACAAATATTACCAAATACAACTTATCAATTACCACCTGATCAAGATAAAGTCTCTCCAATAAATATTGAATATGAAACATTTTGTCAAAGCATATCAAAACACCACGACGAAATATTTAAATCAATATATAAAAGTTTGCAAGGTGTTAGCCCTTTTATTGCAAGGGAAATATGCCATATTAGCCAGATAGACGAATTATCACTTTTTGAAAACCTAACAGAACTTGATAAAAAAAGATTATATGATTCTTTAAAAGAAGTTATCAATCAAATAACTAATACGCAACACACACCATGTATCTACCATAATCATGAGCAAGTTGTTAAGGACTTTTATTGCTTTGATGTAAAATATATGGAGGAAATGTATCTTAAGAAAAGCGATGCTTCAATTTCAACAACTATTGAAGCTTTTTATGCATCTAAAGATTTACATATTCGACTTAATCAAAAATCTTCTGATTTACAAAAGCTTGTTACAGGAAAAATAAATAAACTACAACTAAAAAAACAAAAGCTACTTGAAGATTTATTAAAGGCTGAATCATCAGATACCTATAGGATTTTCGGTGATTTGATTAATGCCAACTTATATCGCATTACACCAAAATCCAAAGAAATTACTTTAGAAAATTATTATGATGATAATCAAATGGTTCGTATTACGCTAGATCCTAGGTTATCCGCTTCACAAAATGCACAAAAATATTTTAAACGATACAACAAATCTAAAACAGCGCTTGTACAAAAGCAAATTCAATTAGATGAAACAGAAATTGAGTTAGCTTATTTTCATTCAGTAATGGCAAGTGTTGACCATATAGAATCAGTCGTTGATATCGATGAAATTAGAAATGAGTTAGTTTCACAAGGGTATGCTAAGAAAAAAATAACAAAAGAAAAACAAAAAAAGAAAAAGACAGTATTTTTGACATACCAATCTTCTGATGGGTTTAATATAACTGTTGGAAAAAATAATCTTCAAAACGATGAACTAACAACTAAACTAGCTTCAAAAAAAGATTTATGGTTCCACACAAAAGAAATACATGGTTCCCATGTTATTGTTGAATCTAAGGGTGTCGAAATACCTGAACAGACTATTATAGAAGCAGCTCAACTAGCAGCCTATTATTCCAAAGGGAAAATGTCTGAAAACGTGCCTGTTGACTATACTATAGTAAAAAATGTTAAGAAACCAAGTGGCTCAAAACCTGGAATGGTTATATATGACCACTATAACACTATTTATGTGTCACCTAAATTAATTAAATCATAATAAAACAGAGGCTTAAAAGTTAGTCTTCTATGTAACAAGAAGACATAAGTTTTAAGCCTCTGGGTTTACTTCAATTCACTAATTACAACTTCATCTAAGCCATCAGTTTCCTCAAAATGCACTTCTACAACTTCTGTTTTGGAAGTCGGAACATTTTTACCAACAAAATCTGCTCTTATAGGCAATTCTTTATGTCCACGGTCTACTAATACACCTAACTGTATAGAACTTGGTCTACCTCTATCCATGATCGCATCCATTGCTGCACGGACTGTTCTCCCCGTATAGATTACATCATCTAGTAAAACTACTATTTTACCATTATAATCTGCTGCAATTTCAGGATTATTTACTACAGGTTTTATATCGATTTCTTCTAGATCATCTCGATATAACGTAATATCAATTACACCAATTTCTACTGTTGCTTCTTCAAACTCTCTAATTTTTTTTGCAATTCTTCTTGCAAAAGGAACACCTCTTGTTTTTATACCAACTAATACAATATTTTCTGTTCCCTTATTTTTTTCTAAAATTTCGTGAGCAATTCTAGTAATTGAACGATTTATGGATTTTTCATCCATAATCTTTGCCTTAAATCTCACAATATCACCTCTTACTAATTTTTTTAATGGCATCACAAAAGTATTCAGGCAAATCACTATCAAATTCCATATAGGCTTTTGTTTTTGGATGAATAAAACCCAATGTTTTTGCATGAAGAATTTGTCCTTCAATAGCTACTTTTGGTTTTCTCGGCCCATAAACCAAATCCCCTAGCAAAGGATGTTTTATGTAAGCCATATGTACTCTAATTTGATGCGTTCTCCCTGTTTCTAATTCCACTCTTATATGGGTAAAATTAGAATATCTGTCTTTAACAGAGAAATGTGTAACTGCATGTTTCGAATTAACATCTATTACCGCCATTCTCAACCTATTTTTAGGATCTCTCCCAATAGGTCGATCAATTGTTCCTGAATCTTCTTTTATATTACCATATACCACTGCTTCATAGACTCTTTTTATTTGATGATCTTTTAATTGCTCAGCTAAAAATTTATGTGCATTGTTGTTTTTCGCTACCATCAATAACCCACTGGTATCTTTATCAATCCTGTGAACAATCCCAGGACGTATAACACCATTAATGGAGGATAAATCATTACACTTAAATAGCAAGGCATTTACCATTGTTTTAGAATAATTACCAACTGCTGGATGCACCACCATCCCTCTTGGTTTATTCACAACAATAACATCTTCATCTTCATAAACAATTTCTATTGGTATATCTTCAGGCTCTACACTTAAAGTTGTCGGTTCAGGTACATTTATTTCTATTTGATCATGTACCTTACATTTATATTTTTTAGAAGTCTCAATACTATTATTAACAGAAACACATCCTTTTTCAAGTAATTTTTGAATATAATTCCTCGAAATATCTTCTACGTTCTCTGAAATATATGCATCAAGCCTTTTATTCTCATCTTTAATATCAATTAATAAATTATATGTTTCCAACTTGTTCTTCCTTTTTTTTGCTAATTTTAGGTTCAATAAAGAACATATATATACATAACAATGCTGTTCCTGCTACTATAAAAATATCTGCTATATTAAAAACAGGCCATATTCGAAAATCAAAGAAATCTACGACATATGACAAACGCACTCTATCAATAAAATTACCGATAGCACCAGCGCATATAAACGTTAAACTCATTTTAAAAACGCCTACTACCTCATCTTTATTTTTTATAGAATATAGTATTATTCCACCGACTACAAGCACAGTGACTATTATGAAAAATAGTCTTTGATCCTGCATTTTACCAAAAGCCATACCTCTGTTTTGTATATATGTTATGTGAAATATGTTTTCAATTACAGGTACTGATTGATGCACTTCCATCTTATTTAAAATCATTAGTTTGGTTAATTGGTCTAACAATATAATGCCTATCGCAATAATAGCTGCCATTATAAATCTCCTATTTCATTTTCGTTTTCGTCTTCATCTTCTTTAAATACATCATTTAACCCATTGAAACGATCAATTTCTGATTCTAAAAACATGCGATATCTATTTAAAAAGATGCCTAGTCTTTCTTTTGTATGATCATACTTTGCTGCCATTGTTTCTAATCGTTCCTCGGACTCTTTTACAATGGTTTTTGCTTCAAGTTCCGCGTTTTTTATAATCATCTCTGCTTGGTGCTCTGCTTTATCTGATAATTCGTCTACTAATTGTTTTGCAGAGTTAATCGTATCTGATACAGTTTTCTCTTGGTCTCTAAGTTGATCAATTTCATTTAATAGTTTAGCATTTGTGCTTTTCAATTGCTCATTTTCATCAAATATTTTTTCATAATCTAATACAAGTACATCTAAAAATCGATCTACTGATTCTTCTTTATAACCTCTCATACCTTTTGGAAAAGTTGCATTTCTAATATCTAATGGTGTAATCATTCTATCAACCTCTTTTCAATTATTAGCTACTTTTTAGTGTATTTATGAATGGTGATAATCATTCTTTCTTTTTTTGTTTCACCTACTATTTTTTCAACTTTTAAGCGACCTTTTCCTCTACAGGAAATCAAATCATTTTCTTTAATCATTATTGCATTATTTACAACTTCTTTGTAATTAACTTTAACGTTTTTACTTTTTACGATTGCTGCTGTTTTGCTTCTTGACATATTAAATCCTGCACTCATGATAACATCAAGCCTCATAGAAGATACGACTGCTCTAAGTTCCTCATAGGCCTCTTCAACAACTTCTAACACATCAGTATTAATCATAGATGTTGATGCAGAGTATTTTCCAAGTTTAGTTAAAAAAAGATTAATATACTCACAGGTCTCTTTAAGAGCTATAACATCAACTTGCTTCTTTTGAACTAATAAATCCCCAATTTTTTCACGTTTAATACCTAAACCTAATATAGCACCTAACACATCTGGATGCTTTAACTCCGCTTGTTTAGATGATACTATTACACGCAAAACGCCTATTGGATTTTCAATATCCTTTTCCTCAAAGTAATCAGGATATATTGCAATAACCTGTCTTTCTGCAGTTTCATATCCCCCAAAAACTTTATACGCAATATCATTATATGTGTTTAAATGTGCTTTAGATAGATCTACCTCATAAGGGGTCAAAAAATCAGTATACACAGGGTAATGATACTTTGAGCACTGGTTAGCTTTGTCTGCAACTTTTCTCACTAATAGTTGATGCTCTTGATTAAGTCTTTGGTCATTAAGTTTCATAATTACATCGCAAGTGTAACAAGGATTCTTATTACAATATTATTGATTAATTGTAAAGCAATAATCGCTAATAAAGGTGATATGTCAATCATCATATTTCTTCCAGCAAATATTCTATTAGACAAATGTCTAAATGGTAATAGAATAGGATCTGTAAGATTGACTAATGTCATATAAAATTTGTTTCTTGGATCTCTTATAAACCATGACATAATAATACGTATAAATATCATATAATATAGAACTCTAAAAAATAAGTTAACTGCTTGTGCTAATACGTACATAAATAACCTCCATCTTTTCTCTTTAATTAATAGTTTCTGTCACCGAAAATTGCTGTGCCGATTCTGACCATGTTTGAGCCTTCTTCTATTGCAACCTCATAGTCGTTTGTCATTCCCATAGATAAGTATTGCATATCTATATTAGGATGCGCCACAGTCTTTAAGTCTTCAAACAAAAGTTTACCCTCTTTGAAGTACTTTCTAACATGCTCTGGTTCATCAAGTGGTGCAATAACCATAAGCCCTTTTATACATATATTATCAAGCTGGGCAATTTGTTCTATAAAACCTCTCGCCTCAATCGCTTCTATACCAAATTTACTTTCTTCTTGCGCTACATTCACTTGCACTAATACGTCCATTTTCAGGTCATGCTTTATGGCTTGTTTGCTCACCTCTTTAGCTAATTTCATACTATCAATTGAATGAATCATATTTACCTTATCAATAATATACTTTACTTTATTAGACTGCAAATGGCCAATCATATGCCACTTAACAGGTAGCACCGAATCATATTTGTCACGTATTTCCTGAACTTTGTTTTCGCCTATATCAGTTGCTCCGGCTTCTATAGCTTTATTAATCTCATCTACATGCCTTGTTTTAGTTACTGATATTACAGTCACCATATCATCTTTATTAGATTTTGCATTCTCAACTTTTTTATCAATTTCATTTAATTTGCTTATATATTTATTGTTTTCCATTATAGTTCACCTTCTAGTTTACTTTGTCCATTTGTTACTATCTCATCATATAAATCCAAAGTATCTATCTTTATTAGACCCTCTTCAGATTTCTTATAATAATAATTACTTTCAACGATAGAAAACGTGTCGTTTGATCCAATAACTTTTACAGGAACAAATACATCGTTTAACTCTTGATCTACTACAAATACACCTGTCTCACCGTGTTTAATAACGATACTAGTATTAGCAATCTTTAATCCTTCAAAGTTTTTAGCGATAATACGCGCTTTTATTTTTCTGATTTTCCAAAAGTCTTTAAAGTAATCATGAAATTTTATAATGACCAAGCTATCTTTTTCGTCTTGCATGATGTCGTGTACTTTTCCTGTTATGTCACCATCTGGCATGTTAAAAACAACTTCATTTCCAACTTGATAATAGTCAAGGATATCATTACCGATCCATGCAGCCGCATACCATTCATGTGCATTAACTATTTTATATAAGGGTTCATCGGCCATAGCATATTCTCTTGCAATACTATTTACTTCGCCGTCTATATTGTCCATAGCTTCCTTTTTTAATAAATACATTGATGCTGGATTAAAATCAGATTCATATCCATCAACAAAATAACTAATTATGCCAGGATTTGCACTATTATATAAATCAATATTTTGATTCAATATACTTTCAACAATAGTTGATGAAACATCAACATTCTTGACGCTCAAAAGGGCTTCTTCCCTATGATTTTCAAGAATTTCTTTTTTCTCAACTATCTTTTTTAGCCTATCTTCTAATTCTCTTACTCTAACAATATTTTTTTCTTCTTTAGCTATAATCATTTCATCCACAATACGTGTTATTGCAGCTTCTATGTTTTTAATATCATTCTCAAAGATTGTATCTCCAGAATTAATATTGCTTATTCTATCTTTAATTATATTTATTTGTTCCAATGGTTCTATAGGTGTTCCTTTGCTATCTATGCTAAGAACTGAACTGCTTTTCTTAATACGTTCGCCCTCTTCAACTGCATATTTTATAGAACCGCTATTTTTTGAAAAGTAAACAGTCTCATCTCGTATAACATAGCAATCTTGTATGTCATAAACTTGTATACTATCATAATTTGCAACATATGTTTTTTGAAATGTATCACCAATGTTGGGTACAAAATAGATTAATACATATAGTCCAACTACGATAATAATAAATAATGCAATTAATAATCCTTTAAGTCGTTGTATTTGAAACATATATTTTTCCTTTTAAAAGTTTTTCATAAATCTACCATATCTGCTTATTATTTTTATACGCTTTATAGAGGCAACTTTTACTTCTATAGGCTTTGTATATGGTCTCGATAATAACATAATACCATCTTTTTTCGATGCCCCTACTAAAATGCCTTTTGCTACTTGCGCATCTTGGCTAAACACACGAATTTCATCTCCACTTTTAGCCGAAACTTTATTAATTATTAACTCCTTAGTATCCATTCTTTCTATATCATGTTTACTAATATTTTTGTTGTCTAAAACAACCATATTCTTTTGTAAATAAATTTTCTCTTTAATTGTAGCGCCAACATAAGCCAGATAAGTAACGACCCAAATAATAGATAGCACTATAATAATCAATTCAATTATCATTATTCTTAACCTTTGTGTACATAATCTTTCTTTTCATTCTTTTTCTTGTACATATGCTCATCAGCTATTGTAACTAATGCTTCTTCATCCTCAGCATCTAATGGATATACGGCTACACCCACACTACATGCAATATTTAAAACAAGATTCTCTTTTTCACAAACAAAATCATCTTTAAAAATACCATGTATTTTATTTATAGTATCTTGAATGTTTTCAGAAATGTTGCTTGAACTATCTATAACAGTAAACTCATCTCCACCAATTCTAAATACATCATATTTCCTACTAAAATTGTCATTTAACCTTTGCCCTATTTCTCTTAAAACAAAATCACCAACGATATGGCCATAAGTATCATTAATCATCTTAAAATGATCAACATCAACAAAGAATAGAGCAAATGGCTCTTTTTTTACATCATAACTGTTTATATATACTTTTAAAGCATCATAAAAATATGTTCTATTTCCTAGTCCAGTTAGAGAATCAAACCTCATGGTATGTCTCAAATGCTCTTTTGTATGCATCAAAGAAGCTATAAGATAACCTAGTGCTATAGCTATAACAACAGCAACAATGTTTGCAGGCATTGAATAGTTACTATAATTGGTCCATCCATTAAATGGCACAGCACCAATTTCCCAATCAGCATTAACAAGGGTTACTTTTGATAATATAGGGTTTTCTTCAAATATGAACTGGTCGCCCCATAAAAAAGTATCAACTTGATCTCTTTTATATTTTACTCGAATAGCTAATTCAATATCTGAATTAACATCTATAAATCCTGCATGTTTAAGCAACTTTTCCCAATCAATAACGACAGCCGACATACCCCAATAATCTTTATTACCTTCTTCGTCTAATAAAAAGAATGGCGTTCTACTAATAATGCCAATACCACCTTGAACGAGATTTACAGGTCCATTTATAACAGTTTTTTGTCCATTAATAGTATGTAAAATTGACTCTCTTTGACCTTCTACTTTTAGTAAATCTACACCAATTGATGACTCATTTCCCTTTAGTGGGTATGCTTTTACAATTGTAGTATCTTTTAGAAGTGAAATATTTCTAATAACATCATCTTCACTCACTAAATGCTTTGCATACAATTCAAAATCATCAACATCTATACCATCTCTCAATAAAATATAGGCTTCTATACCTTTTGATAAATATAGTCGTGAATTCATTTCGTATTCTAAGCTCGATTTCACTTCAGACAATTGATCATTCACTTGATTTTGTTCTACTCTATCAAGTTCATTTAGACCAATACTAATCATTAAAGAAAAAACAGCATAAAAAATAAAAGCTATACAAAATCCAATTACTATGGCCCTTTTTTGTCTTACTTTCAAATTACTACTTTTGAATAATTTTGTCATTGTTTACTCCCAACCCAATACTTCACCTTCAACAACTTCCTCTATTTCATGCTTCTTTTGGCGTGTCATCAAGTTGATAACCGCTTCCTTTACATTTGCATCTTTGTATAAGATGTAATAGATTTGTTCTGTAATAGGCATTTCAATTTCATGTTTTTTTGATAAATGAAATGCACCTTCCGTGGTTGTAACCCCTTCAACAACCATGCCTATTTGTTCTATTGCATCTTTTGAATTTACGCCTGTTCCTAGCAATAAACCACAACGTCTATTTCTACTATGTTCACTTGTACATGTAACTATTAAATCACCAATACCAGATAATCCTGAAAATGTATTAGCATTTGCACCAAGTGATAATCCCAACCGAGATATTTCTGCCATCCCTCTAGTCATTAGTGCTGCTTTTGCATTATCACCAAATCCTAAACCGTCTGAAATACCAACACCTAATGCAATAATATTTTTTAATGCACCACCAAGTTCAACTCCGATTACATCCGGATTAGTATATATTCTCATTCGAGACGACATAAACAAATCTTGAACTATTTCAGCAGATTCTTTACAGTTACTTGCTGCTACTATTGTTGTAGGTAAGCCTTTGCTCACTTCTTCAGCATGTGACGGCCCAGAAAAAACGACATATTGGTTGTTTGGTAATTCTTCTTCTGCAATTTCAGAAAGTCTTTTTAAAGACCCTTTTTCAATCCCTTTTGCTGTATCTACTATGATAGTCTCATGACTTATATGATTTGAAATACGCTTCATAATAGTTCTTACAGCTTGTGATGAAACAGACATTACAATAACATCTTTATCAGTTACTGCTTTTTCTATAGACTGTTCTATATTAATTCGAGGAGATAATTCAACTCCCTTTAAATATTTTTCATTTTTTCTTGTTTGATTCATTTGGTCAAGATGCTCTGCATTTCTGCCCCACAACCAAACATCATGTTGATTTTCTGCTAAAGCTATAGCTAGTGCAGTTCCCCAACTTCCTGATCCTAATACGGCTACTTTCAAAACATCACCTCTCATCTAGTTGTTTTTAGATTTTTTTCCAAGATTTATTTTTGATTCTGATTGACTAAGTAATCTCTTAATATTTGCTCTATGTGTATATGCTGTTAATACACCATAAAAACAAGCCCATAGTAAATATTTTTGATCAACAAAATAGGCCACTATAGGTAGTGATAATGCACCAATAACCGATCCTAATGATACATATCTACTAAGAATAATAATCAATAAACCTAGGGCAAGGCTAATAAGTGCAATATGAGGTGCAGTAGTGACCATAACGCCTAATCCCGTTGCTACACCCTTACCACCTCTAAAACCAAACATAGCCGGCCATATATGCCCTATAATAGCTGCAAGACCACAAGCCATAGCAAGAGTCTCTCCACCAACGATTCTGCCTATTATAACGGCTATAACGCCTTTTAACACGTCACCAACTAATGTACCGATAGCTGCTTTCTTACCGATAGTTCTTAGTACATTGGTCGTTCCAGCGTTTCCACTCCCATGTTCACGAATATCAATACCTGCCACTACACGAGCAATCAAAATTGACGTTGATATATTTCCAATAAAATAACTTATTAATACTGCACTAATATTAACTGTCATTACTGTTACCTCTGCTTTTCTCTATAAACAAATTTAATTGATGTTCCTTCAAATCCAAAACCTTCTCTGATTTTGTTTTCAAGATATCTTGAATACGAGAAGTGTGTTAATTCTCTATCGTTAACAAAGAATGCAAATAGTGGTGGTTTAACACCAACTTGTGATGCGTAATAAATCTTTAATCTACGTCCTTTATCAGATGGCGGCTGATTCATTACAACAGCATCAGCAACTAACTCATTTAATTGGCCTGTAGGCACTCTTAAAGCACACTGATTAGCAACAAAATTAACTAATTCTAGCATTCTATCAAGTCTTTGCTTTGTTATAGTCGAAACAAATATAAGGGGTGCGTATGGCATGAAAGATAATTCTTTACGCACTCTTTCTGTGAAAGCATTCATTGTTTTAGTGTCTTTAGTGATTAAATCCCACTTATTTACAGCAATAATAATACCTTTACCTGATTCATGTGCTATACCAGCAATTTTTTTATCTTGCTCAGTTACTTCTTCTTCTGCATCTATCATAAGAATACACACGTCAGATCTTTCAATAGCACTTACTGCCCTTAAAACACTGTATCTTTCTATATTTTCATTTACTTTACTTTTTCTTCTTATACCTGCAGTATCAATTAAATTGTACTTTTGACCTGCTCTCTCAAAAGGAGAGTCAATTGAATCTCTAGTTGTACCAGCAATATCACTTACTATTACTCTATTTTCGCCTAAGTATGCATTAACTAAAGAAGACTTTCCTACATTTGGCTTTCCAATGATTGCAATACTTATTGCATCTTCACCTTCTTCGTTTTCACCTTCATGAGGGAAATTATCAACAACTTCATCAAGTAAATCACCTAAACCAAGCATATTTGCAGATGAAATTGCAACAGGTGCACCTAATCCTAAGTCATAAAAATCATAAAAATGATCAGGAATCTTACTTGTATTATCAATTTTATTAACACACAAAATAACATGCGTACCAGTCTTTTTTAACATACCAGCAACTTCCATATCTGCTGATGTAATACTCTCTCTTCCATCAACCATAAACAGAATAATATCCGCTGTTTCGATTGCAATTTCAGCCTGTACTCTCATTTGAGACAATATAACATCTTTAGAGTCTGGTTCTATACCACCAGTGTCTATCAAAATGAAATCTTTATTTCTCCATTCTGCCTCTGCATATATTCTATCTCTTGTAACACCAGGTGTATCTTCTACTATAGAGACACGCCTTCCAACTATTTTATTAAAAAACGTTGATTTCCCAACGTTTGGCCTGCCTACTACAGCAACTATTGGCTTTTTCATTATTTGTTTTCTCCAAACTATTTCTATTTATATATTCAAACTTAATCTTATCATTTAACGTAGTATTAATCAATTGTTATATGACAAAACTATAGCCAGATCCTACCTCTTCTACGTTCTTAACTTTTGAAATAGCAATTTTAGCTCTTAACCCCGTACAGTGACATGCATGAATACTATCTAACTCTAAAGTTTTCAAGTAATTAACCGTCCTATCTAACTGCTCTTCAGTCGGATTCTTAAGATGTAATCCACCTATAAGCCCAATGATTCTATCATCTTTTGTTACTTTCTTTGCCATTTCACAAACATTACTTATTCCTGCATGGGAACAACCTGTAATTACAAACACACCATCTTTCGTTTGGTATGCCATAGCAGAGTCATCAAGTAAATGGTCCTCTACATCTTTTCCATTTATATTAACAGTCATTGCCATTTGAAATTTCTCAAAGGAACTGTTTCTTTCAATTTCACCTAAATACGTTAAACCATCGATTATTTTGTAGGGTTCTTTTGTCATTATTATGTCAAAATATTTTTCTAATTCTTCTAATGTATTTGCCATGCCCCAATTTGACCCATTACTATCTAGTTTCGGAATAATTGCATATGGGTGCATCACTAACTTTGCCCTTTTTACAGTACTACCCTCCGCCTTTGCTTGGTCAATCAACTTTATCAAATGCGACAATCCTACTGTATGATCATAATGACCATGAGATAATACGATAGTGTCAACATCTAACAAATCCACATTTGCTTTCTTAGCATTATTAATAAAAATGTCTGAATATCCTGTGTCAAATAATATCTTTTGCTTCGCTTCTTCAATAAAGACTGAAAAACCCGGTTCTGATTTATAGTCTTTGTTTATCATCGTATAATTATCTACCAACACTGTTATTTTCATTTTTTTCACCTCATAGCTCTTATAAATAAATATAGGTGGAGCATTTGCTCCACCTAGTAATAACTCTCATTGTAATAAATACTTTTATTTCTCGCCTTTTTCATAAGGCTTACCACTAGCTGCAGGTGCGGTTGCTCTTCCTACTATACCTGCCAATGCTAATATTGTAGCAACATATGGTAACATTTGCAACAGTTCTGGTGCAACATTTATACCAAATGACTGTGCTTGAATTTGAAGTGCATCTGCCACACCAAAGAATAAGCAAGCTAACAATGCGCCAACTGGATGCCACTTACCAAATATCATCGCAGCAAGTGCAATGAAACCTTTTCCAGCCGTCATACCTTCTCTAAATAAACTAATAGTACCAATTGATAATGAAGCCCCTGCAATACCTGCCATAGCACCACTAATCATTACACATATATATCTTGTTCTATAAACATTTATACCTACTGTATCTGCAGCCTTTGGATGTTCTCCAACTGCTCTTATTTGCAATCCAAATGGTGTTTTGAATAAAATATAAAAAGCTATGGCAACAAATAAGAATGCTAAGTAAATAAATGGCGTAAATTCAGCAAACAATCTTCCAATACCTGGAATTTTTTCTAAAAAAGCTAAAGCCTCTGGATTACTAGTTAAAGCCCTTTCCACTGAAGGTGTTGCGCCTGAACGTTTCCAAACAAGCTCTAACATGTATGCTGTAAAACTTACCGCAAGTAAGTTAATCGCTACACCCGCTACTACTTGGTTCCCTTTTAGTGTTACTGCAATAACAGCTAATAATAGAGAAGTGATAATACCTACTACTACAGCCCCAAGTACACCAAGCCAAGGTTGTCCTGTCATGTGGGTAAATAATACTGCGAAAAATGCACCCATAATCATTATTCCTTCTAAAGCTATGTTTACAACGCCTGAGCGTTCTGAAAACACACCGCCTAAAGAAGCAAATATCAATGGTGTCGCAAGACGAATTGCCGAAGCTGCAACAGCAATAATCAGAATACCAATATTGTTATCCATCTATATCACCTCCGCCTTTTTCTTTTCTTTACGTTTCTCATTTATAATTTGTATCAGCATTTCTGCTGCGATAAATACGATAATTACACCTTGTATAATACCGATAACCTCTTTAGGGATTCCTGCAAGTTGCATTTTTCTAGCTCCGTTATTTAGTATTCCAAATAAAAGTGCACTGGCTAATAATCCTAACGGATGATTTCTACCAACAAGCGCTACTGCGATTCCATCAAAACCATATCCTGGCATCATGGATGACATATTTACTCTGTATATCAGTCCCATTACTTGTACTGCTCCTGCAAGTCCAGCCAATGAGCCAGATATGAACATTGCAACCACAATATTTTTCTTTTTACTGATACCACCATATTCAGCAGCATCAGGACTATGTCCAACTGATCTAATTTCATATCCAACTGTTGTTTTAAATAATAAGAAATATATAAAAATAGCCGCTGCTATAGCTAAAAATATGCCTATGTGGGCACTTGAGTATCCAAACTGAGGTATTAATTCACTTAACTTAGTCAACTTTGCTTGTTCAGGAATAGGCACTGAAAAAGCTTCTTTTTTTGTTCCTAATAGTTGTTGCGGGTTTAGTACTGTTCTAATAATATAATTTGTACCTATAAGTGCTGTATAGTTAAGCATGATAGTTGTAATTACTTCATGAACACCGAATCTTGCTTTAAGAAAACCTGCAATAGATGCCCACAAACCACCAGCAATTGCCCCGACGATTAACAGTATCGGTATTAATACTGGACCTGGTAAGTCTTGTAATGCCCAACCAACAGCAATAACAGACATTGTCCCACAAATATATTGGCCTTCAGCACCAATATTAAATAGTCCTGTTCTAAATGCAAATGCTACGGCAAGACCAGTAAATATAATCGGTGTTGTCTTATATAGTGTTTCACCTATTTTTGTAACACCGCCTAAAGATCCTTCAAATAGCGCTGTATAAGCAACTATAGGATTGCTTCCAGCTACTAAGATGAAAATTGTACCTATAACAAATCCTAGAATAATTGCTATCAAAGGAAATTTTAAATTGTCCCAAATATTTTTCACTTTCATCTTATTTGCCCTCCGCTTCTTCAGGGTTACCGCCAGCCATCATAATGCCTAGCTTTTTCTCTGTTGCATCTTTAGCATCTATAACGCCCACTATATTTCCATCATAAATAACAGCAATACGATCAGCTAATGACATGACTTCGTCAAGCTCTAAAGAAACTAGAAGTACTGCTTTATTATTGTCTCTTTGTTCTACAATACGTCTGTGTACAAACTCTATTGAGCCTACATCTAAACCCCTTGTCGGTTGCGCTGCTATTAGCAAGTGAGGATTTTTATAAAATTCTCTTGCAATAATTACCTTTTGTTGATTTCCACCAGATAATGATTTTGCTTTAACATTTTCATTTGGTGTCCTTACGTCAAACTCCTCAATCAGTTCTACACTGTGTTTATGGATTTGAGGATAGTTCATGATTTTATTTTTACTAAAAGGCTCTTTATAGTGATAGCCTAATATCATATTTTCTGCTAATGAGTGTTCTACTACAAGACCTCTTTTTAATCTGTCTTCTGGAATATGTCCAAATCCTGTTTCGATGATTTCTTTTGCATTTGCATGTGTTACATCTTTGCCATCAATCATTACAGTTCCAGACTCTACTTTAACAAGACCTGCTATAGCTTCAACTAACTCTTTTTGACCATTGCCATCAACGCCTGCAAGTGCCATAATTTCTCCTTCACGGACATCAAGACTAACACCTTTTACCGCTTTTAGGCCTCTAACGTCATTAACAACAAGATCTTTTAATTCTAAAACTGGTTTTCCTACTTTATTAACTTCTTTATCTACTGTCAAATTTACTTTTCTTCCAACCATTAATTCTGCAAGTTGGTCTTTGTCTGTATCTTTAGTCTCAATGGTATCAATAACTTTTCCTCGTCTTACGACAGTTACACGATCACTCATTGACATGACTTCTTTTAATTTATGTGTGATTAATATGATTGATTTGCCTTCTTCGGTTAAGTTTTTAATTATAACACCTAACTCATCAATTTCTTGCGGTGTTAATACAGCAGTAGGCTCATCTAAAATCAGTATATCGGCACCTCTATATAGTGCTTTCAATATTTCTACTCTCTGTTGTAATCCAACAGAAATATCTTGAACTTTGGCATGTGGGTCAATAGACAAACCAAAATCATTTGAGATTTTTTCTACTCTCTTGACGGCTTCATCCATATCTAACTTTAACCCTTTTGCCTTAGAAGGTTCATTACCTAAAATAATATTTTCTGCAATCGTAAAGGGAGGAACAAGCATAAAGTGCTGATGTACCATTCCAATTCCATTATTAATAGCAGTTGTTGGGTCTTTTATATCTGTCAATTTTTCATTAATGTATATTTCCCCACTGGTAGGTTGATACAACCCGTACAATATATTCATTAAAGTGGTCTTTCCAGCACCGTTTTCACCAAGCAATACATGTATTTCGCCTTTTCTTAAGTCAAAATTTACATGGTCATTGGCAATTACACCGGGAAATACTTTTGAGATATCTTTCATCTCGACTACATTTGCCAAAACAATCTCCTCCTAGACATAAAATATACGACATTATACTGTCATACAAAATTGTATATAACAATCAACTTCTAATCAATGGCATATGTCCCTAATTTTGCGCAATAAAATAAGGTTAAGACACATACGTCCTAACCTTATTATAATTTAAATCATTTCAATTTGCTACTAATTAAAGAGCTGGGGCCTCAAAAGCATCGAAAGTATCCATATCAGTTGGCACTACAATTGTACCATCTTTTATAGCCATGCTATACATTTCTACTGTTTCAGCAACGTCAGCTGGTACATTTCCTGCCATATCACTATATCCAACACCTTCTTCAGTTAAACCAAATACAAAGTTTGAACCATCAAATGCGTCATCAACTATAGCTTTTGTAGCTAAGTATGTAGCTGTGTCAACTCTTTTAATCATAGAAGCTAATACATGCTCAGGGTCTAAGCTTGATTGATCCATATCAACACCAATTGCCCAGAATCCTTGCTCGCCTGCTGCTTCAATAACACCAATTCCACAAGCTCCAGATGCATGATAAATAACATCAGCGCCTAGTTTGTGTTGAGCTAAAGCATTTTCTTTTCCAAGTTGTGGATCATCAAATGCGCCAGTGTAATTTACAATTACTTCTGCGTCAGGATTAACTGACATAACGCCTGCTTCAAATCCATATTGGAATTTTTCAATTAATGCAAATTGCATTCCACCAACAAAACCAACAGTGTCAGTTTCAGTTGTAAGACCAGCAATAACACCAACTAAGAACGAACCTTCATGCTCGTTGAATGTTAATCCTGCTACATTTGGTGCATCAACTACTGCATCAATTATTGCAAATTTTTGCTCTGGGAATTGTGCCGCTGCATCTGCAGTTGCTTGTTGCATTAAGAATCCAACAGAGATAATTAAATCTGCACCATTTTCTGCTGCTGCAGAAAGGTTTGGACCATAATCATCAGCAGTAGCTGATTCTAAAACGCTTACTTCAACTCCGAAATCATTCTCTGCGTTTGTTAATCCTAAATATGCTGAATCATTAAATGACTCATCGCCTAATCCACCAGTATCCGTAATCATTGTAACTTTGATTACCTTCTCAGCTGGTTGCTCAGGAGTTTCCTCAGCCGGTGCGTCGTTTCCGCCACATGCCGCTAAAGAAAGTGCTAATACTAAAATAAGTAAAACCGATAATGCTTTTTTAAACATAGTTTTTCCCCCTTGTTTCCTTATAAAGTAATTACTACCTAACTTTAATTATATATGATTAAGATAATTTAGCAAACAAAATTACAAACATACATAATTTTTTTATAACTCAATCTTCAGATTTTTTCAATAAAAAAAGCTAGTTTTCAATGAAAACTAGCCTAAATAACTTTATTCTTTGAACGCACTAATCATCATCTATATTAGCAAATCCAACGCCTCTACCCCATACAGAATTGATAGGAATAATACTTACAAATGCATCTATAGATTCTCTTGATATAAATCCTTTTATTAGCATACTTTCTCTTGGCGAACATATACATGTCAGTTTAATTTTCTTTTCACCAGTATAACTTCCAATAATCTCATAACGAGATAATCCTCTATTTAATTCATTAATTGCAAAATCTTCAATGTCTTTATATCTATCACTAATAATTTCAATCTTAATATTCTTAGACCCAAAACCATAAATAATAAAATCAATGGACTTAATAAATACTAACTGAGCAACTAAAGAATACAAAGCAATATTTCTTCCAAATACAATACCCGAACCGATAATAATAACTGCATCAATAACTAAAAGAATCTGACTCAAGCTGACAAAGTTTAAAAACTTTTTATTAATGATTTTTGCAATGGTATCTGATCCTCCATATGAAAAACCTCTTTTATATATCAAACCCGTACCTGCACCACCTACTACACCATAAAAAACAGATGATAAAAACATATCTTTACTTTCAAGCAAATAAAAATCTACATTTTCTAAAAGCAATAACATTGCTGGAAATAATAAGGACATCAATAGTATTCTTTTGGCATCTTTACTTCCTAAAGTAAAAAAACATGCTATCAAAACACACATTGCAAGTAGATAGTATACTACGGAAAAGCTAACAGGCACGTATTGTTGTATTATCCTTGCAATACCTGTTATTCCACCTGCACTGAGCCCGTTAGGTATCATTATGCCATTAATAGCGTAGGCTGCAATAAAACAACCTGATATTACAAATACTAAATCCAATACAACTTCTTTAATTTTATCTTTCATCTTACATCATCCTTTTTATTTATATATTTCTTTTATAGTCTCTATACCAAAAATGTCAAAAATAATCATTTCATATTTTTTCGATTCATTTAACACTATTTCAATGGCATTTTCTATCTGATTTGGCTCTTTCCCTTGAAAAACAATACTTCTATTATCTTCACTATCAATTTCATAAATAATAACAAAATCCAATAAAGCATGACAATCCTCATTTGCGATTGATTTAATGTTTTGACCATATTTTTTATGAATAGGCAATACATCGATCGCTTTATATCCATACGACTTAATATTGATGTGATACAAATCTGTTATATCGTCTTTTACCCTATCAATACTAAGTGTCACATCAGTTTTAGGTGTCTCATTTATGGTTTTTTCATAACTGAAATCAGCTTCTATTTTAGTCATTCTTTTAAGCTGTGTCAATATAGATAAATCGCCTTGGTCACACATCATCCATCTTCTGTTTAATTTATCTGCAACAGCTCCCAAAGTCCCTGATCCACCATAAAAATCTATACATAAGTCACCTTCATCAGTAGTGCTTTTTATGACTCTTTCTAAAAGCTTTTCTGGCTTTTGTGTTGCGTAACTCACGCGCTCACCAGAAGTTCTACCAACCATATCTATTTGCCACACATCTTTCATGTTGACCATAGTATGCCAACCAATATCATCTTGAAATTCTTCAACATTTTTAAATTTATACGGCTTAAACCCTCTGTTATATGATTTTTCCTTTTGTGGGTTGTATTTATAATCTTTTGTTTTCCCATACATAAGAATCGTATCATGCTTTCTTGCAAAATACCTTTTGCTTACACCGCCAGACTTATATGTCCAAATGATTTCATTAACAAATTGCTCAGCACCAAAAATCTCATCCATAATAATTTTCACATAATGAACGATATGCCAATCCAGATGCAAAAATATAGAACCAGAATCTTTTAGAAGCTCCTTCATAACAATTATTCTATCTGATAGGGCTTGTAAGTATTCTTCTATTCCGTTCTCCCATGTATCTTTATACGCTTTTTGTTCTATCAGTGCAATATCTTTTAACAAAGGATGTGTTGTATTTATTTTTGCTTTATAGTCAGCTTTACTATAAAATGGCGGGTCAATATAAATCATATCTACTTGATTTTTATAACCATTTTGATACAAATACAATAAAAATTTATAATTATCACCTTTAATAATCTTGTTATCAGCTTCGAACTGACTACTTATCTGAAAACCAGTGATCTTATTTGTTTGATTTTTTAACTTTTCTTGGCTTTCCTTTATGATTATCGGAAGCTTTGCTAGTATGCTCATCTTTTTTTCTCCTGTTATATGGTCGTATTAAACATTTTGGGTCATGACCGATTAAATCATATCTGTTTTCTTTTTTAAGTGCTTTTAGTACTAGTTCATAGTTTTCTGGCTTATTAAAATGCATTAAAGCACGTTGCATTTTCTTTTCTTCAATAGATCTTGGTATATATACCTTTTCCATAGTCCGTGGGTCAAGTCCTGTGTAGTACATACATGTAGACAAAGTCCCTGGCGTAGGATAAAAATCTTGAACCTGATCTGGTACAGTCCCATTTTTCTTTAAGTACTCCGCAAGCTCTATAGCATCTTTTAAAGTAGAACCCGGATGAGAACTAATAAAGTACGGTATAATAAACTGCTCTTTTTCTAGTTTTTCATTTGTTTTTTTAAACTTTTTAACAAATTCTTCAAATACTTCTTTTGATGGTTTACCCATTTTTGATAGAACATTATTTGATACATGCTCAGGAGCAACTTTTAAAATACCACTCACATGATGCTCACATAACTCATTAATGAAAGTATGGTCTTTATCATATATGGCATAATCGAACCTAACACCAGAACGTACAAACACTTTTTTCACATTTGGTATTTGCCTTAGTTTTCTTAAAATATATGTATATTCTTTATGATTAATTTTTAACTGTTTACATTTTGTGGGATACAAGCACTGCTTATCAGTACATGCACCTTTCTTTGCCATCTTGTCACATGCAAAATCTCTAAAGTTTGCAGTTGGTCCACCTACGTCATGAATATATCCTTTAAAGCCTTCTCTACTTGTCATAGCATTACCCTCATCAATTATAGACTGGGCACTTCTTTTTTGAACCACACGCCCTTGGTGATAGGCTAAAGCACAAAAACTACAGCTACCAAAACAACCTCTTGTACTTGTGATGCTAAACTTTACTTCTTCAATAGCAGGCACCCCTTTTGGCTCATACACAGGGTGATAGTTGTTCATGTATGGCAACTCATATACTCTGTCCATCTCTAGTTGTGTCATTGGTTCCCACGGCGGGTTTTGAACCACGTATTTATGATCACTATATGATTCTGCAAGCATTTTACTTTGACCATGGTTATTGCTTTTATATTGAATCATATAACTCTTTGCAAACTCTGCTTTATTCTTTGATATATCACTAAAGCTTGGTAATAAAATTGTCTCATCATCTATTTCACTTGTCATATAGGTAGTCCCTTTAATCCAGTGAATATCGGATAATTCTATACCCGAATTTAAAGCATCCGCAATTTCTACAATAGGCTTTTCACCCATTCCATAAATCAATAAATCTGCACTAGAATCAATCAGAATAGAGTTTCTGATTTTATCATCCCAATAGTCATAATGCGCAAAACGCCTTAGACTAGCCTCTATGCCACCAATAATAATAGGGGCATTTTTATACGCTTCTCTAATTTTATTACAATATACGATAGTGGCTCGGTCTGGTCTATGTCCAGCTTCCCCGCCTTCTGAATAAAAATCTTTTTTTCTACGTTTTTTAAATACAGAATAATGATTAACCATTGAATCCACATTTCCAGAGCTCACTAAAAACCCTAGTCTTGGTTCACCTAACTTTTTAAAGTCATCCGTGTTTTTCCAATCAGGTTGTGCTATTATTCCTACTTTATATCCATGAAGTTCTAGTACGCGACTAATAATCGCTGGACCAAAAGAAGGATGGTCAACATATGCATCGCCGATTATATATACAAAATCGCAAGCATCCCATCCTCTCATTTTCATATCTTCTTTTGATGTTGGAAGAAATCCCATTATTCCACCTATTTCCTATGTTTTCTTGATAGACAAATTATACTATACTATGCCTCACTTTGAAAACAATAAATATATGATATGGGAAATTTGATGTGTTATAAAACATGTTGTTAACAAGTTTGTTTCCAAAAGTTATTCACAAGTTTTATATCATTTATAAGACTAGATACATTATCATATCTATTACATTTTTTATGTTCTGTACAATTTCTTACTATGCTTTTTAAGTCTAAAGTAATGTAATTGTTTTGATCTATACTAAAATCTGAGTACGTATTTTTATCCGTAGCTATCATTTCATACAACATCACACCAATAGCATATATATCTGTTTCATGACTAATACTATCAAGACCATATTGCTCTGGTGCTGCATAGCCAATCGTTCCATAGTTGCTATATATTGGATCATCGCCACCCATTACTGCATTTTCAAAATCTATGATATATGCTTTACCTTGGTTTAATATAATATGACTAGGTTTCAAATCACAATGGACAATATCATGTTTATAATCAAGATTAATTTCTTCAAGTGTCATACATATCTGTCTCGTAATCTCTAGGGCATAGTCTTTTCCAAAAATATTCTTTCTAATTAACTGATCTAAGGTTTCACCTTCAACATAGCTGATAATGTTTATATGGTCCTCAATGGCTTCAATAAGCTTTGGTGCACGTTTACTTTTTATATGACTTAACACTTTGCGTTCATTCTCGCAATTAGCTTCAAAGCCTTGTTTATAAATTTTAATCATAACTTTTTCACCAGTGAATTTATTATTACATATCATTAGTGTTTTGTTTTTCTTCTTCAAACTATTTATAACACTATATTTATTAAGCATTTGATTCACCTCTTTTATAATCAGTTTTATATAATTTCATCAAATAGTATTCTATCGCTATAACGAGTATCACTACTGCAAAATATGTTATATGACTAAATCTTGTCCTTAATACAAAAATGGCATACAAGATTAATGTGAGTACTTGTAATAAAACAGGCCCCCACAGTTTTCCTGTTATTGTATTGATTGTTTTTTCACTATTCTTCTCAATAGATTCTTCATTGCCCTCATCCATACTCATCCCTATGATTTCACTATTTTTTTTATTCTTACCTTGAGATAGAATTGGCACTTCATACGCTTCGTTTTCTAGAATAGTTTGCAAGATTAAATATCGACTAAACTCTTTTAAGTCTATATAGCAATTTTTCATATAATCTTTTGTGTTTTCAACAAAAATTTCTTGGTCATCCTCAATAGACACTAGCATCGTTTCAATTAATTGAACTACATTTGTCTTTAACTCATTACTATGAGCTAACGGATTTACCACTAATTTCAACTCATTGCTATTAGGCTCAATAAAAATACAATCTGTTTTTAGTACAAAATCATTGTCATTGATCAGCAATTCCTTAGATTTTTCCATAATTTCAACTATAGTCTTTATCAACCTGCAAAAATCCAGGATATTCATTTTCTTTCTGGCTATACTATCTTCTAGGCTAATAAGTTGATTAATGTCATACTTAATCTGACTGATGCCATCGATTACACTATACTTCGGATAAATTATATTTAGATTTTTATTATGCCTAAGCATTTCATACTTATAGTTTAAAAGTTGACTACTGTCATTACTGTATAAACTAAGACTCGCACCCTCATCCTCAACAGAAATAACATATTCCATATTGCTACCTAGATATTTCTTTACATGATTTGTCCTTAGGACAATCTGATATTTTAAGTGAGCTATAGATATTATATCGGCATCATTAAGTATTGTTTGATTCTCAATTCTATTATTGTTTACATATATGCCATTTCTTGAATTCAAATCTTTTATTAACAGCTCATTATCTTCAATATAAAAAACACAATGTCTTCTACTAACATGGACGGAATCAATCATCATATCTATATCATCATTATTCACTTTTCGACCTACAATGATTTCTTTATCTAGTGGAATCTCAGCAGGTTTTCCATTTTGCAAATTAATTAAAGAAACACTTTTTATTTTTTTATTCATCATTGGATTCTCTTTCATTCATAAGGTTCACATATTTGACAAGGTGTATAGCCTTGATTTATTGCACTGGTCAATGTGAGATATGTTATTTGTTTTGATACACTAGAACAAGTTTTGTTGTGATAACTTTCACCCGTACTAAAAACATACGCCAAATCACCAATATTTTTCTCTTCATAAATACAAAGCTCACAGGGATTGTATCTCTCAAGGTCAACATGGCTAAGTACCTTAATATAAGGTTTAGATAAAACAAGTCTACAGTTTTCAATATGATACCGCTTACCGCTCTTCGAAAAAATTATTACAATATTTTCTTCATCTTCTTCTTGAAGCATTTTTTGCATCAACGGATTGCCTTTTAAATGATCATTATGCCAATGCCTTACAATAAATCTATCTGTGTGCGTAATGCTATTTTCTCGCTTCCAAAATTTATTCATATTGATTTTATAACTGATCGTTTCATCAATAAGATCTTCTGCTCTTAATCCCAATGCATTTATTTTATGATTATCTGAAACTGTACTATTTGTTCTATCAATATTTACATGACTACTTCCATTAACTTTTTCATAAATTTTTTCAACAATGTTTCTTCTTGTATACTCGTGTAAAACAGTATATGAAAGTTGTTCACCAGACTCTATAAGGGCATAGTCACTTGTATTTATATCTGATATATAGCCTACAGAATCAACAACATGATTTACTGTATACGCATTTACTGCCAAAACTCTTAGTTCATCAATGGTTATTTGATTTATATATCCCTTAGTTTGAAACCCTTTCATTAATAGCGCTATGCTTATGATTGATACAATCATCAATGGCAAAAAAATGGCAGCTTCCAATGTTACAAAACCTTTATTGTATTTTCTTTTTTTAATAGTATGCATGATAAACATTTACATTCACTTCTTTATTTTTAATATCATAATGATCAAGAAATTTAACTCTATTTAGAAATAAGTATGGTACTTGTATTGTTGCTGAAATTTCTAGTCCACCATAATAATCCCTTACTTGAAATCCTCGATCATAATTCGTTGTCATATTTATTTGTACTATATCCATAGTTCTTTGGATTTTATCCTTTTTATTTTCAAAGAATAAAAACAGTCTAAGATAATCTTCATAATTAAATTTATTTATATCCTCAATGAGTTCTATTTCCGATATTCTTTTTTTCTTTGAATTATTCGTTAGATTGCTATATCCTATTTGGTGTATATCAAGCTCCCAATCTTCGTCTTTTTTTAAAAAAGGTACCTCTTCACCAGATAATAATTCCTCTAAATCAAGCATCGCCTCCGCATTTGCCCAAATCAAAGTAACAATTAATTGCCCTAAGTATGTCCCCGCACCCGATGATATTTCCATTGCTATATTAAATGCTTCATTTCTTTTCACTGGGTCCATATAAATGTGAATAGAATTCATTCCCGTTCGCGTATACATTAACTTGTTCACCATAATCTGATTGTTTGCAGATTCACTATAGTGACCATTTAGTATATACTCAACTTCACTTTGATAATATGATTGTGTTTTACTTATATCATCTGCTAATCGATTATTGAAAAATGACATTATATATGCATCTCCAAACAATTCATTTCTAATATCGCCTAGATTTATGCTAGATATATCAAATAGATCCGTCATTTCTTTCAAAATACTCACATCTACCAAACCAGGGTAGACATATTCTACTTGTTGATATAATCCCGTACCATTTGTTTTATTATTGATAGTTGACGGTAATAAATTTTTGATTGTGTTATTTATTAATACAATAGAAGAAGAATTATTTATCCATTCGGACAATCTTTGCTTTATTACTTTTAATATTATATTTAGATGGTCCTTACTGTTATTCGTTCTATTAGTAAGTTGAAAAAGTTCTTTAACTAAAGGTTTGATAATAATATTTGATTCATAACCTAAACTAAGTTTTTCATACATTTCTACAATATTCTTTTCCCAGGTTATAATTGCTTTTTCATTTTTTACATATTCCTCTGAATTATTGATACCTAATATTTCCGATTTGCTTAATTGCTCAATTAAATCAATCAAATCATCACTAGCAACTTGTTGTTCATAGTGCTTTAATAATTCTATGTTTTTTTCTATTTGCTTCTCTTTTAATACCCACTGTTGCTCTTTATCTATATGAATAGCGTTATTAATCTGCTCAATACTTTTAGCTATTTGGTTTAAAAAACCAGGTATAATACTATCCTCTTGAATCATAATCATTTCATTTACTTGCTCAAGTGTTTTTCTTATTGCTGCTATTTCATTTTCTATTTGATTAATTTGGTATAATGCATTTTCGTTAGTCGATATCATTTTTATCAATAACTGCTCATATTCTTTTTTTATCTTAGGATAATTTAACGCTTTTATTTTATTTTTTATCTTATTTATTTGATTTTGATTTTCTAATCTTTTACTAATAAGCATTCCCTTTTGTACATCCTCATTTTCCAGCAGATTTATTTCATAAGTTAAATTATCATTAATATATTTATATTTTCTTAGAGAAATACTATGTTCTAGGTATAATTTTGTGTACACTATATATTCTTTTCTTGTGTCAGAAAGAATATTACTAGTTAGTACATTTTTTCTTACTTGATTTTTAATATTATTAGTCAAATAATCTCTTTCATCTAAATATAAACTGGGGCTATATGCGGTCTTATTAATAAAGTTAGCACGATATTCTAGTTGCTCATTAATTATTCCATATCCTTCAACATTGCTTCTTAATATATTGATCAAATAATCTAAATGATGCAATTGACTATATAATGCTCCTGTTTTTTCCAATAATTGAATGCTTGAAGATGCATTCATCACCATATCTATTTTTTGCTCAAATCCATTCCCACCACCAATTAAACCTTTATACTTCATTTCATTAATCATCTGGTCATAAAATAAATCTTCATTATTTAAACGGCTACTTTCGCTAAAACTACTCAATTGCTTGATCTTATAATTATGCGATTCACTTCTATTGTTGACTAGCATTTCTGAAATATAATATTCAATTTTTTCATCAACACGATGGTCCTTGAACCCATATATTCCATATAACTCTTTTAACGTAGCATCATATTCAGAAAGAACATTCCTAGCTGCTATGTTCACAACTTGCTCAACATGATTTCGAGAATAATATACACTTGAATAATCCACCAGTGAAGTCACTAAAATTATTAATGATAAAAAAATCAAAAGTAAAAATATAGGTATTGATCCTCTTTTATTATTTAGATAATTCACAAAAACACCTCTAATTATTCTTTATAGATTCTATTAATTCGAAAGACCCTTCAACTATCATGTCTATTTTTTGGATATATGTAGCTTCATCAACAACTGTGCTTTCATAATAATAATCATGTTTAAATGATTTGTTTTGTCCAAATAAAACAAAAATTTCTCCAAATACTTCGGATTGTGTAATCTGTTTAGGATATACACTAATCTCATTTGCCCAATTGGACTGATACAGTGATTGCTCATTATTTTTCTTTTCTTCATAATTAGCTACACCTGTACTTTCATGCAGTATCCTTTCATGTTCAGACAGTCCATTGAGTGTATATTGTGTCTCAAAAAATAATCCAATAACAATATATATCATTCCAACTAGCGCTAAAGAAATAATAGGATATACTATAGCCCCTTGAATCATAGAATGACCTTTACTATTATTCATTTTAAGAGAAATTTGCATTATCTAATCCATTAAATATTTCATTTACAAATGCAATAATTTTACCATTAAAAATAATGCCTACTGCAACAGCTATTCCGATAAGTATTGCTACTTGGATCATTTCCATACCTTTTGTGTCTTTCACCTTGTTCACGATTTTCTTGCAAATATTGTTAATCATATTCTCCTCCATTTATATACCCATAATTGCTGGGGTCATTACGATAACTAGTATCACTATTAATAAAATTCCTAAAGGAAAGGATAATTGACTTTCAGCAATTTTTCCTTTTTCCTCAGCAATTCTCTTTCGGTTCAACCATGCTTCATCTAATTCTGTTTCCAACTTTCTAATAATGTTACTTCCCGTTTGCATATTATCGGCTAATATATTCATTATCCTTTGAACTTCTCTTGTTTTGATTCTTTTTCCGTATGTCCTGATAGCTGTTTCAACTGATATATTGTTCTCTTTTGCATGTAGTAAAGCTTGGTTTATTTCATAATAAAGAATTTCGCTATGCTTTCTATCTTTTTCATCATATAAATGTATAACATGTTCTAATGCCTGTTGCGTTATTAGTCCTGAATTTAACATAAGGACTATTTTTGTAATAAAACTAGGCAACGCTCTTATCCTATGCTCTTTAATTTCTGAAATTTTATTATTGAGATACTGATATCGTCCAAATCCAATGCAACCTATCCCAATTATTAGTATTAAGAGCAATATATTACTATAATTATGATTGGACCGAAGCCATTGAATATTATATTCATCAACTTGCTTTGGTAGTTTGATGATTTCAGATGTATCACTTTCTACAAGACCAATAGCTTTCGCCATAATGCTTTCCATAGACTGATTCTTACTTAGAGGTCTTGCTATACTTTTTCCTGCTACTTCAATTCTTTCATGCCTATCTTCTAACGATAAATATGCTATCAGTAAGAATTCTCCATCTTCTGTCGACTCATTTAATACCAATTGACCTGTCTTACTAATTACTTGTGGCGTAAAGCTTTCCCAATAAAGCCTCACACTTGTTTGCGGATCATAATTCAGAAGTTCTAAAGGCATATTCACATGATATAAATCCGCATTGTCTCCAATAATTAGGGTTTCAATACGATGCTTGGTTTCATTTATTCTTTCTTCAATTTCGATTGTTGATAATTTCCTAGCTTCAATATTTAGTTGAACTGTTTTCGAGTCAATAACCCCATCTTTTTCAATATTAATTATTGTTTCGACTGTTAGATCTTTGTTTCCATATGTAGGTTTATTGATTTCCTTTATTGATAAATCTGTAGATAAAATCGACCATTGATAGTAAGAGATTAAAATACTAAATATAGTTATAACAAGATACACATATTTTGCATTTCTAACTAATAACTCTTTACTTGATATGGATTCTGATAAATTGATTTGTGCTACTTTCTTATCAATTATGTCCTTTGAACCTATAAGCCATTTTGGCAAAAACTTTATTAAAAGTTCTCCAATTTCATCAATACATTTCATTTTTTTATGTTTGATTACCATTACACAATATAAACTAACTAGTATAATCGTTATCATCCAGCATATAATCCCAAGTAACATGTCACACCTCTATGTTCGTAATTTTACGGCTCCAAACACTAGCAAATAAAATTGCTATCAATCCACAAACCATAAATAATCGACCTGTTACAGTTTCATACATAACATCTAAATAGCCAGTTGAAAAAGTTTTTATAAACAAAATTATCATAAAAGGCATCGCTATCATTATTCTTCCTTCAAATCGCTTTTGACTTGCTAACAACTTAATCTCCTTGCTTATACTTATTTTTTCTATTAACATTTGCGATGTTTGATTAATGACTTTCGTCATATCTCCACCTGTTAATCTACAGATACTATATACTTCCGCAAAATCACGTAAGTCGTCTAATGTTGTTCTCTTTGCCCATTCCTTCAAGGCAATATCAGCATTTGTGTTAGTTTCTTCAATAGCATTTACAATCCATTTTAAATCTTTAATAATATAATCATCTGTTTTATACATATCTGATAATTGAATTAATGTCATATCTAGTGCATAATTCATGCTATTTCCCGTACTAATATATGATGAAATCGTATAAAAAAAGTCTTTTAATTGTAGATTTAATGCTTCTATTCTTTTTTCTATTAAGTAATTCTTATATACCTTTTTCCCCAATATAGGCAACAGACAAAACAGGAGTATAGCTTGTGTACTTTCAAAAAATATATACCCAATCACAAATCCCAAAATTGAAGTACAAGCATAATACTTTACGTACTCTTTTAGCGATATCTTATATTCTGAGTAATTGATAACATCACAACTCATTACTTTTTCATTTTTATGTTGTATATTTATTTTATTTTTTTTCACCACGAAAATTACACTAACTAGCACAATGGGTAATACCACCCAAAACAATTTAATCATTAAGTATTTCACCTGCCATAATCATCTTCGATTGATTTTTCAATGTATTGTCGGTCCTTTTCAAAATGCTCTCTGATATCTTTTTTCCACTAAACTCTAATTCATATAATGTATTAAATACCGGCAGACCATTTTGATACCCTATTAATTCAACAATCTCCGTTACTTTTCTATTGCTACCATTTATTTTATTGAGATGAACAATTATATCCACAGCTTCGCCAATTTGATTTTGCGTACTCTCTATTGGAAATGCATCGTGAGCCATTACCATGGTTTCTAGTCTATTCACCATACCCTTAGGCGAATTACTGTGCCCCGTTGATATCGATCCATCATGGCCTGTATTCATCGCTTGAAGCATATCTAGGGCCTCTTCACCCCTTACTTCTCCAACTATTATTCTATCCGGTCGCATTCTTAAAGATGCTTTAATAAGATCTCTAATGCTTATCTGCCCCGTCCCTTGAGCATTAGCATATTTACTCTCCATTCTAATAACGTTTGTTAATTTATCTATTTGAATTTCTGCAGAGTCTTCAATTATAATTATCCGTTCTTCTTTAGGTATAAACTGCGTTAATACATTTAAAAAAGTAGTCTTTCCAGAGCTCGTCCCTCCAGATATTAGGATATTATATTTAGCTAAAACTAAACATTTTAGAAATTTTGCAGCCTCCATAGTGATTGTCTTATTTTTTATCAAAAAATCCATATCAATTCTTTTAACTGGAAATTTTCTAATGGTCATAGTCGATCCATTAAGCGCAATATTTTTATATACAGCATTCACTCTTGACCCATCTGATAGTCTCGCGTCTACTATTGGGTTCATATCATTCATTTCTTTATGCACTTTGCCAACAACGCGCCTTACCACATCTTCAAGATGTTTTTCATCATCAAAGGATTCATCGAGTTGGATTATTTCTCCATTTCTCTCTACGAAAATCATTTCAGGACTATTAACCATAATTTCTGTTACATCAGGATCATCTATATAAGGCTGTAATATATCAAGCTCACTTCTCAATCTATTAAATATTCTTTGAATAAATATATGCATATCACTATAATTAATAGTACTTTGATCAATTTCCTCAATAACTTTGTCTCTAATAATCTGTAGGATATCTTCATCAGAACTTTCATGATTAATATGATTTATTTCATCTCTTATTTTTTCTACTATACTGTTTTCTTTCATAAGCACCTACTATACTTCACTATGTATTAAATAATCCTTAATTCGCTTACAATCTGCCATAAATGATTTATCATTCAATATATGTTTTTTTGATTGTATACTGTTATCTTCTTCAATATATTTTATTGTTAATTGATTACTTTTCTTTAAATCTCTTGATTTATTCAGCACTTCAATATCTTGAGTCTTATATTCTCTACCGACTGGATTTATAGTCATTTTTTCTTTTATGTACTTATCCAGCTCAGTATTAGCAATAATATCAAGACGTACATCTGATATATTTATTAACCATTCAGATATATCATTTTCCATTGAAATATAAGTTGGACAATCAAAAATTATATATTCGTAAATATTTGATTGAATAATGCTATTTAACAGTTCATATTGCTGCTTTTGATTTAGATTACTTAAAAAGGCATTTTTATTTCTAAAATACGAAAATCCAGAATTATCTTTATTTGAATACTCCTCTATATGCGATTGAATATTAACTTTCTTATTGTAGAGTATTTCATAAATGAACTTGGTCATTTCTATCGAACTTTCATCATCATTAAGATAAAAAAGGTGACTGCTTACATTTTCCAAATTTATATATAATGTATTGAATCCATCCAATGCTAATAGTCGACTCATAGCAAGCGCAATGCTTGTTTTTCCAGATTGTCCTAAAATTGAGTATGTCATTATAATATGACTTTTTAGCTTTTCATTATTAATAATACTTTCATTAAATTTTAGAAAAAGATCCATAACTAGACTATAAAGATTGGAAGTCTTATCGTATTTATAAAAATAATTTTCCTTGTTAGATGCATTGATATTCATAGATAATACAATGCAATCATGACTGCTACACTTTTCAATATACCTTTCATCACATATGAATACACATGGCTTCAAATATTCTGAATCGATTTCATCTTCCTTAGGTATTACCGAACATAATATTTTCGGATTTTTTCTTTCAAGGTAGTCTGCAACTGCATTGGCATATTCACTATCTATATCAACAATATATATATGTAATCTATCCATATTCCAAATCATACACCCTTCGCTTATATTAAAGCTATTCTATATGCTGAATGTCATTTTTTCCATAAAAAAAAAGCGACAAATACCGAAATTCCAGCGTTGCGCCTTGGTATTGCTACTTTTTGTTTTTTATATTCGTAATGTTTATAATTTTTATAATCAAGTAAAAAAACTGACTTTAGGACCATAGTTTTTTATATCGACAAAAAGTAAAAGAAAAGCCAAAAATGACTTTTCTTTCTTCTTTTACTTTTGAACTAATTGTTGTGGCATCTTTGGCTCATGGTAAAATCCAAAACAAGCTGTAGATACGCTAGATACTACAAATAAAAATGCCATTGCAGAACCTAATTTTAAAGCTAAATTTCTCATGTTAGACTCCTTTCTTCAATCTTTATTTTATTTTTTCGTTGGATAATTTAAAAGAAAAGGTAGATGCTGATACCAAGACAATTGCCATAATAATCAGTGCTCCATATGTTTTTAAATTACCATAAAATGACCATATACTTAAAACCATTAAGCTTTCAGTGACTACTATGACTCTACTTTTTAATTTAAATTTTTTCTTTTGTTCATCACTTAATGGTTTGTTTTCACTTTCTATTGGTGCTCTTTTAAATATTATTATATTAACTATTGCCAATATCCCAATGACTATTGGTAATGTGAAATATGGCACTAATAATTGGCTAGCCATAACACTTGCGGTGAAAGCAACTAAAGATACTATAAAGCATTTTAAATACCCACCTGAATGATAACCACCACTATTTACTCTTAAAAAACCAAATGCCAAGAAAAATATAGCTGTTTCTTTAAGCAGCCCTAGAAGCATTGCAACAATAATAATGCCTAGTCCTTTAAAAATAGTTGCAAACATCAATTGAAATCCATATAAATATATCTCTTGTTTATCTTTAGTTATTATTTCATTTTCTACAAGTTTTTCTGATGCTACGTTTGCCATTTGATTGATCATTATCTTCACCTCTTATTTATTTAATCATAAACAATTTTTATTTCTTTTCAATAACCCTTGCATATATAACCTTCAAACTGTATGCATTAGCATTTTTTGACAACATATTAACAATGTTATTTTTATGCATAAAAAAAGGCATATCTCTATGCCTTTCAATTTCATTATATTAAATTGGTATTGCTATTTGGACTTCAAAAGAAGTCTGTTGGTCTATAAACCTTACGCTTCCATGGTATTTCTCAACTGTCTTAACTATATTTTTCATCCCATAACCATGATTGTCTTTATTTATTTCTTTGGTGGTCTTATAAGTACCATCATCATTTGTTTCTAAACTAATACTTTCATTCTTAGTATTGTTCACTTTTACAATAATATTTTCATTTTTTTCATAGACTTTAATGACAATATATTTATCATTATCTACTTGCTTACATGCTTCAATAGCATTGTTCATAATATTACCAAATATGATTGAGTAGTCTATAAAGTCTATATTTATCTCTGAATGCAAATCAATTTTTGTATCTACTACAATCTTCTCTCTTACGGCTTTTTGTATTGATATATTGATGATTGAGTTAAATACTTTGTTTTGCGAATAGACTGTAGTGTCGTATTCGATTGCATCATCTACCAAGTTTTTAATGTATTTTTTTAATTCATCAGATTCGTTTGTTTCTACTAACCCATATAGACAGCCTATATGATGGTTAAAATCGTGGTTTTGTGCTCTTAATGCTGTCATTACATCATTAATGTTTTCTACGTATATTTGTTGCTCTTTTAATAGTTCTTCTTTGTACTCCCATTCAATTTCCTTGCTAATAAGGCCTACATTTTTTGTCAATATATATGATATAAATATAGTAAATGCTACCATAAAAACTACACCAATTTGAACAAATTTCATTTGATTGCTTTGTTGAATATCCGAAAATCTCATTATGAAAATAATTGTATAAATAAGAAGTGAGTTGAATAATAATATAACCGCTATAATATAATTATTACTGCTTCTCCCTAAATCGATTTTTTGCATCAATTCTTTCTTTACAATTATCTTACTAATAATCATTATTGCAATAACATAAAACATCGATTTAGAAAATAATGTTCCACCTAATAAAAACAATGGATTAGAAAAAAATACATATAGATTTTCTTGAAGAACTGCCCCTATTATCGCTACTGATATACCATCCGTAAGTAACAATAATACTAATCCAATAAATACGATTATAAACGACGGGACAACTTTTGCCTTGAAAATTATTGAAACTGCTAAAATAGCAGCTGCCGCCATAATTATAAAGCCTATAGGATTTCCATATCCGAAAATTTTATTTATAATTGTATTAACTACAATTTGAATTACAAGTGCTATAACAAATTTAGTAATTTTTAAGCCTTTTATATCTAGTGCTTTCTTCACAAAATACAATAAAGCACTTACATCTATTACAGAAAAAAGAATTGGTATCATCATTTCCATAGGTTTTCTCCTTAATCAAATATCATCTTATTGAAAGCGTCTACAACTTCTGGTTTGTGTTTTCTGCTTAATGGAATGATTCCTTTTCCATCTTTTAACACTATTTCATTTTTCCTTATGGCACTAATTTTATATTTATTGACTACAAAACTTTGGTGACATTGAATAAAACATGATAAATCAATCTCTTCTAAAAGTCCTGCCATTGCCATATTAAATGGTTTTACTTGATCTATTAGGTGCAAGTTCATCTGTCTCACTACTTTTTCAAAGTAGTATATGTCATCGTATCTAAATGCATCTTGCCCTGTCTTCGCTTTTATTACAAATTTTTTATTATTTTCATTAAATAATTTTATTTGGGCAAATCTGTGTTTTATATCATGCGCCATGTTAATTATTTTTTGTTCTGTTAATGGCTTGATAATATAATCAAATGCCTTTACTTCAAAAGACTTGTACCCATATTTTTCAAAACCTGTAATATAAACTATTATGGCATCTTCATTTTCTTCTTTAATTTTTCGTCCTAAATCTATGCCATCGGCTTTTGGCATCTCAACATCTAGTAATGCAACGTCTACTTTTTTGCCTTTTATTCTCTCCATTATATGCTGACTATCATATCCTTTGATGACATGATATTCAAACTCTGAAAAATTATTCATTATTATTTTTTCTAATAGCATTAACTGTGTACTATCGTCATCACAGATAACAAAATTAATCATTTCTTTCATAACATTGACCTTCTTCTATTTTTAATAACAACTAAGAGTATTTTACTACAATTTTCTGTTTTATAAAACAAAAAGAATTAATATTTTATTAATATTTATTCTTCTTTGGACAATTCTAAAAAAGACCGAAATTGAATAAACAATTTCGGTCTTTGTAATTATTTGTATTATAAAACTTTGCTTAAAAAACTTTGTGTTCTTGAGTTTTGCGGACGGTCAAATATTTCTTCTGGTGTCCCTTGTTCTACTATTATACCTTCGTCCATGAAAAGCACTCTATCTGCCACTTCTCTTGCAAAGCCCATTTCGTGTGTAACGACTACCATTGTCATGCCTTCTTTTGCCAATGTTTTCATTACATCTAATACTTCCCCTACCATTTCTGGATCAAGAGCTGATGTTGGCTCATCAAATAACATGATTTCTGGTTGCATTGCTAGTGCTCGAGCAATAGCAACTCTTTGCTTTTGTCCACCTGACAAAGAGTCTGGATAAGCATCCGCTTTTTCTGCAATACCTACTTTTTCTAGCAGGGCCTTTGCTCTATCTTGTGCTTCAACTTTTGAAAGACCTCTTACTTTCATTGGGGCTAATGTTATATTGTCTAATATGCTTAAGTTTGGAAAAAGATTAAATCCTTGGAATACCATCCCTACTTCTTCTCTAACTTTGTTAATATCTACCTTTGGATCAGCTATACTCTGTCCATCTATTACTACATCACCTGATGTTATGGCTTCAAGTGCGTTTAGACATCTTAAAAATGTACTTTTACCAGAACCTGATGGCCCTATAACACATACTACTTCTTGTGGGTCTACATGCTCTGTAATACCTTTTAATACTTCTAATGAACCAAAACTCTTTCTTAATTCTTTAACGGTTATCACTTACACCAAGCCTCCTCTCCATTACTGATACTAGTTTGGATATAGCTAATGTCATAGCTAAATATGTTATGGCTACTCCAAAATATGTTGAGAATGTTTTAAAAGTATAAGCTACATGCAGTTGACCTGTTCTTGTCAACTCTTCTACACCTATAACGGCTAATATTGATGTCTCTTTTATTAATACTATAAACTCATTACCTAAAGGCGGTAATATCCGTTTAAATGCCTGTGGCAGTATAATATATCTCATGGCTTGACGATGTGTCATACCCAGAGATCTTGACGCTTCCATCTGTCCTCTATCAATAGACTGGATACCTGCTCTAAATATTTCTGCTACATATGCAGCACTGTTAATACTACAAACAACCATACCGGCTGTAATTGCCTCAAAATTTAATCTTATCCCAAATGTTTCTAGTAATAAGCCTGGGATACCAAAATAAACTAATAATACTTGTACAAATAGTGGGGTTCCTCTAAAGAACTCGATATACATTGTCGCAGGTATTCGTAATATTTTTTTGTTTGATAATTTTCCTAAAGCTAAAAAGATACCAAGAATAACTCCTGCAATAATTGCGACAGTCGTAATCTGAATCGTTATTGTTGCACCCTTTAATAGTTTTGGAAATACAGCAATCATATTTTCCAATTTCGCACCTCCACGTTAAATAAAGAATCCGGAGCCCATCGAGATCTCCAGATTTTTGTCACAAACCGCAGTTTGTGACTATTAAATGCGAGCGCAATTGAAACATTTGCGCTTACATAAACAAAGGACAGCGATTTGCCATCCTTTGTAGTATTATAACATCATTTTTTTTGTCTAGCAAGATTAAAAGTATTTAGCTTGAATCTCGTCATATGTTCCATTTTCAATTACATTTTTTAAACCTTGGTTAATCATATCTTTTAACTCAGCGTTATCTTCTTGAACTGCAAAACCATAAGCATCACTTGTTAAAGGATCACCAACGATCATTATTTTACCAGGTTGCTTTGTCATGTAAGCTTTTGTTACAGGTAGATCGTTAATTACTACATCAACACCACCAGTGATTAACTCCATAACTACTACATCTACAGTATTGAATGTTTTAACATCTGATAAAATTCCTTGCTCTAATAATTCTTGTGCTGCGTTTGCACCAGTAGTACCAATTTGTACTGCTGCTACTTTATCTTGTAAATCATCTACGCTCTTAATCGTATCATCTTCTGTACTTACAGCAATTGCTAAACCAGCATTGATATATGCATCACTAAAGTCTACCATTTCTTCTCTCTCTTCAGTAATTGTCATACCGCTTGCGATAATGTCAATTTGACCTGATTGAACTGCTACTGGTAATCCGTCAAAACCTAAGTTTCTAACTTCTACTTCAAATCCTTGATCAGCTGCTATAGCTTTTATTAAGTCAATATCAAAACCTACTATGTTTCCATCTTCATCTGAAAACTCAAATGGTGGGAATGTTGGCTCTGTACCTACGATATATACAGTAGTTTCTTCTGGCTCTGGAGTTGTTGCTTTGTCATTTCCACCACATGCTGCTAAACTAAATACCATCGCTAAAGTTAATAATACAACTAGTAATTTTTTCATTTGTTTCTCCCTCTTTCTCACTCTTAATATAATATACAATCTACGCATTATTATACATCGATTTCAATATATATGCAATATCTTTATTCAATTAAATCCCTAATAACTTTGCTTGCAATTAAGAGTCCTGCTGCTGCTGGAACAAAGGAAATACTAGCTGGCGGGTTTTTCTCGCCTTGTTTATATGGTAGTTTTTTAGGCAACTCAGTTGAGTATAATACTTTTAATTTTTTGATGCCTAAATGCTTCATTTCTTTCCTCATAACGCGAGCAAGAGGACAAGCTATAGTTTTATGTATGTCACCTATTATTAACTTTGACGGGTCCATTTTATTCCCTGTCCCCATACAACTGATAATCGGTCTTTTAAGTTCTTTTGCTCTTTTTATTATTTCAATTTTTGCTTTTACATCATCTATTGCATCAACAATATAATCATAGCTTTCTAAATTAAATTCTTTTGTATTTTTAGTCGTTACTAAATCACAAATACTATTTATGTTGATCTCAGGGTTAATGTCTAGTAGTCGTTCTTTCATAACATCAACTTTGTTTTTACCTATGGTACTGTGTAACGCTATTACTTGACGATTGATGTTTGTAATATCAACAGTATCAAAATCTACAATAGTAATATTTTTAATACCGGCTCTAACTAAAGCTTCTATAAGGTTTCCCCCAACACCGCCGACACCAAAAACTATGATTTTCTTTTGTCCTAATAGTTCTATATTATCTTTTCCGATTAACATTTCTGTTCGTTTTAATATTTCTTTCATTTGTTCACCTTCTCATAAGACTTTTTCAATTGAAAGTATACCATAAAAAAAGCTAAGTATCTGAAATACTTAGCTTGATATATCTTATTTTATTATTTGAAGTTTCACTTCATGATTTTCTACTTTACTAGTAAGCTCTTTCACATCTTGCCTTAGCTCTTGAATACCTTCTATGGCAACTTTATAACCATCATATAAGGCTTTATGGTTGTCGTCCATTTTGTTTTCCATGCGAACCATATCAAGCCTAATATCTTTGATGTCGGATTTCAATTCTGTCTTCACATCTTGAATTTCTGATTTTAGTTCCTTCACATCAGTTTTCATGTCCTGCATATCGTTGTACATCTTTGTTAATAAATCAAAAGATTGATTATCCATTTGTTTCACCACCTGTTATTATTGTATATAATTATCGATTAATAAACAAGAACTAATCTCTAACTATATGAAAATATTAACACGAAACGCCCAAAAGAACAAGTGTTCTTTTGGGCGTTTTTTATATCATTTTTTTAATAAATGTCTGTAGTCTTTGACTCTTTGGATTCTCAAATAATTCCTTTGGTTCGTTTTCCTCAATAATAACCCCTTGATCCATAAAAATCACTCTATCTGATACTTCTTTTGCAAATGTCATCTCATGGGTTACTATTACCAGTGTCATATCCTCTTTTGCTAGTTGTTTTATTACTGCTAATACTTCCCCTACCAGTTCTGGATCAAGTGCTGATGTTGGTTCATCAAATAACATAACTTTTGGCTCCATTGCTAGTGCTCTTGCTATGGCAACTCTTTGCTTTTGACCACCTGATAATTGAGAGGGATACGCATCTTTTTTATCATAAAGACCAACTTTTTTTAATAGTTGATCACATTTTTCGATTGCATCATTTTTACTTGCACCTTGTACCGTTATAGGTGCTTCTATTATGTTTTCTGTTACTGATAAATGCGGAAACAAATTAAAGCTTTGAAATACCATTCCAACTTGGCTTATGATTTTTCTTATTTCTTTATCATGCAGATATTTTGTTTTTCCATTATGGCTTTCTCCCATTTGTTGATCTAATACAAACAAATCACCTGATGTAGTTTTTTCTAAATGATTAATACATCTTAATAATGTACTTTTGCCTGAACCCGATGGTCCAATAATCGATACTACTTCTCCTTTATTAACTGAGAAATCAACATCTTTTAATACATGTAATGAACCAAAATGCTTATTAATCTTTTTCAAATCTATTATTTTCATCTCATATCTCCTTAATCATAATAAGCATAACGTTTTTCTAGTCTTCTAAAAATATAAACGACAACATATGTAAACACCAAATATATAATTGCTGCTACTAAAAATGCATCTACTTTAAATGTTCTCGATACAATTTCTTTTGTATGTCTTAAGATATCACCTAAAGCTATCGCCGCTACTAAGGCTGTATCTTTTATTAATGTAATTGCTTCATTACCAACTGGTGGTAACACTTTTTTTAATGCTTGTGGAACTACAATTCTACTCATAATCTTATGATTTGGCATGCCTAATGCTTTTGCCGCTTCAAACTGCCCTTTATCTATCGATATTATGCCACCTCTAAATATTTCACAAAAATAAGCAGTATAATTTAGTGAAAAAGCAAGGAAAGCTGCCATCATTTTACTTATAGATATACCTAATGCCGGAACACCATATGCAAAGAAATATAGTTGTAACAACAACGGGGTTCCTCTAAACAACCATGTATAAGCTTCAAAAAACCAATTCAATAATCTAAATCTTGATACTTTTCCAATGGCAAAAAGAATCCCTAATGGGATTGATGTAATAATTGTCACTGTATATATTTTTACGGATACGCCTGCACCCTGTATTATGTACTGAAACATTTCCCAAAAATGTGCCATAGTTTCACTTCCTTAAATGATAAAGGAACATCTGCAAATAATACAATCTGCAGTATGTTCCTTTAGATTTCTTATTTACTCTTTACTACTTTAAGAAAACATCCTCACCAAACCAGTTAGTAGAAATTTCTGCTGTTGTTCCATCTTCTACCATTTCTGCTAATGCATTGTTTACTGCTTCAATAAATGCTTCTTCACCTAATCTAAATCCAATACCATATTCTTCTCTACCAAAGTTTTCTGTTGCTACTTTGAATTCTCCTGGTCTTTGAGCAATCATGTATCTTCCTAAGATTTCATCTACTACTATTGCATCTACTCCACCAGTTCCTAAATCCATTACTGCTTCTTGGTTATTTCCAAACTTAACCATTTCTGCTAGTGAATCAGTTGTTGCCGTATCTGCTTCTAAAGCGTGTTGACTTGAGCTATCAAGTTGTACTCCAACTTTCATATCTGCTAAGTCAGCTTTTGTATCAATGTCAGAATCTGTTCTTACAATAATAATTTGTTGATTAGCTAAGTATGGCTTTGAAAATCCAATTGCTTCTTGTCTTTCAGCCGTAATTGTTAATCCATTCCATATTACATCGATATTTCCAGCATTTAATTCCATAGTCTTTGAATCCCAGTCGATAGGTTGGAACTTTAGTTCTACACCTAATCTATTAGCTACTTCTTTCGCTAAATCGATATCGAATCCTACAATCTCACCATCTCTGTCTCTAAAGCCCATTGGTGGGAAACTATCATCTAATCCTAAGATTAAGACTCCTTTTTCTGTTATAGCTTCTAATGACGTGTCAACTGCCTCTGCTGGTTGCTCCGCTGGTGCATCTGTGTTACCACCACATCCAATTAATGCAACTGATAAAACTAATACAAATACTAATAATAAACTTACTTTTTTAAACATGTCTTCCCCTCCGTTTATACGTGTTATTTTGCCTTTGTCATTATACTTTACCACGGTAAAATTGTAAAGCGATAACAGGCAAAAATACAACATTTTATTCACAATTTGCATATTAATCACGAACCATGCCCCAGGGGTAGTGTTTAGAATGTTAGCATTCTAAACACTGCTAGTTATAAGTGATAAGTTATAAACTATAAGCTTGCGAGCGCAATTGATTCATTTGCGCTTTATAAAGAATAGGGATCCCATCGAGGTCTCCCTATCTTTGTCACAAGCCGCTGTTTGTGACTTCAAATGCGAGCGCAATTGATTCATTTGCGCTTTATAAAAAAAAACGTCTCAATCGAGACGTTTTTAAATTTCTTTCTTATTATAATAAGAACATATTGTTTTCTTTACAAACCTTAATCATTTCTTCAGACCATATAGATACTTGAACTTCACCGATATGTGCTTTCTTTAAGAAATACATACAGATTCGTGATTGCCCAATACCACCACCTATTGTTAATGGTAATTCATTATCAATAATGTTTCTATGGAAATCTAGTTCAAGTCTATCTTTTGCATCAGCTTCTTCAAGTTGAGATAATAATGTAGCTTCATCTACTCTGATTCCCATTGATGACACTTCAAAAGATCTATCTAGTAACTCATTCCAAAGTACAATATCTCCATTTAGTTTCCAATCATCATAATCTGGTGCTCTACCATCATGTTTGATTCCTGATTTTAATACCCCACCAATTTTCGAAATAAATACAGCTTTCTTTTCTTTTGTAATTGCATCTTCTCTTTGCTTTGGAGTAAGACCTGGGTACATATCCTCTAATTCTTGTGTTGTAACAAAGAATATTTCTGATGGTAACGATGGCTCTATTGATGTAAATTGAGCACATACATGGGCTTCTAAATCTTTTAATGCAATATATATTTTTCTTACCGTAGCTTCTAAATAGACCTCTGTTCTATCTTCTCTGTTTAATACTTTTTCCCAATCCCATTGATCAACATAAATTGAGTGAATGTTATCTAACTCTTCATCTCTTCTAATTGCATTCATATCTGTATATAATCCTGTACCTGGCTTAAATCCATATTTACCAAGTGCCATTCTTTTCCACTTTGCTAATGATTGAACTATTTCTACCTTTGTTTCATCTAAATCAAGTATTGTAAAATCTACAGTTCTTTCTACACCGTTTAAGTTGTCATTTAATCCTGTCATTGGATCAACAAATAATGGTGCTGATACTCTCGTTAAGCCAAGTTGGTTAGCTAATGCCTTTTGAAAGAAATCTTTCACGCTTTTAATTGCTACCTCTGTCTGTATTAAGTCTAAGTCTGTTGTGTACCCTTTTGGTAATATTAGGTTCTCTGATAATTTCGCCATTTTTAAATCCTCCGTTTTTTTATTTAAAGCAATAAAAAAACCTCTCGTCGTATTGGGACGAAAGGTATAATCGCGGTGCCACCCAGTTTAACAATCAAAATGATTGTTCACTATTATAAGATACGGATTTCTCGATATCTCTCCACCAGTAACGGTGTGGTTCCGTCTAAGTCTACTCTCATATGATTTCGGTTAGATGCTCTGAGATGTTCTTCTGCATTTCTTCCATACCGGACTCTCACCAACACCGGCTCTCTTAGATTTCAGTTAATGCATACTCTTCTCTTCATTGCTTTAATTATTAATTATAATTTTCTATATGATATACTTTATCATACCCTATGTCAATACCTAAGCTCTTTTTTATTTCGTAAAACGTTTACAGTTCTTCCATTACATAGTTTCCATCTACAAGATACACTGTTTTTTCACAAATATTCTTTGCATAATCACCGATTCTCTCAAGATGTGCTGCAACAAATAAAAACACCGTACTTTGTGTAACCTTATTTTTATCTTTTTGCATTAACTCCATTAATTCTTTAAATATTTCTTGATATAGTTCATCTATTTTTTGATCTAAACGATATACTTCTTTTGCTATTTTACTATCTTTTTCTACAAAAGCGTCCAAAGATTTTTTAACCATTTCAGCTGCTAAAGCTGACATTTTGGGTATGTCTATTAACTCTTTTATATAAGCTTGATTTTTAAGCTTAATAGTGTATTTAGCGATATCTTCGCAGTGGTCTCCGATTCTTTCTAAATCTGTTATCATTTTAGACATGACTAATATTTCTCTTAAATCTGTCGCTAATGGTTGTTGTCTTGCAATAAAAACCATGCATTTTTTTTCAATTTCTAGTTCCATTTCATTAATTAATTGATCACTTTTTATTACTTTTTCTGCCATTTCTATATCTTTATTCTTCAAAGATGATGTTGATTTATCTATTGCTTGTTCTACCATTGCACCCATTTTTATTAAGTCATTATGTATTATATTCATCTCTTTTGTTAGCTGTTTTCTTAACATATATAAATCCTCCTAACCAAATCTACCAGTGATATATTCTTCTGTTTTTTTGTTCTCAGGTTTAGAAAACATGACATCCGTTTCGTTGTACTCTACTATTTCTCCATCTAAGAAAAATGCTGTGTAATCTGAAATACGGCCCGCCTGTTGCATATTGTGTGTAACAATAACGATAGTATACTTTTCAGATAGCTCGCCCAACAGACCTTCTACTTTTAATGTTGCTACAGGGTCGAGTGCTGAAGTCGGTTCATCCATCAGTATTACATCAGGTTCAACTGCTAAACATCTAGCTATACACAAGCGCTGTTGCTGCCCTCCTGAAAGTCCTAGTGCAGGGTGATTTAATCTAAACTTAACTTCATCCCATAGTGCTACTTCTTTTAATGTTTTTTCAACAATATGATCTAGCTGATCTTTGTCTTTTATTCCATGGATTTTAGGTCCATATACTATGTTTTCATATATTGACTTTGGAAAAGGATTTGGTTTTTGAAAAACCATCCCTACTTTTTTTCTTAAATCAATTATGTCAAAACTCTTTTCATATATATCTTGTTGGTTTATTAGAATATCCCCATCAATTTTTACACTATCTATTAAATCGTTCATTCTATTGAGTGTTCTTAAAAATGTTGATTTACCACATCCTGATGGCCCTATAAGTGCAGTCACTTTGTTTTCATAAACATTTAGATTTACATTTTTAAGCGCTTGAAACTCGCCATAAAAAAGATTTAAATTGCTTATTTCCATTTTTTTATTCATATATAATTCCTCCTATCTTGGTGTCAATTTTTTTGCTATCCTATTTGCTAAGTTGTTAATACCTATAATAACTATGATCAACAATGCAGCTGTTGCATATGTTTTTTCATCTGACAACCCTTCAGATGCTAATGTATATAAATGAACTGACATCGTTCGTGTTGGATCCATTATAGAGGTTGGCAAACCTAAAGAACTTCCTGCTGTAAGCATTACGGCTGCTGTTTCTCCTATGGCTCTACCCACGCCTAGTATTATACCTGTTACAATACCTGGTAATGCAGATGGTAATACTACTTTTACTATGGTTTCCCATTTAGTTGCACCTAGCGACAAACTGCCCTCTTTGTATGACCTTGGCACTGTTTTAAGTGACTCTTCAGTTGTTCTTATAATCGTTGGTAATATCATCATTGCCAGTGTTAGTCCACCAGATAATATTGACCATCTGAAGCCAAGTAAGATAACAAAGAACGCAAATCCAAATAAACCAAATATAATGGATGGTATCCCTGCAAGTGTTTCAGTTCCAAATCGAATTAATCTTACTAATCTTGTATCTTTTGCATATTCTACAAAATATATAGCAGCAAAAATCCCAATCGGTGTTGCAATAAGCAATGCAAATAACGTTAAATATATTGTTCCAATTATGATTGAAAAAATACCGCCTTCTCTTCCCATTCTTTTAGGTTCTTGGGTTAAAAATGTTAAATCTATATGTCCTAATCCTTTTATCAAAACAAATGTTATGATTGTGACCAAGGAAATAATGGTAATCGCTGCTGACAAATATATTAATCCATATAAGATTTTGCCTTTATCCTTTTGTTTTTTATTGTTTTTTTCCATATTCTTCACCTATACCTGCTCAAACTTCCTAACAGAATAATTTGCAATAATATTTAGTAGCATAATCATGATAAATAAGACGATACCAATTGCAAACAATGCCTTTTGATGCTCATATGTTGCATAGCCCATCTCCATTGCAATCGTCCCTGTTAAAGTTGCTACTGAGTCAAATACACTTCCAGGCACTTTTGGCATATTTCCAGTTATAAGAATAACTGCCATAGTCTCACCAATAGCTCTTCCCATCCCCAATATTACCGAAGATAATACCCCAGACTTTGCTGCCGGTAGTATGACTTTAAATATTGTTTCTATTTTCGATGCCCCTAAGGCCAAAGACCCTTCTTCATACTCTTTTGGAACAGCACTTATTGCGGTTTCAGATATACTTATTATCGTTGGCAAAATCATTATTGCGAGTATAATTGCACCTGCAAAAATACTATAGCCTGTTGTTTTATATCCAAGATCTAGCGCTTTACTAATTCCCATTACAATCTGTCTTATTAAAGGCACAATGACTGCAAGTCCAAAGAACCCATAAACAACTGAAGGTATTCCTGCTAATAAATCTACACCAGCTCTTACAATTTTTCTTAAATAAGAAGGTGCGATTTTTGCTAAAAATATAGCACAACCAATACCTAAAGGAACGCCAAGTATTAATGCACCAATCGTTACAGACAACGACCCAAGAATTAAAGGTAATATACCAAAATATCCATTTGTTGGGCTCCATTTTCTTCCTAATACAAATTCTTTAACACCATAGTCAGTAATAACACTTGCCCCTTCTTTAAATATAAAGATCGAGATGAGTATTACTGAAAATGTTGCTGCAATAGCACATATTAGTAATGCTTTTTCTATTACTTTTTCTATCTTTTTCATTTTGCCCTCCATTCAACATTTTTAATATACTGCTCTCAGGTTAAGCATGTTTTAACCCAATGTTAAATCCATGTTAAATCACAAAAAAACACCATGAGGATTGCTCCTCAAAATGCTTTTTTGTTGTTAAATCTTGGGCTATCTATGTTAAATGTTATTTTACCGCTATAAACTCTTCTGCTACCACCGCTTGTCCTTCACTACTCATGACAAAATCTATATATGCTTTTGTTGCTTCATTTTCATTTCCTTGTGTTAAGTATATGAAAGGCCTTGCAATTTTATATGTTCCATCTAAGATTGTTTCAACTGATACTTCAACATCATTAATCATGATTGATTTCACGGTGCTATCTAAAGCACCTAATGAAATGTACCCGATACTGTCTGGTGTATTTTTCACAGTGTTTTTAACTGATCCTGTTGATGGTTGTACTAGTGCATTTTCAGTTGTTAAATCAATTTTATTTCCTTCTGCATTCTTTTGAAGAACTTTAGTCAACTCAACGAATGCACCTCTTGTTCCTGAACCTTCTTCTCTAGTAACAACAGTGATATCTGCGTCAGCTCCGCCAACTTGATTCCAGTTTGTAATTTCGCCAATATAGATCATTTGTAATTCTTCCATTGTCAAATTCTCTATATCGCTTGCACTATTCACTACAATAGCAATACCATCTTTAGCAACTACATACTCAGTTAATCCAAACTCTTTTTCTGACTCTTTTACTTCTCTTGATGCTGCGCCAATATCTGCAATAGCATCTTTGGCCGATTTAACCCCTACACTTGATCCGCCACCTTGAACTTCGACAGAAACTTCTGGGTACATTGCCATAAACTCTTCTGCTAATAACTCTGACAAAGGTTGTACTGATGTCGACCCCGCAATTACTACTTTTCCTGATAATACTGTGCTTTCTTCATTTGACGATGGTTGATCAGTATTACCACCACATCCTGCTAAACTCATAAGTGACATAGCCACTACTAACCCTATTACTAAAAACTTTTTCATTTGATTCCTCCTATATTTTCATTATGAATGTTCTTCGTTTACAAGACATAGTATATGACTCAGATGTTAAATCAGTTTAATGTGTATGTAAAATCTATGTTAAAACATAAAAAAACCGAATTCTATTTGCCTATAGAATTCAGCTTTTATATGCTTATTTGATATTTTAACCTTTTGGCATAGTAATACTAATTGTAGTACCTTCGCCCTCTACGCTTTTAATTATAATATGACCTGAAAAAGATTTAACTATATGTTTTACAATTGATAATCCTAGTCCAGTACCACTAATATCTTTTGATCTTGATTGATCCACTCTATAAAATCGCTCAAACACTCTTGTTATATCCTTTTGAGGTATGCCAATACCTTCATCCTTGACTGTAATCTTAACATCAGTATTAATTGCTTCCATCGTTACTTGTATTTTTTTTCCAACTTCACTATATTTAATAGCATTTTCAATGATATTAATCATCATTTGTTTAAACCGGTCTTGCTTTCCATTTAAATAAGCCTGTTCAAGTGCAAATAATTCAATATCTATTTGTTTTTCTTTTGCATCTTTTTCTAACAACTCAACAGACTCTTCTAATGCAGCATTTATTGAAAACACTTCATTGTTTTGTTCATCCTCTTCTTTTTCAATTTCTGCTAAAGAAAGGACTTCCTCAATTAGTCTTTTTAATCTCTTTGCTTCAAAATCAATAATATTTAAAAATCTTTTTCTAGTTTCTTCATTTTCTACTGCACCTTGTTGCAAAGTTTCTACAAATCCCTGAATAGATGTTAATGGTGTTTTTAATTCATGCGATACATTAGCAACAAAATCACTTCTCATTTTTTCAAGCTTTTTCATTTGAGTTATTTCTTCAAAAATCGCTAATGCACCAATAACTGTATTACTCTCCTCATTGTAGATTGCATTAATTTTGATTTTTATTATTCGATCTTCCCCGTAATGCAACTCATCTATTTGCTTTTTACCTGTATCTAAAACACGATCAACCATGTCTAAAATTTGTGCATGCCTAACACTACGATTAATATGATTGCCAAACTGTATTCTCTCAATATCAAGTAAGTCTTTTGCAATGTCATTTGCTAACATGATTCCTCTATGATGATCAACTGCTATTAATCCTTCATTAATGCTCAATATGATGGACTCTAGTTTAGCATGATTATCTACTAAAGCACCTATACTTTTCTCTAGTTGAGTACTCATTGAATTCAATGCATTTCCAAGCGATGCAATTTCGTCTTTATTTTTAACATCTATTCTTTCTTTATAATTGCCTTTTTCTATTTCTTCTGCATATCTTGTAAGTCTTACGATTGGTTTTGTAACTTTCCCTGAATAGTAAACACCTATCATTGTTGTGACAAATAGTGCAAAAATAGCAGCAATAATAATCCCATATATAAACTGTCTATTGATTTGCTCAATCTCATCAAGAGGTAAAGCAAGCCTTGTTGCACTGACTCGTCCTGTTATTTCTTCAGTTGGAATTGCAACATACATATAGTCTACACCTGTAGTATTACTCATTCGTATACTGGTTCCAGCAATTTGACTATCAAGTGCTACACTGACTTCTTCTCTATACTTATGGTTTTCCATATTCACTATTTCTTGTGAAGGAATAGCAGAATCACCTACAACTACTCCGTTTTTATCAATAAAAGTAACACGTGACTTAATGAGTATAGATATTTCTTTAGCGTACACATCAAGATCTATTTCTTTTTCAGTTCTTTTTAAATAATCATTAATAATCATGGCTTCTGATATTAAACTTTTTTCTACTTCATTTAAATAATTGTTCTTAGTCATATTAATACTTAGTAGACTAAAAATAGCAATAGACATTATGATTATTATTGATATATAAGCTATCATTCTTTTTTTCATAATTTACACCTTAGCTAATTTTATAGCCTATCCCTCGTACTGTCTCAATGATTAATCCTTCTTCATCTCCGATTTTCTTCCTTAAATATCTTACATGTACATCTACAGTTCTTGACTCTCCAATATAGTCATATCCCCAAATTCTATCAAGTAACTGGTTTCTTGATAATACTTTACCACTATTTTCTGCTAACATTGTTAGCAGTTCAAACTCTTTAAGCGTCAATGATATTAATATACCATTAGCTTTTATTTCATGTTTTTCTTTATTAATTTCTATTCCATTAGTAATGATTATATTGTTCGCATCTATATTATCCTTGCTATTAGTTCTTCTTAATATTGTTTTTACTCTGGCTACAAGTTCCCTTACACTGAAGGGTTTAGTCATATAATCATCTGCTCCCAATTCCAAACCTAATAACTTATCAATTTCTTCTGATTTAGCAGTTAGCATTATTATTGGTACATTAGATTTGTAGTCATTTCTAATTGTTTTGCATATATCTATTCCATTTACGCCTGGTAACATAATATCCAACACTATTAGGTCATAATTATTTTTTATTATTTTTTCTAAAGCATCATTTCCTGTTTGTGCTGTATCTACTTCATAACTATTTTCAGTTAAATTATATGTAATTAGTTCTAATATATTATTATCATCTTCTACTACAATAATTCTTTCTTTCATTTTTCTCCCCCTAGCAATTGTAAGAAAGCACCCATTCTTCCCGTTTTTTCACCATCTCTTCTATACGAAAAGAAATCTTTTTCCTCACAACAAGTACAAAGATTACTATAATCAATATCCTCAACGCTTTCATTTTCAAGTTGGTATTTTATAATTTCTTGCAAGTTAATATAAGCTTTCTTATTTTGCTTATACTTTATAAATGGCATTGACCAATCATACTTTTTTAGAAATTGATCACTTATATCACTGGATACTTCAAAGCAACACTGTTGAATGCCAGGCGATATATAGACCAACAAATCACTTGGATTTGTTCCAAATTCTTTGACCATTTTCTTAATAACTTCCTTCGAAACATTATGATACACACCTTTCCAACCAGCATGTGCTAATCCAATTATTTTCTTAGATGGATCAAAGAAAAAAATAGCAAAGCAATCAGCATGATAGGTAAATAGAACGGTGTCCTCTCTATTTGTAATTATTGCGTCATATTCCCCTAAATTAATCTCCAAGTCGCTTGGAAGGATCTCATCACATTTTATAACTTTTACATCCTTGCCATGGACTTGTTTACAGTGAACAATATGTTTTTTAGTATTACCACTAGTATTTTTTAATGCATGTTTAATATTCTTTTTCACTAGCGCTATATTATCTTTAGTGTACAAACCACAGTTTAGTGATATAAAACCCTCTTTACTATTTCCGCCTGCTCTAGTAGAAAAAAAACCATCTGCAAAATTAGTTTGATTAATATTTGTAGTGCTTATCACTTTCATATCCATTGTAAACCTCTAAAAAAATCCAAGATATACTATTAGGTATGTCTTGGATTAATATTTTTATATTGAGAGTCAATTAACTTTTACTTGAATCGCCTATTAATTTTTCAAGTTCTGATATAAATGAATTTATATCTTTAAATTGTCTATATACTGAAGCAAATCTAACATAAGCTACTTCATCTAATTCTTTTAAGTGATTCATAATAATCTCGCCAATTACTTTGCTTTCAATCTCTTTTTCCATCATATTACTTAGACCTTTTTCAATCTCTGTAACAACTTTTTCCATATCACTTAGTGTCACTGGTCTTTTTTCACATGCTTTTATTATTCCACTTAACGCTTTTTGAGGATCAAATACTTCACGAGTACCATCTTTTTTAATAACAATAAGTGGTATTTCTTCTACCTTTTCGTATGTAGTAAATCTTCTCTTACATCTTTCACATTCTCTTCTTCTTCGAATAGTATGCCCTTCTTCAGTTGGGCGTGAATCAATAACTTTTGTTTCTTCGTTTCCACAAAATGGACATTTCATGAGTTAGTCCTCCTGTCCTTATACATTGTACTAGATATAGAATGTCATTATTAACATCTACTATATACATTATAATACTAAGGTTTTACTCTTGTCTAGTTTTTTACAAGGAATCAAATAACACAAATGATATTCCCACTTCTTTTTTTGCTGCATACATTGCAGAGTCAGCATTTGATAATAGCATATTTGTAGTATCGCCATCATTTGGATACATACAAACACCTATACTTACAGTAATATCAATATCTTCACCATCAATTTTAAAAGGATCGATCATTACTTTTGAAATCCTATCAATTAATTTGTTCCAACTGTCTGACGTTTTTCTCATTTCTTGAATAATAACAAACTCGTCACCACCCATTCGTGCAAAAACATCACTCTTTCTAACAACACCTAATATACGATCTGCCGTTTCTTTTAAAACGACATCGCCCCACTCATGACCATATATATCATTTATCATTTTAAAATTATCTATATCAAAATACAAAATAGCAAGTTTCTCATCTTCTCGTTTAGCTCTTTCAACAGCTAATTGTAGCTCCCCCATTAAAAAATGGCGATTATATATTTCTGTCAAGTAATCATGATTTGCTCTTATCCATAGTTCTTTTTCAAGCTTTTTCCTTTCAGAAATGTCTCGAATAACACTTACAATAAGTGGTTTTCCAGCAATTTCTCCTTTAAAAGAATTTACTTCAACAGGAAAACGTTCGCCATTTTTTCTTATATGATTTGTCTCAAATCTAATACCTTTATCGATTGCTTCTTTTAACTGATGTTTAATTAATTCTGATTCAATATCTTCTCTTATATCTTTAATACTTAGTTTTAACAACTCTTTATAATCATATCCATAGCTATTTATAGCAGCTTGATTTGCATCAATAATTATGCCTTCTATTGAAACAAACATAATAATATCTCTGGAACTTTTTTCTAGCAAATTATATTTTTGTAACAACTCATTTTTCTCATTTGTTTGTGTTACATCTATAAATATAGTTGTAAATTCTAAGTCCCCATCACTAAAAGCAATAACTTCAAAATATTTCCCCATGTTCTTTTCATAATGAACAAATTTTTTCTTTTCATTATTCAGTGTGACCTTGCCATATTGTTCAATCCAAAATTCTTCAACCACTGGATATACAGATTTTATTGATTTACCTATAATATCTTTTTTTAATAACCCAGTTAAACGTTCAAATGGTTCATTCACATCTAAAAAAACATAATCACAAGGTTTATTATTATCATCTAAAATCAGTTTGTGATGAGCATAAGCTTCATCAATTGAATTTATTATGTTCTTAATATATGTTCTATTATTTTCACTCATGTTCTCACTCCTCTACTTTTTAGTTTATAAATGTGCATCTTCTCCAAATGGATCTATGTGTATATGTATATCATCTATTTTATCATTAGATTTCATTAAATGTCTTTTAAAATCTTCTGATATTTGATGGGCATCTTTTACTATCAAATCCTCATCTACAGCAATTGCAAGATCAATGATTATTCCACTTCCGCTAGACCTGCTTTTTACCCAATTTATTTGATGAATCATTTCAAATTTATTTACTTCATCGTTAATAAAACTAACTAATTGATTATCTGGAATATGGTCCATAAGCCCTTCAGTGGCATCTAAGAATATCCTATAAGCAATTTTTATAATCATTCCACCTACTATTAGCGCTGCCAATGAATCTCCATATTTCAAAATATCTATTTCATATCTGTTTCCAATAATACTACTTACCACACCTAATAAAGTACCCACTGATGAATAAGCATCTGAACGATGATCCCATGCATTCGCTATCATAGATGGACTGTTGATTACTTTTGATTGTTTCAATGTTATTCTAAACATAAATTCTTTTACAATAATAGAAAACACTGCAATAATTCCAGCTAGAATACCTGGTGAACTTAGCTCTCCAGCTAAAACATCACTGATAATGGTCTTTATAATTGTTACACCGGCATAAAATAATGTAGCTGCAACAAATAGTGATGCCATGTATTCAATTTTACCATGACCATAAGTATGATGTTCATCAGCAGGTTTTTTAGAAATACGCATACTAATGTAAACAACAATAGTAGCAACGACATCTGACCCTGAATGCAATGCATCTGCAATCATTCCTTTACTGTCTGCAACTACTCCTGCAAGGAGTTTTAATCCTGTCAATATAAGATTACCTATGGCACACCATATGGTAATTAATTCACCTTTTTTTCTTTCTCTTTCCATGTAAACCTCCAAAAAAAACAAAATCTGTGATCCTATTAATAGTCCCACAGATAGCTGCCACGTTGCAGTCAGCATCAATACTTGATACTATTGCTTACCACATAGTAGCATATTTCAATTGTTATTTCTACATTATTTAGAAAAATATCATTTTATGTAGAACTTTTGGTTTTTTCTAATATTCCTTATCATTTTTATAATTCAACAAATTTCTATATATGGATACTTCTGTTCCTTTTTCTTTCTCTGAAATGCTAACTGTAGCATCAATTATTTTCCATTGACCATCAACAAGCACTTCATTCCATGCATGATATCCATTAACATGCTCACTATGTCCTTTTACTAATTTTGCTTCTATATTATTACTTCTTAACATAGCTGCTAGCATGGCTGAAAAGTCATAGCAGACACCTTTCTTTTCTGTATATATATTATTTAAATTAGGCACATATGGTTGTATAATGCTTGAGGCTTTTTCAAAATCATATGTCCAATTTTCTATAACAAACGTCGCTAATACCTCTATCTTTTCTTCATCTGACTCTACTTCTTTAATGAGTTCTTTAGATTTTTTTATAAATAAATCTTCCATATCCCAATTAATCTCTTGCGATGGTGATAGAAAAACCGCAGAATTTGTGCTATTAAAGACAAATTGCTTTATCTTGTGAAGTTTTATCTGTTTCTTATCAGACAAACTATATATTAAACCACTATATTTCCCTGCTCCTAATTGTAGTGGTACCACGATTTCATTTTCTAATAAATAATAGGTATATTGGAAATCTCCTTTTTTGATTATTAATTTGTATTGGCGATTAGCATCTATCTCATAATTAACTTTCACTGTACCTTCATTTTGATTTACAGAAAAAACACTATCAACAGCATAAATACATTCAATAGAAAGTATAAAAATCAAACAAAAAACAATGATTTTCTTCATAATAATCGCTCCTTTGGCGTACATTAACAGGTCAATGTTGATATACTTATTTGCAATAAGTATATCATAAATTATTAGAAAATTCATTGTTTTTTTAATTTTATCAATATTTAGTTATTTTGTCGCTACTTGTCCACTTTTGTCGCATGTATTATTGTTCTCGCATTATCACTTTGAAAATTACATGTAACTAATGTCAATACTTGCTCTTCCTGCCCTATATCTTTATTACTTTTTATTAATGTGCGTCTTTTGGTTTCTTGAATAAAAGCTTTCTGCGCTTCTTTCGTTGAATAATTTGGAAGTAGATAATAGTTTTCTTTTTCTAAATCAACGACATAAGCAGAGTTCACTTCCCACTGCCCCTCATTTCCATCGATTGTTAGATTAATATAATTATGTGTTTCATAGTATGTGTGATTACCTTCTAAAACATAATTATTCAAGTCAGAAAACATTAAACCGTCTTTCATTTTGTGACCATAAATAAGTATTTGATGATCCTCTTTTTTCAAATCATTTCTATAATCTAAATAAATGGCTCCATAACGATCTTTTTCATCTAAATAGTTATGTGTCAAATAAAAATCATTATCATCTGCTTGAACCAACGGATAATCTATCCTAGAATCATCAATACTTATCCAACCAATTGTTAAATCATCTAGATTACTAATTTGAACGTCCTCTACTTCTAAGGCATTGTGCAATTCACTTGCAACTGCATAGACCTTTTCAGAGTTCTTTTTAGCAACCTCTCCCTTAATTAACGCTGCACAACACACAATAATAATAAGTAGCAAAAGAAAGTTTACAACCTTTCGCATAATACCTCCCTATAAGAAGAATGCCCCCCCAGGCATTCTTCTAAATGCTATTTATCATGATTGTTTTTATTATTATTAAGTTATTTATTCTTCGTCACGCTTCTTTTTCTTAACTGTATTATTAATCACTAACAAAATACTTGCACAAGCAATTGCTATCAATAATTCTGATTGGTAATTATTAACGCCTGTTTTAGGTAGTTCTGGATATCCCAAAGGGACTAAATCATCAGTTATCTCTATTTCAAATAATTCTTCAGTTCCGTCTTCAAGGGTTATTAGTACCTCAATTGAATCCTCTCCATCATATTCATCGTCTGGGAAAAATATCACGTCACCATCATCTACAACAACAGTTCCACCATCTGGAGGTGTTATTACCTCTACATCCGTATCATCATCTGTTTCAATTATTACAATACCTTCTGGCTCATCTGTATCATCCGGATCATCTGGCGTATCAGGTTCTTCCTCTATGCCACCTTCCGTTGTAACACCACTATCTGTTACTATAGCTGGTTCAGTTGGCGATAAAGGATCATCTGTTTTATTATAACCAAAATCAACATCCATTCTTGATTTCATTCCAGATATTTTCACTTCACTAATATAATGGTCTCCACCATCTAAGTCATACGTCTGATGATACCCTTCCTCATTAAGGATAGTTGTATCTAACTCAACAACATAGTCTCCATTTGATAAGTTTTCAAATAGATACTGTCCATCTCCATCCGTCTTTGTAAACCTTAACAATGTCCCTTTTTTTGTCTTTAGATATACCAAAACATTTGCTATACCTTCTTCGTCACTATCCATTATGCCATCTTCATCTTTATCTACCCAGACTTGATCTCCAAGACTTGCAGTATTGACTACAGGCGATGATGGTTGAGTTGTTTTTGCAGTGTCTGCATCATCTACTTCAGCTAGGTCAGTATTTAACGTCCCATCTTCATATGCTGGCTTACCAAACGTCTTGGCAGTATTTGTATGTGTTCCTTTTGAAATACCTTCAACATAAAATACTAATTTTTCATTATCCGCAGATATTAGTGTGTTACTGCTAAATGTTAAAGCGTCACTTAGCTCTGGAATAAATATTAAGTCTGTTTCAACTAAACCTAGTGCACTATCAGATATTCGCACATCTTTTAAATGCGTATCCCCTGTATTGACTACAGTAAATACATAAGTAATATCCGAACCTTTTGTTGTTCTGATATCATTACTCACGATTACTTTGTCATAGTTGTTTACTATATAGTCTTTTTTATCATGTCCCAATATAACGTTTTTTATAATTTGAATATCTGCTTCACCTATAATTGCTGTATCTGATGCTATCGCACCTTCCGAAGATGTAACTTCTGCAATATTTATAATCTGCCCACCAAGATCACTTGCTTTCACTTGGTACACTGCTTGTCTTGTAGCTGTTTCTCCCGCAAGTATTTGAGCAATAGTTTCTGAATAACCAATTCTTGCATCGTTAATAACTACATCATGCAAAGTGTCACTTCCCGTGTTGATAATCTCAAAATCATAAATGATTGATGAACTTGTTGATAAAAACCCAGTTTCTTGTTTCGCTGCTGTTTTAGTAAACTTCATATCGTGTGTACTCGATTTCACTTCATCCTCATACGATTTTTTCTCCAGTGCTGAAGCTGTTACAACAACTTTGTTTTTAAGGTCATTATTTACAAGTATTTCAACATCTGAATCTTTTAACTTATATGTAAGGTTAAATGTTCTTGTTGCCCCTCCATTTAAATTAAAAGTACTCGAATCTAATAGTGTATAATCAATACCTGCATTTTTGTTAAATAACAAATCTGCATATTCGATTCCATTAATTCTTTTTGAACCTAAATTCCTAATTATTATTCTATAATCTATTTCGTCATTTATTTTGTATGGTCCAACAGATACAATTTCTTTTGTAACTTCTAAACCTTTTGTCTCAACTACTATCTCAGAAGAGTTTTTGTCGTCCATATCAGTATGCTTTAACTTAGCAATGTTTTTAATGTCATCTCCTAAATCTGACAGTTGAGATATATATGTATATTTAATAGTCTCAGTTGCACCGGGCGTCAGTTTAATAACTTTTGCACCTACAACATCAGTTGTAACATTACCATTAGTTACTAATGTACTTAACGGTATTAAATAGTCTTCTATAATCAAATTATCTATCGTTATATTTCCGTTATTTATTACTGTTACTGTATATATTATTGCACTATAACTTGTTGATCCTGGTTCTACTTCGCTAACATCAGCATTTTTTGTTACATCTAGATCAATAATGTCAATGGTTGATGTTTTCTCAATAGGTTGTCCATTTTCAAATTCGTTTGCGTATACTGATACTGTATTTATTAACCCTGAGTCAGTCGCAACATCTGCATTCAATACAGTATATGTCCCTGTAATAAATATTGTCTCACTTGGCAATATCTTAAGTATTTCTATACCAGGTCTACTTGTAGAAGTGATTTGATCATTGACTAAAACACTTGTATCTACATCTTCAAGCCCACTGATTGATTTTCCAATTTCTTCGAAAACAAATCCTGACTGCTCATCTTCCATAACATCAAATACTTTTACATTGTTTAGGGGAACAGTTCCATCGTTTAATATCTCAATAGTATAAGTAACCTCATCACCGACTTCAAAAGGATCCGTTGTATGCGCACTTTTAGTTACTACAGCAGATGCCTTTTGTTGAGCAGCACCTACAAGACCAAGGTCCCAGTTTGGCTGTCTGTATGGATAGTCTAATGCGGGATTTTTTATTAGATTGATTCCCGATACACTTGTATATTTAGTACTACTTTTTATATATGTACTATCAAAATCCGAATCATTTTCGACTGCACTGTTTAATATTTCTGTATCTCCAGTGGTGGTAGTCACAGTGTAATAATCTGGTATTTCAAATTCAACTTGATATAGTCCGTTTATGCTTGAAGATGGCAAGTTAGGAAATAAATAGTATCCTGGTAAACCATCGTGATTATCTGCTGTAATGGTTTCGTCTACAAAAATTGATTGCCCCGTAGATGATATATAATATAGCTTAGCTTTTATACCATTAATACCAGCCTTTTGCTCATCATATCCATCGCCTTGAATCCCATCAGCGTTTCCGTCAAACCATACAAAGTCACCTATTTCACCTTCACTATCGACTACTGTTCTAAACCCAACTTTTATTGGTTCAGTTGGCAGAAGATAATCATCATCATATAGTTGAACTTCTGTAGCAACAGATCCCCATGCAACAAGGTTCTCTGGTGTTCCAACCGGCGCTCTCATTTTCCAATATATTTCTATACTTTCACCAGAGTCTAATCCTGCTCCACCATTTATATTTGTTAACTGCAAGTATAGTGTCTTTATAGAAGTAATATCAAAATCATTTGGAATAGTATCCATCCATTGCGATAAATCGCTTGGTTCAGTTCTGATTAATTCAACCACGTCTAAATTATTTGACACACTATAATCAACATCTAAATCAAAAGTAACTGTGTTTCCAGCTTCATCTGTTGATGACATATTTAAACCTTCAGTCAAAGCTTTTAATAGATTTGGTTTCCATTCTGATCCTCTGTTTTCTATAGGAGGCAATATAGATGTGTCTCCTATATAAGGCAGTACATCCATAACATCAATATTCTTAATAACTGCATTTCCTTCATTCTTAAGAATGATCTTATAATCAGCAGTTCCACCTGCTATTGCACTTCCTGATGCAGGATATGTATTAAAATCAGCATCAAGATCCCCTTTGTTTTCTTTTGTTATCTGTAATTTCCCAGACTTATTAATATATGTAGATCTCTGATATCCTCTTAGATATACTTCCGACCCACTATTAAGTATTTTGTCCAGATATGGTGACCAATGAATAGAATCTTTTCTTGCGTCCCAATCATCCGTATCATTTCCCCATAAAAACCCATTAGTACTATGATCTAAAGTGGTTACATAAGCTGTATTGTAATACTTCACATTAGCCTTAGTGTTTGGTGTGTATTTATCTATATATGCATTAAAATCTATTGTAAAACTACTATTAATATTCATATCTGCATCAAATTTCCATATTAATGCTTGGGTCGTGATCCCTGACGACGTTAGTTTTGAACCTAGCCCGCTGCTGTTATAACTTGACTCATCAACATAAGTGTCCGTCAGTGCAACTTCAGTTACAATATATTCTAGATTTGTTTTGTCTATACCATTACTTATTGTTGCAGGGCCTGATATTGTTATGTTTTCTGGCAAGATATCAACAACTATTGGTTTTTTTAATATGCCTGTTCCATTTCTATGGTTTGATATGGTCAGTCGATAATTCACCAATGATTTTGGCATAAAAGTACTGTTATTTCCTCCAATAATACTTTTACTAATTGTTGGATATGGTTTTTCGCCTATGATTTCAAAACTTACTGTATCTGTACTTGGTGTGGTTTTTTCATCATATGTAAAAATGGCTGTGTTTGTTACTTGCTGAAAAACATCTGTATTAACTATACCGTTAATTCGAAATGTTCCACCATTGTAATCTGGCCCAACCTCTCCCCATATAATCTTCAATCCATGCAAATTCAGACTGGTCTGGCTTGTTATTTCTTGGATTGTCAATGTGTTCTTAGTCGTAATTAGCTCACTTCTTTTCTTACTGACCCAATCTGTACCATTGAGTGTGTAACTTATAGTGTAGTCAATATCCTCAGCATCATATGCAGGAAACTGAATGCTTGTATATGATATCTGTTGCGGTAAAGTATTATCCTCTATTCTAAAATTATTGACATTTACATTCCCACTATGTGAAATATTATTAATCGTAAATTGTTGTGTCTGACCTTTTGTTCTATAATAATATGCTACACTTTTATTTATATTGCTGCCTGCAGTATCTATCGTAGGCTCAATAATTTCCAGTGTTACTTGCTTTTGACTAAAATCAACAGGGTTATCAAAAGAGTCAAGTCCTGCTGCAGTCACTGTATTTATAATAGATTGACCCGTTGCAAGGCCTGGCCCCGTCAATCTTACAGTTACAGTTTCTACAAAGCGACCACCAATAGGGATCTGTGCCTCATTCCAAATGATTGCATGATCCGTGGTATGATAGGTTCCGTTACCTGTATGAGAAACATACTTCGTATTATCTGGCAATGAATCCTTTATTATGACATCTTTTATAGGAATTCTTCCCCTGTTACTTGTTTCATCAATTTCTATTTCGTATTTTATTAGGTTTCCAAAAGTAGGGTTTCCACTAGGTAGAAGCTTTCTTTTATACAGTTCAAACTTTTGTTCTGAATTGATTGCCGTTACAGTAACTGGATCGCTATCATATGGTGCTGAATCTATAGCTGCTACTGATGCAATATTTACAAAAGTTGATCCATTTTGGTAAACACCTTGCATAATTCTTACATTAATTTGAAATTTACCTGTTGTTCCTGCGTCAAGCATTTTTTTACCAGCTTCAGTTCTATTGGATAATAAAATGTTAAGACTATGTGTCCCACTATCATACGCGGTATCAGCATTTATAACATCTGTATACTCGGTAATGCTAATGAATTCGACACCAGCAGGTAGATCATCATGGACAACAACATCTTGAAAATGTTTCGTCGTTGAATTAACACTATAATTAATCTCATAGCTAAATATCTCACCTGGTTCAACTGTTGTATCATTTACTGCTTTGGAAATTGTAACTGGACTAGTGCCTGGAGCTGCCCATGTTTCCCCCATGAAACTAGGCACAAAGATTTGAACGATAAGGGCTAACACTAGTATCGCCGATATCGTTTTTGCATTGATTTTTTTCATAAATATCCCCCATATTTATTATTTTTTTATTCATGAAATTATACCATTTACAATACTATTTTTCACTAAAAAAACATTGAAATATCAATGTTTTTTAAAAGTATTTATATTCTCAATTGTTCGTTTATTCAAACTATTCGTTTTCCATAAATTCATCTTTTTCTATATACTGCACGTTACTAAAATCAAAAAAACAAAAGAGGAACAAAACAACCATATACCAGTCGTTTACATTCCTATTTATTATTTCTTCAACACTTTAAACATATTTTGTTTTGAACTAACATTCAGTTAATTATATTATGCTTTTCTTCTTAGGCATATTTATAGATTCCTCAATATAACTAATCTCCTACAAATTTTTATTATTTAGCTTCCTGACCTGCCTAAAAGTATGTTATTATAAATTTCACTCTCAAAGGCATTTCGACATACCTTTAAATAATATTCTTTTGTTTTTCTTTTTCCGCGTACATTATCTTATCAACTAGGTCTATTACTTCATAGGGTCCCAGATTACTCTTACTATCATATCTAAACTTTCCAAAGGCTACAGTGTATGCGATTTTTTCATTTTGATTTGCAATACTATAAACTGGTGCGATAGTATTGATTCGTTTTTTTATATCTTCTTCTCTATTTTCATTTTCTATAATCATGCAAAATTCATCTCCACCATAGCGATAGATCATGTCATTTTCAAGAACTTCTTTTTTCAATAGTTCTACAAAATGTATAAGGACTTGATCTCCAACAAGATGTCCATAGGTATCATTTATGCTCTTAAAATTATTTAAATCTGCAAATATAAGTGTAAAATCTATTTTATCATTAATTTTATCTGACAATGTTTTTTCAAAAGCATATCTATTGTATGCTTGCGTTAAAGCATCTACTTTTAGCATTTGGTCAACTTCATCTGACAATACAAGTTTTAAAATATAACCTTGAACAGGTGTCAGAAAAACAAATATAACAAATAATGCAGTTAGCCCATATGCTTCGTACCCGAAAACCAAAATAACTACAATTAATGCTGTATAAAAGTAATAACCAATAGTCTTTAACATGTCGTGAGAGGCATATGCTTTTGATCCTGTATACAAATAAATAACGACAGATAATAATACAAAATTAATCAAGTTATAAATGATAGTCAGTATAAGTAGTTTTATAATTACAGTTGCTAAACTCCCATGCTCAAAAGTATAATTCATCCCTTTAGATATCATATGAGTTAAATACACACAAGTTGAAAAACAAGCATAATTAAACATTAGTTTGTTGTTAAAAACTCTGTCACTTATTTTTAATACAAACTTATCAAAAATTCTAGAAATGAGATAAGTAATAGCTATAATAACATATATAGAAACTAAAGGTAGATAGAAAATAGAAAAGATAATAAACGATCCAACCATCGTGAGATACTTATGCCGACTAGATGTATTGCCTATTAATTCAGAAACGATAACAAAACCCAATATAACAAATGCCATAGGGTCAAAATGCTTTGATTGTTCAGTTATGGATAATCCTAAAAATATAAGGGAAATTATAAACAATCCACCTATATATAAATTTAATAGTTTTTTGTTCATGGTGTACCTCCAAATCATTTCACAATTGATGCCAATTCCCCTTTGGCAGCTTCTAAAAGCTGACTTGTCTCTAATCCGATTTGCAGTCCTATTTTCCCAGCGCTTACTATGATTATCTCCACTTGATTTGAAGACATATCAATTATTGTTTTGAAATGCTTTTTCATACCTATAGGAGAGCATCCACCCCTAATATATCCAGTTACTTTAGTAATATCTTTTACAGGAATCATTTCTACACGTTTTTCTTTCACTGCCTGAGCTGCTAATTTTAAATCTAGCTCTTTCATTACAGGAATTACAAAGACATAATACTCGTTTGATGCCCCTTTTGCAACAAGCGTCTTATATACTATATCGGCAGGTTGGCCTATTTTATTAGCTACTGAGATACCGTCTATTTTACCATCTTTATTATCATATTCAAATATATGGTAGTCAATCCTTAGCTGATCTAATATTCTCATTGCATTTGTTTTAGTTTTTTTAGCCATATTTTCACCCCTATAATATTAAATGGTCATACATTAGATGTATGACCATTTATATTTTAACATTATATATACTATTTTGTAATTATTTTACTGATTCAAACTCTTTTACTATTTCTTCTGATGGCTCTTTATCTATAATACTAAATATATAAATAAATACCATAGAAACTATAAATCCAGGTACGATCTCATATAGATCAAATATGCCACCTGATAATTGTTTCCAAATGATAACCATAGCGCCACCTGATATTAATCCTGCTAAAGCACCATTTCTTGTCATACGCTTCCAAAATAATGACAATATAATCGTTGGTCCAAAAGCGGCTCCAAAACCTGCCCAAGCATATGATACTAACTCAAGTACTGAACTATTTGGGTCTAAAGCAAACACATACGCGATTAAAGCTATTACTATTACTGTTGCTCTACTCACTAATAAAAGCTGCTTGTCTGTTGCTTTTTTATTAAATACAGCATATATATCTTCTGTTAATGCTGATGATGAAACTAAGAGTTGCGAATCTGCAGTACTCATAATAGCTGCTAATATGGCAGCTAATAAAATACCCGCTAATAAAGATGGGAATAAATCATTAACCAATACCATAAATACAGCTTCTGATTCAACTGTATCTCCAAGGTATACTCTACCAATAACACCTATTACAACAGCTGCTGCTAACGATATAACTACCCATACCATTGCAATAACTCTTGCTTTTTTGATTTCCTCAGCATCATTAATTGCCATAAATCTTGATAAAATATGCGGTTGTCCAAAATAACCAAGTCCCCAAGCGACTAAAGAAACTAAAGATACAATACTAATAATTGTACCATCAGCAGAAGTCATTGGGTCTAAAAATGATGGTGCAATATTAACCATACCATCAATAGTCTCTTTAAGACCGCCTATACTAGCAACACCTTTTAAAGGAACAATAATTAAAGCAAATATCATTAAAATCCCTTGAAAAAAGTCTGTCCAACATACTGCCATAAATCCACCAAGGAATGTATAAGAAATTATGACTAACATACCTATAGTAAGGGCTGTTACATAACTTGTCCCAAATATTGTACTAAATAATTTTCCACCTGCTACAAGGCCTGATGAAGTATATACTGCAAAGAATACTAAAATAATAATTGCGGATATAACTCTTAATAATTTCGACTCATCTCTAAAACGATTTTCAAAATATGATGAAATTGTAATTGCATCACCTGAAATTTGAGTATATTGTCTTAATTTTTTTGCTACAATTTTCCAGTTAAAATACGTACCCACTGCTAAACCAATAGCAATCCATATTGCTTCCATACCTGCAACAAATGCATATCCAGGTAATCCCATAAGTAGCCAACCACTCATGTCTGATGCTTGTGCGCTTAATGCAGTAACCCAACTGTTAAGCTTTCTATCACCTAATACATATTCATTTATGTTTGATGTTTTCCTATAGTATGTCACTCCTATAAATAACATAAACATTAGATATACTATAAATGATACTAAAATACCGATTTGATGACTCCCCATAATAACCTCCATAATGTATAATCTGTATAATTCTTTAGCTATTTATTACATTAAAGTCTTGAACTCTAAAAAAAGCACCTAAATAGCCCTAAGTCCTCAAAATTATAATACATTTATCGAATTATATCAATACTTGATAATTCCTTTCGTAAGCCTTTGTCGATATTTTTCTTTTTATTAGTTGCTAAATCCTGTAAAATAGATGTTAGATATTTTAGAAAGAAGGACTAAAAAATGATTGAGCAACTAATAGAAAAAATTAAAAGACTTTATAGAAAGGATCCTGCCCTATTTATTATCTGGGCTTCTATTATTGGCCTTACTATTATCATATATAGCTTTTTTTATAGTTTCAATTCCATTACTTTAAATGCATTGGAAGTAGAAAAAAACAAAACGGATATATACCAACTAAGTAATACTGACACAATAACTGATACATATGCACTTTTTTCTAAAAAGCATCCATCTGTTGATGTAGATGTAGATATGCTACCAAGCATGACTTTTACATATAAAACCTTTGCTAATTTAAGCAAGTCATACACTGTTTATTTGAATTTTATTGGTAATAAAATATATTACCAGCCTGCTAATGATACTGTTTTATATCAACTGAGCGTTGATGAATCAAAAGAAATATTGCTAAATGATGCGCTTGTATTTATCTATCCAATGGGACAAGCGCCTATTACAAATTTTTTAATTGATAACCAATCTATTGACATACCATTTTCAACTGATTGGTATGTTAAGCGAGTTGATAAGCAATATTATAACTTAAAAACCGATTATACAACCTCAGTAAATGAGACAGCTATCACTGGTAAAAACTTTAATCTTTCAAGCAATTTTGTGCCAACCAACATGAGTTACTCATTATACAAAGACGGTGTACTAGTAGATAGTGGAGATCAAGTAATTACTCATTTACCCATTCCTAAAATCAATGGTGAATATACCCTTGCAATATATATGCACTACTCTGATTTAACTCATAATCATTATAAAGGAGATATAACGTACTTATATAATTTTATTATAGACGGTCCACCTTTTTTTGAGATTAGTCAAAATCATTTCCAGCAAGGAGAGATTATCAAAATATATGGCTATAATATGAATAAACAAGTACCTTTTATATCACAAAATATTTCGAAGAATGTTCAATTTCACTCTATTGATAGTCAATCATACATTGCCTATATTCCGACATCATATTTATCCAAGGAAGCAACATATGATGTTACTTTAGGTGTTGACCAACAAACAGTTGAAAAATTATTACTTACAATTAATAAAAAAGAACTTAGTATACAGTACTTAGTCATTGATGAAGATATCGAGGCAACAACGCGTTCTGATGAAGCTTATGCTGAATTCAACAAAAAAATTCCACCTTTGAGAAATGAATCGGAGTCCTTTGCCTATTTTAGAGATGACTTTATCTTACCTCTTCATGGTCGATTAACTACAGAGTATGGTGAAACCCGTTATGTAAACGGCTCACCTACATCATATTTCCATTCGGGTCTTGATATTGCTGCCCCTACTGGGACACCGATTTATGCAACGAATACTGGCAAAGTCATTTTTGCAGATCATCTTATTCTAACCGGAAACACAGTTGTAATCGATCATGGAATAGGTTTTATCAGTCTTTATTACCATATGGATAGTATTGACGTAGAGGTGGATCAAGTAGTTGAAATTAACGAAGAAATTGGTACTGTTGGGACTACAGGTTTTTCAACAGGTCCTCATTTACACTTTATATTAGGCTACTATGATATTAATTTAGCCCCTGGTTATATCTTCTTTGGAGAAGAAATAACTTACGAAAATTATAAAGAATTATTTCAACAATAGGCATATTGCGATTTCTGTTATGATAAAATAGACATAAGACTAAAACCTTGGAGGAAAGATGAATATTTCAATAGATTATAATAACTCAGGCCTTAATCAGACTGATTTTGAAGAAATATCTAATTTAATAAATAAAGCACATGAAAAACTGTTGTCAAAAGAAAATTACTATACTGGTTGGCTCGACTATCCTAACACATTTGATGATTCAATGTTAGAAGAAATTCTTTCAAAGGCAAGAACGTGCCAATCAAAGTGTAGTGCCTTTGTGGTCGTTGGAATAGGTGGCTCATATCTTGGAACGAAAGCATGTTATGAAATGCTTAAAAGCACCTTTAAGCAGCGCATTCAAGATACGTTACCTAAAATATATTTTGCTGGTTATAGCCTATCTAGTATGTACCATCAAGATTTAATAGAAGAAATTAAAAATGAAGAAATATGCATATGTGTTATATCTAAGTCTGGAAAAACAATGGAAGTTGATATTGCTTTTTCACTGCTAAAAGAATTACTAATACACAAATATGAAAATACATATAATGAGCATATATATGTCATTACAGAAAACAATGACAGCCCTCTAAACAAGGAGCTTCAAGAAAATAATTATGATTATATATATATGCCAAAAGAAATAGGTGGAAGGTACTCTGTTCTTACAGCTGTTGGTTTGTTTCCCTTATCAGTTATTGGTATCAATATAGAAGATATAATAAAAGGTTCACAAGCAGCATGGCGGGCTTTTAAAGATAACTCAATGGAAAACCAGTGTTGTCAGTACGCAGCTGCGCGGCATCTTTTATATAAGCAAAACAAAACAATGGAAATCTTTGCTATCTTTGAGCCAAAGCTTCATTTCTTTTGTCATTGGTTGATCCAACTTTTCGGAGAAAGTGAAGGAAAAGATCAAAAGGGTATTTTCCCTACATATCAAGCCTATACGACTGACTTACATGCTATGGGACAGTTTATACAAGAAGGACATCCAATGTTTTTCGAAACATTTTTAAGTATAACTAATAAAGAGCAAGACTTAATTGTTTCTGACTTAGCCCAAGATATAGCAAAAAATAAAAGTCTTAATATGATTAATACTTTGTCTTTAGAAGGTACAATGCTTGCGCATACAGATGCAAAAGTACCTAATATTAGAATAAACATACCTGAGCTTTCCCCGTTTTATTTTGGCTATTTAGTCTATTTCTTTATGAAGTCTTGTGCTATAAGTGCATATGCTTTTGATGTCAATCCATTTAATCAACCAGGGGTAGAAAGCTACAAAAAACATATAAAAAATTTACTAACAACCAACGAATAAATAGTATTAAACTTATATAAATAGAGAGGGTAAACAGTTGTTTTATAATACTAATAAATCAACTGTTTACCCTCTCTATATGTTTTCACTTCCTATTTTTACTCAACAATTAATGCATCTAGTTTTACCTCAATAAGATACTCTTTTTCATCTCTTACCACCGTTAACTCAATAATATCATTAGGTCTATATTTGTATAGCTCGTTTATTAAGCTTGTCATATTGATAATTTCCTCACCATTTATTTCCAATATAACATCTCTTGTTTTGAGACCTGATGTATCAGCTGGTGAGTTTTCAAATACTTTATATACAAAAACACCCTGCTCAACGCCTAAATAGTCATCATAGCTAGCTAAGTATCTTTCAACATTTACGCCGCTTATACCTATATATGCTTTTTGAAATTCTCCTTTTTCTTTAAACTCACTTACGATTGGTTTCGCTATATTAATAGGTACTGCAAAACCTAAACCTTCTCCACTTTGAATCTTTGCTGTATTTATTCCTATAACTTGTCCTTGCTTATTCAGAAGCGGTCCACCACTGTTTCCAGGGTTAATAGATGCGTCAGTCTGAATCAAGCCCTCTATCGTTTCATAGTTTGATACTGCAATAGAACGATTTAGTCCACTTATAATACCTTGGGTTATTGTTCTTTCAAACTCAAATCCAAGGGGATTTCCTATAGCAAAAGTCATCTCTCCAATGATTAATTCAGCAGAATCGCCTAAGTCAGCAACCGGTAGATTTGTCGCATCAACCTTTATTATTGCCAAATCTATAATAGGATCTTGCCATAACACCTGTCCTAATAACTCTTCTCCGCTATATAATAAAATCCCTACACTATAATACTCTCCATCGTTAATAACATGAGAGTTTGTTAAGATATATCCATTAGCATCTACAATAACACCTGTACCTACACCCTCGTTAACCTGACTACCATAAAAAGGACTATTATTGACTACTTTTGTACGTACCCCCACAACAGATGGCATTGCCTTTTGTGCAACAGCAGAAGCAATATCTACTTGTTCTCCATTAGAGATAATATTATAATCTATAGCTTGACCAACCAAGTTATTATTACCAAGTAGTGCTATTCTTCCCCCGCCATAACCAACCAAAAGGGCTAAAATCATAATCCAAATAATGGTACGTTTTCTAATTTTTGCCGTATTATCAGACGATAAAATTGGTTCTTTCGGTATATTTAAGTGATCACTTTTATCCTCTTCAATTATTTTTTTCTGTGCTTCAACATTTTTTTCCTGAGAGTAATGTTCATGATACAACTCATTCATATATTTTATATAATCATCATTATATTTGTCCGTATTCAATCTTTTTCACTCCTTAAGCTTATTTCATCACTAACGATTCTACCATTAGCTCTTTTAAAATATCTATGTCAATATCTTCAATTTTGTTTATGTAAAGACAACCAACACCTGTTTTATATTTCCCCAGAGATTTCATACGTTCATCATCTTTAATAAAACCCACCATAAAATACAAAGTTAGGTTTTGCTTTCTTGGTGAAAAACCAATTTTAAACCAATCACCTTCTCTTCCTGTTTTGTATTTATAGTGATAATCGCCAAATCCGATAATACTATCACCCCACATATTTGGCTCTTCTCCTGTTACCTCTTTCATTAAATCTAAAATAACAAAAGCATCTTTTCTACGTTTTTCATTTTCTACTCGATTTATAAAATCAACTACACTATCTTTATTCTTCTTTGTTTTCAATTCAGCCATAATATATACCTCCTTATTCACAGTAAAAAACCCAACACTTATCAATGATTATATTTATAACCATGTTAAATGTCGGGTTTTATTAGTCTATATCTTTTGAGTATCCACGGTTTTTAACATGTCTATTCAAATATTTACTTGCGATTAGTTTCAGCTATTAGTACGCCATAATCAAAACTATTTTTTAAACCTTCTTCATCAGGCACCCAATTAACTTTTATGCCTTTTGCATCTACTTCAAATCCTGCCTTTTGTAATTCTTCATCAATGATTTTAATTGCTTCACCACTCCAACCATAACTACCAAATGCATAGGCTTTCTTTTTCTTAAACTTCATTCCTTTTATTTCCTCAATCAATGCTGCTACTTTGGATAAAATACCATTATTAATTGTTGATGATCCCATTATAATCGCTTTTGATTTAAATATTTCTGTAATAACATCGTTTTTATCCGCTTTAGAAATATTATATAATTTCACTACAACATCTTTATCAACAGACGCTATTCCTTTTACAATTTGCTCTGCCATAGATCTTGTACTCTCCCACATAGAGTCGTAAACTACAGTAATTAGATTTTCTTGATAATCCTTACACCACTTTTCATAAGTTTTAACGATTTCAAGAGGGTTCTCTCTCCAAATCACACCATGACTTGGACAAATCATATCTATTGGTAAATCTAGTGCCAATACTTCTTGAAGTTTTTTATCAATAAAAGTATTAAAAGGTGTCAATATATTTGCATAATACTTGATTGCTTCTTGTTTAAGCTCGCTTGGATCAACCAAATCATTGAACATTTTCTCAGAACAATAATGTTGACCAAATGCATCTGTACTAAATAATACATTATCTTCAGTTAAGTAAGAAAACATAGTGTCTGGCCAATGTAAAAACCTTGCTTCAATAAATATTAATTCTTTTTTTCCAAGGCTTAATCTATCTCCAGTTTTAACTGGTACAAAATTCCAATCTTGGTGATAGTGTCCTTTTAAAGATTTGACACCCATTTGTGTACAATAAATTGGTGTATCTGGTATTTCTCTCATTAGTTCAGTTAATGCGCCACTATGATCTATTTCGCCGTGGTTTATAACAATATAATCAATTTCTTTTAAATCAATTTCTGATTTCAAATTTTTAACAAATTCTTTAGAAAATGGCTGCCAAACAGTATCAATAAGTACTGTCTTTTCATCACGTACTAAATATGAATTGTACGTTGATCCTTTATGTGTAGAATACTCATCACCATGAAATTTTCTAAGCTCCCAATCAGTTTTTCCTACATATGTAATACTTTCATTAATCTTCATAACTATCACCTCTTATTTCTATTTTCACTACTTATTATACCACGTATACATGATTGCAAACAATTTAACAATCTTCTGCTTTAGTTGTTGCAATCTTAATGTTCAACTATTTTAATACAGCATTTATTTTCATTTGCTTCTATTTCACAACTTCCTCCAATAGGAAATGTAAATAAAGGCATGGTGTGTCCAAAACTTGCATTGGCAATAACAGGTATATCATTAAAAGCTTCTTTTGACTTAATGATTTCTGTTAACTGCTCTGTATTGATATCAAAATCTATCTGAAACCTACCTATGACTATTCCCTTAACTTTTTCAAACGCTTTGGTGTGAATCAGAGCTTGCAAGTCTCTGTCAAACATTTGAGGCATGCTAATTTTATCATCTTCTATAAATAGTATTGACTCTTCAATTTCAGGCATATATTGTGACCCTTTCAATAGATTAAGGGTACATATATTTCCACCTATTATTTTCCCTTTTGCTTTTCCTTGATTAATAACGATATAGTCTTCCCCTTGAAAAAAATGTCTATTGTCTTGATCAACAAACCAATCTTCATCACTCCATTGGTCCGCAACTTGTATCTCAAAAGGGGCACTTTGCATCAAGCATTTTTCAAAATACTCAATCGTGTACTCATTGCCTTTTTTTATGCCAAAAGTTGAATAGTGAGGGCCAGAATATGTAACGAGTCCTGTTTTATGTGTAATCGCATTTTGTAAAGCAGTAATGTCTGAATACCCACATAATATCTTTGGATTAGTTTTTATCAAATCATAATCAATATAGTCTAATAGTTGATTAGAACTAAAGCCACCAAATGCAGTTAAAATACATTTAACATTTGAATCAGAAAACGCATCATGCAAATCATTTATTCTTGCTTCAATAGAGGCAGAGTTATATAGACCCGTTTCATATACATTCTTACCAAAAGTTATTTTTACATTTTTACTATTAAAATACGCCTTAGCTATTTGATTTATATCTTCTTTTAGCCTGCTCATACTTACAGCAGGTGCAATGACTCTTATTTCATCTCCAGCTTTTATTTTTTGAGGTATCATATAAAATCTCCTTAAAAGTTTACTTCAACTTCAACTGGACAGTGGTCTGAACCCATTACTTCTTGGTGTATGCTAGCTGACACTAGCTTATCGTCTATTCTACTTGATGTACAAAAATAATCTATACGCCAACCTGCATTGTTTTTACGTGCATTAAATCTATAAGACCACCATGAATACTCACCTATAGCCTCTGGATAAAAGTATCTAAATGTATCTGTAAAGCCCGCTTCTAATAGTTCTCCAAACTTGCCTCTTTCTTCATCACTGAAACCAGCATTTTTTCGGTTAGTCTTAGGATTTTTCAAGTCTATTTCTGTATGTGCTACATTTAAATCCCCACATAATATAACGGGTTTCTTTTCATCTAAAATCTTCAAATATGTTCTAAAATCATCTTCCCATTGCATACGATACTCTAACCTAGCAAGTTTATCTTTTGAGTTAGGTGTATAAACCGTCACAAAGTAAAATTGATCAAATTCTAATGTAATCACACGACCTTCTTGATCATGCTCTTCAATCCCCAGTCCATATGCTACATTTAAAGGTTTAACTTTCGTAAATATTGCAGTGCCCGAATAACCTTTTTTTACAGCATAGTTCCAGTACTGCTCATAACCTTCTAGCTCTAAATCTATCTGTCCTGCTTGTAGTTTCGTTTCCTGCAAGCAAAATATATCTGCATCAGCCTCATTAAAGTAATCTAAAAATCCTTTACCGACACATGCCCTTATACCATTAACATTCCAAGAAATACATTTCATATTATTCACCTCTCTAGAATTTTATAAAATAATCAACGTAAGCTTTTATTGCAATATCTAATGAATCTTTTGGTCTCTGATCTGCTAAATCCCCTGTATAATGAATTAGACCATAGCCAGGATAATATGTCCCTGGTACCAGGTTAGATGGTACCGGTATAGGCACCATACCCATGTGTTGTCCAAAAGTATTAATAGCTTGTAAGCAGATATGTCCGCCACCTTCACTATTGCCAACTGTTGTAAATGCACCTAGTCTTTTTCCAGCTAAAAGCGCGTCTGGCCAAAAGTCAGCAGCTTGGTCCATATAACACTTCATTTCAGCTGATACATTTCCAAAATACGTTGGACTTCCTAAGAATATTAAATCATTATTTAATAAATCATTTGGTACAGCCACTTCAATACTTTTGATTTCATCTTTATACTCATCTATAGTTGGAAAAGTTGCTGCTAAATCTTCTAAGTCATCATCTTCGACTCTTCGAAGAATAGTTTCAATGTTATTGGCTTCTAAAAATTTCGCATATTTTTTTGCCATTAAATATGTATTAGCACATACACTATGAAATATTACTGCTGCTTTCATGATAATCACCTTTCTTGCTCCAAAATTTTATAATTTAAGACTTAAATCTGATAGTGCAAAGAATAAATAGCCAATGATCGTAATCATCACCGGATAAAACAACTTCAATTCACTTTTAATACTAAGTCTCTTATTTTCTTCTACATGATTGTCTTTTAAACTAATACCAGTATTTATATCCAAAGTCTCATTTTTATTATCTCTAGAATCGCTCATAAAATTAAGTAATCTATAAATAATAAACAAATTGACTAAGGTCATCACACCAAATGCTATTGTCCCACCAATCAATTCATGGGTTATTGCCGCTTGTGATACTGTTTCAGGCGCAATATCTGTCTCTATACTATTTTGTGCTCTTATTAAAAAGAAACCAATGAGTAATGCAAACGTATTATTTGTAATATGTCCAATAACGCCTGCCCAAATACTTCCAGTCCGTAGAACGATATATCCAAAAAATAAGCCCAAAATAACTGGCCCTATAAAATTTTGGTAGTTATAATGAAATATGCCAAAAAGAATAGCAGAAATAACTATAGCACCTTTATCTCCATATCTTCTGAATTCATTAATAATCAGACCTCTAAAAAATATTTCTTCGCAAATCCCTGCAGATACTGCTATAACAAAAAACAAGATGATTAATTCCACACCTGTTTCTGGTATAGGCATATCTATTGGATCAAATTCAAAAAATATACGAAGTCCTAAAGTAATGATTAAGCTAAAAAATATAATGATAGGATATATTAATAATGTAATTAAAACTGTTATTAAACCATCTTTTTTTGATATTTTTTTAAATCTATAACGCTTAAAATCTATTTTAAATAGCTTGGTATATAGCCCTGCTAACCCTAGCAAAATTATCCACTCCGTTGCTAGGATGCCTATTATTAGATTAAAGCTTTGCAAAATACCACCAAAAAATATGAGAATAATTGAACTAACTAAAAAAAATGAATTAACTCTAAATATTGTTCTTTGATTGTCCATATCTTCACCTTTTCATTTATAATGCATCCATCATATCCGCATATATTTGTATACCATTTAACAATACACCTTCTCTAAAATTAAATCTTGAGTTATGTAATGGGTTCGTATATCCTTCTGCCTCGTTATGTGTTCCAACGAAAACAAATATTCCAGGAATTTCTTGTTGATAAAATGAAAAATCCTCAGAAATCATAAACATTGGTGCTGAAACAAAGCTATCTTGGGATACTTCTTTAAGTGTTTCTACTAACATTTCATCATTTTCTACAACCTTGTACATATGATTAAATTCAACATGTACCTCACATTGTTTTGCAATACCTATACCTTTTGCTATCTCTTCTATTCTAGATACAATCTTCTCATAGACTGCATCACTAAATGCTCTTATAGTCCCTGATATTTTAGTTTCTTCCGAAATAATATTTACAGCTGTGCCACCTTCTATTTTTCCAAAAGTAATAATTGCACTATCCATAGGATTGATGCTTCTACTAATAATAGTCTGTAGCATGGTAATAATCTGCGCTGCAGCAACTATACTATCAATACCCTCTTGTGGGATAGCACCATGCGAAGCCTTTCCTTTAACTGTTATAGTCACTTCTCCGTTTCTTGCCATCATTGGCCCAACTCTTGAAGCAACTTGGCCATCTTCAAACTCTGGAAAAAGATGTAATCCTAATATTTGATCTATTTTATACTTCTCTAGTAAACCGTCGTCTAATAAAACTTCCGCTCCACCAGGTCCTTCTTCTGCTGGTTGAAATAATAAAACAATATTATTCTTTAAAGAAATATTTTCATTGCTTAAGTATTTTGCATAACCAAGTAACATAGCCACATGTCCATCATGACCACAAGCATGCATAAATCCATCTCTTTTTGATTTATAGTCTACTTCATTTTCTTCTTGAAGTGGTAATCCATCCATATCTGCTCTTAAAGCAATTGTCTTTTTGCCTTCTGACCCCTTAATGACACAAACTACACCGGTCTTTGCTATTCGATCTATATGTGTATATCCGTATGCCTTTAATTTCTCTTCTATATAACTAGCTGTATTCTCTACATCAAAACCACGCTCTGGGTACTCATGAATTTTTCTTCTTATTTCAATGACTTCGTCTATAACATTTTTTATACCGTCTCTAATATTCATTTTGTTGTCCTTTCTTTATCATTAATAATACAAATTATATCATATCTTTTCATTGAAATAACGCTTATTTCAATGATTTTCTATTATTGCGTTGACAGTGTATAATTACCTGTGTTAATATACGTTATAATAAATAAATATGAAGCGTGTGCATAAGAGGCTGCGATGCAAAAGAGTATAGTTGATTTAGGTGAGAGACCTAATAAATTGACTAAAAAGGTTCCATCGCCGAAGTAAACTATAGACTCTCCTATAGAGTGCTGGGGGTATATTGAATAAATATATCACTGTCATTAATATCCTTGCAAGAATTAATGATGTGCTATTCACAGGCAGCAGTCTACTATGGTAAAATATCCGTGAGTATCCTGCTCACGGATTTTATTTATTTTTCACTAAAAAACGGAAATGAGAGAACGATACTGAGGAGACTCTACAACGTAATCTCTCTAACGATAAAATAGGAGGCCGATTTATGAAAAAACCAAACATTGCGCTAGTTGGCGTAACAGGAATGGTAGGAAGAACTTTCCTACAAGTATTAGCAGAAAGAGATTTTCCTTTTGAAAATTTATACATGTTAGCATCAGCAAAATCAGCTGGTTCAACAATCGAATTTAAAGGAAAAGAATATGTTGTTCAAGAGCTTACAGAAGCATCTTTTGATCAAGATATTGACATAGCACTATTTTCAGCTGGTGGATCTATCAGTGAAAAATTTGCACCTGTAGCAGCAAGTAAAGGTGTTACTGTTGTTGATAACAGTAGTGCATGGAGAATGGATGATGAAGTACCACTAGTTGTCCCTGAGGTGAATTCAAAGGATATTGACTGGAACAAAGGTATTATTGCAAACCCTAACTGCTCTACTATCCAAGCGGTTGTTCCTCTAAAACCACTTCATGATGCTTTTAAAATCAAAAGAATCATTTACTCTACTTACCAAGCTGTATCTGGCTCAGGAGTAAAAGGTGTAGCTGACTTAGAAGAAGGAATTAAGGGAAATGACGTTATGAGTGCGTACCCTCACCCTATCGCTGGAAACTGTTTACCACATATTGATGTATTTACAGAAAATGGATACACAAAAGAAGAAATGAAAATGATTAATGAAACTAAAAAAATCTTAGGAGACGATTCTTTAAAAATAACTGCAACAACAGTTCGTGTTCCTGTAAGAGATTCTCATAGTGAGTCAATCAACATTGAGTTCGAAAAACCATTTGAGCTTGAAGATGTATATAAGATTCTTGAAGATGCACCTGGTGTTATTATTCAAGATGACGTTGCAAACAACGTATACCCATTAGCAAGAGACATCGCTGGTAAAGACGAAGTATATGTTGGAAGAATCAGAAGAGACTTTAGTTTAGAAAATGGTCTAAACTTATGGGTTGTAGCAGATAACATTAGAAAAGGTGCTGCAACGAATACAGTGCAAATAGCAGAAGTTTTAGTACAAAACATGCAATAAGAATAATTTTAAGTGAAATCTAAATTTTGAAGGAAAAAGGAGAAATATTATGAGTTTATTTAAAGGATCTGGTGTAGCAATTATAACGCCATTTAAAGATGGCGGCGTTGATTTTGATAGTCTAGGTGAATTGTTAGAGTGGCATGTAGCTGAAGGTACAGATGCAATAGTAATCTGTGGTACTACTGGTGAAGCTTCAACAATGCATGACGAAGAGCATTTAGCAACTATCGAATATACTATTAAAAAAATAGCAGGTAGAATCCCTGTAATAGCAGGTACTGGAAGTAACTATACAGACCATGCAATTGACTTAAGTCAAGCTGCAGAAAAAATGGGAGTAGATGGACTTCTTCATGTTACACCTTACTATAACAAGGGTACACAAACTGGTTTAATGAGACACTTTACAGCTATTGCTGATAGTGTAAATGTTCCTATCTTACTTTACAATGTACCATCAAGAACAGGAATGAATATTTCACCAAAAACAGTTGCTGAGCTTGCAAAGCATAAAAATATTGTTGGTATTAAAGAGGCAAGTGGAGATTTAGCACAAGTTGCTGAGATTTCTAGATTGACTCCAGATGATTTTGATATTTACTCAGGAAATGATGATACTGTTGTTCCTTTATTATCAGTTGGTGGAACTGGCGTTATTTCAGTAATAGCTAATATCTTACCAAAAGCAGCACACGATATGGTAATGAAATATCACAATGGTGATACTGCAGGTTCATGTGCCATGCAACTTGAGTTAAAGCCATTAATTGATTCAATGTTTATTGAGACAAATCCGATACCTGTTAAAACTGCAGTAAATCTAATTGGAAGAAATGGTGGAGATTTAAGACTACCACTTTGCGAAATGGAGCCTGCTAACTTAGAGATACTTAAAGAGGAAATGAGAAATTTCAACCTCCTATAAGTGATACAAGGAGATTAATATGATAAAAGTAATAATTCATGGAATTAATGGAAAAATGGGACAGGTCTTAGTTGATATGATTAGCGAAGATCCTGATTTAGAAGTTATTGCAGGTATAGACGCGAATGCAACAATTGCGAGTCCGTTTAAAGTATATGCAACACCTAGTGAATGTGAGCATCAAGCAGATGTTATTATTGATTTTTCACATCACTCGGCTGTTCCTAACCTTATAGAATACTGTGTAGATTCTAAGACGCCTGTTGTTGTTTGCACTACAGCTTTAGAAGATGCAGAGTACGCTCTAATGGAAGAAGCTTCAAAAACAATCCCTGTTTTTAAAAGTGCAAATATGTCATTAGGTATAAATGTTATGAAATCCTTGTTACAAAAGGCAATGCCTTTCTTCGAAGATAAATATAACGTTGAGATGATAGAAAAGCATCATAATTTGAAAGTAGATTCCCCAAGTGGAACTGCATTCTTACTAGCAGATGCAATGAATGATGTATGCGAAACAAAAAAAGATTATATATTTGGTAGAAATGGAAAAGCTGATGAATGTAAAATAACGGACATGGGGATTCACGCTATTCGTGGCGGTACGATTCCTGGTGAACATACTGTTATATTTGCAGGACCTGATGAAATTATTGAAATCAAGCACTCCGCTCTATCTAAAAATATTTTTGCAAGTGGTGCTCTAAAAGCATCTAAATACCTTGCAGGATGTAATCCAGGGCTTTATAGCATGGATGATTTACTTAATGGCTAACAAGAAAGGAAATACAATGTCAAATACTAATTATGATTTTACTAACCCTTATGAAATAGCAAAGTTCATAAAGGATGCTACAAAAATGACACCTATGAAAGCATATATTCAAGGTGATTTATCAAACGTTACAATTGAAGGTGTACAAAAATTTGGTTGTTGTGATTCTTATGTACTTATTGGAGATGCAGCCATCATTCAAAAGTTCATAGAAGAGAATCAAAGCATCATTAAAGATTCTTACACAGAGCATGACAGAAGAAACTCTGCAATTCCAACACTAGACTTAACTAGTATAGAAGCCAGAATCGAGCCAGGTGCTGTTATTAGAGACAGAGTTGCTATTGGAAAAAGTGCTGTCATTATGATGGGTGCTGTAATCAATATCGGAGCTGAAATTGGCGAAGGTACGATGATAGACATGAACGCTGTTTTAGGCGCTAGAGCAACTATAGGTAAAAACGCTCACATAGGTGCTGGTGCAGTTATTGCTGGCGTTTTAGAGCCACCTAGTGCTACACCAGTAATCATTGAAGATGGTGTATTAGTTGGTGCTAACGCTGTTGTTTTAGAAGGTGTTAGAGTTGGTGCTAACGCTGTTGTTGCAGCTGGTGCTATGGTAACAGAAGATGTACCTGCGGGTGCTGTTGTCGCTGGTTCTCCTGCAAAAGTTATTAAAGAAAAAGATGCAAAGACTGAAGAAAAAACACAAATTCTTGAAGATTTAAGAAAATAATATTTTTACAAATCAAAAAGAGAAGGATTAAAATCCTTCTCTTTTTTTCTGCTAATCTATATTGTGATAACCATTGTATCAATATTTCCTTCTGCTGGTGCATTAAAAACGATTGCAGCTTCACTGCTCATATCTTGTTCAATAGCTCCACCTGATGTATCATCGTCATCTTCGGTTTCTATTGCTCCACTTGATGTATCTTCATCTTCTTCGGTCTCTATAGCTCCACCTGATGTATCTTCATCTTCTTCGGTCTCTATTGCTCCACCTGATGTATCTTCATCTTCTTCGGTCTCTATTGCGCCATCGGTTGTATCTTCGTCATCTTCTTCGTCGTCTATTTCGACTATTTCGTTTTCATCATCCCAATGAATACCTAGCTTAAAAGTTTCAACAATAAATCTTATTGGCACATAAGTTCTCGCGTTTGTAATATCTGCATTTGTATCCATTTCAACTTCAACGCCATTCACTATTGCTATGTTACTTCCAATTGGTAATTCAATAACAATACCATCTTTCTCAACAGTCACAGTACGTGTTTCTGGATCCCACGATACGCTAGCACCTAAACCTTGGGTTATGGCTCTAACAGGTATAACAGTACGTCCTCCTTTAATATAAGGTGGTGAATCAAATTTAATTACATGTCCATTAAGTGTTACGCCATCTACATCTAGCACTTTAGCACTTTTAAATCTATTATTTATTTCTTTTTTTGCATTTTTTAAAGCTTCAATTTCTTCTTCTGAATAACTATCATATGCATTTTGTCTTCTTTCTTTAATCATTGCCTGTATTTCTTTTTTTGTAAGTGCACTACCACTTGTATTTTCTTGAAAATAATGCGTTTTCTTTTCTCTACCAAATCCATTATCATTATCTTTTTTTGCATACGTAACAGATGTTAAAGATAATAATAACGATAATACTAATATAAAGCTTATTATTTTTTTCATATCATTTCTCCTTTTTGTAAACTCCATTTTGAACGTTTACCCTTAATTAATATTAGATTTTTTACCATTTTGCTTGTCTTTTGTTGTTCCGATTACTTGATTACTTTTTTTGCTGTTTGAGTTATTGCTTTGAGTTACATCACTATCCATTTTATTTAGTTCTTTGTCATCATTTTCATTTTTGCCTTGGTTTTTGCTATCTTTTATCTCTTTATTACTAACTTCATCGTTTTTACTTATATCTTCATCGTCATCATCGCTCACTGATTCTTTCTTTTTTTCTTCCTTCTTTATTTCTTTTTCATCCATTTTCGTTTGCTTCTTGTTATATTTTTGAGCGTTTTTTTCAATCAACGCATCATATTTTTCATTTGATGTTATTTCTTTAAGAGATAGCTCTTCGATATCCACTTCATCTTCTGGATCTAGCATCTTTGATAGAGCAACTTTTCCAATACTCTTTCCATTTGATTTGCTTTCCTTTATCGTTTCTTGATTAGCTGTTATGACAATGGTCTCTAGGTTGTAAATCATAGTTTTTTCTTTTACAATTGCATCGATTTCTTTAACAATTTCATTACTATTATTTTTGCTGTTTGCAACACCCACTAAAACATGTCTGTTTTCATCATTCAAATATAAAGCAGATTCTGCAACTATAAAAATACTGTCTAGCACCAAGTCTAACTTTTGTCCTATCATGCTATCGTCCACTAGGTAAAGTCCTTCTTCATTAAAATATTCATAATCTATTACAATATTGTTTTTATCCACACTTAAAGCAATACTAGGGTTAATATCAATAGAAATCACTGCATATGTGTTTATCTGTGGCCATTGTACTGCAACTGTTATGGCTATGATAAGACATGCAACCAACGCTAGTTTATGCAGGCTCAGATTTTGATTTTTTTTCTTAATCATATCTTCTTCAATAAAATATATTTTTTGACCTACTTGCATACCTTTTTTAGTAGCAATTCTAAAATATTCATTATCAGGAGTCATTACAACACTGTATTCAGTTTTTATTTTTACAACTAATCCTTCATAATACATCATCATTGCTCCTTTAACTTCTTTCTAACCAACTAACCATCAATTTATATTTATTCTTATATATAACCACAATAGAAATTATATACTTTTTCCATTGCTTAATAAATTTTAGAGAATAATCTAATTGGTTAACAACTTTAGAAACAGGAAGTTTTCTCTTCTTATACATATCAGTTACAAGCATCTCATGTTCACTGATCTCTCTACCTGCTTTTTTAGTTTTTAAATTTGTGTCCTTGTGTTTTGGTTTATTTGTAATTAAATCTTCAATATCTAAATGGAAAAACGAAATATCCTTTATAAATAATTCTATTTCATCTATCAATGCTTTATTTTCCTCTACTTTCAAAGTGCTTTTTTCAATAGTATGACTCTCATTTTGGGATAAATCCTCAAAGTATATGACATTATTGCTATTCTTGTATGCACTTTTTAAATAATTCCTTACTCGACTTCTAACAACTAGCTCTGCAAAGCTTAAAAAGTGCCCTCTGCTCTTTTCAAACTTATCTATCGACTCATTGAACGCTTCAATCGCAATGCTTAATTCTTCGCTGTTTTCAAGCTCTACATAAGCATTTATTTCATCAGAAACAACCCTAATGAGAAAGGGGAAATAATCACTTATTATTTGATTTCTTTGTTGTTGATCTTTTGACGATTTCATTTCTTCAATGCGCATTTCAATATTGCTTTGCATATAGTGGCCTCCATAGCAAATGTTCTTTTCTTATCATGTCTGTCATTATATTATACAATCAGCATAATAATTTTAGGGACCTTTTTGCAAAAATAAAATAAAACCAATTAAAAACTCGTATTTCTACGAGTTTTTAATTGGTTTTATTTTTCTGTATTTATTAATTCTTTTTCTTGTAAAAAATCCATTAGCAATTTACCAGATTTTCCAGTAATTTTTAAGCAATTGATACGATGGGCCTTGTCTTCAAAGTCATATTTATTTAAAGCTCTGCAACAAGTTGTTTTATATTCACTTACAAATACATCATGAAACTCTTTTGAATACCCATAGCAAAGATCCCTTTGTTCATTGTTATTATCAGTTCTGCCTGTAAGCATACTAATAACTGACAAAGAACCAACTAAGGCACCACACATACAACCTGCACCACCTGCACCTCTACCAAAAGCCGTAAGCATTTTAACATTTTTTTTATCTGCATCTGTTAAATAATCACTAAAGGCAAGATATACTGATTCTGCACAATTATAGCCTTCTTTAAATAAATTTCCAGATTGATTTCTGGCTTCTATTGATAACGCTTCATTCATAATCAACGCTCCTTAATAATTAATTTAAATAACTTCTAATTCGTCATCGTTTGCAACTTGAGCTGCATTTGCTTCCTCTACGTCTAAGTGGAATTCTAATACATATGCATCGTTAACTCTGATTAATACGTTATTTAATACTAATCCTCTTTTACCTTGAATTTTGATATCTACGATATCTTTATCTTTAAATCCACCTTTTTCAGCATCTGCTGAATCCATATGAATATGTCTTGCAGCAACAATAGCACCTTTAGCTAGTTCAACTTCACCTTTAGGTCCAACAATCTTGATTCCTGGTGATCCGTCTAGGTCTCCTGAATCTCTAACTACAGCAGCTACACCTAATGCTCTAGCATCACCAACTGAAATTTCTAGTTGAGTTTCTGGTCTAACTGGTCCTAATATTCTAACACCCTTAAGTGTATTTTTCGGTCCAACAATATCAACCTTCTCTTCACATGCGTATTGACCTGTTTGCTTTAAGTCTTTTAATTTTGATAGTTCATGCCCCTCACCAAATAAAATGTCTAAATCCTTTTGGCATACGTGGATGTGCTTGTTTGATATTCCTACTGGTACTTTGAATCCCTTCATGTTATATCTCCTTATTCTTCTCCGTTTTTTTATATTAATACTAATTGGGATTAGTATATTAATCTAAGCAAGTAATATATGGTAAGTTTCTAAACTTCTGCTCATAATCTAAACCATATCCAATAATAAATCTATCTTCTACTTCAAAACCTGTATAATCCGCTTCAATATCTGCAATTTTTCTAGCAGGCTTTTCTAATAATGTAGCTATTTTTAATGTCTTTGGGTTTCTAGTCAATAAGTTTTCATATAAGTACTTTAAAGTTAATCCAGTATCTAGTATATCTTCAACGATAATAACATTTTTCCCTTCGATACTGCTATCTAAATCCTTAGATATTTTTACAACGCCTGAACTCTCTAAAGCATTTCCATAGCTTGATACTGCCATAAAATCAATTGTTACTATTGTGCTAATTCTTTTCATTAGATCACTTAAAAACATACATGCACCTTTTAGCACACAAATCAAAACAACTTCTTCACCTTCAAAGTCTTTAGAGATTTGTTCCCCTAATTCATTGATTCTTGCTTGTAGTTCTTCTTCACTAATTAAAATTTCACCCATAAAATTACTCATTTAATCATCCTCTTCATTTTCTTTTTCGTCAACATCTACAGAATAATCTGCATCATCAACCACAGTTGAATTTTTATATTTTTTACTAAAATCTTTTGGCGTGTATTTGTCTAGTTGTTCGCCTAGATAAATTAAGATAAATATCCATAGCGATAAATCATCGATTAAACCAAAACCCAAAACAGGCAGTGGTATTAAATCAAATGGCATTAACAAATATAAAATACCAAATATAACCAATGCTTTTTGCAACTTTGAAATATTTGGGTCCTTCATTAAAAATCTTATGGCTTTTAACCTTTTTAGTAATACAAAACCTAAAAATGGATTCATATAAGCACCACCTTCAATTTTCATACACGACTATCTATTATAACTCTTTTTCATTTTTTTTCAAATGGTTATTCCATATTTTCTATGATTTATGAGCTAATTTCTTCATCTTTTTCATTTTGTTGAGGATCTGATTGTTTAACTGATATTACATTAGATATTGTATAGATAACAAGTGCACACCAAATAAATCCAAAAGTAATCCAATGAGTAGTATCAAATGTCTCTTTGTATAACAATACACCTAATAATAATGATATTGTTGGGGCTAAATATTGTAAGAATCCTAAAGTCGTCAATTTAACCTTTTGCACTGCTGTTGCAAATAGTATTAATGGTACAACTGTTACTACACCAGCAATAGCTAATAAAACAACGGTCTTCGGATCAAACTCAATAAAATATGCTTTAATATTTAACTCTGAATAAATAGCAAACCCTAAAGCTAAAGGAAGTACTACTATTGTTTCGTAAAACAAGGATACCATTGCATCTACTTTTAACTTTTTCTTTAAAACGCCATAAATCGCAAATGAAATAGCCAGAGTCAGTGCGACATAAGGCACTTGCTTATATTGGACAATAATATATACTACCCCAATAGAAGCGACTAAAATAGCAACTTTTTTTAAGCCGTCTAATTTTTCTTTAAAGAAAATCATACCAAATACAACCATTACTATTGGGTTTATATAATACCCCATACTGGCTTCAACAATTTTGTCATTAACGATGGCCCATATATACGTCCCCCAGTTTAATGTAATAATTAAACTGGCAGATACAAATATCAAAAGTGTCTTTTTAGATTTTAGTGGTTCCAATAATTGTTCTTTACTTAAATTAATCTTTGCCAATAAACTGACTGTTACAAATGACCATATTATTCTATGGGATAGAATTGTTACTGGATGTACATAATGGACTAACTTCCAAAATACTGGTAATGTTCCCCAAATAAAATATAAAAATAAAACTAATCCTAAACTCTTTTTTTCTTCGCTTGTCATCTTCCCCATTTGGTTTCACCTTCTATGTCTATAAATTTCATGGATATATCTTATCATCATTCTTATTCTTTGCATATACACTAAATAAAATAACAGTAACAAAGGAACAGGTACAATGATACACATTATAATTAAGTGTATCATTGTACCTGTTCCTTTGTTACTCATTAAAGCACTATCTTTGTGCTATTACTTCTATTTCTACTAATGCGCCTAAAGGTAAAGCCGCTACCTCAAATGCACTTCTTGATGGATAGTTGTTTGTAAAAAACTCAGCATATACTTCGTTCATTGCAGTAAAGTTTGCTATATCACTTAAGTATACAGTTGTTTTCATTACTTTTTCTAAAGAAGAACCTTCTGCTTCTAAAATACTCTTTACATTTTGTAATGACATTCTTGTCTGATCTTTTATACCATCAACCATCTCTTTAGTCTCAGGGTTTATTGGTAGTTGACCACTTGTAAAGATTAATTGATCATTTGCAGTTCCTTGTGAATATGGTCCAATAGCTCCTGGTGCTTTATCTGTACTTATTATTTTTTTCATATATTTATTCCCTCTAATTATGTTATTTTTTTACTGGCTCTAAGTGTGCAGTAAAGTGTCGAAGAATTGGTGGCTCCCATGTTACTTTATATCCTGTTATCTCACTCGCTTTTTCTTTAACTGCTATTAATGCATCTGCCATAACATCAAAGTGCGCTTGTGTATATACTCTTCGAGGTACTGCTAATCTTGAGAACTCAAATTCTGATTCTATTTGCTCCCCAGTTTCTGGATCATTACCCATCATATAAGAACCAATGTCACAACATCTGATTCCTGCTTCTATATATAATTGAATACATAATGATTGTGCTGGAAATTCATTATATGGAATATGCGGTAATAAAGCTTTAGCGTCTATAAATACAGCATGTCCACCAACAGGATACTGGAATGGAATACCCGCTTCTTTCAATCTAGCTCCTAAGTACTCAATTTGACCGATTCTATACTTAAGGTAATCATAGTCAATACCTTCATAAAGACCTATAGCAAGTGCTTCTAAATCTCTTCCAGATAAGCCTCCATAAGTTACAAAACCTTCTGCTGTGATTGTAATTGCTTTAACTTTTTCAAATAAGTCTTTATCTTCTCTCACGCATAATAAGCCACCCATGTTTACAATCGCATCTTTTTTGGCACTCATTGTTAAAGCGTCACCATATTGATACATTTCTCTTACGATTTCTTTGATTGACTTGTCTGCGTATCCTTCTTCTCTTTCTTTTATGAAAAATGCATTTTCTGCATATCTCGCTGAGTCAATAACTACAGGTATTCCTGCTTCTTTACCAATAGCATAAACTTCTCTTAAGTTTTTCATAGAAACTGGTTGTCCACCAGCACTGTTATTTGTCACTGTCATGACGATCATTCCAATGCCATCTTTACCATGCTCAGCAACTAATGCATTTAACTTATCTATGTCCATATCGCCTTTAAAATCAGCATAAGCATTAACATCTTTACCTTCTTCACAAACATTATCAACACATTTTCCACCAGCAATTTCTACATGTGCTCTAGTTGTATCAAAGTGCATGTTAGATATTGACATTTGACCTTCACTTAATAAAATACCAAATAATACTTTTTCAGCTGCTCTACCTTGGTGAACAGGCTGTACATGCTCATATTGAAAAATATCTTTTGCAGCTTCTAGTAATTTGTAATAACTTTTTCCACCAGAATATGCTTCGTCTCCTACCATAACGCCAGCCCATTGGTTCTGACTCATTGCACCCGTACCACTATCTGTAAGTAAATCAATATATACATCATCTGCTGATAAAGCAAAAAGGTTATAGTTTGCTGCTTTAATTTTTTCTAAACGCTCTTCTTTTGTTGTCATTTTAATAGGTTCAACCATTTTAATTTTAAACGGCTCAGGAATATACTTCATAATAATACCTCACTTTAAATTTTTTTTAGTATGATACTTAATATTATTTAATAACGCAATTATCGTGCCAACAATTTTATAGTGTTCATCATTTACATATTTTCAGAAAACATGTGTTTTTCAACATTTTTTTGTTTCAAACAAAAAAACCAGACAAGTTTCATTGTCTGGTTTTGGTATTATATGTATTTATTGTTCGCAATTCATACCATTAATACCTTTGGCTTTTTCTATTCCTTTTTTTGTTATCACTGTGCCACCACGTCCTTTATGAACAATAACATAGCCATCCGCTTGCAAATCAAGAATAATATCTCTTATTTTTTGCTCACCTACCATCACATGTTGCTTCTTTGCCTTAGTATAAATTTCTCTTCTGCCAATACGCACATTATCTAAATAAGCAGCATATATTATCGATATAATAAAGTCTTCTTCATTAACAAAATCTTCTTCATATTTTTTCTGATCATCGAATAACCTTTCGCTATCTACATTTTGGGGAAATGGTATATCATCTTCTTTAATAATCGTTTGATCGCTATTAATCAAATACTCCACTATGTTTCGTAGCTCTCGAACATTTCCTTTCCAGTTGTAGTTAAATAGCTTCTCTTTCCCTGACTGATCTATGATAAATTTACCACCTAAATGATTCTTATAGTAATCAAGTAGAATCATAATATCTTCTCTTCTATTTCTTAAGGGCTCAATAGTTAAAGGCAGAACTCGAATTCTATAATACAGGTCCTCCCTAAATTCTTTTTGCTCCACCTGTTTTACTAATTGTTGATTTGTTGCAGCTATTATTCTTATATCAACCGTAATTACTCTATCACTACCAAGTCTCATAATTTCCTTTTCTTGCAAAACTCTCAACAGTTTTGTTTGTAGTCTTATGGGCATCTCACTTATTTCATCTAAAAAGATTGTCCCTTTGTGCGCCAATTCAAAAAGCCCAATTTTCCCACCTTTTCTTGCACCTGTAAAAGCACCTTCTTCATAACCAAACAACTCGCTCTCCAATATATTCTCTGGCAAAGCACTACAGTTAACTGCCACAAAAGGGTAGTCTTTTCTAAAAGAAGCATTGTGTATAGCTTGAGCAAAAATTTCTTTCCCTGTGCCTGTTTCACCCTCAATAAGCACTGTTGCATCCGACTTTGCCATACGCTTTCCGCTAGTAATACATGTTTTTATTTGTTCGCTATCTCCAATTATATTCTTGAAAGTATATTTAGCTTTATGGCCTTTTCCTACTATCTTTTCTCGTAACTCATGCTGTTTTTTTTCTATTTCATCAAAGTTTTTCAAAATAATTGATACACCATAAAACTGTCCTACCTTTACTATAGGGTAGCAAGTTATAATGGTATCCATATCTCCTATTTTAACTAATTCATTTTTTATGATTTCTCTAGCTTCAAAAACTTTTTCATAGTGTTCATCTGATAATATTTTTTTTATATTTACTCCGTTAGGATTACCAAACTCTTTCCTGATCATCTCATGAGCTTTTTTATTTATATGTAAAACTTCTCCTGTTTTATTGATTTCTAAATAACCGTAATCAATAGAGTCCGCCATCACGCTTAAGCGCGTATCCAATGTATTAATTCTATCAAACATCCACGAAACACCTTGTCTCGCTGATACTAAATTTTCATATGCGGAAATCAATCTTTTTTCTTGAGCTATTGTATAAAGTTGTAATCTAACTGAGATCTCAAGCAGGGCATTAATATCTATAAAAGTTTCTATATATAATGCATCATTTAACTCATCCACCTTTGTGAACATCAATATTTCTTTTTGCTTCAACCCCATAGCCTCATGTTTTGTCACAGGATAAATATAAAGATGGTTAACACCTAACTGCTTGATACAAACACTCATTTCATCTGCCATTAGCTTCGTTTCATCCACAGCGTATAATTTCTTTTGTTGGCGTATCTCATTTAGTTTTTCTAATCCCCTATGGCTAATAGTTCTACTAAAAACTACAACAGGACAATCTTTGTTAATATGGTTTTTAACTTCTTCAAACAAAGAATTTGAAGGCAATAGGACAATATCTGTCATATAGCCTTTGCGTTGCTTTATTTCATCAAATGCCATTATTTCAACATTAATATAATCGCCAAACAACTGATTTAATTGTTGTTCATAGTGATACATATTTAATTTATTATACCCAATGATCGTCACAGTTTGTTTTTTCATGGCTACCTCTTCATTATTTTAATGAGTTCATTATAACATAAAAAAATGCCGACTCTCAACGAGAGTCGGCATTTATATTATTCTAGTATTTGATTACTGATTGCCTCACCAGGAGGTACAATCGGGAATACATTTTCGTCTATGCTCATGTCACAAACTATCAGCATGGCTTTGTTTTCAGCTCTTGCTTCTTTTATATGTTTAGCCAATGAATCCAAATCTCTTGCTTCACGACCGTCTATGCCGTACGCACCTGCAAGTTTAACATAATCCACTACATCGCTTAAATCCGTTGCCGAATAACGTTTTTCATGGAATAATTTTTGCCATTGTCTAACCATACCTAATGTATTATTTTTTACAACGATTGTAATGATTGGTAGTCCTTGAGCAGCAACTGTTACAAGTTCATTACAATTCATTCTAAAACTTCCATCTCCAGCAATATGAATAACAGGTCTATCAGGGTTACCCACCTTACATCCGATTGCAGCACCTAGTCCAAAACCCATTGTCCCAAGTCCGCCAGATGTAATAAATGTTCTAGCTGATTTAAAAGGCCAGCTTTGAGCTGTCCACATCTGATGTTGTCCAACTTCAGTTGCAACTATTGCATCATCACCAATCGCCTCTGCCATTGCTTTCATAATATTGTCTGGAATAAAATCATTTTTATTTTTCTCTGGTCTTTTCCAATTGTTAACTTCTTCTAACCATTCGTAACGATCAGTTTCGTCACAAAGTGGTGTTAACTTAGATAAAATATCTTTAATATCACCTATACATGAGTAGTGGGCTTTGATATTTTTGCTAATTTCAGATTCGTCAACATCTATATGGATAACCATAGCTTTTCTTGCAAATTTTTCAGTATTTCCTGTTACACGATCACTAAATCTTGCTCCAATAGCAATAATTAAATCACTATTACTCATCGCTAGATTTGCTTCTCGCGAACCATGCATACCTATCATTCCAAATGAATTTTCATGATCTCTTGGAAATGAACCAAGACCCATCAATGTATTCAATACAGGAATTTGATTTTTCACTGCAAAATCAGTTAATTCTTTTGCTGCTTCAGAAATAATAACGCCACCACCAGCATATATAACTGGTTTTTTAGCTCTTTTTATTAAATCCGCAACTTTATAAAGGTTTTTTTCGTTATAAGGCTTTATGGTATCTTTCTCAACAGCAATCTCAGCTTCATACTCACAGTCATGGAACATAATGTCCTTTGGTATGTCTATGAGTACTGGTCCCGGTCTGCCGCTTTGAGCAATCCTAAAAGCTTCACGAATACTTTTTGCAATTTGTTTTACGTCACTTACAAAAATATTATGTTTTGTGACAGGAAGCGTAATACCAGTAATATCTACTTCTTGAAAAGAGTCTTTTCCGATCATTCCTAGAGGTACTTGCCCTGTAATAACAACCATTGGAATTGAGTCTAAGAAAGCAGTAGCAATACCTGTAACTGTATTCGTTGCTCCCGGACCACTTGTTGCAAAACATACTCCTACATTACCCGTAGATCTTGCGTATCCATCAGCTGCATGAGTTGCACCTTGTTCATGTGCAGTCAATACATGATGAATCTCGTCTGTATAATCATACAGCGCGTCATAAACGGGCATAATTGTTCCACCTGGATAGCCAAATATTTTTTCAACCTGTTGCTCTAATAAACACTCAATTACTATTTTCGCACCTGTCATTTGCATAATATCACCTCGACTAAATCACATGCGTCTTAGATTACTTCTCAATCCAAGCCATCATGTCTCTTAAGTTCTTACCCACTTCTACGATTGGATGCTCTAACTCACTTCTTGTAATTGCATTGAAGTTTGGTCTGTTAGTCATGTTCTCAATAATCCAATCTTGAGCAAATTTACCTTGCTGAATCTCTGTTAATACTTTTTTCATTTCTTTTCTTGTCTCATCAGTGATGATTCTTCTTCCGATCATATAGTCTCCATACTCTGCAGTATCAGATACACTATATCTCATTTTTTCGAATCCACCTTCATATAATAAGTCTACTATAAGCTTAAGCTCATGTAAACACTCGAAGTAAGCGATTTCAGGTTGGTAACCTGCTTCTACTAATGTATCGAAACCAGCTTTGATTAACTCAGTTGCTCCTCCACATAGTACAGCTTGCTCACCAAATAAGTCTGTTTCTGTCTCTTCTTTAAATGTAGTTTCAATAACACCAGCTCTTGCTCCACCAATCCCCTTAGCATATGCTAATGCAAAATCTTTAGCTTTTCCTGAAGCATCTTGGTATACAGCGATAAGTGCCGGAACACCAAATCCTTCTTGGTAAACTCTTCTTACTAAGTGTCCAGGACCTTTAGGTGCAGCCATGAATACATCTACGTTTGTTGGTGGTACGATTTGATCAAAGTGAATGTTGAAACCGTGAGCAAATGCTAAGATATTACCCTCAACTAAGTTGTCTTTGATTTCTTCTTCATAAACTTTTCTTTGTGTCTCGTCTGGAATTAAGATCATGATTACATCACTAGCTTTTGCTGCATCTGCAACTGACATTACTGTAACACCATCAGCCTCAGCTACTTTTCTTGATTTACTTCCTTCATATAGTCCAACAACAACGTCTACACCACTCTCTTTAAGGTTTAAAGCGTGTGCGTGACCTTGACTACCGTAACCAATAATCGCTACCTTCTTACCATCTAATAATTTTAAATCTGCGTCTTTTTCGTAATACATTTTTGCCATTTTCTTACATCTCCTTTATATAAATTAAATATTTTATACTTTCTTCCTTTACTACGTTAACAGATAAAGGATAATAAAAAAGCCCCTCCCCTAACGATGTTAGGGGCGAAAGCTAGTTATCGCGGTACCACCCTAATACATACTATTATAAATATTCATTAAGTTCTGGCGCCCATCTAGGTCGCCAGACTCTTATCGCAAGACTTCGCTTATGCGCTTTAATTAATAGTATCTTAATTGATTTAACGACAATTGCCGGATTAACTTACTACAAATTGTTCAGTTAATCAGCTCCGGAGTGAGTATTATATACAATTTGATATCAACTTTCAGAAACCGTTGACTCTCTATAATCATCCTTGTATTTTTCTTTCCATCTAAGCTATTTCTATGTTTAAAATTATAATATATTGTACTATTGTAATTCTAAGTAGTCAACCGATATTTCTTATTTTTATGCATTTGTTTCGTTTTTTTTACATTATCCTACAAAGCCATTGAATCTCCAATAATTTTTCCCATATCATCTGGTACTTTTGCCTGCAAAACAATCGGCTTTTTTGTCACAGGATGAATAAATGATAAATAATACGCATGAAGTGCTTGTCTATTGATCACTTCATCTTCATCTCCATATAAGAAATCGCTTAATAAACTATGTCCTATATGCGACATGTGTACACGAATCTGATGGGTCCTACCGGTCTCTAGGGCTACTTCTACAACTGTATACTTAGTATCTATCCTTTTTAATACTTTATAATGCGTCACCGACGGTTTTCCGCCTTCCACTACCCCTCTGCATATAGTAGAGTCTGGCATCATGCCAATTGGTTCATTAATAGTACCCTCATCATTTTCAATAACGCCTTTTGTTATAGCAATGTATTTCTTTTTCATTTGATTGTCTTTCATCTGCTTAACAATTTCTTCTTGAACAAAAGCATTCTTACCGATGATAATCAATCCGGTTGTATCTCTATCAAGTCTATTCACAAAGCGAGGCTTGTATTGTTCCTTTTTTTCATTCATATAATACGCTACTGCATTTGCTATTGTACGATCGTGATGGCCTTTTGTTGGATGTACAACAATAAAACTTGCTTTGTTAATAACTAACAAATGCTCATCCTCATAAACAACATCAATTGGAATATTTTGGGGTTCAAATTCATGACTTTCAATTGGAAACGCAATGGTTAATATATCATCAGTTTTAACAATATAATCCATATATCTTACTTTTTTGTTTAGCTTTATGCCTTTGTCATCTTTTAATTTTCTAATAAAGCGACTAGATAGACCTATTTTTCGTTTAAGTATTTCCCCTAAGTTTTTCTCATTATCTTCATTTGTAATTTTGTATGTAATGACTGATCTATTCATATTTTCTCCGTGTTTTTATTAATATGCGCAAGGGGTACATAATATTTGTCATATCTTTTCTTTTCAGTATCTTTGTATCTTCCAAATATATTTTTTACCATTACGGTTGCTCTTTTATTGATATTTACGACCGTACCTATATGACTTTTACCTTTATATTGAAAGTTGATTTCATCACCAACATTAACTTTTGTAGCATGCGCTCGCTCATTAGTTTCTTTTGTTAATTCATGATAGCTACTTGTATGTCCAAAAATATCATTTGCCATTTGCTTAAAATATTTTTGTTTACAATTAGTCGTGTTTCTATTATACCATTCTATTACATGACATAATTCATGTTCCATAACAATCATAAAAGCTTCTAATTGATTTGAGACACAAACACCTGCGACAGATTTGTTATTGCTAGCGATTATATCTTTTGCTATGACAGATGAAAATCTTATTTCATAGGCAATATCATTTTTTTGTCGTATGCGCATTGTTTTGCCTGCTGTTTTTGTCATACGGGCAGACAAAGAAAAAGACAATTTTTTTGCAAGTTGATTTTGTAATTGATTATTAAAAAACAAATCATCATACAATCTGTATAATTGCTCTAGATTTTCTATATTCAACACTAAATCTTTCATTTTAGCGTATATTACTTTTCTGTTATTTCTTATAATACTATCTGATTTTTTATCATACGTAATCATTGGCTCTCTTTTCCTCATTATCAATGGAATCATTTTAACTTTTTTTCCTATATATTGCTACACATTTCAATAAATCAAATGATTTTTCTATTGAATGTGGTAAAATGAGTTATACATTAAATCTATGCGAGGTACTAATTATGGAAGAAAAGCGCATCATAAATATTGTTGCCAATGATAAACCATTGTCTCAAGAGACTGAACGTGTTGTTCGTCACAGACTAGAAAAAAATGGATTTATCGTTCCTTTTGAATTTGATTATGAAGCAGAATTAATTATCATCATTGGTGGTGATGGTTCTTTTCTACGTGGACTAAATAAATATAATTTCCCAAACATCCCAGTAATAGGTATAAATACTGGTCACTTAGGGTTTTTTCAAGAAATATCACCTTATCAAATTGACGAATTTATTTTTAAATACAAAAAGAATGACTATGTTATCCAAAATTTGACGGGCGTATCTTCACGAATACATGCCAATAACGAAGATATAGAGTTAACAGCTATAAATGAAATAGTTATCCGTGGCGATAAGTCTCGAACTGTTCATTTAAACATATCATTAGACGATAGCTTTTTAGAGCGATTTTCAGGTGATGGTATATTAGTATCATCTGCATCTGGTAGTACTGCCTATAACTATGCATTAGGCGGAAGCATTGTTGACCCTAGGCTTAACTTGCTTCAAATAACACCACTTGCACCAATAAACACAACTGCCTATCGTTCATTTACATCAAGCGTTATCGTTCCACCAGAAATAACAATAAAGGTAAATCCTGAATATACTTTTGAAAACTCAATCTTAATAATTGTAGATGGCTTTGAGTACCGTTTTAATGATTTAACCGAGATTTCACTATCATTAGCACCATCAACAGCCAAGTTATTAAGATTTTCTCAATACGATTTCTGGAATAAAGTAAAAAGCAAGTTCTTGTAAAATACGTGTTTTTTGAATTTTATAAAGTGAATAATGAAAAATGAATAATGAATAGTTAATGTAGGAATTATACAAAGTATAATTCCTTTTTGTTTAAGCAAATTAATTAGATTGAATAAAATTCCGGTACACTTTAAACAATAATTCTTCCTCGCTATTTTACGGTTCATAAAGCTAAAGTAATTCCACAAAAAACAAGCCAGAAATCATTATAATAATTTCTGGCTTAATTTCTCTTTTTATTTTAATTCTTCGTACTTAGTCATGGTTTCTGCTTCTGTCCAGCTGTTCATGAATTGATCTTCTTTGTAGAATATTAATAATTGATCTTTTTTTCTTATTTCCCATCGACCTGCACTAAAAGTAACAGGCTCAAGTTTTAATAATCTTTCAATAATCGAATCATTATCTTCATACATGTCTTTAAAACATTCTTCTAAGTTTTCATAATTAGTTTCAATCTTATAGTATGTATCAATAGCTAGTGACTGCAATACCCATTGAAACTTATTATGCATATCAATACTCATCTTGTTACATATTTTTTCCTTAGCATATATTACAGTCTCAATATCCTCTGTTGCCTTGTATCCTTCTTCCCAAAACGCAAAGTACTCTTGGTCGATTGCAACATAGCCCATCTTTACTAATTGACTACCTATGACCTCTAAAATCTCTTTTTCCTCAGCTTCAGATAATTCTTCTTCCTCTTCATATAGCTCTTCGTCTTCATCTTCATCTAAATCAAAGCTATATAAAACATCATTTATCACGTATTTATTGACCCACATCCAGTCAGGTTCATTCTCTGCATTGAAGGCTTCAATTATGTTAATCTTTGCTATGTTGTTTTTTATTATATCAATAGTTTTCATTTGACCACCCTAAATATTTATTCGTTACTCACTCAATCTTACACAAACTGCTCAAATTCTTCAACTAATTTCTCAAATGTTTTCATAGCGTTTTCAATAGGTGTAGTTTTAGACATATCAACACCAGCACTTTTTAATAAATTAATAGGATAATCGGAGTCACCAGATTTTAAGAAATTGACATATCTTTCTCTTGCAACGTCCCCTTCTTCTCTAATCTGTCTTGATAGCTCGATTGCTGCTGAGTAACCTGTCGCATATTTATATACATAAAATGCATTATAAAAATGAGGTATTCTCGCCCATTCCATTCTTATTAAATCATCATGTACTAAATCGTCTCCATAATAAAACTTGTTTAGCTCATAATACTTGTCACATAACCAGTCCACTGTAAGCACTTCACCTTTTTCAACTGCTTCATGGGTTATTTTTTCAAACTCAGCAAACATTGTTTGTCTAAAGAACGTAGCTCTAAACTGCTCCATAAAATGATTTATCAAGTATTTCTTTTCTTCTACATCGCTTGCTTCATTAATCATATATGCCATTAATAGGGATTCATTTACTGTAGATGCTACCTCTGCAGTAAAAATAGAATAACTACCATATACAGGTGGTTGGTTATTTCTAGTAAAATAAGAATGCATAGAATGACCCATTTCGTGGGCTACTGTAAAGACATCTTTTACTGTATCTGTATAATTAAGCATAATATATGGCGGACTATCATAAGTTCCAAAAGAATACGCGCCACTTGTCTTTCCTTTGTTTTCATATACATCTATCCACTTTGAGCTAAATCCTTTATTCATGATTTCTAAATAATCTTCACCCATTGGTGCTAAACCTTTCCGAATAAGGTCTAAACCATCTTGGTAAGATACTTTTTTATCCATATCTTTTACTAATGGCGTATATAAGTCATAAACATGTAACTCATCTACTTTTAATATTTTCTTTCTTAATTTAATATAACGATGTAATAAATGAATATGATCATGTGCGACTTGAATCAGATTGTCATAGACGTCTTGTTCTATGTTATCTCCCTTTAAGGCACTGTCTAGAGCAGAATCATATTTACGAATACGTGAGCTTAATACATCACCTTTTACATTATAGTTAAATGTAGAAGCTATTGTATTTTTTTGTTGTTCATACGCTGAAAATAATGCCTCAAAAGCATCTTTTCTAACTTGTCTATTTGGCGATTCTAAAAATTTAATATATTTACCATGGGTAACTTCTACAGTCTCGCCCTCTTCGTCTTGAATACTTCCAAATTTTATATCTGCATTATTAATCATTCCAAAAATATTTTGTGGTGCAGACATCATCTCACCAAACTGAGCCATAAGTGCTTCTTGCTCTTTAGGTAACACATGTGACTTGTGTCTATACATGTCTTCAAAATAATGAGTATATATTTTCAGTTCATCTTTCGTTTCGATGAAACCAAAGATTTTCTCTTTTGGTACTGCAAGTAATTCTGGTGTCACAAAAGAAAGCGCCATACTATATTCTACCGCTAGGGTTTGAGACCTTTCGCTCATAGCTTGATATTTTGTTTCGTTATTGTTTTCATCTTTCTTCATTCTTGCATATACATATACATCACTTAGGATACGTGATAATGCTTCTTTCTTTTCTAAAAAATTATATAAAGTCTCAGCACTTTCACCAAGTATCCCTTCAAATCTACCAATATCTTTTAATCCACTAGTTACTGATTGATACGCTTCTTCCCATTTCAGGTCAGTATCAAACATCACTGATAAATCCCATTTATATTGATTATCTATTTCTTGTCGCTCTTTTAGTACTTTATTCTCTGACATTTTAGCCTCCTATAGTAAAAAATCTTTACTTTTCCATATTATTTCTTTAATATTAATATTGTATAACAAATAGCATCATATATACAATTTTTTTCTTGGAGGAATTTATGGAAACATATTATCATTCCGTAGTGCTTGATGAGGATAAATGCATAGGCTGTACTAATTGCATAAAAAGATGTCCTACACAAGCAATCAGGGTAAAAGACGGTAAAGCGGTAATAATTAAAGAGCGTTGTATTGATTGTGGCGAATGTATTCGTGTTTGTCCTCAAAACGCAAAAAAAAGTATTACTGACCCTTTAGAAAAAACAAATGAATATAAATATAGAATTGCTCTAGTGGCACCTACACTGATGGGTCAATTTGATGATGAAATTAGTCCCGGTAAGATAGTATCTGCATTAAAACTATCTGGCTTTGATGATGTATTTGAAGTAGCTAGAGGCGCAGATATCTCAACTAAATTGACAAAAGAAATTATGGAAGATAAAAAAGAACGTCCATTAATTTCTTCATCTTGTCCTGCAATCGTTCGATTGATTCAAGCTCGTTTTCCTGATTTGATAGATCATTTAATGCCATTATTATCTCCTATGGAAATTTCAGCATATTTAGCAAGAGAACGTGCAATGGAAAATTTTCCTGAGTACTCAAAAGATGACATAGGCGTATTTTTCTTAAGTCCTTGTCCTGCAAAGGTATCAGCTGTAATAAATCACGAGGGAATGGATGAAACAAACGTTGATGGTGTCATATCTATCGGTAATGTAGTTCCTCTTATTATTGAAAATCTTGATGATGCTTCTGATGACGAAGGCGTATATGCTTCTAGTACTGGCATCGGTTGGGCAAGACCTAATGGAGAAGTTATAGCTTTAGGCATAAGAAATTATTTGTCAGTAGATGGTATCGAAGAAGCCATAAGTATATTGGATTCAATAGAAAATGGAAAATTAGATCATGTTGATTTTATTGAAATCACTGCATGTCCAAACGGTTGTGTTGGTGGTCCACTAAATGTTGAAAATAAATATATATCAAGAAGACGCATTAGATACTTATCAGAGACATACCCAAGTAAACTCAAAACAGTAAAAGTACCTGGGTCAAAGACAAATTTTGTATTAAAACATAAATTGAAGTCAAATAATATACAACAATTAGGCAAAACTACTATAGAATCACTTCGCATTATGAAGCAAATCGAAGAATTATATGAATTACTGCCAGATGATATAGATTGTGGCGCTTGTGGTGCACCATCTTGCCATGCATTGGCTGAAGATATTGCAGTTGGTCGCTCAACTTTAGATGATTGTATTATTTTACTAAGAGATAAATTACAACAACATTTACCAAAACTAGATACCGACAAGGAGTAACCATGAAAAATAAACCTATTGGTTTTTTTGACTCAGGTCTAGGCGGTTTAACTTGTATCCCTCACCTTATGAAAGCACTACCAAATGAACGCATCATCTATTTTGGGGATACAGCAAGAACGCCTTATGGATCAAAAGCCATAAGTACTATACGAAATTTCACATATGAAATAGCAGATTTTCTTGTTAAAAATGAAGTGAAAATGCTAGTCATTGCATGCAATACAATTACATCAACATGTTTATGGGATTTAAAAGTTAAATACCCACATATTCCTATTGTTGGTATAATCGAGCCTGCTGCAAAGAAAGTTGCCGAAAAATCTACAAACCATAACAAAGTAGGTATAATCGGAACAAAAGTAACAATCAATCACAAAACATATATTAACTCAATAACTGATATGAATGATCAATTAAACTTATTTGACCAAGCATGTCCTGTGTTTGTACCACTTATTGAAGAAGATATTATCAATAATGATATTATGGATTTATCTATCAGATATTATTTAGATGATTTTGTAAAAGATAATCAGTTAGATACATTAGTACTTGGTTGTACTCACTATCCTTTGATTAGGGACAACATTGAAAGATTGTATCCTAAATTAGATATAATTGACCCTTCTGAAGAGATTATACAATCAATCAATAAAGAGTTAGTTGAAAATGACTTATTATCGGATGCACCAACATATAAAAACACTTTTTATGCCAGTGACCTATCCGAAAACTTTATCAACATGATTGATACCATAGCCGATAAAGGCCATGTCCATATAAAGTTTAAAAATTTCGATTTAGAAAAACTATAATAACTATAAAAACAAGACAAAATCATGAACGATGATAGCGCCTTGTTTTTTTAATTATAAATATTATATTCTAATTAATCATGAATCAAGCGATACCAAAAAACTGCGCTATCTTCACTCCAAGAAATACTATAATTGCAACCACACCTACAATAAGAAACTTTCTAAAAAAATCAACTTCGTATTTATAAAGATTTTTACCAGCCATATAAGCCCTCCTTTTATTACTATAATTTCTCCTATATCAACAATACCATAGCATTTGGACAGACGATGTCAAAAATGAGGATTTAGTTTTTTTTTACAAAACCTCATTTGATTTCTTGATTGCTTTATACATTACTAAATATCCTAGAATAATTAATAGTGTAGTCGGTATAGAATAGAAATAGTGAACAGTTCTAACATCAAAATAGCCAAGTAATTTTTCAAATAAGAAACCTATTCCGATAGAATATGCTTCAATAACTATATTGATAATAAAGAAATATATGATATATTTTGAAAAAGATGATTTATATTTATTACATAAAACAATTCCAATGATAGATAATAATATATTCATTTTTATTACTCCTCTTCAACTAATTCTAATGTGCTCTAGTGATTTACAACAAAAAGATTTTCTTTAGCATACAAAAAATCATCAAACTTGATTATTTGCATCGTAACAGACTGGCCTACTTCGTAAAATGTATCATCGCAGTTTTAATACTTCATTGGCCCCAATGCATTAAACATTCTAGATATTAATATGTTTTTGATATCCCCATTTGCTTCTTCAATAACTAAATAGTTATATCTTGCTCTTTTATTAGAATAACCCCATTTATCTACCGATGGCTCAGTGACTTCAATGCAGTTTTTCTCAATGACGATTCCTTTGATTTCAATAATATCTTCATCAATGTTTACAGGCGTTTTGTCGTTCATTGTAATTATTATTAAGAACAAAAACATTAAAAATACAATAAATCCAATAAGTTTAGCAAGTGCTGATGGAATTATAGGCGCCAAAAATACCATAGATAATAGTATTAAAAAAGTAGAAGCTCTTAATATTTTCTGAGTTTTTTTCACATCTTCCATAACACTAGTTTTGAATGACTGATATATTTCTTTCATATGACATTCCCCTTCTAATTTTTGTCTTAATATATTCTAACACTGCCCTTATCCCTATCATGTCCATTTCAATAATTTTTTTTATATTTCTCATATAATAAAATAAATAGGACTTTGCATTATGCAAAGCCCTATTATTATTCATATTGATTATTCTTCTACATTACCAACAATTTTTCCTAATTCTTTATATATCCCTTTAAGATTTGGGTATATTTTTTTATAAACATTTTTGTAGAGTTGGTCGTAAACTTTATGTTTTTTTTCGTTTGGCTCAAATGTCTCTTCAGAGTGAACCATTTTTTCTATTGCTTCTTCATAACTAGCATATACCCCTGCGCTTACAAAACCTGCTATAGATGCGCCTAAACAAGCAGTCTCATAAGTTTGTATCCTCGAAACTGGAATCCCTGTCATATCGGCTGTTATCTGACATATGTTATCACTTTGTGAACCGCCACCAGAAATAACAATGGTCTTAATTTTACAATTCATTTTCTTTTGTATTAGGTGGATCCCGTCTATCACTGCGTAATTAATCCCCTCAATAATCGCTCTATACAAATGTGCTCTTGTAGTCACATCTGTAAAGCCTATTACTGCACCTTTTGCATAGGGATCATTTAAGTCTCCTCCCCAGTAAGGTTGTAACATTAGCCCATCTGAGCCTGGATTGACTTGATCTAACAAATTATTTAAAAGTGTTTCAACTGGCACATCTTTCTCTAAGGCTTCATTAACTTCTTTTTCAGCAAATTCATTCTTAAACCAATTGACCATCCAGTATCCTCTATTGATTTGAACTTCTGGATTAAATTTGTTTGGCATGGCTGCTGGATAAGAAGGTACAAACCTACTCATTTCAATATATTTATGATGTGTTGTTTGAATAGTGACAGCAGACCCTAAACTCAAATTGCTAATAGAACTATCTATAGCGCCTGCACCAATAGTCTCACAGCCTTTATCTGATCCTGTCGCAATAACAGATATGCCTTCTTGAATGCCAGTCTGTTCACTTGCTTCTTTAGTGATAGCGCCTAATGATTCACCAACAGATTTCAACCCTACTAGTTTACTTCTTTCTATTGGAAATACAATACTTTTTACATCGCTTTTCTTAGCCCATCTTTTTTTCTTGAAATCATAGGGAACGTAACCGATTTGCGCCGCTTCGCTATCAACAAACTCTCCAGTTAGCTTATAATTCAAATATGAAGATAGTAACATATATTTATATGTGTTGTTAGCTACTTCTGGTTCATTTTCTTTAATCCATTGCCATTTAAAAACTTTTCTAAAGTTATCAATTTTTTTACCTTGACCTATTAACGATACACCTGTTTCAAAAACCGGATTTAAAGCTTCCTCTGCTTTTGCCATTCTTTGATCTAACCAAAGTATAGCAGGTCTTAAAGGTCTTCCCTCTTTATCTACTGGTACAACTGTGTTTCTCATTGTTACCAATGCAACACCTGATAGGCTAGCTATATATTCATGATTTTCATCTTTTATTTTATTTATGACATGACAAATAATATCCCAATAAAAATCTGCATCTCTTTCAGCAAAACCATTTTCATTTGGAATATAAGCTTTATATGCTACTTTTTCTTTTACAACTAGGTTTCCAAATTCATCAAAGATTATCCCCCTAGTGCTTTGCGTTCCTACATCTATTGACAAAAAATACGCCATGATTTTTTCCTCCCTATAAAAAAATCCTACATTTCTGTAGGATTAGTTTAAGTAATCGTCATCGTCGTCTTCTTCTAATTCGTATTGCTCATACTGAGAATCATAAGAATTCTCTTCTTCGTAATAGTTTTCTTCTTGAAAATCAATACCAAACTCTACTAAGTCTTTTAAATCTTTTAGAAGAAGATCTCTTCTCTCACTTAGTAAAGAAATATCAATCGTTGCGCCTTTTTCTTCAGCGATCAACTCTTTAATCATTGTTAAAGCTGCATATATGCTAATAATATATTCTTTGCTTGCTTTTATGTATTTAACTTTCGAATCCACCATAAACCACTTTGAAAACTCTCTCAGTTCGTGAGATACTTTTTGCAGTGAATTTTGTACAGTCTCGTCTTCTAATAGATTAATCAAATATGAATTCATATCAACAAAAGCTACCATAATGGAAGGCTCATAATCAATAACTGTATCTATTGCATCATAAAAGAACTCTTCAATAAGTAGTTCTAACTTCTCTATATTTGAAAGTATTTCATAATTTAGTTTCTCATCTAATGAATACATATAGGACACAAGATCTAAAAACTGTTCTTTATTCTTTATTTGATTCCATTCTTCAATTCCTAATACATCTTTTAATTCTTTGACTGTGTTGTTTTCCATATTGCGTCCCTCCTTCTCAATCTTGTAATTATTATATCATAATAAAATCAATGCGTACAAAAGTTTATTTTACTCTAGTTCTTCAATGACTGGATTCATCTCATCAATTAAATCTTTTGAAATTTCCACTTCATCTGAAAAATCGTCATTTGGTAACTCATCTACACCAAATTCATATGTCTTAGGAAATTTAAATTCAAACTTTCCTTCTGCTAACTTTTCAATTCTCGCATGTAGCAATGCTTCTTGCATTGTCATTTCATCACATTCGTTTGAATTCAAGTCTGTACATACAACTATTTTTTCTTCATTTAACCATTGGTGGAAGCTCTTTAAAATATTAGCTAACTCTTCGATTTGTATATCGTCCATCACTTCAAATACATGGCTCAATACACCTGTTTTTATGGACTCTAGTGTTCCGTAAAGCGTAACTTCGTCTTCTGGAACGCCTACTAGCATATCATCTAAATAAGCTTCTAGTAATTCCTTTAGGGTATACTTATCCATCCCATCTATCATCATAAATAATAAGTCATCATTTACTTCGTCCATCACTTCAAATACAGTGAAAATCTGCTCTGTATATACAACCTGATCCCATTCTTCTACTTCTAAAATATCAAAAAAACTCTTTTTGTCCATAATAACCTCTTCTCTCTACTCTTATTCCTATATGAATATAGCAAAACTGTACCATTTATTCAACTATTTTTCATATCATTTTGTCATCAAAGCATATTTTTATTAACTATGCTATATTATTATTATAATGAAATTTAAAAGGAGGTCAATCATATGAAAATAATAGATTTAAGAAGTGATACAGTTTCTATCCCAACTGAAGAAATGCGAAAAGTCATGTACACCGCAGAAATCGGGGATGATGTCTATCAAGAAGACACTACAGTTAATCAATTAGAAGAGTTAGGTGCTGAAATCTCAGGAAAAGAAGCCGCTTTATTTGTTCCTACAGGTACTATGGGAAATTTATTAGCCATAATGAGTCACACACAAAGAGGAGAACAAGTAATTGCTGATGAATGGTCACATATACTAAAGTTTGAAGGTGGTGGCGTTGGTAGTATTGCTGGGCTTTCCAGCAAAGAAATACAAGTGGACAATGGTATTTTTACTGCTGAAATCATAAAAGAAGAAATCGTAACAAATGACGATGTCCATTGTGCACAAACTGGACTTATATGTCTTGAGAATACACATAACATGGCTGGAGGAATAGTTACGCCATTAAAACAAATGGAAGAGATTTATTGGTTATCTCGCCAACATGATATCCCTTTACATATTGATGGTGCACGTATATTTAACGCCGCAACACATCTAAAATGTAACCTAAAAGAGCTCTCTGCCCTTTCAGATAGCATGATGTTTTGTCTCTCAAAAGGATTATGTTCTCCTGTTGGTTCTTTACTAGTAGGTACAACCGATTTTATAAAGACAGCAAGAAAACACAGAAAAACATTAGGTGGTGGTATGAGACAAGCTGGTGTTTTTGCAGCAGCAGGAATAATATCACTTAATAAAATGTCAAAACGTTTAGAAGAAGATCATGAAAACCTGTCTCTATTGGCTGAAAAGCTACAAGAATTTAATTCTTTTAATATAAATATGGCTAACGTTCAAACAAACATTCTAATGGTAGACTTAATTAATACAGAAAAAGATGCTGATACACTTGTAGAAGAAATGAAAAACGTAGGCGTATTATGCTCTGCAATAACAGCTAAACGTATTCGCTTTGTTACTCATTATTACATAAAAAAAGAAGATATATCTTTAGCAATCGATCGTATATCTTCAATAATAAACTAATTATATTTAGTATTTTAAAAATCACAAACAAAAAGAACCGTCCCTTTTGTTTGTGATTTTATTTTGTGATTTTATTTTGTGATTTTATTTTGTGATTTTATTTTGTGATTTTATTTTGTGTTTTTTCTTTCTATTATTTTCTTTTTTTGTTTATCTTTTGTTTGTACATTCTTTGGTCTGCTCGTTCTATTAGCTCATCTACACTTTTACTTTGTTCATTTAGTGCTATGCCCCAACTGATACTGTAATTATATTGACTATTCACGCTCAACAATTCCAAATCTGTGGCTATTATGTTCATTTTATTTATAGTATTATCACAGTCACTGCCCTTGCATATGATTACAAATTCGTCTCCGCCAACTCTACAAATCATATCCTCGTCTTGTACTTTAGCTACAATACGTTCAGTAATTTTCTTGATTAGTTGGTCGCCTTCATCATGACCATATGTGTCATTTACGCTTTTTAAACCGTCTATATCTAAAAAGACAATATGAAACGTCTCTTTTTCTCTCATTAAAACATCTAATCTATCATAACAACCACGACGATTGATTAACCCTGTTAGATAATCATGATTTGCGAGTTTATGAAGCTTTTCTTGTGAATCTTGTATAATACCCAGCATTATATTAATATCTTTTTGAAGCAATCTAAACTCTTCAGTTGAAGATAAATTGACTCGTCTATCTAAATCTTTCGTATGAATTATCTCTTTAACCGTTAATCCCAATTTTTTTATTTCCTCCAAAACGTACATGCGCAATATAAAATGAAAAATGACACCAAGTGTAAATATAATTAATAACGTAAACAATGTAGATTTTATTAAAGTTTCTTCACCAATTTCTGATACTTTTGTAGATAAAGGCATTTTAAAAACTAGCTCATAAAACATATTATTGATATTCACACTAAAAAAAGCCTCTTTACTATCAGATGTCGTCACGATGTTATTGTTGTTTTGATCTTTTATAAATATACCTTCTAGATTTATGCTTGTATTATAATTCTTATTTATACTATTAATATCTTCCTCATTAATAATATCAGCAAATACTAAAAACCCATTGGGACTTTTCTCTTTTGAGCTATCTGTTATCTCAGATACAGTAATATCATATATTTTATCTTCACTATAATATAAACCACTGCCATTTTTCAAATCAAATGCATAGTCGCGTATGTCCTCGTTTAATTCAACATCCTCTGATAAAACATAATCATAACTTCTAGAAAACAAAAGATTTCCTTCTATATCCAAAATAACAATGTCTCTTATTTCTAACTCACTATATAGTTCCTTTGTTACATTTGATTCAATGAACTCAGGGTTTTTACCCAACACAAAATTATAGGCATCATCCCACATTGCCCAATCATTTACAATCGTTTCATTTTTAGTAAAATGATCATTTAAAGCATCTTTTGCGCGCATAATTTCAAATGCATGATTTTCATTTTCTATTTTTCCAAAATCATCATTAATAATAAAACTATTTACCATAAAAATAATTGAAATACTTATAACGCAATACATGACCAATATAAAAATCACTTTGGCACTTAAATTCATTTCTTCTAACATTTTCATAGACTCACCATACCTTAATAATATTATATCACTACAATGATGAGTTGTCAGAATTTTAAGTTTTGAATTGCGGACAAAAAAAAGTGAGCAACATTACATTGCTCACTCGTTTTTCAATTAATCTTATTTAAAAAATCTATTGTATAGCCCTTCAAACATAGATCCGTGTCTAGCTTCATCTTTACACATTTCATGAACTGTGTCATGAATTGCGTCTAGATTTTGTTTCTTAGCTTCTGTTGCTAAGTCTTTCTTTCCTTGACAAGCACCATTTTCTGCCATGATTCTCATCTCTAAGTTTTTCTTAGTAGAATCAGTTAATACTTCTCCTAGTAACTCACCAAACTTAGCAGCATGCTCTGCTTCTTCCCATGCGATTCTCTTATATGCTTCACCGATTTCTGGGTATCCTTCTCTATCAGCAACTCTTGCCATAGCTAAGTACATACCTACTTCAGTACACTCTCCATTAAAGTTATCTCTTAAGCCTTGTAGAATCTCTTCATCAACGCCTTGTGCAGTTCCAACGAAATGTTGGTCAGCCCACTCTAACTTTCCTTCTTCTGCTGCATTAAATTTATCTTTCTTTGCACCACACTGTGGACATTTTTCTGGTGCCTCTTCGCCTTCATGTACGTATCCACATACTGAACAAACCCATTGTTTCATATTATTTTCCTCCGTCGATTTAATTATTTTAGTTTTTAATTTCTATTTGAATTACCTTATTGGACATGCGCCACTTTCACAGCCTTCGTCTCCGATGTCAAATTCTACTTCTTCTTTTTCATATTTACTAATCAAAGAAGGTATAAACGGCTTCATTTCTTTAACGCGTTTATCATATTCTTTTTCGTTAATTGCCTCAAATGGCAACAACTCATAGAAGTTATCGTCGTATGACAAGAATGACAGTGCCACAACCTCGTCCCAATTATCCCATACCCATTGTTCAACATCTTGCCACTCATTGTCGCGAACGTGAACTGTTATGGAGCAATTATGATCTACGTAATTCTTCATAAACATTTTATATATTTCAAGCTGTTCTATAGCTGAAACATCACCTTTAGTTGTACCATTTGGTACTTTTACAGGGAACTCAACAACTTTTGTTGTACAAGTTTCTGCATCTTGCCCTACTTCTGGCAGTACAGGGTAATTTAATTCTTCACATACCTTAGTTAGTGGATCATCACTACTTATACGTACTCTTCTCACAAAGTATGGTGAGTGAGAATAATGTACACCACTTGATACTACTGGAAGTAAACTAAGCGTACCCTCTGGTTTTACAGTTGTTACTAGCAACGGTGCTTCAAAACCAAGTTCTTTAGCATATTCTTCTGCTGCTTCAGTTGCTTCTTTTCTCAAGTTAGCAAGTAGTTCTGCTTGTTTCTTCATGCTTAACTTTGAAGCATTTACTAAGTCTTGCCAGCCTGTTATAGAGCATCCTATTAAACGATCTCTTTTTTGAACACCATCCCACTCAGGAATTTCTAGCTCAGTGCAAGTCATTCTATATCCTGCTCTTGCTGATAGTCGTTGAGCTTCGTAAAGCCCTTGATAATCTATTTTACCTTTTTCACTAACAAAAGACATTACATTGACTGTTGTTAAGTTACAAAGTCCTTTATCATCTAATAAGATTTCACCACATGGATTCACACCATTAAAGTTTTCTCTTCTTTTCTTACCAGCTTCTTCATTTACCCAACCAGGTTCACCTGAGTATCTCATCTGCTCAAGATGCCATTTTAGTTGTTCTCTTGATGGCTTCCTTTGATAGTATATAGAATTATTACTCATTTGTCTGTGGGCAATTTCAGGATCTATCATCCATTGCTCATCTACTTTCTTATATAAAGCAGATTTTGCTTTGATTGATTCTTCGTCGTCTTGGTCTAAAAGTACGATTTCTGCCGTTCTTCTAACACCACCAACAACTACGTTTTCACCAATGATATTGACAATATCCATACAATCAATCTCTTTTAACTTTGCCCTATTATCTGATACCCTCGTACCGGCATTCTTAATCACTTTATTCATCTTTAAGAACATATTTTTTAAGCTTTGGTGTCCACTGGCTGTGCCACCAAATGTTTTTAATTTTTCACCTTTGCCTCTAACATGATCATAGTTAATAATAACTGTATTAATCAGTCTAAACTCGTTAGAGTATAACGCTTTAAAGAAATAATCCAAAGATTGTACCCAACCTTCTTTACTATCTCCAATAGTTATTTTCACTGTATTGTTATCACCAAACTCTATTGCAGTATTATCCATACGCTTTTGCTTAGATACTGGCGAGTAAAATTCATGAATAACTTCTACATCTGTTCTGATTTTTGGTATCTTTTCTACATCTTTTTTAAGAATTCTTACACCTACACCAGAACCTACCATTAGAAGATAAAACAAATCTCTTAATGCATGATAGCTATCAATGATTTTGAAAGCACAGTTATAGTTAGACATTGGGTAATGCTTAGATACGTCTGTACTACCAACCCAAAATGTTCTTCCTGATAAAAACTGCTTTAAATTAAATATATTGCTATATAATTTTTCTGCTTCTGCTTTTGAAGTTGGCACTAAGCTACAGTTATATTCAACTGCTCTTCTAACTGATTCCCACCAGTACTCTCTTCTTTTTTCTTCTGCTAACCATCTCGAATAAGTTCTATAATAAACAAAACTACCTAATTGGTTCATTGGGGAAAACTGATGTTTAAACTTACTAATATACTCATCAGATATAATACGTGTATCTCTTCTTTTTCTGGCATCACGACCACGGTCTCTTTCGTATCTATAAATAATGTACTTTTTAGCTACGTCTTTTCTGTCACTTTCCATCAAAGCATCTTCTACAAGATCTTGTATGTCTTCAACGGGAATATCTGATTTTAGGTGCTTATATTTCTTTTCAATCTTTTGAGAAATATCTTGGCTCACCTTTGTATCTAATCCTTGATACGTTTCGTTCATTGCATCTTCAATGGCTTGCTTAATCTTCTCTTTTGAAAACTTTACTTCTGTACCATCTCTTTTAATTACTGACATCCGTTTCCCCTCCATATATTGTTATGTTTTGTCTGACACTATACTATATATGGTATCAGACTCCATTTTGAGTGTCAACAGACATCTCAATCATCATTAGTTTATTTATACACTTTTTAGGGTTTTTCTAATCATGTTTTGTCGAAATAAATCATATTTTTTTTTATTCATTATTTATTACATATTTTCGATAGTTTCTATTGACTTAAAAGAGTCAAGGATATAAAATTGTATACAGAAATACAATAACAATTTTGGAGGTATTACTATGGGTAAAAGTATCGCATATAAGATTCTTTCCGATCATTTATTAGAAGGTTCATTAGAGCCAGGAAATCAAATTACAATTAAGATGGATCAGACGTTGACTCAAGACTCAACTGGTACAATGGTTTATTTACAACTTGAGGCAATGGATGCTGAAAAAGTAAAAACTGAGTTATCAGTAGCATACATCGATCACAACACACTTCAAACAGGTTTTGAAAGTGCTGATGATCATGCATTCATTAAGAGTGTTGCTCAAAGACATGGCGTGTTATTTTCTAAGCCTGGTAACGGTATTTGTCACCAACTTCATTTAGAAAACTATGGAAAACCTGGAAAGACATTACTAGGTTCAGACAGTCACACACCTACAGGTGGCGGACTAGGAATGATAGCAATCGGTGCTGGTGGATTAGACGTAGCAGTAGCTATGGCTAAAGGAACATACAGCTTAAACGTACCAAAAGTATTAAATGTAAAATTAACAGGAAAGCTTAAGCCTTGGGTTTCTGCTAAAGATGTTATTTTATATGTCCTACAACAACTTAGTGTAAAAGGTGGCGTAGGTAAAATAGTAGAGTATACTGGAGAAGGTGTTTCTACATTATCTGTAACAGATAGAGCAACAATCACTAACATGGGTGCAGAATTAGGAGCAACTACATCAGTATTCCCTAGTGACGAGACAACAAAAGAGTATTTAAAATCTCAAGGACGTGAAGCTGACTGGTCAGAAATCAAAGCTGATGATGATGCAGTATATCACGAGACTTTAGAAGTTAACTTATCTGAGTTAGAGCCACTAGCAGCAAAGCCTCATAGTCCAGATAACGTAGACTCAATCAAAAACATTGGTGAAATCAAAGTAGACCAAGTAGCAATCGGTTCATGTACTAACTCTTCATATGCTGACCTTATGAAAGTTGCAGCTATATTAAAAGGTAATAAAGTACACGATGATGTCAGCTTAGTTATATCACCGGGTTCAAGTAAAATCCTTAGTGCATTAGCAAATAACGGCGCTTTAGCAGATATGATAGATGCTGGTGCTCGTATAATAGAAAACGCTTGTGGTCCTTGTATCGGTATGGGTCAAGCCCCTACTTCTGGAGCTGTTTCTCTTAGAACGTTTAACAGAAACTTTAAAGGTAGATCAGGTACACAAGACGCTCAAGTATACTTAGTAAGTCCAGAGACTGCAGCAATATCAGCATTACAAGGTGTAATCACTACTGGCTTAGGTAGTGATATCGCAGATATTGCAGAAGTAGAAAAGTATGCATTCAATGATAACTTTGTTGTATATCCAGGAGAGCAAGCTAAAGATGAGATTCCTGTAAACATGGGACCAAATATTAAGCCTTTCCCACTTAATGAATCATTAGGTAGTGATGTAGCTGGTAAAGTTGTATTAAAGACTGGTGATAATATTACAACAGATGATATAATGCCTTCAAATGCAAAACTATTACCTTACCGTTCAAATATTCCTCATTTATCAAACTTCTGTTTCACAGGAATCGATACTGATTTCCCAACAAGATGTAAAGATAATGATGGTGGCATTATAATCGGTGGAGATAACTATGGACAAGGTTCAAGTAGAGAGCATGCTGCATTAGTTCCTCTTTACTTAGGTATTAAATTTATCTTAGCAAAAACATTTGCAAGAATTCACCGTTCTAACTTAATCAACAGTGGTATTATTCCTCTTGTATTTAATAACTTAGAGGATTATGACACAGTTGACTTACTTGATGATGTAGTAATTGAAAATGCAGTAGACCAAGTTAAGACAGGTACTGTAGTTGTTAAGAACAATACAAAAGGATTAACTTATGAAGCATCAACAAATCTATCTGAGGGTGAGCTAGCTATGATCCTTAAAGGTGGAAAAATCAACTTATTAAAATCAGAAGTGTAAATAAAAAATATAAATTGCCAAGGAGAAAATAATATGGATTATATGCAAGCGTTTGAGACACTTGTTAAAGAACAAGTAGCTCGTGTAGAAAAAATGAAAGAAGAAAAAGACTTTATAGATTATAATGCTTTAGACAAACTAGTTATCGGAGTTGTTGGTGGAGACGGAATTGGTCCAGCAATCACAAAAGAAGCTCAAAGAGTATTAGAGTTTTTATTAAAAGACGATGTAGCTGCAGGAAAAGTTGAGTTCAAAGTTATCGAAGGTTGTACTATCGAAAACAGAGCTGCAGTAAATAAAGCTATTCCAGATGATGTTTTAGCAGAATTAAAAGAATGTCACGTTATCTTAAAAGGACCAACTACGACTCCTAGAAAAGGTGATCCATGGGCTAACGTTGAGAGTGCTAACGTAGCAATGAGAAAAGAATTAGACTTATTTGCAAATGTTAGACCTGTAAAAGTTGATGAGTTAAATGTTGACTGGACTTTCTTCAGAGAGAACACTGAAGGTATGTATGCTTTAGGTTCAAGAGGTATGAACATAACTGATGATGTTGCTTTTGACTTTAGAGTTATAAGTTCACCAGGTGTTGAGAGAATCGCAAGAGCTGCATTTGAGTTTGCTAAAAACAATGGTAACAAAAAAGTTACTATCGTTACAAAAGCTAACGTAGTAAAAACAACTGATGGAAAGTTCTTAGATATTTGTAATAAAGTAGCAGAAGAATACCCAGAAATCGAAGTAGATGACTGGTACATAGACATCATGACTGCAAAGTTAATTGATGAAAAAAGAAGATCACAATTTGAAGTAATGGTACTTCCTAACTTATACGGTGACATCTTAACTGATGAAGCTGCTGAGTTCCAAGGTGGTGTTGGTACTGCAGGTAGTGCAAACATTGGAAAAAGATATGCTATGTTTGAAGCTATCCACGGTTCTGCTCCAAGAATGGTTGACGAAGGTAGAGATATTTACGCTGACCCTTGCAGTATCATTAGAGCTGGTGGTATGTTACTATCTCACATCGGTAGACAAGCTGAGTCAGAAAAACTTTACCAAGCATTAGACACATGTACATTGACTGAAAAGAAGATTGCATTAACAGGTCGTAGCGATGGTGCAACAGGCGCTGAGATGGCTGATTACATTATGGAAACTATAGAAAAACTATAGTAGTAACGGAGGCAATATGAGTAAACATATTGATGCATCATCACCCCATTCGCTCACAACTTCATTATTTTCGAATTTGCGAGAAGGAATACTAAATGGTAAGTATTTACCTGGTGAAAAGATGACTGAAAGCAAAATATGCAAAGAGTATGGTGTAAGCCGTACGCCTGTAAGAGAGGCTTTTAAACAATTAGAGCTTGAAGGTTTGTTAGATTATATTCCTAACCGTGGTGCTTTTGTTCATGGCTTTAGTGACCAAGATATCGCAGATATCTACGAGCTAAGAAAAGGCTTTGAGGTTATAGCAATAGGCTGGGCAATTGAAAGAATCACACCAGAGGAGTTGAAATTATTACAAGAATCATATGATTTGATGGAGTTTTATACGATTAAAACTGATGCAGAGAAAATGATTCAAGTAAATACTAACTTTCATGAAACAATTTACAAAGCAACTCATAGTAGGTTTTTAGAGCAGATGCTTTCATCATATACCTCTTACATTTTAAAAACCAGACAAGCAGCAATACAAGTAGAAAATAAAATGACAACAGTATTAGCAGAACACAAAAGAATCTTAGACGCTTTTTATTCTAACGATATAGAAGAAGGAAAAGAAGCAGTAATATCCCACTTGAGCAATTCACAAAAAAGAGCTCAGGAAGGTATGCAGAGTTTGAGAGAGAAATAGATTCTTAAAAGATTAGATAAAAAATAATAAAACCTTCTTAGGCTATAAGCTTAAGAAGGTTTTATCATCATATATCATAATAATTAGCAGGATTTTCAGTTAACATTTTAATAAGTAAGGCTTCAGGAATACCATTCGTTTTACATAAGGGTATAAAATCAGTAAAAATACTATAACATACATGGGCTTTATTTCTATTGTACTGAGTATAAAATTCATAATCTTGAGATAAGATGATTTTGTCTGTTTGACTGGATTTAATCATTTCTTTTAGTAATTTAATAACCCTATCATGATGTTCAATTCTTATAATATCAAAACCAACCCATATGCCTTTTCTAAGTGCATAATTGATGCTTTCTAATTGTCCTTGGAAATCACTATGTGCCCATAAAAATTTAGATAGGTCTGCCTCTTCTTTTTCTAACAAATCAATCACATCATAAACCATGTTGGCTTCAAATATATGACAATGTATAGGTAAATTAGTTTTTTTACTGGTGATAACAGCAGCCTTTAACATCTCTTTATCAACATCTTTTAACTCACCTTCATCCAGTAGTAGTTTAATATAGCCTGGTTTAATTATAATACCATCTATAGTATCTAAGCCATTTTCAAAATCACTGACCCATCTGTTTGCAAGTTGATGCGCAAAATTTTCACTGAATACATCATATGTATATTTAGATATATTCCACCCCGTAGAAGGAATTATATTGATTTTACTTTTTTCAGATAAATCTTTAAGTAATTTTATGTTTTGTCCACCAAATGGCGGTGTTGCTTCTACTATTGTCCTGCAAGAGTGTTCATATAACTTATTTAATATGGGTAAGATTATTTCAGTAGATTTTTTTATATCCTCTTCATTATATCTTTGATCATAATACATTTCATTGGCATAACATTCGTCATTTTCCCATTTGAAATGTTCATGAGATAGTGTAATACCCATTTCTTCTTTTTTTATTGCCCCTAGTACTGTATGTATCATTTTAAACCTCCATTAATATAATTGTATCCTAAATTCTGCGTTATATAGATTCATCATTACATTTTATCAAGTTTAAGATGTATTTAAGCTCCATTAACTAGATTTTACCATATAAAAGCTTTCACTTGAGTAATTTTCAAAAAGAGCTCAAGAAGGTATGCAAAGTTTAAGAGAGAAATAGGTTACAAATATAGATAAGAGATAAGAATTAAGAGATAAAAGATAATGAAGCCTATGTGAATTTCGCACAGGCTTCATTATTTTGGAATACCTGACTCTTTGTTGCTGTAAAACTCTTGACAATCAATGGCTATACCACCAATAATACTCTTTTCCATTATATTCAAATGACGAAAATCTTTTTTCTACCCCATCAATTAATTTGGGTTCATTTACAATGCCATATTTCCCTTGGTATATCTTCGAACCATTCTTGTAAGGATATATTTGAATCCAGGGCTTATCTAACTCTTTAATTATTTCTTCAAAATCAAAAATTTGGTGTTGCTCTATATGCCACACTTGGTCTTCTTTATATAAAATATACTCACCAAATTCGTTTTTTTTTATATAACAAATTAATGCACTATTTTGATTCCCAACTATTTCTACAATATTTTCAAATTTAAGGTCTTGTCTTTCAGTCAAAAATGCTACTTCTGGTGTAATTGGCTTAGGATTAATTCCATATATAATTATTATGACAATAAGCATAAACGTTGAAAATATAAATATGTTTTTCATTTTGGATTTAATATTATTCATCCTCTCTATATGTCATACGGGACGGTTCTTTTTTTCGCATTTTGTTTCGAACTCATCTCAATTTCTAAATCTCATATGAACTTTATATGCGAATGGTACTGCTATTATAGTTGTTATAGCTATAGATAATGACTTTGTTAATCCGAATTGGTTTATGAGTATTAGGTCTCTCAATAGAAGTATTACTGTAAACCCTAAAAGTATTATTAAATTAGGAAATATTGTTTTTTTGGTGCCTAGTACTTGTTTTATTGATCTGCTTATATAACTCATTTTTAATCCCTCCGTACTCATTTGTCTCAAGCCTATCATAGAGGTCGGTCGTATCATGTCTTTTTGTAAAAAATATTTTAATTTTTATTATTCTGTTTGTTGCATACACGTGTCATGCTGGGACGGTTCTTGTTTGCAATAGAAACATCTGCCTCCCAAAAACCATCCCGACATGACACTAGACTGTTTCTTTTCTATGCTAATAAAGAATATGGAGCCCATCGAGGTCTCCATATTTTTGTTGCAAGCCGCTGTTTGCAACTCCAGATGCGAGCGCAATTGATTCATTTGCGCTTTAATAAAAGCACACTACCGTTTTATAATAGTGTGCTGAGTTATTTTCTATTCTGTTCGAATACTAATCTAATTCTTTAGACTTCATGTTAACACTAAGAGAAGCAAAGGGTCAGGTACCATGCTACTTTTTGTCAAAAAGTAGCATGGTACCTGACCCTTTGCTTCTCATCAATTACATTTTTTTAAAGTATCCCAAACTTCTTATATGCTTCTGTTGATGACATGCCGTTTTCTACTGCTTTTCTTACCTCTTTTTCGCCTCTTGCCTTTTCTAGTGCTTTTTTTATTACTTCCTCTTCATTCTTTTTAGGAATAACAACTACACCGTCTAAGTCTGCAAATATTAAATCCCCTGGCTCTACCCATACGTCACCTACTTCTATTGGACATCTATAATTTGACACCTGTGTTCGTATTGATGAGTCTTGGGCATATCGGCCTCTGCTAAACACTGGCCAGTTTTGTTCTAGTACTTGTGGTGTATCTCTGTGAAATCCATTTATAATTGCTCCTGCTGCTCCTCGCATGCGTGCCGTTGCAGTTAATAACTCGCCCCAATAGGCACACCTCATTTGACCACCTGACGCTATATAGATTTCGCCTTCTTCTAGTTGATCTAATGATTCTGTTAGTAGCCCAAAAGGTTTTTCTTGTGGTCCATATACATCTATTAATAATGCTGGCATAGCCCTACCAATTAGCTTATCATCTAATCTCATCGGGTGAATTTCTTGGGGTAAAAACTGATGAATACATCCATATTCGTCTAATATATCACCAATTACGGGTGAATATAGTTCTCTTTTCATTATTTCAAATAACTCTTTATCATTATTCCATTCTGTCATATGGTTATACCTTTTTCTTTCTTCAATTATCTTTTATATGCACTTTAACGGGAGAAAGGTGGCGTATATTTACGCCACCTAAGGATAATTCTCAATGAAAAAATCTATTATTAGTAATTACTTTTCTTTGTTATCTTTGTACACGACCAGAACCGTCGCCATTCATTAATTTTTCTACATCACTTACAGTTACTTGATTAAAGTCACCCTCTATAGTGTGCTTTAAACAAGATGCTGCTACTGCAAATTCGATTGCTTTTGTTGGTTCAAAACCAGAAACTAATGTATATAGTAACCCTCCAACAAATGAATCGCCACCACCAACACGGTCAACGATTTGTATATCATATTTTTTAGAGAAATAGCTTTCTCCATCTTTATATAACATTGCTGACCAACCATTGATACTTGCTGAATAGCTTTCTCTTAATGTAATCGCTACAGTTTTACAACCGTACTCTTCTTCTATTTGTTTTGCTACTGCAATATAACCTTCACGGTTAATTTGACCTGCTGTAACATCTGTTGAATCTGCACTGATACCTAATACCATTTCTGCATCTTCTTCGTTTCCAATACAAACATCAACATACGCCATTAACTCTGTCATTACTTCTTTTGCTTTTGCATTAGTCCAAAGATTTTTTCTATAGTTTAGGTCACAACTTACTGTTATGCCTTTTTCTTTACATTTTTTTAATGCTTCTCTTGTTATATCAATACACTTATCTGATAGAGCTGGTGTTATTCCTGTGAAGTGAAACCACTCAGTATCTACTAATATACTGTCCCAGTCAAAATCACTTGTATCTGCTTCTGATATAGCACTATATTTTCTATCATAAATTACTTTTGAAGGTCTTTGCGATGCGCCTTTTTCTACATAGTACATGCCTAATCTTTCTCCGCCAATTACTACGTTGTCTACATTTACATCACAGCTTTTAAGTGTTCTTAAAACTGATTTTCCTAAGTCATTATCTGGAATTTTTGAAACATAGCTTGAATCTACACCATAATTAGCTAGAGATACTGCTACGTTAGCTTCTCCGCCTGCATATGTAATTTCAAAACTGTTCGCTTGTATTATTTTCTTATATCCAACAGGGCATAATCTCCCCATTATTTCTCCAAAGCATACTACTTTTTTCATCTTATGCTCCTTTCACTGCATCTACATAGCTTTGTGCTAATCGAGTCAGTTCATCATATTTTCCTGCGTTTATTAATGCAGTATTTACTAAATTGCTTCCCATTCCAAAACCTGCAACATCAATATCAATAAACTCATTAATGTTATCCAGATTTACGCCACCTACTACAATTAGTGGGATATGGTTTAACGGTGCTTTTATTGCTTTTATATAGTCGATACCGAGAACGCCTGAAGGAAACACTTTCATAAAATGCGCGCCTGCTTTATGAGCATCTGCGATTTCTGATGGTGTTAATACGCCAGGTATTGATACTGCACCTAGCTTATTTGTTGTTTCCACTATTTCTTTATCATAGTTTGGTGAAATAATATACTTTGCACCTGCAGCAATTGCCAGTTCTATTTGTTCAACTGTCATTACTGTTCCTGCTCCAACTAATATATCATCACCAAATTTTTCATTAATCATTTTAATGGCATCATGTGTGTCTTGATTTCCGGTTGGATTCGCTTGGTTAAATGTTACTTCTATACATTTAACGCCACCATCAAGAAGTGCCTTACATGTATCTAATATTTTATCGTTTGATACGTTACGAACGACTGCTACCATTTTTTCGTTTTTTATTACATCTATTGTTTTCTCTTTACTCATTGGTTAAAAACCTCCGATTTTATTGGAAAGCTAATTTATAGCTTTTTTTATTTGTTTTTTGTGATTACTGCCCACATTTCAATTTCTACTAAAAATGTTTCTAACAGCGCTGTACCTACTGCTGATCTAGCAGGGTATGGTTTAGGCATTATTTCTTCATAAACCTTGTTAAATCTTCCCCATAATTCTAAATCAGTCAGATATACATTTACTTTAAATACATCTGAAAAACTACATCCTGCATTTGCAAGTTGGATTTTACAGTTTTCTAATGTTACTTTTGTTTGCTCCTCAATGCCTTCGCCTAATACATTTCCAGACAAATCTAATGAAGCTTGTCCTGAAATAACAACCAGTTTTTCAATATTTGAAACCTCTAGTACTGGCGAATAAGGACCTGCTGTAACATGTTGTTGTGCCATTTCTGGTTTCTTAATCATTTATATCTTCTTTCTGCATATATGCTTAAATACTTCTAAAACATAGTTTGCTTCGTCATTATTGATTGTCATTGGATTAATATAAATATATCCATTTTCAATCATTGTAAAAATTGCTTGTTCATTATTCAATAATGTCTCATGAATCATTTCAGCTGTTATAGAATCATCTGTTATGATTAGCTTTGCTCTTGCCATAGGTTGCCCGGCTTCATTTGGAAACGCTCGCTCAAAATGGAAAGGGTCATTTTCGTTAAATGCATTTTCATATTGCTTCACTATAGCTTCTGCATTTTCATTAACAGATTCTTCGTCTTGCTCAATATATTGTTTTACAGCAGTATATACACCTGCTAATTCTTCTCTTCCAACTTTGTGCATGCGGCCAATTTCATAATTGGGGAAATTGTTTTCGTTCACCCAATATAATAAACTTGACTCACCAAGAACTAGCCCTGTTGTTTGCGGACCTTTTAGCCCTTTTCCACCGCTGAATAATACTGCATTAGCACCCATGTTTTTTGTGAAATTCCACAAGTTTGATTTCGGCGGTAATTGTGCAGCAGCATCTACTATAATAGGAATATTTTTCTTATTACAGACTGCAATTGTTTTATTAATTTCTAATGCGCCTGGAGGCACCCACCCACCATCTGTTGATGGTAAATATAATAACCCAACAGTTTTATCCGTTATTGCATTTTCTAAATCTTCTTTTGTTACCATATTTATATTATTTGGGTATCCAAGCTCAACAAGTGATGCTCCTAATAACTCGATTCCTCTGTCATAAGCATTACGATGGGCTCTAAACATTATTATTTCTGATTCAGTTATTGTTTTTTTATCAATGTATTTAATGGGTTTTCCGTATTTTTTTGAGATACATGCGGCCATTGTTAAGTAGATACCAACTATTGCCCCTGCTGTTACTACTGCATCTTCATTATTGGTAAACTCAGCTATTTTTTTATGCACAGCCTTTTGCATTTCTCTAATTTCTACATGGGACTGTGCAGCTTGAACCATTGAATCTAATGATTCAGATGACATTTTTGAACCACCAACTATCGTGTATGTTCCCGCACAGTTTATTAATTTTTTTAATCCGAGTTCTTCATATATACCCATTAAAAACACCTCTCTATTTTTAGTATGTTGGAGTAACTACTGTCTCCATATTTTTATCATAGCCGTAATCTTTTTCCATTTCAGTATATGCTGTACCGTTCAGTCCATTTAAATCCCAAACGATTTCACCGTTTCTTACTGTCATTTCGCAGACTAGTTTTTTAGTGCCTTTTATTACACCACCTGCAACATCAGAAAATCCATAGTTGCCTTCATCAACTGACCATAAAGCAACATCTGCTTCTACGCCATTTGATAAGCTTCCTATATTTCCTAATTCCAATAATTCTGCCGGTTGACTTGTCACTCTTTTAAACAAATCAAACATTGATATATCACAGCATGCTATTATTTTGGATAATAAATTTGACATACTTACTACTGCACCGTTTATATTTAGACCATGTAAGTCTGATGATATCATATCTGGGTAGAAACCCTGCTCTAGTGCAGGTACTGCATTTCTTAATATAAAGCTTCCTGCACCATGACCTAAGTCAAATACGATGCCCTTTTCTCTTGCTTTATGTAAGTAATCATACAGTTTTCCATTTTCATCTACAATTGGCGCTGCTCCTTTAAAACAATGCGTAATAATATCGCCTGAGTCTAGTTTATCCATCAATAATTGATCAAAAGGACGCTCTTTTTTGAATACGCCAAAATCAACCATTATAGGTTTCTTAAAGTCCGCTTGCACTTTCTTAGCATACTCAATGTCATGCCAATCGGCACCCCAATAATGTGCAACTTTAATGCCTTTTATTACATCACTATTTTCATTAGCAACACGTACAAATTCTTCATAATCATTTTGCTGTGGAAATTGCTCTACTGTTAGAGAAGTCATTCCATAATCAGCAATATTTAACAATGCAAAAATTCTTGTTTTAAATCGTTCTATTACTGTTGTTCTAAAATGCTCAAAGTTATAACTTCCAGAGCTTCCTGTATCTATCATTGTGGTAACACCCGATTGAAAATTAAAGTAATCTGGTTGAAGACTCAAATCTCCTGCCCATGCTTTAGGTGTCCCTGATGAAAAATAACAGTGTACATGTGCATCAATTAGTCCTGGTGTAACCATTAGACCAGTTGCATCTATAATTTTTTCTGCGAGGCTCTCATCTATACCTGTGCATACTTTAGCAATTTTGTTATCTACTATAGCAACATCTTTTATTTCATTAATATTATTTCGTGGATCAATCACATGTCCATTTTTTAGTACTAAATTATATTGTTTCATAATTCCTCCAATTTATCCAAATGCAGTAATCAATATTGTTGATACCCAAGGGTTTAATACAATAAATATATATATAAGCATAAATACTGCTATAAACATTAGTGCATATTTCATTATCTTGATTGTATCAACTTCGGCAATTGCTTGTGCTACAAATAGATTAACGCCAACTGGTGGTGTTACTGCTCCAATCATAGCTCCTAATGTTAATATGATTCCAAAATGTATTGGAGATACACCCATATCTTTAAGAATAGGTAAGAATAGCGGTGTTAAAATAAGTATTATTGGTGCAGAGTCCATAAACATACCTGCAATAAATACAATTACAACTACCATTAATAATATCTGATTTGCACTGTTTGTTATTGATAACACCCACTCTCCAATTGCAACTGGTGTTCTACTTATTGTAAGCATTTTACCTAAGGCTATTGCAGTTGGTATAATTATCATAATACTTCCGACTGTTTTTGCAGTCTTTAACATAACTTGTACAACATCTTTCCATGTAAGTTCTTTGTAGATAAATACACCTACTATTACTGAATATATTGTTGCAATTATTGAACACTCAGTTGCTGTAAACACTCCTGAGTATATACCACCCAAAATAATTACAGGTGTCAATAATGCCCATTTTGCATCCCAAAATGTCTCTCTTATTTCTTTTAATGTTACTTTTGAATCTTTATGTGAGATATCAATCCCTTTAAATACACAATAAATAGTATTCGTTACTATAAGTCCAAGTCCTACTATAATTCCTGGCAATATTCCTGCAATAAACATATCTGTAACAGATACTTCTGCTACAACTGCATATATAATCATTACAATTGATGGTGGAATAATTGCACCTATTGTTCCTGATATTGCAGATAATGCACCTGCATATCCTCTCGAATATTTCTTTTCAATCATTTCAGGAACAATCATGCCTCCGATGGATGCTGTCGTAGCACTTGCAGAACCACTAATAGCTCCAAAGAATGTACATGCTAGTACCATAATTGATCCTAAACTACCTGGTAATTTTTTAAATAAACTCGTTGCAAACAAAACAAGTCTTTTTGATAGACCACCAGCTCCCATTAAATTACCTACTAATATAAATAAAGGAACTGCTATATACGAAAAGTTATTCAAACTAGAAAAAAGTGTTTGAGATATTACAGAATATGGCATATCAATCATTGTCGCAAATGCAAAAGCTGACATTCCAAGTGATATTGCAATAGGGAACCCTATTAAAGACAGCCCTAAGAAGATTAATAGTACATACAAAGCTATCATTTGTTATCCCCCAATCTAAGTTTCTTTATTCTTACTACACATTGCTTACCAAACATTATTGCTATAAATGCAAAGCATATTAACAATAGTACATACAGCTTGGCAATAGGTAATTGCAGCGAAGGCGAAGTTTGGTTAACCTTCGCTGCATTTTGTACTAAGAATATAATTTGATATCCTAAGAAAGCCATGAATACACCACTAATCAAGTTGATTAAACTGTCTAATGCCAGTTTAGCTTTGTTTTTCACAAACAAATCAACAAGCTCAATTCTAATGGCACTGCCTTCTTTTACAGATATAATAGTAGAAACATAGATGAAAAATACTAATGAAAACCTAATAATCTCTTCTGACCAATCTAGTGGTAAATTTAGCACGAATCTAAATAGTACTTGTAGGACACCTACAACTATCAATACTAAAAATAACAAAATAGCTACAATTTCATCGATTTTTCTTAAGTATTTCATGAGTTTACCTTTCTAGGTTAATTACATACCTAATTCTACTTTTAATTTTTCAAATAGATCAGCATTTGATTCTTTACCATACTTCTCAATTACACTGAATCCTCTTTTAAATAATTCTTTTTTTGTTGCTTCTGGTACTTCGTTTATTTCTACTTCACCAGTTTCAGCTAATAATTTTTCAGCTTTAGCTTCTTCTGTTCTTACTTTGTCTCCCATATATGCAGATGCAATGTCTACACCTTCCATAATCGCTTTTTGATGCGCTGGGTCCATTTGTTCGAATTCATCTTTGTTTACTATGAATGCAACTAAAGCAGGAATATCTGAAGTCTTAGAAATGTATTTTTGTACTTCGTGGAACTTGTTAGAGTAGATTGTTCCAAATGGGTTGAACTGACCATCAACTACACCTTGTTGCATTGCTGAGAATAACTCTCCAAAACTCATTGCTACTGGTGCTGCACCTACTTCTTTATAGAAATCTAAAAAAAGTGGATTATCTACACATCTTAATTTAATTCCTTTTATATCATCTGCCTCTACTATAGGTCTTACGTTATTTGACATGTTTGTAAATCCTAAAGATCCGTAACCTAAGCCTAAGAATCCTTGTGATTCAAGTGTTCCTAATAATTCGTCTCCCCATTCACTACCTAGTATTCTTTCTGCATCATCAAAACTACTAAATAAGTACGGGCTTGATAAGATGTTAAAACTTTTTTCAAAGTTAGCTAAAGCCGATGTTCCTGATGGACACATTTGTACAGCTCCTTGCTGAATCATCTCTAGTGCTTCTTTATCATTTCCAATTTGGTTATTTGGAAATATTTGAACATCTATTTCATTATTTGTTGCTTCTTCAACGTGTTTCTCTAATTCTTTTAAAGCTGCGATTTCAAAATGTGAATCTGGAAGTCCAGCAGATATTTTATAAATAATTTGTTTCTTTTCTGCTTCTGCACCTTCACTTGTAGGTTTTTCATCAGCTCCACAGGCAGATAATACTAACATCATTGCAATTAATATAACTAAATATTTTTTCATTACATCCTCCATTAACTAACTTTTTATAAGTTCTTCACTTATTCAATTTCAAAAATAACTTCGATTTCGACTGGAATATCATTTGGTAATACGCTTGTTCCAATTGCTGAACGTGCATGTTCACCTTTTTCATTTCCAAAAATATCAATTAATAACTTCGACGCTGCGTTCATTACAATAGGTTGACTAGTAAAATTTACGTCACTAGCAATGAAACCTAAAATTTTAACAACATTTTTGATTCTGTTTAAATCACCAAAAGTTGCATGCATAGTTGCTAAAGTGTTTAATATAACTATTTTCGCTTCTTCTTGCCCTTCTTCAATAGTCAGATCTTTGCCTAGTTTACCTTTTCTAAGAGCTACACCATTTACTTCAGGTCCGTGACCAGATGTATAGACTAAATTACCGGTTTGCTTTACAAAAGCATATGTTCCACCTTTTGGTGGTGGTGAAGGTAATTCTATGCCTAGCGTCTTCAAGTTGTCATATACGCACATATTAACCTCGTCTCAATTTCTTTTTCATAAATCCGGATTATGTAAAAAATTATAGCGACGTAACCAATATCGGTCACCTTTCTACCAACACAATATCATAATAATTTATGTAATTCAACTTTTTTTTAGTTTTCAAGCCCTAAACAATATTTTTTTTTAGTATATTTTTTTATGTTTTTCTCATGCAAATCACCTTATTACAATACGTATAACTATTTCCGTTCATTTCGACAGGTTTTTTATATCTAAATTTTTTTTATTATGTTATACTATTCATATACTTTTTTTTAGTATGTATTCCATTCACGTATACATAATGTTCAATATATAATAAGATTAATACATTATTTTGTTAATAACAACATTTTTTAATAGAAATCAAAGACAGAAAGGAGCATAGACAATGAAAAATATCGATGAAATACAACCATTTGTTGATCAATTGTTTAATATGCTAGAGGCCCATTTTGGCGATGGTATCGAGTTCATACTCCATGACTTAAAAAGAGATTATGCTCACACCATTACAGATATACGAAATGGACATATAACAAATCGTGAGATTGGAGACTGTGGCGACAATCTTGGTTTAGAAGTATTTAGTGGTAATATTGAAGATGGTAATAGATACAATTATGTGAACTACACAAAAGATGGTAAAACATTACGTTCTTCCACTTTATTCTTCAGAGATGAACGGGATGAAATTATAGGGTCTATTTGTATCAATGAAGATTTAACAAAATCACTAGAACTAGAGCAATTTTTAAAAAAGAAAAATGGATTAAACGAAGCACATAAAGATCATTTTTTTACAGACATTGATGATTTGCTAGATAATATGATTGAAGAAGCCCATTTAGCTATTGGGAAACATGATACATTAATGACCAAAAGTGAAAAAATGGAATTCGTAAAGTTTTTAGATCAAAAAGGAATATTTAGAATTCAAAAATCTGGTGAAAAAGTGTGTGGTGCATTAAATATTTCAAAATATACGTTGTACAATTATTTAGAAACTATCCGTAAAGAAGATTAACATTAATTCTCAATAAAAAATAACAGGATATCTCTTGCTGAGATATCCTGTTTATTATTATGCCTTACTACGAACATGTATCTTTTTCACAACCACAGTCTTTCTTTTGTGTATAATCTATTATGTTTCCATATGTATCTACTTCAAAGTGGCAACACTCTAATAGGTTTTTCTTAAATAATTCTTTTGCTCTTTTTAGTTTAACCTTTGAGTTTGATAATGAAATATCTAGCTCTTTAACTATTTCTTTATGCTTCATGCTTTTCTTTTCATGTAATTCAAATACTTCTGTATGTTTTTTTGGCATATTGAATATCATTTTTTCTAAGCATTTTGCTACTTCTTCATTTAAGTTCTCTTCTTCTATATTGTCTTCTGCTACGTTAATAAGCTTGTCTGATGATATTATATCGTCCTTTTTTCTCTTATAAAAATCTATTATTGTATTTTTTGTAATTGTATAAATCTATGATTTTAATGCGGCCTTATCTTTTACAGTATCAATTTTTCTATATAGTTTTACATAGACTTCTTGTAATATGTCTTCTGCATCATGTGTATTACTCACTTTTGATTGAATATATTTTAATAAATCATTACTAAATTCATTCCATAATCCTTCAAAATACTTATCCATTACCTCACCTCAAATCATAATATATATGTATTATACCCTAAAATAGAAATCTTTCTATTTATTGATATAAAAAATGTAACCTTTTTAATTCTACCTCGTCTTATATATGAATACCAAATATCAATCGAAAGGATGAGAAAAATGAAAATAAAAATTGATGAAAAAGAAATTATGGTTAATGATAGCAATAAAAACATCGTAGATATTGCAGCTGATAATGGGATTACTATATTAGCCCCTTGTTACAGAAACAAGAAAAAACATGGTTGTTGCAACGCATGTATGATTGAAATTGATAATGAGATTAATTATGCTTGTGGAACAAAGCCCAAAGATGGTATGGAGATTATTTATGATCGTCCAGATTTAGATGTAAAAAGAAAAGAACAGTTAGAAAAGTACGTAGAAGCAATTCGTTCAAATGATATAAGTCAAAATAGTTGCTCTACTCAAGAAAACAACTGCTCTCAATCAAACGAAACTTCATGTTGTAGTTCAAATACTTCTTGTTGTTAGATAATCAAATAGAAGAAAATATTGCCCTACAAAGTCTATTGATTTTGATTCTAAGTTAGAACATATCGTCAATTGGCTTAAGACTAATTTTTCAAAACGACGAGAACCTCAACTTTTTTACCCAGATTTATAAGCATAAAGAATCAGGAGCCCGTTGAGGTCTCCTAATCTTTGTCGCAAGCCGCAATTTGCGACTAGTAAATGCGAGTGCAATTGTAATATTTGCACTTTAACATAAAACCCACACTATTTTAATATAGTGTGGGTTAATTGTATATCCATTATTATTTTTACTAACAACATCCATCACAATCACATTGAGTTTTGTTTTCTTCTCTTTGACAAAACGGCAATGGTTTTTCTTTATTTTCTTTGTGAAACGCTACGCAAGCATCACAATCTGAAAATCTTTCACAACTTGTATTTGTGCAATTACATTTTTCTTTTCCATTTAATAACATAACCAGCCTCCACATCGATATTTATCAATATATCATGAATTATACTTCGATTCAATACCATCTTCTATATCTCAAAAAATGTGGTACTGTTGAAATATGTCTTATTGGCTCTTTGCTATTATTTAATATAATGGTATGCTTTTCATAGTAACTTATATCAAACAGGAGGATTCTATGCTTACACTTAATCACTCAATAATAGATCAATATCCGAATTTACCATTTGGGATTATGATTATGAATAATCTTCATAATTCAACTACGCATCCTGCTCTTGATAATGAAAAGTTACTTCTTGAGCAAAGTATTCGTCATAAATATGGCGATTTAAAGCGTTCTGAGCTAAAATCAATATCGCCACTATATGAGTATGCACAATTTTATAAGCGTTTTAAAAAAACATATCATGTTCAATTGCAACTTGAATCAGTTGCTCTTAAAAACAAATCATTGCCTTCCGTTGCTGCGATTGTTGAAGCTATGTTTATGGCTGAACTTAAAAATCAGGTACTGACTGCTGGATATGATTTGTCAAATATAAATATGCCTGTTGAAGCGACCTTATCTAATGGCGATGTATCATTTATGGGTATGGGAGAAAAAGAAAAAACACCTCCAAAAGGAGATGTTATCTTTAAGTCTATAGATACTGTTTTAGGCAGTATTATTTGCGGCCCTAATCATGCTAACAGAATTACTAGCGAAACCAAATCGGTTATGTTTACTGTTTATGGTGTTCCTGATATTACTCAAGAGCAAATAGAACAGCATTTTGATGATATTGTAGACTATGTCAAAATCGTTTCACCTAATGCTTCAGTTGAAAATAAAATTATTATATAAGTACTATCTCCAAGAGAAGCAAAGGGTCAGGTACCATGCTACTTTTTGAAAAAAAGTAGCATGGTACCTGACCCTTTGCTTCTCTATCTATTTCACTTAACTTTTATCTTTTATTGCCACGTATCTATTAATTCGTTATATCTTAGTTTAACTGATGTTGGGTCTAATGATTCTCTAAATGCTTCTGTTTTTTCTGACTTCATCATTGCTTTTGACGCTTTCATTGCTAGTTCTTTAGTCTCCCAGTGTTGAATCATTATAAAACTTTCTTTTTCTTTTCCTTGTAGTAGCTGTGTTTTCATAAAGCCTTCTTGTAGAGAATGAAACTCTTTCTCTAATCCATCAATGATCGTTAAAAATTCTTTAATATCTCGTCCCTCTTGCATCTTAAATTCTGCTATTTCTACACATGTTTTCATATATATTACCTCCTCTTTATGGGTAATATATCATTACTCAAATAGAAGATATTGTACGAATGCGACACTATTTATATTTTAGTTTTGCTTTTAGTGCTGGTTTTTCTTTTTTGAATTGCTTTGGGGATATTTTTGAAAACTGCTTAAAACTTTTATTAAAGTGTGATTGATCATAATGCCCTGTATCAATAGCAATATCTACTAAGTTTTCTTCTCCAAACAACATGGTTCTAGCTGAGTCTTCAAACTTTGAAATCTTTTGGAATTCTTTTGGTGCCGTACCTACATATTTCTTAAAAAATCTTTCAAATCTACGTCTTTGTATATTATTATCAATACAATACTCGGATACATTTTCATTATCTGTTTCACAATACTTTTCAATATAGCTAATCATATTATTATATTTGCCCTTAGGCTTTAGGTTTTTTAGTAGCAATATTTCTATTTCTTTTATTATCTCTTGTTGTCTATTTTGGTGCTTATAATATTTATATCTTCTTATTATATCTTTTAATTCATCAGTCATTTCTTTGTTTATTTTACTAATATCTACTACTTCATCAATATATTTTGACATATCTCGATTTATAAATGGATATAGTCCCCATGGTTTTAGTGATATACCCAACATTTCTATTTGCTGACTTTGAATAACTGTCATTGGCTTTGTTTTTATCCCTGTAAAAAATACATTGTCTGGCGTTATCGTCTTATCATTGATTATGTATTGAATATCACCTTTACATACAATCATTAAATCTGAATGATTCATAGGTAGTAACTGTTGCCCTTCATCCTTTTCAATATGTCCTGATGCATACCAGTAGTGGCTGATATATTTATTTAGTTTTATTGATACATTGTTGTAAAATTGCATTTCTATTGGCATTTTCTTACCTCTTTTTTTCTATCTATATGTTTATATTATATCTTGTCGTAAATAAAAGTGACAGAGACTATGACACTATTTTTTTCTTGTGAAAAATATTTGATATTTTTTCTTGTTTTGGGTATAATTATATTAAAGGTCAAAGAAAGTCAAAGAGGTGTATGATGAGATATAAAGATTATTATGAAGAACTTGGCGTAAAAAAAAGCGCGACTTCTGATGAGGTTAAAAAAGCATATAGAAAACTAGCGAAAAAATATCACCCCGATGCAAATCAAGGTGACTCAAAATCTGAAGAAAAATTCAAAACAATTAATGAGGCCTATGAAGTTCTCGGCGATGATGAAAAAAGAAAACAATATGACTCTTTTGGTCAACAAGGTAACTTTCATAATGGCATGAACTTTGACCCATCTCAGTTCGGTGGTCAGTATTCACACAGTGGTCAAGCTGGTACATCTGGTGATTTTAGCGATTTCTTTAATGCCTTTTTTGGTGGCTCTGATGATTTTGGTGGCGGTGGTGGATTTGCCGATTCTTTTAAACAAAAATTTAGACATAGAGACATGCCTGGCGAAGATTTAGAAACAAAAGCATTTGTTGATATAGAAGAAGCATATCAAGGTGTTAAAAAACAATATACAATAAATACTGGCTCAGGTAAGCAAACTATATCTGTCAATATCCCTGCAGGTATCTTACCCGGTAAAAAAATTAAAATTCCTAATCAAGGTCAAGCAGGCCCAACTGGTATAAAAGGTAATCTACTCTTAAATATCCAGTTTAACAAAAGCAAACAATATGAGCTTGATGGATTAGATGTCTATACTACTGTTGAGATATTTCCTTGGGAAGCATATTACGGTATTGAAAAAGTTGTAAGAACCCTTGCACATAAAGTAAAAGTTAAAATCCCTAAAGATATTAAGTCTAATGGTAAAATTAAGCTTTCTAATAAAGGCTATAAAGATATGAAAGGCAATGTCGGCAATCTATATATCGAAGTTAAGATTGTTAACCCTACGCCACTATCAAAGGAAGCCGAAGACTATTACAAAAAATTAAACGATTTATATAAAAGTTAATTATTTAAACAAAGAATTTTCTACAGTTATGAAGGGAGGAAATTATTAATGAATATGGAACAATTTACTATAAAAGCGCAAGAGGCTATATCCTCTAGCCAAGAAATTGCATTATTGAATCATCAGCAACAAATTGATGTTGAGCATCTCCATTTGGCTATGTTACAGCAAAAGGATGGGCTAATTCCCAAGTTACTTATAGGACTTGGTGTTGATGTTTCTTCTATGATTAGCGAGATTGAAATAGAAGTCAATAAATTGCCTAAGGTTCATAATAACCAAAATCAAATATATGCTTCTAATAGACTCAATCGTTTACTACTAAGTTGTAAAGAATACGCCACTCAATTTAATGACGAGTTTGTTGGTGTTGAGCATATTTACCTTAAAATGCTTGATGAAAAGAAATCACCTTCTGCTGATATTCTTGAAAAGTATCAGATTACTAAAGATGCTTTTTTGACATCTTTAACACAAATACGTGGTAATAAACGGATTGATTCACAAAATCCAGAAGCGCAGTATGAAGCACTTGATAAATATGGGCGCGACTTGGTTGAGCTCGCAAAAGATGGAAAGCTTGACCCTGTTATTGGTCGTGATGCTGAAATCAGAAGAACAATACAAATATTATCAAGACGCACTAAAAACAATCCTGTTCTTATTGGTGAACCTGGTGTTGGTAAAACTGCTATTGCAGAAGGCTTAGCTCAAAGGATTCTTAATGGAGATGTCCCAGAAAGTCTTAAAGAGAAGACTGTATATGCTCTTGATATGGGTGCTTTAATTGCTGGTGCAAAGTTTAGAGGTGAGTTTGAAGAAAGACTAAAATCTGTCCTTGATGAAATAGAATCATCCGAGGGACAAATTATACTATTTATAGATGAGATTCATAATATTGTTGGTGCTGGTAAGACTGAAGGCTCTATGGACGCTGGAAACTTACTAAAGCCCAAACTAGCACGAGGTGAGCTTCATTGTATAGGTGCTACTACTCTTGATGAGTACACTAAAAATATTGAAAAAGATGCTGCTTTGGAACGACGTTTTCAAAAAGTTATGGTTGATCAACCAACAGTTGAAGATACTATATCTATTCTTAGAGGTCTTAAAGAAAAGTTTGAAGTGCATCATGGTATAAGAATCACTGATAATGCTTTAGTATCTTGTGCAGTTCTTTCTGATAGATACATTAGTGATCGTTTTTTGCCTGATAAAGCGATTGATCTTATGGACGAAGCTGCTGCTTTAATCAAAACTGAGATTGATAGTATGCCTACTCACCTTGATGAGCTAAGCAGAAAAATAATGCAACTTGAAATAGAAAAACAAGCCCTTAGTAAGGAAAAGGATTCTTCTTCAAAAGAACGTATGGATAATATTCAAGAAGAACTGTCTTCATTGCATGATAAAGAAAAATCTATGAAAGCTCAATGGGAAAACGAGAAACAAGCCATTGAAAAATCTAAAAATATTACTATTCAGATTGAAGAAGTAAAACGCCAAATTGAAGAATATGAACGGGCTTATAATCTTGATAAATTGGCTGAATTAAAATATGGCAAGTTACCTGAGCTTGAAAAACAACTTGAAATAGAAAAAACTAAAGATCATTCTATTCATTTTGAATTGTTAAAAGAAGCGGTTACTGAAGAAGTTGTAGCAGAAATTGTCTCCAAGTGGACTGGTATTCCTGTTACTAAACTTATTGAAGCAGAAAAAGACAAATTGATTCATCTTTCAGATATTCTTCATCGAAGAGTTATTGGTCAAGATGAGGCAGTTGATGCTGTTTCTGATGCTGTTTTACGCGCTAGAGCTGGTTTAAAAGATATGTCTAAACCAATTGGGTCTTTTATATTTTTAGGTCCAACTGGTGTTGGTAAAACAGAGCTTGCAAAAGCATTAGCTCACTCTTTATTTGATAGCGAGAGAAGTATTGTGAGAATAGATATGTCAGAGTATATGGAAAAACATGCGGTTTCAAGACTAGTTGGAGCCCCTCCAGGGTACGTAGGCTACGAAGAAGGTGGACAGCTTACTGAGTCTATTCGTAGAAAACCTTATAGTGTCATTTTGTTTGATGAGATTGAGAAGGCACATCCAGATGTTTTTAATATTTTGTTGCAAATTCTTGATGATGGTAGACTTACAGATAATCAAGGTAGAACTGTAGATTTCAAAAATACGATTATCATTATGACTTCAAATATCGGTAGCAGTTACCTACTAAATGGTATTTCAGATAATGATAGTATAACTGAGCATGCAAAAGATTTAGTTCATAAAGAGTTGAAAATGAAGTTTAAGCCAGAGTTTTTAAATAGAATTGATGATATCGTTATGTTTAGTCCTTTAAGTAAAGATCAAATCCTACAAATTATTGATTTGGCTTTTGTTGATACTCAAAAATTACTTAAAGACAAGCATATAAGCTTAACGCTTTCTGATACAGCTAAAGTATTTATTGCAGATGCTTCCTACTCGCCTGCTTATGGTGCAAGACCTGTAAGGCGTTATCTGCAAAAGCATCTAGAGACTTTGCTTGCAAAAGAAATTATTTCTGGAGATATTGTTGATGGTCAAGATGTTCTTATAGATATATCTGATGAGAATGTGTTGGTGGCTATTATAAATGAATAAGTGACATTGCTTATCTCGGGATTTTTCAATTAACATAGTGCCTAGAATCGTGCCAATAGTGACAGGCACTGCTGACATAAAACCCGCATGTCACCAGAGACAGTCCCCATAGGCTCTCACTGTTATTCCTAATCATTTAAGTCAGTAAAAAATATAGAGCTGTAGTTTAATCCTTTGAAAACAATCGAGCAACTTTATTGCGACGTTTTCAGATGGTTAAACTACAGCTCTTTTTTACGGTTCTAAACTTCAATTATATCTGTTTTACTTACAAAATCATTAGATTCGTGCCAACGGTGACAGGCTCTCACTGTTATTCCTAATCATTTAAGTTAGTAAAAAAATATAGAGCTGTAGTTTAATCATTTGAAAACAATCGAGCAACTTTATTGCGACGTTTTCAGATGGTTAAACTACAGCTCTTTTTTACGGTTCTACACATCCATTATAATATAATGCTTATCAATGCACTTACTACGAAATCTATTGGTGGTCCTATGATTTTGCTTAATATATTTAATCCTAGTATATTTGCTGCAATGATAGCTAACAGTATATATCTACCTTTTTCATATAATTGGTAATGAATTCCTTTTTCTCTGAAATTACCGATTCCTGATAAAACATGGTAGCCATCTAGTGGTGGTACTGGTAATAAATTAAATACCATTAAGACCACATTGATTTGCATGCCATAGATTATCATCTGTAATACTATATCGCCTACTCGTGTATATAAAAACGCCATCTGAGATGCTACTAGCACTTTATATATTAGTAAAAATAATATAGCTACTAATAAATTCATTATAGGCCCTGCTATTGATACTAATAGACCATCTAATCCTGGTCTTTTAAAATTTCTTTCATCTACTGGTACTGGCTTTCCCCATCCAAAACCTGCTACCAAAAGCATTATTAATCCAAATGGATCTACATGCTTGTGTGGCATTAGTGATAGTCTGCCTAACCTCTTTGCTGTGTTATCTCCCAATAAATTTGCTACTGCTGCATGAGCAAACTCGTGAAATGATAAACCTACAATAATCCCTGGTATAATTAATAATTTGTCCATTGCCCCTCATTTCTCAGTCTTTATCTATATTTTGACCTCATATAGTCTATAAACTGGGTTGCAGCACGGCCTGATTTACCATGATTTCTCATTTCCCAAATCAAAGCTTCTTCCTCTAACTGCATTTCATTTACTGGTATATTGTACAACTTTGCTTTTTCTTTGACAATACTTAAATACAATTGCTTGTCTGGTGCTGGATATGTAATCGTCAGCCCAAATCTATCTGCTAAAGATAGCTTCTCTTGTACTGAATCACTAATATGGATTTCGTCTCCTTGTGCACCCATTTGATCTTTCCAGTTTTCTTTTATTATATTTCTTCGATTTGTTGTAACATATATAACTACATTTTGTGGTCTTACTTCTAATCCGCCTTCTAACACAGCTTTAAAATGCTTATAATCAGTTTCAAAATCTTCAAATGATAAGTCGTCTATAAATATAATAAATTTATGTCCTCTATCACGTATTTCATCTAAAATTTTACCAAAATCTATAAACTGCTCTTTAGCGAGTTCTATGATTTTAAGTTTTTCTGTTTTATATAAATTGAATACTGCCTTTACTGATGATGATTTCCCTGTTCCTCTATCTCCATATAGCAGTACATTGTTTGCTTTCATACCATCGACTAAAAACTTTGTGTTTTCTATTATGGCTTCTTTTTGGTGCTCATAGCCAATCAAATCATCTACACTTATTGTATCTATAGCATTGATTCCAACTAATCCATTGTCCCATTTAAAAGCATCGTATGCCTCAAATATGCCATATCCCATTTTCTTATAATATGTTTTTAAGCCTTCAAAACTATTGTTGCATTCTTTTTGTAGACTCTCATGAATAAGTAATCTATTAATACCTTCACATTCTATTACCATAGCTGAATTGTTATCTTTATATTTGATTGCTAATGTTTTCCAATCAAAATTATATAGCTCTTTTATTATTTGAATATCTGATTGAACTAAGTGATTTAGATGGTCTATTGATTTTTCCTCTTCGCAGCTCTTACTAAATACATTTGTAGCATTAGCAACTAACTTTGCAATATATGCCTGCCAAAGTGTTCCGATATATTCACCTTTTGGATAGTTGTTAATCAACATAGACTGCAAGGTAAAATAATCTGATTCCAGCTCTACATTATCGATGCTTTCATTTGATATAAGTTTATTTGCAATTTTTACAATTGGATCATTTTTTATGTTGTCATAAATTTTTATTTTTTTTATCATTTTTAACTCTTCTTTCTAAAAAAAGCCTCATAATATGCTATGAGGCTTTTAGATACTTATTTGTTTACTATTTATACAAAGGATATTTTTCGCAAAGAGCTGTAACTATTGCTCTTGCTTCTTTTTCTTTTTCTTTATCATTTGGATAATCTAGTACGATACTAATTGCTTCTGCAACTTTAACAACATCTTCTTCTACAAAGCCTCTTGTTGTTAATGCAGGTGTTCCTAATCTTACACCACTTGTTACAAATGGTCCATTAGGATCATCTGGTACTGTGTTCTTATTTGTTGTTATTCCTGCTTCATCTAATATCTTTTCTGCTACTTTTCCTGTTATTCCTTTTTTTGTTACATTTACTAATACTAAATGGTTATCAGTACCGCCTGAAACTAAATCTACACCTCTTTTGATTAGTTCGTCTGCTAGTACTTTTGCATTTTTAACTACTTGCTCTGCGTAATCTTTAAATGCAGGTTGTAGTGCTTCTTGGAAACATATTGCTTTTCCTGCAATGACATGCATTAATGGTCCACCTTGAATACCAGGGAATATTGCTTTATCAATCGCTTTTGCATATTCTTCTTTACAAAGTATTGCGCCACCTCTTGGTCCTCTTAATGTTTTATGTGTTGTAGTTGTTACAAAATCAGCATATGGTACTGGGTTTTGATGTTGTCCACCTGCTACTAGCCCTGCATAATGTGCCATATCTACCATTAATAATGCGCCTACTTCGTCAGCAATTGCTCTAAACTTTTCTGCATCTATTTTTCTTGGGTATGCACTTGCTCCTGCAACTATCATTTTTGGCTTTACTTCTTTTGCTACTTTTAATACTTCGTCATAGTCAATCATTTCTGTTTCTTTATCTACACCATAAGACTCAAAGTTAAAATAAGTACCTGAGATATTTACTGGGCTTCCGTGTGTTAAGTGTCCACCATTACTTAGGTCCATTCCTAATACAGTATCTCCTGGTTTTAACATTGCAAAGTAAACTGCAATATTTGCACTTGAGCCTGAATGAGGTTGTACATTGGCATGATCTGCACCAAATAATTTTTTCATTCTGTCTCTTGCTAAATCTTCAACAACATCCACACATTCACATCCACCATAATATCTTTTAGCTGGATATCCTTCTGCATATTTATTAGTTAAAGCACTTCCAGCGGCTTCCATTACTGCAAAGCTTGTGAAGTTCTCTGATGCAATCATCTCGATTTGATTTTCTTGTCTGTCCATTTCTGCTCTTATGGATTTTCCGATCTCTGGATCAACTTGATCAATATTGTTAAAATACATTTTTATTCATCCTTTCACTGTCTCTGTTTATATATCTTGTTAAATATTATAGCAATTTCATGAACATTTCAACCCATAATGCTATTTTTATTCATATTTTTATGTTATATTCTATTTATACGATATACTTATGCTATATAAGTATTTGCAATAATATTTTTTTGAAATAAAATGTTATTAATATTTGCATATGGGTATAAATGTACTATAATTAAGTCAGTGCTATTAATGGAGGTACCCAATGGATAGAGTTGGAAGAGTAGTAGAATTAATTGATCAAAGCACTGCAAAAGTATTGATGCAAAAACATACAGATTGTGGAAAGTGCGGCGCATGTGGTTTAGGACGTGATATGGATATTACCACATTGGCTGATAATAACGTAGCAGCAAATGTAGGCGACATGGTTGAGATGACTATGGAAACTAAAAACATTTTATCTGCTGCATTTATTATGTACACCATTCCACTTATTACATTATTGTTAGGTATATTTATTGGTTCAAAAGTATTTGCTTCTAATACAGAAGGCCTATCATTAATACTAGGTTTTGCATTCTTAGTTATCACGTACTTTCTTATTAAAAAAAATGAAAAGAAGTACATCAAAAAATACAAAGCAGTTATTACAAAAGTAATATAATTTAGGAGGATTTTAAAATGGCAAACGATAAAATTTTATTTTTAACAGATGAGAGTTATGAGAATGAAGCGGTACAATCAGATATACCTGTAGTTATTGATTTTTATGCTGACTGGTGTGGACCTTGTAGAATGGTAGCACCTGTATTTGATGCTTTAGCTGACAAATATGATGGTAAAGCTAAAATATGTAAGGTAAATGTTGATGAGCAAAAGCAATTAGCTATGGCTCACAGAGTAATGAGTATTCCTACTGTTATTTTCATGAAAGGTGGAGAAGTTGTAGACAGAGTAACTGGCGCACTTCCACAAGCTGACTTTGAAGCTAAAATAGAAGGTTTACTGTAGTTTATATTAATTCACAAACAAAAAAATAATGGGTTAGTCTTTTGTTTCAAACAACAAAGGACTAACCCATTTTATTTTTAATTAATAATCTAAATGTGCGATATATGCTTTTTCAAAGCTTTCTAGTTCACTTAATATTATACTTTGGGATTTCTTTTGTATATCATCTAAGGCTTCTTTGGCTAGATTAATATCACAAGCTATTTTGATTGCTCCACCTAATGAAATATTCCCTTCAAATTTGATCTTTGATTCTATTGTATTTGATATCAGCCCTATTTTTTTTGCCGATTCGATATTTATATTGTTCCCCATACCACCTGCAAAATACAAGGTATCAATTGGTTCATCTACTAGTTTAATTATGCAATCTTGTGCTGTTGCAATTGCAGCCTTTGCTAACTGTATCTCTCGTAAATCTTTTTGAGTTAACCCAATAGTGTTGCCTTTGTCTCCAACTGCTATATCAATTTTTTCTTGTGTCTCATCAACAAATGCACCTGAAGAATCTATAATACCATAGGTTAAACACTCCGAAACAATATCTATTACACCTGTTCCACATATACCTCTTGGTTTTTCTTCATCTATCGTATTGTAGTAAAAATTACCACCAAAGTATCTAGCGCTATATATTGCTCCACTAACACTACTTATACCATCAGTTAGATGTCCACCTTCAAAAACAGGTCCTGCTGCTGTTGCCGTACATTTAATGCCTTTACTATTTCCTGCCAAGACTTCACTATTGGTTCCTATATCTACTACTAATTGTCTTTTTTCACTTTTATGCAGATCTAAATAGTATATCCCCGACACACTATCTCCTCCAACAAACCCTGAAATTGGTTTTATAACATAAACCGAAAAGCCCAATAATTGCCTATCAATCATTAGGCATTCTCGCTTTTCTAAGTTCGTTTTGAAAGGATATACGCCTAGTGTTGTTACATCTTCTTCTAAAAAAAACAATGTCATTGCAGTATTACCTGATATTACAATATGCTTAATTATATTAACTTGATTTCTATCTAGTAGTCTTTTTATATTTTCTTTTAATGATTGTCTTAGACTATTTGCTAGTTTCTTTCGATCTTTCGACTCTTTATTTTGCATAATTTCAATTCGTGAAAGAATATCCGCCCCATATATGCTTTGGGGGTTTATATATGTAAGGGTATCAATTATAGTTTCGTCTTTTGTATCAACTAATGCCATAGCAATTGTTGTTGTTCCAATATCAACTGCAATGGCTAAATCTTCATCTAAATAGCTTCCTACTTTGTTCTTATACTTTGTATATGCAATCATATTCATTTCTTTGTTGTCTATTTCTATTTCCATTTTGTCATTTATTATTGTTCTACATGCTAATCTTATACCTGAATCTATTTCTGCTTTTGATAATAATTGAGATTCATATTGAGTCATTTTTTCGGTAGCATTTTCTACTTTTACTTTACAGTTTCCACAAGTTCCTTTTCCATTGCAAGGTGCATCAATTATTATGGTATGCTTTTTAAACAAATCCATTATTGTCATATTATTATCTTCATTTACTGTTTTCATTGTGTTTTTTTCTCTTATAATTATTTTCATAATGCACCTCCAATAAACTAATCATAACACAGTTTGTAGCATTCTATCGACATTCTTTTGACTTATGCTATAATTAGAATATCAATACTTTTAGGAGGTTTATCATGCTAAATAGTTTTATTGCAGGCTTTCAATCAGCACTTTTTTATCTGTTTATCATTAATATTTTGCTTGCTTTCGCAATCATTTTTTTAGAGCGTAAAAACCCTTCTTCAACCCTGGCTTGGATAATGATTTTATTTTTACTTCCGGGCTTCGGCATCTTACTTTATTTTATGTTATCTCAAAATTTTTCTCGTAAAAAGATTTTTAAACTTAAAATTTTAGAACAAAGAATTATTGAAGAATCCCTTGAAACACAAATAAAAGAATTTAACAATGAAGATCATTGTTTGGGAAACCCTAAAATTAATAATTACTGTGATATGATTCGTTTACATCAGATTCATAGTCACGCTTTTTATACTGATGATAATCGCGTTGATATTATCATTGATGGAAAAGATAAGTTTTCTTCTCTACTTTCTGACATCTATTCTGCTGAAAAAAGCATTCATATGATGTACTTTATTTTTAAAAATGATTCTTTAGGAAAAGATATATTAAAGGCTTTATCTGAAAAAGCTGCACAAGGTATTGAAGTAAGATTGTTACTAGATGCAATGGGTAGCCGACATATGACAAAAAAATCTTTAGAACAATTTACTAACTCAGGTGGAAAAATAGCTTTCTTTTTTCCTTCTAGGCTTGGTGTCAACTTTAGATTAAACTATCGTAACCACCGAAAACTTGTTATTATAGATGGACAAATTGGCTATATTGGTGGATATAACATAGGAAATGAATATATAGGTAAAAAGAAGAAACTAGGTTATTGGCGTGATACCCATTTACGAGTAACTGGTAGCGCTGTTTTCGATATGCAAACGAGATTCATTTTAGATTGGAGAAATGCATCTAAAGAAGATTTAGACATTTCCTTAGGCTATTATAAAAAAAGACCTGAGGTCGGTAATGTTGCCATGCAAATAGTTTCGAGTGGTCCTGATTCTAAACATGAGCAAATTAAACAAGGTTTTATTAAAATGATTTCTAAAGCAGAAAAAAACATTTATATCCAAACACCTTATTTTATTCCTGATCAAAGTATTTTAGAAAGCCTTAAAATAGCTTGCTTGTCTGGAGTAGATGTACGTATTATGATTCCTAATAAACCTGATCATATCTTTGTTTATTGGGCGACTTATGCTTATGTAGGCGAACTGTTAGAAATGGGTGCTAAAATTTATATTTATGAAAATGGCTTTTTGCATGCTAAAAACATTTGCGTTGATGGTGTTGCCTCGTCAATAGGAAGTGCAAATTTTGATATTAGAAGTTTTAGATTAGATTTTGAGGTTAATGCCTTTATATATGATGAGTCTACTACAAAAAAACTTGAAGAAATATTTGTTAAAGATATGTATTTATGCTCAGAGTTAACCCCCGATATTTATCTACAAAGACCCTTTACGATTAAAATCAAAGAATCAGTTTCCAGATTGTTATCAGATATTTTATAAATACATGGACTTATAAAACAGTAAAAAAAAGGTGCATTATAGCACCTTTTTATTATTCATTACAAGCTGATTTTTCAATTGTCTTACAAATACAGTCTTCACTTTCTGTTGATACTGTATTTATAAAATTACTTAATTGATTAAACTCAGTTTGATCTATAGAGTAAAATATCCATTTTCCTCTTTTTTCCGAATTAACTAGCCCTGCTGTTTGTAATATTTTCATATGATGTGATATGGTTGGCTGCGTTAATTTCAACCCTTTTATAATATCACACGCACACATTTCTCCGCAGGATAACATCTCAATTATCTGCAAACGATTTACATCTGCTATTGCTTTTAATCTTGCCGCCTCATTTTTCATGCCCCAGTTCCCCCTCATTACAATATAACCTAGAAATAGAATATATTCTTATGAAAAACTTGTCAACATGTATTATGCTACATTTTTTGTTTTTTCTAAAAAATCAGCTTAAGTATACCTATAAAAACTAATCCTATACTACCAACAATGATTAAAGGAATCACCAATATAGGTAATACTATAATGCCTATTAATCCAATTGTTAAAAATAGTACAAGTTTTATAATACCTATGCCTAACTTTAGTAATAATCCAAATAAACCTATTAAAATAAAAATAGCTAATAATAATTCCATAAACTTTTCACTCCCTATCTTTGGTAGTTATAGTATATGACAATTATATTAGCTATTAATTAATCTTGTATTAAAAACATGTTAGAAAATTTTCTATCAATAGGTGGATGCTTCATCTACTTTACTGCTTTATTTTTCTGTTTTCTATCTTGACGCTCTTTTCCTTCTTCATACCAAACACGCTCTTCATCTGTTTCTATTAGCAGTTGTGGCACACGTTTAGGGTTGCCTCTTTTATCTAGTGCAACCATTGTAAAGTATGCTGATAGTGCTTTTTGAGGTGGTAAATCTGATTCTAAATCTTCTACATCGACGCGTACGACTACTTCCATAGATGTATTTCCAACAAATGCAATAGTAGCTGTACAATAAACCATAGCGCCTACAAAGATTGGTAAGTGAAACTTTAATTCGTCTACTCTTGCAGTTACTGTATTTCCTCTAGCATACTTCATTGATACCGCTCCTGCAGCAGAATCCATAAACTTCATTATCTCTCCACCATGAACATTACCTGCCACATTGGCTTGGCTTGGTAACATGACTTGACTCATTACTATTTGTGTTCTTTTTTCACAACCTAATTCATTTTTTTTCATATCATCATCCCTCTCAATAACTATTTTCTCTCTTTTGGCATCAATTTCTCTCTATTTTTTTATACAAAAGACTATTCATTTATGAATAGTCTTTCAAAGTTTAATATAAACAATTGATCATCTTCTTTTGTCCTTTTTGGCATTCCCTTTTGTCTATGTCTGGTTTGCCTGTTTTTTACCCCTAGATGTCTTTCAAATAGTAATTGATCTATATTTTCTGATGTATATAATCTACCATTTTGATTAATTGCTTGTGTTCTTTTTGCTAATGCTAAAGCTGCTAATCCATAATCTTGCGTGACAACTATGTCATTTGGTTGGCAAGCATTGATTAGTCTAATATCTACTGAGTCATTACCTTGGTCAACTGTAATTGTTTCTGAATAGCCATCAGAGTAACTATGGGCAGTATCCATAAACATGAAAACTTCCACTTTGTACTTCTTTGCTACTTGTACTATTTCTTTTTTGACTGGGCATGCATCAGCGTCTACTAAGATACGCATTACATTTTTTCTACATCACCATAATCTTCGCCAAATGTGTCTACTGTTACTTTCTTCATCTTTTGCTCTTCGATTGGCATGTCATTTGGTAATCTTTTTACTGCTACAATTCTATCTACTTCTTCTATTCCTTCTATGACTCTTCCAAATCCAGCATATTCTTTATCAAGATGTGGTGAAGTTGCTACCATAAGAAAAAACTGTGAACCAGCTGAATCAGGCATCATTGTTCTTGCCATTGATAATACACCTTTTTCATGTTTTAAGTTGTTTGTAAATCCATTAGATGTAAATTCGCCTTTTATAGTATAACCTGGACCACCAGTTCCATTTCCTTTTGGATCTCCACCTTGAATCATAAAACCTGGTATAACTCTGTGGAATACAACCCCATCATAATAGCCACTTTCAACTAATGATATAAAGTTTTTTACTGTATTTGGTGCAATCTCTGGGTATAATTCTGCTTTAAAAATGTTTCCGTTTTCCATTTCAAATGTTACTATAGGATTTTTCATAATATATCTCCTTAATCTTCTTTCTTCTTAAAGTTATCTTGTTGTATCAACATTATGTTTGTAGTAGATGTTGCAATTAGTTTTCCTTCTTTGTTCTTTGCTTCACCATATAACGAACAAATGGTATTTCCTTTTGATTTAATATATGTTGTTATATAAAGCTCATCTCCAACAAATATCGGTTTTATATAATTGACTGATAAGTCTATGGTTGCCATTTCTTTTCTTTTTGTTTCAAGTAATACCAATATACCAAATACATTATCAAATGCGGCGCCTACAAAGCCACCTTGCATTGATCGCCTTGGATTTAGAAACATTTCTAGTATAGGAAATTTGAATGTTACGCTTTCACCAGGCTTATATGAAACATATTCAGGTTGCATTGTGGCAACACAGTTTGCACCTTCTTTAGCTAAGTAATCAAAAAAATGACCACTTTCTATTAATAACTCTAGCTCATTTTGATTCATTTTTTTCTCCACGTTCTATTTAACAGAAAAATACTTAACATATTTACCTGTTTCACTACCCCAATCAACTATAAAATTATAAATATAGTCGCCAGTAGGCAAGTCCATATCCACAGTTTTATTTCTAACAATTATCTCTCTAACAGATTCCTTTGTGTGCATGTCTTCTACGATGAGATAAACAACATCAACATCCTCATTAATCGTTAAAGAATCATCACTAGATACTACAAATAGGTCATCTTCACTTCCATTTTCTACAAACAATGATTCGCCATTTGCATCTTTATATTGTATTAATACTGTAGGTAATTTTTCTTCACCATACGATAAGCTTAATGCCTTGGCATCAACTGGTTTTGAACAGCTTATCATCGTCATCAATAATCCCATTGATAATATAAGTGCTATAATTCTTTTCATTCAATATTCCCCCCGAAATTATGCAGATACTATTTGTCCTATATATTATACTTGATGTCAGTGAAAATATATATGCTTTTCTATATATTTTTTATAAATATTTCACATTATTTCCCAAGTTTTTAGCCTTTTTCTCTCGTAGCTTAATGTATGAAATTGCTAAGTAAAAACATACTATAACAATCATTATAAAATTTAGCAAGAGCTGTAACGATACTGATGTAATTTGTATATTATCATATATAAAATTTAACAACACTAACAACAGTGGATGGCTAAGATATACATAAAAAGTTGCCTTGCTAGCAAGTGATATGTTTGAACCCTTCCATTGTAACTTTTCACTCATATACTTTGATATATAAATAGTTATTATAATTGAAGCTAATGAGAAATCATACCATAGAAAATTAGTGTATTTAAATATATATGTATCAAAACTATATATATACACATATACCAAGCTATAGCTTCCAGCTAAAACAATATATAGACCTGTAAAAACAAGCATATATTTTTTTAACATTTGATCAAGCAGTGTTTTGTGCTTCTCATAGTACATTCCGCACATAAAAAAGATAATGTATGATAAAAATAATCTATCTGATTTTGGTATATATTGCATCAAAGCTAGTACATAAACTATTTGAAAAACTGCTATTATAGGTAACCCCACAACTGTTTTTACTCTCTCGACCCAATGTTTTAACCATTTAAACAACAAATAAAATTGGATAATAATAACCATGAAGTATAAATGATATGACATATCCCCTAGTATTAATCCTTTTATGAAAAAAGGTATTGATAGTGGATAATATCCTCGATACACATATAAAAAATAATAAATAACTGTCCATATGATATATGGCACTAATATAACGCTTAATCTCTTTTTTATAAATTCCTTGTAATAGATTTTTTTATATTTATATGTCCTAAATAAAGCATAGCCACTTAAAAATACAAAACAAGGTACTGCAAATTTCACTATACTGTTAAGGATTACTACAAATATTTGCAGTTCACTGCCTTGGGTATATTTGAATATGGCATCTGATGTAATGTGTATTAATACAACTGCTATACAAGCTATTATCTTTAATATGTCTATTGATATATCTCGTTTTCCCATAATGATCCCCCCACTTTAAATGAAATCCTCTTCAATTTTACTTTGTTTTCTTTAATTAATCAATTTATTTCAATAGCATTTTTTCTTAAATAATTATAAAATAAATTATACATAGACATAAAGGAGAAAAAATATGAGACAACTTACAAAAAATGAAATTAATAAACGTATTGAATCTTTACAAAATCTTATGATCGATTCCAACATCGACGGTGCATATATTGTTCAAAATGCTGATATGTATTATTTTAGTGGTGCCATTATTCAAGGGTATGTTTTTATTCCTGCAAAGGGTAAAGCTATTCATTTAGTTAATAAAGGGTATGCACGAACTAAAGAAGAGTCATTTTTAGACGAGATTGTTCAACTGAAATCTCCAAAAGATATTCCAACTATTTTAAATTCTTATGGATATAATCAAATCAATACTATTGGATTTGAACTCGATGTCCTTCCTTATAATCATGTTCAACGTTTTGTAAAATCATTTAAAGAAGCGACGATTGCAGATATTAGTCCTCTAATCAAGCAGGTACGACTAATTAAGTCTGATTATGAGATTGCACAAATAGCTAGTGCTGGTCAGCTATCAGCAAAAGTATTTGATGAAATGTCTATTATCCTTAAAGAAGGTATATCAGAAATTGAGATATTGACTCACCTTGAAGGCTTTTCCAAGAAAAATGGTAGCAGTGGCTTCATGAGAACTAGGGGTTTTAACCAAGAAATTGGTTTTATTTTACTTGCTTCTGGAAAAGATGCCGTTTCTCCAAGTTTTTGTGATGGCCCCGTAGGTGGTCAAGGCTATATTGAAGGGTACCCTCATGGTTGCTCTAATCAAATTTTGACTAAAGGTATGCCTATTATTTTAGATTATGAGGGTATTATTAATGGTTATAAATCTGATATGACGCGTACTTTTGCTATTGATTCTTTACCAAAGCATATGATTGAAGCATATGAGTTAACCTATGAAATAAATGACTTTGCTAAAAAACATATGAAGGCTGGTGTTCTATGCCAAGACATATATGCAGAAGCCTATAATATTGTTAGCCAATCCAAACACAAAGATTTTTTCATGGGTTTTGAAAAGCCTGTACCTTACATTGGGCATGGCTTAGGACTAGAAGTAGATGAATTACCCGTTATTGTTCAGAAAAATCCAACTGAGCTAATGGAAAATATGGTCATTGCACTTGAACCAAAGTTCTTGTTTGAAGATGGCGCTGTAGGTATAGAGAATACTTTTCAAATTACAAAGGCAGAACCTGTTGTTCTAACACCATATAACGAAAACATCATCATTGTTTAGACATATCCTATTTATTTTTTAAATATAAAAAGCCCAAAAGAAAATCTTTTGGGCTTTTTTGAGGGGAAAAATTTGTATATTAGTTTAATGCTTCTAAAATTGTTGGTAATGAAATGTCGTGCTTAATTGTTTGATCAATCTCTCCATCTTTAATGATTACAACAGCAGGGAATTCTTTTACACCTAATCTGTTTGCCAATCCTTTAGATTTGTATACATCGATCTTATTAATGTTGTATTGCGCACCTAAATCTTCTTCCATCTTCTCAAACACTTCTAATAAAGCTCTTTGATCTGCTTCTACTGCATTATATACATAAGCTATACCAGTTTTGTCTTTTTTCATTATATGATGCTCAAAAGTTTCACTTTCAGCAATATATTTTTCTGCAGACACACCAGCGATTGCTCCGTCACCAACACATGTAGCAACTTGTCTTAAGTATTTATCTCTTACGTCACCAGCTACATATACACCTGGTACGTTTGTTTCCATGTTGTCGTTTCCATATACATAACCATTGTCAGTCATATCTACGATACCTTTGAATATATCTGTGTTTGGAATATATCCAATAAACTCGAAACATGTATGACAATCAATTGGAATCTGAGAACCTGTCTTTAAGTTTTTGAGTACTACAGTTTTTAACTCATCTTCACCTTCGAAGTGATCAACTACTGTGTTCCACTCGAATTCCATTTTTGGATTTGCTAATGCTTCTGCTTTTGCAATCTCATTACAATCCATTTTTCCTTCGTCGTGAATAACAGATACTACAACTTTATCTGCAAACTTAGTTAAGAACATTCCTTCTTCTATTGCTGCATCACCTGAACCAATAACAACTACTGTTTTTCCAGTATTTGCTGCTGCATCACATGTTGCACAGAAAGCAATTCCTTTACCCATATATGTTTCTTCGTTTTCAGCACCTGTGATTCTTGGTCTACCACCAGTAGCAATAATAACTACTTTTGCTTCAAAGATATTTCTAAATGTTTCTACTTTTTTTATATCACTTTCAACATCAACTGATCTTACATCTGTTAACTTGAATTTTACATCAAACTTCTTTGCTTGCTTATGGAATAATTCCATTAAGCCTTTTCCTGATACGCCTTCTGGGAATCCAGGGAAGTTTTCTATATCATTTGTGTTAGTTGCTAAACCACCAACTAACGCTTGTTCTATAATTAAAGTTTTTAATTTTGCTCTACCAGCGTAGATACCTGCAGTTAAACCTGCTGCACCACCACCAATAATGACTACATCATACTGCTCAACTTTTTTTTCTCTCATATTTGCCTCCTACATGAAGAATTTAACTAGTAACTTACTTCCGACAACTGCACCTGCAAACATAAATATGGCAAATACCCAGCCAGATAATGATAATGACGCTATACCACTAAATAATGCACCAATGTTACATCCAAATGCTAATCTTGCACCATAACCCATTAAAAATCCGCCTAAAATTGCTGCAATTACTTGCTTATATGACTTTAGTTTCTTTATTTTAAATTCAGAAGCTGCTAATGTTGCGAATAACGCACCAAAAATAATTCCTAAATTTCGCATACTACCAGGATGATTGAAAAAACCACCATCTAAAGTTGCTTGCGCACCTGTACTACTAAAGTAGTACCAGTGATCTACACTGCCACCAAGGGCTTCGTATATCCAAGCACCCCATGTAGCAAACACACCTGATACACCCCATGGGTTACCAGTTGTTGCTAGCGTAACGATTTGAAATAAAGATAAAAGTACTGCACCAGTAATATAAGGTAATGCTGTTTTAAACCATGATTTATAGATTACATTGCTTTGTAATTTCTTAAACAATGTGATTCCTCCCTTATGGATACAATATCGCTTATGTGCTTTCCTAGCACTTAACAATGATTGTACTTACTTGAAATTTTTACCGACTATACTTTTTCTATAATTACTTCCCACTCGCCATCATCTACTTCTTCGATTTCTACGTTGTGGCCTTGCTTTCTTGCCCACTCTGGAACATTTTTCATTGCACAACTATGATCAACTGCAACGATTAATACATCGCCACCTTCTAATTTTGCTAATGCGTTTTCTGTTTTTACTAGAGGTACCGGACACGCTTCACCTAAACAATCTAATTCTACTTCTCTCATTTTCATTTCCTCCAAATTTCTATTTTATAGTTTTATAGTTTCAATATTTATAATTCCTTTTTTATACCTTTTCGATAATTACTTCCCACTCGCCATCATCTACTTCTTCGATTTCTACGTTGTGGCCTTGCTTTCTTGCCCACTCAGGTACATTTTTCATTGCACAACTGTGGTCTACTTGTACGATTAATACATCGCCACCTGTTAATTTTGCTAATGCGTTTTCAGCCTTTACTAGAGGCACTGGGCACGCTTCGCCTAAACAATCTAATACTACTTCATTCATTATTTTCTTCCTCCGTATTAAAATTCTTCTTTTTCACGATTTTCCCACTTGTGGGCTACTACATATAGAACTGCAATAATTAATAGGTTTACTGCAAGTCCTCCAAACCATCCAAATACATCTGGTAAAAACACTGACTTACCTGCTAAGATAAAGTTCAGTTTCCACCATCCAAAATGATGTGCACCTACTAATGAACCAACAATGAATCCACCTAATGATATAACGTTCATGAAGAAACCTTCACCAACTCTCATTAATGTTCCCGACGCACAACCACCTGCTATTACCATTCCTATACCGAACATAAATGCACCAACACCCGTTGTTACACTAATTGGTACTACATAACTCATGCCTGGTACTGGTAATCCTTGAGAAAAATAACCGTATTTAATTGCTGTAAATGCAATAGATGTTATTGCAAATGCAATTAATACTGCTCTCGTAACAGAAGTACTTCCTGTTAGGTATGGATCACGCATAGAAGCTGTAAAACAGAATCTTGCTCTTTGCAGTATAAATCCGAAACATGCACCAGTTATCCAAAATACAACTAGTCTTTCATTTTTCGTAGATAAATAAATACCAAAAGCAATCATCAATACAGCTAATACAGAAGCATGTGGAATCGTATTCTTCTTTGGTTTTTTTGATCTTGCTCTAGACGATCTTGGACTTCTTTGTATTTTACCCTCTGTCGTCTCTTGCGTTTTTTCCACTTCTGACATCTGACTCACTCCTTGTATGATATATTATTAACAATATTTGATATTATTTTAGCATAGTTTCATTTCTTTTTTATATATGATATAGTTATGTTGTATCGGTTTTAGCAATAGCTAATCGATTTATCATTAATAACATTTAGAGGTGGCGAATATGCACATAGAAAGTTTCGACTATTTTTACCAGGTTGCTAAAACTAAAAGTATTTCAAAAGTGGCTAAAAATCAACATATATCACAATCCGCTCTAAGTCAGCAGATTCAAAAATTTGAAGAAGCTTTAGGTGTTAGTCTACTAGAACGAAGTAATAAAGGCGTTTCTTTAACACACTCAGGAGAAGTTGTTTTAAAGTATGCTGAAAACATTATAAAAGTATATGAAAAGATGCTTGATGATCTTGATTCTTCGTTAGAAGCAGCATCAAATGTCCGCATCGAGGCAAATCATTCTATTGTTGATTATGCACTTCCTTGTACTTTATATATGATTAAAGAAAAATATAGTTACCACAATTATGAATTGATAACTGGTTCTTCAAAGGGCATTGTTGATAACATTGCTAACAATATTTGCGATGTAGGATTTGTTTATGGAAAAGTTGATACGAGTGAGGTTAATGCTGAAAAAGTTGGAACAAATATTATTCACCTGATTGCAAATATTGATAATCCAATACCTGATGAAATATCATTAGATGAACTTAAGAATTATCCCCTTATTACTTTAAATGATCGATATGAAATAAAAGGGATTCTAAAGGATGAACTGTTAAAAATCGGTAGAAAGTACGAGGATTTGAATTTTGTTTTTGAAACAGATTCTATTGAGGCTTTAAAATCATCTATAACGAGAGGTCATGGACTTGGATTTATCACTCAGATTTCAATTAAAGAAGAATTATACCGCAAGAAATTTAAGGTCGTTAAAATAAAGGATGTACAGATGAATTTGGATGTTTTTATGATTAAGAAGAAAAACATTTCACAAACTAAGGCTGTAGACGAGTTTATTGAAGCATTTAGAAAATTAGGGACAAATAGTTTTTGTTAATTATTTGTCCTTAGGTGTTATAAATATTTCCCAAACACCATTAATAACCTCTTCATAGTCAATTTGAAAAGGTTTGTTTTCAAAATTTGTTAATATGGATTGAACAACGCAAGTGTGGTCTGATACAACTTTTATTGTATCTCCGCACTTTGTTTTTTTTAATTGCTCTTTTATTCTCATGATTGGTACAGGGCAAATCTCACCAAAACAATCTATTTCTACTTCAGACATTTTTTTTACCTCTCTTACTCCTATAGGATACCGTATCTATTGAACTTCTTTGCATTATTATATATAATATCCCTTATAATTTAACAGTATACTATAATAATACCCAATACAAGGAGAATTAAATGAAAATTCCTTTTAATAAAATTAGTCTATCAAAAGATGAAACTACTTTTTTACTCGATGCAGCAAAAAATGTTGGCAGTAGAAAGTACACTGACTTATGTAGTCAATGGATCAAAAATGAATTTGATACAGAAACGGTATATATGACTTCTTCTGGCACATCTGCTTTAGAACTAGCCTTATTGCCTATTATTACTGAAGAGAAAAACGAAGTAATCATGCCGTCTTTCACCTTTCCATCTGTTGGAAATGCTATTATTGCATGTGGCGGTAAACCGGTCTTTTGCGAAGTAGATCCTAAAACACTTTGTCTTGATGTCAAAGACTATGCGAATAAAATTAATGATAAAACCATTGCCGTTGTTCCGGTTCACTATGGTGGTATATCTCATGGCATAGATGAAATTATTAGCATTTCACGGAAGAATAATGTGTATGTCATAGAAGATGCAGCACATGGCTTTTTAGCCTATAATAAAAACCGTCCTTTGGGAACTATTGGCGACTTTGGTTTTTACAGTTTTCATGCAACTAAGAATATCGGTTGCGGCGATGGTGGCGCATTACTTGTTAATACAGATGACTATCAAATCAAACAAAAAATCGCTTATTATTATCATAATGGAACAAATAGAGAAGAGTATTTTCAAGGTAAAGCAACTAATTATAACTGGAAATCTTATGGTCTTAATCCGTATCCAGCAGAGCTTGCTATGGGCTTTTTATACGGCCAACTTGCAAATGTTCATGAAAACACTAAGAAACGTCACAAAGTCTTTAAAACATATTATGATTTTTTCAAAAAAAATCACAAGGATTATCCTATTATTGAAAGTTTTACCCAAGAAAATGAAGATATACAGTCAAATCATCACATTTTCTTCATAACCTTTAAATCTATTGATGACTTGCAGTATGTGATTTCTGAGATGGACGACTTAGGAATTCAGTCACAATTTCATTTTATGCCATTACATAGCTCAGAGATGGCAAAATCATTTGGCTACAAAAATCAAGACTTGCCCATAACAGATAGCATTAGTCGACGCATTTTAAGATTACCCATTTTTAACGACATGTCAATTGATGAAGTAAATTATGTAACATGTTCACTAGATAATATCTTAAGGAAAGCCACTAATGAATAATCAATTATCTATTATTGTCCCTGTTTACAACGGCGAACAGTCCTTAGAAGAGCTTTGTCATTCTATTGAGCAGTCTATTAAAAGCTATAGCGATTTGTACGAGATCATATTAATTGATGATTATAGCCAAGATAATAGTTGGCATGTGATTGAAGAAATATGTGCTAATAAAACTACTGTAAAGGGCATTAAATTAGCTAAAAATTTTGGTCAACAAAATGCAGTTTTTTGTGGTCTATCTTACGCTAAATACGACTACATTATAACCATGGATGACGACTTACAACACAACCCAAAATATATAAAAAATCTACTGGACAAACTTCATAGCGGATATGATGTTGTCTATGGATTTGGCAAACAATTATATATTCATAAATACAGAAAAATAGGCTCTATACTAACTAATATGACTTTTAATGCCTTACTTAATAAACCTAAAAATATTAATATTAGCAGTTTTAGAGTCATGCGTAAAAATATTGCCAAAGAAATTGTCAAACAAAGTAAAAACTACGTATATATATCAGCTCAAACTTTTAAACTAACCAACAATGTGGCTTCGGTTGAAATAGAGAGTTTTCAACGTAAATATGGGGATAGTAACTATACTTTTAAAAAACTTATTGCCATATTTATGAAAATTTTAGTTTATTACTCTAAAAACCCTGTTTTTAAGTTTTTTCAAAAGCCCACTGACATTTTTATTGTAGAAAAAGAAATCAATTATTAACGAGGACTATATGAAAATATTAATTTTAGGAGCTGGCAGTTGCCAGCTTAATGCAATTAAAAGAGCAAAAAAAATGAACCACGAAGTTATCGTTGCTGATTATTTACCTGATTCTATAGGTAAGCAATATGCTGATTTTTCAACTATGACCAGCACCTTTGACTATGCTGGTGTCTTATCTGATGCAAAAGAATTTAACGTAGATGGTATATTCACTATCGGTACTGATCAACCAATCAAAACTGCTACATATGTTAGTAATCAGTTAAACCTACCTTCTTTGCTTTCTAATGACACAGCACTCTCAGTCACAAACAAAAAAGTGATGAAAAATAAATTTCAAGAGAATCAAATACCAACACCTCCATTTGCTTTTATCGATGCATCTTTTAAAAGTGATGACATCGCTCATATAACCTTTCCAGCTGTATTAAAACCGCTAGATTCCCAAGGTCAAAGAGGCATATATAAGATTAATCAACCTTCGGATATTTTAAAGTATATTAATAGCGCCTTAAGTTATTCTCAGGAAAAACAAATTATTATTGAATCCTATTATCCTTCTGATGAAATTACTATTAGTGGTTGGGTGCATAACAATAAATTATATATTTTAACTGTATCTGACAGACTTACATTCGAAGTAAATGAAACTATTGGTATTTCTAGCGGGCATCTATTTCCTTCAAAATATTTTGATACCTACTACGAAGAAATCAATAGTCTTTCTGAGCATATTATTGATTGTTTTGATATTAATAATGGCCCTATATATTTTCAATTTTTAATTGGTTCTGAAGGTCTTAAAGTAAATGAAATCGCTTGTAGAATAGGTGGTGCTTTTGAAGATGAAATAATTCCTATACTTACTGGGGTAGATATCTTAGACTTTCATCTATCTAGTGTACTTAATAAAAAGATTAATGTATCACCTTTGAAAAATTATGATATTCGCAACATGAGTCAACACGTGGCTGTAGAATTGTTTTTTTGTCAGCCTGGTGTTATAAAAAAAATGACCTCCCTAGATGCCTTAGAAGGTTTACCTTATGTCTATAAGTGCCATTATAACTACAGCAAAGGTGATGAAATACCACCACTAGAAAATGCTTCTCAAAGAGCAGGTTATGGGATAATAACAGGATCTACACTTGCTGACCTGAGGAAAAATGTTGATGCATTTTATAAAGTTTTAAATATTGAAGATGATTCTAGCAATAACCTTGTGATTCCACATGAAATATAATTGCATTAATAAATCAATTTGTCGCAAGCCGCTGTTTGCGACTTGTAAATGCGAGCGCAATTAAATCGTTTGCGCTTGACTAAAAAAAACGTAGCCACTGGCTACGTTTTTTGGTCTTGCTATTTGAAATGCTTATTTATAAAATGATTCACTTTTTCATTCTCTGCTAAAATACTTGCTAGTATCCCTAACGCGAAAATACATGAATTAAAAATCAAATAATTCTGTATTGTCCAAGGTGTCTTACCATGGGCATTTCCAATAATATCAATGATATATATGCAAATGTTACCCAAAACTATACTTGAAATATACATTACAAGAAATCTTACTTTATTCATCTTTTTCTCCTAGTTTATATATTGTTTAACTATGTTACAACAATATTACAAACTCGTCAACTTTTTGAAAATTCTATCAAAATAACACTATCATTCGACATAATCCTCAAATCCTTCTACAAGTTGTTCTTTCTTTTTATGTGTATACTGTTTTATGGCATACTCCCTGCTCATTGCTTCATTTTTACTGTTATATGTCTCAAAATACACCAATTCAACAGGAAGCTTGGCTCTTGTATATTTTCCGCCTTTTCCGGCATTATGAGCCTTAAGCCTTTTTTTCAAATCATTTGTCCAACCTGTATAATATGATTGGTCATTACATTTTAATATATATACATAATTCATCTTTTTTACCTCATAGACAAACACAAAGTATCACCTGCCTGCACGCAGGTGATACTTTGATACTATTTTTAAAATTTCAGGTCGGTTATATTTTTTGCTTAAATTATATATACCCATAATGCAGTTATCAAAACTACATAAACTAGATTGCTGCTGTAACTGTCATTTCTACTAGTAGATTTTCTCTCGCCATTCGTGCTTCAACACACGCTCTAGCTGGTTCATTGCCATCTACAACCCAGTTATCCCATACATCATTCATTTCAGCAAAATCTTTTATATCTCTTAAATATATTGTTACTGATAATATTTTGTTTTTGTCTGATCCATATTTGCCCAATAAATCTTCAATCTTTTCTAAAATCACACGCGTTTGCTCAGTAACATCAGTGTCTGGTTCCCCACATGTTTGTCCACACAAATATATTGTATTATTATGAACAACTGCTCTACTCATTCTTCCTGTACCTTCATATCTTTTTATTTCCATTTTTTTCCTCCTAGTTAAACCATTTTTATATATTGAATATAATCAGTATTTATTAATTCTTCCATACCTTTTTTTTCTATTTTCATCCAAGTTTCTACTACTGATAGTATTTTTACGTTTTTATATACCTTTCCATTAAGGCCTGTTGATATATTACATCTTCTACCTTCGTATTCCTTTAACAACTGATTCTCCATCTTCTTTTTATTCCTCCTTCTATTTATGATCATTTGTTTTCTCTTAGCTGTATTAAGAGAGGGTATTATAACAAATAACATCATAAAAATTGGCATATATATTGCTATCATAGTACTGGGTTCCATTACAACACCTCTATTGTTCTTTACCTATTTTTACTACAAATACTTCAGTAAAATCATCACTTGTATTGCCTAAAATTGACTCTACACCTTTTTCAACTTCTACTACATCACCTTTATAATATTTGTTTACGCTCTTGTCTCCAAGTGTTATTGATAGCTCACCAGATATAACTGTAATATAAACGTGCGCATCTGTTGGGTGCTTTGGAAATAATTTACCACTTTCAATGATGACATGATTTAACATGATTCTCTCATCATGAATGATGTTCTCAAACAAATCTTTTTTTTCTGTTGTATACTTATAGTTTTTTATTGCCATATGCTCACCTCTTCTTTATTTTATAGTTATGTCGTCTCTCCAATGATCAGGAAAAACTTGTATCCATATTTTCCCTGGATTTAATACTAGCTCGCTGCCATTTTCTGCAAAAAATCGGGTTACACTTCTGTCAGATTGTTTTTTCCATGTTATGTCTTGTTTTTTACCATTTGATATATAAAATCCTTCTCCTTCACCAACCATTTCTACTTCTATTTTTAATAAAGGATCATTAGGTATTTTATTTGTTTTTGTAAACTGTACAATAATACTTTTGGCGTATATTTGCTTTTCTGACGTCTCGTCTAATAATGCTTCACCGTTTATATATCTATCATACTGCTTCTTCTCTTCATTATATTTGTAAGATGGAACGTAAGTATCAATATATTCTAGTCTAATTGATGTTGCGTCATCACCTTTTATATTTGTATCTTCTTCGTAAAAGTTTAGACCTTCATAACCCGATGAATTACTATATCCAAATTGCTCCGCTGCATGGATAATGCCATCATAGCTAGCATATGTATTATGTGGTGGTATTCTATGATTTTCTCTCCAGAACGTTGGCCAACCACGTTTCATCCCATCAATGTTTGCTACTACTTGATTTTCTAAATACGCATAAGCTTGTGTACTGCCACCTACATGCACATAGTATGGGTCATACTCTAAGGCTCTTCTTATAAAATAGTCTCTTGAACTTCTCACTGGACCAATATGCTCAGGCTGTGACGTCCCTATAATACCTAAGTATCTTGTAATATACCCTTCTGCAAGAATTTCATATACTATGTCAAATTCACTAAGCCCAGATTGAGGCCTTGCATCATATTGGTTATCAATCATAACGGCAATGTATCTATCATTTAGATCTTTGGGATATACATATTCTCCATTTAGAGGCGATTGAACCATCTTTGCTCTTTCAGCTGCCATGTAATCATTGTACTGATTCTCAACTACATCCTTTGTTGGTGTTCCAAACGCTGTCATTGCAACGGCTATTGCTAGTGCTATTATTTTAGTCATTTTCTCTCCTATCCGCTATTTCCTCAGCTAAATACTGATAATCTTTTAATGTATGATCAATTTTGTATGAAAATTGTATCGATGGATATTTGTCTTTAAAATATTGCTTGTTTGATTTTTTATTACCTACCATATTTGAATAGCTTTCATTGTTTGAATAAAAAATGATGGCTTTCGATTGGCTTGTAATTTGACTATCCATTAGTTCTCTTGCTATATCTGCTTCTACTAGTTGCCTAAAAGCAGGATGAAAGTTGCCTCCCAATGAATCCTTGCCATCTTGGATAAAATCACTACTTTTTAATCCTACACGTATAATATTTATATTATCTTTACTCAAAATCTGATACACTGCTTTCGTCCAATCAATTGCTTCTTCCAAACTAAGTGGCGTATATAGATTTTCCTTATACATGTTCTCAAGTTCTGTATTAGATATTATGATAGTAGGATAAATTCTAGCTATATCAGGTTTTAATTTTACTGTTTCCGTTGCAGAATACATGGATTTTTCTTTTGTATCTCCGGGTAAACCAATCATCAACTGTATCCCTAATTGAAAACCATACGCTTTTATTAACTTTGCACTTTCATATACACATTTTGTGTCATGACCGCGATTTGATTTATTTAAAACACTTTCATCAAGAGACTGTACCCCAAGCTCAATAATATCTACGGTATATTCTTTTAAACGGTTTAGCACTTCATTATCAATATAATCTGGTCTAGTTGAAAGCCTTATTTTATCTATTAATTTTTGGTCTTTATATTTTTTTGCAATTTCTAAATATGCTATTTGCTGTTCCTCAGGAATACCTGTAAAACTACCTCCAAAAAATGCGATTTCCACAGTTTCAATATTTTCTCTGTTAATAGTAGGTAAGTATTCTTCTATTCTATCAATAGCATCTTTTACGTCTATAGGATTTGCCTTTGCTGTAATGATCTTTTGATTGCAAAACACACAGTCATTTGGACACCCTTGATGTGCTAAAAATATTGGAATTATTACATGCTTTTTCATAATTTTTTATATGTGATTATTGATCCGATATCCGTTAATGGGTACTCAGGTATATCCTCACAATAGAATCCTTTCTTTTCAATAAAACTTCTTATTTTCTGTGCATCTGGATGGTCTGATAGATTGCCATTAAATAGTATTGTGTCACCAATTTTTCCGCTGGCTCCACCAATAAAACCATACTCAAAACCATCTAGTTTAACATAGCCTGCCTCTATTAATAATACATCTATTCCATTTTTTTTCAACTCTTTTGCAATACCCTCATCAGATGTAATGATACTATTGTCATTTACCACACAAATATTACACTTTGTGTAGCCTTGTTTTACGTTAATACAACTAGACTGATTTTGTTTAACCTTTTCCATAATCATTTGATCTGTATGCTTTAATTGATGCACGAAAAAACACCCTATTTCTAGGGCATTATAATGAATCGTATCTGGATATTTTTGTTTTAGTGCTTTTGTTCCAGTTATATAATTAATATTATATTTTTTTAATTTCGACTTTATATGTGGTAATTGCTCCTTAGAAATGATTACTGTATTGTCAATTATACATAAATAAATATCTGGATGTGCTGCAATACTTTTATAAACACTCTCTGTCTCACAGATATCTATAATATAGCATCCTTTATCTTCTATTTTTTTTCTTAATTGTATCGATGCTAGTTCAGATAAAAAAACTGTTTCCATAATTTCCCTCTAATCTAATTCTTTAATAAAATAATTTTCTCCAAATTCTGGTGCTGCTTGAAAACCCATTTTAACTAAATAATTATAATGTTCTTTTTCTACTGATTGACTTATAACGTATTTATAGCCTTGCATCGTAAAAAATGAAGCTTTCTCATTAAATATATAGTTTCCTATTTTCAAATCTCTATATAAAGGAATGGCATAGTCTAACTTTATATCTAGTGTTTTGTCATCATGTTTTTTAGCAATAAACAAACCTGCTGGGACCGTGTTTCTCAATACAAAAAAACTCATATTCCCCTCAAAGTCTGTCTTTTCAAATGCTGAATTGTATTTTTTTATATCTTTTTCAAAATAACAAATAAAATGATTTAGATATGTTTTATCTTGATCTACAGATATTATTTTGAAAACATCTTTTGATCGATATAATTTTGTTAAATAGTAAATATTAATAAATGCAATAGTTGTATTCATTATTCCTACAGGTAAGGCACCTAATAAAAATCCGTAAGTTGCAAAAATGATTGCACCTACTAAATTTACCCATCGCAATTTAACAATTGAACTCATTAATAATGAGATTAAAACAATAACTGAAGCCAAGTAGCCTAGCCACTCTAACCAACTGATATTAAACATATATTCCTCCTGTACTCCCAATGCTTATTATAACATACTTCACATAGGCGTTATTATAAGTGTATTATACTTTTTCAGATAATACTTGTTAAGGACATTTGCCAATTCATTGTTTGATTTCAAAATAATCAGTACCTACTCATAAAAAAAGTACCACTCTGCACGATATCATTCAGAGTGGTACTTTGATTTTTAAAATTTACTTTCGTTCTTTAAAACTTTCTTGGTGGTGGTGGTTTTGGTAAGTCTTTTGCAATTTGATTCATTAAGAAGTCCGCATTTGCCATTGGTGCAAATAATTGACCTTCTGTTACTGCAAGTTTTGCTTTTCCGTCTTCAAAATTAAATCCATCTTGATATAATACGCCACCTATTACTTCATCAACTACTGCATTTCTGTAGTATTCAAGTTGTTCGCTCATGATAGAAACAACATCTGAAGTATTTTCAAATCCAATATTATTTTCTAATGCTTTTGCAATAGAAGCAACAATTTCAATATTGCTTATGCCTTGCGGTGCATTGACTACTTTATTAACAGCTACAATTCTTCTTTCAGTATTTGTAAATGTTCCATCTACATTCACATTTGATTCAGCAGGGAATACAACATCTGCTTTCATCGCTGTTTCTGTAAGATGCGTATCTTGTACCATTACAAATTCCATATTATCACGATCAAGATTAACATCTTCACCAAATATAAACATTGCTTTAGCATCTGCAACATCTGCTGCTGTTTTTGTTATGCCTAAATCTATTAAACCTTGACTATTATTTTTAGATTTTATCTGAATAATACCTTCTCTTGCTGAACCTATATGACCTGAAACAACTGCCATATTTGCGATTGCTTTTGAAGCTTCTACAGATACCATGCTTTGTCCAAAGACTATTAGTGCCTTCTTAGCATTCATATACATTTCTGCAATTTCTTTCGCATCATCAGATACTGTTACTTTTTCTAAGCTGGCAACTAATGCATCAAATCCTTCTGCATTTTTAGGTTCTGCACCCATATCAACCATTGCTTTTATAATTTGATTTAGTATTCCTAAATCATTCTCAGGCATTACCACTTTTGATGCGTAAGGCATCGGAGGTATTCCTGCTGGTGCAATAGCAACTAATTTTGCGCCATTTTCAGTTGCTTGCTTCATCTTAAGTCCAGCTACGGGGTTCCCTGCTGGGTTAAAACCAACTGTCAATATTACATTTGCTGACATTAGCTCATCCATAGTATTTGGTGATGCATCAGTTCCAAGCACTTCTACAAGACCGCTTGCCTTGTTTTCAAAACTAAATGGCACAGCACCTACTAGACTTGCTAATTGCTTATATGCAAATATTTCTTCATTTGTATATTTTGGAGAAATAGCAACTGCAACGCTATCTTTTCCGTTTCTTATTACTGAACTTTCGATTTTTTTAGCAGCAAATGTATATGCTTCGTACCAAGGTACTTCTACTAATTTGCCTTCTTTTTTAATCATTGGCTGTGTGATTCTACCTTCAACTCTTTCAGGATCATAACCAAATCTTCCTTTAGCACATAATAGCCCTTTGTTTACAACACCTTCACTATCCGGAAGTGCTCTTAGTAACATGTCACCTTTTGCTGTATAATCAACACTACATCCAACTGAACAGAATGAACATGTAGATTTTACAGTGTCAAAATCAACTGGTACTGATTTTTTAATTGACAATTTTTCTGCTAACGCACCTGTTGGACACACGCTTACACATTGTCCACAAGATACACAACCTGACTCTGCAAGTGGTTTTTCAAGTGTTGGTTTAACAATAGCATCATATCCTCTATCTACTAAACCTAGTGCGCCAACGCCCATAACTTGGTCACAAACACGAACACATAGTCCACATAATATACACTTGTTAGAATCTCTTAATATGAATGGGTGATCGTCTACAATCTCAATCACTTCTTCTTCTTCTTCAAATCTATCTACTTCAACATCATAGTCATTTGCTAATTTTACTAATTTACATTCGTAGAAGTCGTGGCATCCGCATTCTAGACATCTGTCACTTTCTGCCTGTGCTTCTTCCTCAGTGTAACCTTTCATTACTTCTTCAAAGTTATCTTTTCTTTCATCTGCTGATAAATGATCCATCGTTGAACGCATAGCTCTTTCTCTATCATCAAAATCTTCAGGTGTTAAATCTTCTCTGATTACTCTATACGGTTTTTCATATTTTACTTCTTCCCCGTTTAGGTAGCCATCAATGATTTCAGCTGCACGTCTAGCGTCACCAATAGCTTTTATTGCTATTGAAATTTCGTCATTCATACAGTCTCCACCAGCAAATACGCCATCAACATTTGTCATAAATGTTTCTGTATCTGCTAATATGCCATTCCATTTTGATTGGTCTATCTGCTCAAATCCAGAAGAATCAATTCCTTGCCCGATTGCAGCAATTACATTGTCTACTTCTAGTATTTCTTCTTCACCTTCAATTGGAATTGGTTTTCTTCTGCCACTTGCATCTGGCTCGCCAAGCGCCATCTTTTGAAGTCTGATTTTTGAAACTTTACCATCTTCATCTCCAACTATTTCTATTGGATTTACTAGATATTTAAAGATTACGCCTTCTTCTTCACCTTCAACTATCTCGATTTCTTCAGCTGGCATTTCGTCTCTTGTTCTTCTATATATGTTATATACTTCTTTTACGCCAAGTCTAACAGCAGTTCTACAAGCATCCATTGCTGTATTACCACCACCAACGATAGCTACTTTGTCGCCTAATTTTATTTCTTCATTTCTAACTACTTTTCTTAAGAAGTGAATACCACCATATACGCCCTCTAGGTCTTCACCATTACATCTTAGATCAGAACTTGTCCATGCACCTATAGCTACATATACTGCATCAAAGTCAGCTTTGATTTTGTCAAAAGCAATATCTTTACCGATTTGAACGCCTAGCTCTGTCTTAATACCTAATTCTATTATTGTGCTTATTTCTTCATCTAAAACATCTTGTGGCAATCTGTACTCTGGAATACCATATCTCAACATACCACCTAATTTTGGCATAGCATCATATATTGTAATATCATGACCCTTTTGCTTTAGGAAATATGCTGCTGATAGACCAGCAGGTCCTCCACCAATTACTGCTACTTTTTTTCCTGAGTCTTTAGCTAATTCAGGCATAAATATATCATCACTTGCATAATCTTGTTCAGCTGCAAAGAATTTTAACTGAGCAATAGAAATTGGATCGTCTACTAATTGTCTTCTACAAGCATCTTCACATGGGTGAGGACATACTCTACCAATAGCTGCAGGTAGTGGTAATTGCTCTTTTATTAGCTTTAATGCTTCTTTATACTCACCATTTGCTATTAATCCAACATAACCTTGACAGTCAGTTTCTCCTGGACATGCTATAGTACATGGTGGTCTACAATCACCTATATGCTGCGTTAATAATAACTCTAAGTTTGTTTTTCTTGATTCTTTTACTTTTTCTGTATCTGTACGAATTACCATGCCATCAGATATTTCTGTTGCACATGATTTCATTATTTTTGGAAAGCCTTCAATTTCTACCATACATAAGCCGCATGATCCGTAAATATCTGTTCTTTCATCAAAACATAATGTAGGAATGTTTATATCGTTTTCTTTGGCCACAGATAGAATAGTTTGACCACTAAACCCTGTGACTTCTTTACCGTTTATATTTAATCTTAATTTTTTCAACTATATTCACCACTCTTCATTAATCTCTGATTACTGCATCAAATCGACAAACTTCTTCACATTTGCCACACATGATACATGCTTCTTGGTCGATAACGTGTAATTTCTTAACTTCACCTTCAATTGCATCTGTAGGACATTTTCTTGCACATATTGTACAACCTGTACATTTTTCTTCATCGATTGTAAATGTTAATAACTCAGTACATGAATGTGCAGTACATTTCTTCTTATAAATGTGATCTTCATATTCATTTCTAAAATATTTTATAGTAGTAAGTACTGGGTTTGGTGCAGTTTGGCCTAGTCCACACATTGAACCTTCTTTAATCTTTAAAGCAAGTTCTTGTAATAGTTCTATATCGCCATCTTTACCTTCACCAACAGTTATCTTCTCTAAAATATCTAACATTCTTTTTGTACCTATTCTACAATAGTTACACTTTCCACATGATTCTTTTTTAGTAAACTCCAAGAAGAATCTTGCCATATCTACCATACAAGTGGTCTCGTCCATAACTACCATACCACCAGAACCCATTATTGCACCTGTCTTATTAATAGATTCATAGTCTACATTTGTATCTATAAGTTCTTTAGGAATACAGCCACCTGATGGGCCTCCCATTTGAACTGCTTTAAATTCTTTTCCATCTTTGATTCCGCCACCAATATTGTATATAACTTCTCTTAAAGGAAGTCCCATTGGTATCTCAATTAGTCCACCATTTTGAATTTTTCCTGTTAAGGCAAATGCTTTTGTACCATTAGATGTTTTACTTCCAAGTGATGAAAATGCATCTGCTCCATTATCTATAATCCAAGGAATATTGATAAATGTTTCTACATTATTAATGTTTGTTGGCTTTTGCCAGTATCCTTTTTGTGCAGGGAATGGCGGCTTTAATCTTGGCATACCACGTTCACCCTCAAGCGAAGCAATAAGCGCTGTTTCTTCACCACAAACAAATGCACCAGCACCTGCTTTTATTCTTAGGTCAAAGCTATAACCACTACCAAATATATCTTTTCCTAAGAATCCTTTTTCTCTTGCTTGAGCAATCGCAATTTCTAAACGCACAATCGCAAGTGGATATTCTGCTCTTACATATATAATCCCTTCAATAGCACCAATAGTGTATCCGGCAATAATCATACCTTCTATCAGCCCATGAGGGTCACCTTCTAATATATTTTTATCCATGAACGCACCAGGGTCACCCTCATCGGCGTTACATACTAAGTATTTTTCTTCACCAGGTGATGATTTCGCTGCATTCAACTTGAACCATGTTGGAAAACCTGCTCCACCTCTACCTCTAAGTCCTGCTGACTTTAATTCTTCAACAATATCGTTTCTACTCATTGTTGTTAAAGCTTTTTTAGTAGCATCATAGCCACCCTTTGTAATATATTCTTCAATATCCTCTGGGTTACTGATACCACAGTTTCTTAATACTATTCTTGTCTGCTTTGCTATCATATCCTTTTGTTCTTCTGACATGATTTTAAGGCCATCTGCTTCTTTATTACTTAGGTGCTTGTCGATAATCATTTCAACATCTGAAGGTTTAACACTTACATATGTTGTTTGTTCACCCTTTTCATCGATAATATCTACAATCGGCTCTAAAAAACAAGAACCAATACAACCTGTTTTTTCTACTGCTAAGTCTAAGTTTTTCTCATCAATTAAAGCATCAAATTGATTGTGAACTTTTCCAGCGCCAGCAGCTATACCACAACTACCTTCTCCAATTATGACTCTCATTTAGTTCACCTCCTCTGATGCATTAGCTTTTAACTCTTTAATTATTTTTCTAACACTATCTTTTGTTAATGTTCCATAGGTCTCATCATTTATCATCATTACAGGCGATAAACTACAACATCCTAAACAAGCAACATTATTTAGTGTAAACAACCCATCCTCTGTCGTTTCACCTTCTAAAATATCTAATTCTTCACTAATTACTTCTTCAATCATTTTAGAACCATTAACATGGCATGCTGTCCCTTGACATAGCATTATTAAGAACTTACCCACTGGTTTTAATCTGAATTGTGTATAAAATGTAGCTACACCATAAATTTTTGCTGCTTTGATACCTGTCTTTTGTCCGATATACTCAATGACATTCATATCCAAGTACCCATAAATTTCTTGTGCCTTTTGCAAAATTGTAATAAGACTTCCATCAACATTACCATATTTCTCTAACACTGGATCCATTAAAGAATAGTCTAATGGTTGATCTACGCCACTACAGCTTTGACATTTGTTTTCACTCATTTTTTTCACTCCTTATTAGCTATTTTTTGTCTCTGACGACAGAATTATTTATTTCTCTTTTTAACGCATCCATCTTCATTTTTGTAATCTCTTCATATATTAATAATGGATTGCTTTTTTCTCTGATGATGGCTTATCGCATCATATTTCTTCTAAAACCCATTATATTGTAATACATATTATTCTAATTGTATACAATAATCAAGTATAATATCTAATTTTTTTCACTGCTTTCTAGTTAAATTACTTATAAAGCATTGCAAATATTGATATCTATAAATAGATTGTTAAAAAGTAGTCAAATATCGTTATATTTCCAACAATCTTATGTTGGTTTTTCCAATGCCTAAGCACTTCTTTCTGGATGGTTTTCAAGAGTCGAAATGATTGAATATATATTTTTATTCGTGTATATTTATACGAACAAATGCATTAATTTAGATTGTATACGCAATTAAATCTTTATGTTTTACCATGAAAAATTTTAATGAAGCAAACAGTATAATTCGATTTGTTTTTGCATCGTTTTGTATTTTTTTTGCATCACTTGCACACTATCCATTCACAAAATAAACTTTTTTTAACAATAATCCCTTGTTTTCCTTGTATTTTTAACAATTGTCTTACATGTCTATTTTTCAATATATTACTATATGATGCGTTGTCACATATAACTTACTAATTTTGCTTATAGAAAAAAGAATCCTACTCAAAATCGAATAAGATTCTCCACCTATTTTTTTTATTTTTCTTCTAGTCTTTCTAAAATCAATTGATATCCATCTGATCCATAGACTAAACACCGATTGATTCTACTGATTGTTGCTGTGCTAGCACCAGTTATTTCTTCGATTTCATGATAAGTTTTATTTTCCCTTAATAACTTTGCTACTTTTAAACGTTGAGATAAAGATTGAATTTCTTTCACAGTACAAATATCATCAAAAAATCTATAATATTCATCCATGTCTTTCAACGCCATAATTGCTTCAAATAATTCATCTGTAAAATCATTTTTTATTTTAGATTCATAAGCCATAAGCCACCTCTTTAATACATTAAAGTAATAAGAAAATTATATCATTATTCTATTCATTGTCAAATCCATCAAAATGAGCATATGGTTCGAGGGCTTCTTCGATTATTTCATCGGGGTACCCTTGAGCAATAAGCTTTCTAGACAGTTTCATTAATAGCTTTTCTGTTATAGTTTCATTTACTAAATATTTTTCTATATATGATTTGCATCTTTCATATTCTGTTATTTCTTCACTATACACATTCATATATTTCGATGTAAGGTCATTTGCTACACCTTTTCTATTCAAGTAGTCTTTTACATATTGTGTTCCCTTTCCCTTAGCTAATGCATTTGAAATAAAGCTTTCTGCATACGCTAGATCATCTATCAATGCATTTTCTGATAAAAACTGCTCTACTTGATCAATGATCTCTGATGAAAATGCTTTTTTCTCTAAATGCATTTTCATTTCATGTCGTGTCTTGTTCTTATTCCTTAAGAATCTCAATGCAGCATCTTTGCATAACCATACTTCTGATTCAAGTATTATGGCTTCAACTGTATCTACAGAGATCTTTTGTTCTTCTTTTAACTTATATTTTATAATAATTTCACTTGGAACAGTGATTACTCTATCATCCGATAATTGCATTGTAGGCTGCTTTCCCTTTAACTGCAATTGAATTATTGTTACTGCATCCATACATTTTCTCCTTTATATAATAACTGTATTTTTATTATATAACATTTCCTTTCTACTATATATGATTATTTTCGGCAAAACTATTTAAAATTTGAATTTACTGTGATATACTTTAGTTAAGATAATATTCTGAAATATATAGTTTTTCCTGTAGTGGTTTAACAAGGAGGGATTAGTATGATTCCTAAACCAGATATCAAAATCGGTGAGAAAAACACTATCCAAAAGAGAGTTGAGCACGATGACACTGCAGCAGCTTTAGGCGCAGGAAAGTTAGAAAACCTATTTTCTACTCCTAGCCTAGTTGCCATGATGATGGAGGCATCTTTAGAATTAATTGATACAAAATTAGAAGATGGATTTATTTCAGTAGGTCTAATGGCTGGAGTAACCCATGAAAAGACAACTATTCTAGATGAAACTGTATCTGTAGAAGTCGAAGTACTTAAATTTGACGGCACAACAGTAGAATTTAAGATGATTGCTTTTGACGAAATAGGTGTTATTGCACATGGTCATCATCATAGAATGATTGTAAACAAGAACAAATTATTCGAAAAAGCACATACAAGAGCAACTTCACTAGAAAATCATGATTATTAGTACATAAAAATAGTTCATACATACACAAAGGCAAAGTCATAGACTTTGCCTTTTTTTTTTGCATTTTTATTTCATTTGAAACTTATATATATAATACTATATAATTAAATATATTTATAATAAACAGAAGGGTATCGCTATGAAAATAATTCGTTTAGTATCAATAATTGCACTCTTATTAAGGAAGGAAAAAGTTCAAGCAAAAGATTTGGCTGAAATGTTCGAAGTATCAGTGCGTACAATCTTGCGAGATATTGACACAATAGATCAAGCTGGCATCCCCATAGTCACTACCCAAGGTGTAGGCGGTGGTATCGGTCTAGCTGAAGGTTTCAGAATTGACAAAAGTGTACTTACCTCAGAAGAAATAGGTACTATTATAGCCTCTTTAAATACTAAGAGTTTTAGTCAAACTGAATTATCTAATGAAGTATTAATAGACAAATTTAAAAATATTCTAAAAGAAGATCAAGTAAGAGTCATTGAGCAAGCATCCAAACAACTAGTTATTGATCACAAACCTTGGTTTGAAAATAACCAAATACAATTACTTAGAGAAAAAATTCAAATTCAAATAAAAAATCATTTACTTATTGATTTTAATTACAAACCTATGGAAGGCGCTCATAGTCACCGTACAATAGAACCTTACTCCTTAGTATTTAAAAATCATAGATGGTATGTCTATGGGTACTGTTTCAAAAAAGAAGCTTTTAGGTTGTTTAAACTACAACGTATGCGTGACACATGCTTTTCTGACACCGCCTTCACGCCTAAAGATTTTTCTATTGATGATCTGTCTTTTAAGCAAAATTGGGTTAATCAGGGAGAAAAAGAATTATTTGTATTATCCTTCGAACCGTTTATGAGAGGTGTTATTGATGAATTATTTAGCCACGATACAGATGTCCGTGAAGAAAACGGCAAGATAATAGTCACTTTTGAAAATACTTTATCACATATGTTTTTAGGATATATTCTAAGTTTTGGAGATACGGTAGAAGTCGTTTCCCCACAAAAGGCACGAGAAGATATATTAAGTCTTAGTCAAAATATTTATAAAAAATATATTTAAACATGACATATAGTCGTCATGTTTGCTTTGTTATACTTGTCTTAATAAAAGGAGGTATTACAATGAAATTAGAAATTAAAATTATTGAGAAAGACGCACAACCGGTATTATCCATCAGAACACGTACATCGATGGCTGATCTTCCAGCTACTATTGGTAAAAGCTATGGTGACATTATTAGCTATATGGGGACTCTGAACGAGTATCCTAGTTCTGCACCTTTTGTAGGTTATTTCAACATGGATATGAATGATTTAGATGTTGAAATTGGTTTTCCTACAAATGGAAAACTAGAAGGAAAATCAACTATAGCTACTAGCGAAATACCTAAAGGCAAATATGTAACCTGCCGACACATTGGTTCATATAATAATTTCGAAGCTACGTATACTGAAATAATGAAATGGATGGAAAGTCAAAATGTAGAAATGGCTGGCCCCTCTTATGAAGTTTATCAAAATTCACCAGAGGAAGTTAAACCAGAAGAATTAATTACTGATATATTTATCTTGATTTAATCAATTTTAGAGATTTTTGAAAAGTTCAAGGCGTAAAAAACAGTTAGGGTTCGCAGTGTATTCGACATACATGAGAATCCTAACTTATTGTAGCAACGCATAAATTTAGCGTTTTTCAAAAGTAAAAGCCCAAACAATTTGTTTGGGCTTTTATAATCTTATTAATTAACCTCTCCAGTGACCATGCACATTGCAATATTCTCTAGCATATACATCTTTTCCTTCTTCAATAGTGAACTCCGCTTCTGGTAAATCACCAGGCTTTAATTCTTTTCTCAACACATATTGATCAACAACTAACTCAATCCATTGAATGTAATGTTCATCTGCCATTGGATGCTGTGTTTCTTTTCCAACTCTTACTTTATAACCTGTTGCCGTTTTTTCGATAAAAGGCACATGCTTCTCAACAGATTGATCAGCAGTCTTTTCTTCCATAAAAATCATTTTCTCACCACAACATATGATTGGTGCCCCACCTTCAACAAATACCTCAACAATATTGCCACAGTGCTCACATTTATAAATTCCCATTTTCTTTGCCATTGTCTTCAATCCTTTCATATTTAACTTACAATTTTATTTATACCCATCACTTTTTTTATCAAACATTAAATAAACAATAGATATTTCATTTGAAACAATTATATCATTTTACAGGGTAAATTGTCCAAATATAGAAAAAAATTAGAGTAAAAAGTTATAAAATCAACATTTTCAATGTATATCCCCTATAACCACTGATAATTTGACTAAATGTGTTTTTTATGCACGTGTAATCGTTTCCATTATGCACACTATATAGTATTTCCAATACTTATACCATCTTCCTTCTTGCATTTCTGAATATATAATTATTTAGTGCATATGCACTTTTTAGAATACTTTGAATAAAAAAGGCGAACAATATTGATTTTTATATTGAATAATATCAATAATCTTGGTATTATTAAGTGGAGTAATATTATTTATTTTCATTATAATATTTTTCTTTTTTTTCAGAAAACTAATATTTTACAGGAGGTAGTTATTGTATGGAAAAAAGAGAACACTGGGGATCCAAGATAGGATTCGTTATGGCTGCAGCAGGTTCTGCAGTAGGGTTAGGGAATATTTGGAAGTTCCCGTACACCGCAGGAAATAATGGCGGTGGAGCATTCGTACTTATTTATTTACTATTCGTTATTTTTATCGGTTTCAGCGTAATGCTTACAGAGTTTGCTGTAGGTAGAAGAAGCCAATTATCTGCTGTTGGTGCTTATAAGTCAGTAGACAGACGTTGGGCTTTCTCAGGCGTTTTAGGTGTATTAAGTGGATTCTTAATCATGGGTTTCTACCCAGTAGTTGGTGGTTGGGCTCTAGCTTATGTGTTTAAAACTTTAGGTGGATTATTAAATGATCCAGCTGCTATTGGTGATACATTTGGTGGTTTCATTACTAACCCAACTATTCCATTAGCTTGGATGGTAGTGTACCTACTATTAAATGTAGTAATCGTAGCAAGAGGTATCTCAAAAGGTATCGAGATGGCAGGTAAAATATTAATGCCTATCTTATTTGGTATATTAATACTTATCGCTGTAAAAGGTTTAACACTTCCAGGTTCTGCTGCTGGTCTTGAATTTTTATTTAAGCCAGACTTTACTGTAGTTACTGGTGGTACTGTACTTGCAGCATTAGGCCAAGCATTCTTCTCTTTATCATTAGGTATGGGTTGTATGATTACTTACGGTTCTTATCTAAACAAGAAAGAAAACTTAGCTCAAAACGCTGCTATCGTTACAGCAATGGATACAGGTGTTGCAATCTTAGCTGGTATCGCAATGTTCCCAGCAATGTTTGCCTTTGGCATGGAGCCAGCAGCTGGTCCAGGATTAGTTTTCGTAGTTGTTCCTTCGTTATTTGCTGAAATGACTGGTGGATTCTTATTTGCAACTTTATTCTTTGTTGCATTAACAGTTGCTGCTTTAACATCTTCTGTATCTTTACTAGAAGTAGTTGTAGCATACTTAATTGATGAAAAAGAATTTACTAGAAAAAAAGCTGTTGTTGCAGCAAGTTCTGTTATGGCAGTTTTATGTGTACTAGCTTCTATTTCACTTGGAGGCTTAGGACCAAAATTATTTGGTTTCGGCGCGTTCGATGTATTTGACTTGTTAACTGATAAGATCTTCTTAGCAATCGGTGGTATGTTATTATGTATCTTTGCTGGTTGGAGACTTAAAAAAGAAGATTTACTTGATGAAATAACTAATGGTGGTACAATCAAATTTGCTGCATTTAACGTTTGGTATATTTTAGTTAAATTTATCATTCCTATCACTGTAGCAATCGTAGCTTTCAAAGGTGTTCAGAGTGGATTCGACGGTGGATCTGGACCAATCATGGTTATTGGCCTAGTAATTATCGCACTATTCGCTGCAATATCTAAGAAACTATAATTATATTTATATTTATCGCACGTTAAAAGCTGTGGTCACTGACCACAGCTTTTTTTATGCTTACAAGCTCTAAAAAACACTCTGGTTTGTATTCTATCTCCTACAACACTTCATAGTGCCATTCTTGTGAAACATTATTATATGTCTTCATTTTGAAGTTTACAAAGATATTTATTTATAATCGGAGATATCCATAAAATCAATTTTAGTCATTCTTCTAATATCATCTACTATCTCTTCTCCAAAATAATTTTCATATTCCACTAGTGCGCTACTTATTATATTAAGTCCTTCTTCCCCATATTCATTTTTAAAACTATTTTCCATACAATAAAGTAAATGTGCCATATGATATATCATTGGCTTTGTTGCTTTTTTCTCTAATCTTTCATTACGTGTTTTAAGTAATTTAATTTCTTCTAATGTGAACTTCGTTTTTTCAAAAACAAACTTACAACTATGATTTCCAGCAGCAATTGTTTCTGGCACTTTCATATTTACAGTTTCTCCAAACCCATTCGCTAATGCTTCATCAAATACTTCACAAAATATTTTTCCATATTCAATGTGCTTTTGATCATTCCATGCATCGTACCATGGACATTTGGTCGTTAATACATAAGGTGTTTTTTCATTTACTATTAATTTTCTTTCTATGATATCCTCAGAAATGTCTAATTCTCCATAGGAAAGATATGATAACGCATTACAATCAACGCCATCATACATGGCTTTTTTTGCCATTCTTCTACCTCTACTCTTACCATAACTAATAGTTGCGTCTTTAAGAAAGGGCACACACGCTTCTCCTTTAACCTTTATACAGTTTTTAAGAATATAACTATATAAAAGTGCGTGATGTTTCGGTAAATATTTATGTTTTATCATGCTATACTCCTTTACTACTCAATGGTTGTGTCGTATCTCATACTTTCTTATTTATCATAACAATTATTAATATTATATACTGGCGGTTTTCGGGTTTTACATCAATAGATTTTTTTACGCAAGAAAAAACACTTGCTATAAATAACAAGTGTTTCTTCTAAACTAGCGACGACCTACTCTTTGAAGCCCTTGTCCAAATTAATAATTTGGTCAACAAGTCTCATGCAAGAACTCTTTGGCTTTAGCCATTTAGAGTTTACTGCCGGGCAGCTTCCCGCCAAGTAGCATTGAGGCCCTAACCGCAATTTTAATTGCACGTAGGTCCCATGCAAGAACGCCCTAGCTTCAGCTAGTTGGCGTTTACTGCCAGCGCTGAAGAGCTTAACTACTGTGTTTTGAGTCCTAACAGAAATCGATGATTTCGTCGTAGGACCAATGCGACTTGCCTCCAAATATTTATGTCATAGTTCAAATCTTTGATTTGCAATAGGACATCCGCAACCATTTCTCCAACTTGTTGTTGCTTAAAAAATGGCTGCGGATTTGGCAAGGCAAACCGCCAACAGTGTCACATTTTGCATTATGAATACTATTCTTTTCTTTTTAAATACATTTTTACGCAAGAAAAAACACTTGTTATAAATAACAAGTGTTTCTTCTAAACTAGCGACGACCTACTCTTCCGGGCAGCTTCCCGCCAAGTACCATCAGCGCTGAAGAGCTTAACTACTGTGTTCGAGATGGGAACAGGTGTATCCTCTTCGCTATTGTCACTAGATTTTATCTTTGAAAATTCACCAATCTCTTCGTTACTGCTAAAAAACTCACCGTGAATATAGTAAACTATCATTCACACTTCCTTTTTTCTTGCGCCTCGACCTTGAAGAATTTTCTTCGAGAAAACGAGTTTGTAACTGTTGGTTTTTCAAATTTATTATATTGAAGTATATATACCTTCAAAACTAAACAATGATTAAAACATCAAATAAGCTTTTGGTCAAGCCTTCGACCTATTAGTATCAGTCAGCTAAATACATTGCTGCACTTACACCTCTGACCTATCAACCAGATAGTCTTTCTGGGGTCTTATCTACAGATAAATCTGTATCGGGAAACCTAATCTTATGGGGGGCTTCGCACTTAGATGCCTTCAGCGCTTATCCCGTCCATACGTAGCTACTCTGCTATGCCTTTGGCAAGACAACAGATACACCAGAGGTATGTCCATCCCGGTCCTCTCGTACTAAGGACAGCTCCATTCAAGTTTCCAACGCCCACAGCGGATAGGGACCGAACTGTCTCACGACGTTCTGAACCCAGCTCGCGTGCCTCTTTAATGGGCGAACAGCCCAACCCTTGGGACCTTCTTCAGCCCCAGGATGAGACGAGCCGACATCGAGGTGCCAAACCTCCCCGTCGATGTGGACTCTTGGGGGAGATAAGCCTGTTATCCCCGGGGTAGCTTTTATCCGTTGAGCGATGGCCCTTCCACTCGGAACCACCGGATCACTAAGCCCTACTTTCGTACTTGCTCGACCTGTATGTCTCGCAATCAAGCTCCCTTTTGCCTTTGCACTCTTCGCGCGATTTCCGACCGCGCTGAGGGAACCTTTGGGCGCCTCCGCTACTTTTTAGGAGGCGACCGCCCCAGTCAAACTGCCCACCTGACACTGTCCCAGTACTGGATAACAGCACATGGTTAGAATTCCAACATTACAAGGGTGGTATCCCAAGGATGGCTCCTCCGAAACTGGCGTTCCGGGCTCCAAGCCTCCCACCTATCCTGTACATGTAATGCTAAAATCCAATATCAAGCTACAGTAAAGCTCCACGGGGTCTTTCCGTCCTGCTGCGGGTAACCGGCATCTTTACCGGTACTACAATTTCACCGAGTCTATTGTTGAGACAGTGCCCAAATCGTTACGCCTTTCGTGCGGGTCGGAACTTACCCGACAAGGAATTTCGCTACCTTAGGACCGTTATAGTTACGGCCGCCGTTTACTGGGGCTTAAGTTCTGTGCTTCGCTTACTCTAACACTTCCCCTTAACCTTCCAGCACCGGGCAGGCGTCAGCCCCTATACTTCATCTTTCGATTTAGCAGAGACCTGTGTTTTTGCTAAACAGTCGCCTGGGCCTATTCACTGCGGCCTGCATAATGCAGGCACCCCTTCTCCCGAAGTTACGGGGTCATTTTGCCGAGTTCCTTAACAATAGTTCTCTCGCTCGCCTTAGGATTCTCTCCTCACCTACCTGTGTCGGTTTACGGTACGGGCACCTACAATCTCACTAGAGGATTTTCTCGACAGCATGAAATCAACTGCTTCGCTACTAAATTTCACTCCACATCACAGCTCAGAATTGATATCGCGGATTTGCCTACGTTATCTCCCTCACTGCTTGTACACACTCAACCAACGGTGTGCTCAGTTTATCCTTCTGTGTCCCCCCATCGTTCAAACGATTTTCGGTGGTACAGGAATCTCTACCTGTTGTCCATCGCCTACGACTTTCGTCCTCGGCTTAGGCCCCGACTAACCCTGAGTGGACGAACCTTCCTCAGGAAACCTTGGGTTTTCGGCGGATGGGATTCTCACCCATCTCTCGCTACTCATGCCAACATTCTCTCTCGTGTACAGTCCACAGAACTTGACAATTCTGCTTCAACCCGGTACACGATGCTCCTCTACCATATCTATAAATAGATATCCATAGCTTCGGTGGTAAGTTTTAGCCCCGATAATTTTCGGCGCAGGATCACTCGACTAGTGAGCTATTACGCACTCTTTGAATGAATGGCTGCTTCTAAGCCAACATCCTAGTTGTCTACGCAATCCCACATCCTTTTCCACTTAACTTACACTTTGGGACCTTAGCTGATGGTCTGGGCTGTTTCCCTTTCGACTATGAAACTTATCTCACATAGTCTGACTCCCGAGCATCAAGTACATGGTATTCGGAGTTTGATAGTCTTTGGTAACCGGTGAAGGCCCCTCAGACATTCAGTGCTCTACCCCCATGACTCTAACTCGAGGCTAGCCCTAAAGCTATTTCGAGGAGAACCAGCTATCTCCGGGTTCGATTGGAATTTCACCTCTATCCACAAGTCATCCTAGCCTTTTTCAACAGACATAGGTTCGGTCCTCCACGAGATTTTACTCCCGCTTCAACCTGCTCATGGATAGGTCACCCGGTTTCGGGTCTACAGCATGTAACTATACGCCCTATTAAGACTCGCTTTCGCTACGGCTCCAGTGCTTAACACCTTAACCTTGCTACATACCATAACTCGTTGGCCCGTTCTACAAAAAGTACGTGGTCACTTAACGCTCCCACTGCTTGTAAGCATAAGGTTTCAGGTTCTATTTCACTCCCCTTCCGGGGTTCTTTTCACCTTTCCCTCACGGTACTATACGCTATCGGTCACTAGAGAGTATTTAGCCTTGGGGGGTGGTCCCCCCAGCTTCCCACAAGGTTTCACGTGTCTCGTGGTACTCTGGATCACACTCAATACTTAATTTGTTTCGTCTACAGGACTGTTACCCTCTTCGGTTTGCCTTTCCAGACATATTCGACTACAAATGCCATATCTTAATGAATGTGTCCACAACCCCATAGAGTAAACTCCATGGTTTGGGCTCTTCCCTGTTCGCTCGCCGCTACTAAGGGAATCGATTTTTCTTTCTCTTCCTAGGGGTACTTAGATGTTTCAGTTCCCCCCGTTACCTCCTCATAGCCTATTTATTCAGCTATGGGTACCTATTGATTAATATAGGTGGGTTTCCCCATTCGGAAATCCTCGGATCAAAGGTTGTTTGCACCTCTCCGGGGCTTATCGCAGCTTGCCACGTCCTTCTTCGGCTTCT